>Ga0209579_10000020_pt1 | contig 485719 bp, 404 predicted proteins | sample Coa_R1_2_FD_187152 | JGI IMG/M metagenome (GOLD analysis project Ga0209579, IMG submission 187152) | Surface soil microbial communities from Centralia Pennsylvania, which are recovering from an underground coalmine fire - Coalmine... | ecosystem: Environmental > Terrestrial > Soil >... | reverse complement strand
GACGCGAAAGAGGCGGACATCCATCTTGCCGCGTGCCCCACCTGCCGCGAACGCGCGGAGAAAATCGCGCGCCAAGCCGAAGACGTTCGCGGAATGATTACAGCGCTCGCACCTCCTCCCGTCGAACTCGCACCTGATCCTTCGTTTGCTTTTGCGCGGTTCAAAGCCCGTGAAAAGGCGGACCGGCAGGCGGCTCCCTCGCTTCTGGGCCGGCTTTTCGCCCAAAAATTGCGGCCAGCCTGGGGCGCTGCCGCTCTAGCCGCCGCAATATCAATTCTGGTGAGCTTCGCTCCCGCTCGCACCTGGGCGCAAAAAGTTCTCGCCATGTTCCGCGTGGAGAGAATCACCGTGGTGCCGGTCGACTTGAATACACTTCGCGGGGCGAATGGCGATGCCACAGCCGGCAAAATGCTGGGCCAGATGATCTCGGACAATGTCGTGGTCACCGTTCATGGCGAGCCCACGGCGGTAGCAAACCAGGATGAAGCCAGTCAGAAGGCAGGCTACAAAGTTCGGCTGCTCAGCACGCGTACGGATTCGCCCCAACTTACCGTGGAGGGCGAGCAGGCTTTCCACATGACGGTTAACCGCGACCGGGTTCAATCTATTTTGGATGAAGCCGGGCGCTCGGACTTGATCCTGCCCGATTCACTCGATGGCGCAACCCTCGCGGTTCAGATTCCCCCCGCCGTCGTGGCTCGCTATGGCCACTGCCCAAGCGAGAAGCCGAAATCTTCGGGGGATAGTCCGGCCCCGGCAACCAACCAGAACGCGGAAGTTAGTGATTGTGTGGTGGTCGGGCAAGTCCCCAGTCCCACCGTAAGCGTTCCGCCCAATCTAGACATCGGCCAGATCGTCGAGTTGGGCCTCCAGGCCGGTGGGATGAGCGCCCAGCAGGCGCACGATTTCTGCCAAAAAGTCGATTGGACTTCGACTCTCGTTCTCCCCCTCCCGCGCTTTGTGAATTCCTATCAAACGGTAACCGTGGATGGAGTTGATGGCACGCTGATTAATTTGCCTCGCATGGGTCCGCGACGTTCGGCGGGTTATATGCTGGTGTGGGTTAAAGGCGGATACATCTATACCTTGATGGGATTTGGCGATTCATCAAACGCCGTGGCGCTGGCCGAGACATTGAATTGAGTGATTGGGTGATACGGTGATTGCGTGATTGCAAAACCTGGATCGTGGAACTTTAAGTCGGTCCGCTGTTGAGCGATTTGAATAAGACTTTGACGCGGAATTGATTCAATAGCAAAATGCCGGAGTCAATGCAATCGCTCAATCACCCGATCACACATTCGCCAGACGTTTTCGCCATCCAGACCCACAACCTGCGCAAGGATTTCGGGGCCAAAGTAGCGGTGCGCGATCTGACCCTTGAGGTACCGCGCGGCGAGGTTTTCGGGTTCCTCGGCCCCAACGGCGCCGGCAAAAGCACTTCCATCAAGATGTTAATTGGCCTCGTCTCGCCCACTGAGGGCCACGCCACGGTGCTGGGCGCGCCCGCCGGAAACGTGGAGGCACGCCGCAAGATCGGTTTTCTTCCCGAACATTTTCGTTTTTACGATTGGCTGACTCCTGCTGAACTTTTGCGCCTGCACGGGCGCTTGTACGGAATGTCTCCGTCACAACTGCGCGAGCGCATTCCTGCCTTCCTCGATCTGGTCGGTCTTACGCCGCACAGGGACAAACAATTGCGCGACTTCTCCAAAGGCATGCTGCAACGCATCGGCCTGGCCCAGGCGCTGATGAATGAACCCGACCTGATTTTTCTTGACGAGCCTACGTCCGGGCTCGATCCCATCGGGCGCCGCTTGGTCCGCGACATTATCAAAACGCAGCGCGAACGGGGGGCCGCTATCTTTCTCAATTCCCATTTGTTGAGCGAAGTGGAAATCACTTGCGACCGCGTGGCGTTTATCAAACACGGCGAGGTGCTGCAAACCCACAACCTGAAAGATCTCGCCCAAGGCAGCACTCAAGTAACGGTGCGGGCGCGCCATCTCACCTCTGAAATTTCACAGGGCCTGGATCGTTGGGCCGCCGGCATTCGCGCCGAAGGCGAGATATTAACCCTGAGCGTCTCAAGCGCCGAGATGATTCCGGAAATCGTCCGCCACCTGGTGGCCGGGGGCGCCGACGTTTACGAAGTAACGCCCCAAAAACTTTCGCTGGAGGATATGTTTCTCAACATCGTGGGAGAAGACGGAGGCCTTTGATGGGCGCCTGGATCATGGCAGGCGTGACGTTTCGCGAGGCGGCGCGCAAAAAATTCCTTTGGATGGCCCTGCTGGCCGGCGCCGGATTAATTCTTTTTTACAGCACCGGCCTTTACTTTCAACTGAAAGATCACGCTGCCACCACGCCTCCGCTGATCCTGCGCCAAATTGTGAATGGGGTTTTAATGGTCGGGCTTTACGCCGTCGACGGCCTGGCCGTAGTGATGACCGTCCTAACTTCCGTCGATACGCTATCCGGCGAGATCGCCTCCGGCACCATCCACGCCATCGCCACCAAGCCCCTGCCGCGCTGGCAAATCCTGATGGGCAAGTGGCTGGGCTATGTAGCCATGCTATCCGTCTATCTTTTCCTTATGGTGGGAGGCATTACTCTTTCGACTTATACCCTCAGCTCGCATTTTGCCACCGGCGTCACGCCTCACCATTTTGTGGGCGGCATTAGCTTGATGTGGACCGAGTGCGTTCTTCTGCTCACCCTCAGCTTTTATTTCGGGACCAAATTTTCCACGCTCACCAATGGCGTGCTGGCGCTGGGCTTGCACGGCTTGGCGTTTATCGGCGGGTGGATCGAGCAGTTCGGCGCGCTTACCGGTAGTCCACGCGCAGTGAGCGTAGGGATTGTAGCCAGCCTCATCATGCCGAGCGAATCGTTGTGGCGGCGGGCGGAATTTGAAATGCAATCACCCGTAATCGGCTCCCTCCAATTTTCACCCTTCAGCAATGCCTCCCTGCCCAGTCCCGCCATGGTCGCCTACGCTGCCATTTACATTTCCGTTGTTCTTGGCCTCGCTATCCTCCGCTTTAGCCGGCGGGACTTGTAGCGGCTACCGCCAAAGAAAAGCGAAGAGGGGAGCAGTTAATACCCAACCACCTCGCACAACCCCAAAGAGGAGTTGAGAATCCCATTTTAGAGGAGTACTCTTGGAATGAAGACCTAAACAGGAGCAGGCGGGCTAAGAACCGATTTTGTCAGGAAAAGTGCATTCCCGGGGGAGGCAGAACCATGGCGCGTAAGGCAACTGGATTAATCGTGATTATCTGTATCGCATTTATTGTTCAAGCTTCGGCCCAAATCCCTGATGAGAAGCCGGTGGCCATTCCCGCCGGGACGTCGTTGCGCGTCAAGCTTGGAACCCTCCTCTCCGACAAAACCAACAAGGCCGGCGATCCTTTTACGGCCGAACTTGCTGACCCCATCATCGTGGATGGTAGACAGGCGGTTCCCGCCCACAGCACCTTGCAAGGGCACATCGCGTTCATTCTGCCCTCGGGCCGCTTCACCCGCAAAGCGGAAATGCGGCTGGTGGTGGACAAGCTCACCACGCCGGATGAAGTGGTGTATCCCCTGTCGAGCACGCTGCAAGAGGCCCACGATGTGAATTGTGAGAATTCAACCGTCGGCTCCAAGGCAAATGGCAAACCCAGCGAAGAAGGCACCATCACCGGCTGCGGAAAAAGTGTGAAGTCGGCGGCCAAGGATGCGGCCATCCTGGGGGGCGTGGGCGCCATGGGAGGCCTCACCGTGGGAGAGTTGAGCCGTGGCGGGTGCGACTATTACGGGAATTGCTACCCGAGCAGCGGCCCCGGCATCGGGGCAGACGTCGGCATTGGCGCCGGAGTTGGCGCGGGCACCGCTCTGGTCTACCATCTGCTCCAGCATGAAAAACATATCATCCTGATCTACGGAACCCCGCTGACGTTCGTGGTCAGCCGGACCACTTCGGCGGACGCAATTCCTGTAACCCCTGTTTCCGAGGACGCGACACCAGCCAAATAATTCGGGCTTAAATTCTCGCCCCCCCATTCTGCATTGATTCCGAAATCGCATTCGAGGATTTCATGTCAATGGAGGCATTCCAATGTCAAATACCTCTGGCCCGCCCGCTTCGGATCGTGACGGTCGCGGGGCTGAACCCCTGCTGGGACTGCTCGACTGCGGAAAAGACGTGTGGGCCGATGAGCACGCCGATGAGTACGTGAACCGCCTCCGCGATAATTGGGAATTAATCGCGACTTGAGGCCCATCTTGTGGAAAGCATCCAGCTTATCGTCCATTTGGATCGCGGGGTGTTCTGGTCCATATGTGTGGATTTGTCCTGCCCGGCAGGGACTTAAACCGCTTAGGGCGGATATTTTGTGATAGGATTAACGCATGGTTGCGATCCGATTCAGCACACCTGATGAAGCGGCGGAAGGCTACATGATCCTGGCTCGGGCGGGAACGGTGCGCACGTTCCGGGGCGAGATTTACGTATGCAAAGAAAGCGCCCTTTCTTCCCTCGATTCTCAAAACCTGCATTACGAAAAAGTACCACTTCCTGCGAGCTTAAATGACGTGGACGCGCTACGAGATACTCCTACCACTGCGCTATAACGACGGGCGACAGGTTGAAAGCCAGAAATTCCGGCAAACTAATCTCGAACCATGGAGAAGTTTTCCGCTGTCACCACCGATATGATCACCGCCGTCGGTGCATGGAGATATCAGGGGACACTCTTTGAAGATCAGCTCCTGAGGCTGATCGTCGACATCCCGACTTCGGCTCAAGGCGACAGTTTCTTCCGCGAATACAAGGAAGTCCTCAAAGCGCGCTTCGACCAAATCGACATTTGGATCAGCGGCCACGAAATTCGAATACTCTAGGATGTCGCTTCCTCCGGCGGACGGAAAGCGGTCCGCCCACCGCATTTTTTGACATGCCTTCCGGCCTGTGTGAAGATATCGGCGGAGATTCCATATGAAATCTGAGCGTATTGCCCGGGTGCTGGTGGGTGTTTTCCTGCTGCTCCTGGTTGTCGGTCCCCTTCTAACCAACGGTATCGACTTACTGGTGGATTGGTTGTGGTTCAACCAGGAAGGCTTTCGCGCAATTTACGTCAACACTTTGAAATTACAAATCACCTTCAGCAGTTACGTGGGGCTGGGGTTTATAGTGGCGGTGAGCTTGAATCTTCTGATTGCCCGCAGCCTGGCTCATCGTTCCGGTTTCCGCGTCTACCATGAGGTAATTGAGTTCCCTTCCCTGGACAAATTCGCCTCGGTATTCCGCTGGGTGATTTGGGTGGGCGTTCTGGTGATCGGTCTGTTCGTCAGTGAGTGGGCTTCGGGAGACTGGCTGGAATACGCGCTGGCGCAGCGGGTGGTGCCCATGGGGCAGGCCGACCCGCTTTTCGGAAACGACCTGAGTTATTATCTTTTTCGTCTTCCCTTTATTTGGGATGTCTACCATCTCATATTTTTCACCTTCATCATTTGTATTCTGAGCGCTGTCCTACTTTATTTGGTTGAAGGCGGAGTCACAGTGTCACCCCGCGGCCCCGTGGTTTCAAGGTACGCGCGCGCCCACCTGATGGCGCTGGGCGCGCTGACTTTTCTAATGATCGCCTACCGATGCCGCCTGGCGATGTACGGACTGCTCTACTCCGCGCGCGGAATTATTTATGGCGCTGGATACACGGACATCGCAGCCTCGTTGCCGGTGCTGAAACTCCTGCTCCTCCTCTGCGTCATCACCGCCGTCATGTTTGTGGCGGGGGCGCTGCGCGGCAGCCTGAGGCCCGCCATATTTTCCATCATCGCGCTGGTTGCGGTGTGGCTGGTCGGCGGCTCGGTTTACCCGGACATTATTCAGCGCTTCGTGGTGGCGCCCAATGAAATCGAGAAGGAACAGCCCTACATCGCCAGCGCCATCAAGTTCACCCGCCAGGCCTACGCCCTGGATCGCTTTGAAGAGCGCGAGTTTTCCGCCGTTGAGGATTTGAGTCTGGAGAATATCCGCAAGAATGACGCCACCATGCGCAACGTGCGACTGTGGGACCACGGTCCGCTGAAAACCACCTACCGCCAGCTCCAGGAAATTCGCACCTATTACGATTTTGAAAACGTGGATAACGATCGTTACATGATCAACGGCGTCTATCGCCAGTTGTCGCTCTCGGCGCGCGAACTCAATGTGGCCAGCCTGCCCAGCCGCGGCTGGATCAATGAGCACCTGAGCTACACCCACGGCTATGGCCTTTGCCTGAGCCCGGTCAATGAATCCACCAGCGAAGGCTTGCCGGAATTCTTCATCAAGAATCTCCCCCCGGTTTCCACCACCTCGCTGCGCATCACGCGGCCGGAGATTTACTACGGCGAAATGGCCAACGATTATTGCTTCGTGAAAACGCACGCCAAGGAGTTTGACTATCCCTCCGGTTCCGATGACGTTTACACGACTTACCAGGGATCGGGAGGAATTCCCGTGGACGGCTTCTGGCGAAGGCTGCTTTTCGCCTTGAAGTTTGGTGAGAAGAATATTCTTTTTTCCAGTGACATCACCGGTGAGAGCCGGCTGATGATCTACCGCAAAATCCTCCAGCGGGCCAACCGTCTTACTCCCTTCCTGACCTATGACCCCGACCCCTACATGGTGATCGCGGACGACGGATCGCTCTACTGGATGCTGGATGGTTTCACCACCTCCGATCAGTACCCCTACTCAGAGCCCACCGAGGATCTGGGCAACTACATGCGTAACGCCGTGAAGGCCACCGTGAATGCTTACACCGGCCAGGTCCATTTTTATATCAGTGATCCCACCGATCCCCTGATTCAGGCTTACTCCGGCCTTTTCCCCGGAGTCTTTGAGCCGCTGGACTCCATGCCCGCCGATCTGCGGGCGCACATCCGTTATCCCGAAGCGTTTTTCTCCATTCAGGCGGCCAAGTACGCCGAGTATCACATGACCGACCCGCGGGTGTTCTACAACAAAGAAGACTTGTGGCGCGTGGCGCAAAGCGCGGCGCGCGGCACGAACGAGCCCATGACGCCTTACTACACCATCATGAAATTGGCGGAGGTGGGCCAAAAGGAAGAGTTCATTCTGATGGTCCCCTTCACTCCCTCGCGAAAAGACAACATGATTGCGTGGATGGCGGCGCGCTGCGACCAGCCCAATTACGGCAAAGTCCTGGTGTTTACTTTCCCCAAGCAAAAACTGATTTACGGACCTCAGCAAATCGAAGCGCGGGTGGATCAGGACCCCACTATCTCGCAACAACTCACCCTGTGGGACCAGCATGGGTCGAGCGTGATTCGGGGAACGCTGCTCGTGATTCCGGTTCTGAATTCGGTGCTGTATGTGGAGCCCATCTACCTCGCCGCCCAAACCGGCGGCGGGTTGCCCCAGATGCAGCGCGTGATCGTTTCCTACTCGGACCACGTTGTGATGGAAACGTCGCTTGACGCCGCGCTCACCAAAATCTTTGGCGGCGCGGTGCAATCGGCGGGCTCGGTGGCCGTCCCGGCCACTCCCGGCCCTGGCGCCCCTGCTGCTGCGGTCGTGGAAGGCAATACAGACCTTCCGTCGTTGATTCGCGATGCGAACCAACATTATGAACGCGCTCAGCAACTGCTGCGCCAAGGCGATTGGAATGGTTACGGTGAAGAGATCAAAAAATTGGGCGAAGTTTTAAAGCAAATGCCGGCGCCGAAATAAGAAACCTGGTTAATCGTACAGTTTGTCGTAGCTGCGCTCGGCGCCCGCTCGCCGCGGCGAGAGCGCCGGAAATCATGACCAATCAAGGACGGCGGTTATAGACCGCTGCTATAAAGTTCTAAACTGTACCGCTACCAAAAATCTGTCGACCATGTCTCTCGCCCCTGGAAATAAACTCGGCCCTTATGAGATCCTCTCGCCCCTCGGCGCGGGGGGCATGGGAGAAGTCTATCGCGCCCGCGACAGCAAACTGAACCGCGAAGTGGCGCTGAAAGTTCTCCCGGGTGCCGTGGCGAACGACGCCGAGCGCATGGCGCGATTCCAGCGCGAAGCGCAAGTGCTCGCCTCACTCAATCATCCGAACATCGCTTCGATCTACGGTCTGGAAGATTCCGGCGGCGTGCGTGCGCTGGTGATGGAATTGGTGGAAGGTCCGACTCTGGCCGAACGGATTTCTATGGCGGCGGCCTCTGACCACCGTTCAGGAGTCGGCGGTCAGAGACCACCCCTACAACTCGACGAAGCGCTGCACATCGCCAGGCAAATCGCCGAGGCGCTGGAAGCCGCCCATGAGCGCGGAATCATTCATCGCGATTTGAAACCAGCCAACATCAAAATCACCGACGAAGGCGTGGTGAAGGTTTTGGACTTCGGCCTGGCCAAGGCGCTCACTTCCGAAGATTCTTCGAGTGGCATCTCAAATTCTCCCACCATCAGCATCGCCGCCACGCAGGCAGGCATGATTCTGGGTACGGCCGCGTACATGAGTCCGGAGCAGGCCAAAGGCAAGAAAGTGGATCGCCGCGCCGACATCTGGGCGTTCGGATGTGTGCTGTTTGAAATGCTAACAGGTAAAAAGACATTCGAGGGCGAAACCACTTCCGACGTTCTGGCCGCGGTAATACGCGCCGAGCCGGAGTGGAATGCGTTGCCTGTCGATACGCCGCCTTCAATCCGAAAACTCCTCCAGCGCTGCCTGCAAAAAGACGCGAAGCAGCGCCTGCGCGACATTGGCGAAGCGCGCATCACGATCGAAGAAACGTTGAGCGGTGCCGAAGCTGAACCACCCCTTACTCCCCTCCTCACTGAGGAGGGGAAGCGCGAAGCGCGGGGTGGTGAACCCTGGCGGGCTGGTAAGGTTTGGCGTCGCGTGTTGCCCTGGGCGCTTGTGGTAGTTCTCTCCATCGTAGCCGTGGTAACTACGGTTCTGCTCGAGCAGTCCAAACATCGGGCCGCCCGAGTGCAATTTGCCATCCCAGTTTCCGGCGAAGTCAGTCACCTGGCATTATCGGCGGACGGGAGCATGTTGGCCTATGTTGCCAACGACGAAAGCTCAGGTGAGAACATGTTGTTTGTTCAAAAGGTGGGATCTCCCACTCAGGTTGAATTGCCGGGCACCGAGGGCGCATATTATCCCTTTTGGTCGCCTGACGGCGCCTGGGTGGCGTTCTTCGCCAGCGGCAAGTTGAAGAAAACCCCGGTTGCCGGTGGGCCGCCGCAATTTCTTGCCAACAGCACTTTCGGCCGGGGCGGTTCCTGGGGGAGCCGGGGAGTGATTGTCTACACTCCCGATTCGGGCGGCGGGATGTGGCGCGTGAACGCTGACGGTACGAACGCGGCCCCACTCCCTGCTGCACTCATGGAGGCCGGCGATTACTCGCAACGCTGGCCACTTTTTCTCCCCGATGGCGAACACTTTCTTTTCCTATCTTTAAATTTCCGCGCGAAAAATGAAGGCGTCAAGATGGGGCTTTTTGTCAGTTCATTAACAGGGCAGCATAAGACCTTCCTGGTATCAACCCAGTCGAGCGCCGGATACTTAGATGGACAGTTGTTTTACCTGGATGACAAGCAGGAGTTGATGGCCGTTCGAGCGGATGCGGTAGCAGGCAAAGTCCTCGGCGAACCTTACGTGGTTGCAAATACGGTCGATTATCGCCCGTCGACCTACTATGCCTCGTTCAGCGTGGCGAATAATGGCACCATCGTCTACAACCCCATCCGAAGCTCGTCACTTTCCGCCCTGACTTGGTTCGACCGGAACGGAAAAGAAATGGGCCGGGTTGGGGAGCCGGGTGTGCTGGCCAATCCTGCGGTGTCGCCGGATGGGAAGCGAATCACGGTGGATATCACGGACCAGAAGGCAAGTATTGTGAATATTTGGACGGAGGATTTTGACCGGAAAACCCGTTCGCGCTTTACCTTTGACCAAGTGGAAACTGTAGTGGGCGCATGGTCGCGTGACGGAAGCAATGTGGCCTATCGGGCAGTAGACGTTGCCAGTGAAGTTAGGCTCAAGAAGTCCACGGGACTCGAGCAATGGAAGACACTCTTCACCGCTAATGGGGGAGATGATTACATTCCGAACTCCTGGTCACTCGACGACCGCCAGATTCTTTGCACCGCCCAGCCTGCCGCAGGCGGGTCACACCTCGTGTTGATTGATGCGGCAAGCGGCAAGGAGACCCCGTTTCTGACGGGCAAGGCCATGGAAACGAACGGCCAAATCTCCCCCGACGGGAAGTGGGTGGCCTATGCCTCTAATGAATCGGGCGATTGGGATATTTATGTGACAACGTTTCCGAATCCGGTGGGCAAGTGGCAGATCTCTCGCGATGGAGGCACTGAGCCGCGTTGGCGCCCCGATGGCAAAGAGATTTTCTATATCAATTTGAAGGGCGAGCTGACTGCCGTTGAGGTGAGCGCTGAATCAACTTTTTCAACCGGAACTCCAGTCACGCTCTTTCCGATTCGGGCTCGCGCCCAGATTTCATCCACCGATCTCTATTCCTATGACGTCTCGAAGGACGGAAAGCGCTTCCTGGTGAACCGATACATCAAGCCGGACCACGTCGAACCGCTCACCGTCGTCCTCAACGCCGCGGAAGGAATGAAGCAGTAGTCCCGCCGGCATGTCTTTCCTGGCTGGTGAAAGATCCCACTACGCCGGAAAGCATTGTGCACGGCCGGCGGAGAACAACTACTTGGCTGCCGCTTTCTTGTGTTCCAACAGGTCACACGCGGCGCCGGCGCCACTAGGGTCAATGGCGTCCTTATCCACGTCAATGTGTTGGATGATTCCTTCCTTGTCGATCACGAAGGTGGTTCGGTTGGCAACCGGATACTTGGGATTCAAAATGCCATAGTTGGTACTGACTTCACGGGTGAAATCGCTTAACAAAGGAAAGTTAACGCCGATCTGTTCGGCAAAGGCTTTGTTGGCGGGAGAACTATCGACGCTGACGCCCAGGACTTGCGTGCCGTTTGCTTCGAATTTGGCGATATCAGCCTGATACGCCTTAAGTTCCTTCGTTCAACCACCGGTGAAAGCCAAAACGTAGAAAGCTAAAACCACATTCTTTTTCCCCTGGAAATCGCTGAGCTTCACTTTTTTTCCATTCTGGTCGGGCAAGGTGAAGTCAGGAGCCTTGTCACCAACTTTAAGTGATGCGGCTACAGATGCCATGGGAACTGCAAGCATGAGAACCAGCAGGATTGCGGCCGCTCGAAATTTTTGGTTCACGTTGAACCTCCTGAATGAGTTTGTAGAGCCCTGTCAACCAAGGCGCATTATAACGCGGTTTTGGGATCCGGGCGTTTTTCGTTGATCGGAAAAAGTAAAATTATTGTCAATTCAATCGGAGGGTTGATGGCGTCCGGGTTTGCATCGGTGGGAGCGCGGGCGTCCCGTCCGCGTTCCCAGTGAAATTGAAACGCGACTCAAGCCGGCAGCTACTTCTTCTTATAACTCAGAGTACTGCATGCCTGCTGTACGTTTTCCGGGTCAATCGCTTCCCCGCCCTTTTGAATGCTCTCAATCATTCCCTCCTTGTCGATCACAAAGGTCGTGCGGCTGGCCAGCCTGATGAGAGGAATCAGAACACCGTAACTCCGCGACACGGTTTTCTTCTCATCACTCAGAATGGGGAACTTCACTCCAAGATCGTGGGCGAAGGCTTGATTCTTTTTCTGGCTGTCCACACTGATGCCGATCACCTGGGTTCCGGCTTGTTCGAATTTGGCAATATCAGACTGATATGCCTTCATCTCCTTGGTTCATCCCGGCGTGAACGCCTTGATGTAGAAGGCCAGGACGACACTTTTCTTGCCCAGAAAATCGCTGAGCTTAACCGGGGCGCCATTCTGGTCGCTGAGTGAGAAATCAGGGGCCCGGTCACCCACTTTGAGAGAGTTCCCTCGCGTAGAAAAAAACATTCCACCCCCTACCAGTAAGACTGCCCCTGCGATGACAAGAACTTTTCGCATCCTTCCTCGTCCCCTCTTAAGATTCCCGTTCCAAATGAGGCCCACCGAATTATAGCCTCAAGCCATTTGCCAAAGGCAAACTAATCTGCAAAGGCCGGCAAGGAGAATTCCTGATACTGTGCCAATATTCGCCGCTAGGCCATAACCAGCTTTCCGTGTAGAAATGCTTCAATTCTTGGTGCAAGATGGGTTTAAATGGCAATTTATGAATCGCCATATAGTCGTAAACAATTGAAATATAACGCAAAATAGTGCTTGACAATAATAGACTAAGATTTTATGATGTCAATGAACTAAGCAAGATAAATTCAACGATGGAGGAACGATGCAATGGCGATAGTACGATGGGAACCATTCCGGGATCTACTGACCACGCAGGACCGGTTCAACCGGCTGTTCAACCATACCTTCTCGAATGTGTTTGGCGATGGGGATGGCAAGCTGGGGGCATGGTCGCCTGCCGTGGACATTTTCGAGACCGAGCAGAGCTTGGTGCTCAAGGCCGAACTGCCGGGCATCGACCCCAAGGACGTCGAAGTGCGGGTCGAGAACAACACTTTGTTCCTGAAAGGACAGCGCAAGTTTGAGAACGAAGTAAAGGAAGAGAACTACCACCGGATCGAGAGATCATACGGGTCCTTTACGCGCACGTTCGCGCTGCCTGGCACTGTCAACGCCGAGAACGTCTCCGCTGATTACAAGGGCGGAATCCTGACGCTGACCCTGCCCAAGCGCGAAGAGGCAAAGCCAAAGTCGATCAAGATCAACGTCAGTAACAACTAAGGCAAACTGAAATAGCTGAGCCCCGGCAGGCATCATGGCGCTTGGCTTACTGACTAACAACCGCGCCGGTGGCGTCCCGGAGCATTCAAGCTCACGATGCCATTTGGCGCGGTTAATTTTTTGGACTAAAATTACAAAGTTGAGATTCCAACATGGCTACACGATTTGACAAATTTACCGTCAAGGCTCAGGAAGCCTTGCAAGCGACGCAGGACGTTGCCGGACGCTTCGGCAACCAGCAGATGGAGCCCGTCCATCTTCTATTCGCGCTGGCCGAGCAACCGGAGGGAATTGTTCCTGCGATTCTCGCTCGCCTGGGCGTTACTCCTTCCAGCGTCATTCAGGAAGTTGAGCGAGCCATTGAAAGTCTTCCCAAGGTAGGCGGATCAACGGACCATTTCCTCTCCCCCGCCCTGAAGGAAATATTCGAGCAGGCGTTCAAAGAGACAGGCCAATTTAAGGATGAGTTCGTTTCCACCGAACATTTGCTGCTAGCTCTGGCGCGCAAGCCGCGCGAAGCCGCCGGCAAGATACTCGCAAAGCTCGGCGTGACGCATGACGCCATCCTGAAAGCCCTCAAGGACGTCCGCGGCACGCAGCGCGTGACCGACCAGAATCCAGAAGCGAAATTCCAGGCGCTGGAGAAATACGCGCGCGACCTCACCGATCTCGCCCGCCGCGGCAAACTCGATCCGGTAATAGGACGTGACGAAGAAGTTCGGCGCGTGATTCAGGTTCTCTCGCGAAGGACCAAGAATAATCCCGTCCTGATTGGCGAACCCGGCGTGGGAAAGACGGCCATTGTTGAAGGCATTGCCCAACGAATTGTGGCTGGCGATGTTCCTGAGTCCTTGAAATCCAAGCGCATCGTCGCATTGGATCTCGGCGCAATGGTGGCGGGCTCCAAGTATCGCGGCGAATTCGAGGACCGTCTCAAAGCCGTTTTGAAGGAAATCGAGGAGTCGAGCGGGGAAATCATTCTTTTCATCGACGAACTGCACACCCTGGTGGGCGCCGGAGCCGCCGAAGGTTCCATGGACGCCTCCAACATGCTCAAGCCGGCTCTTGCCCGCGGAGACTTGCGTTGCATCGGCGCCACTACTCTCAACGAATACAAAAAGCATATTGAAAAAGATGCGGCTCTCGAGCGGCGCTTTCAGCCCGTCCTGGTGGGCCAGCCGACGGTCGAGGACACCATCGCCATCCTGCGCGGATTAAAGGAAAAGTACGAAGTGCATCACGGCGTGCGCATCAAGGATTCGGCAATCGTCGCCGCCGCCGTGCTCTCCAATCGATATATCGCCGACCGCTTTTTGCCCGACAAGGCCATTGATTTGATTGATGAGGCCGCCTCCAGCCTGCGCATTGAAATCGACTCAATGCCCGCGGAGGTCGATCAGATCGAGCGCCGCATCACTCAGCTTGAGATCGAACGTCAGGCTTTGAAAAAAGAGGACGATCCCGCCTCAGTCGAGCGCCTGAAGAAACTCGAGCGGGAACTCGCCGGGCTTAAAGAAAAGTCCAGCCAGTTGAAGCTGCGTTGGAATGCGGAAAAGGAAATCATCACCAGCATCCGGCAGCTCAAGAGCGAAATCGAGCAAGCCAAGGGTGAAGAACAACGTGTGACTCGCGAGGGCGACTTGAACAAAGCCGCCGAGATCCGCTACGGGAAACTGGTGGAACTGGAAAAACGGCTCGTGGCCGCCAACGCCAAGCTCGAACAGGCGCAGCAGGCCGGCCGCATGCTCAAAGAAGAGGTGGACGAGGAAGACGTGGCGCGCGTGGTTTCCAAATGGACGGGCATTCCGGTTTCCAAAATGCTTGAAGGCGAAATGGCCAAGCTGGTCAAGATGGAAGACCGCTTGCGCATGCGCGTAGTGGGCCAGGACGACGCTCTGCGCCTGGTGGCCAACGCGGTGCGCCGGAGCAGGGCAGGGCTTTCCGATCTCAACCGCCCAATAGGCTCATTCCTTTTCCTCGGGCCAACGGGCGTGGGCAAGACGGAATTGGCGCGCGCTCTGGCCGAATTCCTTTTTGATGACGAGCACGCCATGCTGCGCATCGACATGTCCGAATACATGGAGAAGCACGCCGTGGCCCGCCTGATCGGCGCGCCTCCGGGCTATGTTGGTTATGAGGAAGGCGGGCAGCTTACCGAGCTCGTGCGCCGCCGTCCCTACGCGGTGATCCTGTTTGACGAAATCGAAAAGGCGCACCCGGACGTTTTCAATATCCTGCTGCAAATTCTCGACGACGGCCGGCTGACCGACGGGAAAGGCCGCACCATTGATTTCAAAAACGCGGTGGTCATCATGACGTCGAACATCGCCAGCCACGAAATTCATGAGGCCATGGGCGGTAGCGCCGGTAGCGCCGGGCTTCAGCCCGGCAACGGCAAGGTCTCTGAAGACCTGCGGAAGAAAATTCATTCGACGCTGCTTCAGCACTTCCGCCCCGAATTCATCAACCGGATTGATGAAATTGTAATTTTCAATTCCCTGGGCAAAGACCAGATCTCCCGGATCGTGGAACTACAGCTTGCTCACCTCAAGAAACTCCTGGCGGAACGTAAGATCGAAATTCAATTGACCGACAAGGCGCGTGAGTTGTTGTTCCGCGAAGGCTACGACCCGCAATTCGGCGCACGGCCCCTCAAGCGCGCCATCCAGCGCCTGATTCAGGACCCCCTGGCGCTCAAGCTTCTCGATGGCGACGTGCAAGCAGGAGATTCGCTGGCCGTGGACGCCGACTTGAAAAAGGGCGAAATGAAATTCGAGCATCAAGGGGCGAAAGTTGCGCGTAAATGACTGCTTGGCTCGGCGTGACCGCGCACCCTTGCAAATTCCGTCGCATCTAGTTTTAGAGTAGATGATTCAGGCTGGGCAACTATGTGGAATAACCTGAAGACGACTTTCCTAATGGCAGCGATGACCGGGCTTCTTCTTGCTGTGGGCGAGCTCTGGGGCGGGCAATCGGGCCTGATTTTCGCCTTCGTCGTGGCGGCGGTCATGAATATGGTCAGTTATTTTTATTCGGACAAGATTGCCATTGCCACCAGCGGAGCGCAGCCTATCGGTCGCGATGAAGGACCGCGCATTTACCAGATTGTGGAGCGGCTGGCGGCCAAGGCGAATGTCCCCGTGCCCAAGATTTACATGATCCCCACCGAATCGCCCAATGCCTTTGCCACCGGCCGCAATCCCAGCCACGCCTCGGTGGCGGTCACGCACGGCATCCTGGAGTTGTGCACGGACGAAGAGATTGAAGGCGTGTTGGCGCACGAGCTCGGTCACGTCAAGAACCGCGACATTCTCACCAGCGCCGTGGTGGCCACCATGGCGGGCGCCATCACTTTGATCGCCCGAATGATTTATTGGGGAGAATTGTTTGGAGGATTCGGCGGAAGCGGCAATGACGAAAATCGTGGCGGGGTGTTTTCCGCCCTGGCCATGATAATTCTGGCGCCGCTGGCCGCCACACTGATCCAACTGGCCATTTCGCGCTCGCGCGAATACGAAGCCGACCACACCGGCGCGGAAATCACCGGCAACCCGCAGGGACTGGCGAGCGCGCTCAACAAAATCGACCAGTGGTCCAAGCGCGTGCCCATGCAGGTTTCGCCCTCCATGGCGCACCTCTACTGCGCCCAACCCCTGACGGGCGGCGAATTCATGACCAGCCTTTTTTCCACTCACCCGCCCATCTCGAAGCGTATCGAACGGCTGATCGGACGCGATTTCGTTTAACGTAAAAGCGTTCGTGCTCAATAGCGTTGAATGACTGCCCCACCGCCCTGCCTTATTTCCTGCTGGTTCCACATGACTCGCTTCCCTTTAACCAAGTGGATTAAATTTAAAATGCCGATCCCAAATTGCGGCTTCGGCGTTGCATAAAAGCCAAACGGGACCACCGCGGGAAACCCAAGGAAATGTCCTAATTTTGCTGGGAGCGCGGGCGTCTCGCCCGCAATCAAATGCCCAAGAAAAAGCGGGCGAGACGCCCGCGCTCCCAGCGGCGCAAATTAGGACACTACCAATTCCGAACTGGGCTTGCCTCAGGACAAGGTGTGATAGTATCAAACCGATCGCAGTTCCCACACAATCGGGTCCATGGAGACGGCCATTAACGACATTCCTTCCTTGAACCACGCAAAACCGCGCGCCGGCGCCATGACTTACTTCGGCGTATTTATCGTGACCATGGTCACGCTGATGTACGAAATCCTTTTGACGCGCATTTTCAGCGTGACCATGTGGTATCACTTCGCCTTCATGGCGATTTCCATCGCCATGTTTGGAATGACCCTGGGCGGGCTGGTGGTTTGCTTGCACCCCGCTTATTCAGGGCATGACCAAGTCAACCAGCAAATGGGGCGCAGCTCCTTCCTCTTCGCAGTTTGGATGGTCCTCGGGATTTTGACCCACGTTTTCGTCCCTTTCCATACGGGAACCACAATCCTGGGCCTTGCGTCGATGTCGATCACGTTTGCGTCCCTTTCCGTGGCATTCATTTACTCCGGAATATTCGTCTGCCTGGCGCTCACCAGGTTTCCGCAACAGGTCAGCCGGATTTACGCGGCCGATCTCGCCGGTGCGGCCACGGGATGCGTTCTGCTTTGGTTGGTCTTTAAAGTGACCGACGGCCTGAGCGCGGTTTTTTTTGCCGCCCTGCTTGCCGCCCTGGCTTCCCTGTTGTTTTCTTGGGCGGGCCAGCAAGGGAAAACCCGCCGACAGGCGCTCACCTTCAGCGCGCTTATGGCCGCAGTGGTGATTGCCAACACAGTCTCCGCGCGCCGGGGCAGTCCTTTCCTCGACCTGATTTGGGTGAAGGGACAAACGGAAGGGACGCCCATTTATGAAAAGTGGAATTCATTTTCGCGTTTAACAGTTTATGGCGATCTCGATTTGCCGATGAGTCCCATCACCGAGGGCATCAGCCCCGCTTATCCCACTGACACGGCGGTCTGGGCCCTCCATCTGAAGATTGACGCGGCGGCGGAAACCACTTTGACGTCTTTTGCCGGAGACTACAAAGTGGTGGATTACTTGAAATATGACGTCAAAGAGATTGTTTACCACTTGGCGCAAAAATCAAAGGTTCTCATTGTGGGGGCGGGAGGGGGAAGGGACATCCTCTCCGCCCTGTCCATGGGAGAGCAATCCGTCCGGGCCGTGGAAATCAACGCGGATATCCTTGCCACGGTGAATGGAAAGTTCGGTGAATATACCGGCCACCTCGACCGCGACTCCCGGGTTACTTTCGTGAATGATGAAGCCCGAAGCTACCTCGCCCGATTGCAAGATAAGTTCGATGTCATTCAAATCTCGTTCATTGATACCTGGGCGGCGACCGCGGCGGGGGCATTCTCCCTTTCTGAAAACGGCTTGTACACCATCGAAGCGTGGAAGCTATTCCTCTCGCGACTCACGGATCGCGGTGTGCTTTCAATTTCGCGATGGTTTACTCCGGGAAGGCCGGAGGAAGTGTACCGGCTAATTTCCCTGGGATCAGCCACGCTCCAGAACGTGGGCATTACCGACCCGCGCCAACACATGATCCTGGTGCGAAATGCCTGGGGGCAGACCGAATGGGGAGACACGGGCGGGGCTGCCACGTTGTTGATCAGCCGGGCCCCATTCACCGCCGCCGATCTTGACCAAATCGAGAAAGTGGCCAAGCAATTAAGATTCACTATTGTTGTGAGCCCGCGTGTTGCCGGGGACGCCGTATTCTCAGCTCTTGCCTCAGGGAATGATTTCGAGAAAGCTAATCACGAAATCCAGTTGGATATGAGCCCACCCACCGACAACCGTCCGTTCTTTTTCCAAATGGGGAGATGGCGCGATATGTTTCGCGCCCCTTGGACCCCAAGGGTTATCAACCGGGGCACAGACGCATCGCGCCTGCTGGGGAGCATGCTAGTGATCATTACCAGTCTGACCGTACTCTGTATTTTGCTGCCTCTCAAGCGATCGGCGAAAAAGCTGGAGCTTCAAGGCACATGGCCTCATGTGATCTACTTCAGCGCCATCGGGCTGGGCTTTATGCTGATTGAAGTTTCACAAATGCAACGCCTGATTATCTTCCTGGGTCATCCCACCTATGCACTCTCCGTGGTGCTTTTTACCTTGCTCCTCTCCAGCGGAATGGGGAGCTTCACCACACATCGAATCGGCGGGACCAGCCTGAGACGGGATGGATTGGTCCGTTTGGGGTTGTTGCTGGTGACGCTTTGGGTAGCCGGCATGCTGACCATTCGCTTGCTGGTGGCTTTTCAGGACGCAGAAACGCCGAAGCGAATTTTGGTCGGAGTGGGAATTCTTTTTCCTCTTGGATTCTTGATGGGCATGGCTTTCCCTTTGGGAATGAACTCCGCCTCCGGCGCCGGACCGGCCTTGACGCCGTGGCTCTGGGGAATCAATGGCGCCACTTCCGTGTGCGCTTCAGTGCTGGCCGTGGTCATATCCATGTATGCGGGAATTTCCTCGGCGTATTGGACCGGCACGGCATGCTATGCTGTGGCCCTGATTGCTTTTTTCCCATGCAGCCGGTGGGGGCATGGATTGACCGCCAAAGCCCCGGAAGAATTGAAAACAGTAACGACTGAAGCCCGGTAGTCTTTTTCCGAACTTACCTGGATCTTTTTTTCTCGCGTCGATGGCATACTTGGGCGCCATCCAAGCTCATGCGTTGCGCCGATGGCGCCGATAGATGTATAGGCGTGGTATAAGTTACGCAAACCAGCCTGCGACCTTGGCCAGGCGCCTCACGGGGGGGTTGGAAGCTATGAAAATTATGGTGGTTGACGATCAGCCGGAAGTTCTGGGCTCAATCAAGACGATGCTCGAGCCGCTCCAGTGCGAGGTGCTGGCATTTGCAGACAGCCGTGAGGCGGCGAGGTTGATCAAGACCCAAAGCTTTGACGCGGTTTTTCTGGACGCAGTCATGCCTCATATGGATGGATTCGAGCTGACCGAAATTGTCCGATCCTCGACACAAAACAGCAAGGTCCCCATTGTATTGCTGACCTGCTCTGACGACATTCACTCCATGCGGCGCGGTTTTAAGGCGGGAGCCAATTACTTTCTAGGAAAGCCGGTTACCCCGGAGCGTGTCTGCACCTTATTCAATGCCGTGCTTGGCCCCATGTTGAGCCAAAGAAGAAAGTACGCGCGGCTGCCTTTCCAGACCACGGTCACATGTTCTTACGGTCCGCATGGCGAAAATTCGTTCCTTGCCAGGAGCTTAAATATTGGCGAGGGCGGGATGTCCCTGCAATCCGCTGCCGGACTGAAAATCGGCAAGTCCGTGAACCTCGTTTTTTCATTGCCCTCGACAGACCGGCAGCTTCGGTTGGTGGCTAAAGTTCACCGCTTTACCCAGCCCGATCGCTACGGGGTGGAATTTGTCCAGCCTTCAGAAGCCGACCAGGAAGCTATTCGCGGCTACATTGCGGGGGAAGTCCTGGCCTAAGAACGGCGCCAAGTCTGAACCCCGACCCTGCTATCGTCGCTTCCTTTTTTTAAGCTCTGCAATGGATTTGGGGCGCGTTGCGATCAATCCGATCTCGCTCCGCTGGCACCAGCTTGACTTCGCGTCATCCAGAATGACAAAGTGTGGTTGGAACGAGTTTAAGCGAGCCAACCTCGTAACCAACCGGGAGAATACCGCCGAGCACCATGGCAGGCATGGCGTTTGAAGAATTTTTCGCTGCAAATCGCCGCCAGCTTGATGAACTTTATCAAGCCTCCGGAGCGTCGCACTGGTCCGTTTCAATCGAGGACTTCGCTGAAGCCGCATGGAAAGGCATCGCCGCGGCTGCGGCCGACGAACCCGCCGAGATCCCCAAACTCCTTTCCGGTCTTCGCTCGGACGACCTTGCGCTGGCGCTCGGCTGTGCGCGGGGGAATGAGAAGGCGTGGGATACATTCTGCTCGAAGTTTCGCTCCATCCTTTACGACGCCGCTTATGCCATCGCCCATGAGGAATCGCAAGCGCGCGAGCTGGCCGATTCCCTCCTGGCGGAGCTTTACGGTATCGATTCCACCTCTCCCGACAGGCGTTCCCGCTTTGCTTATTTTCACGGTCGCAGCAGTTTGAAAACGTGGCTGCGCGCCGTCATCCAGCAGAGATTCGTGGACGAATACCGGCGCGGCAGCCGCCTTGTCCCAATGCCCGAAGACCCTCCCGAGGTGGCTGAAACCAAAACCTCGGTTTCGGAGGAGGACGATCGCCGTTATGCCGAGTGCCTTGGCGATGCCGTGGAAGCTTCACTGAAGGAGGTCCCTCCCGATGAAAAGCTCTTGCTTGGGTATTACTACGTCCAGGAATTGACCCTTAAGCAGATTGGGCGGCTTACCAGCGAGCATGAGGCTACGATTTCCCGCCACCTGGAGGCAATCAGGAAGAAACTGCGCAAGCGCATTGAAGCCTACCTGCGAAATGTCCGGAAATTGAGCGCCTTCGAACTGGACCGCTGCCTTGATTTTGCTTCACGCGGTGTCATTATGAACATGGAGAGGGTTTTGAAACCAAAATAATATTTGCAATGGAAGGTGAATTGGTCGTTCTAATCATTGGATAGGTTTTTGGGACAAGAAGGCTGGAATAAAATTCGCGATGGCCGCGCGAATGAGTAGTCCCGGTTGGTTAGACGAGAGCTTGCCATGAAGAACAATTCGGCACGCAACAATGCGGTGGACAAATTTGTGGAGGCCAAGCTTCGCTCCGGACTCAACCCAGGCGGCACGAGCTGCCTGGAGCCGGAAATCCTGGCCGCCTACGTTGAGCGCACCCTTACCTCGCGCGAGCGCGCCAACTGTGAGCTCCACGTTGCTTCTTGCGCGCGCTGCCAGGAGCAAGTGGCCACCTTGGTCCGGTTGAGCGAAGCCGATGAGGCCTCGGTTATTCAAACCAAAACCGCGAGGAGCGCACCAGCCGCAGGATTCAATTGGTTCCGCTGGGCCTGGGCCGGGCCCGCTTTGGCAGCCATGCTGGTGATGGCAATTTATTTCCGCGGTCCATTCCGCAACGATATTAAACAGATGCCCGGGCCCGAAATCAAAATTCAAAATCCCGTGGCGCCCAAATCGGCCAATTCCCCCGCCGCGCCTGAGGTGACAACAAACGGAGAGCGACAACCCGTCGCATCCGGATCTGCCCATGGTCCAAAGGGTCAACGGGCAGAGAATAAGACGCTTGATATGGAACGGCGCGCTGGCGCCACAGCCGGTAGGCCTGGAGGCCCACAGACTGAATCGCCACGCGCAACCGTTCAAGACTGGATTACGGCCCCCAAGGAACCTGCCATTAGAGTGCAGAACCAGGTGGTGGAACAGGCGCAACAGTCCACGACTCCGGCCGCGCCGGCACCGCCGGCCTCGGCAGCTAATCAAGTTGCCCCTGCCCGGCAGGGCGACATGGCCACGCCGTCGGTGCGAGCAGACCTGGCGAAAAAGGACGAGCGCCGGCAGAGCGCGGGCGGGGGCGGCAGTACGCCCTCGGGCGCTGTCGGAGGGATCATTTCCAGAACGCCTTCCAACAATTCATCTGCCAGCGGATCGTCAGGCAATCTCGCGGCAGTCGGCCGAAACGGCAAAGCAGTCTCTCCCCAGCCCGCCACAAATACCTCGAACGAAAAAACCCGTCCCAGTAAAGCTGCACTGTATGACGATGGCAAAGCAAAGAAAGAAGAGCAGAAAAGTGATACAGACAGCGCCGTGCTCCGCGAAAATGAGCGCGACAAACAGCAGACCACACAAAGCGTGTCAGTTAGTTCGGCCCCTGAGCAATTGATGGTCACGTCGGAAGTGGCAGCGCCCCAGTGGCGAGTAGGCCGTCACGGGCGGATCCAGAAACTCGACGCCAAGGGAAAATGGAAGAAGCAGAGGAGCGGCGTGCACGCCGACCTTTTTGCTGTCGCATTCTCCAGCCCTGATGCCGGCTGGGCGGTCGGCCAAGGTGGCGCCATTCTACGAACCACAGACGGCGGGGCCACTTGGAACCAACTCCCCAGCCCCACCACGGAAGACCTTGTCCAAATCAAAGCAGCCAGCGAGCAAGCGGCAACCATGGTGACCCGCGGCGGCCAGTCCTTCACCACCACCAACGGCGGCGCCACTTGGAACTCCGTCGGACGTTGAATCCGGACATAGGGATTCAGTTACCTCTGGCCTCTCTCTTTGAAGAATTCTACCGTGTACGTACAATTATATTGACAACAATCGGTTCAAGAATATACTCTGAAAAGGTCGGAGCGTATGCGCTTCGAATGGGAAGAGGACAAAAATCGGAAGAACTTGCGGAAACACGATGTTCGTTTCGAAACCACAGTTCTTGCGTTCGACGATCGCTTTGCCGTGACGCAGCGTGACACTGCCTCAGACGATGAAGAACGATGGATTACGGTTGGAGCCATCGGCCCCGGTTCGATACTTCTAATCGTACATACGTACCATGAAAAAGAAAACGAAGAGATTATTCGGATTATCTCGGCTCGGGCCGCCGAGTCCCACGAAAGGAGGGCCTAAGCGCAAACTCACCCGGGAGCAGAAGCGGGACATCGCCGCCATCGCCAGAAAAAGGGACGAGGAAATTGATTTTTCCGACGCTCCCCCGGTGCTCGATTGGACCGGTGCTGAAATCGGCAAATTCTATCGGCCGATGAAGAAGCCGGTCACCATGCGCCTCGATTCCGACATCATCGATTGGCTCAAATCCGGCGGCCGGGGTTATCAAACCAGAGCCAATTGGCTATTGCGGCACGCCATGCTTCACCATGCCAAGCAAAAGCGCGCTGCCAGGCGGGAAATGATTTCCCGCCTGAGTGCGGGCAGGCAGAGGAAGGGAAGCATTTCTTAGCAGGGGCAGTGAAGGCCGCCGGCATTCCGGCCATCGGCTATACCTCTCCGATGTGGTATGGGTCTGGATCGTCAATGGAACGCGACGACCAATGTTAGAATAAACGTGGATAGGTCCACGTCATGCCGCGTCGTCCCGACCTTTACTCCCGATGGTTGACAGAGGTGCGAAAAAACCGCTATTTCCACGCCGGGGAGCGCGTGGGGGTGGCAGTTTCGGGCGGGCCCGATTCCATCCTCCTATTCAACTTCATGCATCAATCGGCTGGTGCGCTGGGGCTGACTATTGCCGCCGTTCATTTCAATCACCATCTTCGAGGGGCGGAATCAGACGCCGACGAGCAATTTGTGCGCGAGCGAGCCCACGAGTTTGGAGTGGCTTGGCTGCGCGGCGAAGCGGATGTTGCCCGCGCGGCGCGCGAGAGCCGGCGCAATCTCGAAGCCACCGCGCGCGATCTCCGCTACCGGTTTTTCAATTCTTTGGTCAGCCAGGGAAAACTGGACAAGGTGGTGACCGCGCACACCGCGAACGACCAGGCGGAAACGGTGCTGCTCAGGCTAATGCGCGGAACGGGCGCCAGGGGTCTGGGGGGAATATATCCCGTGCTTGATGGGAAGATTTTCCGGCCCTTCCTGGGTGTGACGCGAAACGAAGTAGAGATGGAGATTGAGAAGCGAAAGCTGGAGTTCCGCGTCGATTCCTCCAACCTCAATCCAAAGCTCCGCCGGAATAAAGTGCGAAGGGAACTTCTTCCACTCCTTCAAAAGGAATACAACCCGGAAATCATCAAACTGCTCAAGGAGCTTTCAGACCGCTCCCGAGACGACGAAGAAGCCCTGGAACTCTTGGCCTACGAACGCGGGCATCCATGGCGGGTTCGCGAGGGGCGCGAAGAAAGAATTCCCTCGCGTGCGCTCACTGAGTTCCCAGTCGCAGTGGGGCGGCGCGTTCTGCGCCAAATGATTTTGTCGGCGCGCGGCCATCTGAAAGGGATCACATTTCAACACATTGAAGCGCTTCGCCGATTTGCACTCGATGCCCAGGGCAGCAGGAAGCTGGTGATGCCGGGCGGCTGGGAGGCCCGCAAGGAATTTGACTGGTTTATTTTCGGCCCCGCTCCCGCTGGCCGGATTCACGAGGATTATTCCTTCCCAGTGAACGTGCCGGGGGAGATTGCGGTCCCCCAGCTTGGCCTGAATTTCCGTTTTGAAATTATTGAACCCGCGAGGCCCCCAAAGGCGTATAATGATTCGGAGCGGGTGGGTTTGGACCCACGCAAAATTTCAGGGCCTCTGGTCTTACGCAACTGGCGGGCGGGCGACAAGTTTTGGAATTCGGGAGGCCGGCGCCCCCGCAATGTGAAGACTTATTTTTCCCGGCACAAAGTTCCTCCTGGCCAGAGGAAGTCGTGGCCGGTGCTGGCTTGCGGAAATGAGATCATCTGGATTAAGGATTTCCCTCCGGCAAACGGCCTGGGGGCTTCAACGGGCGAGAGTCAAGTTTTGATCCGGGTGGACAAAACCAGTTCCGAAAGATTAGGATGCGGGTCGAAATGAAAAAGCTCCAGCGACGGGCCGTAAGAAAATCCCGAACCCCCAAGCTCACTCCCAAAGCAGCCGCCACCAAGGCCCGGGTGACTCCCGACGGGAATCACCTGCGCGTTATCTTCACCGAGAAACAAATCAGGAAGCGTGTAAGTGAGTTGGCCGCTCAGGTCAATCGGGACTCGCAGGGGAAAACCCTGCATGTGATCGGAATCCTGGAGAACTGCTTCCTGTTCATGGCCGATCTGGTACGCGACCTCACCGTACCCGTGATCTGCCATTTTCTGAAAGCCGAAACCACCGATTCATCTTCGGGCGGGGTATCGGTGCGCGAAATTGTATACACTCCCAGGGTGGAAGTGGGCGGCAAAGACGTCCTGCTGGTGGATGGCATTCTTCAGTCGGGCGTGACCATTGACCATCTGGTTCGGGTCATGCAATCGCAGCAAGCCAATTCTGTGCGTATTGCCGAGTTGATTGAAAAGACCGACGAAAAAAAAGTAGATGTGGCGACGGCTTATGTCGGTTTTAAGACTCAGGAGAAGTTCCTGGTGGGCTATGGGCTGGGGTTCCAGGACAAATACCGGAACCTCCCGCATATCTCCACCCTGACTTAGCGGAAAATAATGGAGGGACGAAATAGGACTTGGCAGCATCTAATCGAGTGAAGCCCGAGGAAGCCAGGCAAGGGCCTGATGGGCGTATTTGGGCCGGGGAGAAAATTCGGTGAACTCAGCAGTCAAAAATATTATCTTCTGGGTGTTGATGGTGGCTCTCACCGTGCTGGTTTGGGCGGTGGTGAAGAGCAACACCGTTGACCACGTTGCGGACCTTACTTTTACCGGCTTCATGACTGAAGTCAACAATGGCAACGTCAAAGACGTGACTATTGTTGGGACAGACGCCACCGGAACGCTCAAGAAAGACAACGGCAAATTTAAGACAACCATTCCCGCCAATTATCCCGACCTCTATAAGACTTTGCAGGACAAAAGCGTTAACACCACGCTCAAAGACAATAGCGGAAGCAACTGGATCACCTGGGTAGTCAACGGACTTCCCATGATCGTGCTGTTGGGCCTCTGGATTTTCTTCATGCGCCAGATGCAGAGCGGGGGCAATAAGGCGCTCTCATTCGGAAAGAGCCGGGCTAAATTGCTTTCCAGCCAGCAGAAGAAGGTCACCTTTAAAGACGTTGCGGGCGTGGATGAAGCCAAGGAAGAGCTGCACGAAATCATCGAATTTCTGCGTGAGCCTCAAAAATTTCAAAAGCTGGGCGGACGCATCCCCAAAGGTGTCCTGCTGGTGGGACCTCCGGGTACGGGGAAAACGCTTCTGGCACGGGCGATTGCCGGCGAAGCCAATGTGCCCTTCTTTTCCATCTCGGGCTCGGACTTTGTGGAAATGTTTGTTGGGGTGGGCGCCTCCCGGGTTCGCGACTTGTTTGAGCAAGGCAAGAAGAACGCGCCATGCATCGTATTTATCGACGAAATTGACGCTGTGGGCCGCCACCGCGGCGCAGGACTCGGCGGCGGGCACGACGAGCGCGAACAGACCCTGAATCAATTGCTGGTGGAAATGGACGGTTTCGAATCCAACGAGGGTGTCATCCTGATTGCCGCCAGCAACCGCCCTGACGTGCTCGATCCCGCGCTGCTTCGGCCCGGACGGTTTGACCGCCGCGTGGTGGTGCCTCTCCCCGATGTGGGCGGGCGCGAAGGCATCTTAAAAGTTCACAGCAAGAAGATTCCGCTTTCCGAAGATGTTGACCTATCCGTCCTGGCGCGGGGCACCCCCGGATTTTCCGGCGCCGATCTTGCCAACCTCGTCAACGAGGCGGCGTTGCTGGCCGCGGGCCAGGGCCGAAAGCAAGTGGTGATGGCGGACTTTGAGTCTTCCAAAGACAAAGTGATGATGGGCAAGGAACGCCGGTCGCTCATCCTTTCCGAGGACGAGAAGAAAACCACTGCTTATCACGAGGCCGGGCACGCGCTGGTGGCCGCCAAGGTTCCCTTTGCCGACCCGCTCCACAAAGTAACCATCATCCCCCGAGGCATGGCCCTGGGTGTGACCATGCAATTGCCCCTCGACGACAAACATAACTACTCCAAAGACTATCTCGAGTCGCGCCTGGCGATTTCAATGGGTGGGCGCGTGGCGGAAGAAATTTTCTTGAATCAAATTACCACCGGGGCCAGCAATGACATCGAGCGCGCCACGGAAATTGCGCGGCGTATGGTGTGCGAATTCGGCATGTCCGATCTCGGACCTCTGGCTTTCGGCAAGAACGAGCAGGAGATTTTCCTCGGACGCGACCTGGCCACCCACCGCGATTTCAGCGAAGATACCGCCATCAAGATCGACCAGGAAGTAAAAAAATTCATGATGACGGCTTATCAGCGCGCCAAGGATGCGATTGAATCAAACCGCGAGGCGTTGATCCGAATTGCGGAAGCGCTGCTGGTGCGCGAAGTCCTTGATGCCATCGAAGTCAATCTGTTGATCGAAGGTCGGGCCCTGCCCGAAAAGGTCCGCCCCGAACCGCCCGGCGAAACCACCCAGGTGCTTAAACCCCAACCCTCTCCCAAAGTCCCCGGACGCGAGCGCCCCCAACCGGCGTAGCGCGCCTTTGCGACTTCCAATTCATATGTAGCTCGGGTGTCCCCACCCGAGCTTGATTTTCGGAAACGCGGGTATCGCCACCCGCGTTCTTGTGAATTAATCGCGGGCGAGGACGCCCATACTTGGGGCCCCGCCCCGCGCTACAACTGGGCAATTTGAGTCTGCGGGGTACGACGACGCGACAATTCAAATCACGGACGCGTCCAGCACCTCGCGCACTTTCCGGGCCAGCACGTCAGGCGTGAAAGGTTTTTGGAGGAATGGGGTTCCGGGCTGCAAGACGCCGTGATAGAGGATGGCGCCATCGGTATAGCCCGACATGTAGAGAACTTTGGTATTCGGACGTAACACCTTCAGTTTCTCCGCCAAATCCGGGCCGTTCATTTGCGGCATTACCACGTCGGTCAGGAGTAAATGGATGGGTCCGTCAAATTGCTGGCAAGTGGCCCATGCCTTGAGGGGGCGATTCGAATCCAGCACCTTGTACCCGCCCGCTTCCAGGATCCCGCGCACCAATGACCGCACCCCGTCCTCGTCTTCAACCAACAGGACCGTTTCTGAACCGTGAGGCGTTGCAGCGTGTACTTCAACGGAATGCGCCGCCTCTTTAATTTCCTCCGCCCGAGGCAGGTATACCTTGAATGAAGTCCCGTGGCCGGGCTCGCTGTAAACCCATATGTATCCTTCGCACTGTTTAACAATCCCATAAACCGTGGCCAGTCCAAGGCCCGTTCCCTTGCCTTTCTCCTTGGTGGTAAAAAAGGGCTCGAAAATGTGAGCCATGGTCCGGGTATCCATGCCGGTTCCCGTGTCACTCACGGCCAGCATCACATAGTGGCCCGGTTTGACCGCCGCGTGGATTTGAGCGTAGGCCTGGTCCAGATAGATATCTGATGTTTCGATGAGGAGCTTGCCGCCCTGGGGCATCGCGTCGCGCGAGTTGACGGCAAGATTGATGATCACTTGCTCGATCTGGCTGGCATCGACTTTAACGGGGCTGAGGCCGGCGGGGAGCAGAGTGACCAATTCAATGTCCTCGCCGATCAGCCGGCGCAACATCTTCTCCGTGTTGGCCACAATGGCGTTCAAGTCCAGTACTTCAAGCACCAGCGCCTGCCGCCGGCTGAAAGCCAGCAGCCGCCGGGTAAGCGCGGCAGCACGCTCTCCCGCGCTCTGAATCTGGCCCACGAATTCCCGATGCGGGTCCCCGGGGGCCAGACTTTCCAGCAGTAACTGGGTATAGCCCGTGATGATGGTCAGAAGGTTGTTAAAATCATGGGCCACGCCCCCGGCCAGCCGCCCCACCGCTTCCATCTTTTGCGCCTGCCGAAATTCCTCTTCCAATTGTTTCTTTTCTGTAATGTCAACAATCACCCCGCGAAGCTGGCGCGCCTTGCCGCTGGGGTCGCGCACCACGCGGATGATGTCCCGCAGCCACACCACGCGATTTTCCGCTGCCAGCGCCCGGTATTCGATGTCGTAATCCTTATTCTCCGCTACAGCCGTTTGCCACTGCCCGATGACGCGGTCGCGATCCTCCGCAAAAATGTGATCCTTCCAGAAATCGGCGCTGCTCAGCCAATCTTCCACCGGGAAACCAAGGACGCGCTCCGCCTGCTGACTCACAAATGTGATTCGAAACGAAGGGACGTCCATCTCCCACACGATCGCCTTCAGATCCTGCACGAGGTCGCGAAACCGCATGGCCAATTCCTGCGCGGCATAGCGCAAGTCCTCGCTCCGCGACAGGTCTTTGAATGTGCTTTCAATTCTCGCTTCCAAGTCCCCTTGAATTTCGTGGAGATGGCTGATCTTCTGCTTGTGTCGCCGGACTTCCTGAGCGAGATAGCCGCATAATATCGCGGTAATAAAAAAGAGCGGGACGCGCAGCAAGGCGTCAGCGCCCCCCAACAATTCTTCGCCGCGGGTGAGCCGCAGCCAGAAATAAAGGGCTGAGGATGCAATGGCAATGCCCACACTCTTGGCCACGGTTTCTCCGAGCGTCGCCATCAAGACAGTGAGATAGAGAATCAGGAGGGATTCGGTTCGAAATCCTGACACAAAATAGAGGACGATGGAGAGGCCCCCAAGGTCGAGAAAGAAAACCGCATAGACCAGGCGTGGGTCTTCAAACCAGGACGCGGGCAGGACCACAATGATGAGATTGGAAACAAGATAAGCGGTGCCCAGCGCCCACAACGAGGGAGAAACCAGCTCGTGGTGAAAAATCAGAAGGGACAGAATGACAAGGGAAAAGGCGCCTCGCAATTTGAAGAAGACCGAGCGCACTGGTTGAGTTTCTGCCATGGTCCTTCGGTCAAATCGCGAGGAGAGGATAGCTTTAATGGCCCGGCTGTGTAAAGTTCACAATTCGCCGCCTCAGATTCAAAATAGGACCCGCGCGAAAATACTTCCAGCCGCAATAAAGATATCAAGCTTTCGTCCGTTCCACTCAGTCAATTTAATGGCGCCGTTTGATGATGGATAAGGGTCGGGGACAAGGTGCCGTGGGCGTAACCGCACGCCGCACGAGGCACAGCCATCTCAAGTGGCTGGAGTTATTGGGTACACAGCGATTTGATATAGCCCTTCAATGCTGGATGGTGATGCCGGCAAGATCCGCCTCGTAGCCTTCATCCTGGGCAACAGTTTGGGCCGCTTGACGGAGCGTCTGCTCGTCGGCGTTGGCAGGCATATCTTGATGGCGGCGAATTACTTCTTCTCCAGATTGAATCCGAATCACCCAGTTGTTTTTGGTTTTATCGAAAGACACTTCAATACTGTCCGCGCGCATAAATCCCTCCTTGCTCAATATACCCCTCAAGCCTTCAAGAGTCCATTTGGTCATGCAAAAAAAACGAGGTCAAGCAGATCGACAGCCGAGGGCAAAAACCCGCTTGGAAGGTCCGGCACTCATCCTTCATAATCTCAACACCTAATGACCGGGGGTCATCCGAATGATTCACGAGGGGGCTGCTCATGAAACTGTTTGTAGCTGAGTTGGTGGGGACCATGCTTCTGATTCTGCTCGGAGACGGAGTGGTGGCGGGCGTGCTTTTGAAAAAGTCGAAGGCGGAAAACTCCGGCTGGATCGTGATCACCACAGGTTGGGCGCTGGCGGTGGCCATGGCGGTATACGCCGTGGGACGCATCAGTGGCGCGCACATCAATCCCGCCGTTACTCTGGGTCTGGCGGTAACCGGAAGGCTTGCCTGGGCCGACGTGCCGCAATACATCGGCGGCCAGATGATTGGCGCTTTTCTTGGGGCTGTGCTGGTATGGCTGGCCTACCTGCCGCACTGGCGCGAGACTCCGGAACAGGACCTGAAGCTCGCGGTCTTTTCCAACGCGCCCGCCATTCGAAATCTGCCGTCAAACTTTCTTACCGAAGCGATTGGAACTTTCGTCCTGGTGTTCGGCGTGCTCGCGCTTGGCGCCAACAAACCTCCTAACGATTCCGGATTGACGCCATTGCTGGTGGGATTTCTGGTTTGGTCTATCGGACTCTCGCTCGGCGGGCCCACCGGTTATGCCATCAACCCGGCGCGCGATCTCGCGCCGCGCATTGCGCATGCGCTTCTGCCCATTCCCAACAAAGGTGGTTCAGATTGGAGCTATTCGTGGATCCCAATTGTTGGCCCGATCATCGGCGGGGTCATCGGCGCGGTCGCGTACGGCTGGATATTCCCCACTTAAGCCAGGGTGTTGTCATTTTTAGGACGAACGATGCATGGCTCGAGTTCAGTTAGCTCAAGAAGATGACTCTGCGCCAAAAGTTTGAAATCAGGATCGGCCAGCGCAAAGTGCGCGTGGGAGAGCGAACGCTCGTCATGGGAGTGCTCAACGTGACCCCCGATTCGTTTTCTGATGGTGGCCGTTATTTCCCGTCTCAGAAGGCCGTCCAGCATGGCATCGAATTGGTAAGGGCGGGAGCCGATTGGATCGACGTAGGCGGGGAATCCACGCGGCCAGGATCCGCTGCTGTTCGGGTGGAGGAGGAATTGCGCCGGGTCGTTCCTGTTATTCAAGCGCTACACCGAAAGCTGCCCTCGGTCCACATTTCAGTCGACACTACCAAAGCTGAAGTGGCGGAAGCGGCGGTCCGCGCCGGGGCCACGATCCTGAATGACATTAGCGGCTTGCGGTTTGACCCACGACTTGCCGACGTGGCGCGCCGCCATCGGACCGCGCTGATCCTGATGCACCTCCGCGGACGCCCCGAAACTATGCAACAAAAGCCCTTCGCCCGATCGGTTTGGCGATCGGTAAATGAAGGGCTGGCATGGTCCATACAAACGGCGCTCAATTCCGGGGTTCATCGCTCCCAACTGATCGTTGATCCTGGCCTCGGCTTTGGCAAAACCCGGCGCCAGAATTACGAAATACTCGCTCAACTCGGCCGCCTGAATAGGTTTGGTTTGCCGGTCATGGTAGGGACATCGCGAAAATCATTTGTCCAGGCGGTCGTAGGCGGTAAAGGATTGTCGGTTTCGAAAAAGTCTGCGGGGGCAAAAAGTGCGTTGAAATCTGCCCCCACCCAATACTGGAAGCTAATTGCGAACAAAGCGGGCAAGGGTTTGACGTGGGAGCGAGAAGCCCTCCAAGTGATGAACCTGGGTGATGCAGCAGCAGTGACGGCGAGCATTCTGGCGGGCGCTCACATCATCAGGGTGCATGACGTCGAGTCCATGATCCCGGCGTTGCGAATAGCGGACGCCGTTTTGAGCGCCGGAAATTTAATCTGATTGATGTCTAAATGACTACAGAAGCTTGTAACCGAGGAATAGAAGCGTCGTTCCGAGGACAGGCCGTAATATTTTCTCCGGGAAATGCGCGCTCATTTTGCTCCCGATCCACACGCCGGGAACCGAGCCAATTAGGAGGCCCGCCAGCAAGCGAACATTAATGCTCCCGATTCCCATGTGGCCCAAAGCGGAGACGCCCACCAGAAAAAGCGCATGAACAATGTCGGAGCCGACAATTCGCTTCAATGGCGTTCCAGGATAAATTACCACGAGGCACGCGATGATCAGGCTACCGCTTCCGACTGAGGTCAGGCTCACCAGAAATCCAACCACAGCGCCGAGCACGGAGGTTATCCACCAGGGACCATTGAAAACAGCAATCCCTGTCCCAGGATTGGCGGATGATCCCCGGAAGCTGCGAAACAACAAAGTTAAGGCGACGCACATCAGCGCGATTCCCAGCATTCGAATCACGACTTTGTCCATTGCATCCCCGCCCTGAGTTCGCAGATACGCCAGAAGCGCCAATCCCACCAGGGCGCCGGGAATGCTTCCGAGGGCAAGGCGTTTGACGATCCTGAAGTCAACAGTTTGCTGGCGATAGTGAACGAAGGCGCCAAACGCTTTGGTGATCGAGCCCCAAACGAGGTCGGTGCCCACAGCGATAACGGGCTTGGCCCATCCCAGCAATATGAGCATCGGAGTCATCACGGCTCCGCCGCCCATCCCGGTGAGGCCCACCAGAACTCCGACCACAAAACCCAACACTGAGACTCTAAAATCCATTGCAAATCTCCACGCGCATAAAATGATCCCAGGCTCTAATCAAGTTAACTTCACCTGTGGCCTTTGCCACTATTTTGGGCGAGGTCCGCCAGGGATGTGTGGTCCAGGATGCCGGCGGCGGCATTGCGAACGTCCAGGAGAACCTGGTAGAGGGCGCTGTGCCGCTTGTCGCGCTTGACCAACCTTCGCAGCGTTTCCGCATCGCCCATGGGAGCAAGGGGACCATCAATGGTTCGAATGATCTCCCCCAGAAAGACTTTGGATGGCGCACGCCGCAGCAGATAACCTCCGTGCGCGCCCCTCAGGCTATCCACCAATCGCGCCGTCTTGAGGTCCAACAGGATCGCCTCCAGAAATTTTTCCGGAATTCGATCTGACACCGCAATCTCGTGGATCTTGGTCGTCCGGTCGGGGTAGTTCTTCGCCAAAGCGATCATGGCTTCCAAAGCGTAGAGCCCCTTCTTCGAGATCCTCATAAATTTACAATTAACCCTATCAGGTTACTAGACTACACAATGGAAGGACGACCCGTCAAGGGAAATTCCTGGTTCGTTTGAAAACCGCAGCGAGGTCAAGGGGGGGCCTGCTGCAATGCGCGCCTGGCTGTTTTTTGCGAGCCGCCCAACTTTATCGCAGGCGAATGCTGTACTATGAACGCTATGGCCGGTAAGCCCCAACTCTTCGGAACCGACGGCGTGCGCGGCGTCGCGGGTCAATTTCCCCTGGACCGGGAAACGATCTTCAAAATAGGCCGGGCTTTGGGAGTTGTTTTGCAAAGGCATGTTGCGGCGCGTCCGCTGCGCGTCGCCTTGGGGGAAGACACGCGTGAGTCCAGCGCATGGATATCCCAAACCGTGGCCGCCGGCCTGCGTTCAAGTTTAGTGGAAGTGGCTTACGCCGGAGTAATCACCACTCCCGGCGTGGCTTTTCTCACCCTGCGGCATGGATTTGCCGGCGGCGTGATGGTGTCGGCTTCCCATAACCCCTACCAGGATAATGGGATCAAAATTCTTTCGAGTTCAGGGATGAAGCTTTCAGAATCGCTGGAACTGGAGATCGAGGCGTTGCTGGAGGAATCCCCTGCCCTGATTTCAGGGCGCGCAACCGAGGCCGGAATCGAGCCTGAACCCCACTTAGTTGATGATTACTTGGACTTCCTGATTGGCCTGATTCCATCAGCGGAGCGATTGACAAAGTTTCGTCTGGTGGTGGATTGCGCCAACGGATCCGCCTCGCGCGTCGTGCCGCAACTGTTGCGGCGTTTGGGCATCGAAACTCGCATCCTCAACTCAGCCCCCAACGGCCATAATATCAACCTGGAATGCGGGTCCCTCCATCCCCATCAGATGGCGGAGGCGACCAGGGAATTCGGCGCCGACCTCGGCGTGGCCTTTGACGGCGATGCCGACCGCGCGATTTTTTCAACGCGTGAAGGGCGGATTGCGGATGGGGACTACGTTCTTTATGCAGCTGCCACATTTTTTCAGGAGCGTGGAATGCTCACGGGGGGCGCGGTGGTGGGCACGCTGATGACGAATCTTGGCCTGGAGCTTGCGCTTGGCCGCCACAGCATCGCCCTCAAGCGGACTCCCGTGGGCGATAAATATGTACTCGAGGAAATGCGGCGGTCGGGGATAAATCTGGGCGGCGAGCCTTCCGGCCATATCATTTTTTCAGATATTTCGCTGGCAGGCGATGGAATAATCACTCTCCTGCAAATTCTGCGCGTCCTCGCGGAAACCGAAAAATCTTTGGGCGGGTTGGTGAGTCAGCTCCGTCAATTTCCCCAGATCATTCGCAACGTCCGCGTTCGCGAAAGGCGGCCGCTCGAATCCATACCTGAAGTGAACCATGCTGTCTCCGAGTTTCAGCGCGAAGTGGGCAATCGCGGGCGGGTGGTGGTCCGTTATTCTGGGACCGAACCCTTGGCGCGAGTGATGGTTGAAGCTGAGGAGGACGGAATCGTCCAGCACCACGCGGGTGCGATTGCCGGGGCCATTGAGTGCGCGTTGGGCTTGACGCGGTCTTGAGAAGTTTGTGATAGCGCAGTAAAAGTGTTACCCGGGCTCGGCGGCGAGATAAACCATCTTGGGCTCGCGCTGCCCTTTATAGTTGAAGAGTATTGAGTGAGATTGCGCGAGGTGTCCAATGAGAATCTCCCGATATAATCCATGGATCATAGGCGCTTTTGTTCTCGCCTCGTGCGCGCACGCCCAGGGGCAGGCCAACAGCACGAATCAAGCGCAATCCAAAATAGTCGTGCCCGTGGACACTACCATTCCTCTGGTGCTCAAGAACACCATCAGTTCGCGTACCGCCGCAGTCGGCCAAGCCATTTATTGCGAAACGATTTACCCCATTACCGTGGGTAATCGCATCGTGATTCCGGTGGGAAGTTACGTTAAGGGCTCGGTCACCCAAGTGATCCGTCCGGGCCATGTGAAGGGGAAAGCTCAAATTGGTTTGCGCTTTGAATCTATCACCCTGGCCAGCGGGTTGACGCGGCCCCTGCGCGCCACCCTCTCAGGATTTGCTGGGAACGGGAAAGAAGGCTTTCATCCCAGGGAATCAAAAATCGAAGGCGAGTCCTCAAAAGGCCAGGACGCCGGCAGGGTGGCGGAAACCACCATCACTGGAACCGAAATTGGCGCCATCGCAGGCGCGGGAAGTCACAACATCGGAAAAGGCTTGGGGATTGGCAGCGCCGCGGGCGCGGCAGGAGGTCTAATCTGGGTCCTTGCTTCGCGCGGCAAGGAAATCATGTTGCCATCCGGGACTAACCTGGAGCTTCAATTGTCCGCCCCGCTCACATTTGAGAATAACGAAGTCGATCCACCCTCGGCATACCAAAACGGCCCGGCGCTCCCGCGGCGCGAACATGGCCCGGATATTTGATCGTCAGGGCAGTGCGCAAATACTTCAAGCTTGAAGGAAGACGACTGATTGGAGTCCCGAAATCTCGAATCGCTTCCGGCAGCGTACATTCTTACACTGCACAAAATCGTCGCGCCGTAACATGTACGACTGGGCCTTGGCGAAGCGCGCCCGATCCCGTTCATCGGCTCGGCCGGGCAGTGAATTCTTCTTAGTGCGCACGAGCCAGCGAATATCGTAGGTGTCGGATTGATGACAATAAAAGCATGAGAGATTGGCAGGTTTTGAGCTTTCGGCTTCGGTAAAGAAGTCTCTCTCTTCCATAGTTCCTATTTTATCCCGGAATCATTAAGAACGCCAACCCCATTCTGGGATTTGGGGAAGCTCGTGTAATTTCCTGTTTTGAGGTATCGAAAATCGCCCCGGTGACCACGCCCGGGAGGAGTATAATAAGAGTTCAAAACTTTACTCCAGGCAATGGAGGGTCATATTTTATGGCACGCAGTTTTACCGAACAAGAGTTGGCAAATTTCTTGATTGACCGGCTGATTGTCCACGGCCCATCCGGTCCGGACACCGATTGGCTGCAACCGGCGTGCCAAGTAGTGGCCTCTGACTTACTGGAAGAAGCCGAAATCCTTCACAAGACCGAACCCGTATCCGATGGGGGAGCTTAGACGGAAAAGTCGGGCGCGGCGTCATCAGTTCACTGAATGAATCTGTGTAACCAGCATTTGACGCCCGCCCGGCATCGTCATTTGGAATCGATTCCAACCTCTTCCCCGCCTTTCATCACAAATTTTACCCGCTCGAGTTCGGTGATGTCGGCAAGCGGGTCCCCAGAGACCGCGATCAAGTCCGCAAGCTTCCCCTTTTCGATGGAACCCACACGGTCCTGCCAGCCCATCAATTCTGCGCCGCCAATCGTTGCGGCCTGAATGGCCCGCATGTTGGTCATGCCGAACCGGGTCATAAACTCAAACTCTTTTGCCTGGGTACCGTGCGGAAACGGGCCAACGTCGGTGCCAAAGGCAATCTTCACTCCGCGCGCCAGCGCATTTCGAAAGCTCACTTCATGAATCCGCGCCCGACTGGTTTTCCCACCGGTTGCCGCCAGGTCTTCTTCCGGTTCGAATTCGTAAACGTAAAGAGTGGGCACGAAGAAAATGCCCTTCTCCAACATTTTGTTGATGGACTCATCGTCCAGGTCCAGCCCGTGCTCGATGGAATCAACTCCCGCATTAATGCAATTGTGAAGGCCCTCGCCGCCATAGGCATGACATGCCACTTTCACCCTTTCGCGGTGCGCCTCATCTACGATCGCCTGCAATTCCGGCAACGTGAAGGTAGGGATGGCGTCAAGCCTGCCCTCGGGAGTGAAACGAAAACGGTGCGTGCCATATACCTTAATCAAGTCGGCGCCGTACTTAATCTGCTCGCGCACAGCCTGGCGCGCGGCCTCGGGCGTATCCACAATCTGTGCGCCAAACGGCACCGTCACTTCAGGCGAGTACCCTTCCAGCGGATAACCGCCGGTGGTGGAGAGGGCGCGCGTCACCACCTGGAGCCGGGGGCCGGGAATCAGACCTCGGTTGATGGCATTTCTGACGTCCACATCAGAGTACATGGCGCCCTCGGTTTCCAAGTCGCGCATGGTGGTAAACCCGGCTTCCAAATCCTTTTTGGCATTCACCACCGCCTCGATGGTGCGATATTGCCAGCTCTCCTTCAGAAGTTGTTCTTCATAACGACCGTGCGATTCGCCGGTAAGGAAAAGGTGCGTATGAGCGTCGATCAATCCGGGGAGAACGGTGGAATTATCAAGATCAATAACCCTCGCCCCGCTCGGAATTTTCACCTCCGAGGCGGCACCCACTTCGTCAATCTGTTCCCCTCGAATCAGAATGATTTGATGGACGGTTACCCGGCCTGTCGCCGTGTTAATGAGTCGCCCTGCCCTGACCGCGATAATCCTGTTGGATTTCCCGGCGGCAGCCGCGGGCCGATCGGCTCCAAATTGGGCAAAAACTATTCGCGTGGCTGAAACGACACATAAAAGAACAATCACTTCGAGGAAAGCATTTCTGATTTTTAACGGTTGGCGCATGTTTTGGCCTCCAAGAAGACGTTTATATTACAAACTAATACCGCGGATTAATGCCCGCCTTTCCCCAGCATCTTCGGCCCCAACCAGACGAGCGCCACGGCATCAATCAAGAAGTGCGCTGCTGCGGAGGGAAGGATCGATCCCAAACGAACAACCGGCAACCCGAGAAGCGCTCCCAGCAACGCCGCTCGAACGACTCCGCTGGCTCCCTGATACGTGTGGGCCAGCCCAAACGCCACCGATGAAATGGCAACGGCCCAGGCCACCGAAGGAGTCCATTGGGAAAGCAGCGCCAGAAGAACACCGCGGTACAAGAACTCTTCACAAATTCCGGCCGTGGGCGCAATCAGAAACATGGCCCATATCATTTCCTTCCGGGTTTCGGGAATGAGCGCGCGCACCAGCTCGGGTTCCGGAGGAAGCCATCCCTGCCCTTCGAGCACCACCACCAAACCCAGGGCAGCGAGTGACGCTCCGGCAAGCGCGAAGGTCCAGAACAGAAAAGGCGCAGCCGAAACGGAGTGAAGTCCCGCCTGGACGAAAGTCACGGGGGTGGCAAGCACCACAAGTACGCCCATCAAGGTCAAGAGCCATTGCGAAAATGCGGCGGATAAATAAAGACTGAGGCGTGGAATGGCGAGGAGTTCGAGCCTTTTGGAAGTCCTGTACGAAAGCGCAGGAACAACGACGAAGAGAATCACTACAAATCCGGCTTGAGCGAATTTGGAAAGAAAGAGAAAGAACATGGCGGGAAAGGACAAAAATGTGCAAGCCGGCCATCAATGCAGATTTCTTCAACTCGAAAAATCAATTTTTCTGACCACAGTTAGTGAAGCAAATAAGCTCCCAGAACCGCGCGGCATCGGTCCCGGTAGACTTCGATCGGAACAGTCTCCGACGCCATCAGCCACTGAAGGCAATATCCGTCCACAAGAGCGCGGATGGTGATGGCCGCGTCCTCCGCCTTGACGCGCCGAAATTGCTTTTGCCTGATTCCCTCCTCCACAATGGCCCGATCTCGCTCCCTGCACCTCACAAAAAACATTTCAAATAGGGATCGAAATCTTTCCTCGCGCGCTCCCAGGGCGGCGAGGTCGAAAAAGACCAGATAGAGTTTGCGGTTCACCTCCGCGCTGTGGAACAAGACCTCCAATTCCGCTCCCAACTTGGCGCGCGGAGTCGCATCTCCATCGGTCACATCGTCCAGAGTACGGTTCACCTGAGCCAGCAGCCACTCAAAAACGGCATACAACAGATCGGCCTTGGTTGGGAAGTAGTGAAGGGCTCCCCCTTTGCTCGACTGGGCGCGCGCCACCACTCCATCAATTGTGACTCCTTGAATGCCCTTCTCCAAAATTTCGGCGTACCCCGCCTTGATGATGGCTTCGCGCGCGCGGTCGCGTCGAACGGGATCTATTTGGCGTGCGCACATAGGCAGTATTCGCTCCTCAAAAACGTCTGGGGGGATTTTGATTGTTCCTGAACTTTTGTCAACATGTTTCGCGGGGAGGTAGTGACCGAAATTAGCTGGGAGCGCGGGCCGGACAATACCCAAGTCCGCGTCGCCGCCCTTTATCTGTGATAAAATATTGAACCCAGAAACTCATCTCACATGGATGAACGGAAAGGAATTATTTCGGCCATGGAAAAATCCACTGTCGTTTCCCTTTATATTGCTCCGGGGGCGAGGCAACCCACGGTTTCCGTGAATGAAGTTCACGCGGTTCCCGGGAAGGGTCTTGAAGGCGACCGCTATTTCAATCTGACCGGTACTTTTTGCGATAACCCCGGCCCGTCCTACGAAGTAACCTTGATTGAAATTGAAGCCGTGGACGCCCTGAAGCGCGACTGTAAAGTGGAATTGAGCGCCGGCGAAATTCGCCGCAACATCGTGACCCGCGGCGTGGCTCTCAATCACCTGGTGGGACGTGAATTCAAGGTGGGATCAGTTTCTCTCCGCGGGATTCGACTCTGTGAACCCTGCGCGCATTTGGAAAAGCTGACTCGGGATGGAGTTATATCCGGCCTGACTCACCGGGGCGGGCTGCGCGCCCAAGTCCTTACCGAGGGAGCCATTCGAGTGGGAGATCCTGTTTGCGAGGCATAATCCCCAGAGAAATCCGAAACCCTGTTTTGAATCACCGAAATCTTCGAATAGCCGCAGGGCCCTGCCTGCCGAAGGGAATGGCAGGATGCCGCCCATGATTCATCCGGAACCTTCCAGAACTACAGCAAGCGGCGAGCGCCGGCTGAGTGGCGCAATCATGCTGGGCGTTCCAATAGCACTAATCCTGGTCACGTTTTTATTCTGGTATCAGACGTGGTTCGGCCGCCGTCTTTCGAATTCCGAGCTCCGTCAGTATTTGCAGGACACTTCCATCCCCCATAAGACCCAGCACGCGCTCACCCAGGTGGCTACGGAAATACTTCGGCATAACCAAGCGGTGGTTGGAGTTTATCCCCAGGTTGTGGCGCTGGCGGGGAACAAGGAAGCGGGTTTGCGCTCCATGGCAGCGTGGGTGATGGGCCAGGACAATACGTCAGCGGAATTCCACCAAGCTTTGCTGAAACTCGTGAGTGACGCGGACCCCATGGTGCGCTGGAACGCGGCGCTGGCTCTGGCGAGATTCGGAGATGCGGCGGGCGATACCCAACTTAGGCAAATGCTGGTTCCGTACGAACTTCGGTCGCCGTATGCGGGAACCGTAACTTTCAGCGTGAAGGCAACAGATTCGGTAAAGAGTCAAAGCGTTGTCGCTCGGGTTGAAGGCCAGGGGCCGGAGCCCGAGGAAATCCGTTCCCCTCTCTCAGGCCAGGTCGTGCGTTTGCCGCCGTCAAATGGAACCACCGTCGCGGCTGGCGATTTAGTTGCCGTCATTTCGCCGGACGATCAACAGCTTTGGGAAGCGTTGCAGGCTCTCTACCTCGTAGGGAGTTCGGATGACCTGGAAACCATCGACCACCTGGCTCGGCCAACCGCCGGGACCTCCAGCCGGGTGCGGGAGCAGGCAGCTCTGACCGAAAAGGCGATTCGCAAGCGCGCTGCGATTCCAGTTGAACCATCTAAAGTGGAGAGTGAGAAATCGAAAATCGAGAGCTCAAAAGCAAATAGCCCTTAAGCATCCCATTCTCGATTTGGTTTTTGACGGCTCTTCAGATCTGATATTTTATGCCGAGGGTTTGTTCCACCATTTCGATGGGAACCATTTCGATGGCGTCCCACGGACAACCGTCCAGGAAGGCGCCATCCGGCCCTTTGCTGGTGCATTTCTTGCAGCCAATGCACAGGGCGGGATCAACTTCAATGCGGCCAAAGGGAGGGTGGTCCTCGTCCTCAACCCAATACATGCAGTCCTGGACGGGACAATAGGGCACGCACGCCGGAGACCCGGCACAACCGGTGCAACACTCAGTGATGACGGCAAGCTCTTTCGGTTTTTTCTTGCGCGGCGTGTCAATGCCTTCAGACTTGGGATCGGACTTGACGACTTCTCCTGCGGGTATAAAGTATTGTGGCAACGGTCGCTCCCTTCGTCTTGGTTTTTTAATTCTCCCAGACGCGCTGGGTTAAAGTCAAGAAATTGCAGATGGCAGTAGTGGGTCAGTTTGACGTAGAGGCGGCATTACGCCGCCACGTGGGGAGGAAATCTCGACGCTACGACCTCATACTGACATACTACTCAGATGCGGCACGACTATAAAATGACGGGTTAAGGTTCTTGAGATTGCCCGTTCAAACAAATCATGGAGGTGCTTTCGAGTGACTAATCCAATCGCGTGGGCTCTGGTTTTCCACGTATTCGGCATTGTATTCTGGATGGCGGGATTGTTGGTTGTAACCCAAGTGCTCGGCGTCCATACCAACGAACAGTCGCCCGAAGCCCGAAAAGTCTTGGAGCGTCTGGAATTAAAACTATTGAACGGGCTGGCCCATCCAGGGGCGGCGATTACAATCTTGGCCGGCATCGCAATTGTTTTCCTCGTACCCTCTGCAATTCACCAGGCCTGGCTGCATGCAAAACTAACACTGGTGGCCGTTTTAATCGGGCTGGATCTATTGGTGTATTGGCGCACCAAGGGATTTCATAAGGGCGAGGTCGATTTGAAGCGCAAAGAGTGCATGATGCTGCACGGCGCAATTTCGCTGGTTTTTCTGGGCATCCTGGTACTGGTCATGATGAAGCCATTCTCTGGATGAAAAGTATGTCTTCCCAAGTTGTGGAAACCGGCGCTGAATCCTTTCACATGCATTATGAATCAAATTTGTTGAGTCATTCATCCAAAATCCAATCAAGCTTCGACAGGAGATCACTTTGGCTGGAACAAAAGTAACGGTAAACAACAATGGCTCTTTGCGTATCGAGGGCGATTTTGAGATTTGCGACGTGCAGGGCGGTATATTTGGATTGGCGGGCCGCACGGTGATCAGCCTGTGCCGGTGCGGACATTCGGAGAACAAACCTTTCTGTGACGGCAGCCACAAGAAGACTGGATTCCAGTCCGAAGTTAAGGCGCGCGAGCTTCCTCCTCCGGCGCCCAAGCCACCCGTGGCGTAAAACCAGCAGCTCCACGGATCAAGCTTCGATGTGTTTCTGCCTAATTGAGAATATGAGCGCGGCGCCCATCAAGCCGGCGATGGTCACAATCCCCCACGCCCAATTGTAGCTGTGAGTCTTCTCAAATATCCGTCCTGCCATCACCGGCCCCAGCCATTGCCCCAGCGAATCCGCCATGATGATGATGGCTAGAAGTTTGCCGAGAGCCTGAAGCCCGAAGCACTCCGCGGTAACCAGCGGAATCAGCATGTAATCGGCACCCATGGCAAAACCGAAAATGATGCTGAATGTCCACACCGCGCCGCGAAAGTGCACAAGAAAGAGGAGCGGAATGGACGCGGCCATCAGAAGGTAAAAGAGCGCCATCACATTTTTCTTTCGGAAACGGTCGGCAAGATAACCCACAATCACTCGCCCCGCCAGGCCCGAAAAAAGCAGCCCGCTGGAAACCCAGGATGCCTGTCCGGTCGAATAGCCCTGGTCGCGGAGGAAAAGGACGAATTGCTGAATCACGGTGCCGATGGCGCCAATTACCAGAGTGGTCCCGGCCAGAATAAGCCAAAAATTAGTTGTGCGGAGAGAGGCGCGGAATATTTTCCTCTGGTCAGGCGATTCACCTGATGGAACCGCGAGCGAGGTCGATCTGTCCGGATGAAGTCCCAAATCGGCCGGATAAGACCGCGTCACCAATTGCGCGATGGGAAAAAGGGCGACAAAAATCATGATGCCAATGAATTCAAAGGCGCCCCGCCATCCAAAGCGGTCAATTAGAAAATGGACGAGAATGGGTGAAACCGCCCCGCCCACTCCCAGTCCCAGGTAGGCGTATCCCATCGCCCGACCGCGCTTGGCGCGAAACCAATTGGCGATCAGCACCTGGTTGGCAATGGGCCCAGCCAGGATGTAGCCTACGACTTCAACAAGGCAAAGCGCGTAATACTGCCACAGGGTGGACATCCAACCCATAAAGAAAAGCGCCAATCCAACCAGGCATACACCAAGGCGAATGACGGAGCGGGGACCAAGGCGGTCAATCAAAGCGCCCAGGAACACCACGAAAGGAGCGACCATCAAGAACCCGAGGAAGATGCCTTCGGTCACCTGGCCGCGCCGGAGGCCCAAAGAATCGACCAGGGAAGGATAAAAAACAGGAAAGCCGTAGAAAACAATGCCCACGGCGAAGAAGAGATTCAAAAAACCGGAGAGGACAATCCACCAACCGTAAAATAAACGGCCCTCTGGAGTGCCTGTCGCGTTCGTATTTTCCATGGCTGAGTTTTCTACGCTCCGTTCGGGATTTTCCAGCCAGACGTCAATCCTTTAGCGATCCAACCACTTCATCCCAATGATCGCGGCACCACGCAGCCATGTCACTTACGGTCCATTCGCTTTTCCACTGAAATCGGTGGCGTAAATCCAAAACCCAGGCGAGGAATCCGTTTTCAGGATCGAAAATCAGCCCGTGTAATGCCTTTTCCGTTTTGGCCGCCGCATGCATGGCATATTCCGAATCCGGCAATTGAAAGATCGTATGCATCTGGAAGGTGGACGCCCCGCGCAAAAGGTACTCGGCGGCCACACGGCCGGAGCAAATGTCCCCTGTGGCGCTCATGGGCATTACACGATGGCGACCGGGCACAGCAGGCCTTGAGTCAAGAAAGTTTTCCAGCACGGCGAGATTGCGCTGGCTCAAATCCGGTCCTCCATAAGCAACTCCAGCTTTGCCCTCAAATTCCTTGGCCGGATCGAAAAGTCGATTGGCGTAAATCATAAAGTCGGCGCCGCCGTCCGAGCCGTGCGGGTTATGGATTTCCTCCAGCATCTCGAGCTGAAACTTATCTTCAAAGAGAGCGTTGAATATCTTCAGGCCCACATGGACTTTGCCCGGTACGCGCCCGTGGATCAGGCCCGGCACCTTGCGCAGCCACTCCAATATTTTTGCTTGTTGCGTTGCGCGCTCCGAGCCCGCCAGGGTGGGGCTGAAATCCTTCTCCAAGGGCATCGGCGTTTCGGCGCGATGCTTGTTCCAAGCGACGAGAAGCGCGTTAGTGGTGAATGTGTACTCATCTTCTTTCCAAGCGTTTTCTCCCGGGGTGGGCAGGTGATATTTCACCGAGGGTACTATCAGCATTTCCAACGACTCACCCAACCTCAACGCATCGTCGAACAGAGATAGATACGCCTCGAAAGTGTCGAACCATCCCCGGCCTTTCCATGTAACCGTCCATCCCGCTTCCCCGCCCCGGCCTTGAATACGCTCAACCAACATCCGAGTCTCAGGGATAGCCCATTCCCGCATGGATTGTTCACCGGCGTTGTCTTTGGCAATCACAGTCTTGAGCACCACGAAACCAAGCCCTGCCTCCGCGTCTTTTTCCACCTGGTGCCGCGCCAGCGAAAGTTGTCCGGAAGCCTTGCCAAAAGGGTTTTTCACTTTCAGGCCGCCATAGGAACTGGTGAGGTCAATGCCGTAGATAGACAGTATGTACGCTTCGAGCGGTCGGGGCAGGCCGGCGCGAAATCTTTCAAAGTCCGTGCGCAGTTGTTGCGCTTCCCAGCCGCCAGGCCGTGGCGACCCAAGCAGCCGGACCCGCGACGGAAGAAATTCCCACATAGAGGATGGCCACCCAGATTTCGCAACAGGATAGTCGTCACGCCGGCCTACGGCGTGTGAAGTTCACCGAGCGCGCGCAAAGTTTCCTTCAATTGGATGAATTCACTCTCATCGAGTTCAGGTCCCCACGGATCGTGCGCGGACTCGCGGCTCAGCGCGCCTTGATGAACCATCACCCACAGCACACGGCGGATGTAACCCTCCATGGGAGCCACGAAGAGCGCCCGGCCCAGTTGGTCGACTTTGGACGAGAGGTCCAGAAACTCCTTGGGCTTCCCGGCGAACCATGCCGCCATCATGTTGTGCTGCAAAGTGGTGCATACGGAGCCCATCCCCACCAGGGCTGCCTGTGCTCCGCACATCAGGCTATAACCGAAGAATCGATCTTCACCCGTGATTAAAAGCTTTAAAGGAAATTCACGGGCGAGAAGATTGGCAATATCCTGGTAGGTCATCACGCTGTCAAGGGTGGCGAGCTTAATTCCCACAACCTCGGGGAGCGCGAGTAGCCAGCGCAAGAGATCGGGCGAGTAGTCCATGCCACCCGCGGCTTCGTAAAGATAAAAAAGGATTATTGGAATTCCCAAGGCCGCCAGTTGATGATGATATTCGAATGCCAGACGATCCCTGTGGGCCGCATCGCCAAAGCTCCTGGGCGGATAAACCAGAAATGCATCGGCGCCGTTCGTGGCAGCGTCGCGAGCCATCCCGAGTGCGGAAGCCGCGAAGGTGGATGCATCCTGAGAATCGGGCGCGCCCCCCACTCCGGCAATCACCAATTTCCCAGGCTTCAAACCCCCCGTCCAGTTTTCGAGGATTTGCAGGCGCTGTTCCCGGCTCATGCGCAATCCCCTGCCCGTATGCGCCCACACGGCCACGCCCGCGATAGGTTGCCGCGACATGAATTCAACGTACCGCTCCTGCGCTGCCCGGTCGATTTCACCGCTGGCGTTGAACATGACTGGTACGGCAGGAATCAATCCATGTAGCAATCGTGAATGGCACTCTTCCACGGAAATTCGCTTCATGCGCAAAACTCCGCCTGCCGGATTCGGTAACGCGACACTTTCGCGGCGTCCACCTGGTATCCCATTCCGGGCCCATCGGGCAGAGAAATGTATCCGTCCTTCGAAACTTCAATCAAGGGCGTGATGATATCATCCGCGTACCACCTCGAAGAAGCCTCCACATCGGAGGGAAAACTGAAGTTGGGCAAGGTCGCGAGATGCAATCCCTGGGCGGAGGCGATACCAAGCTCGGGCATGGTACCGAGCCAACACGGAATGCCGACGGCCTTCGCCGCGTCGTGAGCCTGGCCGGCAAGCCATAGCCCACCCATGCGCTGTACCTTGATGTTCAAAATGCGCGCGCTGCCCAGTTGAATAATCTCCGAAATTGATTTGAGGTTGTCCGCCGATTCATCGAGGCAAATGGGCGTCCGCAAGCGGCTCTGGAGTTCCGCGTGCTCCGAGATAGCGTCACGAGCCAGCGGCTGCTCGATCATCATCAATCCCAACCGGTCCAGCTCTTCGAATACCAGCGCGTCTTTCAGGTGATAGGCTGCGTTGGCATCCACCATCAAGGGAATGTCGCCAAAGCGCTGGCGAACGGCTCTTACCAATGCGACATCGTGCCCGGGCGCGATCTTAATTTTGATGCGGCGGTAACCAAGGCGCAGGAATTTCTCAACTCGATCGAGCAAATCCTCGAGTGTGGCCATCAATCCGATGGCGGCCCCGGATGGGATGGGGCGTTTTCTGCCTCCCAGTATGGCCCAGAGTGGTTTTGAAATTTTCTGGCAGTGAAGATCCCAAACCGCCCCCTCCAAGCCGGCCTTGGCGAAAGGCTCGCCGGGAATCTCAGCCAACCACACTGCAAATTCTTCAGCGCTGCGTTCCGGCTGGGCAAGCATCTCGAGTGCAAGACGCTTGCAAAGGAAATCCCAAGTGCTCTCCGGAGTTTCCGCTGAATAAAAAGCTCCCGCCATGGGCGAGGCTTCACCCCAACCTGTTACCTTTTCCCCCGCGCGCCGGCCATCCGCCTGAAGCTCGATCAAAACCGCATCTTTAAGAGACACTTCGCCGCTTGAAATTCGGAATGGCTCATGAAACGGAATTCTTACCCAGTGCAGTCGAAGCGAGGAAATCCTCATTGTCCGATCCCCATTTCAAAAAACCAGTTTTGAGCCGAAAGCATTATAATCTTTCACGGGCCGACGCCATCGATATCATCGCGTCTGGATGCAAATATTGGCGCCCCACAGGCTAATCGAAAGAGGAATCCAAACCATGAATTCATCGACAGGAAATGGTGGTCCGAAACTTCGCAGCCGGGATTGGTTCGGCAAGAATGACCGATGGGGAATGGCTCACCGGGCGTGGCTGCGCGCCGAAGGGTTTAGTCAGCGCGTGTTTGACGGCAAACCTGTGATCGGAATTTGCAACTCCTGGAGCGAGCTCAACAACTGCAACGCGCACTTGCGGCTGGTGGCTGAAGCAGTGAAGCGCGGCGTTTGGGAGGCAGGAGGCTTCCCGCTGGAGTTCCCCACCATCTCGCTGGGTGAAATGCTGATGAAGCCCACCACCATGCTCTACCGCAACCTGATGGCAATGGACGTGGAGGAATCCATCCGCGCCCATCCTCTGGACGGCGTAGTGCTGCTCTGTGGTTGCGATAAAACCACGCCCGCCCAACTGATGGGGGCCGCCAGCGCGGACATTCCCGCTATTATGGTTCCGGGCGGGCCCATGTTGCGGGGCATGTGGCGGGGCGGCGAACTCGGCTCCGGCACGGATACGCGCCGTCTGTGGGAAGAGGTTCGCGCCGGGAGATTGAGTGAAGAAGCATGGTGCGAAGTGGAAAGCTGCATCTCACGCAGCGCCGGCCATTGCACGGTGATGGGTACTGCCTCCACAATGGCCAGCGTAGCCGAAGCTCTGGGCATGACGTTGAGCGGTTCCGCGCACATTCCTGCCGCGGATTCGCGCCGCATGGCCATCGCCGAAGAAAGCGGGCGGCGCATTGTGGGGTTGGTGAATGAAGACGTGCGCCCCAGCCGCGTGCTGACTTCGGAGGCGTTTGAAAATGCCATCAAAGTCCTGATGGCCATCGGAGGCTCCACTAACGCGGTGATCCATTTGGTGGCCATCGCCGGTCGACTGGGGATGGATCTGCCTTTAGGAAAATTCGACGAGTTGTCTCGCACAACTCCTGTTGTCGCAAACGTCAAGCCCTCGGGAAAATATCTGATGGAAGACCTTTTCTTTGCCGGAGGCCTGCCGGCAGTAATGAAGGAAATTGGTCCCTTGCTTCATCTCAACGCGCCGACAGTGACGGGAAAAACGCTGGGCGAGGATATCGCCAAAGCCGCTTGCTACAATCGCGAGGTTATCAAGACGCAACAGCATCCCCTCCAGCCCGAAGGAGGAACGGCCATCCTCCAAGGCAATCTTGCCCCCAGCGGCGCGGTGATCAAGCAATCGGCGACTTCCCCGGAATTATTCAAGCATAAGGGACGGGCCGTGGTGTTTGAGAATAATGAGGATCTGCTGGCTCGCCTGGACGATCCCAACCTGAAAGTGGATGAGTCGAGCATTCTGGTGCTCAAGAACGCCGGTCCCAAAGGCGCCCCCGGAATGCCGGAGTGGGGACACTTGCCCATCCCAGCCAAGTTGCTGAAGGCGGGCGTAAAAGATATGGTGCGCCTGAGTGACGCCAGAATCAGCGGAACAAGTTTCGGAACCATTGTCGTCCACATCTCTCCGGAATCGGCGGTGGGCGGTCCCTTGGGGATCGTCCGCGAAGGCGATGAAATTGAGTTGGATATTTCAGGCCGCCGCCTGGAACTTCACGTCGCTGATGCGGAAATTAAGAAGCGCCAAAATGACTGGCGGCCTTCTGCGCCTCATTACGAGCGCGGCTATGGCAAAATGTTCCTGGAACACATCCTTCAGGCGGACCAGGGTTGTGACTTTGACTTTCTTCGCGGTCGTGAGAGTGAAACTACCCGTGATCCGCTCAAGCGATTTCGGAATCCGGGCTTGTAGTCGTCTTGGGAATGCGTTCTACTGTATACTGCGTAAGTTCAGGAATGAGTTGTTCAAGTTATCGGAGTGTAGAAACCATGCGATCCCTTAAGTGTCCATTTTGCGGCTCCACGGATTCGAAACAGTCGCCCAGCGGCCACCATTTTCTCTGCGCAAAATGCAATCGGCTGTTGATGCAACCCCGGCCGCATAAGCGCGCCTGGGCGGGTTCAACCAAAAAACGCTCCCGCTCTAAAATGGGCTCCCACCAGCCTTCAAGTAAATAATTGGGAGAGGACGGATGCTCGCGTGGGACCGGCTTCAGGCGGAAGACCCGCGATACCATTCAAATTGAATAGTCTTCTTCCGTGTTTGATTTCTCCCCTCTACCCAATGGGGGGAGAGGCGCCGGGGGTGCGGGGGTTGCAAACACTATCCATACGCCTCGGTTCTACCGCGCATGAGTTCTTACCTACGAATCCACGTCGCTCAGGTAAGATACTCCGCACTTTTCTTCTGATCTGTCTTTTCGCGCCGCCTGCTTCGCCCCGCCAAAAACTTCAGCCCATTGTGGATTCCACGATGCGCGGACATCATGGCGCGGTAATCGTCTCCAATCCGACAACTGGCGAGATCCTGGCTGTTTGGAACCTCAGTCAAGGATTCGAGAGAGCTTACCCACCCGGCTCCACGGCCAAATTGGTGACCAGCGCCGCCGCACTGGAGGAAGGAGTTATCTCCGCCGACGAGCGCGATTCCTGCCATCGCATTCCGGAGTTGCTGGGCGAAGCGTACCATTGCACACATCCCCCGCACGATGGGCCGTTTACTTTGGCGTCGGCAATTTCCAATTCCTGCAATTATTTTTTTTCCGCCCTGAGCTTGCGCCTCACCTCTACGCAGCTTGCCCACTGGTATTCTGTCTTCGGCTTCGGCAGCCCCGTGGATGGAGCTGGCCACGGGGTGGCAGGCGAAGTCCGGGTTGGGAACACCGCTCGCGAAAAGGCATTGGCCTCCTTGGGCGAACAAACCGTCATGGTAACGCCAGCGCAATTGTTGTTGGCTTATTCGGCCGTTGCCACTCGCGGCCCGGTTTTTCAACTACGGCAATCCAATTTCGGTTCGAAAAGACACCCCCAGATGACTCGGCAGATCAAGTTGAAACCGGAGACCTATGAACTTTTGAACGCCGCCCTGATCGATTGCGTTCAAACGGGGACGGGTCACGAGGCTGCCGTTCCCAATGTTGCTGTGGCCGGCAAGACCGGAACGGCGACAGCGTTAGACGGAACGCGAACGACGCACGCCTGGTTTGTGGGTTATGCCCCCGCGGATAAGCCGGAAATTGCGATGGTGATTTTTCTAGAACGCGGGACTGGCGCCCTGGACGCGGCTCCGCTGGCGGGAAGAATCCTGCGAAATTATTTCGCCGCTAATGTACAAATAAAGTGAAAAGCCCATTCATACTAACAGCGCTTTGGCTGATGGCGGGCGGGCTGTCGCCGCTTCGCGCGGATGACTTTCGCGTTGAATGGCTTTCCGGAACATCCGTCAGAACTCTGAAATTTGCGGCCGGCTCAACCCCGCTCCGGCTCTGTTCGGTGACTAAACCGGAGGGTTGCCTCGTGGCGCCGCCGGGTCAGTCGGCGGACTGCACGCGGCAAGAGGGATTCTTTCAATGCAAAGCTTCCACCAAAACCAGGAAGTTAAGGAATTTCACGGCCATATCTGAGTCTCCTTTTGGTTTGGCCGCTGCCTATACAAAACCCACTCGTGCGATGAACAATAAATCGGTCCATGTTCTCGCTGCGGAAATCAAGGTCACGCCGAGGGGTACGCGCGTCGTTCTCACGGTTGACCTCGAAACCTACGTGACCGGAGTGCTTCAGGGCGAAGCGGAAACTATGAAAAGCCCGGCTGCCCTCCAGGCTATGGCCGTGGTCGCCCGCACCTGGGCAATGCGATGGCGTGGCAGGCACCGGCGCGATGGATTTGATTTCTGTTCCTTGACCCACTGCCAGGTTTTTGACCCGCCCCCGGCTTCTTCAAACCAGGTTGTGGACGGGCTGTCGCGCGCCGTTCAAGAGACGCGGGGAAAAGTTTTGAAATTCAACGGGCAATTGATTGACGTGTACTTCAGCGCCGACTGCGGAGGAATGACGGAGGCCGCGCAAAACATTTGGCCGGACAGCGCCGCACCCTACCTCACCGGAATGAAGGACCCCTATTGCGCGGGTGGCGAACATTCTTCCTGGCAAAAAACCATCCCGCTCGCCACCGTAGGAAAGATTTTGCACCAAAGCATGGGAGTTCCCCTTCACGGCCCAATCCTTGATGTGAAAATTGAAACCAAGGACAGCTCAGGCCGGGCGCTCAACTTGCGCCTCGAAGGAGGTTCGGCGCGACGGGTGGACGCCAACGAATTTCGCTATGCCGTGGATCGAAAACTCGGGTGGAATACCTTGAAGAGCAATCTTTACACGATAGAGCGCCACGGGAGCGTCCTGGTTTTTAACGGACGTGGACTGGGCCACGGAGTTGGTCTGTGCCAGGCAGGGGCGGAACGAATGGGCCGGTTGGGAATCAGTAGCGAGAAAATCCTGACGACTTATTTTCCAGGAACCGCCTCGGTGGATATTTCTCCCGTCGCGGAGAATGATCCAATCCTTTCAAGTGAGCATTTCACCCTTGCTTTCCCGGATAGCCAGCAGCCTTGGGCAGACGAGACACTCCATTCGCTCGAAGCCGCACGCGTGGAACTCAAGAGCCGCGCAGGCGAGCTACCCTCCGAAGTGAAGGTTGAAACATTTGCGACCACCACGGACTTTGTCCGTGCTTCAAGACTGCCGGGTTGGGCGGCGGCATCCACCGACGGCAAGTCGATATTGCTTCAACCTCTGAGTACGCTGAAGCGGAAGGGAATTCTGGATTCCACGTTGCGCCACGAACTTGCCCATCTTGCGATCCATCGCCGGCGCTCCGCTAAAGTTCCACGGTGGTATGAGGAAGGATTGGTGCTGTTCTTAACTGGTGAACGGATTGAATCCAGCCCGCCGCCTGATCTGGGCGAAAGAAGCCTGGAGCAATGTGTCTCACAACCTCACAATGAAGCTGAAATGAAGGCGGCTTATGCCCTCGCTCTCAAGCGAGTGTCCGCGCTCGCGAAAGAGCGCGGGCAGGCAGCTCTTTGGAATATTCTCGAAAGTCCTTCCGAGAATGATCTTGAATGGCTCAGGGATCAAAAATGAGGGGAGATAAACTTCAAGTCTGGGTACTGCTCTCCTGCCTCGGATTCAGCCTCGCCAGCGAGAGCAAGGTGAAAAGCCAACCCGCCACCAACAGCAGGAATCCAATTCCCAAACGGGCGGCCGCCTGAGTGTAATCCCAAAATCCGGGGGGAGGGTGGGGATGCCATTGAACCAATAAGTAGGAAAGGCCGCCAAAAACCGCGCTGCCGGCGAGTACGGTGAAGAACGAAGCTCGCCCAACACTCCCGCGGAGTATCCGCTTGGTTTGGCGCAACGATTCGCTCCAGCCCGATCGCAGCAAGTTGATGAGAAACGTAAGCAGGAACGCCCAGATCACGATCCAAAGAGCCGATTCGATCCACCAAAAGATTTTTTCGATTAGTATGTAGCTGGTGGGGTTCTCGGAGTGGAAGGTGAGGAAGGAAGCAACTTCCACCGAGTGCCCATCCATCCACCCGAAGATTTGACTGATGACAAATACGATCAGGCCCGCCCACAAAGCGAACAAGGCAGTCCGCGCCAGCAGCCTTCGATTGAAAGTCGCGAAAGTCAGCCCGATTCGCGGCGCCCCACCAAAGGCGGCAGACTCCGCGGCGCTGGCGGCCGAGCCGGCCAGCACACTGACGGCAATCAGCATTTGAACCAGCGCCCACAGGAAGCTGACCAGCAGCATCAGGCCGGATGATTCCTGCAGGCCCAACCATTGATCCGCGGCCAGCGCCCAAAGCGCGGAGAGCACCCCGAGGGCGAGAATCGACACGGGACTGCGGGCGATCAAACCCAGGCTCCACATCCAAGCTTCAAAAGTCTTCTTCATTTTTGAATCGTCCGGCGACACCAACCCCTCATTGCGGCCTCACGGTCACGGTGGCGCTCCGCGTTGAACCCTGCCGCGCCGGCTCGTACATGGGCAAAACCCTTGCCGGGTTGGCTTGGAAGGTTCCGGGTGTCACCGCCTTCAAAAGATAATGTAACTGCGCCTGCCCGCGTTGGAATGTGGTGGAAAACATGGCGGCGCGGTCATCGTGAAATTCACGCTGGGTATAAATATAATCCCACCAGGACGGCTTGGCTTTAAGTTCGTACAGGTTTTCCTGCTCGATGAAATCGAACCCGGCAGGGATAGGGTCTTCGATGAGCACATATTGTTCGTCCGATGTTGCGCTCACCGTCAGCCGCACAACCAAAATGTCCCCGCTCTGGACGTCGCCCGCCAAGGGCTGCTCGGAATAAACAAAACGGTCATTCAAGCGCTCGGGAACGAGTTTGAAATATTCGCGGACAATGTTCAGCGCTGTGCTTCCCGTGGGCGCGGGTTTGGGTTCCTTCGAATAGTAGGTGGCAAAAGCGGACCAGTAGAGAACTCCCGGCCCATTTTTCACCACGCGAACTTCATTAGGTCCGGCGTGGAAGTCCGGCGGGTTGATGGTGACCACCAGTGGCAAAGGATTGTTTACGTCTTTTTCCGCCATCTTGTGCTCAGCCACTTGTTTTCCGTTCACAAAAACGGTGAGTGAATAATTCGGCTTCAACTCTCCCGAAACTTTCAAGTAATCAATCAAACCATACACGGCCGTCGCGGTCTGCTCGGTGGAGCTCCAATAAAAACCGTCGGAGCGATGATCGATCAGCCAGCGCGCCGCCTTGGGCAGCAACTCGCTCTTGGGATCAAGATTGGCAAGCGCCTTTAACGCATACGCCGTGGTCTCAAAAGAATTGTCGGATGAAAAGTCAATCATCGCGTCGCGTTCCGACTTCCACCAGGCGTAAGGGTCTTTCACGGTCGCCGACTTCTCAAGCTTCTGGACGAACTCCTGGGCGCGGCCGTCTTTCAAGTGGGCGAGCAGAAGGGCCATCAGCGCGTCCCCGTGGGCTGAAAGTTTTTGGCGGGTCTCATAAAGACCACTGACCAGTTCCGGGTCCACTGGGCCGCTGATTCCGAGCGCATAGACCATATAGGCGCGAATGTCCGCGATGGCGCGCGGGTTTTCATTAATCTGTTTTAGGAGGGACTCCCGCCCGCTCGTCAACCGCTTTTCATCCACCGGGTAACCAGCTTCCCTGGCCTGCGCCAGCCCCGCCACCACGTAGGCGGTCATGAAGGGATGCGTCTCATCCGTCTCCCACCAGCCCCAACCACCATCGTCGTGCTGGAAACGATAGAGCCGGTCCAGGCCGGCAGCTATCTTCTGGTCGAGCTCCACCGAGGCGGCGGGCGGCGTGAGCCCCAAATCTTTTGTCGCTTTGGTCACAATAATGTTGGGCAGGAAGCTGGACATCGTTTGCTCCACGCACCCGTAGGGATAGTCGGACAGGAAATCGAGGGCGGAGAAAATTGTTCCTGCCACCGAGGGCGCCAAATCGATTCGCAGCGACGAAGCATCCGGGTTGATCTCCGCCGGCAGCACGATTTGAGTTTTAGACTCCGAGGAATCCTGCAACAGGGTGGCGGAATACGCGCCATTCAATTGCAGGCCCCACGGGCGGACGGGCGCGCTCAGTTCTAGCGCATCGGATTCCTCATCGGTCAGGGCCTTGGCCACGAACTTTGCCTGGCCGATTTTGGTGGTGTGAATCGTCCAGGTGACCACCGCCTCTCCATTCTTGGGCACGGCGACTGAACTTTCCGCCGCGCCAGTCAACTCCGCCCCCGTCGCATCAAGGGAGACACGCGCGGTTTTATCATCGGGGAGGTAATTGTGCAAAATGCCAGTCACCGTCACCGTATCGCCCTGGGTAAAGAAACGGGGAATCTCCAGCCGCAAAATCAGGTCCTTGCGCGTAATCACTTTCTGCGTTACCTGGCCCACCAGCGTGTTGCGGCTTACGGCGCGGGCGGTGGCCCGCCAGGTGGTAAGCGAATCAGGGAAATTGAAAGTGGCGCGCGCTTTGCCCGAGCCGTCAGTGATCACGGAAGGCATCCAAAAGATGGTGTCGGGGAAAAACTTCCGCACCTTGGGCTGTACCGGCTGGCCCGCATTCTTGAAGTCGGCAAGCTGGGTCGGCGGCCGGAGGTGGGTCAACTCCATTTTGTGATTGCCGGAGTAGCCGTTGAACCAGTAGGTGGTGGAGAACTCCGTGTACACCTGGTTGTAGCTCTTGGCGTAAAAAACTTTTTCCGGCGGCCGCACGAGATCGGGCTGAATGGCATAAATGGCTTCGTCCACAACTCCCAGGCTGACTTCGGCGCTCACCGGCTTGCCCTTGGAATCCACCGTCTTCACGGTGTAACTCACTTTGTCATTGGGCCTGTACTTTTGCTTGTCAGTCTCTACCGTCACATTCAATATTTTCTCACTGGCAGGCACGGGAACGTCTTTGCTGGATTCGGAAAGCGCCTCATTCCTCACATAAGCCACACACACAAAGAAATTCGGCTCGTAGCGATCCTCGATGGGAATATCCACTGTGAAGGAAGGGGCCTTCACGGAATGCACCGACCAGGTGTAAACCTGCTGGCCTTCCGTGGTGACCAGCACGTTCGCATCCGGTTGGTTGGTAACAATCAACACGTGAGCGGTGTCGCCGGGCTGGTAGGTGTGTTTGTCCAAATAAATCTCGGGCCGGTTGTTCTCAAGCGATTCCCCGCTGTACGAAATCCCTGAAATCCAGAACCCGGTTTCGAATTTTGCTTCGCGGTGGTTCGAGTCAACCGAGGTGGCTCGAACTGTGATTGCTGAAATGGAGGGAACTTTGTAGGAAAAATGAGCAACGCCGTTTGAATCGGTCTTGATGTTTTCCTGGGCCAGGACGCTGACCGACTTTTCCTGGTTCAAATAGCTGCTCTGCTCGAAGTCTAAATGAACGGGCGCCGATATGGGCTGAGAATCATAATCGTAGGTTCGGATGGTAACGCTCGCCATGTCACCGGGCTTGTACACATAACGCTCCGTATCCACCATCACCACGATGGTGGAATACGTCGCCACGGCGGCGCGCCCGCCTGTAATTTCATGGTTGCTCGCGTCCGTCACGTGTGCCTCCACGTGATAGGTATAGTCCATTTGACGTTCATCGGTCTCCGTGGGCACGGTTACTGTCAACAACCCGTTCGCATCCAACTGGCCCGTGCCCTGGCTGATTTCTTCACCCATGTAACCGCCATTCTCAGACCCTCCGGCGCCGCCCTCTTCGTCCCCCTCTCCTTCATAATCGGAATAGCCCCACAAGATCTGCCAGTAGGGAAAATAGTAACCCGACCTGTAAACGGAATACTTCACCTTGCCGTTGGCCACCGGCGCGCCAAAGTAATACTGTCCGCTGATGGTGGCCTGAATTTTATCCCCTTCCAGGTACCGCTTCTTATTGGTCGAGACGGTCACCTCAAACTCCGGCTTCTGGTATTCCTTCACCTCAAACGAACCGTAGACGCTTTTGCTTCCGATGTGCGCGTTGATCGAATATGTTCCGAGCGATGCCAGCGGACCCAGCGTCAGTTTGGCATTAAATGACCCAAACTGGGAAAGCGCCAGCTTCTGCTGATAAATGGTCTTCTGGTTGGCGTCAGTAATTTCCACAGTCACAGGACCGGGAACATCCATGCTGTATTGGCCGGCGCGGCGCGCCCTCAAAATCCCTTTGAAGTTCACCTCATGGGTGGGACGATAGACAGGCCGGTCTGTGTAAATGTATCCCACGTACTCGGTGGCTGAAGTATCGTAAAAGAAAAAAGGCTCAACGCTGCCAGCGGCAAAGTCCTGGTCCGTCTTCGCCACCATGATGGCGTTTTCAACTTTGATATCTTTGAGCGTCGCCACCGAAATTCCCTGCCCGTCCGTGACTCCGCGAGCGACTTCTTCATGATTGTTCAAAACGACGGTTTCTGCGCCATCCACCGGAGCGCCGGAGTCCCGGTGGGCGACGAAGAGCAGGATCTGGCCGGGCGAACTCTTGGATACCAGGGCCAGGTCCGTAATCATGAGCAGGGTGTAAGCGCGAAGGCCGGCGTTCGTGACCTCGACGAGGTAGAGACCTTTTGCGTGGAGATCGACGGAAATATCCTGCCACTCTGTATCGCGCGTGCGGGGCAAGAGTTCACGCCAGGAAAGCACAAGCTGCTGCCGATTCAGGAGGGGGACCTGGGCGTAGGATGTGATGTCGAGCGGAATCCGGGTGACTTTCTTGGCCACTTGTGCCGAGTGCCGTTGCGTTCGAGTTTCCCAGCTGATCTGACTGCGCAAAAATTCGCGGATGGTTTCCTGCCAGGTCCGCTTCCAATCGTGCAGGCGCTCCAGCCACGTTTTCTCGCGCGCTAGTTCCTCCTTCATGCTTCCGAATGAGTGCGCGTCCTTGAGCTTGGCAAAAAACTGGACAGGATCGTTCACCCGGTAAATCCGGAAATCCAAGTGATCCACCTGGCGGAATTCGATGGAGACATTCGGATTTTGGGAGGGTGCGTAGGTTTGGCGGGAAGAGACGGAAAAAAACGGCTCGGTGGACGGGGTGGTATTTCCCTCGTCCTGGCCGCGTGCAGGCTGAGGAATGGCCAAGTGACCGAAAATGAGGAGAAGGCCGAATGCAAAGGGGAGCCTTGGCGCCCACGAACGACCGGCCTTTGCTTTCGCCCTCATGATGTCCATTGCACGCTACCGCAAAATATCAAATCGATACACGCCCAGGAACCGCGGATTCGCCTCAACCGGGCGCCAATGCGGGTCGGGATGCCGCATCAACAAGCTCGTGTCCACTTCACGAATTTCCCCCCGGTGACCGTTCAGATCGCCGGTGTGATACACAATCCACTTCTGGCCGTGGGGCTGAAAATATGACGGCCCCACGAACAGCATGGTGTGGTAAGGCTGCTGCTGGCCGGGCTGATGAAAGAAAAGCAGATCACCCGGACGCGCCGCATCAATTTGCCTGGAAACGAAAAATGAATTGTAGTGGAGGAGCGCGGCGCTATCGGCAAACTCCGCAAAGGCGGCGCCCGCTTGACTTCGCGCTTCCAGCGGCCCGGGTTGAGTACGAAACAATCCGCGCCCAAGAGGCCAGTCCGGATAAGCAAATTTCGCTACGTCTTCAAAGCCGGGGTCGAAGGGCAAACCCATCGAGCGGCGCCACGCTGCGGTATGCGAAACCAGCGCATTGCGGAAGGCAAAACGGACCAGCGCCGAGCAGTCATCAATTTCGATCTGCGCCGCCGGGGCAGGATGGTAGAACTGCGCTTCAGCCAATAACGTGATCCAGCGTACAAAATTCTCGCGGTCCTGTTTAACGTCCAGCCGGACTGCGTCGGGGAATCCGTCGCCCCACCGGTCCGTCCAGGTTCCGGGCTGTGCGGTAGAAGTGGAAATGCGATTGGGCTGCAAAGTGGAAGCAGAGATACTGCGCCCCATCCGGCTTAAGGTCATGCCCCCCGCTATCAGTGAAACGAGGAATGCGACACTGAGAAAAACCGGGGAGCGTGGATTCAAATCGTGCCGCACGTTGAAGTCTCAGTTTAAATTGAAATCAATCTCAGACTTGATGGGGGATTTTAAGGCCAACAATGTTGGAGCGCAAGCGTATTTTCGAATAGCTGTTTTGCCGCCACTGGATTGCCCTGCCCTAAACGAAAATTGAACTTCACACCTTAAGTGGAAGTGTGGGTAAAAACTTGGGCGCCTGGCGCATCTTGGTGGCCTGCTCGAATGCATAGGCGAGTCTGATCAACGTTGGCTCGGTGTATGCCCTGCCGAAAAAGGAAATCCCAATGGGGAGCCCAAAAACAAAGCCAGCCGGGACACAGATATTCGGGTAGCCGGCGACCGCGGCGGGGCCTGAACTTCCGCCCGTATCGTGGTCTCCGTTCACCAGGTCCGTGGTCCAGGCAGGCCCACCCGCCGGCGCCACAATGGCATCCAGATGAAATTTGTCCATGAGCGCGTCAATCCCTTCCGTGCGCCACCGACGATGGTTCTGGTCCAGTGCGTCCAAATAAGCTTTTTCCGTGAGCGGCCCCTTGGCTTCCGCCTTGATAAACAAATCCTGGCCGAAAAAGGGCATCTCCCGGTCCTGGTTCTTTTCATTGAAATCGATAATTTCTTTGAGTGTCCGAATTGGCGCGCCTGCTCCAAGCTTCGCGAGATATGAATTCATGTCAGCCTTCAATTCATAGAGAAGAACGTCAAGCTCCGAATCACCCGTCCTCTCCTTGCTCTCGAAATCGGCCGGGTCGATGATTTCAGCGCCCTCGCGTTTCATCGCGTCGAGCGCCGTTTCCATCAGCTTGACCACGGCGTGATTGGATCCGAAATATTTGCGCGCCACTCCGATGCGCGCGCCTTTCAGACCGGCACGGTCCAAAAACTGGGTATAGTTCGCCTGCCCGTGTCCGCGGCTCTCGGACGTGGCGCTGTCTTCCCCATCAATGCCCGCCAGCACTCCCAGCAAAATCGCGGCGTCAGTCACAGAACGCGCCATGGGTCCGGCGGTATCCTGGCTGTGCGCGATGGGAATGATTCCAGTGCGGCTTACCAGACCCAACGTGGGCTTGATCCCCACAATCCCGTTAATCGATGACGGGCAAACAATCGATCCATCGGTCTCGGTGCCGATGGAAATGGCGACAAGGTTCGCGGAAGTGGCCGCGCCGGAACCGGAGCTTGACCCGCAAGGATTGCGATCGAGCGCGTAAGGATTTTTCGTGAGGCCGCCGCGACCGCTCCAGCCGCTGGTGGAATGGCTTGAGCGGATGTTGGCCCACTCGCTGAGGTTGGTCTTGCCAAGAATGATCGCTCCTGCCGCGCGAAGCCGTTGGGCCACAAAAGAATCGTGAGGTGGGACAGATCCCATTAGCGCCAGCGAACCCGCTGTCGTCATCATGCGATCATGGGTTCCGATATTATCCTTGATCAGGACCGGGATGCCGTGCATCGGCCCGCGCGGTCCTTTGGCTTTGCGCTCCCGATCCATCTCCTCAGCAATGGAGATTGCGTCCGGATTGATTTCAATTACTGAATTGATGGCGGGCCCTTCCTTGTCAATCTCCCTGATCCGGGCCAAATACTTTTCCGTGATGGAACGTGCTGTGAATTTACCGGATTTCATTCCGTCTTGCAGCACGCTGATGGTGACTTCGTCCAGCTCAAAGCGCTTCACAGAGGGATTTGTAGAAGCGGCCGCTGCACCCTCCGCTCCACTTAGTGAGGGCAACGCGGCAGCCCCTGTGGCAGCCACCACGCTGGCCGCTATGCTGGAGCTCAAGAATTTCCGCCTACTCAGATCAGCATTCATGCGATTGCGATCTTTGGATTGTTTCAAGGGATCACCTCATTTGGTAGTGTCCGGATTTGCATGGCTGGGAGCGCGGGCGTCTCGCCCGCAATATAATGATACGGAAATAGCGGGCGAGACGCCCGCGCTCCCATGAGAGCTAGGACACCATCTCTCATCCATTCAGTTTCGACGCTTGCCGGCTCCGGCTTTCGGCACTTTGGCGTCCGGGGTCGTTCGCGCAATTCCAGTCCGATTTAAAATCTGCCGCTTAAATTCAGGTTGAACTCCTGGGCGCTACCAAGAATAATGGATGGCATCTCGGCAGGCAATGGAGACAAAATGACACGGTACAAGGTTTCGAGCGTCACCGCGCTCGGCTTTTTCATTTTCACCTCTCAGATCTGCATGGCGAGCCCCCTGTCCATTGAAGGCGCTCCGGCGGACACGGGCTACAACGTCGGCACCCTGGCTTTGATTCGCGCCATCATCAAAGGCGTTGCCGGCGATCCGTCACGTTACGCCGTATTCGCCAACATTCAATACGTCGGCACCACGGCGGAGACCAGCGTGGAGATGGACCGCAAATCCCAGAGCGCAGGCGGAGAGTGGCACTACGAAGCCGAGTGGCCGATCCCTGCCGACGCTCCCACCGGGCTTTACTCAGTCAACGTGAAGGTGGAAGACCGCAAAGCGCACAGCGTGGTGGCGACGAAAATGTTGCCGGGCTTTGCCGCCTACAAGAAGCTGGTGCGCATTTCGCGCGTGACCCTGGACAAAACTTTTTACGCGCCCGGTGAGACTATTGAGTGTGAAATGGCGCTGGAGAATCTGACCACCACTGACTTGAAGAATCTGCGCATTGAGTTCTCCAACGCCAACTATCCCTGGATTTCCACCTTTTCGGGAACGGCCAAACTTTCCGGGCAGAAAGTGGAGAACCCGGAGTTGGGCTTGAAAGTCATGCGCGAACATCTGAATCTCGCAGCGCGCAGCCAAGCCACGCTCCCCATAATGCCCGCCGGAACTGCGGCATTCTTGCAGGGCACGCAGGTGGCGGTGCTCGGCGCGGGCGGCCCGGCGAGAAGCTTCAAGCTGCCGCCTCCTGAAGTCGATACTTACACCATCGCGGTGTGGAATGCCGACCGCACCGTGCTTTACGACATGCAATTCTCGCCCCAGGTCATTGTGCGCGATCCCTCCCGCACGGTTCCCAAGCCCTACAGCAGCCACAACTATACGCACGCTTACAACGACGAAATCGACTACAAGAAATATCGCGAGTTTTACGGCCCGGGCGAATCGCCACAAACTGCAACCACAAAGGAAGCAGCAACCAATAAACTTCCCGCCTCGTTAATGGTTTTCTGCCCTCACGAAGATGACGAATACCCTTATGCCGGCCTCATTCACGCCGCGGTGGGGGCGGGCGTTCCCGTGCGCGTGGTTTTTTTCACTGGCGGCGACGTGGGTGAATGCGAGCGATACTTCAACAAGCCCTGCGGGCCCAACGAAGCTCGCGAATTCGGCACCGTGCGCATGGAAGAGTCCATGGAAGCGCTCGAACACATCGGCCTGGCGCGCAGCAACGTCATGTTTCTCGGCTTGCCGGACGGCGGCTCCGGCGCTATCTGGAACGAGAACATCAAGGTGTCGAATCCTTTCCTGGACATTTATCTGGCAACGAATCACGCGCCTTATGACAACCTGGTGAAGCCGAACTTGCCCTACGCGCGCGACGCCGTGATCAACGTGGTGAAACAAATCATCACAGACTTCCATCCCGCCATGATTGCGACGTCGCATCCCGACGAGCGCCATGTGGATCATCGCACATCAAATTGGTTTGTAGTGAAAGCTTGCCAGGAACTATTACGCGACAAGCAGATTGACCCGCAGACCATTATCCTGGCCGACCAGGTTTACGGGGCGGGCGGCGCGCATCCGGCGCCCTACAAGTACGAAAAATTTGCCGTAAATCTCAGCGGAGAGACTGCCGTGGTCAAAGAAGAGATGAGCTGGATTTACCAGTCGCAGGACGGCAACCTGGCCGAGGGCGCCCGGAAAACTTTCTCCGAATTGCCGAAGGAGGAAATTCACTACCGCATCGTGGACTGGCAGGAGCACGCTGGTTGGAATGAGTGAGATGCTACAAGCGTAGATCCGGCGGGTAATATTTGTCCTGAGCACGGACCACGCGCTCGCGAGCGAACAAGAGGCTTACCTCTTGCTCTTTCAAAATCTTAGCCGCACGGCAATGCTCCTCTCGCAGCAAACCAACCAGCAAGTGCTCAGTACCGATGTATTTGTGTCCGGCACCGTCCGCCTCCTCAGCGGCATAATTCAATACGCGCTTGGATTCCTCGCTGAGCGGAAGCGTCTTCACATGCAATGCTGAAGGTCTCGTTGTCTTCCCTTCTTTCAGGCTTGCCCGGGTGGAATCAATTGAAGAGTTGTGAGCGCCTAGGATTCGTTCAGCGAGCTCTTTGTCAGCGCGCAGCAGGCCAAGCAATAAATGTTCGGTTCCAATGGACGGACTTCCGAACCCGGCGCCTTCATAAAGGGCGAAAAAGACGACGCGACGCGCTTGAATGGTATATCTTTGAAACACAAAAGTTGAAACTCCTCAGTCGCCATAGCCTCGTGCAATCGCAAGCACTTCTTGCCGCGCGGCGCGAAGTTGTGCAACCGGATCGCCGGTGGGAAGGAATTCCATGGCGGCATAACGGTTGTATTTAAGCTGTGCGAGTTTCCTATAAATGTTGGCGTAGTTAATTTCTCCCGTTCCGGGCTCGTGGCGGCCGGGAACATCGGCGATGTGGACCAGGCCCACGTGATCGATATTCTTTTCCAGCTTCGCAATCAGGTTGCCCTCGGAAATCTGTTCGTGGAAGAAATCGTAGAGGAATTGCACCTGAGGATGTTGGACCGCTTCCACTACCTCAAATCCCTCCGCCACCGACTGAAGATAATATTTTGGATTTTCTTCCGGATCGATATTCTCCAAAAGCAGGCGAACGGGATGTCCGGCAATTTTTTTCCCCTCCACGAGTGCCGACGCCCGCTTTAAACCTTCAATGCAACTCTCGTGCTGCTGTGCGCGAGGCATGCCGGCGACAACGTTTCCGGACATGATGATCACCGCCGGACACTCCAGCCTCTCCATGATGGGCAATTCATTGCGGACATCGGCCATAAGAGCGTCGCGAGCGCCCGGGTCTCCAACTCCATGTCCGAGGCCGGCAGTCACATCAAAGTTCAAGCCTAATTCGTTTTTCTTGGCCAGCGCCTTCTTGAAGTCATTTTCTGACCATTTTTTATACTCGCCGACCAATTCCACATTCTTGTATCCGGCTTCCGCCACCTTCGCCAGACGCTCTTCAAAAGGAAGATCTCCGAACACCGTCCAAAGCATCACCGAGAGCTTGAACGGCACTCCGGGACCTTCGCCCTCGGCCAGCGGACCTCCGCCGCTAAAGGGATAGGACTTGCCCAGCGCGGCAGCTCCCAGGGCAACGCCGGCAAGGTTTCGGGAGAATTGGCGTCGGTTCATGATAGTGACCTCAAAGTGGGACTCGAATTTAATTCAGTGTGATGCCGCTGATGTTCGCACCATCCGGGGAGGGGTGCAAGGCAAATTGCAAGTTCGGCGAGACCCAGGACGCGGCGAACAAAAACTCCCACACCGCAACAGAATTACATTAAGATTTGGCGGGACGAATTGGCAGGTGTGCCACGACCTTCCTGTAAACGTTTTTGCGGGTCACTCTATGCCGAAGAAAAAAATGACAGCGATCGTTCATTACGCACTGCAAGAAGGCGCGGTGGAATTGCGCGAAGTAAAATCTCCTCCCGAACCTGGAGACGACGAAGTTCTGCTCCAATCGCGCGCCGTGGGAGTTTGCGGGAGCGAGGTTCACCAATTTCATAATTCGCAGAGCTGGCCCGTGCGCGTGCCCGTGATCCTGGGCCACGAATTTTGCGGAGTAATTGCCCGCGCCGGCAAGGCCGTGCGAGGGTTTAAGGCTGGAGACCGTGTGGCATCGGAAACGGCCGCGCGCATCTGCGGCGAGTGCGCCTACTGCCGCAGCGGGGAGTACAATCTCTGCCCCTCTCGCCGCGGTTTTGGAGCGGGAATCGACGGCGCCATGGCGGATTTTGTGAACGTGCCTGCGCGCTGCCTTCACCACTTGCCGGATGCCGTCACTTGGGAACGCGCCGCGCTAACCGAACCGTGCTGCGTGGCGTATAACGCTGCGTGCATTAAAACTCAAATTCGGGCGGGAGATTCAGTTTTGGTCTTGGGGCCCGGTCCGGTGGGCCTGTTGTGTCTCGCTCTGGCCAAGCTCTCCGGCGCGGGATGGCTGGGCGTGGTGGGCTTGGAAAAAGATCATAAGCGCTTGGCCATCGCGAAATCTCTGGGCGCGGACGCAATCCTAGTGGCGGGAAAAAAGAAGAAGGATGAAAAAGGTAAAAGTTCGATTGCGGACGAACCCATTGCCGCCGTTCGCTCGCTCGGGGACGGACTGGGTGTGGACGTTGTCATCGACGCATCGGGCGCTTCGCAACCTCTTGAGTTCGCGTTGGCCGCCGTCCGGCCGGGAGGGCAGATCACCAAGGTCGGTTGGGGGCCGCAGCCGCTGGGATTCTCTCTGGACCCGATGGTGCAAAAGGCGGTGCGCATCCAGGGAAGCTTCAGCCACAATTTTAAAATCTGGGAAAGAGTGATCGCGTTGTTGGCATCCGGGCGACTCGACCCGCTTCCCCTGGTGGGGCGCGTCGCGCCTTTGGAAGATTGGAAAACCTGTTTTGATGAAATGGCAGGCGGACAAATTGTGAAAGGCGTGTTGATGCCGAGCGCGATATAGCTTGTTGTCGCAGTGAGCATCCATCATGTCATCCCGAGCGAGGGATCTCGCCCTGGACTTACTGTAGTTCTGCCGCGTCGAGTAGCGGCCCTACACTTAGCGGGCTAAGAATCAATGAAAAAGCGAATCCATCCAGGACACGAATTGGCGGGCCAAGTCGCTCTGGTGACCGGATCCGCCCAGGGAATTGGCGCCGGTATCGCCCGGAAATTTGCCGAGCATGGCGCCCGCGTGATAATCCATGGCTTGGAAAGGCGACAAGGTGAAAAGACTGCGGCGGCGATGCGCGCCTCGGGTTTTGATGTGGAACTCGAAATCGGCGACTTGAAAGAGGAGACCGTGTGCAGAAGACTCGTTCGGCAGGCGGTTGAACATTTCGGGCGCATCGACTTGCTGGTGAACAACGCGGCCGCGACTCATCGTGGCAACGTTGAGAATACTTCGGTCGCGCTTTGGGATGAGATTTTGGACACGAATGTCCGCGCGCCCTTCATCCTCTGCCAGGAAACGGTGAAATACATGAAAGGCCGCGGCGTGCGCCCTGCCAGTTGCAAATGCATTATCAACATTGGGTCGGTGAACGCGTATGTGGGCCAGTCAAAGTTGCTGGCATACTCCGCTTCCAAGGGCGCGCTGATGACGTTTACCAAAAACCTGGCGAGTTATCTGACTCGGTACCGGATTCGGGTGAATCAAATTAATCCTGGGTGGGTGCTGACTGAAGGCGAGCGACACGTCGCATCCGTGGCGGAGGGCAAAGGGCCGGGGTGGCTCAAAACCGCTTTAAAAACGCGCCCTTTCGGACGCATGCTCTATCCGGAGGACATTGCCCGCGCCGCGCTTTTCCTGGCCACCAACGAATTGCTTACCGGCGCAGTGTTCGATTACGAACAGCTCCCCATCGGAACTCTGCCGGAATTGTTGTGATGTCTTGCGAGGATTTAATGAGCCGCACTGACTGAAGGCAACTAAACCAAAGGCTCGGGGCTACCCATTAATAAGCCTAGCCTTCTCCCAGGAGAGAAGGTGTCCGTCAGCCGACGGACGGATGAGGGGTGAGTGTCCACATTCGCCCTCAATCCTCAGATTTTCGACCGTAAACAGGTCTTGATCAGGTGAAGAACCAAACCAAGACTTCAACGTCTAATCGAAGCTTCGGACCCCAGGTAGTCGCTGACCATCTTGGTGAAGCCCCTTACTTTGCCAGGCAGTTCGTGGACGGCAACTTGAGAACATGTTTTAATCTCATCGACCGCCCCTAACAACTCCGTGATCGCATCGAGCGCCGCAGCGAGCGGGAAATTGACCCCCACTAGGTTGGAAGGATTAAACTTTATCAGGCCTTTAAGCTCGCGTTCGATTTTATCCGCCGTCGTCAAAACGCCCCGTTGCTTTTCGAGGAAGGCATCCCAAGCCGGGCCTGATTGGGGAAAGCCCTGCTGAGCGTGCTTCTTTCCGTAAAATTCGAGCTCGCACCCCAGCCATTCCAGGTCCTGCGCGAGATGGAGTAAAGTCGATTCGGCCATGGCGTTCACCACAATGGATGCCCGTTGCGGAGAAAAGGATGTTGAATCTTACTTTCGTGCGTTCAAATCATACTTCAAGCGATGATGCCGAACTACGAACAGTGCATTTTCGCTCCCTGAAACTCAACTCTGTTCCAGAAGTGGTAGTGGCTCAGTTTCCGGTAAGACCCATCTTGATTTGGCGCGAAGTAGCATATTCTACGATAAAGACGTAAGTAGAAGTCAGCGAGAATATTAGGCTTGACTATTATGTGGCACGCTCCTAGAATTCACTTACCCACCGACCCATAACTGCCAGCGGTTGGCAGTGGGTTTGCGGGAATTCAAATAGGCGGCGGGTCTTTTTTCCTTTCGCCTGGAGACAATATGAACACTTCAGCTAAAGTAAGTACGATCCCGCACGTTTCCTTGCCTTTCACTTTTACCATCCCATCGGACGACTACCGAAGCCTCCCTATCGCTGGGCTTGGTGGAACGAAGGTTGGAGATTGCTTCGTAAAAGTTACGGACTTGCCAGAAGAGTTGGACTATTTCATGGAGGTCAATCCACGGGTTCCGCGCCGCAATCAGAAAAACGTACTCACGGGCCCCGTGATTAAGGGCATTACGGAGACTCTCACTGATAATCCCGAAGACATGGCGATTAAGAATCAGGGAATCTATCTTCTTGTTGAGGATGCCTCCTTCGTCAAGGCGCCCGGAGGTGCTGGAAAGCTTACGATCACGCTCCGTGACGCTTCCCGGCATGGCATCGTGAACGGTGGCCACACCTACGCGGCCATTCGCGACGCGATCGAGGGCGCAGCGGGCGACGAGGAACTGGACACGATCAGCCGTGCTTACGTTCGGCTCCATATCTTACAAGGTATACAGGAGTCTAAAGTCGCGGAGATAGCCGAGGGCCTCAATCGTAGCAAGCAGGTGGACGATCCTTCGTTAGCAAACCTCCGAGGTGACTTCGGTCGTATCAAGGAAATTATGCACGGTAGGCCGGGGGCAACGGCGATCGCTTACAGCCAGGGAGACGAAGGAGATGTCTACATCACCGAAATTCTGGTTTTCCTGGAACTGTTTAATTGCGAAAGATTCAGCCGCAGAAAGCACCCGCACAACCTATACAGCCGTATCAAGAGCGGTCTGGAATTCTTTGAAACGGATTCCAAGGCTGTGCCATCACCAGTGCACTTACTCATACCGCAACTCCCCGAGATACTGGAACTTTCCGACATGATCCGTCAAGCAACTCCTGACGCGGCAAAGCGGGGCGGGTTTGAATTCGGTCGGATGAAGGATGATAAGAAGAAAAAGTCTCGCGCCGGTTCAGCGCCGAACAAGAAGAACGTTCCATTGCTTTTTCTAAACCAGAGGATGAGTCACCGTGTACCAAATGGGTGGCTGTTCCCGATGCTGGCAGCATTCAGGGCTAACGTTGATTGGGATCTTCAGCAAGGGAGGTTCGAGTGGAAGGTGCCGTTGGCGAAGCTAGTCCCGGCCGTCATAGACGACCTCGTCGGGATTTGCGTCACAGAACATCGGGATAATAACCAGGCACCCGACAAAATTGGCAAGCGTGAATCAAACTATGTACAGTGCTATGACAAGATTCAGCTTTACCTCCTTGAAAATGGGCTGGACAAGACGAACTAAGCACCATCCAAGGGGCGGTACGCTCTTCGTGTCGCCCCCTTGATCTGAAATTGCTAACTTAACTTAAGTGGGTGCGGCCCGGATGGGTACTCCGGGCTAACTCCCTTTATCGGAAACTGAGTCACTGCCCCAGAAGTAGCGGGAGGGCTTGCCCTCCCCCTTTTAAATGAGCAGAATAACGAACAAAGAGGTGACGGCAAGCCGTTCCCCTACATTGGGAGTACGATGGATTCTGCTGTCCACATCAAGTAGAAATCCTCGGGCGTAAATTCGGTTGTCCCTGCGTTACAATATTCCTTCAAATTCAGATTGAGGTCGAAATGGAATATCGCCAACTTGCCCACACGGAATTGAACGTCTCCAGGCTATCTTTCGGCACCATGCCCTTCGGCTCGCAGGCCGACCAGGTAACCTCCACCCGGATGGTAGACCAGTGCCTGGACGCCGGGATCAATTTCTTCGACACCGCCAACATGTACAACATGGGGAAAGCGGAAACGGTGCTGGGCAATACCCTGAAAGGCCGCCGCGACCGCGTGATTGTGGCCACCAAGGTTCGAAACAAGATGGGTGACGGTCCCGACGATGCCGGGCTCTCGCGCAACGCCATTCACAAAGCTCTGCACGCCAGTTTGGAACGCCTGCAAACCGATTATGTGGATGTTTATTACGCGCACTGGCCGGACAACGACATTCCCATTGAAGAAACGCTGGCGACCATGGACGACCTGATTCGCGGCGGCAAGGTGCGTTACTTCGCCATCTCAAACTACGCTGCCTGGCAGATTGTTGAAATTCACTGGGCCTGCGAGAGGAATGGGTACAAGGCGCCCCATATTTCGCAGCCCATGTATAACCTGGTGGCGCGTGGCATCGAGGATGAGTACCTTCCTTTTTGCAAACGTTTTGGCGTGGCGGTGCTTCCCTACAATCCCCTGGCGGGAGGACTGCTGACGGGCAAACATGCCCACCACAATGGGCCCATTGCAGGCACTCGCTTCGACAAGAATGATTTGTATTTGCGCCGCTACTGGCACGAGGACTATTTTGACTCCGTGGAAGAGCTCAAGGGGATTGCCAGCGACTGCGGCATGACCCTCATCGAGCTTTCGCTACGGTGGCTCCTGAGCCAGCCGATTGTGGATTCGGTGATTTTGGGCGCGTCGCGGCCGGAGCAATTGGCGGAGAACCTCAAATCCTGTGAAGGCGGCTCGCTCGATCAGGGCATACTCGACAAGTGTGACGCAGTATGGAAAAAGCTGCGCGGCATCACGCCAAAATATAATCGTTAATTGTTTCTTCCTGCCTATTCGCCGGCAGCGAATTGTTGAATGTTTCCTAAGAAACCTGTAGCGCCGGGCTTTAGCCCGGCAGCTTGAATTCTCCTCAATCTTAAAAACGTGCCGCTCTGAAGTGCGGCGCTACGTTGTCTCTCAAGAAAGATTCATATCCACCGGCCCGCGATCGCCCGTAAGTTTGAAATTCTGCGCGTCCCAAAAAACGCGCTGTTTTTCGCGATAGGAAATGTTGGCCATATGGCAGGCCACTGCTGTGCCGCAGCCAAACTCCACGTTTTCGATCGGTTGTTGGCGGGACTTGATGCTGGCAAAGAAATTGCGGAAGTGATCTTCCGTCCCTTCGGCGTGCTGCATTAGATCCTGCTTCTTCCGATGAGGCTGCTTGCCGTAGGCGCCGACGTCGGCCAGCGGATCGCTCTTGTGAGCGGCGATAAATGGGCCTTTGGTATCTTTGGGCCAGCTTTCCAGCGGGTACTCGAAACTCCACTCTTCATCGTAGGGAATCAGGTGGGCGGATTCCTCGGTGAGCACGATGGTCCCCCGGTCGCCCATAAAGCGGACAATCTCGCCACCGTCGAAATTAGAAACGAGATTCGCCAGCACCACCACCTGGAATTTCCCGTAGTCATACAGCGTGTTGTGAATGTCAGGAACATCGCGGTCGCCGGTCCACTTGTAAATCCCGCCGTTGGCGACAGCGCTCAGCGGATATTGAATGCCCATCAAGTAATGGACCCGAGAGAGCAGGTGGACATACTCATCGCCGGCAATTCCCGTTCCGTAGTCCCACCAATTGCGAAATTGAAAGAAGCGCGCGGCGTCAAATGGGCGCTTGGGCGCGGTGCCGAGGAAACGCTCCCAGTCAATGGTTGCCGGGGATGCGTCGGGCGGCACGGGATACTTCCACGCACCCACGGGATCGGGTCGATAGATTTCGCACTGCACGTTGAAGACCGTTCCAATCTCGCCCGCGTCCAGCCATTCTTTGCCCTTGTGGGTGGATTGCATGCTTAAACTTTGGCTGCCCACTTGCACCAGGCGTCCGGTTTCCTTGGACACTTTGCACATCTCGAGCGCCTCGGGGATGGTGTGGGTCATCGGCTTTTCGCAGTAAACGTCTTTGCCCGCGCGCATGGCATCCATGGCGATGGGCGCGTGCCAATGGTCGGAAGCTCCGATGGAAACCGCTTGTACATCTTTGCGGCTGAGCACCTCGCGATAATCCCGAGTGACCGCTACGCCCGGCTGCATCTCCTGAGCGCGGCGCAGATGACCGTCGTAGAGGTCGCAGACCATCACCACGTTGGCGCCCTCCACGTTGTGCAGGTATCCTAAATGTTCGAGGCCGCGAATTCCGGCTCCGATGATGGCAATATTTACTTTATCGTTTGGCGATACTTCGGCCCGCGCCGGTTTGGGACTGAGCGCCATGCCCGTGGCCGCCGCGCCCGCTACGGTTTGTCCCATGAATTGACGCCTTGTTATGCGTTTCTGCGACATATGATCCCCCCTTTAGTTCGAGATGATTTATGCCAGGATTATACGCAACTCCATGAAGGATGGGTGAGATTTTTGTTCGCGTTGAGGTGATGAATCAGTGTCAAGGAAAGACTTTCGTCAACGGAGCAGCCATTTCACGGGCCGGGCCCCATCGAGCCGGCGAACCTTGCCCCGGTCTTCCAGCCTGTCCATGTGACCCTTGACGGGAAACATGGCGAGCCCCCAGGTGGTCTGAGGCCAATCGCCCACGGCGTTGGCTACGGCGTCGATGAGTTCCTTCAGGGTCAGGCCCGCTGAATTCTTGTCGAGGCTGGAAAGTATCACACGGTCAAGAAGGTCCACGGTTTGGCGCGACTCCGCAATAAAATCCCGGACCGCGTCTCCCTGCATCACCGGCCAATGCCCGGAATAAAGAACTTCAATGTCGAGCGCTTCAAAGTACCGCAAGGTGGAAAGATAAATGTCCACGTAGTAGTAAGTGACCGGAATGCCCATGCCTCCAGCGGCTTTTGGGCAGCCCCGCCCGTGGATGGCGTCGCTCACAAACGCAGCTTTGTGGGCGCGATCGTAAAGCGCCAGGTGCCCGCGGGAATGCCCGGGCACGTGGAGGACGTCGAGCGACCAGTCGTCATCCAATCGAATGATTTCCCCGCCGCTAAACGTCACATCCACCTTGCGAGGCTGGCCGGCCTCCGGCCAGGGATTGGGATCAAGCCCAACACCATACTCGTCCATCAAATGGTTGTAGCGCGTGTCGAAAAGCGTCCGCGGATCTTCCATCATCGCGCGGTCGGCCGAGCCGCAGGCCAACCAGGCGCTCGGCGCCGCGCCCATCACTGCGGCATTGCCTCCCTGATGGTCGAGGTCGGGATGGGTGGTCACCACTATGTTGATGCTATCGGGCTTGAGTTTCAATCGGTCGAGGTAGGGGAAAATTGCTTTTTCCGGAGTGTCGGCTATGCCACTGTCTACCAGAAGAGTTTTGTGACCGAGGAACAAATATTGAAAAAGATTTCGTTCGCCGAAAAGAGATTGAATCTGATAAACATTTTTATAGAGTTCCATTAACCATCCCGTGGAAGAGGAAGATCCGACCGAGCCATTGAACTTGTACACCAGCAACGCGACGCGGTCAATTCAAATTGGCTTAGTTCTATCAATCGCATGAGTTCCATCAATCGCTTGACAGACATAGGCGGTTCCATTAAGGTAAGCGCTTTCAGGCGGGGGCAACACCTTCTTACCTATCCTCATGCCCAGAATAAATCGGCGACGGGAAAGGGAATGTGGCACTTCGCCCACCCGTGAATAAGGACACCCTATGAGCCATGCTCTGACGTTTTCCGCAAGCCACCTGGCCATGCTTTTTCAGGCGGGGACGGATACCTCGCGCCTGATGTCGCTGCATTCGGTGGATTACGCCATCATTGTCATCTACTTCATAATGGTAATCGGAATCGGATTCTACCTGAAGAAGTACACCCAAAGCGGCGAGGACTTTTTCCTGGCGGGGCGCGAGATGACGGCGTGGGTTGCCGGCCTGAGCTTTGTCTCCGCCAACCTCGGCACCCTGGAGCTTCTGGGCTGGGCGGGCAACGCCTACCAATACGGCCTCCTGGCGGCACACTGGTACTGGGTGGGAGCGATTCCCGCCATGATCTTCCTGGGCATCGTCATGATGCCGTTCTACTACATTTCCAAAACCCACTCCGTACCCGGCTACCTACAACTGCGTTACGGCCAGGGCGCCAGCGGCTTGAGCGCCATCTCATTCGCTGTGATGACCATTCTGATGTCCGGCGTCAACATGTACGCCATGGCCAAAGTTTTGCAGGTCATGCTCGGATGGGACCTGAACTTCAGCATATGGGTTTCATCGCTCACCGTAGGCGTTTACGTGGCCCTGGGTGGACTCTTCTCCGCCATTTTCAATGAAGTCGTGCAATTTTTCCTGATCTGGTTTGGCGCTCTGCTCATTCCCATATTGGGCTTGATAGAAACCGGGGGATGGTCCGGCATGGTGGCGCGGATCCAAAAGAATTTCCCGGGCCAGGATTACACCCACATGTGGAGAACGATGGGCCATTTTCAGGACAACCCCATGGGAGTTCAGTGGGTGGGCATTGTCTTTGGACTCGGCGCCATTCTCTCAATGGGATATTGGACCACGGACTTCCTGGTGGTTCAGCGCGTGCTCGCGGCCAAAGACCTGCGCGCCGCGAAACTCGCTCCCATCATCGGATCGTTCTTCAAAATGGCGGTGCCGTTTATCGTGATTCTCCCCGGCTTGCTGGGCTTGGCCGTCCTGTCAGATCATGCCGGCAATCTGATTCACCTTGTGCCGCAGAGCCCGCATCTCGCGCCCGGCCAGCACAGTTATGATGAGGTCTTACCGCTGATGCTGGCGCGGTATTGTGGTCCCGGTCTTTTGGGACTTGGCATCACCGCCCTGATTGCCGGCTTCATGTCGGGCATGGCTGGTAACGTGAGCGCCTTCGCCACCGTGTGGACCTACGACATCTACCGATCCTTTATACGCAAGGATGCGACGGACGCGCACTACGTTTCCATGGGCCGGTGGTGCACGATTATCGGCCTCATCATCAGCATTGGCGCGGCTTATATCGTCACCCATTTCGGGAGCCTGATGGATTATGTCCAGGCGCTCTTTAGTTTCTTTATCGCGCCGCTCTTCGGCACGGTGCTCATCGGAATGTTGTGGAAGCGCGCCACCGGCCCGGGCGGATTCTGGGGCCTGCTCGCAGGTACGGGTTCCTCCATCGTGATGTTTACCATGGTGGAGCTTGATCCCAGCAAGCTGGCGCTGATCGCGCTCTCACCTTACGCCAAACCCCTCGCCGCTGATATGTGGCGCGCGCTTTGGTCGGGGATCATTTGCGTCGTGGTCACCGTCGTCGTCAGTCTGTTGACCAAACCCAAGACCGACCTTCAATTGGAGGGTTTGGTTTACGGCGCCACGAATATTCCGAGCGAGGGTCACCTGCCCTTGATCAAGCGGCCCATATTCTGGGCCGGCGTTTCGCTGGCGGTGTTCCTGGTCTTGCAGTATATATTCTGGTAGGAAGAAACTGTGGATACCAAGACTCAATCTTTACGCGAAGGAGGCGATGGCGGTTCCGGTCGTCGAATTGCCGTCGATCTAATGGATCAACCCGAAAAGCATCACATGCTTCCCGTCTGGTTTTTTATAGGCGCAATTCTCCTTGTTTATGGGGTGATGATCTTTGGCCAGGGCCTGTTGGAATATTCCGATCCCCCCGTGGCGAATTATCACGCCTCCGTCTGGTGGGGCATCGTGCTCGCCATCGTGGGTGCGATCTTCTTCCAAAGATTTTACCCGCGCAAGAAGTAACCCATTAACCGTAACGCTGAACTCCGCCTTTGAGAGCAGCGGCTCTTCTTAAGAAAACACGGCCTTCGAGTTATGACGGGCAATGGTGTCATTTGCCCGACTCGGGTCCTTCCGCGCCCGTCATTCCCGCGAAGGCGGGAATCCAATTCCCTAAATCATTTGAAATGCGCGGACGAAAGACTGGATTCCCGCTTCCGCGGGAATGACTGATGCCTCAAAATGAATCCAATTCCAAATGACCCCACAACCCGTGACGGGCCTCGCTACACTCCTCCCCGGTTTGTAATACAATGCAGCCATGCAAAAAATCACACCATTCTTGTGGTTCGATGGCAAAGCTGAAGAGGCCATGAATTTTTATGTCTCCATTTTCAAGAACTCAAAAGTCCTGAGCGTGACCCGCTTCGGCGAGGCTGGGCCCGGCCCCAAAGGATCGGTGATGACCGCTTCCTTCCAGCTCGAAGGTCAAAATTTTACCGCCCTCAATGGCGGACCCATGTTCACCTTCACACCCGCCATCTCGTTTTTCGTGAGTTGCGAAATCCAGGAAGAAGTTGACGAATTGTGGGAAAAGCTATCCGCAGGCGGTGAAAAAGGAAGATGCGCCTGGCTCAAAGACAAATATGGCGTGTCCTGGCAAATCGTTCCGACGGCTCTCATGAAGTTGTTGGGCGATCCGGACCCGGTGAAATCGAAGCGGGTTATGCAGGCTATGCTTCAAATGGACAAAATTGACATCGCGCGATTAAAGAACGCCTACGAAGGAAAATAATAAGTTTCCGGTGCGAGCGCAACCTCGTCCGCCTGTAGAACCGCAATCCGGGTTTGCGCAACCTTTTCCCCAGCCACAGCCAGTCGCTGGTTGCATTCCGCCCCCATTCCATTACAATGCCCTATTGCCTCTGGCGATAACCCTCAAAAACAGGGAGCGAGTCGGCGATGGAATTGCGCCCGTTGAGTATCGGAGAGCTTCTGGACCGGACGTTCAGTTACTACCGCAACAATTTTTGGCTTTTTGCGGGGATTGTGGCGGCGCCTCAAGTCGCAATGGTGGCTGTGTCAATATTCATGCAGAGTTTGCGGCTCACCGGCACTCCGCCGCCCCCCTCGAAGGATCCGACGGATATAATCGCCCGGTTTCCCGCCATGATGGCGGGATTCGCCATCACCATGGTGGTGCTGATGCTGGCCGCCATCATCATCTACTCGCTGGTTCAGGGTGCCGTCGCCTACGCGCTGTCGGAAGTCCACCTGGGTCGCCTTACAACCGTCAAGGCCGCTTTTCGAAATCTTAAGGGGAAAGCCTGGAGACTAATTGACGTGGTGGTGTCCATCGGCATCCGGGTAATGGGCATTTTTATTTTAATGTGGTTGGGACTGGTACTCATCGTGGCGGTTCCCGCGGGATTGATTACAGGATTGGGCAAGCCTGGCCCTGTTTTCATTACCATTGTTGTGATCCTGCTCATCCTGGGTATGTTGGCCGCCATCGTGCTTGCCCCAGTTCTCATGATGCGCTATGCCCTAGCCGTGCCGGCGCTGGTGCTGGAGAATCTGACTGCCCGTCAGGCCATCAAACGCAGCGTGAAATTGGCCAAGGGCAACATCTGGAAGATTTTCCTGATTTTTCTTCTCATGTATATGATTACCACCGTCGTCATCAGCGTTTTCCAGGGGCCCTTCATCGTGGCCTCCATCGTGATCGCTGCCCGCCACGGCGTCCCGCCCTTGTGGCTCCAGATCCCGTCAGCGATTTCGGGCGGCATCGGTGGGACCCTTAGCGGACCCTTGATCGCAATCGCGCTCACTTTACTTTATTTTGATGCTCGGGTTCGCAAGGAGGGCTTTGACTTGCAGTTAATGATGGACAGCCTCGGCACTCAGGCGTCCGCCTTGGAGCCTCCGTCCATCACGGCGCCTGGAGCAACCGCAGAGCCCTGAGGACACTGGCCGTGGTTCGAAATTTGCATCGGCGGGAGCGTGGGCGTCTCGCTCGCTCTTTCATTATCAATTAATTGCGGGCGAGACGCCCGCGCTCCCGGGAAAACTAGGACACTACTTGATTTTGCATTCCTTATGAAACATTGCCTGATCGCGATTATATTTTTCCTTCCCCTCTGCCCCGCGAAAGGCAATCCGGAGCAAACGAACTCGCCCGCGAATGCACCTTTGAGCCTCCAGAATTATCTTGCCGAGCTGGACCGATGGTCCGCTGCAGCCGGCGATTTAAAGGAGCATCCCGAGCACGCGGAAGCTTTGCGCAAGTCCTTGCCCGATGCCTGGCAAGTGGACGTCCGCGGCCAGCACTTTGCTGTTCCCACGGCATGGCTGCGCATGACACTTGACTCCCTTAAAGCGAACCATTGGCTGGCTGGCGATTACTCCTTGGAAATACAAAAACATCTGGCCATGATGCGGGCCGAGGCAGAAGCGTTTGGCCAGCCTGCTGCAATCAGTCCCGGCAGCGCCCGGGCCAGGCTGGATGATATTTTGCGCCAGCGGGAATTTGCGACGGTCCAGGGTCCGACGTGGTTTGAACAGCTTCAAGCACGGGTGCAGAATTGGATTCTCGATTTTCTCAAGAAGATTTTCGGCGGGCTGGGACGGCATCCCATGGCGGGCAACATCCTTTTGTGGCTGGCCGTGGGAGCGGCGGTGGTTTTATCAGTGCTCTTGCTGGTGCGCTTTCTTGTAAGCACCAGGGAAAGGGAGAGCCTGAAATTGGAGGCGGTCGGACCCGCGTCACCCACCTGGAAAGAATGGGGGAGAGACGCGCTTGCCGCGGCCGGGCGCGGAGATTATCGGGAAGCGATTCGTTTGGCTTATTGGGCTGGAATTTTCCGTATGGAAGAATTGGGCGCGTGGCAGGCGGACCGCGCCCGCACTCATCGCGAGTACCTGCGCTTGCTTGCCGCGGATGACGCCCACCGCGCTCCCCTGGCCCGCGTGACGTCGCAATTCGAGTTGACATGGTATGGAGGCAATCCTGCCTCGGCCCAGGATTTTGAAAGCGTAATTGAACAGTTGGAGGCACTCGGATGCAACCTCGGCTGGCGCCCGGCGACCGCAAACTCCTGATCATCGCCGGACTATTGATTGCAACCATCAGCACGGTGGCACTGCTGGTCTCCCCGCCCCGCAGCATGCCTTCTCCCGGCTTTCCGTCCACGTATTCCTCGGATAGCGGCGGCGCCAAAGCCGCCTACCTTCTGCTGGGAGAGATGGGATACAGGGTGGAACGGTGGGCGCGCCCTCCACAGGAGCTGCCCGAAGCGTCCGCAACGGGCGAAAATAATGAAATTGTTGAAAGTCCCGCCCGAACGATGCTGGTGCTCGCCGATCCCATCATCCCGGCTTCAGCAGAAGAGAAATCGATCCTGCTTAGATTTGTCCATCAAGGTGGACAGGTGTTGGTGACGGGCGCTCAGGGTAATATGCTCGCGCCACAGTCTGCTTTGACCAACTCGAGGCACTTTGCAATGGAGGAAAAAACCTATGCGGCCGAACTCCCCGCGCCGTTCACCCGGGGCGCGCCCGAAATCAGCATGAAGGCAAACACGCGATGGTCGGCGCGGTCCGGCTATGACATGCGATACTATGGCGATCAGGAAGGTGCCACGGTGGTGGTCTTCCAGATGGGGAAGGGACGCGTGGTGTGGTGGGCGGATTCAGGGCCGCTGACCAACTATGGTCTTTCCGAGGCGTCCAACCTGACGCTCTTCTTGAATTCCATCGGCGAGCCCGCGGGCAGACACATTCTATGGGACGAGTACTACCACGGCGAGCGGATGGGCTTCTGGTCCTATTTGGGGCGGACCCCCATTCCCTGGTCCATGTTTCAGTTGGGTCTGGTAATGACGGCGGCGCTTTTTACTTTTGGACGGCGAAACGGCCCCCTACGTCCGCTCGGAAAAGAATCCCGTCTCTCGCCGCTCGAATTTGTGGAGACGCTCGGCGATCTCTACCAGCGTAAGGGGGGCGCGTCCGAAGCTCTTGGAGTTGCTTACCAGCGCTTCCGCTATCTGCTGTTGAGGCGCATTGGATTGCAGCCTGCGGCCTCGCCCCAGGAAATCCAGCGGGCAGTGCGCGAACGATTGGGATGGACCACCCCCGGTTTTTCGGAGGCGCTCCAACGCTGCGAGCTGGGCGTGAAAGACAGTTCCATGACCGGACAGCGGTCACTTCAATTGATCCAGGAACTGCATGATTACTCGAGAAGGTTTGGATTGGGGAAGGCGGAAGCTGGAAATTAGAAAATGGAAAATAGAAACTTGAAAATCGAAATTGGAAAATCGAAACTCGTGATACAACATTATCGAATTGATGGACACTGATTCGGCTGGTGTATTCCATTTTCCATTTTCGGATTTCTAGTTTCGATCTTCGAGTTTCCAGTTTCTGATTTCCATTTTCCAATTTCTGATATTCCCAGGATAACCATGCCGGAACAGACTGCACGCTTTGCCGCCCATGGCCGCGCCGAATTGGCCAAGGCGATTGTTGGACAAGAGGCCGTCATCAATCAGTTGTTGGTGGTGCTCTTGTGCGGAGGTCACGCGTTGCTGGAAGGCGTGCCCGGGACCGCGAAAACATTGATAGTGAAAGCAATGGCGCGCGTCTGCCGGCTGGATTTTCAGCGCGTGCAGTGCACGCCGGACCTGATGCCGGCCGACATTCTGGGCACCAGCTTGTATAACCAGGCCACCAGCGCCTTTGCCTTGCATCGGGGCCCGGTGTTTGCCGATTTCCTGCTGGTGGATGAGGTCAACCGAATGCCTCCGCGCAGCCAGGCGGCACTGCTGGAATGTATGGAGGAGCGCCAGGTAACCATCGACGGCACGCGCTATCCGCTCACCAGTTTCTTTACCGTGTTTGCCACCCAGAATCCGGTGGAGTTCGAAGGCACTTATCCATTGCCCGAAGCGGAGCTCGACCGCTTCTGGTTTAAAATCCGCATTCAATATCCCGACGCCGCCCACGAAGAGGAAATCCTGAATCGCTATCAGAATGGGTTTGACGCGCGCGACCTGGACCGTCTGGGCCTGGCGCCCGTTGACCCGGAGTTGCTGAGTGCGGCGCGCCAGGAGGTGGCAACTGTTCGCGTAGGTGCGGAACTGCTTCATTACGTGAGCACCATCGTTCGGCGCACTCGCGAATGGCCGTCGCTGAGCCTGGGCGGTAGCCCGCGCGCCACTGTGGTCCTGATGCTGGCGGCTAAGGCGCTGGCGGCAATGGATGGCCGCGAATACCTGATTCCTGATGACGTGAAGGCGGCCGCTCATCCCGTCCTGCGCCATCGCCTGGTGGTGAAACCCGAAGCGGACATTGAAGGTGTCACGCCGGACCGCGTGGTGGATGAGGTTTTGTCCGTGGTGGAAGTGCCGAAATGAAAAGAATGGCAAGTGACAAATTTGAAAGGGCAAATGGCAAATTCAAAACGGGATGATTTGAAAGAATCGCTCGCATATTTTCCCCGACATCTCGCCAGGGACGGATCAATCTTGAAAAAGTTCCATTTGCCATTTAACATTTGCCATTTGAAATCCTTCAAATCGAGCTCGGTCACGGCACGTTTGATAAGGTATGGACCCAATCTCCGAAAAACCACGCCTCGTCCCCGCCACGGTAAGTGCTGCGGCACAAGCGCGCGGGCGCTGGCCGGGCGCGTTTGGGCCTCGGTTCTTCATCGTCCTCATTCTAGGCCTGGTGTGGGCGGGGCCCGCGTGGTGGAACCTGCGCTTCCTCTATGCCATTGCCATCTGGGACGCGCTCCTGCTTCTTGCCTGGTTCGCTGATTTGCGCCGCTTGCCGCTTCCCGCCCAACTTGAAGTTTCCCGAACTTGGAACAGCACGCTCTCCCAAGGCGGTGCATCTGAAATCACCCTGAGATTACACTGCTTAATCAAGACCATGCTTTACGTCCGGCTGGAAGATGATGTCCCGCCGCCCCTTCTTGTGAATTCGACCCTGGAGCGCGGGCCGTCTGCACACTCCTTCACCTCGGATGACATCACGCCTTCAGCCCACTGGTCGGAACCGCCGCGCCTTCAATTGACGGTGGGCCGAACAGGTAGAGCGAGCGGGGTATATTCCGTCCGCCCATCCGAACGCGGAGATTTTTCCGTGGGCGGTGTTTTCCTGCGCTATCAGAGTCCGCTTCGCCTTGCCGAGCGCTGGGCCTTCGCGGACTTGAGGCAGACTGTCCGCGTCTATCCCAACATGGACGAGGCCAGGCGGCACACTTTTTACCTGATGCGCAGCCGTCAGATCGAGCAGGAAAAGCGATTGAAACGGCAGCGAGGCGTGGGCCGGGATTTTGAGAGCCTGCGCGATTACCGTGACGGGGATGAGCTGCGCGACGTTTGCTGGACCGCCAGCGCGCGCCGGGGAAAGCTGATCACCAAAGTCTATCGAGTGGAACGCAGCCAGACCGTGCAGGTGGTGGTGGACGCGGGACGGCTGATGCAAGCCCGGGTGAGACCTCTCGCGCAGTCCGGAAACATAACCAACCCGCCCGTTCAATCCGCCGATTCTCAATGGCCTGACCACAATGCATATCGAAAATCCCCAATCGTTCAATCTAAATTGGATTACGCCATCAGCGCCGCATTGGGGCTGGCGCAGGTGGCGCTATACTCGGGGGACAAAGTAGGCCTGCTCGCCTATGGCCGCAGGCAGCAAACTCGGTTGGCGGCAGCGCGAGGCACTGCTCACCTGAGAGCGATGCTGGAGGGCTTCGCGCGAGTGCGCGGCGAGCTGGTGGAAGCCAACCACTCGCGCGCCGCGGACGACTTACTCTCGCGGCATCGGAGCCGGAGCCTGGTGATCTGGCTGACTGACCTCGCGGAGACCGCCGCCACGCCGGAAGTGATCGAGGCCGCGTCGCGTCTTTTGCGCCAACACTTGGTCCTTTTTGTTGCCATTACGCAGCCCGAACTGGGAGAGTTGGCCGCCCGCCGGCCCGCTTCGGAGAGCGAAATGTACCGTTACGTGGCCGCCCAGGAAGTGATCCAGCGGCGCGACTTGCTGCTGCGGCGATTGCGCGAGAACGGCGCATTGGCTCTCGAACTTGAGCCGGGCCGGCTGGCCACCGGGATCATCAATCAGTACCTGGAAGTGAAAGAAAGGAGTCTGCTGTGAGCGTTAATGACTGGCAGGATTCCGTCCGGCCTGAGTGAGATATAGGGTGAACAGGCCGGCCACGGCGGCGGCGAACGTGAATTTGGCCAATCCGGGCAAATGCGAAGGGGAGAAAAAGCCTTCAATGATGCCAGCCACTATCAGGATGGGCACGATGCCCAGAGCCAGGCGTACTCCCAGCCCACCATAAAGAACCAGGGCGTCGCGGCGTGGGATGGGACCGGGAAATAGGAGGGCGCGCGCAATCAACAATCCTCCGCCGCCGGCAATGAAGATGGAGGGAAGTTCCAGCACGCCGTGAGGCATTACGAACTCCGCCAAGCTGCGCCCCATTCCTGCCTGCCAACAGGCCGCGCTAATCACGCCCAGCATCAGGCCGTTCATCAGCATCATGTAGACGGTTCCAAGGCCGGCGGTGATGCCGAGGGCGAAAGTGGAAAAGGAGACGGAGATATTGTTGGTCATGATGGCGCTCGAAGCCAGCGGCTTGATGGTGACAATCGATTCCGTCCACATTTTCTTCCGTTCAATGGTGTCGCTCATCGGGCCGCCCAGGAAAAAACGCTGAAATGACGGGTCGCCCAGGCAGGCGAGAAAGCCGGCCACGGCGGCGGCCATAAAGACCACAAAGGCGGCCAGGGTGTAGTTGAAAGTGGAGCGAAATACCTGGGGGAAGACTGTTGTATAAAATCGCCCGATGCCGGAAGGCTTTGCGCGGCGTCCCATATAGATGAGATTGTGGGCGCGCCCCATGATCTGATTCAAATAACCGGCCAGGCGCTCGCCCGAGGAGTCTTCGCGCACGGTGGCAAGGTCCGCAGCCACCTGGCGATAGAGAAGGCCGAATTCCTGAAGCTCGCGATAAGTGAGCGCGCGCAGGCCTCCTGTTCCTGATTGCCCGATGATTTTTTCCAGGCGATCCCAGTGCGGTTTGCGTTTTTCGACCCAGCGTGCGCTAATCATGGATAAGGCGGAAACTGGAAAATGGAAATTTGAAACCCGAAAATCGAAATTCGCTGCAAAATCTTAGAAGGCAGATACTGAATAACGGAGTTAGCGCCTTCCATTTTCGATTTTCCATATTCTGATTTCGAGTTTCCAGTTTCTAATTTCTGTTTTCCGATTTCCATGGACAATCTTACCATCGAAACGCCGGAACAGATTCACCTGGAATTTCCCCTGGCGGGGGTGGGCAGCAGGTTTCTGGCCCTGGCCCTGGACATGCTTATTCAGGCCTCGATCATCTCCGTGATGGTCATCATAGCCGTGGTCCTATCATCTCTCTTTCTTATCAATTTTGGGAGTCAGGGCACCTGGGTTTTGGCGCTCTTGATCCTCGGAGGATTTCTGGTTCAACTCGGGTATTTCGCCATATTTGAAGCCGTTTGGAATGGACAAACACCCGGCAAGCGTCTCACCCACTTGCGCGTGATCGAAGATACCGGGCGACCGATCACAGTTTATGCGTCGGTGGCGCGGAACCTCTTGCGCATTGTCGACAGCATACCTGGCATGTACGCCGTGGGAATTTTCTCCGTCCTGATCAGCCGTCAAAACAAGCGCCTGGGGGACTATGTTGCCGGGACAGTCGTGGTTCACGAAAGACCTCTCGAGCCAAAGTCCGCCACGGGTTGGCAAACTGCCCCAGCCAAGCTTCCCGCGAAGCCTAGCTTCGCCATCGGAAGCGTGCTGGGCATCAACCCTGCGCCAGTACCTTCGGCGCCGGAAGTGGAGAGCCAGGCGGCTTCAGGTTACGACGCAGGACTCCTTTCTCCCGGAGAATTCGGGCTGATTGAAGCTTTTCTGATGCGGCGCGAGCACCTTGAGGGCGCAGTCCGAACCCAAATGGCGCGCCAAATTTTGGAAAAAATCGCCCCTCGCATGCAAATCCGCCCGGAAGACTTAGCCCGCTCTGAATCTCTCTTGGAAAAACTTGCCATCGAGTATCGGAATCAAGCTTCCTATAAATAACAGGGACAATCTACGTGAGCCCCAGGTGATAAGTGAACTCGACACATAGGACGATGGGCTCACACCCTCCATTTAAATTGACGACTGCCTCAGGGGGGCGTACACTTTTCCAAAGATTGGAATTGCCAGGGAAGTTGCCTGGCGGGGCTTGCCGGATTCCGGGCGACTCAAAAAGAACGAATGGAGACGAGCTCTATGCGGTCTGCCATTTCTCGACGAAGTTTTCTCACCAAAATCGGGATGGGAACTGGAGCAGCGGCTCTTGGCCCCACCATACTTCACGCCGCCAACAAGTCGGGAAGTAAAGTGGTGCTGGGCAGTGGCGCGCACACCTACGAACTGGTTCCCGATTGGGGACGGCTTCCTGCCGGAATTGCTTACGGCTACACCCACGGCGTGCAGATTGACGCCCACAACCGGGTGATTGTCCACAACCAGAGCAAGGACTCGGTGATCATCTTTGATCACAAAGGAAAGTACGTAAAGTCCTGGGGGACGGATTTCCAAAAAGGCGCTCACGGCTGTTTGCTGCGAAAAGAAGGCGGCACGGAATATCTCTATTTGTCCGACTATGAGCGCCATGTGGTGGTGAAGACCACTTTGGACGGCGAGACAGTGTGGACACTGAACTGGCCGCAAGATTCCGGAGTTTACCAGAGCGAAGCTCAGTTCAAACCCACCAACACCGTGGTGGCGCCGAGCGGCGATATTTATGTGACTGATGGGTACGGGTTGAGCTACATCCATCAATACAGTCCAAAGCTCGAGCGCATCCGCACCTGGGGCGGCAAGGGTAGTGAGCCCGGCAAGCTCGATTGCCCGCACGGCATCTGGGTGGACACGCGCGCCAAGGACCCCATCCTGGTGGTGGCTGATCGCTCCAACGCCCGCTTGCAGACTTTCACCTTGGATGGTCAGCACATTGGATTTTATTCGGAGGACATGCGGCGGCCATGCCACTTCGATCAGGCCGCGAATGGCGACTTGCTGATTCCCGATTTGTGGGGCGTGGTTACGATTTACGACAAGGACAATAAAGCGGTGACGCAGCTCGGTGACAATCAGGGCGTGTGGGAAAAGAAAGGCTGGCCCAACTTGCCGCATGACACTTGGCAGCCGGGAAAGTTTATCTCTCCCCACGCCGCCTGCTGGGACAAGCGCGGCGACATCTATGTGGTGGAGTGGGTTGCCGTGGGGCGCGTGACCAAGCTCAGAAAGGTTTAGGTTGGGTTGGCCGCACGGTCAGACCAACGAAATGATGTGCTGCATAACAGGGGGCATTCCCGCACGCTATTTCGTGGTCAGTGAACGGTCCGGCCATTACGATTCAACCCGCCAATTCGCCCCCGTACCACGGCCTGTCCTGACCACGGAGGGTACAAGGTAATGTTCAGACTTGACGCGGACAAGAAAGTCCACTTCTGTGACGGCGTAACGCGCCGCGATTTTCTCCACGCCGGCGCCCTGGGCCTGACGGGCCTGACGATGCCGGAGTTTTTCGCCCTCAAAGCCGCGGGCGGCGTGGATCCCAAGAAAGATGTGAACTGCATTCAGTTGATGCTGGTGGGCGCGCCTAGCCAGCTCGACACCTGGGACATGAAGCCGGACGCGCCAGCCTCTATCCGCGGGCCTTACAAACCAATTAAGACCAACGTGTCCGGCATCGAAATCTCCGAAATCTTTCCGCGCATGGCGAAGCACGCGGACAAGTTTGCTCTGGTGCGATCGATGTATCACACCGCAGCTGCTGTGCACGACACGGGCTGCCAGATGATGCAGACCGGGCGATTGTTTCAGGGCGGACTCGAATCACCGAATTTCGGTTCGGTGCTGAGATATGAAAAAGGACCGCGCGGTGACATGCCGCCCAACGTCCTGATCCCTTACACAATTGGCCAGCTTGGCGGAAACCTGCCTCACGGCGATACAGCGGGGTTCCTTGGCAAAGCGTACGACCCGTTTGTGCTGAATGCCAACCCGGCCGAAGAGAATTTCAAAGTGCCGGATATGCTTCCTCCCGATTACATTTCCGCCGTGCGTGTGGACCGCCGGCGAAGCTGGCGGCAGGTAATAGACAATTCGGTGAAGTATTTTGAAGACGCCAATCAAGACGCCAAATTAATGGATTCGACTTTCAACCAGGCTTACACCTTGATGACCTCCGCCAAGGCGCGTGAGGCATTCGAGCTGACCCAGGAGACTGAGGACACGCGCAAACGTTACGGCATGAATCGCTTCGGACAGGGCTGCTTGCTCGCCCGCCGACTGGTGGAACGGGGCGTCCGCTTTGTCACCGTCAATATGTTTGAGACCGTGTTCAACGACATTACCTGGGACATCCACGGCTCCGCGCCTTTCAGCCCTATCAGTTGCTATGGTGAATTGGTGGGCCCGATGTTCGACAATGCGTACAGTTCCCTGCTGGAGGATCTAGGCCAAACCGGCATGCTGGACAACACTCTAGTCGTCGCATCAGGCGAATTCGGCCGAACGCCGCGCATCAATCCCGCCGGAGGCCGGGATCACTGGCCGCAATGCTGGACCATGATCATGGCGGGTGGAGGCGTGAAGGGCGGACAAGTGGTGGGCGCATCGGATTCAATTGCCAGCGCACCCAAGGATCGCCCGTTAATGCCGGCCCACGTGGCGGCTACGGTTTACAAGTGCCTGGGTATTTCCATCGAAACGGAACTGAAGACTCCTCAAGGGCGGGTGGTCCGTTTGGTGGACCACGGCTTTGATCCGATTGATGAATTGCTGGTGTAGAGGTCTCTTGTGGGCGGTCGCGGTACAACCCCCTCACCCGTCCGTCGGCTGACGGCCGCCACCGCAGAACCTGGGGCCCCGACCCTCTCCCGAAGGGGGGAGAGGGGATAAAGTCGAATCTAAAATAGCGAATCCTAACCCTCGCCCCCTTGCGCGAGAGGGTGGACCCGCAGCGGGGGGACGGGTGAGGGGGTTCTTAAGAATAGAAGTATGAAATTCCGTTTTCATTTGATCATTCCCGTACTACTGACCGCCTTCATTGTCCCTTGGCTCATTCAAGGCATACAAACTTCGGCGCAGGGCCGCAATGACGCTCCGTACCACCAGGACTTGCCTAAGCCGGATAGCACCAAGACGAAGAAAATCCTCGATCCGGTGGCGGCTCACAACAGTTTTCCCAAAGTCCCGCTGACTAAAATCGAAATCCTGCCTGCTTCAATTTCAATCGAAGGCCCGCGCTACAATCAACAGTTGGTGGTGGAAGGAACATTTGCCGACGGGCATCAAGAAGATTTAACCTCGCAAGCTACGATATCGTCGTCCAGCTCAAAAGTTGTTTTGGTGGACAAGGAGCATTTCGCTCTCCCCCAGAATGATGGCCAAGCCACCATCACGGCCATCGTCGCGGGCCACCGAACAAGCGCTTCGGTGGCCGTGCGCGATTTCTCTGCCGCCACTACGTGGAGCTTTCGCAATGATGTGCTGCCTGTGATGACCAAGGTGGGTTGCAACTCCGGCCCATGCCATGGCGCGGCGGCTGGCAAGAACGGCTTCAAGCTCACGCTGCGCGGCTACGATCCGCAAACCGATTATTTCACTCTTACCCACCAGGCCCTGGCCCGCCGCACCGAGCGCATGGAACCCGCCCAAAGCCTTATCCTGCTGAAACCGACGCTCACCATCCCGCATGGCGGAGGCCGCCGGTTCGCCGTGGGCTCGCCGGAATACCAGGTGATTTCCGGATGGATCGCTCAAGGCATGCCGCCGCCGAAGGATTCAGACGCACGAGTGACGGAGATTCAAGTGCTCCCGCGTGAGGCGTCGCTCAGGCCGGGCGCTGAACAGCAATTGGTCGTGGCAGCAAACTTTTCCGACGGCCACACCGAAGACGTTACGCGCTGGGCCAAATTTGACAGCGGAGACGAAGGCGTGGCGAGCGTAGATAACAATGGCCACGTGACGATGCACAGTTACGGCGAGGCTCCCGTGACCGTTTGGTACCAGAGCCACGTCACGTTTTCCCGCGTGCGAATTCCCTTCCCTTACAAGCTGGACGAAGCGGTATTCAAGAAAGCGCCGCGCCACAACTACATTGATGATGCTGTATTGAGTCATCTCCAGGTGCTGCATATTCCGCCCTCCCATCCGGCAACTGACAGTGAATTCATTCGCAGGGCATATCTCGATGCCGCGGGCATTCTCCCCACTCCCGCCGAAGTGGAAAAATTCCTGAAGGATAGTTCGCCCAACAAAAGGGAAGCGTTGATTGACGCCCTGATGAAGAGGCCGGAATTCGTGGATTATTGGGCCTACAAGTTGTCTGACCTCCTGCTGGTGTCAAGCAACCGTCTCTCCAACGAAGAAATGTGGAGCTACTACAAGTGGATCCGCCAAAGCGTGGCTGAAGACAAACCTTGGAACAAAATGGTTTCCGAAATTGTGATTGCCACCGGCAGAACGGCGGAAAACGGGGCGGCCAACTATTGGGTGATTCACCGCGACCCTTTGGACACTTCGGAGAACATGGCGCAGGCGTTCCTGGGCATCACCATTACCTGCGCGCATTGCCACAATCATCCGCTGGCCAAATGGACACAGAAAGATTATTACGGCATGGCCAACCTGTTTGCGCGGGTGCGGCTGAAGACGTTTGCGCCCGGCGGATTCCGCGCCGGCGTGGGCGCGCTCTTTAATGACGTGACAGTGTACTCCGCCCCCACCGGCGAATTCACCGACGACCGCTTTATGATGGTCCTTCCGCCCAAACCGCTGGACGCGAAGGCGCTTCCCGAAAATGTGCCGGGGGATACGCGCGCGTATTTTGCCCGGTGGCTCACCGCTCCGGAAAATCCTTTTTTTGCCCGCAACATGGTGAACCGCATCTGGCGCAATTTCCTGGGACGTGGATTGGTAGAGCCGGTGGACGATTTGCGGGATACCAATCCCGCCACCAACGACGAATTGTTGAACGCATTGGTTAAAGATTTTGTGGCGCACAATTTTGATATCGACCACATGATTCGCACCATCATGCAGTCGGCTACATATCAGACCTCCTCGGTGCCGCTCAAGGAAAACGCGGATGATGACAAGTACGGCTCGCATTACCCCATCAAACGCCTGCCCGCCGAAGTTTTGCTCGACGCTTATTCGGCGGTCACCCAGGTACCGGAAGCATTTGACGGCTATCCCGCCGGCATGCGGGCGCTGCAATTGCCTGACTCGGCGGTTAAATCCTACTTCCTCGATGCCTTCGGGCGGCCCGCCCGCTTGCAGACTCGAGAGAGCGAGCGCACTTCCGTCCCGACCATCACCCAGGCGCTTCACATCATCAATGGGGATACGCTCAACAACAAGCTGCGGGCCCCAGGGAGCTCGGTTGAAATGTTGCTGAAACTCGGCTTCTCCGACGAGCAGATCGTGGACTATCTCTACCTCGCTTCATTCAGCCGCCACCCAACGGAGGCGGAGCGCTCCGCTTTGGTGAGTGCCCTCTCTTCCGCCGAGCAACAAAAAACGCAAAGCGCCGACCCGCGCCACGCCGCGCTGGTGGACATGGGATGGGCGATGTTGACCAGTGAAGAATTTATGTTTAATCATTAAGAAAAAAGACGTCATTTGTTATTCGTCTTTTGTCCTATGCCAAAACCGGAAGATGTATGAATTGCGATCCCCGGAAATTTCGCAACGTCCTTCAAGTAATTGCCGTGGGGATGGTTTGCCTGTTTGTGGCTGCTGGCTGGTTTGAGTCAAACCACAACTTCGCTTTGGGTCGCCCCGCCGACACAGCGCCAAGTTTTGGCTCGCAAGTCGCCCCCATCCTGCAAAGGAATTGCCTGGCATGCCACTCCAGCGAGGCCAAGATGGGCGGCCTGATTATGGAGAACTACGACCTGCTGATGAAGGGAGGAGGGCACGGCAAAGTCATCATTCCCGGCAAGGCGGATGAAAGCCGCATGATTCTGATGCTCGAAGGTAAGATTCAGCCGCGCATGCCTTTTAACGCCGACCCTCTCTCCACCATGGATATCGCGGCGATCAAAGCATGGATTAATTCCGGAGCCGTCGGCCCAGCCGCTGGCGAGGCGACAAGCACCCTCACAACGCCGGCGATTCCGGATATCAAACCCCAAGTTGCAGTAGTGTCTCCCCTATCGTCATTGCAATTCTCGCCCGACGGAAAATTGCTCGCTGTGGGTGGGTATCGGGAAGTTCGGTTGGTGGAACCCGGTACCGGCAAGACGCTTGGCACTCTTGCCGGCCACGCGGACTATGTGCGCTCCATCGCCTTCAGCCCCGACGGCGCGTATCTCGCCGCCGCCGGCGGACTCCCCCAGCGCGAAGGCGAAATTAAAATTTGGGATCTGGCGTCGCGCCAGCCAATAATGACGTTGCGCGGCCACAAGGATTGCATCTATTCGGTAGCATGGAGCCGGGATGGAAAGTTGATTGCCTCCGGCAGCTACGACCGGATGGTGAAATTGTGGGACGCCTCCACCGGCCAGGAACTGCGCAATCTTCAGGACCATATTGACGCTGTGTTCGCCGTGGCCTTCAGTCCGGATGGAAAACATCTGGCCTCCGGTTCCCAGGATCGCACGGTGAAAATCTGGGACATCGACTCCGGCCAGCGCCTGTTTACGCTCAGCGATGCATTGGACGGATTAACCGGCATCGCCTACTCGCCTTCCGGCAACGAGCTGGCCGCTGCAGGTTATGACAAGACCATTTATATATGGCATTTGAAAAGTGACGAAGGAAGCCTCACCCAATCCCTGATCGCCGACGAGGATAGTATTCTGACACTGATCTGGTCACCGGACAGCAAGACGATCATCACCAGCTCCTCCGACGGCTCCATTCGTTTTCGCGATGCGGCAACTTTGAATCCTGTGGGTGTGATCGATCACCAGCCCGATTGGGTGGAGGCGCTGGGCATGAGTCCGGATGGAAATTTATTGGCGGCGGGGCGCTACAACGGCAGCTTGAGCCTGTATGACCCGAAAACGTTCAAGCAACTCGAGGGGCCATCCATGGCCTACGTGCCCCGGGAATCGGCAGTGAAGAGCAGTTTCTAATTGCATGTGGCAAGTGGCACGCAAAAAGAAAATCAGGTAGTGTCCGGATTTGGATGGCCGGGAGCGCGGGCGTCTCGCCCGCTCTTTGATGATCAAGCGATTGCGGGCGAGACGCCCGCGCTCCCAGAGGAACCAGGACGCCACTGAAATTCAGAAATCTTGCTCGCGCATGCGAGGTGCACTTATGAAAACAAGAATAATTCTAATTGCTGCGTCCTTCGCTTTGGGATTGGCCATCGCTTTGCCGCTTATCGCTGAGGAGCCGATCATTCCGCCTACCGTTTCCAAGATCTGGCCCGTCGGCATGCAGCGCGGCGCCACAGCCACCTTCACCCTGGACGGCAGAAACATTGCCGGCGCAAAGGAGGTAATTTTTGACGCGACCGGCATCACTGGAAAGGTGGTGCAGATTACCGACGTCGCTGAAAAAATCACCGGACCGCGGGCGGGCGTGGATCTCGGTGCTCAGGTGCCCCAGGGCAAAAAGCAGACTGCCCAGATGGAAATCACCGTGGCGAAGGATGTTGAACCCGGACTCCACTGGTTTCGCATTCAAACCCCGCTTGGAACTTCAAACATGTCGGTGATCGCCATCGATTCGTTACCCGAAGTTACCAAAAGTCCAAAGCCTTCAGCGGATTCCGCGGCTCAGCCGGAAACCGTGAAACTTCCCGCTACCCTGATCGGAGCCTTGACGGCATTAGGAGAAACTGACAGCTATCAATTCGAAGGCAAGGCAGGCGAGGAATTGGTTTTTCAAGTGATGGCATCTGAACTGGGATCACGGCTTGAGTCAGTGCTCGTCTTGAGGGATGCCGACGGGAAAGTGGTAGCCAGCGCGGGCGAAAACGACAACAAGCCCGATGCCGTGCTCACTTGCAAGCTGCCCCAGGACGGGCAATACACGTTGTCAATCTCCGACCGCGAACACGGCGGAGGCATGGACCATTACTATCGGGTGAACGCCGGCCCCCTGCCCTACATTACAAACGTTTTCCCCCTGGGCGTTCAAGCCGGCAAAGAGGTAACCGTAGCCGTGAAAGGCGTAAACCTGGGCGGGCTGAAAGAAACCAAAGTGGATCCCCCCAAATCGGCCGATGGTTGGGCCACGATGCCGCTCGAAATCAAAACTGGCGGCGGCGTCGCGCTCAACAAAGTAAAACTGGCAGTGGGCAATGACCCGGAATTTCTCGAGCAGGAACCCAACAGCACTCCTGCCGAGGCGCAAACGATCTCACTGCCTGTCACCATCAACGGGCTCATTGACGGCGGCGCCAAGGCAGGTGGTGCGCCGGACGAAGATTTTTTCCGCTTTCATGCCCGACGCGGCGAGCAGACGACCATTGAGGTGGCGGCCGCGCGCCTAGGCTCGCACCTCGATTCCTTGATCGAAGTTCTGGACGCGAAAGGCAATCCCATTCCCCGTGCCACCGTTCGCTGCCTGAATCAGACCACCACGACGCTATCAGACCGCGACTCAAGATCGGAAGGCGTTCGGCTGACTTCCACTTCCGGTTTGCGTGAAGGCGATTATCTGATGATCGGCGATGAACTCGATCAAGTGGCCGTCATTCCGGATCAACCCGACGCCGACGCGATCTTGAAGGGCATTAATGGATTGCGGTTGGCATTCCTCGGAACTTCTCCCGACGTCCACGCCGTCAACACCACGGTTTACAAAGCTCAAATCCTTCCACCCGACGCGGAATTCCCTCCCAACGGGTTGCCGGTGTTTCACCTGACCTGGCGCAATGATGACGGCGGTCCTGGTTACGGCGCGGATTCCAGACTGGATTTTGTCGCGCCCATTGACGCCGATTACATTTTGCACTTGAAGGACGTGCGCGGCCTGGAAGGTCCGGACTTTGCTTATCGACTCACCCTGCGCGATGCCAGTCCGGATTTTCAGTTGCGGGCAAGCCCTGAAAACCCCAACATCCCCAAGGGCGGCGAAATTCCGGTAACGGTTTCCGTCAACCGGCTTCAGGGACATGAAGGCCCCATCGATGTGGAAGTTCTGGGCCTGCCTCAAGGCGTTACCGCCAGCCGCGCCACCATTCCCGCAGGACAGGATTCCACCGTCGTCATACTCGCCGCCGCCGCGGATGCGCCCGTTGAGTCGCGCCCCACTTCTATGAAAATTGTGGGCCACGCTCAGGTGAATGGCCACCAAATTGAAAGAGAAGCAAACAATGGCGCGCCACTTCAGTTGGCTTCAGTGATCCCTCCGCCCGACGTGGTGGTGGCGACTGATCAGCAGGACGTTTCCATTGAACCGGGAAAAGAGGTCATCGTCACTCTGCGCGTAAATCGCCAAAATGGTTTTAAGGGCCGCGTGCCCTGCAACGTTGAGAATCTTCCCCCCGGCGTGCGTATTGTGAATGTGGGATTGAATGGTGTGCTGGTGACGGAAGCGCAAACCAGCCGCACTTTCACCATCCGCGCCGAGGATTGGGCCAAGCCCATCACCCAGCCGATTTACGTGGTGGCAGAAGTCGAATCGAACTCCTCCACCCGCCATTCGTCCCCTCCTTTGCTTTTGAAAGTCGTGGATTCGAAGCAGGCGGCAAGCGCCATGGCCAGCCATGTGGACGAGAGCCAGCAAGCTGGTGGCAACGCGCGCCCTCCGAATCATTAAATGATCTCCGTGGGACACTCGGCTGGTGAAAGCACCGGGCGCGGTCCCCAGGGCAGAAAGTGGGTCCCCCTTGCTCTGCCGCCGCGGCGGCAGAGGGCAAGCCACCAAGAGTCTAGACTTCTCCCAAGGGAGAAGGTGTCTCGCCGCGGCGAGACGGATGAGGGGTTACGGCCCACAATCGAGATCTCTCCTCAGATCTTCGAAAGTAGAAGAGTTATGATCAGATGATAGACCAAACTGAGTCACTACCCGGGCAAGAATATCCTTGACGAAGCGGGGACACAGGCTAGAATTAGGTACCGCGCGCCAAGACATCCTTCCGCCAGCCAGTCAAAAGGCGACCATATAATTCGGAGGTATTGAACATCATGAATTCTTCCAAGAATGAAGCGACAACCCGCCGTGAATTCATCAAGACCACGGGCAAATTCGCCGCGGTTTCGGCCCTGGCCAACGTTGCCATTCCCGCCGTCCACGCTGCCGGCAGCGACATGATCCAGGTGGCGCTTGTCGGTTGTGGTGGGCGCGGCGGAGGCGCGGCGGCAAACGCGCTGTCCGTCAAGCGTGGTCCCACCAAGCTGGTCGCCATGGCGGACGTTTTCCCGGAGCGCCTGTCAACCGATCTGCACACTTTGCAGCAAAAGCATGCGAGCCAGGTGGACGTGCCGCAAGACCGCCAATTCATCGGCTTTGACGCTTATCAGAAAGCGATGGATTGCTTGCGGCCGGGCGACATCGTGATCCTTGCCACGCCCCCGGCATTTCGCTGGGTGCACTTTACCTACGCTATTTCCAAGAATCTCAACGTCTTCATGGAGAAGCCGGTCACGGTGGACGGCCCCACCAGCAAACGGATGTTCAAGCTGGGGCAAGACGCCTCTGACAAGAACCTCAAGGTGGGCGTGGGATTGATGTCTCGTCACAGCCGCGCCCTCCAGGAACTGGCCAAGCGCGTCCATGACGGCGAGATCGGCCAAATCGTTCTCCAACGCGGATACCGCGTGGCGGGGCCCGTAGGATTCTTCAACTCCCTGCCCACGCCGGCGGGAATCAGCGATCTGCTCTACCAGATTCAGCGCTTCCACAGCTTTATCTGGGCCAGCGGCGGCTGCTTCAGCGACTTCAACATCCACATTATCGACCATCTCGGGTGGATGAAAAACGAATGGCCGGTGAAGGCGCAGGCGCTGGGTGGCCGCCATTACCGGGTGAGTCCTGAGGGGGTCACTTATGTGGACCAGAATTTCGATACCTATTCGGTTGAATACACTTACTCGGATGGCACCAAGTTCTTCCTGGAAGGACGCTGCATTAACGGCTGCCAGAATTTCTATGCCAGCTACCTCCACGGCACCAAAGGAGTGGGGGTCGCTTCAAAGGCTGGTGATTGCGGACCGCCTTCCAGTCTCTATAAGGGCTCAATGATGACAGCCGCAAACTTGATTTGGGAATCCAAAGTGGGCCCCGACGAGAAGGATCCTTATCAGAACGAATGGAACGACTTGATGGATGCCATTCGCGATGACAAGCCCTACAACGAAGTGAAACGCGGGGTGGAAGCCAGCCTGGTCACCAGCATGGGCCGCATGGCTGCCCACACTGGCCGGGAAATTACCTTTGACGAGATGCTGAACTGCGAGCACGAAATGGCTCCGGGCCTCGACAAGTTGACCATGGATTCTCCGGCCCCGCTGATCGCTGACGCGAGTGGCAGATACCCTGTGCCGCAGCCTGGCGTTGTTACGACGCGCGAATACTGAGCTGCCGACTGACGCGATCACGATTTTGGTTTAGGGTCGAGGAATGCCCGACTCCGTCAACGTACAGATTGTTCACCCTCGCAAGTTGGCCGCCGTGCGGCGCGAGGTCGCTCCCGGTGCGGTAGGCTCGGCGAGGGGGCCTGCGGTGGGCAAGGTCTGGGAGTTCATTCGCAGCCACCCGGGGCTGTGGACTGACGGCCACAACATCTTCCTCTACCACCACCCGAAGCGCGCGGGAACGCCGATACTGTGCGATTTCGGCGTCGAGGTCACACGCACATTTGAAACTGCGGGTGAGGTGTACGCCACCGAAACGCCAGAGGGCGAAGCTGCTCTGGCCGTCCACCGCGGGCCGTACAACCGCATGAACGAAGCGTACACCGCGATCGAGAAGTGGATGGCGGCTAACCGGAGGGAGTCTGCCGGGCACTCGTGGGAGATCTACGGGGATCCGACGCCGGATCCGGCCAACACTGAGACGACGCTCGTGCACCTCTTAAAGTAGCGTTCGGAGCATGACTCGCCGCCCGTCCCGCAAAGCGGTACGGTTTGATCTACCCACTAGGAGTTGATGATTAAAGTATGCGGCATGAGTATCAGACAATAGACATGGATCCAGCTTTTCGTAATACCCGATTTGATATGGCATTAACCCACTTGGATGAGGACCATGTCGAATATGCACTGGTCCATTAGAATCGCCCTCTCCATCGCGCTTTGCAGCGCAACGCTCCAGGGCCAAACCGCCAACTTGCAGATTGCCGCCGGGTCCTCGCATGGCGTACTCCTGAAAACCGACGGAAGCGTTTGGACGTGGGGCGGCAACTCCTTCGGCCAACTTGGCAGGAAGAGCGAAGATGACTGGGGCCTTGCCCAAGTGACGCGTTTGAGCGGGATCGTCAGCATAGCAGCCGGCCAGGAGTTCACCTTGGCCCTCGACTCCCATGGCGCGGTGTGGGCATGGGGCCAGAACAAAGATGGCCAGCTCGGAACCCGTGGCGCCAAGGACCCGCGAGAGCCGGCTGCCGTCCGCGGCCTTCCTCGCATTGTCGCCCTCGCGGCCGCCGGGACCCATTCACTTGCTCTGGACATAAATGGAAACGTGTGGGAGTGGGGAGCCTTTCCGGCTCGCCACCCCGGCCCCGCGCCCGAACAGACATCGAACCTTCCCCGGATCACGGCGATTGCCGCCGGAGATCGCCACAGTATCGCTCTCGATTCGAGCCGTCACGTCTGGGTGTGGGGAGATCACGGCGCGGAAGTCTCGTTCTCTCCGGGGCAATTGCCCGGACTATCGGACGTCGTGGCGGTGGCTGGCGCATACCAGCTCACCGTCGCGCTGAAGAAAGACGGGACGGTATGGTCGGTGGGATATGGAGCGGCAGGACAACGTGGCAACGGCGCAGCCGAGTCTTCCAGCGAGCCCGTGATGGTGATCGGGCTTTCCGACGTGAAAGCGATTACCGCCCGCTACATGGACGTCATGGCCTTGAAGAACGACGGCACGGTTTGGAATTGGGGCGACAATCATTACCGGCAGCTTGGCAATCCCGCTTTCAACCAGGAAGAAGAAAACAAGCCTGTCCGCGCCGGCACTCTCACCGGCATTGCCGCTATCGCCGCCGGCGGCAGTCACTCCGTAGCTATCAACAGTAACGGGACCGTTTGGACCTGGGGACAGAACGATCGGGGCGCGCTGGGCGCAGACCCTGAGTCTCTCAACCAATCCGACGTTCCCATGCATCCCGGACAGGATATCCCCCCACCCTGCAGAGAACTCTTCTCCTGCCTGACGGGGTCGGGAAAGCTAATCAGCATCTGCGGTGACCAGGATGAGTCGAACGTCGGGAAGTGGAGCGCCATTCACTATCGGTTCGGCCCTGTAAATGGCCCGCCAGACTTGATGTTTCCGGCGGATCCCGCCAGCGCGCCACCTTCATTGTTCTTTTCCGAGGAGAAGCGTGGCCGCGACCCAATTCGGTCGATTCGGTTTTCGAACGGCGCCTACACCTACACCGTCACCTACGCGCTGTCAGGGGACGGAGCCGGAGTAGACGTGAAGGACGCCAAGGGCAGGAAGGTCACCAGCATCTCTTGCGCGGAAAGGCCGGAAATCTATGACGATTATCTGCGCGAGAACCTGCCCTGCGACCCTAAAAGTCCCGACGGTTGCAAAACGCCCAAATGAAGCGCGGCCCATAACGCGGATTTCGCGCCCTTCGAAGCTTGCGGACCTCCCCATCCCGGCGCACCGTCACCCGGCCTGACCTTCGAAATGGCCGTGGGGATTCGTCGATAAATAGCTGGCGACTACCGCGGAGTCAACTTTTTCGAGCTCCGTTTCGGGGAATCTGAATGTAAACGGCCATTTATCCGGCTTGCCGACTAATCAGGCTTTGAGAAAGGCCGAGAAATAGTGACCCGGCTCGCGATACTCAGAATAAGACATGACGACAGGGACTGGAATCTCATAACGTCCGCGATGGGCTGAATTATTGATGTTTCACCTCGCGAGGTTTGCTAAAATACGCCGCCTGAAGAGGCAAACATAGTTTCGCGCTGCGCGCCTGTTCACGTTCCTAACGGCTGGCATAGCGGAGGCAATGGAGCGGGCGTTACTACAAACCCCAATCGGGACTCCGAATGCGAAGGAGAAACGCCAAGGTGACGTGATGACAGGACCAGCGAAGGTCTATGAATTGCGTATTTATCACGTGGTCCCCGGAAAGCTGGATAGCCTTGTGGCCCGCTTCCGAGACTATACGGATAAGCTCTTTGCAAAACATGGAATGAAGAGTATTGCCTACTGGACAGCGCTGGAGGAGCCCGCGAAAAGCAACACGATCTTTTACATTCTGGAGCATCCGAGCCGCGAGGCGGCGGCCGCGAACTGGAAAGCCTTCCAGGACGATCCGGAATGGAAGACCGTGAAAGCCAAGTCCGAAGAGAATGGCAAACTTGTGGAGAAAATTGATTCAACCTTCTGGTCACTTGCCGATTTTTCCAGGCTGCCACGTGTCTGAGATCAGGCAACCGGTTCATTTCGATCTATCAAGAAGCCCTCGACCGCTCGCCCCGCCCTTGGTCTTGCGCTCTCGAAACAACAGACTGGAAGTCGGCGGAATGCATTCCTTCGACGTGAATCTTGCCGCTCATATTCAAACTTGGATTTAGTATCCGCACCCATTTTCCCCCGTTGATCAACTTCGTGCGTGCGTGCCTGCCATTTCTGCTCGCCAACTTCTGATTGACGGGCCTACCTTGCTTTTGGCTCGTCGCCGCCAAACTACGGATCAAAAGTTTGGTTTGCCGGCTATACGTGAGTTGGGTCAGACTCGGTTCAAATGAGGCCTGGGCTGAGGTAAAATCTTGTCAGATATATGCGTGGAGACCTGCGGGTGGGAGGTGCGCGATGAAGGCAGTGGTGCTGCATGAGTATGGTGGTCCCGAGAAGCTGAAGTTTGAAGAAAACGTTCCCGAGCCGCAGATCAGCGGAGGCACGATACTGATCGAGGCAGCCGCGGCGAGCGTCAATCCGATTGACTGGAAGTTGCGTTCAGGGATACGGCAGAAGGATCTTCCGTTGTCGTTTCCGGCCATTCTGGGCCGCGACGTGAGTGGCGTCGTCCGGGCGGTGGGCTCAGATGTGAAGCACTTCAAGGCCGGCGACCGCGTTTTGGCGCTATCCAACGCGACCTATGCCGAATTGGTTGCCGTGGACGCTTCGGACGTAACCCATCTTCCGGATGGCGTGGACTTGGCGGACGCGGCGGCGATCCCGCTGATTGCGCTCACGGGAGACCAGCTTGTGCGCCTTGCGACAAAAGTAAAGAAGGGACAGGTTGTGCTGATCACGGGAGCGTTGGGCAGTGTTTGGCGCGCGGCGGTACATACGGCGAAAAAAATTGGCGCCCAGGTGATTGCAGGTGTTCGCGGGAAAGACCTGAATGACGCGCGCTCCCTCAGTGTCTCTGACGTGCTGCCGATTGATGACGATAAAGCGATTGAGAAACTCCGCCTGGTAGATGCAATTGCCGACACCGTGGGAGGGAACGTGGCAGCGAAGCTGATCGCGAAGGTAAGGCAGAGCGGCTCCTTTGGATACGCCGGTGTCTTGCCGGAAAGCGCGGCGGCTCAAAATCCGACAGTGAAGATTACGCGCGTCCAGGCGCACCCTGATCCATCCAAGGTGCGTGAGTTTGCCGATGACGTGCGGGACGGCAAGTTCGTTCTGCCTATTGGCCGCCGGATGCCCTTGCGTGATGCAGCAGAAGCACATGTGCTGGGGGAGAAAGGCGGCATTGGGAAGATCCTCCTGCTGGCGCCGGATTCAAAACACTGATTTCTTCACGACGACCTCAGTGGACGGACGACGGCCTACCCATGCCTATCGCCCATCGCGTCTAACCTCCACGTCAGAAGATCGGGTTGCAAACTTTACCTCCACCTGTTAACCGATGGCGGCCGGGAATGCGCGCGGGGGGGAAATAATTTCTAAGCCGCCGACGATGCGCTCAGAGCCTTTCAATGAGTCGCTTGGCCTGCTGGTAGCAGCGGAGATTTCCAAGCAGTGCAATGCCGCCCGAATCGAGACGATGACATCTTCGATTGGAGCGATGGCGGTTTGACTACCTTTCCTGTTTTATTTAACATCGGAGGCAACCGTGGGGTTCGGTGACCCCGAATCGGACACTAACTGTGAGGGCACTGGTGAAACGCATGGCGAACAATGCCAAGATCATCGCTTTAGCATTCTTTGTTCAGGTTCTCTTGCCCGGCGCAATCTGTCGGGCGCGAGCGCAGGGGGAGAAAACTCCCTATCCGGCCATGGCTCCTCTCGATCAGTACTTGATAAAGGACAAGAATAGTGAAATCGCACTGGCTCGCACCGCTGCTCCAGCATCCATTTCGGACGGGGCCGAAGTGATGGTGCTCGGATCGAAGGGATATACAACCGCGGTGAAGGGCACGAATGGCTTTCTCTGCCTGGTGGAACGTTCGTGGGGCGCCGCCACCGATAACCCGGGCTTCTGGAATCCCAAGGTGCGCGCGCCGCATTGCTTCAATCCGCCGGCGGCAAGGACCTTTGCGCCCATCTTCCTGATGAAGACCAAACTGGTATTGGCAGGAAAATCCAAGACCGAGATCGCCGAGGCAACCGCATCGGCATTGGATAAAAAGGAACTGCCCGCACTCGAACCGGGAGCGATGTGTTACATGCTGTCGAAGCAGCAATACCTGAACGATTCCGCCACGAGCTGGCATCCTCACCTGATGTTTTTTGTTCCGGGCGACGCAGCGAAGAGTTGGGGAGCCGATCTGCCGGGCTCGCCGGTTATCGCGGCGAATGACCCTGAAGAACGGGCGACGATTTTCATGGTCTGGGTTGGCGAATGGTCCGATGGGACGCCGGCTCCGCCGGTTGCGCACTGATCAGCAATAAGATGCTGTGGCGCGATACTTTTGCTCTTGAGGCATTCCGGCCGAATCGCGGGCCACTCGCAGAGGAGTTTTCGCTCATGCTTTTGGGCCACCCTCCCATGCCGACACGCGCCCTGATCGTGGATCGCCGACCAAGCCCGCAACATCGTGCCGGGCTTCGTTCCATCGCCGGAAATCACAGCCCAATTTTGAACGCATGGTATCACCGTCAACAATATTGCCGGCGAAAGAAAAGCGACTCCGGCGTGGCAGCCAGCACATTAAGAACGAAGCCGCAATGTTCTTTGCTTTCTATGAAATTCGGGTTGCCGTTCATGCCCCTATTCCCGAATTGGATGACGGGACGTGCCCACCTGCGGGGCACAGCCAAGAGCGGGCGTGATGAGAAAACCAGATTAGGATACTGGGCAGGGAAAATTCTGAGTTTGGGCCTGGTACTGTTCGTCCTCTTGTTTTCACCTCCTCTGCGCGCTCAGTTAAGCCTTCCCGTTTTCAATGTAAGACAATACGGCGCAACCGGGAAGAAAGAAGACAACGCCCAGGCCGCCTTCCAGAAGGCGGTTGATGCGTGCGCCCAAGCGGGCGGCGGCACGGTCTATTTGCCGCCGGGAGAGTACACTTCCGGAACTATTCACCTGCACAGCCATGTGAGGTTCCGCGTGGAGGCGGGCGCCACGTTGTTCGCGTCCCCGGATACAGCTCTGTATGACAAGGCTTCCCTGCTTTACGGTGAAGACCTCCAGAACATTTCAATTGAAGGGCGCGGCACGATTGACGGACAGGGCGAATACGACTGGCGCATGAACGATCTTGATGACGCCTACATTCGCGACAACCAAATGGCGGCGCAGGCGGCGGGCGCATCGATGATGCGGTCGTTTCCGCGCGGGTATCCCAGGCGCACCCTCTACCCTCACATGATCCTGCTGCTGCGATGCAAGGACGTCTTCATCACCGGCCTTTCATTCTTGCGCTCGCCCAGTTGGACCATCAACCCCTACGCTTGCGAGCGGCTTACCATTGACGGCATCTACATTCACACCAGCCTGAAGGACGGCGTGTGGGCGGACGGCATTGACCCCGACGGCTGCAAGGACGTTCGCATCTCCAATTCCACCATCGAGACGGGAGACGACGCCATTGTGTTTTACTCCTCAACCATTTGGGGACCCGCGCTGCCCTGCGAAAACATCACCATCACCAATTGCCGGCTCTCCTCCGCTTCGAGCGCGCTGAAATTTTGCGATGGCAATTCGAACTCAGTCCGCAACGTGACCGTGGACAATTGCGTGATCACCGGATCCAATCGCGGCATCGCGTTTATGGTTTACGACGGCGGGTACGTGGAAAACGTGGTGCTCTCCAACCTGATTGTGAATTGCGAGCGCTTTGACTGGTTCTGGTGGGGCAATGGCGATCCCATCTATTTTACCATCCAGCGGCGCAGCGAAAGCCTGGGGCAGCCGTTGAACCCGGGCGAACCGGCGGCAGGATCCATTCGAAACGTTATCATTCGCAACGTCATCGCCCACGGAAAAGGAAGTTGCCTGATCAGCGGGCATCGCGAGAGCTGGCTGGATCACGTCAGCCTTGAAAATATCAAGTTCTATCTCTCTACCGATCCTTCCGCCGCTTACGACAGGTCGGTGAACGCCGTGCAATTTCGCTACGCGAAAAACCTCACCCTGAGCGGAGTTGAAGTGATTTGGGAAAAGCCCGAGTTGGCCAATTGGCAAAGCGCCCTCTATTTCGAAGAGGTCAAGGGGCTGCGAGTGAGTGGATTCTCGGGAGGGCCGGCGAAACCGGGAACTGATACTCCTGCCATCGTCGTCAACCAAGTGCGAGACGCAACAATCAGCAGCTCGAAGGCATCGCCGGGAACAAGAGTGTATCTTTCCGTTCGGGGAGCGAACAGTGATGAGATCAATCTGACCGGCAACGATTTGCACGGAGTGGCAATTCCCTTCCGGGTGGATGAGGGCGCAAAGGAAGGCGCGGTCAAAGCTCTCAATAATTTTTGACGCAATTTGCATTCTGATTCGTGCGGTCCCTCATGCGCCGCACAACAAAAAGCGGAGAAGGAGAATTTGATGGAACGCGTCTGTTTTTTGTTAAAAGTTAAAAAAGTGCGGTTGAAGGAATACAAAAAACGCCACAAGGCGGTGTGGCCCGACATGCTGGAGGCACTGAGGGAAACCGGCTGGCACAATTACTCGCTCTTTCTGAGAAAGGACGGGTTGCTGGTGGGCTATTTTGAAACCCCCAGCCTGGCGCGGGCGCTGAAGGGGATGGCGAAACGCGAGGTCAATGAACGTTGGCAACGCGATATGTCCAGCTTCTTCGAGTCGCTCGATGGCCGGCGTCCCGATGAAGCTTTCCAGCGGCTGGAAGAAATTTTCTTTCTGGCCTGATCGGTCTCCCTTCCAACTTTCGGGCCGGAGCGCGCGCCAATTCCGGCCGGCCCGTTGCGCGCCGAAATGAGTGGGAGTATGTTAGACGAGTGCCGGGAAATGAAAATGCAAATCGCGGATGGGTGGAGGCAACTCAATGAAGGCAATAACAGCGGGAACCTGCGCTCTGGCGGCGTGCCTGGCCGCCATTCTGCTGGGAGCCAGTGCGCCTCCTAAAACCAATCCAGCCCCCTCTTGGAATCAGAAAGCGGCCGCTGCCTACCTTGATTACAGGGAGGGCTGGTGGAATGCATGGCCCACCGCCGCGCGCGATCACGATACGTTCTGCGTCTCGTGCCACACCGCCGTGCCTTACGCTCTTTCGCGATCTTCGCTTCGAGCGGGACTGGGCGAAGCTACTGCTTCCCCCCAGGAACGCGCTCTTATCGAAAATGTGGCCAAGCGTGTTCGCCTGTGGAATGAAGTCCAGCCTTTCTATAGCGACGAGAAACGCGGCATCTACAAATCCTCTGAATCCCGTGGCACGGAGAGCGTCCTGAATGCGTTGATCCTCTCGAGCCATGACGCGCCCGGCGGAAAGCTTGGCGCCGACACGCGCACCGCCTTGCACAACATGTGGGCGCTTCAGTTAAATGGCGGCGACGCGAAGGGAGCGTGGCCATGGCTCCGGTTTGATAACGAGCCTTGGGAAGCAAATGACTCGCAGTATTATGGTGCATGTCTGGCGGCGGTCGCCGTGGGGACGGCGCCGGAAAACTACAATGCCAGTCCCGATGCCCAGACCAACTTCGGCCCGCTTCGCGAATACCTCAACCGGGGCGCTGCCAGCCAATCCCCCATCAATCGGGTCGTGCTGCTGTGGGCATCGGCGAAATGGCCGGGCCTGCTGGCCCCGGAACTGCAAGAAGACATCATCAAGGAGATTCAGGAAAAGCAGCAGGCTGACGGAGGGTGGAGCCTCTCATCAATGGTCGGCTCGTGGAAGCGAAAAGACGGAACTCCTTTGGAAGCCGCCAGCGATGGCTACGCCACCGGCTTGGTCGTCTATGCACTCGAACAGTCGGGCCTCAAGCGCGAGGACGTCCATCTGACGCGTGGCCTTGACTGGCTGGTGAACAATCAGAATAAAACAGAAGGCATTTGGCTGGGCTATTCTTTGAACAAACGGCGCGACCAAACCTCCGAGACGGGCCGGTTTATGAGCGACGCGGCAACCGCTTATGCCGTGCTGGCTTTGTCGCAAAAATAGCTCCAAACCGGCGTCTCCGAATTGCTCCTGCCGCCACTGTTTTGCGCCTATTCATATCGCAAGGCAACCATGGGATCCAGGCGGCTGGCGCGGAGGGCCGGAAGATATCCCGCTGCGCAGGCCACCATCGTCAAACCAATTGTCGCCATGACTAGGGTCAGTGGGTCGTGCGCCGTCAGGCCATAGAGTTGGCTTTGCACCATGCGGGTCAGCGCGAGCGCGGCGGGCACGCCCACGCCCACGCCAATCGCCACCAGCCACAGCACGTCGCGCATGACCAGCCAAATCACATTTTTGCGCTCCGCCCCCAGCGCCATGCGGATGCCAATCTCCCGCCGCCGCTGCGCAACCGTGTAGGTCATTACACCATAGAGACCTATCGTAGCCAGCAGGGTGGCGAGAAATCCGAAGACCGTGGAAAGGCTGGCGATCATCCTTTCGGTTGTGAGCGAATTGTCAATTTGCGTTTCGGTGGATCGCATCCCATAGACCGGCAAAGTCGAATCGAGTGCGCGCACGTTCGCACGCAGGGTGGGCATCAGTTGGTTGGGATCGGCGGAGGTCCTTGCATACACTGTCATATTACCCACTTGGTTGCTGCCCAAATAGGAGATATACGCCTGCACTGGAATTTCGTCGCGCAGGCTCGTGTATTTGATGTCCTTCACAACTCCTATAACCTCCATGGGCGTCTTCGTTCCCGGGTCACTTCCAAAACCAATGTGACGCCCAATTGGGTTTTGGCCCTTGAAATAGCGCTTGGCGAACGACTCGTTGATCATCACGGCGGTCGGGGACATGTCGTCAGGCTTCGGTCCGTTCTGAACCTGCCCGTTGTCCTTGGTGGTAAAGTCCCGCCCCGCGATGATGGGTACGCCGAGAGTGGCGAAATAATTGGGGCTGATCTGGTTCATGAACGGCTCTGGCTGATCGCCGGGAGTGGCGGCCGTGTAGCCCTCCACCGTCATGCTGCTGTCCCACTCGTTGTCTTCGAGAATCCGGACAGCGGCCATGCCCACCGATTGCACCCCGGGGATTGAGTTCACCCTATCCGTCAATTGTTGCAGAAAAATCTTCTCCCGTTCGGGCTTGTATCCGTCTATGGAAGGATCAATGTCAAAACCAATCAGCCGCTGGGCTGGGAAACCCGGCCCCAGATTGCTCAGATTTCTGAGGCTGCGCAAAAAAAGACCGGCGCCCACCAGGAGCAGGAGCGAGAGCGACACTTGGGCCACCACCAGGGACTTGCGCAGTCCGGCGTGGCCGCCGCCCACCACTGCGCCAGCCTGGTCTTTCAGCGTGCGCCCGACGTCAGGCTTTGTTGCCTTAAGGGCCGGGACGAGGCCAAACAAAATTCCTGTGACCAGCGTGACGGCCAGAGTAAAAAGGAGAATTCGCAAGTCAGGTGCGGTGGAAATGCTGATGCCCCCGGAATCCGACGGCATGTAGATGGCCATCAATGCGCGGTCGGCCCAGAAAGCGAAGGCAAGGCCGGCAAGCCCGCCAACGGCAAACAGGCATAACGTTTCCACCAGAAGCTGGCAGACGATTCTCCCCCGGCTGGCGCCCACCGCCAGCCTTACTGCGATCTCTTTCTGCCGGCCCGCGGCCTTGGCCAGCAGAAGATTAGCAAGATTCGAGCATGCGATGATCAGCACCACTCCGGTGATGGACATCAAAACCCAAAGCGGTGTGGAAAGCTCGCGCCTTAAGTATGACCGGCCTTGCGAGCCCGGCAGGACATCGATGGTCATTTTGAGAAATTCATCCCGATCGTATTTTGAGGCGTGGGCGAAGGCCGCCTCCTGCACTTCCATTTCGATCATGGAATGCATGTAGGGTTGCAGTGATGCCTTTGCCTTCGCTTGGGTAATGCCCGGCTTCAATCTCCCAAAAGCGTTCACCCAGCGGTTCCGCCGATTCGTCAACATTTCCGGATTACCCACGCCAAGGTCCGGCTGCTCCACGATGGGGATAAACAATTTGGACTGAAATCCAAGCTCGACGTCGTCAAAACCCGGCTGGGCAACTCCAATCACTGTCATCGTGTGATTGTTAATCGACAGGTTTTTACCCAGGACCCCCGGGTTGGCGGCAAACCGCTGCCTCCAATAAGCGTAGCTCAAAACCACCTGCGGTGCGCCGTTGGCGACGCGGTCCACCTCCGGCGTGAAAGTGCGGCCTAGGACGGTTCCAACTCCGAGGACGCTGAAGTAAGTCCCCGAAACCAGTGAAGCGTGCACGAGTTCGGCCTGACCACCCTCAACCATGTTGACACTGATGGGAAAGCGGCAGAACATACCCGTAAAGACCTCATTGTGATCTTTAAAATCTTTGTACATGGGATAGGAAATGGCGTTGCCACCCCAATTACTTCCGTAATGACGGCCATTTTCGGTAAGCAACACCAGTTGCAGCGGGTCTTTCACCGGCAGGAGGCGAAGCAATATCTGGTCAAGCAGGGAGAAAATGGCTGTGTTGGCGCCGATACCGAGCGCCAAGGTGAGAACAGCAATGGCAGTGAATAATGGATTTTTGGCCAGGACGCGGACAGCGTAGCGAATATCTCCTGCAATGTTACCCATCGAATCTATCCTCCGTAAGGGTCTTTCTTCTTAGACGGAGACTTGGCGTATAAGTTTGGTGGATATTTTAGAATTAAGCGCGGTCCGGCAATCTACAGTGCTCAATTGAAATCCACTCCTAGGTGAGAAAAATAATTATCCCCGGCGTCCCCAACGGCGTAAATTGCCCTGTGAAAGTAAGCGCGCCCGTGGCACGGTTGACCCGGAAAGTCGTGATCGCGTCCGCTCTCTGGTTACAGGAATAGAGATAATTCCCTGTCGGCTCGATATTGAAGCTGCGGGGATAATCGCCCCGAGTCCATTCCTCGCCCATGAGCGTCAGCGTCCCCTCGGCGCCAATAGAAAACCAGGCGATGCTGTCATGCAGGCGGTTGGCGGCGTAAACAAATCTTGCGTCTGGCGAGACCATTATTTCCGAGGTGAAGTTCGTGCCGGCGAATCCCTTGGGCAGGCTGGAAATAGTCTGCCTGGCCTTCAGCCTTCCGCTGGCTCCGTCATAGTCATAAGTCACCACAGTGGAGCCTTCTTCTTGCAATGCATAAAACCAGAGGCCGCTGGGATGGAAGGTGAAGTGGCGCGGCCCGTCCCCCGGCGGTAGTGAAATCGAAGCAGGATTACCGGGATTCAGCTTGCCGTTTTGGACGTCAAATTTGTAAATAAAGACTTGATCCAGTCCCAGGTCACTGGCAATTACAAACTTTCCCGCCGGATCGGCCTGGATCATGTGGGCGTGAGGCCTGTCGTGGCCGCTGATGGCAAAACTTCCAGCTGGCGCGCTGGCCGCGTGCGGAGATCCTATGGCGCCGGCATCGTGGATGATGTCAGTCGGCGCGCCAAGCTCTCCTTTGGGCATGACAGGAAGAACGGCCACTATTCCGCCCTGGTAATTGGCCACCAGTACGTATTTGCCGGAAGGGTGAACGCTCAGGTGGGCCGGGCCCGCGCCTTCCGAGCTTACCGTGTTCAACAGCGTCAGGCCGCCGTTCGAGCGGTCAATGGAATAGGCGCTCACTGAACCGTTGGCCGTGCCTTGATAGTTCGAGATTTCATTGGCCGAGTACAAGTGGGTTCGCGATGGATCAAGAGCCAGCCAGGCCGGGTTCGAGTCATTCGGAAAGAGCTCGCGTTGCTTCAGATTGCCTGTGGCAGGGTCCATTTCAAAAAGGTAAATACCCTGCCCACGACCCTGGGCGCCTTCCGGACCTTGGGGTGAACTGTAGGTGCCCACATAAGCGAAAACCGGTTTCGTAGCACGACTTGCCCGGCCATCCTGGGCCGCAAACACGGACGGGGCCATGGCGAAAGTCGCGGCAGCCCTCAGGAACTCGCGGCGCGAGGTATTGCAGTGCCGGTTACATTGCAGCTCTGTTTCATCGGGTAACATTACGTTTCTCCTTTTTCATCTCGAGCTGGCCAATAATCACGTCAGCAAACTGCGCTCAACCCCCCGCCGTCCGAATGGTATACCTTTCGGCGTTAGCTGAAGTGAAAGAAATAATCCGGATTGAATAGCGTCCGCCCGAATAGTAGTCTGAAGCCGAAAACAGGACGATGGAACAATAGGTTAGGAGTCCTTCAAAAAATCCTTATGCTGAACTTTCGGTTGAATTTCATTCTGTTGTTCGCCGCGGGCCTGTTGACCGCGGCCACGGCCTCTGCGCAAGCACCGCTCACCGGAGTGATTGACATCCACGCGCATTGCGACCCCGACAGCTTACCGCGCTCCATCGACGCCATCGACTTGGCGCGTTTGGCGAGGGCCCGCGGAATGCGCGGTCTGGTTTTGAAAAACCATTTTGAGTCCACAGCCATGCTGGCCTACATCGTGCGCAAGGAAGTGCCTGGTATCGAAATTTTTGGCGGCATCGACCTCAACCGCACCGTGGGCGGCATCAACCCGGACGCAGTCGAACAAATGGTTCACGTCAAAGGCGGCTGGGGCCGCGTGGTGTGGATGCCGACGTTTGACGCCGAGCACGATAAGTTGGCGGCAGACCACCCTCGGGCGCGTGTTCCCGTTGCACGTAACGGCGAGTTGCTGCCCGAGGTGAAACTCGTCATCGCGCTCGTCGCCAAATATCAACTGACACTCGAAACAGGACATTCCTCGCCGGAAGAAGGATTACTTATTGTCCGCGAGGCGCGCCGCCAAGGCGTTCAGCATATCGTCGTAACGCATGCGATGGTGGTGGGCATGACCATCCCGCAGATGCAGGAGGCGGCCAAGGAGGGCGCCTACCTTGAATTCGTTTATAACGCTCTTATCGGCCCGGGAAAGAAATTCGAAATGCGCGACTACGCACAAGCCATTCGAGCCATTGGCGCAAAGTCCTGCATCCTGGCCAGCGACTTGGGTCAGGGGGGAAATCCGCTGCATCCTGATGGATTGTCCGCCTTTTTCGACGGACTTATGAAAGAGGGGTTTTCAGAAGCGGACATCGAACTGATGTCCAGCACCAATCCGGCGCGGGCATTGGGGCTGGAGTGATAATTTCCTCTGAACTTGCGGTCTAAACGTGGTGATAAACATCCCAGCCTTTGTAATTGCCCAGGGCTTCGGCGATGGCCGCGCCGTAATTGCTTCGATTGACGGCCACATGATGCTCGTAGCCGTTCTTGCAAACGAACTGAAGTAAATCCTGAAGACCCTTCACCTTCAGCACGCCATAACCGCCAAAACTCTTGGGACGGTCATCGGTGGTTTCGCCCTCGCCCACATAGGCGCGCATCTTGCCGTGCAAGTCGTCGGTGGAGGCGCGGCAGTATGTGATGGGGCCGCTCTTCAACTGGCCCACCACGGTGCCAAAGGTATTGTCCTTCCCCACCGAGCCGGCGATGATTTCCTGGAAATCCATCTTAAGAGTTTCAAAGAACTCTTTGGGCAGGTTCGAGCAGTGAAAGATCACGCATTTATCGGGATCCTCGCCATAATTATTGTTCCAATCCACAATGGCGCTCGGTGTGCCCGAAGCGAGCTGAAGGATGTACATGCCGATCATGCCGATCATGTCTGTCTCGCAGGCGCTGGGCATGAGGCTGTTGGACATCATGCTCATCAGCGTGCAAGGCACGACGCCGAAGAATTCCTCCATGGCCGTCCAGCATTGAATGGACGTGCCCGCAAGTTCGTTGGCCTTCATCCAATCATCCACCACCACGCCGAACTTGGCCATCTTGATGAGCGAGGGCGACGGGATGCCACCGGTGGCCACATAGCCCTGGATGCCCCCCAGCTTCGCTTTTACTGTTGCGTCGTCGTCCTTCAACCGGTTGATGCGCCCGAAGACCTCAGAAAGGTCCAGGGTTTCCACCGTAATGCCGGCGTTCTCCATCAGTTTTTCGCTGAAGCGGACGGTATTGAAAGCCGCCGGTCGAGCTCCCAGCACGCCCACACGGACGTTGTGCATCCCTCTTACAATGCGGCAAGTGGCCGCGAAAGCGCTCAGGTCGCTCTTAAATGAATCGGAAGATGGGGCGACGGTATGTAATCTCGTAAGGGTATACTTGATGCCATATTGCCAAAGATTGTTACAGGCGGAAATTTTGCCGCAAAAGCTGTCGCGCCGCCCGCCCATCAGCATCTTGTCGGTGGCGTCGGGGAATGCCTGGAGAAGCACGGGGACGTTCAACCCGCTCATGCGAATGCTGTTGGCCACGCCGCGCTCGTCGCCAAAATTGGGCAGGCTCACCAGAATGCCGTCAATTTTGTCGGCATGGCGCCTGAATAGGTCCGCGCACTTGCGCGCGTCCTGCAAGGATTCCACCGCGCCGAACTTGGTCTCTTCCGGCGTGAGGCAGACGGTGTTGTAGCCTTGCGCCGCCAGCACGCGCAGGATTTCCTCGCGCCCATCGCGAGCCAAAATGTCGGGGAAAAATCCCCGGTTCCCGATAATCACACCCAATGTTGTTTTTTCCATGTTGGTTTGCCTATTCGAGCCGGTATTATAACCTGTCCCTCAAAGATCAATGCGCTGTTAATCCTTAAACCTTCTTATCCTGTCCATAGGTCGAGTGATAACGCCCGTACCACTTCTTGACTTCTTTCGCCGGGAGCGCGTTGGGCTTGCCCAGGAGCAGCGCCAGATGGCAAGTCTTGGCAACGTCCTCCAGCATCACCGCTGCCTTGAATGCCGCCGCAGGTGTTGGGCCGAACGCAAATGCGCCGTGCTGGGCCAGCAAAACTGCCGGGGCATGGCCCGAGCATTTCAGAATCGCCTCGCCGATGTGGTCGCCCGCGTTGTCCGCGTAGGGCGCGCAAGGAATCTCATTACCAAACTCATCGGCAATCGCCGTTAGGTACGCCGGAACCGACCGTCCCAACAGAGCAAAACTTGTGGCGTAATTCGAATGGGTGTGGACGATCCCCCCAATATCGGGCCTGTGCTTGTAGAGGTATAGATGGTGTGGCAGGTCCACTGAGGGCTTCCATCGCCCCCGAATTTTTCGGCCCTCGAGATCGGTTACGGCGAGGTCCGCGGGGCGAAGTTTTTCATAATCCATGCCGCTCGGCTTGATCACCACCCACCCGCGTTCCCGGTCAATGCCGCTGGCGTTGCCGCTGTGCATGGTCACCAGGCCGGCGCGGTAAATTCCCAGGTTTGCTTCCCAAACTTCGCGCCGCAATTTCTCAAACGATGGCATCCTCAAAGTTGACCAACCGGGTGAATTGACTCGATCACCCTTTCGCTGCGGTTTCTCCACGTAACGCCTTCAGGCGCTTGATCACATCGTTCGTCCCTCGGCCAAAGTAATCATGCAGCGTCTGGTATTCCTTAAAGATCCTCGTATAAATCTCGTGATGTTCACGCCGGGGGCGGTAAACAAGTTTCTGCGTGTGCGCCATGTGTTGGGCCGCGTCAAAGATGGAATCGTATCCACCCGCGGCGCTTCCGGCGGCGACGGCCCCGTGCATGGCCGAGCCCAGAGCCGGGCAAGTCTGGAGTTGCCGGGCCAGTTTTATTTCGCGCCCGGTTACATCCGCATAAATTTGCATCAACAGGTGATTGCGCTCCGGCAGGCCGCCGCAGGCAAAAAGGTTTTCCACTTTGACGCCCCGCGATTCAAAGGCTTCAATAATCTGGCGCGTGCCAAAAGCAGTCGCTTCCATAAGGGCGCGGTAAATTTCCTCCGCCGCCGTCGCCAGCCTCATCCCGAGCAAGACGCCGGTAAGGTCGGCATCCACCAAAATCGATCGGTTGCCGTTCCACCAATCGAGCGCCAATAAACCCGATTGGCCGGGCTTCAGTGCCGCAGCGCTGCGCTCCAGCCAAGCGACGGTTTCCATCTTGCGCTTGCGCGCTTCACGCGTCACATGTTCCGGGACGCCGTTCTCAAAGAACCAGGCAAAGATGTCGCCGACGGCGGACTGCCCCGCCTCAAAGCCCCACAATCCGGGAACAACGCCGTCTTCCACTGTCCCGCACATGCCCTCAACCATCTGGCGTTCGTTGCCAAGCAGAAGATGGCAGATGGACGTCCCCATGATCATCACCATGGAGCCCGGCGTGGTCACGGTGCAGGCGGGGACGGCCACGTGCGCATCCACATTGCCGATGGAAACAGGCGTCCCGGCGCGCAGCCCGGTCTTCCTCGCCCAATACGGGGTGACACCCCCGGCGAGCTGGCCGAGGGGGTAATATTTTTCAGGGACCTTGGCGCCGATCACGTTTTTCATGCGCGGGTTCAAAGCGGCAAAAAAATCCGGCGAGGGAAATCCTTTCCCCTTTACCCACATCGCCTTATAGCCCGCCGTGCACGAATTGCGTTTTTCTTCGCCCGTCAGTTGCCAAACAATCCAGTCCGCCGCTTCGATGAAGCCGTCGGCGGCGTCATAGAGGGCGCCATCCTCGTTGGCGATTTGCAGGAGCTTGGAAAAAAACCACTCGGAAGAATACTTGCCGCCGTAGAGGTGAATGAACTCCTCGTCGCGCTCGCGGCCGACTTCGTTGATGCGATTGGCTTCCGGTTGAGCGGCATGATGTTTCCAGAGCTTCACCCAGGCGTGCGGGTTTTTCTTGTATTGAGGAAGAAAGCTTAAGGGCGTGCCGTCGCGCTTAACGGGTAGCGGAGAGGAAGCGGTAAAGTCCGTGCCCATACCGATCACATCATCGGATTTGATGCCCGCGCTCTTTAGAGCTTTGGGCACTCCGCGCTCGACCACTGTCAAATAGTCCCGGGGATTTTGCAGAGCCCAATCGGGTTCCAGGCGCGGGCCGCCGGGAAGTTTTTCATCAATCACCCCATCCGCGTAAGGAACGATGGCGCTGGCCAGTTCGTCTCCGTCGCGCGTCCGCACCACCACAACGCGGCCCGATTCCGTGCCGTAATCGATGCCCAACGCAAACTTTTCTTTGGCCATGACAGACCGTTGGCGGAAGTCAAGTCCCAGATCGATCCAAGACGCTCCGCGTTCCCGTGTGGACCATCAGAAAGACTACTTTTCTAGCATGGTTAAGCCACTTCTGCCAGTGGTTTCAGATCGCACGAAAATGATTTGTAACTTTATCATGAGCGCAGCCCAAGAGCGGCGGGCAGGGCTGCGTCCCCCAAAGATTCTGAAATTCCAGTTTTGATATTCCAGTTTCCAGTTTCCATTTTCAGCTTCCTACTTTCATTCGTAACCTCTCGATTGTCGGGTCAACCACTTCGCCGCCGCTCAAGCCGAATCTCTTCCATGAGCTTTTCTTTCCGCGAGGGGTCCAGCCAATAGGTGAGCCACAAGTGGAAGGTGGCGTGGCTTCGCCAGCCCGCCCACGCTTTTGCCATGTGGGCCACTTTCTTCTCCGAAGGCATTTTGCGCAGCCCGTAGAAACGTTGGATCGCTTTTTGCAAGCCAACATCCGCCGCCGGAAGGCAATCGAGGTGGCCGAGCGCGCGCATGCCTACATATTGCGCCGTCCACGGCCCAACGCCCTTTTGCTCAATCAGCCGCGCGTGGGCGATGCTCGGAGAAAGAGTGCGCAGACTTTCGAGGTCCAAACTACCGTCCAGCACAGCACGCGAAATGGCGATGATGTAGCGCGCCTTGGGCCCCGAGATTTGAATGCGGCGCAGTTCGCGCGGCGTGGTAATGGCCAGCGCCGCGGGCAGCGGAAATGCGTTGTAACGCCGGCCCTCAAATTCAATCGTGTGGCCGTACTTTTCAATCAGCGCCAGCTTGACCTGATGCGCAAAACTGAGGTTGATCTGCTGTTCCAGAATGGCGGAGATTAAAGTCTCGTAAACATCGGCGGCCTGCGGAATTCTCATGCCGCGAAAGTGGGCGGTGAGCTTGGATAGAGCGGGATCCGAATCGGCAAGCAGATAAAAAGGGGTCAGGTCCAGGTCCGTGGCGAACTGGCGGATGACAAGTGAGCGAATCGCGCCCGCAGTTCTTTCGTCATCGGGCCCGGCCAGGATTCGTATTCGCAGGCGCGACTTCTGCCCGCGCAGCTCCTCCGAGACTCCATAGAGGACCAAAGTTTCCCCTAGTTCGATCGCTCGTCGATATTCACCCTCCTCGAAATAATCCAGCAGGGGGGCGAACGCGCGCCCATTCAAGAGCGCGGGCGGGCTCAGGATAAAACGGAGTGTGTGCTCGAAACTAAAGGGTTGGCGCGGCTCGATAAGCATCGTAGTCTCGAAATTCGTTGGGCGGATTATTGTGCACCTTCCCGCTGTTGCGTGGCAAGAATTCTGCTCAATGGAAAAAGCCCGAACAATACCTTGATGAATCAGCGCTCCCAGACCCTCCCTCAACAACCCGTTGGACTGCGCTGCGCGTCGAACCACCTCATTTTCATGTTGTGCGTCCCCGCCCTTAGATGTAACTTTACTTGGGGCCGAATCATCCAAAATGTAGCCTGCTTCAGCGGGCGGACATCGGTCGTCAGCCGCGATTGCCGAAACAGGTGGGGATGAATCGGTTCGTGCAAGCCTGAAGAATCTAAGCTAAAATCATCAGGTTTTGGATTTGGATCGAAGCGAACCTATGACCGATTCCCCACAAGCGGCAATTGCGAAAGACGATACCGTTCTGGTGTCCGAGGCCAAGGCTGGAAGTTACCCGGCCTTTGAAGAACTGGTGAACCGGTATGAGAAAAAAATCTACCGGCTGGGCTTGAATATCACCGGCCTTCCTGAAGACGCGGAGGATGTTCTTCAGGAAACTTTTTTGAAGGCCTTCCAGCACCTGTCCGAATTCCGGGAGGATTCAAGATTCTATACCTGGCTGGTGCGCATTGGTGTTAATGAAGGCCTGATGAAGTTGCGCCGTCGCCGCGCTGACAAGACGGTGCCCATTGAAGATCATGTGGATGAGGAAGGCGTCACGGTGCCAAGGGAGTTCGCGGATTGGAGCCCGAATCCGGAGCAACTCCTGGCGCAAAGCGAATTGCAATCGATCCTGGACAATGCGGCGCGATCTCTCCCGCCTACGTTCCGCACCGTCTTTCATTTGCGCGACGTGGAGGGACTCTCCACGGCTGAGACGGCCGAGCTACTCGACTTGACCGAAAGCGCGGTGAAGGCGCGCCTTTTCCGGGCGCGATTGCAACTGCGCGAAGATCTGGCGAAAGTATTCAAACGGGGGTGACCTTGATAGGCTGCAAAGAAGTAATGCAAGAGCTTTCCAACTTTCTCGAAGGCGACGTGGACGACGATTTTAAGCGTGAACTGCGTTCGCATCTGAATAAATGTAGCCACTGCCAGGTCGTGGTGGACACCACCCGCAAAACCATTGAGCTCTATTGCGACGGCGAGATCTTCCCCCTCCCTGAACCCGTGCGCACTCGCCTCCACCAAGTGATCCGCCAAAAATGGTTCGAAAAATGTAAGTAGCCTCTTTTCTTGATTGGGCTCTCACTGTCCTCGCTCGCCAGCCTTAATGCCCTGTCCCATCCCACTTCCCGGAAAACCCTCCTCCCCAAGCATTGCTACGACCGTTCATTGATTTGGGTAAAGTCCCCATAATTCGAAATTTGACCGAGTCTTGTTCGCCCTGAAGGGCAAAGTTTTTTCACCGGTAGAGATGAATTGAAATTTCCTTTGCTGCGGAGCAATTCCGGACTCCGGTTTCTATTGACAGCTTTGGAGAGACTTCGTAAAATTTTTAATACACCAATGAGTGCAATCAGTACAAGGAAGGGCATGGATAAGCGAAAGTCCGAAGCGTTCAAGAAACGTTTGATTGCCAAGCAGAGCGAGTTGTTGCGCCTGGTTTCGAAATCCGAACAGGATGGAAGAGAAGCGGACGAAGAGGCGACGCAAGACATCGCCGACAAGGCCGCGAATTCCTACACCAAAGAATTCCTCTTTCATCAAAGTGATGACAATCGGCGCATGCTCAACATGGTGAACGAAGCGCTAGAGCGCATCAAGACTTCCTCCTATGGGCTTTGTGTGGCCTGCCAGGAAGAGGTCCAACCCAAGCGGCTGGATGCAGTGCCCTGGGCGCGCCATTGTATTGACTGTCAGGAGAAGCAGGAACAGGGCCTTCTCTAAGCCGGCTCGCACCATCGAAAGCGAGGCCATTCTTCCCCACTGCACCCGATCGACGCTCCCGAATTCTTCCTTCGGTTTTCCTTGAGATGGCGGACAGCCTGTTCGCCGTCGTTTTTCCCACATCATGTTCGCTGTGCCATCAGGAAATGGTCCACGCCGGGAGCATTGATATCTGCCCCGATTGCTGGGGCCGAATCGAGCCCTGGATGGGGGCCGCCTGCTCCCAGTGCGGACTTCCCTTCCCTTCCGAACGCGCCACCGATTCCGTGGTGGCGCTTTGTCCTCAGTGCCGCGAAGGCGAGTTTGAATTCGATACGGCGCGAAGCTACGGCCTTTACTCCGGCAGTTTGCGCGCACTCATCCTGCAACTCAAGTTCCGCCGCCGGGAACGTCTGGGCAAGAGGCTCGGCGGTTTCCTTCTGTCGCCATGGAATTCACTCCCCGGTGCCACGAATGATTTGCCCATTCTCATTCCGGTTCCGCTGCACACATCAAGAAAACGCGAGCGTGGATTCAACCAGGCGGAATTGTTGGCTCTCGGATTAAGCCGTGAGGTGGCAAAGAATAGTGGCGCGGGCAGACCGCGAGTGGAAACGCATTGCCTTATCCGCACCCGACCCACCTCCCCACAAACCGGCCTCAGCCTTCAATCGCGAAAGGAAAATGTTCGCAACGTTTTCGCCGTCATGACTCCCGAAAGGATTCGGGGCCGTGTGCTGGTTCTGGTCGACGACGTGATGACCACCGGGGCCACGCTCTCCGCTTGTGCCGAAGCTTTGAAAAAAGCGGGGGCTCTGAGCGTCCTGGGATTGACCCTTGCCCGCGCCACTCCCCATTTTCCGGACCATGGCGACGCCGAGCATAGCCAGACTATTGACGACACTGGCCGCGAATGGACATAATAGGAACATCGGCCGGGCAAGCGACCTTTTTCAGGGGAAAACAGTATGCCGGAGGCGGACAAACGAATCTTACAGACACCCGTGCTGGTGTTGAACGCCACCTATGAGCCGATCAATATCACTGCCGTCCGCCGCGCCGTCGTCCTGATTCTCAAAGGCGTGGCGACCACGGAAGAGGAAAACGGCGGCTTTGTTCATTCCTCCCGCAACGCCATGCGCGTGCCCAGCGTGATCCGGCTGACCGAGTTTCGCCGAATCCCTTACCAGAGCCGCGCCCTTTCACGCAAAAACATTCTCTTGAGGGATCGTTACACCTGCCAGTTCTGCGGACGCGTTTTGCCCGCCAGCGAACTGACTCTGGACCACGTGATCCCTCGCTCGCGCGGCGGCCATACGGACTGGGACAACCTGGTGGCCTGCTGCCATTCCTGCAACAACAAAAAGGGTGACCGCATGCCCGATGAGTCGGGATTGAAATTGCGCCGCCCTCCGCGTCCCTTCACCCTGCACACCAGCCGACAGTTGATGCGCATGATGGGCCGATCGGACGACCGCTGGCGGAAGTATCTTTTTTATTAATGTCGGCCTCCCGCCCTCAGCCCGCGACATTAGTGCGTGCTCTTGTTTTGCTGATGCCTGGCCGCTGAAGGCTGAACGCTCCAGTGGAAAACAAAAGCTGGCAGAATTCCCGGGAGTTGGTTAAACTGTAAATCGTTCGGAATGCTTTAGCAATCACGCCGCTCGTTCCCTAAGCCGCAATCTCGCGGAGAGGTGGCCGAGTGGCTTAAGGCGGCGGTTTGCTAAACCGTTGTACGGTCAAAAGCTGTACCCAGGGTTCGAATCCCTGCCTCTCCGCCAATTCTCAGAGACGCAATTTATTCCCAGTAACTTAATCAGCTGATTTCAAGAGCTTAAGAAAGAGGGGTGGCCGTCTGATATTTGATACGGCCGCTCTTGTTACTGCGGGACCTTCAGGATTTCCACCAGCGCGTCGACGACTTGGGGATCATATCGCCCCAGGTCAGCTCCTTTGCGAATCTCGCCCAGGGCCACGCGCATGTCCCAAGCGTCCCGATATGGGCGCCAGGATGTGAGCGCAGAATAAGCCTCGCAAACGCCTGTAATACGAGCTCCGATGGGAATGGCGTCGCCCCTCAGCTCGTCGGGAAAACCGCTTCCATTCCAAGCTTCGTGATGGTGTTTCACGATCTCGTGCAGGCGAGGGTCTACGTACCCGTGACGCCTCAGCAGGGAAACACTTTCTGTAACGTACTTCTGAAGCAATTTACTTTCCTGGTCCGTCAAACGCCCGGCGCGGTTCCAGATGTGATGGGGCACGGCTTCTTTGCCAATGTCTTGAACATATCCAGCTTGCAGGATGATCCTCTTCAGGTCGTCGCTCAACTTCAAGGAGTCTGCGACCGCAAACGAAAGAAGCGCTACAACGCGAGCGTTGCCCACCGACCCGTCCAGGGCCTCGACGGCCAAAACCAAATCTTCCGGCACATCGATCAGCGACTCGGCGTGGTGAAATTTATCCGCCAGCGGAAGAGGGATAATCGACGGATCATTCCAACGGTCAATAATCCCGTTAACCTCATATACGGAGATGCGATGCGATTTGCCTTTGACCTGGATTTTTTCATACTCATCTTTCTTGATGCTGGCGTCTGCATAAGCGAGCTTGATTTCGTTCGAGTCCGGATCGAGCGCCAAAGCGCGTTCGAATTGGCTGATTGCGGCGGATGCGTCGTGCAATTGAAAACTGATGCGTCCCATTTCGAATAGGGTCTCGGGCGATTCCCCTTCTCTCGCGATTTTTTCTTCAAGGATTCCCAGGCGCTCGACAAGCTGGACGTCCGCCTGACGGCCCAAACCCATGTTGCGAAGCTTGGTCGCCCGTATGCAATGCTCCACTCCCCGGTATGTCGGCTCATCAATATAGACCTTGTCGGGCTGGCATATTTCTTCCAGGCGTTTGGCCACGTTCACGCGATCACCTAAAGCGCTGTAGGCCTGGCGGCGCACGCCCAGCATCCCCACGATCGAGCTGCCCGTGGCGATGCCCACCCGCAGGCGCCAGGGCAATTTCAGAGTCCGCACTTTCTGTTGCATCTTCAAACCGGCCAGAACGGCCAGTAATGCGTGACGGTCATAATCCACGGGCGCTCCGAACTCAATCATCATTCCATCGCCCATGTATTTGTCGATGTGCCCGCGAAACAATTCAATCACCGGTTCCATCTGGCCCAAAAACTGGTTTAATTCCTCCAGCACCACGTCAGGACGATTCTGGTCGGAATAGGCGGTGAAACTGGTGAGGTCGGTAAACATGATGCTGATGTCGCGCTTCTCGAACCGCAATTTTCCCTGGGTGGCCAGCCTGGCCACCACCGGGTCCATGGTGGTGTAAAGGGTTTTCTCCACCTTCTCTTTCATTTCCTCCATCACCCGGCTGCGCTTGAGCTCGTCCAAAAGCTGGCGAGTCTCCTCAAACCCTTTGGCCAACCGCTCCTGAAGAGATCCCACCGAGGCGCTCGCCAGAATCAGAAAGCCGCCCCAAATGGCAATCAGCAGGAGCGCGTTCATCCGCGTGCCTTCCACTGCGAACCAGGGCGGATAGAAATAGGCGAACAACGTGACAATTAAAATGCACATCGCCGCGCCCAGCACGGCTTTGCGCTTGCCCATGAAATAGCCGGCGGCCAGCACGGGGAGATAGAAGAAATTGAGAAATGCAATTTTGTATTCAGGAATGTAATAGAAAATCGCCGCTACCATAATGAGAATGAATGAAACAAAGAGGAATTCCAGATGGCGAGTGACGAAATCACGAAACTTGAGAGGCCAGCCGCCGGTCAGAATAGGAGGGATATTCGCTCCTGAGCCGCCGTCGGGCTGGGGATCGGTTGGGTTCATGGAAGATCTAATTATAAACTGTGCTGTGCCGTGTCGGTTAAACGAAGGTACTATAGCCCGGAAGAAAACGAGGAGCAATAGACGACTTTCACCTGTCAATCGTCATTTCGTTTAATATAATCCATAAATATAATTTAGCTTCCCGATTAACCGCCAATAGATTTTGAGGTCTCGAGGCTTGCAACCTTAAATTCGTACATACCGTAAATATATCCTTGAACTTTTTCGTTTTATTTTTGAATCGGATTTGACTTGAATATTGAAATCCGCCAGAAACTTGTATTCCGGCTACTTCAGCTTCTCGTACTCAGCTTTGGCTTCTTTCAAGATGGGGATGTCAGGATCGGCGTCTTTCCAGATGGCGAAAAAATCCTGGTAAGCAGTGCGGGCTTTGTCCTTATCGCCCTGGAGGGCATAGGCGCGGCCCAAGTCCAGATGGGCAAGTGTGTAGAGCGGACTCACGGGATCAATGCCGCGGTGGTCGATAATTTTCTGATATTCGGCGGCTGCATTTACTCCATCATGGTTTGACAGGTAAGCTTGCCCACGAACGTACATTGATCCGAAATCGGCTGAGCCAGGCCCCGCGCCGAGATCGTAGGGACGTGCCGCCTCCAGTAGCGAGATGGCTTGGGCAGGATTATTCCTCTGGATTTCGATAAGGGCATGCGCCATGGGAATCGTAACGCTATTGAGTATTGTGTCGGTAGGAGAGTCCTTAGCGACATCCCCGATCAATTTCTCCGCCTGGGCTGAGTCTCCAATCAACGCGAGGACTGAAAACACTTCAGTCTTCGTCGCCTGATCCTGCGACGAATTGAGAGCCTTTGAAGCATGGTCGCGCGCTTGCTGCGTGTAGCCCAACGTCGCCTCACTGGAAGCCTCCGCCGCTTGCACGATGGCGGCAAACTCCTTGCGGTCAAATTGGAGGGCGCTTTTGACGGCTTGGATATTGGTTTCGTTTGCGAGTTTAATTTTTCCCAGCGCGAATTCAGACTGGCCGCGGATTAGGAGCAGAATTGACTCATCAGGCTTTCCGCCGCCCCACGCTATTTCGTGTTGTATTCCAGCTTCGTCACCACGAATAAAATTCAATTCCAAGAGAAGGAGATGAATTGGAAAGGCATCCAGTTTCTGTGCCAGAGCCTTCTCCGCAATGCTCCTGGCTTCATCGTAGCGATTTAGGGCTAAGTATGCACTGGCGAGATTCTGGTGGGCGTAGACGTCTTTGGGATCCAGCCGCAAGGCATCGCTGGCGTTGGCCAGGGCTTTCTCATGCTGTCCCTCAGTCTGGTAGCGTAACGCGAGATTATTAAATGGGACGGTGTCTCGCGGATAGGTCAGCTTCCACGATTCGTAAACATCACCGGCTTTGTCCAACTGTCCCGTGACGGTGTCGTAGTAATGTGACGAAATATATAAACGCTCCCGTTCGCTGGCCCTCTCCTTAAGTTCAAACGCCTTTTTCAGAAAATCCGACGCGCGCTGTTTCTGCGTTAAATTGTTATAAACCACTCCAAGCGTGGCATAAGCCATGGCGAAATTGGGATCGAGTTGAATGGCGCGATCAAGGTGAGGTGCCGCATTAACCTCGTCCAGTTTCATGTGGGCCGCTTCTCCCAGACTGAATTCTTTTAAGGCGTCAAGGGAAGAGGTGGTAGCCTGCTCGAGGGGTGTGGCGAACTTCTGTACGGAGGCGAGCGACTCGCCCAATTTTTGACGGAGCTGGGTGGCGGCGCTGTCCAATGACTTCAGCACCTGCTCTTTGCTGTCGGCCTCAACCTGTTCCTGAGCCAGCGTGTCGCCCGTCTGCGCGTTGATCGCTCCCAGATTGATGACGTAATGGCTGCCCAAACTCGTGATGGAACCCGTCATCAGGGCCTTCACACCCTGGCGCTGGCAGATCTCACGCGCCACATCGTTGGTGATTCGTTCGTCCCCGGAACGGCCCATCAGACGTAACGCCTGCCGCACGCGCGATTCGGGAAGAATATTCAGATAGGGTGATTGATTGAGCTGTACGGTCAGAGCCTCTTTCAAGGTGCCGTCAAAAACCGCTTCGCCGGTGGTATTAACGAAATCCGCCACCACGATCGAATCCTTCTCGGTAAGGGCAGGTGCGCGGCGCAATCGGAGGAATGCCCCGACCGCTGCGATCAAGAGCAGTACGCCCACAGCGGGAATCACCCATCGGCGTGAACGTGGGGTGGGAGTTGGTCCCTCGGCCAGACCGCTTGGCGGAGCGATTGAACTTGCGCGGGCGCTTTTTGCTCCCGACGAAACACGGTTCGGCAAATCAGGTTGAAGGCGGGCGGCGCCCGCCCCTCCGGAGGGCGAGGGCGGAGCAAGCCCCGCCCCCACGGCCGAGGCCACACTCGCGCTGCGCCCGGAATCCGTATCGCGCTTCAAGCGCCTGAGATCCGTTCGGATTTCGGAGGCGTTCTGGTAACGCATCTCGCGATCTTTTTCCAAGGCCTTGTTGATGATGCGTTCCATATCGTCGGGCAGGTCGGGATTCAGGCGCAGGAGAGACGGCGGAGTTTTGTGGAGAATGCTGTCAAATATCGCCGCGGTCGTGGTTCCCGAAAATGCGGGACGCCCGGTGGCCATTTCATAAAGAACGAGCCCGAAGGAAAAGAGGTCAGTGCGCGCGTCGAGTTCTTCGCCCATTGCCTGCTCGGGGGACATGTAGGCTACAGTCCCCATCGAAGTGCCGGGGCTGGTCAAGTGCTCCTCGGCGGTTGCCACGGTGGGCATGGCGGAATCTGCCGCGGGCGTGTCGTACCGGCCGGACTGGATAACTTTTGCCAGCCCGAAATCCAGCACCTTGGCTTGTCCGCGTTTGGTGATGAAAATGTTCGCCGGCTTGATGTCTCGATGGACAATTCCTTTGGCGTGCGCGGCGTCCAGGGCGTCGGCAATCTGGATGGAAAGTTCCAAAAGCTCTTCGGGCTTAAACGGTTTCCCGGCAATGCGATGCTTCAGGGTCTGCCCTTCAAGCAATTGCATGGCGATAAAGGGCTGCCCGTCGGCTTCATCAATTTCGTGGATGGTGCAAATGTTCGGATGGTCCAGTGCAGAGGCGGCGCGGGCTTCACGCTTAAAGCGTTCAAGGGCCTGCGCGTCACCGGCCAGCGCATCGGGAAGAAACTTGAGGGCCACGAAGCGGCCGAGTTTCAGGTCCTCGGCCTTATAGACCACACCCATCCCGCCGCCGCCAAGTTTTTCAATGATTCGATAATGGGAAATCGTTTCGCCGATCAATGTTCAGTATCCAGTTAAGCGGAGTCAACCGAAACCGGAGTGTGATTTGTATTCTTTCCCGGAAACCCTCCGGGCAGGTGAGAGTTTACACTGAGTCTGGGGGTGAGGGCTAGGGTGAAAGACCAGGGAGGTCTGGGCGAAGCAAAGAAGCCCGGCATTTAAGCATTAGGCGCTTCTGGGATTCTTCGTCGGTCGCCGCGGCTGAAAGTCCGCCGATATTTATGGCGGGCGATCTCCTCAGAATGACATTTTTCGTCAGCCTGCAAAGCACTGGCGCGCTTACTTGCCGCGGCCAGCGCTTTGCCCCGATCGCGCCTTCGAGGCTTTCCGTTTCTTGGAGGTCGACTTCCAACTTGCGGCTCGCAATTTCTTTTTGGCGCGCTTGTAGAGCTTTTGAGTCGCAGCCAGCGTGCTTTTGCTCACCGAGTGGGTAATCGTTTCAATTTCTTTGGCTGCGCCCTCCGCCCTGGCCACAGCCGTACCAAATGTAGAACCGACTGTGCGGGCCACTCCCACCAACGTAATGTCACCCTGCCCGGGACTCTCTGTCGATTTCCCAATTGCTTTCGTTCTTTTTTTGGCGGACACTCCGACTCCTCTAGATCCTTTTGCAAAGACCTACGCTCGAAGCACTCACGTCGAGACGGGACATCACTTTTGGTGAGTAGTTCAAAGTCCTACTGCTTTTTCCACTTGCCCCAGGACTTGTTGAGCCTTCCCCACTCTCTTTTCACGCCTGCCTTTGGCTTCCAATTTAGTATTCTTGGCAAGCTTCCCCGCTTTTTCTTTCACGCTACCCTTCAACTCGCGCATCTTACCTTTCACTTTGTTCTTAGTGCTGCGTTTCATATTCCCTCCTATCCTCGTGCTTGCCACCCTTCAAGTTGGGCCCTGATGGCAGGTGATACGGGTGCCAAGCCAGCCCTGCCCTACCGCGACAGAGGATACCAAGTTAAATCCCGTCTGTCTGTCAAAATCTTCAGGCCCTCAAGAACACTTCTATGGGGCAAACCCGTGAAGAACCAAAAGCCCATGATGATCGGACCAACCGCGACTTACCGTCGGCACAAGGGTAGTGTTGTCATTTGCCCGCCGCGGGAACTCCCGCGCGCCGTCATTCCCGCGAAAGCGGTAATCTAGTGCCGCCAGGGCGGCCGCGTTTCCAATGATTCAGGAAAATGGCTTCCCGCTTTCGCGGGAATGACTGCCTGTCGGAGCGTCTGCGCTTGGCAAATGACACCAATACCCGGCTCATGGATGCACCGGCTCATGGATGCACTTGTCAACGAATGCGTGAAAGTATAAACTAGGCACCATGTCCTCGTAGTACCCACAGGCATTATCGCGCGGAGAGGACATCAATTCCGGGCCGTTTAGATTAGTTCAGGATCGACAAACTTCTTTAAGGCCGTGCCGCCGGATCGGAGATATTGTGCCTGCCAAGCGATCTATAATGTTCACTCCCCGGGCCTTCCTCGCCGTATTGGAGACGGGAAAATCCGTCAAGGCGTACCGAAACGGGCAATCCATTTTCAAGCAAGGAGACCCGGCGGATGCGGTTTTTTATCTTGAAAGCGGCAAGGTAAAACTAACCGTTTTATCCGGCAGCGGAAAAGGGGCTGTGATCGCCATAATGGAGCCAGGCAGTTTCTTTGGTGAAGGCTGCCTGGCCGGCCAGCCACTCCGCATGGCTACGGCAACCGCCATCGACCGCGTGACTGCGGTTCGCGTTCAGAAGAAAACCATGTTGCGCCTTCTCCACGAAAAACCCGACTTCGCTGAATCATTTACCACCCACCTGCTTTTGCGCAATATTCGGATTGAGGAGGATTTGGTGGATCAACTGTTCAACTCCAGCGAGAAACGGCTGGCTCGGATCCTTCTGCTGCTGGCCCACTTTGGCAAGGAATCGAAGCCGGAGCCGGTGGTCACGCAGCTCAGCCAGGAGACCCTGGCCGGAATGATCGGCACCACGCGCTCCCGGGTGAGTTACTTCATGAACAAATTCCGGAAGCTCGGCTTTATAAAATACAATGGCGGCCTCTGTGTGCACAGCTCGCTACTCAACGTGGTTCTCCACGACTAATCCCTGCCGGAAGACCCTCTAGAATTTATTTTCGTGTGTGTTCAATTTTGAACATACACGCCTTTCACACCCTGTCATCTTGGACTCAGGCGGAGTACGGGAGGCTCGTGTAATGGTAGGTGAGGGCCGCTGAATCGTGAATTCCTCCTGTCAATCTGCGGGAGCAATTCCTGGGAAGTTTCTCAGCGCCGCATGAAGAAAGTCCTGAGACCCGCGCACCGAACAGTTGAAGTATTCGGGGTGGCGTAAAGGGATGGGTGCAAATGGGTATTAGCTTAGCCAATGAGGATTTTGTATTAGCTCAAGCCCGGGCTGGCAGTGGGAAGGCGTTTGAGACGCTTATCGGACCCTACCATCACAGCCTCTATCGTCGCGCCTTGAAAATGACCAACAATGAGGAGGATGCGGAAGACATCGTTCAAGACGCGGAATGGAAAGCCTTCTGCAGACTCAACCAGTTTCAGGGCAGTTCCAGCTTTTGTACGTGGATGATGCGAATCGTCATCAACGAGTCCCTGATGAAGTTGCGGAAGCGCCGATTCAACATGGAAACCGAGTCTTTGGACTCAGTCCTTTGGAGCGGAAAGCATATGGATTTCCATTGGGACCGGCATCCGGGAGATCAGCCCGACCTTTCATATACGAGGATCGAGTTAAATAGCATTTTAGATCGTGCCCTCTCGGGTCTAAGCCCGTCACTAAGTTCGACGTTCAAGCTGTGCTACGTGGAGGGCTATACCCCTCGTGAAGTTGCCGCGATGCTCGACCTTAGTGTAGCCGCCATTAAATCACGACTCCTCCGAGCTCGCCGAAGAGTAAGTAGACGCCTACGAGCAATCCTGCAACCTTCCGCCAATACTCCTCGCCGCACGACGAAGCTGGAGCCGGAGGGTAATCCGACAGGGCCGGCAAATTGAGCCGGCAGCTCCAACCCCACTTGGAGGCTTGTTTAAATCACGTCTGAGGTTTGAACCAAAACCGAATCATCTAACAGCCGCACTCCTAGCCGAACCTTGACACTTTCTACAGTTTTCCGTATAATTTCCTCTGCGCTTTAATTAAGCCGACTCTCTTGGCCGTCTCCTAGTATTAGCGAACCTCCGGCGACCGAAAGGGTTTGATTCCAAATGGAGGTTAGATGAGAAACCTGGTAATGGGATGTACTGTTGCATTTCTCGTTGCGATTTCAGCTCACACAGAAGCTTCAACTTCAACCTGTCTAAACTTTGCTTCACATAATCTTCCTCCCAAGTTCTCGAAACAACCTGCAAGCGATTTTGGCCTGGCAAGTTGGTATGGAAATGAGTGCCAGGGCAGCCCCACCGCTAGCGGGGAAATATATGATATGAATGAGCTTACAGCTGCTCACCGAACCCTTCCCTTGGGAACTAAGCTTAGGGTAACTAACCTTAGAAACCATCGGTCTTTGGTGGTCAGGGTTAATGACCGAGGCCCGTTCATCCATAACCGCCTCCTTGATGTCTCAAGGGAAGCGGCTTGGAGGCTTGGCTTCATGGGATCGGGGTTGGCACGCGTCCGAACAGAAGTCGTGAGCTACCCCAAAGAGTCCAATCGCAATTAATTCTCCAGAAGTTCTGCTTCTGGTGGACTTTCACTTTCAATCACGCTAACTCGAGGAACCCAGGCCGGCACCTTGCCAGCCTGGGTTTTTGGTTTAAGAGGCCCAACTTCCCTTGCCGCCAGCAGCATTTGGGTCATTACTACTTTCTCTTCGCCACATAGGTCCCATCGGGCTGGTAAAAAATAGCCTCGGTGACCTTTCCCGTGGCATCCTTCTTGAACTCAATGCTAAAGGCAGAGAGCCCTTTGATGTCGAACGTCGTTCCACGACGGGGAATCAACTCATATTTCGGCTGGCCAGGGACAATTAGGAAAAGCGTCCTGTCACCTTCAAGTGAAACCGTATCGGTGACGCCACCAAGCAGGTACTGACCTGCAAGGGGCTCCAGAAAGCCCTTCGTGGTCATTTCGCGTTCTGCTATTCTATTGAAAACAATATCCTTAACGTGCGGTTCAAGAGGGATTGAGAGGCTTGCGATGTCACCTTTTGCGTCCGTAACGAACATAACCTTCATTTTCTCCAGTTGGTCGATCGGGTTTGGCGGAACCTCAAAGACGTCGTAATGAAAGTGGCGAAGGTGCGAGGTCAAAAGATTTATGCTGAACTTAAAACCTTCCCCATCAGATTCAATCTTGACGATTCCGTACCCGGGGTTCTCGTACTCCCCCACATACTCTTTCAAGTCGTGCGAAGGGTGAGTGTTCGGCTTGCGCTCGGTGAATCCTTCCGTCTTGGCCTCTTCCTCTGACTGTTTGGTTTTCTGTTCATCGTCAAGGAACCGCTGGTTCCACGGCGTCGATTCGAGACCTAGAAGGCGATCGTAGGCGCCATAGGTAACGATAATTGGTACCGGATCTTTATTGGAATCCAGGTTGGCGAGGACGATCACTCCAATATTGTCCTGCGGCATAAATGAGAGTTGGGCGGTGAAACCGTCGATGGCGCCTCCATGGGATACAAACTTGTGGCCTCGATAGTCCGACGCCCCAAGACCCATCCCGTAGGTCGCCAAGCCAATTTCCTTCCATCGCTCCGAGCTGGGCACCACCATTTGGGGGCTCTGCATCTGATTTTCATTGTTCTCGGAAAGCAGCCTCGTTTGCCCGCGCATTCCTTTGCTGAGGTGGAACAACAGATACTGCGCCATCTCATCGACATTGGAGTTGATCGAACCCGCAGGGGCAATTTGGTCGATGTTGTGGAACGGCATGTCCTTGACCACGCCGTCCGCGTTCTGGTAAGGCATGGCAAAGTCCGCGCTTTTCTGGGAAGCATCCACCGAGTAGTTTGTGTTCTTCATCCCCAGCGGGTCCAGAACCCGCCGGCGAACAAAGTCTTCCCACGTGGTTCCGGCCACCTTCCCTACCAGATATCCTGCCGTCATAAACATCAGATTGTTGTACTGATAGGTGCTGCGGAAATCTTTGTTGGGCTCCAGGTATCGCAGCCGGCGCACCATATCCGCGCGGCTGAAGTCCGAGCTGTACCAAAGCACGTCGTGGCGGGGCAGGCCGGAACGGTGAGTCACCAGGTCGCGTGGGGTCATGTGCTCGCTGGCGACGGGATCGTACATCTTGAATTCGGGCAGATACTCGCGCACAGGTTTGTCCCAGTCGAGCTTGCCCTCGTCCACCAACATCCCCATGGCCGAGACGGTAAAGGATTTCGTGATAGATCCAATCGCAAAAAGGGTCTGAGACGTCACCGGCAGGTGTTGGTGCGTGTCCCGCTCGCCGTATCCTTTGGCCAGAATCACTTTTCCGTCCTTCACGATGGCCACGGCTACTCCCGGAACTTTCCAGTCCTTCATCACTTGGGCCACAAACTCGTCAAAGCCGGCTAATGGCTCTGCCGCGACTTCGGCCGGAATTGTCGCGCGCGCGGCCCTGAGCGAAGGCGTCACGGCAAGCGATTCATGCGCCGGAGCCCGCCATGTTTGCGCCGCCGATGGCCGCAAGGTTGCCGTAGTCCCGGTAAAAGTCAAAACCGTGATGGATAGAATCAAAAAGGGCCGCAGATACTTCCGCATATCGCCTCCTGCATCAATTGATATGGTGTAATTCACTTCCCGGAGCCAGCGAAGCGTACCCGTCGAATGCCCTCCGGTCAAGAGTGAAACTCGATTCCGCTTGCCTCTTTTAGTGACGGGTAACAGGGCGTGGCTCGATACTGGCGCGAGTGATTCCCAAGGCAAGCTTTCATCTTCCAGTTTCCATTTTCCAATTCCTTATTTCGCAATCTTGAGGAAGGGTCCAGCAGTGGCACAGCTTACTTGACAATGTGACACACAATGTGTCACTTTTATCCTATGCCGACTGTCAACATTCGTCAACTCCGGGACACCAAGCGGCTGAAAGCCTGGCTGCGCTCCGGCAAGACGGTCAAACTCCGGGAGCGCGACCGGGTTATCGCCCGAATCATTCCGGAACCTTCGCCTCAAAAGTCAGGCAAGGTTCCAGACTTCGCTGCCATGCGGCGTGAGATTTTTGGGGAACGTGTCCTTCCCGGAGCCGATCTCCTCATTGAGGAGCGCGGGCGCTATTGAGCATCTACGCCGATACCAGTTTTCTGGTTTCACTCTACATTCCCGACAAGCATTCACCCATGGCAGAGCGGCAAATGGCCTCGAACCCCGCTCTGTGGTTCACGCCTCTTCATTTAGCCGAGTGGACGCATGCCGTTGAGCAGCAGGTATTCAGGGGCGTTGCCACCCGGGCAGAGGCCGATATAGTACTTGCGCGATTTCAACAACACAGGGAAAGCGGTTTGTGGAGGGAAGTGGCCTTGCCCGATTCAGTTTTCGAGCTCTGCGCCGATCTGGCTCGACGCCACACAGCCCGGCTGGGCGTCCGTACGCTCGACACGTTACACGTGACGTGCGCGCTCGAGCTGAAGGCACAACGCTTCTGGACCTTTGACGAGCGGCAAAAGAAGCTGGCCAGGGCCGCAGGTCTCAAGACCTCGTGAAGAGCCTCAATGTTTGGTTTTTCAATCCTCCCTTGACTTTCATCGGTCCTGAGCCGCGCCAATCCCCGGGAGCGCGCGTCACAATTCCCATATACGCGGACGCCCTCGTGTGATATGAACGTGGGCCGAGAAGTGTTTCTCCGGTAATGAGAACATTCTGGTCGGCAAGAACCTAAAGATTTTTCTGGAGGATCTTTCAATATGCGTTTTAAGCATTTGCGCGGCTGGCTGTACGTTTGCCTTATTTTGGGCATGGTTCTGTTTATTCCGTCGGGGATTAGCCGGCCCTCCCCCGGGAATAAATCCTTTTCCATTTACGACCCTCAAGCCAAAGCGCTCCTGGCCAAGATGACGCTGGACGAAAAAATCGGACAAATGACCCAGGCCGATTTGGCCGGCCTCAAGGACATCAACGATATCCAAAAGTATTTTCTGGGCTCAGTGCTCAGTGGTGGCGACTCCGACCCGAAGTCCGGCAATACCCTCCAGGACTGGACGGACACTATCGACCAGATTACGGCCGAAGCACTCAAAACACGTCTGGCCATCCCGCTTCTATATGGGGTTGACGCGGTGCATGGGCACAACAACATTTTGGGCGCGACCGTCTTTCCCCAGAATATCGGTGAAGGCTGCGCGCACAATCCGGAACTGGTGAAGAAGGCCGCCCGAATTACCGCCGAAGAGGTTCGCGCCACCGGCATCAACTGGGCGTTCGGGCCGTGCGTCACCGTCCCGCAGGATATCCGCTGGGGCCGCACTTATGAAGGCTATGGGGAAATCCCCAAAATGCCCGCCTTGCTCGGTGAAGCGGCCGTGGAAGGTTTCCAGGGAGACGATCTGGCTAATCCGCTCTCCGTCCTGGCCTGCGCCAAGCATTATGTGGGCGATGGCGGGACCACCATGGGCACGGGCCTGAATGGCGGCGTCGACCAGGGAGACACGCGCGTGGATGAGGCAACCTTGCGCAAGATTCATCTTCAAGGCTACATCTCCACAGTTCGCGCCGGTGTGGGCACCATCATGCCCTCCTACAACAGTTGGAACGGCGTGAGGTGTTCTGCCAGCAAAAAGCTGATGACCGATATCCTGAAAAATGAATTGGGATTTGAAGGCTTTCTCATCTCAGACTACAACGCGCTCGACGAGTTGCCGGGCGACCGCAAGCAACAGGTCGAAACTTCCATCAACGCCGGAATGGACATGGTGATGGCGCCGACCTCTTACCGGGAGTTCTACGATACCCTGAAAGAATTGGTGAATGAAGGCAAGGTTCCGATGTCGCGAATCGACGACGCCGTCCTGCGCATTCTGCGCGTAAAATTCGCCATGGGCCTGATGAAGAAAGATTATTCGCCCCTCGCCGACCGAAGATTGTGGAAGAGTTTTGGGTCGCCTGAACACCGCGAAGTGGCGCGCGATTTGGTGCGCCAATCAGTTGTTCTCCTCAAGAACGATCACAAGACCCTGCCCATCTCAAAAACCGTGGCGCGAATCCACGTGGGTGGCAAAAGCGCCGATGATATCGGAAACCAGTGCGGAGGGTGGACCATTACCTGGCAGGGATCGAGCGGCAACGTGACCCCGGGAGGGACCACAATTCTAGCCGCGATCAAGAATACCGTCTCAAAAAATACCCAGGTGACCTATTCCAAGGACGGGACGGGAGCGGAAGGCGCCACTCTCGGAGTGGTGGTGGTGGGCGAAACCCCTTACGCTGAAATGCAAGGCGACCGCAAAGACCTCACTCTGGCGCCGGAAGATGTTGCGGCCATCAATAATATGAAGAGCGCGGGGATTCCGGTGGTGGTGATTCTTTTTTCAGGACGTCCCATGATCATTGAAAGCGTGCTGGGAAAGGCCGATGCATTTCTGGCCGCGTGGCTGCCCGGAACCGAAGGGCAAGGCGTGGCCGACGTGCTCTTTGGTGATTACAAACCCACCGGCAAACTCACTTTCTCCTGGCCGCGCACCATGGCGCAGGTTCCCATTCACGTGGGAAGCCCCAATTACGACCCGCTCTTTAAGTATGGATATGGGTTGAAGTATTAGCGCCTAGAAAAGTAGCGCAACACTCGCTCTCCAGTGTTGCGGCTTTTCCAGCGCGGGGCGATTTTGGCCACGCGCCTTGCTTGGCCCTTCCCTAGTGTGGCCCCGCGCATAGACCCGCGCGGCTTGGATTAGCCGCAGGTGAAAGCAGCGCAACACTCGCTCTCCAGTGTTGCGGCCCTTCCAGCGCGAGGCGACCTAGGCCTCGCGCCTTGCTTGGCCCTTCCCTAATGTGGCCGCGCGCATGGACCAGCGCGGCTTGGATTAGCCGCAGGTGAAAGCAGCGCAACACTCGCTCTCCAGTGTTGCGGCCCTTCCAGCGCGAGGCGATCTTGGCCCCGCGCTTTGTGGAACTATCCCCAATTTGGCCGCGCGCATAGACCCGCGCGGCCTGGAATTGCCGCAGGGCCGCAGGGCGGGTCCTGGGCTACAATCGATTATTTTCATCGGCGGGCATGTCAAGCAGATCGACATTCATCTTAATCTCCCCATTGCCACCAAAGCTCCTAAAGCTCGACCACGCCCAATCTTCAGGTTTCAATACGAGCCCTTTGGCTACGGGATTTAAATGCATGTAATCCAGCGTGTCCCGATATTGCTTCACAGTAAGGATAATTTCGTCAAAAAAACGCGGTTCCCAAAGCGATCCTCTCTTCCCACGTCGAGCGTTCACGCGCCGCATCGCGCCAACTTTCAGCGCTCCCATCAGGTTGGGTAAGGTGTCGCCTTCGCCCGGAATTATCAGCGCGTGCCAGTGGTCCGGCATGAAGACGTACCCTGCCAACAAAAAACGGCGCCGCTCACGAACACCTTGGAATGCCGTAACCAGGCAGGAAGAATCGAGGTCCGTAAACGCGAGGCGCGAGCGCAGCAAATTGCAGGTAATAAAGAATATTTCTCCCGATACTAACAACCGCCGCAGCCGCGACATGGTTAAACATTGTAGCGCAAGGTTCGCTCGTCAACCTTGCGGCTTTTCCATGCCGTTCCGGGTTCAGGCACGGCTCTTGGTCATATCTCTTCAGAATTCCGAAGGGAAAAAATACCCCCGCGTTCTTCAAACAAACCACCCCCAGTGTGGCCGCGCGGCCTGCAATAGCCGTAGGAGAAGGTAGCGCAAGGTTCGCTCGTCAACCTTGCGGCCTTTCCAAGCCGTGCCGGGTTCAGGCACGGCTCTTGGTCATATCTCTTCAGACTTCCGAAGGACAAAAATACCCCCGCGTTCTTCAATCAAACCATCCGCAATGTGGCCGCGCGGCCTGGAATTACATTAAAAGAAAGCAGCGCAACACTCGCTCTCCAGTGTTGCGGCAATTCAATAGCGGGGCGATCTTGGCCCCGCGCTTTGTGAAACTATTCCCCAATGTGGCCGCGCGACAGGCCCGCGCGGCCTGGAATAGCCGCAGGACCGCAGGGCGGGTCCTGCGCTACGTTCGGTAACTCCCCCCGCCCAGGAATTCCACCAGGCCCAAATCCCTTAGAACCTGAAGTTGCTGCCGGATTTTGTCGCGGACGTGGAGGTTGCCGGGATGCAGACGCGCCAGCGCCGCCTCATGGGCGTAAACCTCAGCCAGCGTGAATTCACGCCGCCCAATACCTCGCACTACATTGAGCACGTCGAGCGTCCACCCGCGCGCCTTTTGATTTAGTTTTCCAAGCGGGCGCAACCGCGCGTATTGCTCCCGGACTTTCGACGCCGGGACCGGTACGCCTTCGACCAAGATTTGAATTCTTGCGTCCAGAGGGATGCTTGTCAGGAGGATGTTGCATCCTACCCACCCCTTGCGCCTCGCCAACGGACTGAGGGGCTTTCGCTTCTCAAGGCACGAAAGAGGAAAGGCAAAGCGAGGAACGAGAAAAAGATTTCGCACTTGCCATCGAGCGAGATCGTAGTGGAGTGCCAAAAGGTTGGGCGTCCTGCCTTCAACAATCGCCCGCCGCATGGCTTCATACCCTGCATCAACAATTCGTTCGGAAAAGGCCTTGGACTGGCTTTTAAGTTGGAAAGGTGATTGGCATTCCGGGCAGACGTAATCTACTACTTGCATGCCATGTACTGAACGGTTGAGCTTTGGTGAGGCGCAATTCGCGCAATATAGATTTTCCTCGCCCCATGATTCGGTGACTACTCGAGCGCGTTGGGCTGGATTCTTGTAATTGTCGGCTAGCTTCCCTGGCATGCGCAAATTCATGCGCAGATTAGATCATGCTTTATTGCGCCAGGTAAATCTCAGTTTCGGTTTTAATGACGGAGATGATTTGCTCCTGCGTGGAGAAATCAGTATGGAAGGCTTTCCAAGCTTCTTCGAGCGAAGGTGCGATGACGGAATAAATAACTTCGCGGCGGCAGGAACCGACGAAGAAATATTTCCGTTCGCGGTGAACCAGCTTCGAGGATGGCGACATGTTCTCCAAATTCACCTGCCCTACTGATCGATCCATAAAAAGGGCTTGGAGATCAAGCTTGCCTTCGAAGTGGTTGGCAGTAAGGTTAACGCGGATAAGGACGGCGCAAATTCGGCGCACTGACAAGTCGACAAACGAGCCGTCTAATTCAACGCCAAGGGCCGCTCGCCGCACTCGCAGCGCCGCAAGTAAAGTGGTGCCGCCTCCCATGAATGGATCTAGAACCAAATCGTTCTTGCTCGACGCGGCAAGGATGATCCGTTCGAGCAACGCAACCGGCTTTTGCGTGGGATGCTTGCCAAAACGCTTCTCCGCCCGTTCAGGCGCGGGAATCTGCCAGACGCTCTTCATCTGCTTGCCGCCTGCCAATTCCTTCATGAGCTTGTAATTGAATGTGTGCTTGCTCTTCTTATTCTTCGCGGCCCAGATCAAGGTTTCCGTGGCGTGGGTGAAATAGCGGCAGGAAAGGTTGGGCGGCGGGTTGGGATTGACCCAGGAAATATCGTTCAAGAGCTTGAAGCCCAGTTGCTGCATGGCGAAGCCGACCGAATGGATGATGTGCGCGGTGCCGCTCACCCAAATGCTTCCGTTCGGCTTCAGCACGCGCTGGCAGGCTGCCAGCCAGGCGCGGTTGAATTCATGATTGGCGTCAGCGCCGCGCGAGCGGTCCCACTCGCCCTTGTTCACTGAAACCATTTTGCCCGCGTGGCAAGTAATACCGTCATTGGAAAGGAAATAGGGAGGGTCGGCAAAAATCAGGTCAACGCAATCGTCGGGAACCCGGGCCAGAATCTCCAGGCAGTCGCCTTGAAAGATCTTGATGCGATGCTTCAGGTCTTGAAAAACGGGAGACGGCAGCTTGGCCAGTCCGTCCCCGAATATGTTGGCAGACTTCTGCTCACTGCCGTTGCTCTTCTGTGGCACTCGAAATTCCCTTCGATCTTGGCGTCTCTGGGATCCTTGATCGAGGGAGGTTATATGTCAAGTTGATCAACGATTGATGGACGATCAATCCGTTAGGGTTGATCATTCAGTTGATCAAGGGGATGGGCGTAGCGGCGGGTTTACCCCGCCATCTTATTCCCTTCATTCCACGCCGCAACGTTTAAACACTGCTTTGCGAAAACCAAAATGGCGGGGTAAACCCGCCGCTACAAGCCAAATTGGTCCATATCAGCGTTCACATATCTTTCAAGCTCAACTTCGTGTCCGCGGATTTCCAGGCTTTCTCGAACTCGGATTGAACCCAGGCGGCGTCGGACCCGGAACATTTCGCATCGCTTCAATTGGTCTTACATAACTTTTTATAGTCGCCAAACACGGTCCACTCCGGGTCAGACGCAATGTAATACTGAACTTCATGGGTGTTGGTTGCAGCGCGGACTTGTTTGGCAAATTCGTGCGCCAGTTGGACCGACGCAACGTAGCTCACGAATTCTCGCATTCCGCCGTGAGTAATAATGATCACCTTCTGTCCCGCTGTGCCCAGTGCCGCATCGAGGCGATCTTCGATAGCATAGAGTTCTTGCCCTTCAGGCTTGTCAGGCAGTCCTGCCTCGTTTGGAGAATGCAGCGGTATGGCAATCCCCAAACGGAAAGGGAGCATGGGGTAGATATCGGCACCCCTCGCCACCGTGTTCATACGTATTACTATGGGTTTCCCGCCCTCCTCTATCTGCAATAATGCCCAGTTATCCTCTCCGGCTGCCTTTTTGATTTCAGTAGACTTCTTCTTACCGAATGGCCACATAAGCAGTCCAATCCAGCAGACTTAGTCCGTGTCACGGTTACATATCTTTCATACTCAACTTCGTGTCGGCGGATTTCCAGGCTTTCTCGAACTCGGACTCGACCCAGGCGGCGTCGGACTCCTTTTGCTCAGCCTTTAATGTCTCGTGCAGGCCGAAGAGCGAGCGCGGGTTGCGGGGATTTTGCGCGAGGTCTTCGCGAAAGACTTTTTCCGCTTCCGTGTAATCGCCTTTCGCAGCCAGCGCCGCGCCCAACGATTCGCGCACGGGATAATACCAATCGGGAGGCTCGTCATAGGCCAGCGAATCCTGGGTGGCCACGGCGTGGCGCCAGTGCTCGATGCTCGCTGCGTAATCGCCTTGCGCGCCGGCGATGCGAGCGTCAAGGACATCGAGCGCCAGGCCGAGCACCGAACGCGCGGGGTTGAATCCAAACATGGCGTCGGCGGGCTGCTTCTCAATGGCGGCCGTAAGTTCCTTGCGCTCGGATTGCGCTTTCGCGATGTCGCCTTTGGCCGAAAAAGTTACGCCGCGCGCGTAGTGCCAAATGGCGGTGGAGAGCGCGAGCGATGAATCAGGCGCGGGCAGTCTGGGGATATCGTCCCATCGATTAAAGCGAACCAAGATGTAAGTCTGCATAGGCAGGAACCACTCAAGCATGGGCATGCCTTTCAAGCCCGGAGTCACGTTGGCCACCAGTCGGTCTGCGGCTGATTTGGCCTCGGCGTAGCGGCCCTCCATGCTCGCGGCCAGCGCCAGGAAATGGAGGTTGTGGCTGTAATACATCATGCCGTACACGCCAGGATCGCCACCTTTCGCTTTCAGATAGGCGCGGTCGTCCGTGATGGCCGCTCGATTGGCCTGCGCGGCCTCGCTGTAAAATCCCGAGCGCTCGTAAATGTGCGCGGGCATGTGAACCAGGTGGCCAGCGGCGGGGACCAGCGTCTCCAGGCGCTGCGCGCTGGTAATTCCCTGCTCGGGATGGGGCGAGGCTTCCAAGGCATGCACATAATAATGGTTGGCGCCCACGTGTTGCGGAGCGCGACGCAAAACGGAACGCAGAGTAGCCAGAATTTCTTCCGTGTCTTCGGTGGGCTTGCCGTCCAAAGTCCACAACTGCCAGGGATGAAGGTCCATCATGCTTTCGGCATAGATGGTGGCGGCGTCGAGGTCATCCGGAAAGCGCGCGGCGAGTTCGCGCATGGCATTCTTGTAATCGACAACCAGCGCCTTCAAGTCCGCCTTGGGATCGTTTGAGTAGCGCTTGGCCAGAGCTTCCACGTAAGCGCGCTCGTTCTCGGGGGCGTTATCGGCCAGCGTTCTTGCCTTCTGAATCGCATCGTAGGCTTCTTTTTCCCGCTCAGGGTCAACATCCATGTTGTAGTTCGGGCCCACGGCCAATGATATACCCCACCAGGGCATGGGCGAGTGCGGGTCAAGCTCGGCGGCACGTTTGAATGAGCGCGCGGCTTCATCGTGGTTGAAGGCATAAACCAGCGTGAGTCCTTGATCGAAAAAACGCTGGGCCTGCGCGCTCTTGGTGTTAATGGGATGATGAAGGTCTCCCATGCCGGAAAGAAGAACGGCAGGCTTGACCATTCCCATCGACGCGTGTTCCTGAGCGCACACCATTTGGGGAGCAAGGATCAACAAGAAGAAGCCGATCACGGGTTTCATTTGAATCCTCCCGGCTCGAATGTACTCGTGAATATAAATCAGCGCGTGTTGGTTGTGCAAGGGAGGGCAAGCTCAAGAAGTGGTGTCACTTGAAATTGGATTCATTTCAAGGCACCAGTCATTCCCGCGAAGGCGGGAATCCAATCCCCTAAATCAGTAGAAATGTGCGCGCGAAAGACTGGATTCCCGCTTTCGCGGGAATGACGGCGCGTGGGAGCACCTGCGTCGGGAAAATGACACAACTACCCAAGACCTCGAATTGCAATCGGCCGATGTGATAGAGTCGCGGGGCGGAGGGCGAGTATGACCAGTAGATCTCTTGGAATTGCCTCGCTATTCCTGGCGCCGGTTCTCCCGGCTTCGACTTTGACCCTCCGCGATGCAACCGCACGGCGTGTTGATGGAGGAGTGCAATGAGAGATCGCTTGAGCCGCGGATTCTTCTGGATTTCGATGATTCTCTTTGTCGGAGTTGTTCCGTCGCCGGCCCAGCAACCCGCGGCGCGTGAAGGCGACTTTGTGGTTCACGATTTTCATTTCAAATCGGGCGAATCACTGCCCGAATTGAAGCTGCATTACAGGACCCTCGGCCAACCGGCGCGCGACGGGCAAGGCCGGGTGAACAACGCCGTACTGCTTCTTCACGGCACGGGCGGGACCGGGAAGCAATTCCTCCTGCCGCAATTCGCGGGCGTGTTATTTGGCCCCGGCCAATTGCTAGATACCAATCGCTACTTCATCATTCTGCCCGATGGCATCGGGCACGGTGAGTCGAGCAAGCCCAGCGACGGATTGCACGCGCGATTTCCCCAGTACGACTATGACGACATGGTGGCCGCGCACCATCGGCTGGTAACCGAAGGCTTGGGCGTGAATCATTTGAGACTGGTACTGGGCACTTCGATGGGATGTATGCATTCTTTTGTCTGGGGTGAAACTTATCCGGATTTTATGGACGCCCTGATGCCGCTGGCGTGCCTGCCGGTGCAAATCGCGGGACGAAACCGCGTGTGGCGAAAGATGGTGATGGACGCCATCCGCAAAGATCCCGAGTGGAAGGGCGGCGAATATACGACGGAGCCGACCGAGGGACTGCGGACCGCTCTCGACATGCTGGTGATTGCGGGCAGCGCGCCCCTGGTCATGCAAAAGAACTTGCCCACGCGCGACGCCGCCGACAAATACCTGGACGATTACTTTGCCCAGCACCTGCCCGCGCTCGATGCGAACGACCTTCTGTACCAGGTGAATGCCTCCCGCAACTACGATCCTTCCCCGCAGCTCGAAAAGATCAAAGCCCCGGTGATGTACATTAATTCCGCCGACGATTTCATCAATCCGCCGGAATTGGGAATCGCCGAGCGCGAAATCAAAAAAGTAAAAAACGGCCGCTTCGTTTTGTTGCCTGTTAGCGAGCAGACGCACGGGCACGGAACCCATACGTGGGCCGCCGTGTGGCAGGAATACATGGGCGAACTGCTAAAATCGTCGGCGCATTAATCCCAAGAAACCAATCGATTCGCCCCTGCACTGGCGCGGGCAACCTGCCATAATTTGAATTGAATCAAACAATCCTGATTTGCGTTGACGAAGCTTGTATAATTGCTTTTCCTTGGCCGATTGCAATCGCATGATTGTCCACAACTTTGCTTCCAGATTCTTATGTTCTTGCGCGCAGGAAGAGACGGACAAAGCGCAAAAAATGGTAATGGGTGATTTTGACGTAAAGGCGGCTTCACGCCGGCACATGGCGAGGTAAAATCGCCGCTACAAAATCAGACTGGCCCATTACGCAAGAGATTTACGCCGCGCATAATGCAAGCATCCGAGTGACTCAATAATGAGGAGCGGGCCACGCCTCGACGTTTGGATTGTCGGACTTATGGTAAGCGTGTGCCTGCTGGGTGCGGCTTTCCTGGTCCTGAAATTCAATATCGGCGGGATTCCTAGTTCGCCACCGGAAAACCTTGCCGCCACTTCGAGTCCAGCGACGGCAATTCCTCAATTCAAAGCCCGACACAAGTCGCGCGTTCCACGCCTGAAATCATCGAAGAGCGAATTTCGAGTGCCACAGGAGGGCGGCGCACGCGGGGCAAGCTCCTCGGGCGATCTAGACTCTCAATCCGCTTCGCCCGAAGAAGTTACGAGCACCGAGGCCGCCGCCAGCCCCGATGCCGAACTCAAAACTCTGAAGCCGCTGGGCTATGTTCAAAAGTCGAGCGGCGCGGTTGAGGCGATTGTCGGCGATGAGGACGGCGTCCAAGTGGTCCATGTGGGGGACGCCTATCAGGGAAAATACACCGTAGCGCAGATTGCTCCGGAAGGCGTCAAGGTGGCTGGCTCTGCGGTCGCAGCTCCACATGCTGATGATCACCAAATAATGGTGGCTGAATCAGATTTAACTCCTGCCAAATCCTTGGGGTACGCGGAAAGGCGCGATGGAACTCGCATTGATATAGTCGCTGAAAACGGGCTTGTCTCGCTGACCCAGGTTGGAAAGACCCAAGCCGCCTCCTCCGCACCTCAAGAGTCTGCAAGTCCTGTAGCTACCTCACGGAATTCTAATCCTCCCGCGTCCGAGCCGAAGCAGGTAGCCTCTAACCGCAATCAAGTTACGACCATAGTCGACAAGTCTAATCGGCGGCTGGAACCCGCCAGGAACATCAAGGACGACATCTCAAACCAGGAACTTCCTAACCATAGCGCACTCGCTACCACCGAATCAGATCCCAGCCCCAGCGGAAGAGCCGCCGGTCAGTCTTTTATTCCTTCAGGAGCAATCGGCTTCGTGGAAAAGGCTGATGGGAAGGTCCAGGCATTCGTCGATGCAGGGGACGGAATTCGACTTAATGACGTGCCCAAAGACCAGGTAGCCATAATGGTTGCACGCATGGAATTGTTGGACACGAGCCGGGAGGCTGGAAGTGGCCTATCCCTACCGGAAGAGGCGCAAGCCGAGAGACTCGCCAACTTAGGGGCTCATAGCGCACCGCCTCCCGGGCTCTCTATGAGAGTCAGCCGCGCGCCTGTGAATGATCTGGGAAATCCCGCAAACATTATGCAGCCCCGGGCCGGGTCTACTCCAGGGGAGCCTCAATCTTCAGGGCGATCTGACAAGCCCGCCCCTAAACCCGAAGAGGCGATAGCCGATGATAGAGTGATCCCTGAGAAGCCTCCTCCCGATGCGGCAACAATTACGGCTTCTTTTGGCGAGGGGACAGAGGTTGGCGAGTCGGCGAAACGCGAAGATGCCGTCCTTGAATCCTTGGGGTTGGCAAACCTACAGAATGGTCGAGCCTCGCCTGAAAATCGGCCATTTGAACCTGCGGCACCGGCCACTGGCCCTCCGGAAACCGAATCGGCGCCAAGTTCATTCGGTTACCAGGATTGGTCGTACGGTCGCGCCTCGCCAATAGCGGCGGACTTGAGGCCAAAGGTGGGAGCAGCCGAATCCACCGCTCGCCAAGCAACCGTCCTGAAGTCCATAGGCTACATTCTGTGGCAGGATGGACGCATTTTTGCTGTCATTGATGACGGCAACGGTGGAGTGCGCCTTGTTGCCGCAGGGGAAACTCTCGACGGCAGATATCGAGTGGTCAGAGTAGGCCCGGATGGAGTTGAGATTGAAGATCTGGGCGCCAAACCAATCAGTTGGGTGGCGCCGGTTGCACCAATTGGCTCAGAGAGCAAACTCAGCTCTGACTTCGTGAAGACTCACCCTCAAGGTAGTGGACCAAATACGAAGTTCGTTGCGCGCGCGCATGAATTTTTTACACGGTCGCACGACATCGCAGGAAACCCGCTAAGCTTAATCGACGGGGATGGTCAAAAACTTCCACCTTTCTGCGCAATGCTAGGAGGCGTTTCGAAGGGTCCTGGACTAAAACCTCCAAACACAATCCCAAGTCCCCAGGCCCTGGTCCCCAGCCCCTAACACCCGGCACCTGCCTTTCCTTTTCTACGATTGTTGGCTTGGGGCTTCTGGGATGGGGTAGATTCCCAGAGCTCGCGCCGCCGCAATATCAACCATCAGCACGCGGGCAGAGGGTGTTTTCTTCATCCATTGCTGGGCGCGGGCAACGGCCTGCTCGAAGGTTCCATCCGGCAGGACGGTCAGATCGACATACAGAATCTCCGGTGAGCCGGGCGCCAGCCGCACCCCCACAAATGCGTGGCCGGGAACAATCACGATTACCGGATGCATACCCAGATTTTCCATGGCCGAGGCATAAGCCACTGAAATATCAATACAATTGGCGCTTTCCAAGTGAAGTGTTTCCCAGGGCAGGCGCACGCGCTCGGACGCAGAGGTGAAGTTCCCAAGGGTTGAGATGCTGTCCACGTAGCTGATGCCCAGATTAGCCATGGCATCAAAAACCGCTCGGGCTTCGCTCTGTACCTGGGCGGCAACCCGGCTGGTGGAGTCCCCGGCAGGTAAATGATACCCCGCTAATCGGCCGCGCGGAACGTACTTCCGGGCTGAGGAGACCAACTGAACCACGGCCGGATCGTGAGGAGTCACCCATCGGGCGATGAACTGCGAGTTGGCGAACTTTTTGCCCCAATAGATGTCTGCCACCGGATGCAGGTAAACCGAATGAGTCTCCTCAAAAGTGGATTGGTTACCCGGAGTGCTGGCGCGGACCTCCAGATTCGCCTCCCGCATTTCGATGTTTTCAAACGCCCCCGGCATCAAATTCGGATTGATGCGCACGGCGCGTGTTTCTCTGGGCGCCAGGATCACGGTTTGGGTAGTGGTCTGGCTGACTTCCGGGATCTCAGCGGTCACGGTTTCGAGCAAATGCTGGTCAGACAGATTGGCAATGGTGAGTATGGCCACAGGCCAGTAGTCCGTGGGATTGCCCGAGACGAGCGCCGGATAGATCTCTCCCCGCCCCGGCACGTCCAGTTGATACCGTACCTGAAGAGGCGAGATGGGAGCAGTGAGTTGCGAGACCGAAGGAGGGCGTTTAACATTCGCCGTCAGAAGCTGGTAGGTGTAGACCCAGGTCGCCGCCAGCGCCACGGCCAATACCAAAGTGGTAGCCCCGAATAGCCCCGCCAATACCCGCGCTCGGTGTTCGGAAATCCGTCCAAGGCTCATAATTGGTTAGATGATGGGTTGAGCCGCCGAGTTTACAGATTCTAAGAATTTGCAATACGAGCCGCAGTTCCTTCGAACTGCAAAGCGATGGCAAATTGTAACACATGGCGAAAGCCATGGGACCAGAAGCAAACAAGAAACCACCCACTTAACTTAAGGGCAAGTAAGCGCCGTCAAGACCATGGCGCCCGTATTGTCGATGGTAAGCCGTCGGCAAGTGGAGCCGTCAGGGCTCTTGAGGATAACTCCGTTGCCCGGATTGGAGAGATAAACGTCGCCCGAGGCGACATGCAGGGCCGCTGCGGGAGTTGGCGTCCCAATGCCGACATTGACATTCGAGGTCGCGCCGTTCACTCCACTAATACTGCCCAGCACCAGGGCGTTGCTCGCGCCCACCACGGCGTTTGCCCCGATCGCGGTCGCATTGCTCATGTTAGTCGAGGTTACATCTGCGTTAGCTCCGATTGCAGTATTATGATCACCCGTGGAGTTGTGAACGAGCGCCCAGTAACCGACGCCGGTGTTGTTCAAAGCCGTACATGGCTCAGGCACGCTATTACAGTTCGCAACGAGCGCGGAGACTCCGACGGCCGTGTTGTTGCCTCCCGCGGTGTTCGAAGAGAGTGCCGATTGGCCGATGGCGGTATTGTTACCACCCGTCGTATTTGACCACAATGCAGAATAGCCAATGGCGGTGTTGTAATTTCCTGTTGAAATGGAGTGGAGAGCGCTGCTCCCGAAGGCGGTGCTGCCCTCACCACTTGTATAAAAATTTCCTGCACCTTGTCCGATAAAGGTGTTGATGGTGCTGTTGCAACAAGTATGGATAAATGGAAAGCCGTCCTGGGTGATTACGCCTACGGTGCCCGTATAATTGGTATACGGCAGGTTGAGGTTACCGTTGAGAGTCACGTCGCCGCTGGTATCTACTTTGAACTCGACAGCGCCGTTACTCTGCCCGATCAATATGTATCCGCTCCCCCAGTTGTCTATCTCCGCCGCTGTGCCTGCACCGCTTTGATTCGTGACGAGCGGGTAGCGCAGAGTCTGTGGGGTTCAGACTCTGCGGCTTTTCCATGTCATGAGGGGTATACTGCGGTGGGTGTCCCGCCTTCGTCGTTTTGTTTTATCGGACCGATATTTTTTCATAACCGGTCGCGTGATACCTTACCGTCGGATGCTCGATGAATCTGAATTTGAGTGCCTGGCCCGGGTGGTCCGCGATCGCCGCAGAAAACACGGATTTCTCCTGACGGCTTGGGTATTTCTTCCTGATCATTGGCACGCCATTTTCTACCCGCCCTTTCCGCTTACCATCTCGCGGGCGATGGAGTCCATCAAGGTGGGGTCGACCTTGCGAATCAATGGCAGGCGAAGGGAGAAGGGGCATCTGTGGCAACCGCGCTTTTTCGACCGCGCCTTACGCACGGTAAAGGAATATCATGAAAAGGTGAAATATATTCATCAGAACCCGGTGGAGGCGGGGTTGGTAAGTCGCCCGGAGGATTGGCTCTGGTCCAGCGCGCGTGAGTATTCAGGAACGGTAAGTGCGCCGGTAAACGCCCATCCCATATTGTCAATTGACCGCGTGTTGCTACCCGGTGACGACCGTACCCCAATTTGAATTGAAAGAAGTTGAAAAGCCGCAGAGTCTCAGAGGCAGAGACTCTGCGCTACCCGCTTACGTTGTATTGATCTGCGAAATGAATGCGGAATGTAAAACTCTTCCGTCGTTTTCGGAATCCAACAGCTGCCGGATTTTCTCGAGCACGGACTTGGCTTTGAAGGGCTTTTGCAGGAAGGGCGTATCGGGATCCAAAATATTATGCTGAGCCACTGACCTATCAGTATAACCCGACATGAAGAGCAACTTTACCTCAGGGCATTTTGCCGCAATGTGGGCAGCCAACTCGCGTCCGCTCATCCCTGGCATTATTATGTCGGTCAGTATGAGATCGATAGAGTCCTTGTTTTGCTCAAAAAGCAAAAGAGCATCTTCGCCTCGCGCGGCTAACAGCACATTGTAGCCGCTGTCTTCAAGAATGGTGCACAGCAACTGGCGTAGCGACTCATCGTCTTCGACCAATAGAATTGTTTCTGTACCTCTGGTCGTCGGCTTGATGGTTTCAGGGTGCTTGACTGAGACACCTTCTTGCACTTGGGGCAGATAAACCTTGAACGAAGTCCCGTGGCCCGGCTCACTGTAAACCCAGATGTGTCCCCCACTCTGCTTTACAATCCCGTAGACTGTAGAGAGACCTAATCCCGTCCCTTTCCCTACTTCTTTTGTGGTAAAAAAAGGCTCGAAAATGTGAGCCTGGACCTCCTTATTCATCCCGCTTCCTGTGTCGGTGACAGCCAGCATCACATAGGGGCCTGGCGTGACGTCGGCGTGGTCGCGAGCATAGGTCTGATCGAGTTCAGCGTTCGCGGTCTCGATGGTGACCTTCCCGCCTCGGGACATTGCATCGCGGGCATTGACAGCCAGATTCATGATAATCTGCTCGACCTGTCCCGGATCAGCTTTGACCCGCCCAAGCTTCGCCTCCAAGATGGAGGAAAGCCCGATGTCTTCTCCAATGAGACGTTGAAGCATTTTATCCATATCGGCTACAACATCATTCAGATTGAAGACTTGTGGCCTCAGAGTTTGCCGGCGGCTGAACGCCAGAAGTTGGTGGGTAAGTAACGCCGCACGGTCCACCGCCTTTGAGACCTCTTTCAAATTTTTACAGTTCGGACTGTCGGCGTCGAGGGATTCGATTACCAATTGGCTGTAGCCGTAAATTACGGTCAACAAGTTATTGAAGTCGTGCGCCACCCCGCCTGCCAATTGTCCTATTGCTTCCATTTTCTGCGATTGGCGAAGCTGCAGTTCGAGATGTCTGCGCTCAGTCATGTCCCGCACGTTGCACTGAATCACTTTCTCTTTGCCGTTCATATAAACATTACTTACAAATTCCACCTCAACTTGCTTTCCGTTTTTGTTTTCGAGCGGCAAATCGTCGTAACGGATGAATTCGTTTTCTTGCAATACCTTAAACGAGTCCAGGGAGTTCCTCTTATCCTTAAATGGCCCGATATCCCAGAGTCGTTTACCCATGAACTCCTGACGTGTGTAGCCCAAAAGCTCAAGCATGAATGGGTTTACGTCAACAATCTTTCCTGTGTCTGCGTTGAGAATCAGAATTCCATCCCTCGCGGCTTCAAACAGGCGGCGATATTGTATTTCAGAAGCTCGCAACGCACCCTCGGCCCGCTGCCGCTCCATGCCATGCCGAATCACACGGACGAGAGAGGTCCCCGTGATGGTCCCTTTTCCCAGGTAATCCTGCGCCCCGGCGCGTACGGCCTCAGTGGCGCCCTCGTCGTCGTTCAGGCCGGTCAATACTACTACCGGCACTTCCGGGAATTTTCGGTGCAGGCTGGAGAATGTGTCGAGTCCCTGCCTATCAGGAAGATTAAGATCCAGAATTACAGCGTCGGGAACTCGAACGCTCAGACTCTCCAAACCGGAGGCGAGGGTTTTGGACCATTCCACCGCAAACTCGTCACCAACTGCATCCTTTAGCATCTCGCGGATCAGGCGCGCATCGCCGGCGTTGTCTTCAATCAATAGAATGCTGGTAACCATCATCGCCTCGCTCAGTAAGCCGACCCTTGGATCGGTCTTGTAACGCTTTGGGCCCCGCCATTGGTCCGGCATTCACCAATGGGCTATTGGTATCCGGGAGAATCCTCCACCTACTTGGGCGGCAGTTTCACGATACTGACCCAGAAATCTTCTATGGATTTCACCACTTCCACGAATTTGTCCAAATCTACCGGCTTGGAGATGTAACAGTTGGCGTGAAGGTCATAGCTCTTGACGATGTCTTCCTCAGAGTGGGAACTGCTGAGGATGACCACCGGGATGCGTTTGAAATCCGCATCGGCTTTAATCTCGGCAAGAACCTCGCGCCCGTCCATTTTAGGCAGGTTCAGGTCGAGCAGGATAAGGTCTGGCCGAACTGCGTCCGCATGACGCCCCTCCCTTCGTAGAAAGGCAAGGGCCTCCTTTCCGTCGGGCACCGTATAGAGACGATTGATCAACTTGGAATCCCGAACTGCCTCCTTCGTGAGCCGCACATCGCCCGGATTGTCTTCCACCAGCAGGATTTCAATGGCTTCGACTTGCTCCTTCACAGCTATCATTTGTTACCTCCCTGATTTCTGCGCCCAAGGTCTGTGTTGGCCTGCTTACGGTATTGCTCAGGCACTATGTCCTTGGCAGCGTGAAACAAAACGTTGAACCTTTGGCGGGCTCGGATTCCACCCAGATCCGCCCTCCGTGCCGCTCTACAATTTTCTTGGAAATCGCAAGGCCGATGCCGGTTCCCGGATATTCGGCGCTCGTATGCAGGCGCTGAAAAACGATGAAAATACGGTGGACGTATTCGTGATTGATGCCGATGCCGTTATCGCGCACTGAAAAACGCCAGTTGCCATTGTCTCTCTGCGCGGAAACGTGGACGAGAGGAGGGTCGGACCCATGAAATTTAATGGCGTTTCCGATCAGGTTCTGGAGGACTTGGCATAGTTGACCCTCATCCGCTCTCACTGTGGGCATTAGATCGTGGGTCACGACTGCGCCGCTTTCTTTAATGGCCGCTTTCAGATTTCCCAAGGCGGTCTCCAGGACAACTGCGGAATTCGTCGGCTCGAATCCTTTACCGCGCGTGCCGATGCGCGAATAGGCCAGCAGATCGTTGATAAGCACCTGCATCCGCCGCGCCCCGTCCACGGCATAGCCTATAAATTCGTCGGCTTCGGAATCGAGTTTGCCCTGATATCGCTTGGCCAGTAGCTGGGTAAAGCTGGCCACCATGCGTAGCGGCTCCTGCAAGTCGTGCGAGGCCACGTATGCGAACTGCTCCAGGTCGGCATTGGAGCGCGCCAGTTCTTGGGTCTTTTGCGCCATGGCGTCCTCAGCTTGCTTGCGCTCGGTGATATCGCGCGTAACCTTGGCATAGCCGCGCAGCTTACCAGCGTCGTCCCTGAGCGCCGTGATTACCACGTCGGCCCAGAAGCGAGACTGGTCTTTCCGTATCCGCCACCCTTCATCCTCAAAACGGCCATCGCGCGCCGCCAACGACAATAACTCTTTCGGATAGTCGCGCGCGATGTCCTCTGCCGTATAGAAGCAAGCAAAATCCCGCCCAATAATCTCCGAAGCAACATACCCCTTAATTCGCCGGGCACCCTCGTTCCAGGTAATCACATGGCCTTCGGGGTCCAGCATGATGATGGCGTAATCTTTTACCTGCTCCACCAGTAACTGATAGGGCACTTCGCTTTCCCGCAGGGTCTCTTCCGGCGTTTGGTGCTCCGCCAAAATGTTCATTCGCATATCTCCCAGCCTGGGCGCATTTCGTAGAAGCGAGTTCTACGCCGGGGCCTCACATGGTTATGGCAGGCCCTGGTTCCTCTGTGCCCGCGTTACCCGGAAATTACGTTTATTAATGACATTAAGGCATGAGACCGAATGGCTTGTCAGTTCAATCCGGCTCACAAGGCTGTTCAACACTGCTCACCTATGCCGGAAATTTCCTGCCAAGCTTATTTCGCGCTCAGCAATGCCGATCAGATCTTGACGCTCCAGAAAGGCAATCATAGAAGCCACCATATTTTTCGCTGGGCCTGCGGGCAGGGTGGTCTGCGCCTCATTCAGCAGACCGGATGGAGATCAGGCAGCCCTTCTCGAACTGTACCTCAAACTCGGCAATGCAAGAGCCAACGCCCTGGAGGCGCGCATGCCGGGCCGGACAGTCAAAACTCGCTTGTCCGGGCAAGTCGTTTGATTGAGCAAGATCATTCTAGGAAATCCGAGATTGACTCCATGTGCGAGGAAAGGCTAATGCCGGACGTAAAGTTCGGGGGCAGATGATGTTCCACGTAACTTTCATAAACCATGTCTGGGCAGTCAAAAGTCTCCGCCCGAAAACTGTTGTTTTTGGGCGGTCCGAGTCATCTGGCGCCCTGTCAATCGCATCTTGGATTTAGGGGCGACTTATCAGAGAGGTTTCCGGGCGGGGCTCCGCGCATAGTTTAGTCTTTCAGAAACTATGCGGCTCTTCCAATCATTTCAGATTCGACTTCGTCCGCCGGGCGGCGCCATAATGCGATCCATGGGAATCAGGCGGCCCTTGCCACCGGGCGCGATCACGCTTCCTGTGCTATCGTGAATGCTCGACCATTTCCACCAGCTTTCGGCGGCGAAGAGGTTTACTATTTTCAGCCTGATGTATTAACTTACGGTTTAACAAATGTGGGGCACGCTGGTCCTTTCCTGCCCACGGACCTGGGAATGTCCTGCTCAGGCATCCGGCAGAACCGCCCTCCAAGAATGGAGCGGACTTGTCGGCTTGGGCGCTGATTGTGGGGGGAGTCTAAAACGCGCCCAAGCCGGAAGCCCGCATAAGAAGCAGGTGGCATGTCGCAGGTGGCGTAGCCTTCCCCACCTTCCACCTGCGACATACCATCTACTGGTTCCCTAAATGTCAAAGTAGAGTGCGAACTCATACGGATGAGGCCGCAATCTCACCGGATCGTTTTCTTTCTTGCGCTTGTATTCGATCCAGGTTTCGATCAAGTCCTTGGTGAACACGCCTCCCTTTAACAGGAAGTCGTGGTCAGCCTCGAGTGCATTCAACACTTCCTCCAGGCTTCCCGGAGTTGACTTCACCTTGGCTTTCTCTTCCGGCTCGAGGTCGTAGAGGTCTTTGTCCACGGGCGCGGGCGGCTTGATTTTCTTGGCAATGCCGTCCAAGCCCGCCATCAGCATGGCGCTCATGGCAAGGTAGGGATTTGCGGAGGGGTCGGGGCAGCGGAACTCAATGCGCTTGGCCTTTTCACTGGTTGAATACATCGGAATTCGGACGCAAGCACTGCGATTCCGCTGCGAGTAAATCAAATTAATGGGAGCTTCATAACCGGGCACTAGCCGCCGGTATGAATTAGTGGTGGGTGCGGCAAACGCCAGCAGCGCCGGCGCGTGCTTAAGCAGGCCACCAATATAGTGGATGGCATCCTCGCTGAGGTCAGCGTACTTGCCTTTGTGGAAGAAAAGGTTTTTCTTGCCCGCCCACAGGCTTTGATGAACGTGCATGCCGGAGCCGTTGTCCTGGAAGATCGGCTTGGGCATGAAGGTGACCGTCTTGCCGTGCTTGTGCGCGACGTTCTTGGTCACGTACTTGTACTTCAACATGTTGTCACCCATTTTGGTGAGCGTGTCGAAGCGCAAGTCAATTTCCGTCTGGCCCGCCGTGCCCACCTCATGGTGATGGACCTCGACGCGCACTCCCAACCGCTCCAGGGTGAGCATCATTTCGGACCGGATGTCCTGTAGGCTGTCCGCGGGCGGCACGGGGAAGTAGCCTTCCTTGTAACGGATCTTGTAGCCCAGGTTCTTCTGGGTGTCGGTATCCTTTTTGCCGCTGTTCCAGAACCCTTCCGAGGAATCGATATGGTAGTAGCCGTAGTTGTAGGACTGGTCATACCGGACGCTGTCCAGAATGTAGAACTCCGCTTCCGGTCCGAAGTAGCAGCGGTCCGCCACTTTGGATGCCTTCAAATAGGCTTCGGCCTTTTTCGCGATGTGGCGCGGGTCGCGGGAATACAATTCGCCCGTGACGGGATCTTTGATGTCGCAAATAATACTCAGCGTCGGCACCGCGGTGAATGGATCCACAAAAGTGGCGTCCGGGTCCGGCATCAGGAGCATGTCGCTTTCATTGATGGCCTGAAAACCCCGAATGCTCGATCCGTCAAAACCGCAGCCTTCGGTAAAGGCGTCTTCCTCGAATTCGCGGGCCGAAATCGAAAAATGCTGCCAGAGACCCGGCATATCCACGAACTTCAGATCAATAATCTGGATTCCCTCATCCTTGATGAATTTGATTACTTCTTTTCCTGTCATGTTGGGACTCTCCCCCCTTGAAATAAGATCCAGGCGCTGGGCGCCTGTTGAATCATTTACTTGAGATCTTTCACATCGAAAGCGTAAATCAATCCGCCCGTGAACGTGTCCTGGTGGTCGATGAGAGCGCTCCCACCTTTTGCGAAAACCGCCCAGTTAGACATATCACGCCGATATTCCCAGCGCGTGATCAGGTGCTTGGCCACAATGCGCTCGAAGGTCGCGGTGAACTCATTAAAGCCCTGACTTGTTCCCGTGTTGAACCCATTGTGGTCATCGAAGTACTCATACCGGCCCGAGAATGCAACGTGATCATTAAAGGCATAGCGGAAGTAAGCGGCGATGCCTTGCCAAAACACCGAGTTGGTTGCAGTTGACGACAACGTGTAGTCGTGGCCGTAATCGTAATTCGCCATCAAAGACAGCTTGCTGGTGGCCGTATAGGCTACCACAGTATCGCTCAGTTGCCGCAAATCAGAATTGTCGTTGGGTATTTCCGGACCGAACAAATAATTCTGCGTTACAGTCCACTTCTTATTCGGTGTCCAGGCCAGACTTACCCCGCCGGTCTTGCCGGTGTTGTTCTCCGTGATGTTATTCCAGCCGTTCACCAGATAACCGGTGAGTGAGACTTTGTCGTTAAACGCGTATTTTGCCCTCAGGCCAAAATGGTTGAAGGGAATCGCGTAATTAAAAAGGAGCCCACGCGAATAGTTCCAGTTGCCATTGGTTTCGATGACCTCGGCGCCCGCCGGAGTCACGAATTTACCAAAGTCGATTTGCAGTCCCTTGCCCACAGGCGCCAGATACGAAAGGTAAGCTTCTTTGATTGGCTGGGCATACCCGAGACCGCCGGGATCAGTTGAGTTCACCACGTTTTCCGCGTTCCCAAAACCGAATGTCAAAGTGTAACCGAGCCGGCTGGCGGCGGCATCCGGCGCTTTGGCAACGGTCAGTTCGACCATGTTCAGCGAAAACTGATTTGCGGGACCGTCGAAGGTGCGGAAGCTGGAAAGAAATGGCCCCGAGAGACCAGGCACGGTGGCAGCCTGCCTCGGGTGGTTGAAGTTATAATTATAGTAACCATCCACGAAGCCGGTGACGCTCATCGGTCCGAGAGCCGCAGCCAAAGCGGAGGGTTGCTCCGCCGGAGGCGCAGCCGGAGCTGCTGCGGCGGGCGCGGCAGCCTGAGCGGCAGGGGCCGCCGGCGTCGAATCAGTCTGGCCAGGTTGCCCGGCGAGGGCTGGCGTTGCTGAAGGTGTTGTGGCAACGCCTAATTGCTTTTTCAAATTGGCCATCTCGCTCTGGATTCGATCCATCTGATCCTGCAACTCTTGCATTCGGCTTGAAACCTCGGCAGGCGTGACTGCCGGTGAGGCTGAAGGTGGGGCAGCCGACGTGGCAGCCGGCGGTGCTTCACTCTTTCCATCTTCGGCCTGCAATACCGGAGTCGCCGCCAATGTCAAAGCCATGATCGCTGTTACCAGCAATCCATATCTGAAGAATTTCATAATTTCACTTCCTCCTCGTGCCCCCCACGTCGAAAGAATAGGTTGCCCTTCGCGTGTTTTAGTTTTGGAATGTTTGAACTGACCATTCGACACTAGGGGGGACAAGATTTTCCGTCAAACAAATAGTTTTTCTGGCGGGGATAAAAATGCTTTACCGAAATAAAACTTTTAGCTGGGATAAATTTAGCAACACTTGGGATTGTCAGAGATCCCTTTCCCAAGACAGAGAGGCTCCTGATTGAAGTCATTCCCGCGAAGGCCGGAATCCAGTTCGCCGCCGGAAAAGATCGAATTGCTCTCCGGTTGGATTCCCGCTTTCGCCGGAATGACCACGGATTCCAAAGGGGGTCCAGTGCCAAATGACCCCGCGGCCCAGGACTCGTTTCTTTGCCTTCGCCGGCGAATTGGCTTACGATGCTGTGCATGATTCCGCATAACGCGCAATGATCGAAATGTTTTGAATGCTGCGGAATTTGGCGAAACAACATGGCTGACATTCGAGTTCGTTTCGCGCCCTCGCCCACCGGCTACCTGCACGTGGGCGGAGCGCGCACCGCTCTCTTTAACTGGCTTTTCGCCCGCCATCACGGAGGCGTCTTCATTTTGCGAATCGAAGATACCGACGTGGACCGCTCCAAACAGGACCTGGAGACGGCCATCCTGGAAAGCATGACGTGGATGGGATTGACCTGGGACGATGGACCGTTCCGCCAGTCTGAACGCCTGGGCCGCTACCGCGAGTTGGCGGCGCAGTTGGTGCGCGGGGGCCACGCCTACCCCTGTTTTTGTAGCGGAGAGGAATTACAAGCGAGGCGGGCGAAAGCGGAGGCGGAAAAGCGCGCCTGGAAATATGACGGCGCCTGCCGCAATCTTGCTCCGGATGAATTGGACCGCGGCATTGCTGAAAACCGTCCCCACGTCATTCGCTTCCGGGTGCCCGAAACCGGCCAAACGATTTTTGACGACCAGGTTTTTGGATCGACCGGCGCCGAGAACCGGGACATCGAGGATTTTGTGCTGGTGCGCTCCGACGGCAATCCTACTTATCACCTGGGGGTGGTGGCGGACGACCTCGATATGCGCGTCACCCACGTGATTCGCGGCGCCGATCATTTGTCCAACACGCCCAAGCAAATTCTGATGTACCGGGCCTTGGGCGCACCCCAGCCTCTGTTTGCCCACTTGCCGCTTATCTTGGGGCCCGACAAACAGCGGTTGTCCAAGCGTCACGGAGCCACTGCCGTGGGCGCGTATAAGGAGCAGGGAATCCTGCCCGAGGCGCTGACTAATTTCCTGGCGCTGCTGGGCTGGACGCCTCCGGAGGGAAAAGAAATTGTCGCTCTGGAAGAAATGGTTCGTGCGTTCGAACTCTCCGCAGTTTCAAAATCGAATGCCGTCTTTGATCTGGAAAAATTGGCGTGGATGAACAGCGAGTACCTGCGCCACCTTTCGCCCGCGCATCTGTACGCCCTGGTGGAACAGGAACTAAAGTCGGCGGGCGTCTGGCACCCTGCTTTCGCTGCGGAGGAACGCGAGCGGTTCGAATCCGGCGCGCGATTGCTCCAGACGCGGGCGCGCACGGTTCGCGATTTCTCGCAAACGGGCCGGGCGTTCTTCAGCGATGATTTTGAATACGACCCCGAAGCGCAAAAGAAATTCTGGAAGCAGGCGGAGTTGGCAGACTTGCTCGAATTATTGAGCGAAAAACTTTCGCGCACCGACCCCTTCGATATCCAGGAAACGGAAAAAACTTTGCGGGCAGTGGCGGAAGAGAAGAATTTGAAAGCGGGCGTTTTGATCAATGCGAGCCGTGTGGCGCTTACCGGCCAGGCCGTGGCGCCGGGTTTGTTTGAAGTGATGGCTGTGCTTGGCCGTGAGAGAGTAGTGTTGCGTCTTCGCGAGGCCGCGAAGCAACTCAGACAAAACACGGCTTAAGCATCCGCAACCCGGCTGAGTATGTAGCATGTGGGGCAACTGCCTTATCTGTGCGAAGGTTGGGGGGTGCCTTCCAGGACTGTTCTCTTGGTTTTCGGAAAGAGTACCACCGGCCCCCCCACGCCCCCATGGTTTCCCCGTAAGATCAACGTAACTGTGTCACCGATTTGCATTGCACCGGCCGGCTTCTTGCATTTGGCAGTGTAATTCAACTGGTACGAACGAGTGCCGGCCTCAAAATAGATTTCGTATTGTCTGTAGACTCCATCATCGAACATTGAAATGACCACGCCTTCCACCGCAGGGCCCGACCTTAACACCCTTAGGAATGACAGTTCCCACACCAGTGCGCCAATGGCAAAAACCAGGTTAGTGGCGTGGATTGAAAAGGCGCCTTGCCAATCACCGGAGCCCCTCGGAGACTTTTCCAATACAGACCCCATGGTGATGAAGAACATTCCCAAGGCTAGAATTGTCGGCAAGAGGATTAGCCATCGCACCTGGTTCCAATGCCAAAGGTAGGCCAATCTCTTGCGAAAGCCTTGAGCAAGGCCTGAATCGGGAAGCCAGCGGCCGGTAGGATAATCCTTCCGCCTTGGAACCGCGTTTATAAAATTGAACATTTCAAATTAATACAGGAAGTTAATCATAAGTGCAACTGGTGCGCGGCAGTCCACCCGCGGATGCCCTGGTGTCATGAAGGTCCCCATTATTTCGTGAGAGCGAGGCGTACCTCTCCGGGCAAGATCCCGCCATGGATTTCCAAGCTAATCAACTTTCCCCGAATATCATTTGGAGTGATTTCAAGCAATCCGCAGCAGCGCGGCAGCGAAAAGCGTCTTTTGCCGGCGCTTCCTGGATTGAAAAAGAGTTTTTCTGAAATTGTTAAGAGGCAGGGTTGGTGGCTGTGGCCGAAGATGACAACCTTTGTGGCCGGATCAAAAGTTGCAAGGAAAATTCCGCGCTGTTTTGGAATTGGTTTTCCCGCACAAGCTTTGTCCGACCACGCGTTCAGCTCCGACGGCTGGGCGGGCAAAATGTGTTGCATCTCGATATGCACGCCTTCGAAATGTAAAGTGCGGGTGAGGGGCAGGCCCAATTCATTGCCATCCACATTCCCCCGTACGGCGTGGACGGGCGCAATCTGTCCTAACTCTTCCAGTATATCCGGTGAGTCCACATCGCCCGCGTGCAGGATTGTCTCCACTCCTGCCAGCACTTCGGGCAGGCGAGGGTCAAAATATCCGTGCGTGTCCGAGACTACGCCGATTCGCATGGGCTTCTAAACCAAACGCAAAAAGTTATGTTACATCTGAGACGCATTCGTCAGCACCCCCTCACCCGGTCGCCTCCGGCGAACCACCCTCTCCCCCAAGGTGGCGAGGGCTATATTTCGTAGGTTTATTTCTCCCCTCGCCCACTTGGGGGAGAGGGGGTTCGTAACCATTGCAAATGCGTTTGTATTAGTTGCCGTTCTATTTTTTCCCCGGCGCCTGCGCCGTTTTCTCTGCTGCCTCGCTCACGATTTTCCCCAGCATCTGCTTGGAAGTCTCACACGCCGGATTCAATCCGGGGCAATAGACAACGCTCAACTGGCACCCGCACGTGCATGCCGTGGTGTTCAAACGCCGGATGGCGGCCATTTTCTTGTCCGCCGGCAGACGATCCAGGTCGGGGTCGGGAATCGCGGTCAGATTTGTAGGGACGAATTCACGTCCCGGATTCCGGCATACGGCGGAGGGAGGATCGAGTGGAGCAGGCTTGTAATCGGGGCGGCGGGGGTTGAGATACCAAGCCAGCAGGGCCAAGAGCGCCACTGTCACGACAATTACTGCCACCGAGGTTGGCGTGGGGCCGCTGACTGCTCCGGAGGGATTCGGCTCACTCAACTTTCACTCTCTTGAATAAATCTTCATGGACCCGTTTCAGCGGGACGCTTGCGCCGACGACCTTCACCACCAGTTGCACTGGCACGCTGGTGGGTGGAAAACAAGCGCGGTCATTGCATGCCTGGTAGGCAAATTTGCCTTTTAATGTGTAGTCCCCCGGCTTCGTGCCGGCGGCGATCTTCAACCCGGCGCGTATTATCAACGTGCCTTCGTAGACCGACAATTTCGCGTCGTCAAATTCAAACTTGATGGGCGTGCCGGGCGGGTAATTGATTTCTTGAACCGCCACTTGGGGGTTGGGGTCCAGTTTCAATTCCGAGGGGATGAGATAATCATGCGAAGGCTTGTGGTCATTAATGTGGTAGCCGGAAGCAATCTTGGCCACCAAAGCCGCTTGGACGGTCGACCCGGAATGAGCGGCGTCCGTTTCCAGCACGGCGCTCGCTTCCACAACCGGCGGCGTTTTGACCGCTGCCATTCCGGTCACGGTCCAGCAGGCCAAGGTGCAGCTCCAGAAGATTCGGCGTATGGGATTCAACGGGACTTCTCCGATCATTCTGTTGAAAATCGCGGTCTTCATCTCAACTCTTAAATTACCATAAAATCTGCGCGCAAGTCGTCTCACTTGCCGGTGGTGTCCGGATTTGCATCGCTGGGAGCGCGGGCGTCTCGCCCGCAATCAATTGATAATGCAAGAGCGGGCGAGACGCCCCGCGCTCCCAGGGAAATTAGGACACTATTCACTTGCCGGAATCGCCAGCCGTTTTTTCCGGCTGAATAAATATGACCGGGATATTATTCTTGCGGGTCAACTCCTCCAGCGCTGCAACATCTTTTTTCACGATGTCATGCCACTGGGAAAGCTGCGCGTCCAGTTGCGGCTCCAAGGTCTCCAAAAGCTCATAGCATGGTTGCGTCGGGGCGGCGTCCGCGCTCTCCACCGCCGAGGCCAGCGCAATATACTTGGCGTCAAGCTTGAGAGGATAATTCAGCGAATCTTCAGAGCTTTTGATTTTCGCATTGAACATCGCTTCTTCAATCGGCGTCATTTTTTTCTCGAGCGCATCGGCGGCGGCAAGGATGGACTTGGACTGAGGGTCTTGCGCCAATCGAGCGCGCAGAGAAACCAACTGGGCGCGAAGGTCCCTGATCTGGTTGACGGCATCGTGAGACTCGGTCACGCGTCCGCGGATTTTCATGGCAAGGTCGAACTGTTTCTGCAAATCCGCGGCGGAAGTATTAACTCTGGGGTCTATCTTTAATTCGAACGAGGCGGTTTGCTCCTTACCACCCACGGTCAGCTTGACCTGGTAGTGTCCGGGCAAAGCCCAAGGCCCTTCCGGTTTGTAATCCCCATAAACTCCGCCCGGTATTTTGGTTGGAATTTCGTACCGCAGGTCCCAGGCGAATCGGTTCAGCCCAGCCTCGGCGGGGAGCAAGTCTTTGGGTTTCTCCTCATCGGGCCACTCCGGGGGCGGCTCGCCTTCCAACAGCTTGCTCTTCAGGTTGGAGTATTTGCGGACCGTTTTGCCCTGACCGTCAAGGATTTCAAGGGTAATTTCCTCCTTCTCCCTGGGCGCTGATTTCAGGAAGTAATTGACAATGGCTCCCGCGGGCGGATTCTCACCCACCGGACCACGTCGAACCACAGAGTCAGCGCGAAATCGATAAGCGGTTTCCGGCTCATATAAATGGACCTCCGATTTCGCCGTCTCGGGGTTGAATTGGCGCAAGGGCGTGATGTCATCCAGGATCCAGAAGGCCCGGCCATGCGTGGCCACCACCAGGTCGTCGCCCTTCACGATCAAGTCATGAACAGGCGTTGTGGGTAAATCCAATTGCAGCGATTGCCACTGGGCGCCGTCGTCAAACGACACAAAAACTCCGGTCTCCGTTCCGCAAAAAAGTAACCCTTTTCGTTTGGGATCTTCACGCACGGCGCGCACGAAAGTGTCCTCAGGAATGCCGCTGGTGATCTGCGTCCACGTCTTGCCAAAGTCATTGGTCTTGTAGGCGTAGGGCCGCGGGTCGTCATTCTGGTGCCGGTCAATAGCCAAATAAGCGGTGGCGGCATCGAAGGGCGAAGGATCAATCTGACTGACGCGGCTCCATTCCGGAACTTGTTTGGGCGTCACGTCGGACCAGTTTTTGCCGCCATCGCGCGTTAAATGGACCAGACCGTCATCACTGCCCACCCAGATCAGATCTTTCTGCACAGGAGATTCGGCGATCACGAAAATCGTATCGTAGTATTCGGTCCCCGTGTCGTCCTTGGTGATGGGGCCACCCGAAGTTTGCTGCTTGCTCTTGTCGTTTCTAGTCAGGTCGGGACTGATGGCGGTCCAGTTCGTTCCTCCATCCGTCGTCTTAAACAACACTTCCGCTCCGTGATAGAGCGTGTTCGGATCGTGGGGCGAGATCGCGATGGGAGCTGTCCATTGAAAGCGATGCTTCAGGACCGCCGCGCCCATGCCGTCCGTGACCTCCGGCCAGGCGGAGATTTCCTGGGCCTGGCCAGTCCGCTTGTCGAAGCGGGTTATGGTTCCTTCGTAATCGCCGGCGAAAACGATGTTGGGGTCGGGTGGGTAGGGCGCAACGTAGCCTGCCTCGCCCCCGGCTACTGAATACCAATCGGTTCGGTCAATCACCCCGTGATCGGTGCGGCTGGCTATGGCCACGGTCCCCAGGTCCTGTTGTGAGCCATACACATAGTAAGGAAACCGGCTATCGGCAATCACATGGTAAAACTCTCCGGTGGGCTGGTTATCCTGGCGCGTCCAGCTTTTTCCGCCGTCCACGGTAATCGTGGCCCCGCCATCATTGCCATTGATCATCCGTTGCGGGTTGGTGGGATCGATCCATAAGCCATGGTGATCGCCATGTGGTGCAGCCAGTAGTGCGAACGTCCTTCCGCCGTCAGTCGAACGCAGTAATCCGGTATTCAGCTCATAGACCGTGTCCACGTTTTTGGGGTCGGCGAAGACATGGGTGAAGTACCAGGCGCGCTGGCTGAAGCGGTGGTCGTCATTGATCTTCATCCATTTCTCGCCCCCATCGTCGGAGCGATAAAGTCCTCCCGCCTCCGCTTCGATCTGCGCGTAGACGCGATTCGAGTCCGCGCCCGAAACGGCCAAACCGATCTTGCCCAAAATCCCCTTGGGCAGGCCGTTGCCCTCGAGATGCTTCCACGTACTTCCGCCGTCCGAAGATTTGTAGAGCCCGCTGCCCGGGCCGCCGCTGGTCAAGCTGTAAGGCGTGCGGTTGGTTTCATAAAGGGCGGCGTAGAGGATGTGCGCGTTGTTGGGATCAAAGGTGATCTCGCCGGCGCCGGTCTTCTCGTCCTTATACAAGACTTTTTCCCAGGTCTTGCCGCCGTCCTGGGAGCGGAACACGCCGCGCTCCGTGTTCGGCCCGTAGGCGTGGCCGAGGGCGGCCACAAATACCACGTCGGGATTATGGGGATCGACAATGACGCTCGAGATGTGGCGGGAATCTTTGAGGCCAAGGTGGGTCCAGGTCTTGCCGGCGTCAACGGATTTATAGACGCCATCGCCAAACGAAATATCGCCGCGCAAACAGCTTTCGCCGGTGCCCACGTAAATCACGTTGGGATCGGACTCGGCCACGGCGATGGCGCCAATGGAGGAAATGTGTTCCTTGTCGAACATGGGCGTCCAGTCAAGACCGGCGTCGGTGGACTTCCAGACGCCGCCGGCCGCCGCGCCAAAATAATAAGTGTTCGGATCGCCCGGAACTCCGGAGACGGCCAGCACCCGCCCGCCGCGAAAAGGCCCAATCAGCCGCCACTTCATCCCCTTAAAAGTATTGTCCTGGGAATCTTTAGCCACATTCAGTTCCTGGGCATGAAGAATGGCGCCGCAAGCAAGTACTGTCGAAAGAGCCGCGGGCAGGAAAACGCAGGCAGACGAGCGCCTTAATGAAAACATTGGAAAGCCTCCTGTAAGTTTGAAAGCGGAGTATGTTAACTCGGAGAGAGTAGCAAGGTAAAACGATTTGTGGTAGCGGTGTCTTTTGCCCGATGCGAGTTCTGCCGCACTGTCATTCCCGCGAAGGCGGGAACCCATTTCACTAAATCAGTAGAAATGCGCCGAAAAGAGACTGGATTCCCGCCTTCGCGGGAATGACCAATTCCTCAAAAGGAATTTAAATCCAATTGACGCCACTGCCCAATTTATTAGGAGATCAAAAAGGTTGGGTTGCAATTGATGGATGGGTTTTAATCCGGGTTAATTGCTCGCTATCTTGTGACTGTCTCCACGATCGGGTTCGTCACGCCCATGGCATCCGCTATTTGGGCAACCGTCGGTCGAGGAGCGGTCAATTCTGTTTGAGAGTTTGCCGCCAGCAGCGATTTGATTTCCTGCTCGAATACAGAGGTATCCTGGGCGCCTACATGCTTCGCGTAGATGCGCCCGTCGCGCCCCACAAGGAACGTGGTGGGAACCCCAAGAGTCACCCCGAAGCGCTCGTCCAAATCACCCGAATCTAGTGCCACGGCATAATTCATTTTGAACTCTTTGTAAAAGTCCCGTACGGGTTCGGGACCGGAATCGAGCGAGATGCCCACAATCATGAACCCTTGATCACGATAGCGCTCCTGCAATTGAACAAACCCTGGGATTTCGGTGCGGCATGGGCCGCAATCAGTGGCCCAAAAATCGATCATCAAGACTTTGCCGCGGTAATCCGCCAAATGAATGGTCTGGCCGTTAATGTCCTTCAGGGAGAAATCCGGAGCCACGGGGTGTTTCCCGCCGGCGGCGATGGCGCCGGGGCGCGGATGATTCGAGGTCAGGGGGGCAATCCAGAAGTAGTTGGCAAGGGACAATCCCATTGCGATTCCCCCAGCCAAGCAGGCGATAAGTAAGATTCGACTTTTTTTCACGGAACCGCTCGCCTCAACCAAAATCGACTTTCAGCGCCTGGCCAAGCAACATGCTACACAGTTTTTTTGGTTAGTTTTTCCGCTTCTTCTTTGGCCAGCTTACGGCTTACCCCGCAACCGGGGTCCTTATGGCGGCACACGAGCACGCTCATATTGCAACCGCAAGTGCATTGCTGTTTGTTGAGATCAATTTTCAGTTTCGCAATCTGGGCAGGAGTGATTCCCGAGAGGTTTACACCCGGCACATCCGGGTTATTCTCCGCTTTCACTTCCTCGGGGGACTTGACCTCAATGTCATCATCAGACCTTTGAATTGCAGGCTTGAAGCTCGCCACTTCGGTGCCGGGCTGGGCGGCGAGAAGCGTTTTGACCTCTTCCTCGAAAACAGAGATGTCCGTGGTGCCGGTGTGCTTGGCATAGATGCGGCCATCGCGTCCGATGAGGAAAGTTGTGGGCAGTCCGATAATTCCACCATAAAGTTGATCCACGTCATCGCTTGCCAACGCCACCGGATAATTCATTTTGAATTGTTTGTAAAAGTTCTTGACGCTTTCGGTGGCATCGTCGCCTTCGTCCTTGGAAATGCCGATGATTTCCAATCCCTGGTCGTGGTAACGGTTTTCGAGTTCCACGAATCCGGGGATTTCGATTCGGCACGGCCCGCACCAGGTGGCCCAGAAATCCACTACCAGGACTTTACCTTTGTATTGATCCAGATTGATTTTTTCTCCGGCAATGGTGGTCAACGAAAACCCGGGAGCCACGGGATGATTGCCCGCTGCCGCCATGCCCTTGGCTTGCGCCTGGCGCACCAGGACGGGTGCGATCCAAAGTTTGTTGACGAAGAAAAGCCCGCCGGCGAGCACCAGAGCCGCGAACGCGCCAATTATGATTTTTCCTTTATTCATCAATCTCAACTCCAAAATCCAAACTTTCCCTTCGGCGCTCCGCTTATCCCCGGGCGCGTTTGGTTTGCATAGGCAGCGCGGCTTCCCGAACTTCGCGGGCGCGGCCGCCCAGCTTCCAGGCCATCACCGCCGCCACTCCCAAAGCTATTATAGCGATAAATTGAGATGTGGAGAGGAGATGATTAAAAACAAAGCCGCGATCCTCGTCGCCGCGCAGGAACTCGATGAAGAATCGCGCCAGGCCGTACAAGGTAAGATAAATCACAAAAATCTGGCCGTCATACTTCTTTTTTCCGAATCGCCAAAGCAAAATTCCGAAAATCAAGAAAGTGGCTAGCGATTCGATGATTTGCGTCGGGTAAATTCGAACGTTCAACGGTATTCCGGTAAAGTCGTGGCTGATCGGATTGGTAAAGACCACTCCCAGGAACGATTGGGTGGGCTTGCCGTAATCGCATCCGGCGGCGAAACATCCCAGGCGCCCAACGCTTTGCGCCAATGCAATCCCGGGCACGTAGACGTCAAAAACTTTCAGCATGGGCAGGTGGTAAACCTTGATGTACCAAATCGCGAAAAACGTGGCCGCCGCAAACCCTCCATAAAATACGCCCGCCGCCTGGAGAGTGTTCCAACTGAAAACCGCGCCCAAACTTCCAAAGCTGCTCCAATCGGTCAAAATCAGCAGCAACTTCGATCCCAGCAAGCCAACGATCAGCAGCCAGGTGCTGAAATCGAGTAACTGGTTTGTGTCCAGTCCCTCGCGGCGTCCCAGGCGAATCACAGTGTAAATCGCCGCGATTAGAGCTGTGGCGAAGAGTGTTCCGTAAGTCGGAAGTCGAAGCCAGCCGAAATCGATCAGAATGGGGTGCATAAATTCAGCGACGAGTGACAAGAAAAAAGCAAGAAATCAGAATCCTTTCTGTATTGCTTCATCATTGTCATGCCCTCGATCATCTCACCGCCCTTCAATCTTGCCCGCTCGTCACTTGTCGCTCGTCACCAGTCACTGGTCTTAAAGCGTAAACCTGTTCAAGAATGTTAAGTATCCCGAAAGGATTGTGAATCGGTGGAAGGCCATCAGGATTCCGATGCCAATCAGCAACACGCCTGAAGCTACTTCCACAACTTGCAAGTGCTTACGGAAACGGCCATAAAATTTTAGAAATTGGCCCAGGCCGAGACCCGTCAGCAAGAAGGGGATGGCCAGGCCCGCCGAATAGATGGCCAGCAGAAACATGCCGGCGAAGACTGTGTCGCGCGTGGCGGCCAGACCCAAAATTCCGGCCAGGATGGGGCCGATGCAGGGCGTCCAGCCAAAAGCAAATGCGAACCCCAAAATAAATGAACCCGCCAGGCCTCGCTTGGGCGCGCCGGTGTCCAAGCGGGTGTCACGGTAAAGGAAGGGGATTTTCACCAGACCGGTCAAGTGCAGTCCAAAAACAATAATAAGAATTCCAGCCACTATATCGAAAGCCCTTCGCTCGGAGGCCAGGAAATTCCCCACCCATGTTGCCGAAGCGCCCAACGACACGAAGACCGTGGAAAATCCAACCACGAAAGCAATGGAGTTGAAAAAGATTCTCCTGCCCACGCCGGATTCCGCCCCCGCGCGCAACTGCTCGATGGACTCACCCGATAGCATGGAAACGTAACCGGGAACCAGGGGCAGCACGCAAGGCGACAGGAAGGAAACTATGCCGGCCAAAAAGGCGATAGGGAGACTGATTTCGGTCATCGGACGTTAATCCTCTGGTGGGACATCCTCGTACTGGCCGCCCTTCTATTTGATGCAGAGAAGTGCCGCATTGTCACCGGACCGCCCGTCGATTGACGCAAGACCGGCGGCCGGGAAGAGTTAACTGGTTGCTTTAAACTCTTCAAGTGTATCATAGCGCGCTGCCCTATATCCGGGGCAAATTGCCGCCCAGATTTAATCCGTGGAGAAGAAATTGCTACGAGCCATCATCTTTGATTTTGACGGAACCATTGTAAATAGCGAGCCCTTGATTTTAAAGCTCACGCAGCAGATGGCGGGGCTTGAAGGCTGGACTCTGACCGACGAAGAGTACTACCAAACCTACCTCGCCCTCGATGACCGCGGGATCGTTGAGCATTTATTTCGCAGTCATGGCCGCCCACTGGACGAAGCGCGGCGCGAGGAATTGGTGGAGTGGAAAGCGCGGAAATATATGGACGAGATTCGCGATGGCCTCCCCACCTTTCCCGGCGCCAATGAGTTCGTCCGCAAGGTGGCATCGCAATTTCCCTTGGCCATCGCCAGCGGAAGTTTCCGCTCGGAGATCGAACACTTGCTTGCGAAAATCGGATTGCGCGACAAATTCACGTTGATGGTTACCGCGGACGATGTGGCTCATTCAAAGCCCGATCCCGAAGTTTTCAATAAGACGCTCGCCGCCCTTCAACATGCCGCTTTTAATCCTTGCGTGGGCCACCCTCCCCTGCGGGCTGCCGAATGTCTGGTGATCGAAGACGCTGCCGCGGGCGTCGATGCCGCACACGCCGCCGGAATGAAATGCATGGCCCTGGCCCATAGCCTGGCGCGCGAAGCTCTGTCCCATGCGGATTGGGTTTACAACAACTTTGATGAAGTGGATTTTAATAAGATAGATGCGGACTTTGGAGTCTGAAAGATTCCCTCACCCCGGGCCCCTCTGTCGCCGCGCCGGGCCGGGTGAGGGGGTACCTTGATTCATATAACCCAATAAGATAATACTAACTCCCCCCCACGCGCTCTTCCGGAGGTTTCACCCGGCGCAGGGCTACGAACAACATCACGTCGTAAACAATTTTCATCCCGCTGCCAATGAACAAGGGCGTGGCCATGGCGACACGTTGCATCAGCGCCCCCGCGAACGACGGCGTGATGGAGCGCGCGATGCTGCGCGTCAGGTTGGTGACCCCGGTGGAAAAAGTGCGCTCCTCCGGCTCGACGACCGCCACCACATAGGATTGGCGGGCCGGTACATCCATCTCCACCAGAGCCTCGCGGCAGAGGAGAAATAAAATCGCCCAGCCCGATGACGGGGCAAACGGCATCGCCATCAGAAACAGGCTGCTGGGAATGTGGGTGAAAATCATGGTGTTCAGCAATCCAATATGCCGCGAGAGCCACGCGGCCACCAGATATGATCCCGAATTCAATACGTGCCCGGCGAAAAAAACCAGGGCCAGATTCTGCTCGGATACGGCGAACTTGGCAAAGAACCAATAGGCAATCAACGCGTCCGTCATCAACCCGCCGCCCAGGCTGTCGAGGCCAGAAAGCGCGGAAAGCCAGGTGATCACTCGTTTGGAATGGGGAGAGAGCCGTACCTGGCCAGGCTTCGAGCGATGCGCGCCGGGCGCCACCTCAATCTCAGAGGGAAGGAACGCATAGGGAAGCGCACTCAATAAATTGAGCGCGGCGTAGAGCCCGAAAGTTACGCGATAGGCAAAGAGGACATCAAGATTAAACCAATGTTGAAAAACCAACGGCAAGGCGGCGGCCAGCGCGCCCAGGGCCTGGCCGGTTTCAATCACCACGTTGTACCAGGAAAACGCTATGGTTCGGCGCTCGGACGACACCATTTGCGGAATGATGGCTTGCTCGATGGAAAAAATGGGGCCGCGGTCGGCGCCCATCCCATTTAACATTCCGAAGAAGGCGAGAAGGACAATGCTGAGCGCGCTTCCGGTAAACGCAAACCCCAACCCACCGAGGGCGCTCAAAAGTGAAAGGCCGATCAACGTGATCCGGCGGCCCAGTTGATCGGCCCGCATACTAACCAGCAGGGTGGCGACGGCGGAACCCGCCAGGCCAGCGGAAATGACGAAACCGATGATGGTGGCTGAAAATCCGGCGCGGGCAACATACACTCCCAAAATTACGCCAGTAAGCCCAATGCCGAGCGAGCGCAGCAGAGCGGCAGCGTAGATTAGGAACAGTGACGAGCGGTGATTGACGAGTGACAAGTTTAGGAAAACCTCTTCACTGGTTTCCGGCGTCGGTTCTCTTAAGGAGCAGTGCCCAATCGCCGCTGTCTGGCGCGGGGGGCGAAGTCCATGAAGGTCCCTCGGCCATGGGCGCGGCCGTCAACTTCCCGCTACGGGCATTGAACCAGGCGGCCTGGTAACGGCCGGGCGCAAGCTTTACCGTCACTTTGCCGCCCATGGGCAAATACACAACGTAAAGCTTCCCCCTTTCGGCCAGGCAGAAATCGCCGGTGTCAACCAACTCATCGTGCGGGTCAAGTTTCCACCAATCGAAGCTGGTAAAGAAATCGACCATGTGAGCGTAGCCCTCCAGCATCACCATGCTGTCATCCCCGCGCCCATTCACCCAGCCTCCGCCGGTATCCGGCCAGGCTCCGGTACCGCGCTTGGCGGTTTCACCCGTGGTTTGATAAGTTCCTGCCATGGCCATCTCCCACGCCGCGCGCCGATTGGCGTCGGCGGAAGCGCCATCGGGGAAGCTCGGACTCCACTTGGGGTAATGGTCCTCGTAGCCATACTCTTCATCCACCTGCGGGATAATCCTGCCGGTTTTCACTTGCTCGCGGCGCTGGTTCAGCATCCATTCGTGCAGCGGGCGCGGCCATTGCTGGAATGACGTGAACCCGAACCAATCGGCGGCGCGGTCCTGCTGCGTGTTGTCAATCGGATGGTCGGTGGCGAGATGGTGGTAGGGGTCCCATTGTTCGAGCAACGTTCCCATCTGGTGAGACCAATCGAGACTGCGATAGGCGCTGATGTCGTCGCCCAGGTCCCAGGTGATGTTGGAGAACGCGCCCAGGCGCGCGGCGGCGTAACGGTAATAACGTTTTTCGTCCTCGCTCAACTGGGCGGGGTGGGCCTTCGAATCATTCCAATCCATAACGATGGAGATGCCCATGTCGCGTTCGCGGGCGTAGCGCAACATGCGGTCGTATTTTTGCCAGTAGGGGAGGTTGAAGCGGCTGTAGTCGAACTCCGGACTGTCGAGCGAGTCGGGGTGCTGCGCCAACCACGGATTGAGGCAGGCATGAAATTCACCCGAGGGAATAATGGGCTCGCTCCAAAAACTCAGGCTGGGGCGTCCGGCCAGCAGCACGCGAATCCGGTTGATCTTCAACCGGTGCAGGCGATCGATGCTGGCCTGGATCACTTTTTCGTCGGTCCAGCCCATCAAAAGAAATGCGGTGGTCCCGTTCAGGAAATAATGCTCGCCTGTCCCTTCCCAGACAAAGTGCCACGGATAATTGGCGTCCACGCGCACAATCCCCCGCCGATGGGCGTCAACCGCTTTGAAGGCGCCGGAAAAACTTTTGCTGAAATCGCCCTGGCGAAAAGTCACGGCGAAGGAATAATCGCCGGGCTTAGAAGGCATAAAACGAATGCGGTAGAGGCTGCCATCCGCAGAATCACAGAAGCCTTCCACCGCGACGTGATCCGCGCCGCCGGATTTTTCGAAATGCCCTTGCACGGTTGCGTCCACAAAAGGATTGTGCGCGTCGGGCGCATCCACTTTCATCGTGACTTCAACAAAGTCGTAGGCGTCAACCGTGGTTGCGGATTGCGTAAAGCCGACGTCGCGTGGCGCAGCCCATGCCGGGGTTGTGGCCAACAAAACGAAGAAAGCAGCGATGAAGATGAGGAAGAGTTTTCCAAAGAGTTGTTGGCGCATCGTCGTAGCCTCCGGGGACAATCTAGCCGAAGTTGGTGGATTTTGCCATGAATCGAGTATCTTCCTTAGCCTCAACCCGCCCATTTTGAAGGCCGCGCATGGGACTGAAGCGATCTACTCTTTCGCAGGTAACGATTTCAGACTTGGGCTTGGGGATTTAGTGCGCGAGAAAGTTGAGGGTTGTTGCACCCCTTCCGGGCGTTCTGTCCCCGTTTCATAGGGCACTGTTGTGCCATTGACTGGGAACGCGTCCGGGAGGATGATAATCACATCATTAAAGCGTGTCACCCTATGAAGAAGACCGTAAGCATTGCATCTACAAGCATATCAATCCTGCTGGTGGGCTGCCAGATTCTGCTGGGGCAGGGCGGAACCTGGACCACTGAGGCCCCGATGCCCACGCCGCGCGCGGGCTCGGCGAGCGGGGTAGTGGGCGGCACTCTCTTCGTCGTCGGTGGAGGCAATTCCACTTGGCCTTCGCTTTCCGCCGTCGAAGCCTACGACCCCGTAACGAATTCCTGGACCACGAAAGCCCCGATCCCGACTTCCGTGAACGGCGCCGCAGCCGGGGTGGTCAACGGAATTCTATACGTTGTTGGTGGCGTGACGACAGGACCGAGCGGGGGCGGCCTAGAGCTGAATCTAGTACAGGCGTACAACCCCAAATCCGACATATGGAGTCTAAGAACTCCCATGCCCACTGCCCGTGATGGCATGGCAGTCGCGGTGTTGGATGGCATCCTTTATGCCGTGGGTGGATTTAAAATTCCCATAACAACTCCTGGAGGAGATGTAGGGACTTTGGAGGCTTATGACCCGAAGAGTAACACTTGGGCTTCCTTGGCTCCTATGCCTACCCCCCGTGATGGCCTGGCTCTCATTGCGTCGGGCGGTTTGTTATACGCCGTGGGCGGCTTCGTACCCACCAGGACGCCGCCCTATTTCCAGATCGAAGTTGGACTAGTTGAAGTATATGATCCTAAGACGAACTCCTGGAGCACACGAACCTCGATGCCGACGCCAAGGGGCATCTTTTCTGCAGCTGCGATCGATGGAATCATTTATGCGGTCGGAGGCTCCAGTGACACGGTTCTCACTCCAACGGTGGATACATACGAGCCGGAGACCGACACTTGGAGTAGCGAAGCGCCGATGCTGACGCCACGGGCCAGTCTTGTAGCTGGCGTTGTGGGAGATGTTCTCTACGCTGTTGGTGGTGGAAATGACAAATTCCTCGCGACCAATGAAGCCTTTACTCCTTTCCTCGCGGTCGCAATAGAAATCAAACCCAACACCATCAACCTGAAATCGAACGGGAAGATTGAGGCTGTCATCCTCTCCTCGAACACCTTTGACGCCACCTCGGTGAACCCCGAAACGGTCACGCTGGCCGGGGCATCGGTCGAAACCGAACAGAATGGCACGCCGCTGTTCACATTTGATGATGTCAACGGTGACGGAATCCTCGACCTAATCGTTCATTTCCGGGCGCGGGACCTGCAACTGACCAACACCGACACGCAAGCCGTCCTAAAGGGCCAAACCTTCGCCGGGCAACTCATCAAGGGCGTTGCCACCGTCCGCATTGTCCCCTAAAGAGTCTGTGTGATAACTGGGATTGTAGCGGCGGTCGGAGCTTGCCCCGCAGGGCGGGGACCGCCGTCATTGAGTTTTCAGGGCCTTCGGCGCTTATAGAGCGCCGCTACAACGAGAAAGAGCAAGTTATCACACAGACTCCTGAAGGGTCGTAGCGGCGGGTTTACCCCGCTATGTGTTCAGTATTTGCGGCGAAAGATGGCGGCGTAAAGCCGCCGCTACGCGTGCGCCTCGACATTCGCGCAAGGTCGTAGGACGGGGTGGGGGCACATGACCCAGGGCTCACGCCCTGGGCTAAGTTCTTTCGACCCTCCGGGCCTAACATTTCCCAACTGACTAACCACAATTTGTTCAGGCCACGTGTGAGGTACACTCTTCCGTTGTAGAATTGTTCCTCGACTCTTAATTTTCGACTTTCAACTTTCGACTTTCAACTTTTTTTCCATGAGCCAGGTGGATGAAGTTCGAGCAGCATCTGAAATCGTCAAAGTCGTGAGCGATTACGTCAAGCTGCGCAAGTCGGGCGCAAACATGAAAGGGCTTTGCCCATTTCATCAGGAAAAGACGCCTTCCTTTACCGTTCATGCGGGCAAGCAGATCTTCCACTGTTTTGGCTGCGGTGTGGGCGGCGATGTATTCAAGTTCATCATGCTGATTGAGAACCTGACTTTTCCCGAAGCGCTGCGCCGCCTGGCGGAAAAGTCGGGCATTGCTCTGCGGGAAACGGCAGGCGATGCGACCTATGACGCGTCGGCGCGCGAGCGCACGGTGCTGCAAAAGATTCACGACTTGGCGGCGAAGTTTTATGCCGCACAATTGGGCAGCACCGCCGAGGGACGCGCCGCGCGCGGCTATCTGGCCGACCGGGGACTGACAGACGAAGTGGTAGCCAAGTTCCGCCTGGGATACGCTCCGGCGCAAGGCCAGGCGTTAACCTCGCGACTGGCCGATGCCGGATTCGCCCCTGAGATGGCGGAGGCGAGCGGCCTCGTTCTGCGCGACCAGGAAGGGAATCGCCGCTTCGATCGTTTTCGGCGGCGCGTCATCTTTCCCATCCTAAACGAAACGGGCAAAGTGGTGGCATTCGGAGCGCGCGCCTTGGGCGATGATCAGCCAAAGTACATGAATTCCCCCGAAACGCCGATATATACCAAGAGCCGCGTGCTCTATCATCTGGATCGCGCGGGGAACGAAATCCGCAAGCTCGATTACGCCATTCTGGTGGAAGGTTATATGGACTGCATCGCCGTGGCTTCCAGTGGGATCGAGAATGTTGTGGCGAGCTGCGGAACCAGTCTTACTGAAAGTCAAATCCGGCTGCTCGGCCGATTTAGCAAGCGGGTGGTGGTGAACTACGATCCGGATTCCGCCGGCACGGCCGCAACGGAGCGATCGCTCACACTTTTACTCGAAGAGGGATTTGAGGCCAAAGTTTTGGCGCTGCCGGGAGGATTGGACCCGGATTCATTCATTCGCAAGCAGGGCGCGGCCAAGTATCGCGAGCGGTTGGCAGCGTCGCCATCGTATCTCGATTACCTCACAGACCAAGCCGCCAAAAAGCACGATTTGAATAAGCCGGAGGGAAAGGTAGCGGCGGCCAACGCCGTGTTGCCCTATCTGGCCCGCGTTCCCAATGCAATGCTCCGCGCCGAACTCGGAAACCGCGTGGCCGAGAGATTGCACCTGGATGAGCGCTTGCTGCGCGACGAATTAAGGCGCGCGGCCGGCGCAGGCCGCCGGGAAATACAGGCTCCCGCCGCAGTTCCGGCCTCCAAGGCGACGCCGGCTGAGAAGCAACTTTTGAAGGTCTTCATGGATAACGAAGAAATGGCGCTCGAATTCCTGCCTAAACTAATTGCTGAAGGCGACACAGCAGGTTTGGCGACGGAAAACCTTTTCAAGCAGATACTCAGCGCGCGTTCACAAGCAGAGAAATTTGACCCGTCGCAACTGGAGGACTCGCTCAATCCTGAGGAGCGGCGGTTGGTCTACGAACTCCTGGTATCTCCCGGAGAGGCGGCAGACCACGATCAGGTGCAAGGGTGCGTCAACGCCCTTCGGCGAAGGAATCTGGAGCGGGAGTCGGAACGATTGCAAGCGTCCATCCGGATGGCGGAGCGGGAAAAAGACGCCACGCGGCTCGGTGAGTTGCTTCAGGCCAAAGCCAACTTGGCCAAGGAGTTGGTGAAGTTACGCGGGGCCTGAAAAATCTTTATAATAATGAAACAAATTGGTGTAGAATTACATCTAATTTCTTGGAGTCATAGGCCGTTGGCTGGTTTCCGAGAGGTAACAAGAGACATGCCGCATGGTACCCCGCCCAGTCGGGCACGGGGTGTGTCCATCCATCGAAAAAAGGTGATCAATGCAACCTTCTTCTCCCAACGAGGGGGCTAAAACTTTGGCGTTTGACGAGAAATTCGATCAAGTGAACAAATTGATTACGCTCGGGAAGGAGAAGGGATACCTCCTTTACGATGAGGTGAACGACCTTCTTCCATCCGATTTCCACTCGGCCGAGGATCTCGAAAACCTGCTCTCGATGTTTGACAACGCGGGCATTGAAGTTCTTGAATCTCCCAAGCCGAAGGGCGCGGACAAGATTACGCTCGATCCCACCGACGACGCCAAGCCTGAAGAGGCTGCCGACGACGTCGAATTGGATCTGACCCCCGGCGTACTCGACAAGACGAACGATCCCGTCCGAATGTACCTGCGCGAGATGGGAACGGTTCCGCTCCTGACGCGCGAAGGCGAAGTGGAAATTGCCAAGCGCATTGAGCGCGGCCAACTCAATGTCCTCAAAGCGCAATCCCGCTCGCCCATCGTCATTCAGGCAATGTTCGCGATCCGCGAAGACCTGAAAAATGACGAACGCTCCATCAAAGAAGTGGTGGTATTTAATGACGACGAGCTGACCGACGATCGCGTAGCCGAGCGCATGAAGGACCTGGTGGCGGCCGTGGATGAAATCGAGCGGCTCAACAAAAAACTGATCCAGCTAAAGACGAAACGCGATTCCATTCCGCGCAGCAAGCGGCCCCGCGATTTCCGCCGCTACGCTTTTGCCGTGGCCCGCCACCGCATCATCATCTCGAAACTGATTCGGTCCATCGAATTCACCCACCTCGAGCGAAAACGGCTGATCGACAAGATTCGCCAGGGCGTGGAAGAGATGCGCCCCATTGAGCGCGAAGTCAATCGACTGGAACGGCGGGTTGAAAACACGCGCGGCAACGGCCAAAAAGAATTGCGCAAGGAACTGCGATTCCATCGCGCCAAATTGACCGAGTTCGAGGATCGGATTCAATCCACCGCCCCCGAGCTTCGGCGAACTTACCAGACTATTAACAGCGGCGAAAGAGAAGCCGATGCCGCCAAGAAGGAACTGATTGAGGCCAACCTTCGCCTGGTGGTTTCCATCGCCAAGAAATACACCAACCGGGGACTGCAATTCCTCGATCTGATTCAGGAAGGAAACATCGGCCTGATGAAGGCGGTGGATAAATTTGAATACCGCCGGGGATATAAATTCTCGACCTACGCCACCTGGTGGATTCGCCAGGCCATCACGCGCGCCATCGCGGACCAGGCCCGCACCATCCGCATTCCGGTGCACATGATTGAGACCATCAATAAGTTGATCCGCACTTCGCGGCAACTGGTGCAGGAATATGGACGCGAACCTACCTCGGAAGAAATTGCCAAGCGCATGGATATTCCGGTAATCAAAGTGCGCAAGGTGCTGAAAATCGCCCAGGAGCCGATCTCGCTTGAAACCCCGATCGGTGAGGAAGAAGATTCACATCTCGGGGACTTCATCGAGGACCGCGGAGTGATTTCCCCTGCCGAAGCCGTCATCAACATCAACCTGAAAGAGCAGACGGAGGCGGTGCTGAAAACATTGACACCGCGCGAAGAAAAGGTTATTAAAATGCGCTTTGGGCTTGACGATGGCAGCGAGCATACGCTGGAAGAAGTGGGCCAGAGTTTTGCCGTCACTCGCGAGCGCATCCGGCAGATTGAAGCGAAAGCTCTGCGCAAGCTGCGCCACCCCTCGCGCAGTCGGAAGCTTAGGGCTTTCCTCGATGCCACGGTTCGCGACTAATCGAGAGGGTAATCTTTGACCTGCGCGAGCGGGCCATCTTTATAGGTGGGGTCGCTTGGCGCAGGGCGGATTAGTTACGGCTTTCCGGGCTGACCTCATGAAAAATTGCCCGTACTGCGGCTTCGCCAACTACGACCAAGCCACCGAATGTCGAAAATGCCAGGCCTCTTTCGTCGCGGTGGCTGGCCAGAGACAAACAGTAAAGTCCTACCATTTTGGTCCAGTAAGAGCACACGATATTCGCCGCAAAGCACTCTCCTTCCTCGTTCTCGGCTTGCTCATCAAAGTTTATTGGGGAGGATACGGGCCATGGCCCGTAGTGGACAATCCCACCCTAACAGGTTTGCGAGGTTTGCTCGAGCCACTGTTTATTTACGGTGGCGCTTTGATGTATCTCATCGGGTGGATTTTGAATTGGGTATAAGGTATCGCCGCGGCAACCCACTCCCCCTCAATTTTCTGGCCTTCCTTTTTTCGAACTCTGGCTGGATTGTTTAATTCCCGGCGAAGACACCCAATGAATGCGTGGAGTAAAAGAGGGTCGTAAAGTTTTGCGAGGCGCTACCCTTGTAGATATGAATGGCCCTTAACCAGAGTGGGGCTGCGTGGATTTACGGGGCGGGTTCGAACGCCGCGAACGAATGAGATTGCTTGCGGGGCCTGAAAAAAATAAACCCCCGGGAAACATTGCCCGGGGGTTGGGTTCTGCAAAGTCCCGATATGCCGGGACTGGTAAAACTACTTGGAGTCGGACATCTTGTCGCCCTTGGCGTCCTTGTCTTTCTTTGCCTTCTTCTCTTTCTTGGCTTTCTTTTCTTTCTTGGGCTTCGCGTCCGCGGCTGGGGCGGCATCCTGTGCAAACACAGGCATCGCCAGCGAGAACACGAGCATGGAACTGAACAACAGAGTCATGAACTTCTTCATCAGGGTAAGTCCTCCTGTTGGGATAACAACTGCATTCTAATAAGCACGGCATATACCAAAAACCCTAGAAGCTTTACATTTTATTGTATGTTATTGATTCACAATGCGTTCCAGTCATTTTGAGCACGACCGCGACCCATAGGGTCTTCTACCGGTTCGGCTCCGTTATACTAAATGGTATAGCCTGACACACTAAATGGTTTGTCCCGTGAGTAAATTTTGACACGAAATGGGTCTCAGCAATCGATTTCGGGTTCAAAGGCAATTCTCCCTGGCCAGGGCAATCCCTTGGTGTCCTTACTTAGGATTTGCGACTGATATCCTTGCTTTGTCCCCGATTGCCTGCTATCTTGTCCCACTGTTAAGTCCGGCGCCGCCGGGCTCTTACCATCAGGCCAGAAAAATTCTTGTGGAGGTTGGTTTATGGGCAGCCCTGCCGTGGCAACTCCTGTTGAGAACGCAGAACCACCCAAATCATTTTTGGAGCGCTTCATCGGCGTGTTTATTTCGCCCGGTGAGACCTTTGCCGACATCGCGCGCAAGCCGGACTTCATCGCGCCGCTGCTTGTTGGGATGGTGGGAGCCATTGCGGTTACGGAAACGATGCTGGCCAAGATCGGCATGGAGCGTATCATTCGCTCCTCAATAGAACACAGTTCACGGGCGTCAAGCATGACGCCCGAGCAGATGGATCAAGCCGTGAGCCAAGGCGCCAGAATTGGCGGGATTTTTGCCCACGTTGCTGGGGTTATTGGCGTCCCGATCTTCCTTGTGATTATTGCCGCGCTGGGGCTGCTTTTTGTGAACGCCATATTTGGAGGGCAGATTAATTTCGGCAAATCTCTCGCGGTTGCCTGCTATGCAAACTTGCCCGGCGTCCTGGGTGGCATCATGGCGATCGCGCTTATTTTTTTCGGCGATCCTGAACACTATAACCCCCAGAGTCCGGTGCCCGCCAGTTTGGGATTTTTCCTGTCCCCGGATACTTCCAAGCCCCTGATGGTCTTCGCCAACGCGCTGGATATCTTTTCCTTTTGGTTCATGATTCTTCTCGGCATCGGATTCTCGGAAGCCTCGGGAAAAAAAGTGAAGGCATTAACAATTTTCCTATGCTTTTTTGGCCTGCGGGCCCTTCTATTGTGCGCCCAGATGGGCTTGGCCCTGGTCCAATAGCGCCCGAGTTCCGGGTCATGGAAAAGGCGGCCTTTCCGCTGCACCGCCTCAATTCGCTCCCTTAATTTTTCCCATTCCAATCCATTGGGGACTTGCCGTTGTCCACAGAATTGAGATTTGAGATCCTATCACGTGATTCCGGCACGCGCGCCCGCGCCGGTTTGCTGCACACGGCGCACGGGACTATCGAAACGCCCTGCTTCATGCCGGTAGGCACGGCAGGGTCGGTGAAGGGGATTACCCAGGAGCAATTAGAGCGGTTGGGGGCGCAGATTATCCTGGGGAACACCTATCATCTTTATCTTCGTCCCGGCCACGAGGTGATTCGCGAGATGGGAGGCTTGCACAGGTTCATGAGTTGGCCGCATCCCATCCTGACCGACAGCGGCGGGTATCAGGTTATGAGCTTGAAGGGACTTGGTCGGGTCACTGAAGATGGTGTCCAGTTCCGCTCGCACTTGGACGGGTCGGCTCATTTCCTTTCGCCGGAGCGGGCCGTGGAAATTCAAATGGCCCTGGGTCCGGACATTATGATGACGCTTGACGAATGCGTGGAGTACCCCGCCAGCACGGAGACAATGCACCGGGCGATGAAGCTTACAAGTCGCTGGGCGCGAAGGGCGAAAGAAGCATGGAAGAAAGAGCGGGCGTCGGGCGTCGGGGGTCGGGTGTCGGAAAACCCGAATTCAGACCTGGGGGCTGGCAATTCAACCGGCGTTCCCGCATCACTCCCGACGCCCGGCTCCCGGCACCCCGTCTTATTCGGCATCGTTCAAGGCGGTATGGATATGAACCTGCGCCGCGAAAGTGCCGAGGAGATCATGGAAATCGGATTTGAGGGTTACGCCATCGGCGGTCTCTCCGTGGGCGAACCCAAAGCCGAAACCTACGATGTGGCCGAACACACCGCGGGGTTGCTTCCGGCGGACCACCCGCGCTACTTGATGGGTGTGGGGACGCCCGAAGACTTGCTGGAGGGGGTGAAACGCGGCATCGATATGTTTGATTGCGTGATGCCCACTCGCAATGCGCGCAACGGCAGCGTGTTCACGTCGCAGGGGAAATTGGTGATCAAGAATGCCCGTTTCGCTCGCGATCCATTGCCACTTGACCCTGCGTGTGAGTGCGAGGTATGCCGGCGGTACTCGCGCGCCTACATCCGGCACCTGTTTCTAGCCCGCGAGATGCTGGGAGCGACGCTGGCCACGCTGCACAACCTGTACTTTTACCTTGACACCATGCGCAAAATCCGGCAGGCTATTCTTTCTGGGGGATTTGAAAAGTATTATTCAAGGGTACGGGCGGGGCCGTAGTACATTCCACTCGATCGTTTTGCGATGCTGGAAAGCCAATCCGACGAACCCTGCTTATCCCGCTGCTCACAGGCGGGATTTCTTTTTTCCAGTCTGAAACCCTGGCGAATTGAGCCTGATGGCGATTGCTTGCTGGATATACCTGTCAACTTTGAGAATGACTCTGGCCGCGGACGCGGGCGCCAGCGAAGGGATCATGCAATTTGTGATACTCTTCGTGCCCTTGTTCGCCATCTGGTATTTTCTCGTCATCATGCCCCAGCAGCGGCAACGCAAGAAAACCCAGGAAATGCTGGCGAATCTTAAGACGGGCGACCGGGTGCTGACCAGCGGCGGGGTCTACGGTACCATTGCGGGCTTTCGCGAAGAAATCGTACAGTTACAAGTGGCCAACCAGGTGAAAATTGACGTAGCCCGTTCCGCCATTACGAGTCTCCAATCCACGGAGAGCGCCTCACCGGCGCCCGCCGGTGGCGACTCCGGCAAACGGGAGGGGGCGGCGAAGGGTAAGAACTAGACTGGTTTGTACATTCTAAGGAAGGGCCTTCAATGATTTCTTATGGATTCTAAGATCAGAGGACGCTTTCTCATAATTTTCGGTGTGGTCCTGGTGTGCGTCCTCGGTCTGGTATGGGGAAACAGCCTCACCGCTTTCCCGCGTAATATAACCGAGTTACGCGAGAACCTCCGCAATCGTATTCGCTTGGGGTTGGATTTGCGCGGCGGGGCCCACCTGATCTTGCAAGTCCACGTCGAGGATGCTGTCAATATCACCACCGACCAGACCATTGACCGGCTGAAAGACGAGCTGAAAACCAAGAACATCCCCTACGATCAAGTCCAGAAAACCGACAGCACTCATATTTTAATCAAGGGCATCCCACAGGAAAAGTCAGGTGACTTCCAAAATATGGCGGCCTCCCAATTCACCGATTGGGATTCCGGCCAGGCGCCCGGGGACTTGCAGGCTCACACACTGAGTATGAAGAGCAGTGCTGCGGCCACCCTCCGCAACCAGGCGCTCGAGCAGGCTAAGGAAACCATCAGCAACCGCATCAATCAGTTGGGCGTGCAGGAGCCCGAGATTGCCGATTATGGGCAGGGAGACTATGAGCTGGTCGTGCAGCTTCCCGGAGTTGACGATCTCAACCGGGTTAAAGACATCATTCAGTCCACTGCCTTGCTTGAGCTTAAGATAGTTCATGACGATCATCCTTATGCTTCCAAAGAAGAGGCCCTGGCGGCTCACGGCGGAGTGCTCCCCCCGGATACACAACTTTTGTCTGGAAAGGCCCAGGGCGGGAGTGAAAACTCGCAGTCGGATGTTTGGTACATTGTGGACCGGATTGCAGCCATCACCGGCCGCGATTTGAAGGGCGGGGCGCAAGCCACGGTGGACAGGAACGGCAGGCCGGGGGTGAACTTTTACCTCGACCGGGACGGCGCCACAAGGTTCGAGCGGGTCACCGGCCAAAACGTCGGCCGGTTGCTCGCCATCGTTCTCGATAATGGTGTGGTGGATGCTCCTGTGATTCAGAGTCAGATCAAGGACCAGGGAATCATCGAAGGATTGCCCACCCAACAATATGCTGCCGATTTGGCGTTGAAATTGAATTCAGGGGCCCTGCCGGCGTCCATTAGATACGAGCAGCAGGAAACTGTGGGCCCGTCGCTGGGCGCTGACTCGATTCGCGCTGGAGTGGTTGCCTCCATTGTGGGCTTCGTGGCCATCATGAGTTTCATGCTGGTTTATTACAAAGGGGCTGGCATCAACGCGGACATCGCGCTGATCCTCAATCTGCTCATTCTCATGGCCGCCTTTGCTTTCATTGATGCGGTGCTCACCCTGCCGGGTATTGCCGGAATCATTCTGACGGTGGGCATGGGCGTGGATTCGAACGTCCTGATCTTTGAGCGCATCCGGGAGGAATTGCGGTCCGGAAAAGCTGTGGGGACTGCTGTTTCGGGCGGCTTTTCCCATGCATTTACGACGATTATCGACACTCACGTGACCACCGTGGTCTCGGCGGCAATCCTCTTTTCCTTTGGAACGGGCCCAATCAAAGGGTTTGCTGTGACCCTGACCATCGGCTTGGTCGCCAACCTCTTCACCTCGGTGTATGTATCCCGTTCCATCTTTGAGTATGTGCTTTCCAGGCGGGGTAAAGGTGAAGCGCTGAGCATTTAGGGTAATTGGTCAGTTTTATGTAGCGCCGACCTTCAGGTCGGCAAGGCGCTCAAAATCAAGATGCCGATCTAAAGATCGGCTCTACATAAAGGCCAAACTGACCCGCTACGGGATCTAGATTTGCCGGGCTTACAAAGTTCCTGGAACATTTGGGCGCCCTTCGGTGTCCATATTTAATGACATAGTGTGGTGTAGATCTCATGGAGCTTTTTCACGAACCCAAAATCGACTGGATGGGCAAGAAGTGGTATTTCATTGGCCTGTCCATTCCTCTACTTCTGGCAGGATTGATATCCATCGCCGCGCATCGAGGATTGGTGTACGGAATTGACTTTCGCGGCGGCACTGAAGTCACGGTAAAATTTGCCAAAGATCCCCCCCTGGATGCAATCCGCAAACAACTGGACTTGCAGAATTTGAAGGGTGCTACCCTTCAGCAAATCGGGGCGCAGGCGGACCATGAGGTCATTGTCGGGTTGGACCTGCGAACGACGGCATCAAGCGACGCCCTGGATGCGGGTGAGAAGGCTATTGTGAGTGCGCTCAACGGACTCTACGGCCAGGGACCGGCGGGCAAAATTGATTTTAATAACTCAAGTCCCCAGGCGCTTTCGGAAAAGTTGATCGCTGCCGACCCGTTGCAACTGGCCTTCAAGGGTTCGGAAGCTGCGGACAAAAGTTATCATAATTTGGCGGACGCCTTGATCGGTTTTAAGAATAACCCGCCCCAAAGCGGGCTGATCTCCGACTTTCAACAGTTGAAGACGGTTCCCGGCGTGACGCCCGCGCTGCTTTCGTTCTTGGACTCAAATTGTTATCTATCGAGCTATGGCACGCGCGGAACGCAGGTGGTGGGGCCCAAGGTAGGCGCCGACCTGCGCCGCCAGGCGCTCTATGTTACGCTGGCGGGCCTGGGCGCAATGCTTGTTTACATTTGGTTTCGGTTTGAGCTAATCTACGGCGTCGCGGCGGTCATTGCGACGTTCCACGACGTTCTGATTACTCTGGGTATCTTTTCACTGCTAAACGCAGTAGGATATGCCGGAACAGAAATCACGCTCACCGTAATTGCCGCGCTGCTGACGCTCGTCGGTTATTCGATGAACGACACTATTGTAGTTTTCGATCGAATACGAGAGAATGTGCGCCTGAATAAGCGGGAGAATATTTTTACCCTGGTCAATCGAAGCATCAATCAAACTTTGAGCAGGACCATGCTGACATCGGGACTTACTTTTCTCGCCGTCCTGTCGCTCTTCCTGTTCGGCGGTGAAGTGATTCACGGCTTTGCCCTGGTCCTGGTGGTCGGCGTCATCATTGGCACTTATTCATCGATTGCGATTGCCAGTCCGGTCCTGGTGTTTTGGCAGCAACGGAGCGGCCTGGGTGGCCGTGCACAGGCCGGCACGAAAGCCTGAGTTTTCGAGGCCGAACCCGCGGCCCGCCGCTAGTCTGGCGAGATTCACGCGGGAATTCTGGCACCGTCATCTGATCTTTACGGGAGGTGGCATCCATGTTTGATGAAACCTTGCTGGATTCTTCACCCTCACGTGCGCCCGTCCTGAATGGCACACATTGGGGCATTTCGTTTGCGGTCGGCGTGGCAGGCTTCCTGGTGGGATACTTCGTGCTGCCCCTTCTCAACGGACCACCGGAATCGGTGAGCGCGGGGGTAATCCAGTCTGCCTTCCTGGCAGCCATATTCTTCTCCTACGCTGCCATCCTCTGCTACACGTACTCGGACACGCGTCATCTGGGCTTAAACACAATCGTCTGGGTGGGCGCTGTTCTTATCCTCAACATTGTCGGATTTGTAATTTACCTGATTTATTCCGCCGCTAAAACCGACAATTGGAAACGCGCGACCATTCCGCTTGCCTACATCGCGGAATTCATGCTGATCGGCGTTGCTATACTTATTCCATTGCTCATCACCCAAGCTCTGCCCAAGACCATGTTGAGCGTTGCGCTTGTGGCCCCGCCACCGCCACCGCCTCCTCCACCTCCACCCGCTCCCGCAGCGCCGGTGAAGGTGATCAAGCGGCTCTCGGCGGAGGACTTGATGAAGGCCCCGACCGTGATTCCGAAGACCATCGCGAAAGTCAAAGACGAACCCGAGCCTCCCCCGCAGACAGGCACCGTAGGCGTGGTGGGGGGCGTGCCGGGCGGAATGCCGGGAGGTTCGGTGGGAGGAGTTTTAGGCGGCATTATTACCGGGGCCGCGCCACCACCGCCTCCACCTCCACCCAAAGCGGCCACTCCCAAGAGGATTCGCCTGGGCGGACAGGTGGAACAAGCGAAGTTGATTTTTCATCCCAATCCCGAGTATCCTCCGCTGGCCAAAATGGCCCGTATCCAGGGCACAGTCCGATTGGAAGCGGTCATCAGCAAGGACGGTACGATCCAGGACTTGAAAGCCGTGTCCGGCCACCCGCTTCTTGTGAAAGCCGCGATAGACGCAGTGGGGCGATGGCGATATCAACCAACGCTGTTGAACGGTGAGCCGGTGGAAGTGGTCACCGAAGTGGATGTGAATTTTACGCTCTCTGAGTAGCACACAGGCTTTGAAAATTTTCTAGGAGGAAATACAAAATCATGCTAGGGGCACACCTTTTGACACTCGGTATGTTGTTGTTTCAGGGAGAAGAAGGCGCCACGATCAGCTTCAATCCCATTGAGATGTGGCATTTAATGGGCCTTCCGGCAAAATGCGTCGTGATTTTGCTGTTCTTCATGTCGGCATGGTCCATTGGAGTGATGATCGATCGCTGGATCGCCTTCAGCGCGGCCCGGAAGCAATCGCGCGTTTTCGCGCCCTCCGTGGCCGGGGCCCTGAAGGACGGCAAAATGGATGAAGCCATATCTATTGCCGAGCAGAACAAGCGGAGCCACCTGGCTAAGGTCGTTACGGCGGGCCTCCAGGAATTCCAGGCTCACCAGGTTTCGAGCGAGATCCCCGGTGAGGAAATCGAAGCCTCCCGGCGCGCCTTGGAACGCGCGGCAGCCATCGTGCATGCGGAACTGAAGCGCGGCGTCTCCAGCCTCGCCACCATCGGTTCCACCGCCCCGTTCGTCGGACTGTTCGGGACCGTGCTCGGCATCATCAACGCGTTCAGCCAGATTCAAGCGACCAAGGGAACAGGCTTGACGGCTGTCGCCGGCGGTATCGCCGAAGCTCTGATCACCACGGCCTTCGGAATCTTCGTGGCCGTGCCCGCGGTTTGGATGTACAACTACTTCACGGGAAAAATTGAAGCGTTCGATGTGGAAATGGACAACTCCTCTTCCGAATTGATCGACTACTTCATTAAACGTTCTCAGCGAGGTAAGCGGTAATGGCTATCAAGGTTGGCGGTAAGGGCGCGGTATCCGACATCAACGTGACGCCGATGGTGGACATCATGCTGGTGCTGTTGATCATTTTCATGGTCATCACGCCCATGCTGACAAAAGACCATCCCGTTGACATGGCCAAGGCCGAGTTTCCCCGGGATATGGCCGACGCCGATAAGGAAGACGCAGTTGTCATTGCAGTGGACCGCACCGGCAAATTATTTCTCGGCTCCACCCCCCTGGAACTGGACGAGGTCACCGTTAAAGTGAAGGATAAGATCGCAAATCGCGAACCTAAAACGGTGTACTTGCGGTGCGACGCCCGGGCCAAATACGGCGATGTGGTCAAGGTGGTGGACAACATCAGGGCGGCCGGGGTTGAACAACTGGGACTTTTGGCCCAACAGCTCCAAAAGAAGGGCACTCCCCCCGCTTCCCCCGCCCCCTGATAGGCAAGCCGGGGAGTGAAAGTCCTTTTCAGTTGCCCAAAATCATGGGTTTGGAAGGGTGAGACCGAGTTGCCAGTCAATGGTGTTCGAGGGAGTTATGAAGAGGGCGATTAAAGTTGGGGCCGATGACGCGCGCCCCATGGTGGAGATGAACATCACTCCACTCATCGATGTTTTGCTGGTCCTGATCATCACGTTCATGGTGGTGACCAACCTGAAGCCTGGTGGCCTGGATGCCCAGGTTCCTGATCCAGGGGTAAAAGATGCGGGCAAGTCCGCCATCGTTGTGTCGGTTGGTGCGGACCATCACATCAGAATTAACCAGCTTCCGGTGGACCTGAATGCGCTTGGTTCCGGGCTTGAAGAAATCTTCAAGACCCGCAATCAGCGCATCGTCTTCGTTCAGGCCGACTCTACACTTTCATTCGGCGAGGTTGCGCGCGTGATTGATATCGCCAAGGGAGTCGGCATCGATAAGATTGGATTGCTGCCCCCCGAACGCCTGGCAGGTTGATCAGGAACGGGATTCGGAACCAAGGGCCGTAGAGGATCACACGGCGGTAGCAGTCCGAAATGAATTTTAAACAGTAATGATTTCGGGGAGGTGTTTGATATGTCGATGCATATTGGCGGTGACAATGCGGGACCCATGGTGGATATGAACGTCACACCTCTGATCGATGTTCTGCTCGTGCTGATTATCACTTTCATGGTGGTGACCAACCTGACCCCCAAAGGATTGGACGCCATCGCTCCTCAATCAAGACAAAACGAAAAGCCAACCCAGGAAGTGGACACCCACACCATCGTGGTATCCGTTGAGGCGGGCAATCACATTAAGATTAACGAGACTCAAGTGGACATCAGCGCGTTGGGCTCGCAACTGGACGACATATTCAAGACACGCAATGACAGGATTATCTTCATCAAGGGGGACTCCAGCTTGCCCTTTGCCGATGTCGCCCAAGTGATAGATATTGCAAAAGGCGTCAATATTGATAAAATAGGTCTGATCACGCACAATCTGGAAGAGGGCAATTAACTCCCCCACCGGATCTTCCACGGAGGAATGGAAAGATGAAACTTCAGAGACTCGCCCCTCTTGCCGGGGTGTTGCTCTTGGCGGCCTTATCCTGCGGATGCAACAAGCTCAAAGCGCGCGACCAATTGAATAAAGGCGTCAGCGCCTTCCGCAATGCCCAGTATCAGGCGGCCATCGAGAATTTTCAAAGAGCGATCGACCTCGATCCCAACTTGATGACCGCCCGCCTCTATCTGGCTACGGCCCACTTTCAACTCTATGTTCCGAGCGGGGATTCACCGGAAAACATCAAAGAGGGAGAGCAGACGATCACCGCCTTTGAAGACGTCTTGAAATACGATCCTAACAATGTAGACGCCATTTCCAGCATCGCGACGATTTATTATTACATGCACAAATTCGAGAAAGCGAAAGAGCTGCAAGAGAAGCGCCTCCAGATTGAGCCCAACAATCCCGAAGGCTATTACTGGATCGGCCAACTGGATTGGTCCATCTGTTTCCCCAAGCGGATGGCATTGAGAAAAGATAAGAACATTGCCAATCCCAAAGATCCGAACCATCCTGACATTTTGCCGCCCCTTGCGGAAAAGGATCGCGCTCAATTGGCGCAGGAGAACGCGGCTCTGGTGGACGATGGCATCAAAGCGCTGCAAAAAGCAATCGACCTGAAACCGGACTACGTCGATGCCATCGCCTACTTGAATTTAATGTACCGCGAGAAGTCCGATCTCGAGGAAGATCCCTCCGCGCGCGACGCCGACGTTGCCAAAGCCAATGATTTGAATGCGCAGGCCAACAATCTGATGAAGCAAGCGCAGGAAAAGGCCGCTCAAACCACCAAATAACATGGCTTCCACGCTCGCATGAGTTGGGAGCGAACTTTCGAAAGTCAGGCCGTTTGTTCAGCCCCAGCCCCGGGATAATACCCGGGGCTTTTTTGTTTCCACTCTGCATGCGGTGGGCGTTCCTGCATCAGGTCGCACTCAAGGTTCTGTGGGATGGGCCACCATCGCAGCCTGGTAAGCGGCAAGGTTGGAAGCGTCGATCACCGTGGTCCCGGTGTCAACGCGGGCGGGCAGCGGCGAAACCGGAGACGTCTGCCAATCCTTAAATTCATGAACTGCGTTGTGGTGGAGGTCATCGAGAAGTTTCAGGCCGTAAAAACTCATCGTATAAGGTTTCTGGCCGATGGTAGCGGAGATCACTCCACGCTTGATCCAATCCAAGGTTTCAGGATTGTCATCCATGGCCACGATGGGAATCTTGCCGTCCAGATTGATGCGATGGAGGGCCTCCGCCGCACCCGGGCCACCCGAAGCCTCGACGCAGACAATCCCGTCGGGTTTATCTTTCGGGTTCTTGCTCTCCAGTAGGGCGGAAATTTGGTCGTTGGCGCTTCTTGGGTCTCCTTTATCGTCGAATGTTTTGAAAATCTTGATTTGGGGAAATTTTTGGAATGATTCCGTCACGCCGCGCGCGCGTTCGTCGAGATTGAGCTGGCCGGGAATCGTGATCAGTACCACGTTCCCTTTTCCATGTAGAAGTTGTGCCATCCGCTTTCCGCTCTCTAGTCCGGCCTGATAATTATCCGTGCCCACAAACAGGATGCGCCCTGACGCCGGCGAATCGGAATCAACGCAGATTACAGGGATGCCGTCTTTGATCGCGGCGTCGATGGCGTCTTTGAACTTGTCCGGCTGGGCGGGCGAAATCAGGATTCCGGATGGATGACGGGCGACGGCTTTCTGAAAAGCGCTCAACTCATCGTCCGGCGAATAGGATTCAGGTCCGGCAAAATCAGCTTTCACCCCCAATCCATGCGCGGCTGCCGCGAATCCAGCTTGCGCCTCGTGCCAGTAGGGCAGCGATATGTTTGCCGCCACCAGAATGTAAAGCTCGTTCTCGTCGTGCAAAGGCTTTTGGCACGACGAGAGAAGTGCAACCATCAGGAGCAAGCCAACCTTTACAATTTTCGCTATGCCGACTTTCATCTGCACCTCCCGTCCTCGCGCGGACTTTGAAGAAGCCCCGGGCGTTTGATTCAGAAAGGCGCCCGGTTCAATGCCCATGTTGCGTGAAGCGAAGCATACCATAATATTTTCGGCGCGTATTTGTGCAAGCGGGTACCGTCCTAATCTCCCTGGGAGCGCGGGCGTCTCGCCCGCAATCAAATGATCAGGAAAGAGCGGGCAAGACTCCCTCGCTCCCTGCGCTGCAAATCCCGGAACTACCTGCAAGCGCCTGAGCTCGCCCGAGTTCAACCTGGTAGCGCTTGTACCAAACTCCATCCGTAGCCTAGAATGATTGTGTATGCAGTCCATCCAGCAATTTGAAGAGATCGTTAAGAAGGTACAGGCCTACCGTCCCGGGGACGATGTGAGCCTCCTGCGAAAGGCCTTCGAATTCAGTTGCCTCGAGCACAAGGCGCAAAAGCGCCTTTCCGGCGAACCGTACGTTTCTCATCTTTTGCAGGTCGCCGACGTCTTGGCGGATATGAAATTGGATGTTGTCTGTCTGGCGGGGGGGATGCTTCACGACGTTGTCGAAGACACGCCCACAACCATCGACCGGGTGCGGCAGGAATTTGGCCCCGAAGTCGCCGGAATTGTGGAAGGCGTTACCAAGATCAGCCGCATCGAGTTTTCGAGCCCGGAGGAGCAGCAGGCCGAGAACTTCCGCAAGATGGTGCTGGCCATGGTGGATGACATTCGCGTGGTGCTGGTGAAGCTCGCGGACCGGCTTCACAACATGCGAACGCTGAGCTTTTTGTCGGCGGAAAAACGCGCCCGGATCGCCCGCGAGACTCTGGACATTTACGCGCCCATTGCCCACCGCCTGGGTATGGGCAAGGTCCGCAGCGAACTGGAGGATTTGGCGTTCCAGCACCTCGATCCCGAAGCTTTCGAGGAAGTCAAGAAAGCCGTGGAGAGCCGCCGGAAAGTGAGCGAAGAATTTCTCACCGAAGTGCGCTCGCAGGTGGAAGCCAAGATGAAGGAGCACTCGGTTCCGGCGCGCATCGAGGGAAGGATCAAACGGCTGTACAGCATCCGCCAGAAACTAACCCGCCAGCACATTACCATCGATCAGGTTTACGACCTGTTGGCCATCCGCATCATCACCGATTCAGTAAAGAATTGTTATGCCGCGCTCGGCGTCATCCACAATACTTGGAGGCCGGTTCCGGGACGCATCAAGGATTTCATCGCCATCCCGCGGCCCAATTTATATCAGTCCTTGCACACTTCGGTAATAGGCCCCCATGGCCAACCGTTCGAGGTGCAGATCCGCACCGAAGAAATGCATAAGATTGCCGAAGAAGGCATCGCCGCACACTGGAAATATAAGGGTGGGGTAAGCCCTGCCCAGCAGGAAACCGAGCGCTTCGCCTGGCTGCGCCATTTGGTGGAGTGGCAGCAGGAAATGCGCGATCCCGGCGAGTTCCTTTCCACCCTTAAAATCGACCTCTACCCGGAAGAAGTTTATACCTTCACGCCCAAAGGCAAAGTGATTGTGCTGCCGCGCGATGCCACGCCCATCGACTTTGCTTACGCCATCCATACTGAAGTCGGCCATCGCTGCGTGCGCGCCAAGGTGAATGGCGCGGTGGTTCCGCTCAAATCGCGGCTGAAGAACGGAGACATCGTTGAAATCATGACCCAGGTTAATCACCGGCCCAGCCGCGACTGGCTGACCCTGGTGAAAACCTCGCGAGCGCGTAACAAGATCAAACACTGGATCAATCTCGCCCAGCGCCGGCAGGCGGTGGAAATTGGAAAGAAGCTGCTTGAAAAGGAAGCGCGAAAGTTCAGCATCGTCCTTAAAAAAGTGACGGAGGAAGACACTCTGCGGGTGGCGCGCGAATATGGATGCACGACCGGCGATGACCTCTATGCCGGTCTGGGTTACGGAAAATTTGCCATCCGCCAGGTGCTGGCGAAACTCGTTCCTTCCGTCCTGACTGAAACGGACAAACCCTCGGGTATCACCAGCGCCGTCAAGCGGGTGCTGGGCTTGAACCGCGACGCCGCCATAGAGGTCAATGGATATGATGACCTGATGGTCTACCGCGCCAAGTGTTGCAAGCCGATTCGAGGCGAGGCCATTGTGGGTTACGTCACGCGCGGAAAAGGGATCGCCGTCCATTCCAAGAACTGTCCCAACGTCCAAAATCTTTTGTACGATGTCGATCGCCGCATCAGCGTGGAATGGGCGGGGCCCAAGTACAGTCTTTACCCGGTCAAGCTGACCTTAATCACCGCGGACCGGCAGGGTTTATTGGCGGAAGTGACCTCGGCGATCAGCGATGTTCATTCCAACATTCAAAATATCGAAGCGCGCACCGGAGATAACCAGGCGTTGATTGACGTGACGCTCGATATTGTGGATATGCAACATCTGGACACAATTGTCTCTTCGCTGAAAAAGATCGAAGGGGTCTTTGAAGTGGAGCGGGTAATGCAGGCTTGAAAAGCGGGTTAGCGAACTTGCTGCCCGGCTGGTGGGATTCTCGCGGTTTGCCTATTTCGGTGCAGCAACGGGCGAAGGCTTAAGGAGCTTTCTGAATCTTCCCGGAACGAATGCATCCGGTGCAGACACGAAGCGATTTATGGACGCCGTCCACCAGGGCTCGCACCCGGCGAAGATTGGGATTCCAGCGGCGCTTGGTAACGTTGTGCGCGTGGCTGATTCGATTGCCAAAATGCGCGGTCTTCCCGCAGATTTCACATTCACGTGCCATTGAAACACCTCAAAGGGTTTGAACTCAAAAGCTGCATCTAAGATTCTACCAGAAACCAGCTCTTTTGCCCACTTTTTCGCGCGAAAGGTGGTTTCCGAATTCGCATCGCTGGGAGCGCGGCAGTCAATTCTGTTCTTAGGCTGGTGCGCAATCCGCGATACAATGAAAGTATGCACAAATTCAATATAATTTCACGCCGGGCCCGACCCGCAATGGCCGCCCTGGCACTCACTGGATTGGCGCTGCTCACCGCCTGTAACCAGAAGACGAACTCGACCCGCGAGATTTGGGCGGAGGTGGACGGCAAGCCGATTTACCGCGACCAGGTTGAAAGGCAATATCGCCGCCAGACCCAGGCGGGCTCGGACGCCGGCAGCCCCGTTCAGGCGCTTACTTTCAAATTAAACATTCTGAATGAACTGATCAACAACCAGATTCTGGTGGATCACGCCTCGCACGCGCGGATTTCGGTGGCGGAAACCGAAGTGGATTCCAAGCTGGCGCAGCTTCAGGTGGCCTTTACCCCGGATGAATTCCTGAAGAAGATTCGGGAACAGGGGTTGGAGTTGAGCGACGTCCGCGACGAGCTGCGCGAGTCCCTCATCATCGAGAAATTAATCAATAAAGAAATCACTTCACAAATCAAGATTACGGATGAAGAAATCGCTGATTTCTATAAGCATAACGAGGCCAGCTTCAACGTCCCTGAGACGCAATACCACATGGCCCAGATTCAGGTGACGCCCGTCAAGGATGCCCAGGTTCGCAATTTGAAAAACGATGACGCGCAAACGCCGGCGGCGGCCGAGCGCAAGATTCAGGCCTTGTACGCCCGATTGCGCAATGGTGAAGATTTTGCGACTGTGGCTCAGGAGTATTCCGAGGATCCCCGCACGTCAGTGGGCGGGGGCGACATGGGTTTTGTCCCGGCTTCTTCACTGGCGGGCAGCCCGATTTTAAAGCAAGTTTTGAGTTCCCTCAAGCCGGGCGAGATTTCAGGGATTGTTCGGACCCCGGCGGGATTTCATATTTTCAAGCTCCTGGCGGTCGAAGAGCCGGGCCAGCACCTTCTTTCCGATCCGTCGGTCCAGAGCGCCATCCGGCGAAACCTGACCAATGAAAAAAATGAGCTCATGAAATCCGCCTACATTGAGGACCTTCGCGACCAGGTGAAGGTGGTTAACAATCTCTCGCGGAAAGTTGTCGCGGCCGCCGGCAATCCCACTGCTGTTGATTAGCCGCCATTGATTGGCGCTAGGCCAGGCGAAGCAACTTGAATCCGGTTTCGACTCCCGCCAGTTCTTTGACGTAAACACGCTCCACACGGCCGGCTCGGGGCGCGCGCAGCTCGTTCTGCATTTTCATTGCTTCGATCACCAGTAGTCCTTGGCCCTGGACGACCTCCTGGTTTTCAGCCACCAGAATCTTCACGATCTTGCCGGGCATGGGGGCCAGGATCTCCTGGAGACCATCGTGGATTCCATCCGGCCCGGAATGCCGGCGGCGGCGGGGATCGCTGATTTCCAGTTGATACTGGCGCGAACCGCACGTCACATCATAAGCGGATGCTTGCCCGCCCGGCTCGCCGGGTCGCCCAGTCACGTGGAGTTCGAAGGAACGCCCGTCGATCAAAATTGAATATATGCCCGGCGAAATTTCCACCCAATCGGCTTCTCGCGAGGCGCCATCCACCACGAACTCGATGCGCCCCGCAGCCGATTGGCGAACCTCCGCCGGGTTCAGCTCAATCTGGTGGTCGTGAGAGCCCGAGTCTGAGTGGAGCTTAATTTCCAGCTTCATAAATGGGGGGGCTACCGGCCGCCCGCCGGCCAATGATTCAAGAGTGATTTGCGCCCTGCCATTTTCCATCCACTGGCGGGGGCCGTCCGCGCGCCATGGGGATTGTTTTTCCTCAATGCCTCCAGGGCCGCAACCAGAATGGCCGCCTGCTCGATTTGCGAATCGTCAGACGTTTTTGCAGACAACAGTCCGCCTTCCAGCACCCGGTCAATAAATCCGGTATCAATCCGGCCTGCCACAAATTCCGGGTGATCGAGCAGACGGCGGAAAAAGGAAATATTGGTTTGAATTCCCGAGACCTCGTATTCGCTGAGCGCCCGACGCATGCGCGCCATCGCTTCCGGCCGGTCGTTCCCCCACACGGCCAATTTCGATAGCATGGGATCGTAATCAAGCGGCACCCTGAACCCTTCGTTCACGCCGCCATCGTCCCGTACGCCCGGCCCGGAAGGAACCTTTAGCCTGGTGATCAATCCCGGTGAAGGGAAAAAGTTTTGGGCGGGGTCTTCGGCGTAAATTCGGCACTCCATCGCCCAACCTCGCATGCGGACATCCTCTTGTTTCCATGTCAGGCGCTCGCCCGCCGCAATCTTGATTTGTTCCCTGACCAGGTCAATCCCAGTCACCCATTCTGTGACCGGATGTTCAACCTGGAGCCGGGTATTCATCTCGAGAAAATAAAAATTGCGATTCTGGTCGACAATGAATTCCACCGTGCCGGCATTGGTGTATCCGGCGAGCTTGCCCACGCGCACCGCCGTCGAGCCCATCTTCTGCCGGAGGGTTTCGTCGAGCAAAGGTGATGGGCACTCCTCCACCACTTTTTGGTGGCGGCGCTGTAGCGAACATTCGCGCTCTCCAAGATGGATCAGATTGCCGAACTGGTCGCCCAGGATTTGAATTTCCACATGACGCGGCCGCTCGATGTATTTTTCCAGGTAAATTGAGGCGTCGTTGAATGCGTTTTGGGCTTCCGATTTCGCATTGCGGTAGGCGGATTCGAGGTCCGCCGATGATGCCACCCGGCGCAATCCCTTGCCGCCTCCACCCGCCGACGCTTTGAGCATTACGGGAAAGCCGATTTCGTCCGCGATGCGGCGCACCTCTTCCATCGATTCGAGGTTGTGGTTGGTGCCGGGCACAGCGGGGAGGCCGGCATCCATTACGGCGCGGCGTGATGCCGTTTTCGATCCCATCAACTCCATGGCTGCGACCGGCGGGCCGATGAAAACCGTTCCCGCCTGGGCGCAAGCGCGGGCGAACTCGGGATTCTCCGCCAGAAATCCATACCCGGGATGAATGGCTTCCGAGCGGCTGCGCCGGGCAACCTCCAGCACGCGGTCGATGCGCAGGTAGCTGTCCGCGGAGGGCGAAGGGCCGACGTGATAGGCTTCATCGGCAAAACGGACATGAGGGGCGCTTCGGTCAGCATCCGAATAAATGCCTACGGTCTGAATGTTCATATCGCGGCAAGTACGCATCACGCGCACGGCGATTTCACCACGATTGGCTATTAGGATTTTTTTGAACATTGCGTTTTCGGCGGGTTGGGTTCGGAGTTGATTTCAGATTTCTTCAGCGTCGCGATATCCTCCGCGCTCGGTTAACCGGCCACCCATGAGATGAAAGTAGTTTTACTGCACGGTGACTTCTTTCTTGATTTGAAGCGCTAGATTGAGCAGGCGGAGCTTTACGGGAAGCCCGCCGGTTGCCAATGCCCCCTGCCGCGCGAGCTTTTCAAACCCAGCGACTGTCACCGGGTTGTCCCATGTGCCTTCCCTGACGATGAACGAAATTATGTTGCCGTCCCCCTTGGCCAGCATGACGGCCACTCCCCGGTCAGACATGAACCCGGCGGTTTTTAGAACGTCACCCAGAGCCTTGGCGTCCTCCTCCGTGGCGGAGCCGAAGTAATAAATTTCGTCCTTGGTTCCTATGATTGCTTTGCCGACCGTCATTTCTTTTTTCGGTTCGCGTTGGTTGTTCATTAGTCGAACTTTGATAGGGAAACCGCCGACCGTAGGAGTGACCTCCCGCCCGATTTCCTCAAAGGCGGAAACCATTCGTGGGCTGTCCCAAATTCCTTCTTTGACTGCAAACGACACCACGGTGCCTCCTTTACCCTTTGTGAGGAGAACTGTAAAGCCTTTGCCGGTAAAGTACCCGACGTTCTTCAGTTTGTCACCCAGTCCCTGGGCATCCTCTTTGGTGGCGGACCCATAGAAATAGACCACGTCGTTAGCCCCAATAGTTACTTTGGAGCTGGAAATGGTAGAGACCTGTTGTATGAAGAAAAGGATAAAGAGAGCACCGAAAATGGCTACTAGAGCGGCCATCCCGACGCCGAAGGCAATCCATCGCGACCCGAGTTTGCCCCCGGAGCTTACATGCTGTTGCACTGCCGGACCCTGAAGGCTTTGGGCGATGCTCCTCATCACCACCAGGAGGACGATAGGAACGGCGTACAAAGCGCTCGCTGGTATCAAATTTGCGCTGACCATGGCGAGTATCGTCACCGCCAGACCGGAGAGAAAAACCACCGCTGCATTAACTTCTTTTCCCAGCCGCCGGTAATTGACCGCCATCAAGATCGCCCCGGCAATGGGAGCGCCCAGAAGCGTCGCGATTGTCACTGAACTGGCATCGAACAGAGTGTAGGGAGGGACAGGTGGTTGAGGCGCTTGTTCGTACTCGGGTGTAGGGGATGTATAGGAGTCACCCACGCGTGGATTCTTACACGAGGGCACAAGCAAAGTCAAAGTAAGCCAGGAACTTTGTCGACCTCAAAAAAGCTGGCAAGCTAAAGGGAGGAATAGGGCCTTGGGTGGTCGTCCAAGGCCCTGGGGGATGTTGGGCGGGAAAGTTGGAAGGATTGAACTGAAGTAGACAGAGCCTTGCGGCTCCGTCAATTAGGGCAAAACGCTTCTTAAAATCGTATAAAACCTGTTCCAATGGCCGCTCTTGGTGGAGCCGATGGGCGCGGATTGCTTCGCAGTGGCGCGCAATGATTGTAATCGCCGGAAAGCGGCAGAAATCCGAATGTCCCTGAGATGGTCAGCAATAATGTCCCGCGGTTCGGTGGAATTGGCTGCCGTTTCGGCAGCGAATTCAATTTTCGCAGGGGAAATGCGATCACGCTCAAACCAGATGGCTTCGATCTGACCTTTATCGTTGGTGATCCATTCTTTTTCGAGCATCTCGTTATCTCCTCATTTAATTTGCGTTCGAAATTCATTCCTCGGCGATTATGCTTTGAAGATCCACTTGGGAATCTCTTCAAAAAACCGAACTGCCACCGCAGCTCCCCGCTCGTTGGGCATCAACGCCACAACCTTAGCGGAGGCCTCACGCGGCCCGGCGGACTGGCGCAATTGCACTTCCTCGCCTCCGTAGAGAGGATAATTAACCATGAAGATGACGGTGTCGTGCCCGCGAAACATGATAGTGGTTTTCTCAGCGGCGCCCTTGGCTCTGGTCGGTAACCCGAGGCGAATGGGAATGTTCGCCGGCTTTGCGCTGGGGAAGAGCGGGAGTAACCTGCCCAAGGCTGGATCGTTCGATCCAATTGCGGCAGGGGGAATGAAATCGCGGTTTGTCGTTGAAATCTGTTTTTCTAGTTGCAGCACTTTAAGCCTCCATTAACACCGTCGTCGTGCGGAAGTGAGTAATGCACGGAGGGTGCCAAACCTTCTGGGGTAAGCCAAAAGCCTCAATTCAAGGTGTTTAGGTGATAGCCGGGCGATTGGCCGTTGAGCCCACTAATCTCAGGCGTGGATGCTTCCAGTCCCGTCCATAGACATGAATTGGTTTCTCATGCCGCCGGGTTAAGAAGGACACCGCGCTAAGTAGCAGTATTGATGCGGTCAAACCGCGTTCTGAAATGTTTTTCTCCGATTGGCAGGAGTCTGGTACGTGCCTTGCATAGGAGTGAGTCGGACACGGGCACGTTGCCGCAAATTATGGCAATAGCCTTCTTAGGCTGACTCTAAACCGTGCCCACTGCAGCTGTGACAAGGAAACTATGAACTTGCCGACACAAGTTGAGTTATCAGGAGCGGAACTGAAGCTGTTGCAGTCGCTGATGTTTCAAGAGTGCGGAGTGTATTACGACGAGAGTTGTATCCCCTTCCTTCAAGAACGGGTACGGGGCCGCTTGCGAGCCAAAGCCATCGATACCTTCTATAACTATTACCGCTTACTGACCAGCTCTGAGGGCAAGCAGGAATTGTCCGCATTGCTCGAGAATGTCACTCTCCGTGAGTCGGGCTTCTTCAATAACAAACCCCAGCTTGACCTGTTCCAAAAGGTGATCCTGGAGGAATTGTTAAGGCGCAAACATACGCGCCGCGACTGGACCTTGCGGGCCTGGAGCGCCGGTTGTTCCACGGGACAAGAGGCCTTCACCATGGCCATCCAGATTGCCGACGCCCTGGCTTACTACTATCTCAGCAATCCATTGCCTCAGGAAGCTTCACGGGTCAAGCCGCTGGTTCCACCCCCCTGGCGCGTGGAAATTATGGCCTCGGACATGAGCTATTCGGCATTGCAGACGGCGCAGGCCGGAGTCTATCTGGAAAAGCACATGGCCGGTGTGGAGTACACTCACCGTCTCCGCTACTTCGACAAGATGGGCGAGCGGTACGCGGTGAGGCAGTCTCTCAAGAGCCTGGTGCAATTTGACTTGCACAACCTGAAGACGGAATTCCTGCCTCAACATAACGACGTCATTTTTTGCCGAAATGCCATGATGCGCCTTGAAGAGGCGGAGAAAAGCCGTCTGATCGATAAGCTCTACCGCTGCCTGAATACCGGCGGGTACCTCTTTGTGGGGCAATCGGAGAGTCTGTTCGGGCTTACCGATAAATTCCGCATGATTCATCAAGACAACGGGACCGCGTATCAGCGAATCGAGAAGACGATATGACCACGATGCACCAAACGCCCTTGTGCCGGGAGCGGGCCAGGAAAAAGCAATCGAGCGCAGGAGCGTTGGCTGGGAAGGAAATGCGGGGAGGATTATATGCAAGATTTTGATTCTTTGGTCCGAAGAAAGGACGGCCTGCCATTGCAGTACTTGATTGTGGACGATTCGGTTTTTGCCCGCAGGAACCTGCAAAGGATCATCTCGATGTTCGGCGGAGTGATGGTGGGCGAAGCCGGGGACGGACGAGCCGCCATCGAAGCTTATGGCCGCCTGCTGCCCGACCTGGTGCTGATGGACGTGACGATGCCGGACATGGAAGGGATTGAAGCGGCTGAAAACATCATCAATCAGCATCCTGACGCGCGCATTGTGATGGTTTCATCCGTCGCTTATCAGGAAAATGTCTCGGAGGCTCTTCGCAAGGGGGCGCTCTATTTCGTCCAAAAGCCACCCAAGCCCGAGATCCTCTACGACGTGATCAAAAGCGTGCTGGGCCAGGATGCCGTTGCCGCCTCAGCCACCAAGGAGAAAAACGACTCCCATGAGAATTGAGTTGATCCAACCCTTCATCAACGCCACGGACGCGGTGCTGGCCGAAATGCTGCCAGGGCCGGCGACGATTAACGATGTCAGCATGGACGAGGAAGTGTACCGGCGCAAAGGCGTGGCCGCCAGCGTGGCTATTCGCGGCGACATCGAAGGCCGCGTCATCTTCGATCTTGAATCGGAGACAGCTCTCCGCGTGGCACAGGTTCTGGCCGGGGGAGAAATCGAACCCACCGAGCAACTGGCGCGCGAAACCCTCTGTGAGCTGGCCAACATCATTGTGGGCAACGCAGTGACGTTGCTCAACGACCAGGGTCACAGCTTTAAAGTTTTTCCACCGAGCATCCACACCGACGAAACAGGATATGCCGGCGGTCCAGATAGCGAAGCGCTGGTGATGTGTTTTGAGACTCCAAGCGGGAAGGTTTATCTGAACATCTCCCTCGATTACAGCCATCAAAGGGCATATAGCGCCGCAGAGTCTTTGGGATAAGGAGATTTATATGCATTCAAAATCGGGGTCGTCATTCAATTTGGAAGCGGAGACTGACATCAAACGCGCTCTGGTGGTTGATAACAGCCCGGTGGCCCGCAGCGCCATCGTCATTCTACTGCAACGGAACGGGTGGGAAGTGATTGGGGCCGCGGACGGCGCCGAAGCCCTGATGCTGGCAAGCACCTGGCACTTTGACCTCGTGGTAATGACGCCGGAGCCCTCGAAGGTCCCCGGCCTGCAACTGGTGCGCATGCTCAAGGGGCAATTGCTTTCTCCCGCCGTCCGCGTACTGCTCCTGGTCAATGAAATCCAGTGCGTGGGCGAAGTTAAGAAGTGGGCGGACGCCGTCCTGGTCAAAAACGACCACGTGGAAAAACAACTTCACAGCAAGCTGGTCCACTTGTTCGGTTTCGCCAGGCCTCATTGGGCCCACAAACTGAGGCGGCATCACACGCATCACGAGTCCTCGCACCATTTCAGCTCTTGAAGAGTTTCTCCGGCATTTGGTAATGGGTCCTGGTTTTGTAGCGGCGGGTTGTGGGGACCCCAGGTAGTGCTTTGGGCCCCGCCATGCGGTGATGTAAAGCCGCATTTATGCCAAAGTGGCGGCGTAAAGCCGCCTCTGCATCAAACTGACCCTCGACCCGGCAATTGGTAATGTCCTAATTCCCCTGGGGGCGCGGGCGTCTCGCCCGCAATCTAATGGAGAGAAAAGAGCGGGCGAGACGCCCGCGCTCCCAGCAATTCAAACCCGGACTCGACCCGGCAATTGAGGTCATTGACAGTGAAATGGCCCCTGACCTATAGTAAGTTTGTTCCGGATCAAAATCCTTCCGCGGGCGATAGCATTGCAATTTCCAGTCTTATTCGCGGACCATTTCATGTTGCCAGGGCAACACCGCACTTGAGCGAGGTTGGCATTGTCAAAAGCTGAAATCCTGCTGGTAGATGACGAATCCCAGCTTCGTTTTACGGTCCGGCGTTTCCTGGAATCGAGGGACTACGCCATTCTGGAAGCAGACTCCTGCAAGGCTGCCCTGGAAACCTGTCGCGCTTCCCGGCCTGACGCCATCGTTCTCGACTACAACCTGGGCGATGGCGATGCCTTAAGTCTCCTGCCTTCCCTGCAACAAGTTGTTCCCGACACCCCCATCCTGATTCTAACTGCCCACGCTGAAGTGGATTTGGCCGTCCGGGCAATGAAGCTGGGGGCCGAGTATTTCCTCACCAAGCCGGTAGAGCTGGCGGCTCTTCATTTGATTATCGAACGTGCCCTGGAAAATCAGCGCAACCGGTTGAAAGTGGTGGCCAACGAGTCCAGGGTCGCACGCGATTTTCAGGACGCATTCTTAGGTCAGGGGCCGGCCATTCACCAGTTGGCACACCTTGCCAAAAACGCTCTTCGCACCCAAAACCCCATCTTGATTCAGGGAGAGACGGGCGCCGGCAAGGGCACCCTGGCCATGTGGCTGCACAATAACAGCTCCCGGTCCAAGGAAGCCTGTGTTGATTTAAATTGCGCCGGCCTATCCAGGGAGTTACTTGAAAGCGAACTTTTCGGCCACGAAAAAGGGGCCTTTACCGGCGCGATTGCCAGCAAAATGGGATTGCTGGAAATAGCCCACCGGGGGACGGTGTTCCTTGACGAAATTGGTGATGCCGACCTCATGGTCCAGGCCAAGTTGCTGAAAGTGATTGAGGACAAGAGCTTCCGCCGCCTGGGCGATATTCGCGACCGGCATGTGGACGTGCGCTTGATTGCGGCCACCCACCATAACCTTCACGAGTTGATCAAAGAAAAGAAATTCCGCAGCGACCTTTACTTCCGCATCAGCACCGTGCTGCTTAAGATTCCCTCCCTGCGCGAGCGCCTGGAGGATATGCCCCTGATCGCGAGGGCCTTGCTGGAGAAGATTGCGGTGAACTTGAAGCACGCGGAAATGGAAATGACCGCGGATGCGCTGGCGGCTTTGCAGAGATATTCCTGGCCGGGCAATATACGCGAGTTGCGCAATGTACTGGAGCGCGCCGCTCTGCTCGCCGACGATGGGATGATCAAACCCAGGCACCTTCAATTTGAATTTGAAACTGATGGCCAGCCCTCGGACGCATCGCCCTCCGCGTTCGGCGACACAAAACTTACTTTGTCCGACATGGAACGTATCTACATTGAGAAAATTATTCAGGAAGAGAACGGCCGCATCGAGCGTGCCGCCCAAAGGCTTGGCGTCCCGCGCAGCTCCCTCTATAAAATGATCAAAGCCATGGGAATCAATGTCTCAAAAGGGCCTTCGGCATCTCTCTAAGAGAGAAACCTTCCCCGTCTTTGTCCCATCCAACTCCTACAAATTTTAGCTAAATCGCACAATTAAAATAAGTTACCAATTCCCGGCCCCCGGCCCAAGTTTGGCAACTCCCGTGCTTTTGTCCCAGTCATGAAAACGAAGATCCTGATCGTTGACGATCTTAAAGAAATAGTAATGACGATGAGCCGGTACTTCGCGATTCACGGATTCGAAGTGGACTGCGCATCGGAAAGAGAAGAAGCGGAAGCGTTGATCGGCGCGAACTCATATTCGGTTGTGATTACCGACCTGCACCTTACGCCTGTCCGGAGCAATGAAGGGCTGGAAATCGTCCGGCTTCTCCATCACGAATCGCCGGAGACGAAAGTCATCATGCTGACCGCCTACGACAATGAGGAAGTTGAAAAGGAGGCGGACCGCTACGGGATCTCAGCCTTTCTCCGCAAGCCGGTCTCCCTGCCCCTCTTGCGCCAAACTGTCCAGGAAAGCCTTAGGAGGCTGACGTAATCATGTTGACGCTGCTCGATACCATCTTAAAGCCAGGTTCTCTGATGCCGGTGTTCCAACCCATCTTTGAAGTCCACGGGGAAGAGCGCGAGTTGTATTACCTCGAGTGTTTGATGCGCGGCCCGAAGGGGACATCGGTGGAGCGCGCGGATGTTCTGTTTGGGTACGTACGCCGCAAGCGGGAAGAGATCGCGGTGGACCGCGCCTGCATGCGGGCGGCTCTGCAAGCCACTTCCATGCTGCCCTTTGAACCGCACATCTCCGTCAACGTGCACGCCTCCACGCTCGGCCGCGACGCCGGGTTTGTGAGCTATCTCAAAGGCCTGGCGGATGATTGGGGCATTTCTTCCAATCGCCTGACCGTTGAATTGATCGAGCACGCACCCTTCTGGGACGTCGCCGGAATCTGGCGGGCGATTGACGAATTGAGAAGCTACGGGATGCGCCTTGCCGTGGACGATGTGGGCGCGGGACAATCCAACTACAACATGATTCTTGATTGCTGTCCGGACGCTTTGAAAGTTGACGCCTATGTAGTCCGCGGATGCCACGCGGATAAGCATCGGGTGGCCGTGCTTGAGTCCATCACCACCCTGGCACGCAGGTTTGGCGCCCAAATTATCGCCGAAGGCATTGAAGAGGCCGCCGATCTGGAAGTGCTTCTGGGAATGGGCATAAATCTGATCCAGGGTTACATGCTGGGCCGGCCCATGACAGTTCAAAACCTGCTCCAAACCGGGCTGCTGCGAACGAACGAGGCGAAATTGTTGGCCACGGTTCCCGGAGCCCAAATCGAAGCAAGTAGGCATACAAATGAGGTCTGAAGGATGAGGAATAAAAAAGTTCTTCTTGTCGATGACTCCACCACGGCTTTACTGATGGAACAAATGATCCTCAGGAACCGCGCCGACTTTGAGCTGATCGTGGCGCGTGACGGTCAGGAGGCCGTGGAGAAAACACTGGCCGAGCTGCCTGACTTGATCGTGATGGACGTGGTGATGCCCCGCATGACCGGCATCGAGGCCTGCAAGCAGATTCGCTCGCAGGACCATACCCGGCACATCCCCATCATCCTGGTTACCACTCGCGGCGAGCCCGAGAACGTCGAGATTGGATATGCCAGCGGCTGTAACGATTATGTAACCAAGCCGATCAATGGCGCAGAACTCATCACCAAGATTGAGGACTTGATGAGTGCGGGAGAGGAAACGACACGATGAGCACTCGAGCAACAGAAACCGGCCAGCCGGGCGGGACTCACGATTCCGGCGTTCAAAGCCTTCCCGCCAACCCTCGGCCGGAGGAAACAGAACGGCAGGATGGGCCGCAGAGCGCAGCGGCGGCCGTTCGTCCTTGGGAAGAGGAACGGAAAGTTCTCGAACAAACCCTGGCTGATCTCAGAACCGAGCAGCAACAATTTCTGGAGCGATACGTCGGGTTGGAAGAACAGAATTCCGCACTCACCACGCTCTACGTCGCCTGCCAAAGCCTGCATAGCTCGCTCGACCGGCCACAAATTCTGTTGATCGCGCGTGAGATCATCGCCAATTTGATTGGCTGCGAGGAGTATGTGCTGTTCGGCGTTGGGCCTGATGGCTGGCTTGACCAGGTGGACTCCTTTGGACTCGATCCGGACGCGTACAAGAAAATTCCGCCGGGCGCCGGGATCATCGGGCGCGCCGTGACCACCGGTGAGATTTGCCAGAATGAAGAAGGTGGAAGCGGGGCCACGGAATTGGAATCGAACCTTACCGTGTGCATACCCTTGAAACACAACGGCGCCGTGACCGGCGCCATCGCCCTGTTTCGATTGCTGCCTCAGAAGTTTGAGATTCAAAACCTGGATCGCGAGCTGTTCCGTTTACTCGAGACCCATCTGGCCCATGCACTGTATTGCTCTGAATTGGAGCAAAGTGCGGGCGCAAAGAATGGAGTTGGGGCGTGAAAATCTCTGCCGAGCAACGCGGGCAGGAACACGACTTTTCGGCTGGGCAGTCCAATATGATTCAAGATACACCGGCCGTCAAAAGCGTATATCTGCACCCCGGCCAACTCTTTGTGGCCACCGAGCCCGCCGCCGTCACTACGATCCTCGGATCGTGCGTGGCCGTTTGCGTTTGGGATCTTGTGCTGAGCATCGGTGGAATCAACCACTACCTGTTGCCGGCGGGCGTCAAGACGGCCTCCACGGGCCTGCGTTATGGAAACGTGGCCATCGAACAGTTGCTGGAAAAACTGAGTCGCGCAGGGGCCACTCATTCAAATTTGCGCGCGAAGTTGTTTGGCGGGGCGTGCGTCCTGGAAGCTATGCGCGGTAAAGAGAATCACCTGGGCGACAAGAACGTGGATATCGCCAGGAAAATGCTTTCCGAAGCCGGGATTCCTGTGGTGGCTTCCGATGTAGGCGGCGGCCGCGGCCGCAAGCTGATCTTTCACCCCCATGAGGGGAGTGCATTAGTCAAGTTACTTTGATGGAGTGTAATGGGTTAGTTTGAGTAGCGGCGGCTCGGGGACCCCATATGGCGAGCCCCGAAGCACGACCTGGGGTCCCCGCAACTCGCCGCTACAAAACCAAGCTGACCCATTAGCTGAGGGAGAGGAAATGGAATTCGATTTCGAAGCTCTAATCCAAACATTTAAGGCCGAAGCCGAAGAAAACCTGGGCCGGATGGAAGAGTCCCTGGTCGCGCTGGAGGATGCCCCCGCTGATCATGAACTGCTTCACACCATTTTCCGCGTGGCCCACACGCTCAAGGGCAATGCGGCGGCGCTGGGCTTTACCGGCCTCACTGAGTTTGCCCACCGGCTTGAAGACTGCCTTGACCGGCTCCAGAAAGGAACCGCCCAAGCCGGCACCGGACTTATCACCGCGCTGCTGAAGTCCGTCGACGCCATGCGGGAGTTACTCTCCTCCTCGCTGGCGGGCAATGTCGAAATGCAGGATGCTCACCAGGAATTGTTGAAGGTCCTGGCGGAAGAATCCGGAGTCATCCCTCGCACCCTCCATCCCGCGGAGCCTGCCCATCCGGCAGCGCCGCTGCGGAACTCTCCTGGCCGCCGCAAAGAAGACCAAACAGAATGGAGCGAGCGAACGAGAACTTTGCGCGTGGACATTGACAAGCTGGACCGCATGCTCAACCTGACCGGCGAAATTGCCATCGCCCGCGGCCGCATTCGCCAGATGCTGGCGGAGCTCGAGGGCAGGAGTGGCGAAGAGACGCTTGAAGTCCAGCGCGATTCGGACCGCCTATTCCTGGATCTTCAGGAGCTGGTAATGAAGATTCGCATGGTCCCGATTGGGCCCACGTTCCGCCAGCACTCCCGCACCGTGCGCGACCTGGCCACGTCCTCGGGAAAGCAGGCGCGGCTTGAGATTGAAGGGGAAGAAGTGGAAGTGGATACGACCGTGGTCAACCTGATCAAGGACCCGCTCACCCACATGCTGAGGAACGCCGTGGACCACGGTTTGGAAACGCCCGAGGCGCGCCAGGCCGCGGGGAAGGATCCCTGCGGGCTCATCCGCCTGAAAGCTTTCCACGATACGGGGAATATCGTCATCCAAATCAGTGACGACGGTGCCGGATTGAATCGCACACGCATATTGGAAAAAGCCCGAACTCGAGGCCTTGCGACCAAGGCTGAAGTGAACGATAGCGAACTCTTTCGGCTCATTTGTGAGCCTGGTTTTTCCACTGCCGACAAGGTAACTGATGTTTCCGGCCGCGGCGTGGGCATGGACGTGGTGCGCCGCAACATTGAGGCCCTGCGTGGAACGGTGACCGCGGAAAGCAAGGAAGGCGCGGGAACCACACTCACCATCCGCTTGCCGCTTACCCTGGCCATTATTGAAGGATTCCTGGTGGGGGTGGGAATTGAAACCTACGTGCTCCCCCTGGATGTTGTGGTTGAGTGCGTTGATCTGCCCGAAAGCGAACGGGGCAATGGCGCCTCGGAAGGGATCATTAACCTTCGCGGCAAATCTCTTCCCTACGTGCGAATGCGCCATATGTTCGGCGGGGATATCGAAAACTCCGCGCGCGAACAGATCGTCGTGGTCCAGCACCACGAAATGCGCGCCGGACTGGTGGTGGATTCGCTCTACGGTGAAAACCAGATCGTGATCAAGCCTCTCGGCAAAATCTTTCAGGGGCTTCCCGGCGTGAGCGGCTCCACCATCCTTGGCAACGGACGCGTCGCTTTGATTTTGGATGTTCCGGCAATCGTCGCCGGGCTGTCTAAATCCGCGCCTGAAGAATCCCCTGTCATCGCATAACGACTACATTTCAGAATTCCGTCACCGCACCCAGACGGCCCATGTCTCCGGATTGCCGGTTATGCAGCCATTTACATGCGGGGTTTCGATTATCCATCTTCGTTAAAAGAGGGGCATTGAGTAGACTCCGAGCTTGTATGCCACGTTCCGTGCGTTCTCTCATGAATTAAATTCCCCACCGGATTTGATTTTTGACGCAACTTGTTTTCCAAGTTAGACTCACTCTTATGAAGTTCCTGACATGGATTCGGGCGAAGTTGCTGCCACCGCAAGAAAAAGGAGATTCCGTCAGTGACCTGTCTGCCATCCTCCATAAGGCGAATGACCGTCTACGTGCGGAAGAGTACGAAAAAGCTCGCGGGCTACTCTTGCGAGCGCTAAAGCTTCGGGACGGGTTTGAAGGAACAGCAATGATTGACTACATTCTGACATCGCTGTGCTGGACTTGGCTGGTGCAGGAGCAGTATGACGAGGCGATTAGCTTCTTCAACAAAGATATAACTAAATACTCGGGCGATTGGGCGGCTTATTGTGAACGCGCTGCGGCACTGTGGTACTCGGGCCGATTTCAGGAGTCCATCCAGGACTACTCGCGGGCGCTTGAACTGAAGTCAAACAATATTCAATCACTCTCCGGTCGCGGGCAGGTCTTTGCAGAAATTGGCCAATATCAGAAAGCGATAGACGATCTGGATCTCGCGTTGCAGGCACTTGAATCTGTTCCGGCCCTCGATCCGAGTTGGATCGAATGGAAGAAGAATAGTCAAGCCTTTGTACGCAACGGACGGGGAGTTGCACTTGCTGGCGTCGGCAAGAATGAGCTAGCAATGGAAGAATTCGAGCAATCTATAGCGTTGTGCCCAGAAAATGCTTGGGTGTATTACAATCGGGGACAGGTTTACGATCTTGCTGGCAACCACGAAAAAGCGTCATCGGACTACCAAATTGCAGTTACTAAGTGCGGCCCTGCTTTGACACCCCTCCAGAAAAAACGCGCCCTTGCACGGCTCCACGACAAGACAAGCTAATTATGATTTTCGTTGCAAGATCCAGATTGCGCATTCCGCGTTTAGGCGCATGAGGGCTTTGCGTCGGGAAGGACCGCATTCATGTCAAAAGAATCAAAGTCCGTTGATCCCAAATGGGGGTCGAAAAACCCACCAAAGAAAGGCGTGCCGTTCGCGCATGCCAAATTCCGAGCAGATGGTCGCCGTCTCAGAAGTAGTTTTCGCATAAGCCGCCACCCGGCCACGTTCCGACTTGGATTCCGTAATCGTCCACAAAGACAAAGCGACAAGCCATCATCTACTTATTCGAACGCCGTATCGATGGACCTTGAGGTTGCCGCACAAAAAGGGGGCCACTCAATTTAAGCCTGGCGGCACACTAATTATGAAGATAGGGACGCCACCGGGTGGCCGGTTGTATACACTGACAACATTCAGAGCCGTTTTGGCCCAGGAATTATTTTCGTGCCCACACTGAGGTCACCGCGTCCTGGCGAGATGATGAAAAAGTCGAATCGTCATGCTGAGCGAAGCGCCTCTGTATTTCTTGGAAAACAAATTCGGGTATCCTTCGATGCGCTCAGGATGACAGTCCTTAAGACCGTTTCTCGGCAACTTGGTAGAGGAGGAATATCATGTCGAATATCAGCCGCCGGAAATTTGAACTGGTCATGATGGCATCTTTGGGAGTGAAACCCGCTCTCTCCTGCGAGATTGTGGCCTTTGACGAACCTAGTGACCAACCCGCGCGCGGTGGCAGCATCACCGACGTCGAGGGAATTCGGGTGGGACATTTTACGGACTCACGCCGCCCGACGGGTTGCACCGCATTACTCTTTGACGGCGAAGTAACGGCGGGCGTCGACTACGATGGCTCCGCACCCGGTTCCTATCTGGGGGTAATGTTGCAGCCGGTGAGTCCCATCGAGACAATCCATGGATTGCTGCTGACCGGCGGCGGCCCCATGGGGCTGGCGGCGGTTCCTGGCGCGGTTCGATATCTCGAGGAACGCAAGATCGGATTTGACTGGGGAATACCCAACATCCGCATTCCCATCGTCGTCGGCGCCGTGATTGATGATCTCGCCCTCGGCGACGGCAGAATCCGGCCCGACGCCGAGTCGGCGTACAAAGCCTGCCAAGCTGCTTCCTCGGCGCCAGTGGAGGAAGGGAACGTGGGAGTGGGGGCCGGCGCGACCATCGGCAAAATGCTGCAAAGCCACGGACTGCGGGGCATGAAATCGGGTTTGGGCACGGCCAGCTTGCGCGTGGATCAGGTCACGATTGGAGCCCTCGTGGTGGTGAATGCGGTCGGTGACATCATTGACTGGCATCGCGGCAAAATTGTGGCCGGGGCGCGACGCGCCGATGGCAAAGGGTTCGCCAACATCATTGAGACTCTCAAGAGTTTGTCGCTGCGGTCTGGATTGCAGGTTCATGACCCGGTGTTGCACAGTACAACCCTGGCGGTGGTTGCGACCAACGCCCAATTCAACAAAACGGCTCTCACCAAAATATCCATGATGGCCTCCACCGGGGCGGCGCGGGTTATAAATCCTTATCACACCAACGGGGATGGCGATTCTACTTTTGCTTTGTCAACCAACCGGGTGAAATCAGATCTCGGAATCTCAGTGGTGGGAGCGCTGGCAGCAGATGTTGTCTCTCAGGCGGTACTTCGCGCGGTCGGAGCCGCTCACTCGATTGAAGGCTGGCCGGCGATGCGCGATCTGCCAGTTGAAACGTAGCGAGCGTTATCCCCTCAAAAATCGCGTATACCCTCGCCCCCTTGGAGGAGAGGGGAAGGGGTGAGGGGGTTCAAAATAATCGTAAATGCGTTTGAATTTACCGCAGATGTTCCCGGCGCCGCCTAAGTGGGGACCACGCCCAGCCCGGGTCCTCGCAGTCCACTGGCGTCCAACATCCCGTCGCGCACCAAGAAGATTCCGGGAAATTTACTCTCCCACGGTTTGTTGGCGGCAGGAACATACTCGCGGGCATTCGCTTCCACGCCTTTCACGCCCGGCACGTGTGCGGCCAGTCCCACCGAATGCACCAGCGACGCGCCCGGACAGGTGAGGTCCTGCACGCATAGAAACATTTTGTACTTCTGCGCCGCGGCCGCCATCAGCATGGCCTGGCTCTGCCCTTTGCACGCCTTCAGCGCCACGCCCGTATAGCCCATCTCCCGCGCGAGCAGCAACATGTCGAGCCCGGTCAGCGATTCGTCGATGATCACCGGTTTCAGTTTCGCCGCCTCGTGCATGGTATTTTCCCGGTACTTCTCGAGGTCCCGCGCGGTGGGTTGTTCGATGTACTGGATCCGCTCAAAGGCAGCGGGATTCTTTTCCTTCAGACGGCGCATAAATTCCAGCAGATATTCGACGTTCGGACACCTCTCGTTGAAGTCGAGGGAATATACCCATTGATTCACCCGGTGTTCTTTTTGTGTTTCAGTCGCCGCGCCGTCAATCCGCGCCATGCGATCGAGGTCCCACACCAAATCGTTGCCGTCCAATTTGATCTTGATGTGCGTCAGCCCATTGTATCGAATCCATTCGGGCAAGGTTTCCGGCAAGCCGTCGTTGATTCTTTTTTTGATGTCCGCGGCCACGATGGGGTCAGAGGCCCCGACGGAATGATAGAGCGCCAGGCGCGGCTCGGGCTCCCTCAACACATATTGGTCCAAATACTCACTGGTGAAATCCTTCCCGAGATAATGCGACAAGTCGTGCGGCAAAAATTCGCGTCCATAAGTGTGATAGGAACTTACGCCATAAACCTTTCCATACGCGTCGTGAATGGCGGCATCAAAGGGGCTGGCAGTGACCAGGGTGCAAAGTTTGGGAATGGGCTCTGTCAATTGCAGCCGCTGCGAGACTTCTTTAGCCGCCTTCAAATATTCAGGCTCCAGCGCGACGTTGATTTCAATAGGGTGGCCGGGCTCCTTATAATTTGCCGTGATGTTTTGAATTTCGCCGGCGAGTGCCTTCATGGCGCCCAGCGTCTGGTCATACGACATTTGTTGGGAGGGAAATGACCAGACATTCCCCATCGTCATTGAGCCAAAACCGTGGGCCGAACGCCCATCGGCTAAATGCACCACGCAGCGGACGTTCAACAAGGTGACGCGATCCACCTCTCGGCCGCCGAATTTGTAGGGAGTGCGATAACGATACTCTTCGTATTCGTGCGTTACGGAATCAATCCGAATGTTGCCGGGTTTAGGCGCGGAAACAATGAGCATGTTCAGACTGCGGAACGCAAGCGGCGCCAGCAGAGGAGACCAAGGCGCAGTTCGCAGAAATATGCGCCGGCTGACCTTGCCGCGTTTCGTCTTATTCCCGTGGACCATCGCGATTATCCCACCTATTCGAGTGCATCACGTTAGGTGCCGTACGTTTCGTTTAATCGAGCCTTCAGGAACTGCAAGTCACGTTTGAGTGCGGCAAGAATATTCTCTTCCCGGGCTGCGGGAGTGTCCCCCGGCACCTCGTACTCGATGTGGAGCGAGATCGGGCCGTGGTATGCGCTCGCGGCCAGCGTTTTCGCAAAGTACTTCCAGTCCACCATGCCTTCGCCCAGCGGACAGTTATTGTCCTTCCAACCCTTTTCTGTTTTCTCCCAGCGAAAGTCCTTGATGGCCACCATCTTCAAGCGCGGCATCACCAGGTTGGTGGCGATCTTCCAGCCACCCACGCCACCCTCGGCGACGGCGTGACGAGGATCGAAATAGTATCCGGCCCACTTCGGGTCAAGTGTCTCGATCACCGAGGCCATATCCCAAACCGGCGCTCCGATGTACGTCTCGTGGTTATGGTACCCCGCCTGGATGCCACACTGCCGGCTTAGCTCGACAAGTCCCCGAAATTTCGCGCCTGCCTCCTCGAGCTCCTTCCGCACATTAACCAATTTATACCGGTAATAACCTGCCTTGAAGAATGGAATGGAAAGTTTGGCGGCAGTGGAGAGAATCGGGCGGGCGGTCGGATCCTCTGCATCGGTGAGTTCGGTGGTGATCATCGGGACTTGCAGCCCTTCTTCGCGAATCATGCCCACCGCCTTGGGAAGATCCTCGGCAGCGCGCTCGGGTAGAACGTGTCCTCCTGTCCGTACAGTGAGATCGATACCGTCGAAGCCGATCCGCTTGGAAGCCTGCGCCAGCGCCCGCCAGTCCATTTCCGGTAGAGGTTTGGAGAAGATACAAAGCGGACCCTTAAACGGGCCCCGCACATCAGGCTCGAAATGGGCCGCCGGCGACGAAGCACCGCAAAGAGCCACAGTCGAGGTGCTTAGAAAGTCGCGCCTTGAAAGTTTTAATGTCATCGCTTTCCCTCTTAAATGATTTATGGAACTTAGCGAATGCCGCGCAGGGCCGTGGTTGAACTTGTAAGTATGTAATCAAAATATTTCGCCGGGCCGGAAGCATGAAGTGACAGGCTAGTGCCCGATGTTATGGCAAAGATCGCAGTTCAAGCGCGCCTTGCCCAGCTTGTGGCAATCGACGCAGGCGGTCATGGAAATATCCTTTTCCTGCCAGAGGGAGTCGCGTTCTTGCACGGGGCCATGGCATACCGCGCATTCCACGCTGGCGCTGATGTGTTTTTGATGGTTGAAGAAAGCCAAGTCCGGAAGCTTGTACACGGCAGTCCAGGAAAGAAGGCTGTTGTTTTTTTGGAACTGAGCCAGTTTCTGGATCGCCGGGCTGTCGGTCTTGATGCTTTGATGGCAGGCCATACATTCCTTGAGCCCGGGGATCGACATCTTGCCGCTTATTACCGCGGTTTGATGGCAGGATTCACATTTCATTCCTGCCTGAACATGCTGCCGATGACTGAATGGGACAGGCTGGGTAACCGCTTTGACGGGAGCGGGGATGTTGTAAGGCTCGCTTCCCGGGCCCGCCGAAATCGTCCTTCGCTGACCCTGGAGATTTATTCTCGGGGGAGCTTTTCCTTCCGGGAACAGGGCATAGGCCGCCAAAACAGTGGGGGCGGTGGTGTCGGGATTGAAATATCCGCCCGGCCCCACTGCAATCACCACAAATTGTTTCTTCGTTTTCTTTCCCAGATAGGTGATGGGCGTGGCGTGAGCGTTGGATTCGAGTTTGTCGACCCAGAGTTCTTTTCCCGTCCGCGCTTCGAAGGCTCGGAAGCGGTGATCCGCCGTGCCGCCGATAAAGACCAGTCCTCCTCCGGTGGCGATTGAACCCCCAAGGCTGTAGATACCGGTCTTGGGAATCCCGCGCGCCTCTAGTTCATCCACCACGCCCAGCGGCACTTTCCAGGCGACCTCCCCGGTCTTCAAATCGATTGCATTCAATTCACCCCAGGGCGGCTGCTGGCAGGGATAATGGTGGTCATCCCAAAAGCGCGCGTAGCCTCCCCACTTGCTGGCGCGAACGTAGGGCTCGGGAGATCCCGCCGGCTGCGGTTGCATGTAGCCTACGGCGCCCACCTCGCTCACATTGACGAAGAGATAATTCAGGGTGGGGTTGAATGAAGTGCCCGACCAATTGCCGCCTCCCAAAGTTCCGGGCATCTCCACGGTCATATTGGCAAGGCCCCAAGGTGTGTAGATCCCCCCAGGCAAGGCGGCGCCGAAGTTTTCGAGGCAGTAACTTCGCGATTCCGGAGTGACGGTCGTGATCTCGTCGCGCGAGACGGACATTTTGGAGAGCGGCGGGGGTTTGATGGGAAAGGGTTGGGTGGGCCACGCTGCTTCCCCCGGAACCTGACTCGGCGCCACGGGACGTTCTTCCACCGGGAAGAGAGGCTTGCCGGTGAGCCGGTCAAGAATAAATACAAACCCCATTTTGGTGACTTGCGCCACCGCCGGGATATCTTTCCCGTCGCGGCGGATGGTAATCAAATTGGGCGGGCCGGAAACATCGTAATCCCAGATATCATGATGCACCATTTGGTAATACCAAATGAGCTTTCCCGTGGCGGCATTGAGCGCCACCAGCGAGTTGCCGAACAGGCCTTGACCCTTGCGGTCGGCGCCGTAGAAATCGTAGGTGGGCGAACCAATGGGAAGGAAAATCATTCCCCGCTCCTGGTCCAAACTCATGATCGACCACACATTGGTTCCCGAACGGTCTTTCCAGGCATCACCTTCCCATGTTTCGTGCCCCGTTTCGCCGGGTCTCGGGACAGTGTGAAACGTCCAGACCAGCTTGCCACTGCGAACATCAAAGGCGCGAACGTCGCCGCTCGGACCTTTCGACGGGAATTCCTGAAGCTCCGATCCGGTGATGACGAGATCTTTGTAAATCGTTGGAGGTGAGCTGGAGTCGTACCTCGCTTTCGGGAATTGGTCCGCGACCCCCTCACGAAGATTTATGCCTCCGCCGTCGCCGAAGCCATTGCAGGGTTTGCCTGTTCGTGGATCCAAAGCGAATAAGTGCGCGTCCAGGGTGATATAAAACAGGCGCTGGTCAAGCTCGGAAACCGCGTCTCCGCACCTTACAGCCGAGTGTCCCTCCCAGTAGGCGGCGCCTCGATTGGGTACGGAGCGGCGCGTGCCAGCCTCGTCTCGAAAGGGATCGAATACCCAAAGCTCTTTGCCTGTTTCCGCATCCACGGCTATGGCGCGGCTCGTCTGGGTGGTGAAGTAAAGCACGCCGTCCACCATCAAAGGTGTGGTCTCAAAAGCATCAATTCCACTGTTGCGAGTTGGCGCCACTTCATAGGTCCAGGCCCTTTGCAGTTGCCGCACATTGGTGGTGTTGATCTGTTTCAGAGGAGAGAAGCGCATCCCTCCCGGATCGTGGCCATAGTTCCGCCACTCATTCTCGGCGGAATGCGAAGTGGTTTGCCCGAAGCAGGGACCACAAGCCAGAAAACAAATTAACCAAATGGAGAAGCGCGGCCGCATGAAGATGTACCTCGGCGAATACCTATTATTTCGATTCTCTCATAGCTCTTTCCCCCGGCAATCCAAAGCAAAGAATGTTCGGGCCGATGGCAATCGCCACGAACTGTTTGCCACCCACCATGTAAGTCATGGGCGAGGTCTTGTTTTCCGCGCCCGCCGAAAAATGCCACAAAGGTTTTCCCGTTCGTTCATCCATGGCCACGAAATCACCGGACGGGTCCCCATAGAATAGCAGTCCCCCGGCCGTCGCCAACATTCCGGCATCCCTCTTACCCTCGGTTGGCCCGGTCTGCTGCATTTCCCAAACGATCTCTCCGCTATCGATGTTAATCGCGCGCAGATACTTCCTGCCGGGCTCGACGCGCGTGGATCTCCTTTTCCAGCTTTCATTGTTTACATTGGCCCTGCACTTCTCAAGGGCAACTACAAAATAAAGGCGGGACTTCGGGCTGAATGCCGTGGCGTTCCAGTTGGCAGCCGTATCCGGACAGGTCTGGTCGCCTTCTTTTTGAAGTTGGGGACGCCCATCCGCGCCGATGCCGCTCGCCCATGTCAGTTTTTTCACAAAGGGTTTGGCCAGCAGAATCTTGCCGTTGATCCGGTCGAGCACGTAGAAGAATCCGTTGCGATTGGCGAAGAGCATCAGCTTGCGGTCCTGCCCTTGAAAACGAGTATCCACCAGAACCGGCGGCTGATTCGCGTCCTGATCTTTAGTATCGTGAGGAGTGAACTGGTAGTACCACTTCATCCTGCCGGTAGAGGGATCGAGCGCCAGGATGGAATCCGTGTAAAGGTTCTCCCCGGGACGGTCGCGGTCGTCGGAATCGGGCCAGGGATTTCCCGTCGGCCAATAGAGCGTGTCGGTTTCGGGATCATAAGAGCCCGTCGACCAGGTGGCGCCGCCTCCCAGGACCGGTCCTTTGGGACCCCAGGTTTCACTTCCTGGCTCCCCCTGCGCAGGGATGGTCCAGGTTCGCCAAACACGTTCACCCGTCGCGGCCTTGAATGCGGCGATGAATCCGCGAATGCCCCAGTCTCCGCCGGAAACACCGGCGACAACCAAATCCTTGACGATTAACGGAGCCACAGTGGAGCCGTAGTGCTGAAGCTCATCCGGCATCACTTGTTCCCAAACCAGTTTTCCCGTGACGCGGTTCAGGGCGATCAGATGAGCGTCGTCGGTCACTCTGAAAATGTTTTCCCCAAGAATCGCCACGCCGCGATTTGTGCCGAGTGATGCGTCGCCCACCAGAGCAGGAGTGCGTGGGCGGGAATAATTCCATATCTCTCGCCCGGTCAGGGCGTCTAGCGCGTAGACCGAATTCGGGCCGGTGATGTACATGATGCCGTCGGCCACCAGGGGCGTTGCCTCCAGGCCGAAGTACTTCATGTTCTCGTTAAAATAGGCGTTGTCGGGGAGCAGGTTCTTCCAGAGAGGTACGGTGAAAATCCACTTCAACTCCAATGCGCGAACATTGGTGGTCGTGATTTCACTCAGCTCGCTATACCGGTTCGCGTTCAGGTTTCCATTGTAAGTAAGCCAGTCTCCGGGATTGGGATGCAGAATGCGTTCGAAATCAATGCCGCCAGTTTTTGAGGCCCGGGGTACGTGCAGGGCGCCCGGCTTCACGCCGGTCAGACGGCTCAAGTAGGCTACAAGGTCTTGCAATTCTTCGGGAGTGGCTTGCACAGGGGGCATGACCGATTGTTTTTCATCCAAGATCGAAACGATTTGCCCTTCCTCGAGCAAATGAAATTTCCCCTCCAGGTCTTGCACAAGAATATCAAAATTGCTCCGGTTCCTGGCGAAGCCGCGGACCGAATTCCCATCGCGGACTTTGACCGTAACCATTTCATAGCCGGGCGTGATATCAGCGCTCGGTTCACGCAATGCTGATTGTATTTCGCCAACGGTCTTCTCATTTCCCAAGTTCGACAGATCAGGGCCGATTGCGCGCCCTTGGCCAAGGACCATATGGCATGAGCCACATTCACCTTTGCCGAAGAAAAATTGCCGGCCCGCCTCGGGACTGCCGGGCACGTTGCTTTCTGCCGCCACCGAATTCAACGAGCGGATGAAGGTGATTAGTGCATCCAAATCCTCTGCCGAGAGATCGAAAGGCGGCATGCCCGAGGTTGGAATTCCATTCTTGATGGTAGTTCCCAAGCGCTGAACGGACATTTTGCGGACCCGGGAATTTGCAGTTAATCCTGGTCCCTGGTCGGTGCCCCGGAAATCCGATCCGTGGCAGCCGGCGCAATTCGATGCGTAAAGTTTCTGGCCGTGCAAGACGTCCGGCGTCGAGTTCGCGGGATTCTGGGTGGCGAGCAAGGCCAAGGCGAAAACCAATTCGGGCATCATGGTTGCCGCGACACCTCCACCATCGGCAGGATTTCCACATAATCGAGCCCGGCGGTTTCACCGCCATCGGGCACGCCCTCGATGCGAATTTCATCGCCGGGCCGCAATGCGATGCCGGAGATGACTCGGGCCGTTGAAGAGGATGAATCAATTTTGTCAGTCGGCAAGTGACCGTCGGCGATCCAATGGTCAATGGTTTGGTTTGCAACCGCGAGCCGAAAATGGGAGGCGCCGTTGTTTTGGTCGAAGTATTCCACGCGAAGCGTATACCACCCGGGCTTTCCCTCGAATTGGAAGCTGGCGGCACAACTCGCGGCAGTGCATGTGACCGCCTTGCCGCCCGAGGCGCCTTCCCACGGTTTTACGTCGATCGCAGAATAACCTTCCAACTTCATTTGTTCGGCTTCGATGCGGCCCGGGTATTGGCCCACGCGGCCCTTTGCGTCCGGGATGCCGGACTCGCGCATAAACCAATTGGAAACGGCATCGCGCCAGACCTGCGCCTGTCCCGCCTGGTATGAAAGTTGGTCGAGCACTTGTTCATAGCGATGGTCGTCCACAAAACTCTTTAGAGACTTCCACTCGAGGACGTAGGTCGCGGCGGCGTCCGCGCCGGCGTAATGCAAATCGTAAATTTCCTGAATAACGGTTTTGCCGGAGTGGAGCACATAAGTGTAAGGCACATGATGCATGAAAAGCAGAAGATCATCCGGACAGGTTTTGAGCGATTCGTAAATCTTCGCGACTTCGGGCCGGTACTGGCCGATATAACCGGTTCCGGATGCGACGGTTCGGTCCATCCCCACGCCATCCTTGTCGGCGCGGTGCCACTGGCCCCAACCGTTGCTCTCCGACGCTGTAACGCTGACGCCGTAATGATTCCCCACAATGTCGGTGAGGGTTTGCAAGCCCAGCGGCCCGGTGTAATTTTCATAAACACGCCACGATTGCAGGAGCATGGCGGTGACCGTCTTCAAGACAATGGGATTGTCGCCCAACGTGAGCCGCGTCCATTCCTCGGCGATTTGTTGCGAGCTCATGTCGGGATTCCACGCCAGGCGCCCGAATCCGTAGAGGTTGGCCTGCGAAAGCTGGTTCCCCATCCAGTCGTCGTCCAGCCCCACGTTGGCGACGCCGACGAACCCCCCGACGGGCCGCTTAAAAACCTTTCCCGCCACCAGCGCTTTGACGAGAGTGCCAGCGCCGCGGGCGTGCATGTCAAAATCGAGCGTCTCTTTCCACATGGGAACCAGAAATACCATGTGCCGCGCCTGGCCGATATACTCCTGGGTGATTTGCAATTCAATCGCCTGGTTTGTTTTTTCGAGGGCGCCAAAAAGCGGAGAGGCCGGCTCGCGCACTTGAAAATCAATGGGCCCGTTCTTGATCTGGATGACGACGTTTGAATCGAACTGGCCGTCGAGAGAGTGAAAATTGTCATAAGCGGCGCGGGCACGGTCGTTCTTCAAATTGCGCCAGTCCATGTGGTGGTCGTAAACAAACCCGCGATAAAAGAGCAGCCCTCCATGGGGCCGGAGGGCGCGCGCGAGCACGTTGGCGGCATCGGCGTGGGTTCGGCCGTAGGCAGAGGGCCCCACGCGCCCTTCAGAATCGGCTTTCAGGACAAAGCCGCCAAGGTCGGGAACTCCCTGATAGAGTTCGTCCACCCGCAATTTCCAAAATGCGATCACGCCGGGGTCGAGGGGATCGAAGGTGTCCAGGCCGCCGACCGTTTTCGGGCTCCCAAGATCGACCGCCAGTACCACTTGCACGCCCCAGGGCCGGAAAGCATCGGCGATGCGGGCAATCTGCGGAATGAATTCTGGCGCGAGAATTCGCGGGTCCGCATTCACATTGTTGATGGCGCAGCCGTTGATGCCCAGTGACGCAAGCAAGCGCCCATAATTACCGACGCGGCTGAGGTCTTCGCGTACACGGCCTTGGTCCCAAAAGATGGAGCGGCCTCCATAACCGCGCTCGACCGAACCATTGAGGTTGTCCCACTGATTGACCCACCGCACCGGCGCATAGGGCGATTGCTTTTCGTCGAGGTCCGTTAACGGTTTGCCCAAAGCGATTTCTCGAAGCAAATTGAAGGCGCCGTAAAGCACGCCGCGATCGTTTTCCGCGCTAATGATCGTGTAAGAAATTCCAGATACTCGAACCGTTTTAAGCGAGTAGCCGTCCGGTGGGAGGGTGGCCGAAAGATGAAACTGCGGCGCCGCGTGCTGGAACTCAGCCAGGGTGCCAATAACGATAGCGCTTTCCGATGGAACCTTGGACCCTTCGCGTAAAGTCCGGCCAAGCATGCTGCGAATTCCCCGAACCAATTCGTCGCGCGCGCTCTTCGATATTTGCGAATCACCAAAGGTTACAACCACGGAGGGCAGGGATTTCTGGTATTGGACGGCGAGAGCCGACCGAAGAGGAGCGTAGCGGAGCCAGGCGTCGGCGCCGGATTCAGCATGCAGGCTGGCGGCCGCCAGCAGTCCGCACAGAAAGCACCCCGTCAACCGCATTGCTCCCCCTCCCGGTAATCATGCAAAGGCATGATAAAACTCAAATCGAAAAAGGACGCGCCTGTTTAGAGTTTGTAGAGGCTCGTGGCATTGTCGTGAAGCAAGGCCCGGGCAAGGTCCGGGACTTGGGACTCGGAGATATAGTGCGAAACCATCAACTCCGCCAAAACGCGCGACAATTCCCGGCGTAGCAGGGCCAGTTTCCCAACGGACCATTCCACATTGTACGCGTCGGAAAAAAAGGCGTGAAGTTTTGCCGCCGGAAGCGCCAGCAGCCGTTCTGTAAGCATGGCGCGGATGTACGGGGGCGAGAATCCGTACCACCAGAAACCCGAGAGGCTGATATTGGGATAGCTCTTCGCTGTGGCGACGGCCTCCTGCGAATGGGCTGCCGCGGCCAGGAACAAATCGAAATTCAAATCCCGAAATTTGTGAAAGAGCAGCGCATAGCGGGTTACCAAGCGGGGACTGATGATCGCAACCGCAGCTTGGGCGGGCAGTGGCCGCTGAACCCCCAATAATAACTGTAGAGGCAGATGCGCATCGCAGGCCAGCCCGGCAAACAACTCCAGCAGATAGGCGTGCAAAGATTCGAGTTCATGATGGGAAAGTGACGCGCCTTTGCGAACCCGCTCGTAAAGCTTGGCAGCCTTGGCGCGCCCGGCGGGAACATAATCCTCGTCCGGTGACAAAGAAAGTGAAAGGGCTTTGCCTCCGACCTTTGCAAACCCGGACACCTGCTCCGCCGCCACGCGCTCGAATGATGCCATGGTCTTGAGCTTTTTCCCAGCCATCACGCCAAATTGGCGCAACGTGCCGGCGGTGACGGTGCTCAACACATCGTCAAGGCGAAGCGTCCCAAAAAACGTTTTGGCATCAAAGTGGGGAATTGTTTCCGTAATATTCAAAGTGAGTGCGGTCTTGCTGACGTGGTTGGTTTCCGCCAGGGTGCGACTCGGCCACGACGGATCGGCATGGGTCGCCTGGACTTTGGCATTCGCATGGAGAAGCGCATCCCGCGTAAGCTCGGCGTCAACCTCCACCCCGTACAACGCCAGCACGCGCCGCAGGCACCAGAAAGTGATGGTATTCGATAGTTGTTTACAATTCTTCAGGAAGAGGTCCAGCTTTTCCTCCACCGACTTCGCCGCTTTCAAAATGGCGGAGCTGAGACCAACAGCTTCGAGTTCACTCACAATATAGTGATAGAAGACGATCTCGGTAATGTCGTGCGCCGAGGGATCTTGGCCGTTGATGTGAGTATGAACATCCACCACGGGCAGGGGTTGAACGACCTGGGCCAGAAGTTCATCCGTCAGTAATTCGACTGACTTATTGGATTCCTTCATCAGATTTCCCTTCCCGGACAGGTCTCGACTTTCCCGCCGCCACTTATTGTGCACGCTCGCGTTTAGAAATTCATAGAGAAAAAGCAACCACTCTAACAGGATGAAAAGAAAAGCCTGTTAACCTGTCATTCTGATCCCGCAGTCGCGAGAGAAAAATCCCAGCATTGAGGCATTAAGCGCTACCAGGATTCTTCGTCGGTCGCCGCGGCGACCTCCTCAGAATGACATTTTTCCTAAGCCTGCTAAGGGACGATACGCTGAATTGACGGTCTAATGGAACAATTAATTGGCATCCGCTATTGCACGATTATCTTTCTGCCACGACGCCCAAACTGCTGACCTTAGGTGTTCGACTGACAAAAAACAGCAGGAGCCTAGCAGGCTTGAAGTTCTGCCAGGCTCCCGGGATGTCACCTGCCTGTGCCCGAAATTATTCTTCAGGCACCAGGGCGAGGTTGCCTCGACATGGGGTTGGTCGGAGGCCGGGAACCGGCCAACGGAAACCATCCGTTGCCGCCCTGGCTAGTCCGAGTCTTCGTCTCGTGATGCGCCCCGACTAATTGGGCAACTTAAAGCTGATATCAATCGATACCAGGGCCGTGTCTTTTCCCGGCTCGTATTCCCATTGTTTGACACAATCGACCGCGGTGGATTTCAGGAGTGGATTGCCGCTGACCACGATGACGTTGTTGACTTTTCCGTCGGCGCCAACGACAGCTTCGACCTTCACCGTGCCTTCCACATGCATCTTGAGCGCAATCTCGGGATACTTGGGCTGCGTCATCTTTTTGGCCTTTCGAGTTTCAGCGCCCTGCAAGGTCGCAACTTGCAGACAAACGCCTGCAACGAGTGCAACCAGAATCAAAGACTTTCGATTTCTCATTACTTAATCTCCTCTTCTAATTTGGTTCAAGGAAGCATTGCAAGCCTCCTCGGGATTTCTTCAACTGTTACTGCTTTCGATCTGGGCTGGCATTCACCCCATTCGAGAGCGTGATCATCCGCTGGGTACATAAGCACCGGAGTTGCCAAAGTAGGGACCGCGCCCGGAAGATCGCCAGGGTATTCAATCGACTGCGCTTGCAAACTGCTGGACCAGCTTGCGCTTCAGGTTTAATTCTCACCGGTAGATGGCTCCCGTCCAGTCTATGGACGATTTGCCCGAAACCGCGCGACAGGCGGCTGCCCACTGCTTTTGCTAAGTGACGCCGTGCGAACGACCTGGAGCCAATTAGCCGTCGCGGCGCAGTCTGGTATGTGGCTTGCTTAACTGGGAAGCGAGGGCAGACATTCCTTCGAGTGCTAAAGGGATGGAGGCCGTTGCCGCGAGGGTTAAGGACAGGGATGAAGTAATTCTAGACCCCGCCAATTGAAGTTTTGGGCCTGAAGAAGTGAGGCGCGCCAGCCGCCGTGAGGAGTAGAAGGATTTGAATGCCGGCGCCCACACGCGGCCCTACGCCAAGGAATTAGTTGGAAACGGTAAGGACCTTTGCCCTGAAGTGGCAATAGGAAAACTGATCTGAGAATAAGGAGTAGATCGATATGAGGAACTTTGGAATCGGAAAGAAAATAGCCTTCGGCTTGAGCTTGGTGGTGGCCTTGATGGTCATCGTAGCCGGATCAGGCTATTGGGGATTGAGTGTCACCAACGGGACCATCAAGAACATTCTGAGCAAAGACTCAAACCTGACTACGAACGCCCTGCTTGCGCGCGTTCGGATTCTTGACCTGCGCCGTTTTGAAAAAGATTACGAGCTGAACATCGGGGACAAGAAGGCGCAAGCGGAATACTTTACCAAGTGGTCCGATTCACTGGATGATCTCCAGAACCGGATCGCAGATCTTGACAAATTTACCAACACGCCGCAGGACAAAGCCGTCATCCAGGAAATGCAGAACGACCTGACCACCTACATCACCGGCTATAAGGAGATGAAGGCGGGCGTTGACTCTGGAAAAATTCGCACGCCCCAGGACGCCAATCACCTCATTTCGAAATACAAAGATGCCGTCCACACGATGGAAGATACCTCTCAGGCATTCGCCATGGACAACATTGATCGGATGAACTCTCAAGGCGCTAACGTTGCCGGAGTGGAACGACGAACGGTTGTATTGCTTGTAGGCTTCCTGGTGACCGCAATTGTTCTGAGCGTCTTCATTACCATTCTGCTCAGGCGGAGCATCGTCAATCCTTTATCGGAAGCCATCGAGGTTGCTGACCGCGTTGCAGCGGGTGACCTGGCCCACGACGTCAAGGTGAACCGCACCGACGAGATCGGCAAATTGCTCAAATCCAACAAGGAAATGGTCAACTCCTTGCGTGGCATGGCGACTTTGGCGGAATCGATTGCCGCCGGCGACTTGTCCACCAATGTAAAACCCCAGTCGGAAAAAGACATTCTCGGTAACGCATTCTTTTCGATGACCTCGAAACTTAAACAGGTCATCGCGGAAGTGCGCGAAGCCGCAAACGTAGTCACAGCCGGGTCGTCGCAAGTCAACGCCTCAGCCCAGCAGCTTTCCAGCGGCACCAGCGAACAGGCTGCGTCGGTGGAAGAGACCACCTCAAGCTTGCAAGAGATGAACGCCTCCATCACTCAGAACGCGGAGAACAGCCGCCAAACCGAGCAAATGGCGCTTAAGGTCATCAAGGATGCCGAAGAGAGCGGTAAAGCGGTGAAAGAAACCGTGGACGCGATGAAAGCCATCGCCGAGAAGATTTCGATCATCGAAGAAATAGCTTACCAGACGAACCTCCTGGCACTGAACGCCGCGATTGAGGCGGCCCGTGCCGGCGAGCACGGCAAAGGTTTTGCCGTGGTCGCAACAGAAGTCCGCAAGCTGGCGGAACGCAGCCAGACGGCAGCTCAGGAAATCAGCGGCTTGGCAGGCTCGAGCGTCAAGATCTCCGAGCGCTCCGGGACTCTGTTGGCGGAACTCGTACCCACCATCAAGAAAACCACCGAGCTGGTGCAGGAAGTCTCAGCCGCTTCGAACGAGCAATCGTCGGGTGTCGGCCAGATCAACCGCGCCATGAGCCAGGTGGATCAAGTGACTCAACAGAACGCGTCGGCAGCGGAAGAACTTGCTTCGACGTCTGAAGAAATGGCCTCGCAGGCTGAATCGTTACAGCAACTGATGGGCTTCTTCCGCTTGGGCGATCACGACCTGACACAACCCAACCGGCAACACGCTGCACCGTCCACACGGACCGTATTTACGCAACCCCGGACAACTGCACCACATGGTTCGGTGCGCACAGCGGCGCCTCGAAACGGAAATCAGACGTATGGCGACACCCCGTCCTCCCCGGAAAATAAATCCGAGGGCGCGGCCTACAAACCCAATGGCTCGGGTAAACCCAAGAGCGACTCTGGCGAACGCGAGTTCGTCCAATTCTAAGGAGGGGGAACCCACATGCCTGGCACAATTGAAACAGCTGAACAATCTCAGTTCCTGACTTTCCTCCTGGCCGATGAATCTTACGCGGTCAGCATTCTCCGGGTGAGGGAGATCATCGAATACGAGACCCTGACCCGGGTACCCAACATGCCCACCAGCATTCGCGGGGTTATTAACCTGCGCGGAGCGGTGGTTCCGGTGGTGGATCTGGGGGTACGTTTTGGTCTTCGCGATAGCCGAATCACCAAACGGACCTGCGTGATCATCGCCGAAGTCGAAGTAGGCGGAGAGCGATTGGTGATGGGGCTGATGGCCGATTCGGTCAGCCAAGTTATCGACCTCCAGCCTTCTGAGATTGAAGCGCCACCCGCCTTTGGGACTCGAGTCCGGGTGGACTTCTTGAAGGGCCTTGGAAAGATCGGGAAGAAATTCGTCCTGATCCTCGATCTGGACCGCGCATTGTCGAACACTGACCTGCTGGATGTAGCTGAAGTCCAAAAGGTTCAACCGGCTGAGGGCGCTGAGCAGACGGCCTGCGCCTCAGTCAACTAGGCTCGTCAAGGTGGAGGTTGATCCGGGCGGAATGCTCGACGAGCGACCCCGGATCAGACGAGCCTTCCAGCTCCGGCTCTGGGTCTGGCTGAGAGGCCACACCCAGGGCGCGGGGCCCACCCTCAACATTAAGAACAAGTCCTGAATGACACAGCGATGGACGGGCGCATGTGGCGCTCGGTTGGAGTTTGAAAATCTTCGGCCCATAGGATTAGGTGAAGCAAGGTGAGCGAAATTTTTTCCGACCTCGATATGCAACAAGCCCGCGCCGATACGTTTGCCTTGGTTTCGCAAACCGTCACCGATGCTGACTTTGAACTATTTCAAAGGCTGATTGAAAAAGAGACCGGCATCTTTCTGGCGCCGGTCAAGAAAACCCTGCTGATTGGGCGGCTTTCCCGCCGTTTGCGCGACCTCGGCCTGCCCACCCTTCGCAAATATTACAAGTTGGTGCAGGCCGACCCGGCTGAACGCACCCACATGGTCGATTGCATTTCCACCAACGAAACCCAGTTTTTCCGCGAGCCCCTCCACTTCGAGTTTATGGAGCGCCAGATATTTCCACGATGGAAGGAACAAGCCGACGCCGGGGAGCGGCTGAGGCGAATCCGGGTGTGGAGCGCCGGCTGCTCGACGGGCGAAGAGCCATATTCGCTCGCCATGACCCTGCTCCATCACTTTCCTACGGCGGCAGGATGGCAGATCGAAATATTGGCCACCGACATATCCACCCGCGTGCTGGCTCGCGCGCGCGCAGGCGTTTGGCCGGTGGAAAAGGCCTCGCATATCCCCACTCACTATTTGAAAGCCTTCATGCTTCGGGGTACGGGTTCGCAGCAGGGCAAGATGAAAGCGGGCCCTGAAATCCGTGAAGCGATCCGCTTTGAGTACCTCAACCTGCTGGAGCAGGCCACCTTGCCGCACCTCGCGCCTTACGACATGGTTTTGTGCCGCAACGTTTTGATTTACTTTCAGCCCGAAAAAAAGCTTCAAGTCGTCCGCGGACTATTGAGCCACCTCAACGCGGACGGATACTTGTTCGTGGGACATTCCGAAAGCTTGAACCACCTGACCGATTGCGTGCGCAGTATCGTGCCCACGGTTTACGTCCAAACCACGGCTTTAAAGGGGAAATAAGTGGCTTCAGAACAGAACCTGAACAGATTGGCGGGTTTCGGCCCGGCTTCCCAACATGAAAATTCTTCCGGCCCATCTTCGCGCCACGAGATCGAAGTGTTGGTGGTGGATGATTCAGCGGTGGTGCGGCAAGTGATGGCCACGGTCCTTGCCCAGGAGCCCGGAATGCGAATCACGGTGGCCGCCGACCCTCTGATCGCCATGGACAAAATGAAGCGGTTGCGGCCCGACGTCATTTTGCTGGATTTGGAAATGCCGCGCATGGATGGGCTCACCTTCCTTCGCAAAATTATGTCGGAGGATCCCATCCCGGTGGTGGTTTGCTCAGCGCTTGCGCCCCCCGGATCGGACGTCGCCCTGAGCGCATTTGACGATGGCGCCATCGATGTGATCACCAAGCCGACAGTCGGCGTTAAGGGATTTCTCTATGAGTCGGCAATTCTGTTGATTGACACGGTGCGCTCCGCTTCCAAGGCTCGCGTTCGCCGCCGCGCCTTTCCTCACCTGCCCATGGTGCCCAAACATTCTGCGGATGCAATCCTCCCCAGCCGCAAGAATCCTGCTCTGCGAGTTACCACGGACAAGGTAGTGGTGGTGGGCGCGTCCACGGGTGGCACGGAAGCCATCCTGGAATTCCTGGCGCCCATGCCTCCGGACTCGCCCGCGATTGTCATCGTGCAGCACATGCCGGAAGTATTCACGGCGGGATTCGCGCGGCGCCTGGATTCGCTGTGCCAAATCGAAGTTAAGGAAGCGGCGAACGGAGACCGCGTCCTGCAAGGCCGCGCACTGATCGCCCCCGGAAACCGTCACACGGTCCTGCGGCGAAGCGGCGGTCACTACGTGGTGGAGGTTACGGACGGTCCGTTGGTGTCCCGCCACCGGCCCAGCGTCGATGTCTTGTTCCGTTCCGCAGCGCAGGCGGCAGGTCCAAACGCCATCGGCGTCATCATGACCGGCATGGGCGATGACGGTGCGTCGGGCTTGTTGGAGATGAAAGAAGCCGGGGCTTGGACCATCGCCCAAGATGAGGCTTCGTGCGTTGTTTTTGGCATGCCCAAGGAGGCCATTGAGCGAGGCGCGGTGCATGAAGTGTGTTCGATTGCGAGTCTGAACCCGAAAATTCTGGAAAGGATTCGCCCGGCGACAGCAAGCGCAAGAAATACTTTGCAGGCTTCGTCGGAATTCGCTCGATCGCAATAACCCAGTCAGGCTGTTCCGCAACACGGAAGGTTAAATTTCGTTGGTGTATAATCACTTAAAACAGGGGTCACGTTCGGAAGTTCCACCTGGGCAGAATGGGCATGCAACCCTGGGATGCAAAGCCGGTGGTGTCAAATTCATCCAACCCCGGCCGATGGGTGACTATCGAGGTCGCCGCGCGCTGGATGAGGGCGGACGAAATTTCCGCGTTTTTAAGATGAACCATCGAAGTTGCCCATTTCGAAGCTTGATTTGGACTCGCCTACTGCCTTTGGAGATTTGAGGATGGAGTCTTCTGAAAACCTCAATCAAATGCCTGTGAATCACGTTGGGAACCAAGAACTCGACCGGACTTTGCTGACTCCGCGCCATAAGACGCCGTGGCTTCTTATTATCTCCTTCGTGTTTCTCGGCGTGACCGTGACGGGCCTCGTTTGGCACGATTTGCGCGTGGCCTATGAGGGCACGATCGCAAAGTGGAACTTGTTGTTGACCGAGTCGGCGAACAATCAGGTGGGCGAGGCCGCCATGTGGCTCAATGAACGGGAAATGAATGCCGAGTTCATTGCTTCAAGTTCTGTGAGGGCCGGTTTGCTGACCGCCAGCACACGCCACCCAATCAACGGGGAAGGGCGACGAAACGTAGAACACGATCTGAATAGAATGGCCTCCGCCAGTGGACTCCTGGCCGGAGTTGTGCTCGATCTTCGATGTCAAGTGGTGGCAAGTGGGAGCGCCGCAGGCGCCGGCGACTTGGATTTTCGGCCGGTCTGCCAAAGAGTATACAGCGATAAGAAGTTCCACGTCATTGCATCCGGTCTTGACACGGGTGATGTCCGCCTCAGCATTGCGGTTCCGGTTTTTACTGAAACGAAGTTGTGGCCCTCCGGACAAAAGATCCACCCCATTGTGGGCATGGTTCTCCTGCTCACAAATCCATGGAAGACTTTGCTTCCCTTTTTCGTACCTGGGGGCGAACCCGCGAAAAGTCTTGAAACTGCTGTGGTATGGTCTCGCGGAAAAGACACTGTTGTTTTCTATCCCGCCCGGGCGGCGCACGGCGAAAAAGCGGTGACCGTCCAGCCGCTGAGCGGCAATACGTTTGAAGCGCGCGCCGCCTCCGGGGGTGAACTGGCTTTTGGCGAGTTCACGGACTACCGCGGCGTAAGGGTATTTGGCGTTGCCAAACAAATCCCACTGGCAGGAGACCATTTGGCCCGGGTGATGGACCGGGGCGAGGCTCTGGCTGAGTTCTACCGCCGGTTTGCCCTGGAGTCGCTCGCCGGGACGCTGGTGATTGTGCTTTTCGGGTTTCTGGCCTTGAGTGTGCACCGGCATACGGCAACGAAGGAACTGATTGAGAAGGTGAAACAACAGGAAGCGCTGCTGGCCCTCAAGAATGATGTTGAGATTTCCGAACAGCGCTACCGGGACATATTTGAAAACGCCAACGACGCCATTCTCACCATGGATCTCGAGAACAAAATCGTTTCGATGAACAAGAGCGCGGAACGAATCAGCGGATTCTCAAGAGACGAAGCTCAAGGCCAAAGTATTTTGCAGATCATCGCTCCGGAGCATCACGAATACATTCGCAAAATCGTCCCATACCTGCTCGAGGGAAAGAAAGTTCCACTACACGAACTCGCGATCGTCTCGAAGGACGGTCAGCGCGTCTTTGTGGAAGTCAACCGGCAGTTGATTTACAAGGAAAGCCAGCCGGTCGGGATCCAGGTCATCGCCCGGGACATTACCGAACGCAAGCGCGCGGAAGAAGAGTTGCAAGCGGAGAAGGCATTCTCGGACGTGGTGATGGAGAGCCTGCCGGGAGCCTTTTATGTCATTAACAGGCAGGGGCGGTTGATCCGGTGGAACAAGGCAGCGGAGAGGTTGGGATACTCCGCCCAGGAACTGACCGCATTGGAACCCGACGCTCTCATTGCCGAAGAGGATCGCCCCTTGATTGCCGCGAAACGGGAACAAGCCTTCATCGAAGGCAATTCCATGGCTGAGGCACGCCTTGTAACCCGGGACGGAAAAAAGATTCCCTACCTGTTTACGGCGGACCGCGCCGTCATAGGCGGGAACGTCTATGTGATCGGCACAGGCATTGACATCACCGAGCGCAAACAAATGGTAGAAGCCCTCCGCCAGAGCGAGGAGCGTTACCGGGAGTTTATTTCGAACACCACGGAAGGTGTTTGGCGGCTCGAATTTGAGCAACCAATCCCCGTGGGCCTCCCTGAAGACGAGGTCTTCAGGCAGATGCGAAAGTTCGGGTACCTGGCGGAATGCAATGACGCTTTGGCGCGCATTCTGGGAATGAATACGGCTGCCGATATTGTGGGCGCGCGTTTTAGTGATCTGATTCCCATCGCGGACGAATTGTGGAATGACCGTGTCCGATCGCTGATCCGATCAGGATTCGAGCAAAGGACCCTGGAGTTTGGTTTCATAGACCGTATGGGCAATTCCAAGGAGGTGCGGAGAACTGAAATTCCCATCGTCGAGAACGGGACCGTGGTGCGAATGTGGGGCATCACTCGCGACATCACTGAGCCCAAGCAAATGAGGGAGGCGCTGCGCGCCAGCGAACAACGGTACCGCGATTTTATTGCCCATAGCCAGGAGGGCTTATGGCGCATTGAATATGAACCGCCCATTCCTGTGGAACTGCCCGAAGATGAAGTGGCCGCCCGTATGTATCAAACGGGATACCTTGCGGAATGCAACGAGGCGCAGGCCCGCCTGGCGGGCTGGAGCAGCGCCGCAGAAAAAATAGGCGCTCCCTTGCGCGAGATTACACCTCCCTCCGATCCGGAAGGGGTTGAACGCGTCCGGTCCATGATTCGCTCCGGATTTAAGTCCCGAGGCATTGAGTTTCACTATATCGACCGGCAGGGAGTTCCCCGAGACGTTCACAGGACTGAGGTCCCACAGATCGAAAATGGAATGCTGGTGCGGACCTGGGGCATCACTCACGATATTACCGAGCGCAAGCGGGCGGAGGAGGCTCAACGGGAAAGCGAAGAGCGATTCCGACGCTTATCCGATGCCTCTTTTGAAGGAATCGTCATCACGGATGAGGGCAAAGTCATCGACGTCAATAGCAAGCTTGCCGAGATGCTGGGATACGATCAGAAAGAGTTGATCGGGATGGAGGTGTCGCGGCTGGTGGCGCCGGAAGTGTTGGCGCAGGTCATGGCGCATATCCGTTCGCAGTCGGAAGTCCCCTACGAGAATTTAATCTTGAGGAAGGACGGCACGATTTTCCCGGTTGAGACGCAGGCGCGCTACCTGCCTTGGAAGGGAAAGCGCGTCCGCGTAACCGCCATTCGGGACATTACGGAGCGCAAGAAAGCCCAAGAGGCGCTTCGTGAGAGCGAAGAGCGATTCCGGCAGATGGCCGTGCATAGTCCCTACGCGTTTATCCTCTGGGACGTGAAAAACCGGCGGCACGCCTACGTTAGTCCCGCCTATGAAACCATTTGGGGACTTGCTCCCGAGAGCTTGTATAAAGACGTTGAAGGCTGGAAAAAGTCCGCGCATCCGGACGACCGGGAGCGAATGGAAAGGCGCGTCCTCGGCGACTTTCAATCGCACCCTGAAAAAGAGGGAATCGAAGATGAATTCCGCATTATTCGCCCCGACGGCTCCGTCCGGTGGGTTCAGATGCACAGGTTTCCTGTCCGCAATGAAGCCGGGGAAGTCTACCGCATCGGTCTGATTGTCCAGGACGTCACCGAGCGCAAGAAAGCGGATCTCGCATTGAAGGCAAGCGAGGCCTCACTTGGTGAAGCTCAGCGAATCGGACAAATGGGGAGCTGGGAATATAATGTCCCCGCCGACAGCGCCATGTGGTCGGATGAACTTTTTCGCCTCTACGGGTTGGCGCCCACAGGGAAGGAAGTGACCAGCGAGGCCTTCCTCAAACTTCTACATCCTGATGACAGGGAAGCATTCATCATTGCGTCGGAAAAAGCGCAGAAGGACCAACCGACGTTCCGGGCCGAGTTCCGAATTGTCCGACCAGACGGCGCGCTGAGATTTTTTCAAGCCAAGGCGGAGGTGGTACGCGATTCTACTGGAAAAACTGTGCGCATGATCGGTACGAATTTGGACGTCACCGAACGCGTCCATGCGCATGAAGCTTTGCTGCAGAGGGAAAAAGAGTTGGAGGAAGCTCAGCGCCTGGCCAAGGTGGGCAGTTGGTCAATAGACCTTCAAACCCGCGCCGCCATCTTGTCCAACGAACTCTACAGCATCCTGAGCCTTGATCGCGATGGCCCCGCGCCCAATATTGAAACCATCGGCCAATGCTTTTCGCCCCAAACCTGGGAGGAAATTCAGGCGGCGGGCAGGAAGACTTCAGAAACTGGGACGCCGTTTGAAGTTGAAGGCGCACTGAACTTGCGTAGCGGAACAAGAAAATGGGTGCTTACTCGCGGCGAAGTCGAGCGCGATGCAAATGGAATTCCGGTGCGGTTTCGCGGCACCACTCAGGACATTACCGAGCGCAAAGAGGCAGAGGTAGCGCTGCGATCGAGCCAGGAGATGTTCTATAAAGCATTCCACTCCAGCCCGGAACCCATCAGTATCATGACGCTGGGCGAAGGGCGCTTCATCGACGTTAATAAGGCTTTCTCCGACCAACTTGGGTACACGCGGGTGGAAGTGATCGGCCACACGGTGGACGATCTGGGACTTGAGCCGCTCGCCGGCCTGACCTCTGAACAATCCCAATTGTGGGAGCAAGGCGCCCTCCGCGATCTGGAATTGGAGCTTTTTACGAAATTCGGAGAAGTCCGCACCATGGTCGTCTCCTTCGAGACCGTGGAGATTGGCGGAGTGTCCTGCATTCTTGCCCAGGGCCGCGATATTACAGAACATCGGCGCGCCGAAAAGGCACTTCGGATCAGCGACCAACGGTACCGTGATTTTATCTCCCACAGTCACGATGGCGTCTGGCGAATTGAATTGGAACCGCCGATTCCTTTAAATCTGCCTGCGGATAAGGCTGCGGAGCGGCTACTCCAATCCGGCGTCTTCGCCGAATGTAACGACGCTATGGCACGCATGAGCGGATATGCCCATGCTCAGGACCTTATCGGGAAACATGTTGGGGATCTTGTTTTCCCGGCAGATTTATCAACTATCGAGTCATTTCAATCCGCCGCCCAAGGAGGATGGAAGAACAGATCAATTGAGATGAAAGGTGTCGTCAGGTCCGGCAGAGCCAAAACGATACTCAGAACCGAAGTGCCGATCATCGAGAACGGAAGAATGGTGAGAATCTGGGGTATTTCGCGCGACGTCACGGAGCTCACCGAAGCTGAAAACGCCCTGCGGAAGAGCGAAGCAAGCCTGGCAGAAGCGCAGCGAATCGCGCGCATGGGAAGCTGGGAGTGGGACATCCTGACCAATCAAGAGAAATGGTCCGATGAGATGTTCCGGCTTCTGAGCATGGAACCAGGTCAGGTGGATCCGAATCTTGAGACGTTCCTGAGTTTTGTCCATCCCGACGACAGGCAAGGTCTTATTCTGGCTGGGGAAAAAGCTCAAAAAGAGCAACACCCGCTTCAAACTGAATACCGCGCCATCCTTCCCGACGGCTCCCTCCGCAATTTTCAGTCGCGCGCGGAGGTCATCCGAGATGCGGACGGAAAACCTTTGAAAATGGTTGGGGCCACTCAGGATGTCACCGAACGCAAGCAGGCGGAGGAGGCATTGCGGGTCTCGGAGGCGAGGTACAAAACTTTGATTGAGGGCGCGCCGGAAGCCATCGTTGTGGCCGATCTGGATACGCAGAAATTCATTGATTTCAATGAGAATGCCATGCACCTGTTCGGGCTAAATAAGGAAGACCTTCTCAATGTAGGCCCGGCGGAAGTGAGCCCTCCTGTCCAGCCCGACGGACAGCCTTCATCCGAAGCGGCTTTGGATTACCTTACGCGAGCGATGGCTGGCGAAAACCCCGTTTTCGAATGGGTCCACAGGAGCGCCTATGGCAACGATATCCCCTGCGAGGTCCGCCTGGTTCGCCTCCCCGCGGCCGGTCGAAACCTGGTGCGGGGAAGCATCACCGACATTACTGAACGCAAGCAGGCGGAGGAAGAGCGGTCACGGCTGGTCTCCATCGTCGAATCCTCGGGTGACGCCATCGTGGGCGCCTCGCCGGAAGGCTTGATCACGGATTGGAACGCCGCCGCGGAGCGCGTTTACGGTTATACCTCAGCGGAGATAAACGGCAAGCCCTTCTCATTCCTGGCGCCTTCCGGGGGGACGAGCGAAATTCCGGTCCTCCTGGAGAGAATTAATCAAGGAGAAAGAATCTCTGATTTTGAAGCTGTCAGCGTCCGTAAAGACGGAACCGAATTCCCTGTCTCCATAACCATGTCGCCCATCAAAGACCGCCAGGGTGGAATTCTTGGGCTTTCGAGCATCGTCCGTGACATCACCTCACGCAAGAGGCTGGAAGAACAGGTGACGTTGTCACAGAAGATGGAGTCAGTGGGCCGCCTTGCGGGCGGAGTGGCGCACGACTTCAACAACATGCTCCAGATCATTCACGGGTACAGTGAATTGGTGCTGGACGAACTTTCGGAAGAGGATTCGTCGCGAGGGCACGTCCAGGAAATCAAGAACGTCGTTGAACGTGCGGCAGGATTGACGCGCCAACTACTGGCCTTCGGCCGCCAACAAGTTTTGTCACCGCAGGTTTTGGACCTGAACGTCGCCATCACTCATCTCAGCAAAATGCTCCGCCGCCTGATCGGCGAAGATATCAACTTGGAAATCCGCGAAGGCCGGGACCTGGGCCGGGTGAGAGCCGACCCCGGACAAATCGACCAGGTGATTATGAATCTGGCCGTGAACGCCCGTGATGCCATGCCTCAAGGAGGCAAACTCATCATCGAATCATCCAACGTCCAGGTGGACAATACATTTGCCCAGGGGCACTTTCCCATGACGCAGGGTGATTACGTGATGATCTCCGTGAGTGACACCGGCGTTGGCATGGATGCCAAAACTCAGGCGCGCATCTTTGAACCTTTCTTTACCACCAAAGAGAAAGGCAAGGGAACCGGCTTGGGCTTGGCCACGGTCTATGGAATCGTTAAGCAGAGCGGTGGATACATCTGGGTGCAAAGTGAAGTGGGCCGCGGGTCAACCTTTAGAGTGTACCTGCCGCCGGTAAAGGAGGCAGCCACCAAGAATGAGGTGAAGGAGGTTCGGTCGCTGAAAGGGGGGACAGAAACCGTGCTGCTGGTTGAGGACGAGGAAAATGTCCGTCTGCTGGTGCGCCGCGCGCTTCAAGCCAAGGGATACACCGTGCTCGAAGCACAGAACGGGAAGGACGCTCTGCGTGTCGCGCGCCAACACCATGGTCCTATCCATTTGCTCATGACCGATGTGGTGATGCCCGGAATGGGCGGGAAAGAGTTGTCGGAGCGGTTGATCCGCCTGCGGGGTGAGTTGAAGACGCTCTTTATGTCGGGCTATGCCGATGACGCCGTCCACCATCATGGCACACTGAACCCGGGCACTGAGCTGTTGCAGAAACCCTTCTCGGCAGATGTATTGGCGAATAAAGTCCGCGAAGTACTCAAGCGAATATGAAGGACTGGGGGAGGGGCGAAATTACACAATTCGATTAAGCCTGCACTAAAAAAACTTGCAGGACGCGTTTTGTCAATAGTCGCATAATTATGGACACGCCAACTCATTCAATTCGGACGGATAAATTCCGGCTTTATTCCCGGATCGTGGCCGCGGGAGTCACATTCATTGGCGGCCTTGTATTTGCCTGCGGGTGGGGCTTGGGAATGGAGTGGTTGAAAACCCTGATGCTCGGCGGCGCCCCGATGAAAGCCAACACTGCCCTCGGTTTGTTGCTGGCGGGCGCCTCGCTCTGGCTGCTCGGTGAGGAATATAACAAACCCTTGCGGAGTCGAGCCGGGCAGCTGCTGGCATTCATCGCCGGCCTGATCGGACTGCTTACCCTTCTTGAATATCTGCTGGGCGTCAACTTGCATCTGGACCAACTTTTCTTTCGCGACGTTTCGCCGTCTGTCTTGATCTCCGCTCCCGGCCGCATGTCGCTCCTGACGGCGGCCGTCTTGTTCTTGTTCGGATGCGCCTTGCTATTTGAACGGACAAAGTCACCGAGATACCTTCGATATTCCCAACTGTTATGCCTGGGCGGAAGTTTTGTTTTGCTCGCGTTCCCGCTCGGCTTTCTGGTGAGCATCTCCTTCTATCCCCATTCGTCAGCCTTCATCGGCATGAACCTTCTCACGCCGTTAATCTGCCTCTTCTTAACCTTTGGCATGCTGGCGTCCAGGCCGGACACGCTTCTGGTGGGCCCCTTATTCCGCGAAGGAATCGGCGCGGTTACCTTGCGAAGGCTTCTTCCGGCCGCCATTATCGTTCCGCTGGTCATGACATGGATCCGGTCTGAAGGCCAGGCAGCGGGCTATTTCCGAGGCGCTTTAGGGGTAGCCATTTTTGTAACCGCGACGTTTGCAGTCTTTTCAGTCCTGCTTTACTTGACTGCGATTTCCCTGGACCGCATTGAGGCCAAGCGGCATTCGGCGGAGGAGGCGTTGCGGGAAAGGGAAAACCTGCTGCGAGCTATTGTTGAAACTGAGCCGGAATGCGTGAAGCTCACCAAGCGCGATGGCGAACTTATTTTGATGAATCCCGCCGGCCTGACGCTGATCGGGGCGCACTCCCTCGACCAGGTGAAGGGGCATTGCGTATTCCCACTGGTGGTTCCGGAGCATCGGGCGGAGTTTCAGAGGCTCACCGAAGAGGTGTTTGAAGGCAAAAGCGGGCGCCTGGATTTTGAAGTGGTTGGGCTGGATGGCAAGCGGCACTGGATGGAGACCAGCGAAGCTCCGCTTTTCGACGAAACGGGTCAAGTGACGGCGGCCTTGGGCATCACGCGCGACATCACGGACCGCAAACGTGCCGAGGAAGCGTTGAGGGAGAGCGAAGAACGTTATCGGGTGGTGGCGGAGACGGCGACCGACGCGATCTTCAGTATCGACGGTGACAGCACAATTCTGTACGCCAATCCAGCCGCCGAAAACATTTTTGGATATTCCGTGGCTGAAATAACAGGTCAGCCGCTCACTCGGCTGATGCCTGAGTATCGGTGCAAGGCTCGGAGCGGCGAAGTTTCCCATGACCCGATAACAGCGCTCGAGCCCGCCAACCGGGGCGGAGTTGAGCTGAAAGGTTTGCATAAGAATGGCATAGGAGTGCCCCTGGAAGTTTCTTTTGGCGAGGTAGTGAAGGACGGAAAACATACCTTTACCTGCATCGTCCGCGACATGACGGAAAGGAAACGGACAGAGTTGGCGCTTACCGAGAGTGAAGCCCGCTTTCGGGCCTTGGTGGAAGGCGGACTGACGCTCATTTGCACCCATGCCATGGATGGGACCCTGCTTTCAGTAAATTCTCCCGCCGCTCTCGCCTGGGGAGGCGCTCCGGACGAGCTGGTGGGAAAAAGAATTCAAGACATGATGGGGCCGTCCAGCAGAGACCACTTTACCGAATACCTGGATCGGATTCGCGCCAAAAACTCTGATAGCGGAGTGATGCAAGTTATCACCAAATCCGGCGAAAAGCGATCCTGGCTCTATAGGAATGTTCTGCGCCGGGAGGAGGGAAAGGATCCAGTTGTTCTCGGATGCAGCCTGGACATCACCGACCTCCAGCGGTCCGAGGGCGAGCGCAAGACCATTTACGAAATCATCGCCGCGGTCAGCACCACTCCCAATTTGCAGGAACTCCTGGCGGCCATCCACCAATCTCTCAGCCGGGTGTTGTACGCGGAGAATTGCTACATCTTCCTATGCAACTCGACCACGAAGGAGTGTGAAATTCCCTTTATTGTGGATCAGTTCGATGCCGTCCCGCCCCCGCCCGAAGCCATGGAACGGACTTGCGCCGCCTACGTGTATCGGACCGGCAAACCCATGCTGATCGGCGAGGAGGAATTTCAAAGTCTGGTGACCCAGGGAGAAGTGGATCTGGTGGGGGCGCCTTCGCCCGCCTGGCTGGGCGTGCCGCTGCATGGGGGAGGGGAAATCCTCGGCGTGCTGGCGGTGCAGCACTACCAGGATCCACGTGCCTATGATCAGCGGGATCTGCAATTCCTGGCCTCAGTGGGTGACCAGATCGGGCTGGCGATTCAAAAGAAATGGGCCGAGGAGGCGAGCAAGAAAGCCGAAGCGAACCTACTGGCCATTTTTCAAAACACGCACTCGGCCGTTTGGTCCCTGGACAGGGACTACCGGCTTCAAGCATTCAACAAGAATTTCAGCGACTCATTGCGGGCCTTGTTCGGGAAAGAGGCTAAAGTGGGGGCTGCCCTCTACGATCTTCTGCCTCCAAGCCAATGGAATGTTTCGAAGAAACTTCACGATCGGGCCTTGGCGGGGGAACAATTCGCTATTGAAGAGCGGTTTGAGGTTGACGGGCGAACGGATGAGGTGGAAACGTCCCTTAACCCCATTCGCGCCGACGGCAGGTAATTGGGGTCAGTATATTCCAGCATAGCATTAAGAAGCGCAAGCAAGCCGAGGCCGCCCTGCGGACGAGTGAGGCGAGCCTGGCCGAGGCCCAACGCATCGCCCTGATGGGGAGCTGGGAGTGGGACCTGGTCACCAACGGAGAGTGGTGGTCCGACGAAATGTTCAGGCTTCTCGGACTGGAGCCGGGAAGCGTGACTCCGACCTTCCAACTCTTCATGGGTGCGGTCCATTCCGATGACAGAGAAAGAGTGATTTTGGCGGCCCAAAAAGGTCGACAGGAGCGAACCTCGGTGAACGTGGAATTCCGGGGAATTCGGCCGGACGGCGTGGTGCGCCATTTCCAATCACGCGCCGAAGTTATGAGTGACGCGGCAGGGAATGCCGTGCGCATGGTGGGAACCACGCAAGACGTCACCGAGCGTAAGCTGGCGGAGGAGTCTCTTCGACAAAGGGAGCGCGACCTTGAAGAGGCTCAACGCCTGGCGAAAGTGGGCAATTGGGCGTTTGAGCTGCAATCAGGACAAGTCACTTTGTCCAAGGAACATTTCCGCATCCTCGGGCTTGACCCTGAAGGGCCGGCGCCAACCCTGGAGGGAATGGGGCGTTGTTATTCGCCTGAGTCATGGGCCCAGTTTCAGGAAGCGGGCCGGAAGTGCTCCGAAACCGGACAACCGTTTGAGCTTGAGGGCGAGCTGAACCTCACCGATGGAACAAAAAGATGGGTGGTTTCTCAAGGTGAAATCGAGCGCGATATCCATGGAAATCCCGTGCGGTTTCGCGGCACCACCCAGGACATCACCATCCGCAAGGAAGTGGAGGAGGAGTTAAGGTCGAGCCGCGAGATGTTCTATAAGGCTTTCCACTCCAGTCCTGAACCCATTTGCATCCTGACTCTGGCGGAGGGACGTTTCATCGATGTCAACAAGGCTTTTACGGACCAGCTCGGGTACGCACACGGGGAAGTGATTGGCCGCACGGCGTACGACCTAAGGCTCGATCCCCTCGCCGGTTTGAATGAAGAGCTGTCTCGTTCGCCGCAGCAGGACGCGTGGCATGACGTGGAGGTGGAACTTTTCACGAAAACAGGGGAAGCACGAAGCGCCCTGATCTCTTTTGAGACGGCGGAGATTGGCGGCGTGCCCTGCATTCTGGCCCAGGGCCGTGATGTAACCGAGCATCGCCGGGCAGAACAGGCCCTCCGCGCCAGCGACGAACGGTATCGGGCATTTATTTCCCAAAGCCACGACGCGGTATGGCGCGTTGAACTGGAGCAACCGATTCCCGTGGACCTGCCGGGTGATGAGGCATTTGAACTGCTGTTTCAATACGGCTACATCGCTGAATGTAACGAGGGATTAGCGCGAATTTCCGGCTTCGCCAGTGCCGAAGATCTGATCGGGAAACGGCTTAAAGACGTGCTTCCCTCTACGGAAACCAAGACGGCTGACTCGTGGCGATATAGCCTCTGGAAAGGATGGCAAACCAGGACGGTCGAGTTGAAGGATGTCATCCGGGGCGGTGTGAATAAAACGCTGCTCAGGACGGAGGTGCCGATTGTCGAGGATGGAAAGGTCAGACGAATCTGGGGAATCACGCGTGACATCACAGAACTCACCCGGGCCGAAGAAGCTTTGCGGAGGAGTGAAGCGAGTTTGGCCGAGGCGCAACGCATTGCGCTGATTGGAAGCTGGGACTGGGACATACTGACTGAGGAAGGGCGATGGTCCGACGAAATGTTTCGCCTGGTGGGCGCGGTGCCGGGAAGCGCGCACCCGACGAAGGATTACTTCCTCAGCTGGGTCCATCCCGACGACATCGAGAGCGTTAACCGGGCAGGAGATGAAGCGCTAAAAGACCAGCAAAACTACCAATATGAATTCCGGGTGATCCGTGCCGACGGCGCCGTACGCATGTTTCAGGCGCGCGCGGAGATCATCCGTGATGCCGCCGGGAATGCCATTCGCCTGGTGGGGGCCTCGCAAGACGTGACCGAGCGCAAGCAGGCGGAGGCGAAACTGCGGGTCTCCGAGGCAAGGTACCGCACCCTGATCGAAAGAGCGCCGGAAGCCATTGTGGTGGTCGATTTGGACACTCTCAAGTTCGTCGATTTCAACGAGAACGCGATGCACTTGTTCGGATTGTCCAGGGAAGAGTTACTCAAGGTGGGACCCGTTGAAGCCAGCCCACCCTTCCAACCCGACGGACGCCCCTCCTCCCAGGCGGCGGCCGATTACCTCAAGCAGGCCATCGCCGGGGAGATTCCGGTTTTCGATTGGGTCCATTGCAGCGCCTACGGCAAGGATATTCCCTGCGAGGTTCGGATGGTGCGCCTTCCCGCCAGTGAGGGCAACCTCGTTCGGGGGAGCATTACCGACATTACGGAACGGAAACGAGTGGAAGAGACTCTCCTCAAATTGAAAAAAGCCGTGGACACCTCGGGTGAAGTGGTTTTTATGACAGACCTGGAGGGCGTCATTACGTCGGTGAATCCCGAATTCACCCGCCTCTATGGCTACACAGCTCAGGAAGTGGTGGGCAAGGCAACACCGCGCATTCTGAAAAGCAGTGGTACCAGCACTGAAGAGCACGCAGAATTGTGGGAGTCGGTTCTGGATAAGCGCCAGTATCAGGGCGAGATCATCAACCGGACCAAGGACGGGCGTCTGGTGAATATTGAAACTTCCGTCAGTCCCATTTTGGGTGATCGCGGTGAGATTTTGGGTTTCCTGGCCATTCAGCGCAACATCTCGGATCGCAAGCGGGCGGAAGATGAGCTGCGCGCTTCGGAAGAACGTTACCGGCTGCTTTTTGAGCGGAGTCTGGCCGGCGTGGTGAGAACCAACCGGGAAGGACGCATTCTCGAATGTAATGAAGCCTTCGCGCGGATTGTGGGCTGCGCTTCCCCGGAGGAAGTCCTTTCATCGAACGCGAAGGATTTCTATTTCGAGGACAAGGAACGGAGAAACCTGTTCGACCAATTGGACCAGCGCGGGAGGGTGGTGGGTGTGGAAATGAAGGCGCGACGTAAGGATGGGACACAAGCCCATGTGCTGATCAGCGCCAGCCTGATCGAGAATGAAAAAGAAGGCCAAACTCTTCTGGCGACCGGATTTGATATCACCCACTGGAAGGAACTGGACGAACAATTGCGCCAGGCTCTGAAAATGGAGGCGGTGGGACGCCTGGCGGGCGGGGTGGCGCACGATTTCAACAACATGCTTCAAATCATCAATGGCTATAGCGAATTGGCGCTTGACGAACTGACTGAGAAAGATCCGTCGCGGGGACATGTCCAGGAAATCAAGAACGTGGTGGAGCGGGCGGCCGGGCTGACCCAACAATTGCTGGCCTTCAGCCGCCAACAGGTTCTGTCGCCGCGAATCCTGGACTTGAATGCTTCCATCACCAACCTCTCCAACATGCTGCGCCGCCTGATCGGCGAGGACATCGAACTGGAAATTCATGCGGCCAGAGACCTCGGTCCTGTAAAAGCCGATCAGGGACAGATCGACCAGGTGCTGTTGAACCTGGTGGTCAACGCTCGGGACGCGATGCCGCGCGGAGGCAAACTCAAGATCGAAACCTCAAACGTGCTGCTGGACAGTTCCTATGCTCGCGGTCACTTCCCGATGACGCCGGGCAATTATGTGCTGATGTCTGTGAGTGACACGGGCAAGGGAATGGACGAACAAACTCAGGCGCGGATCTTCGAGCCTTTCTTCACCACCAAAGAAATAGGCAAAGGTACGGGGCTGGGACTGGCGACGGTCTATGGGATCGTCAAGCAGAGCGGCGGATACATTTGGGCGCAAAGTGAACCGGGAAAGGGGACTACGTTCAATATTTATCTTCCCTTCGCCAAGGAGTCCACGGTTCAGCCGAAAGTGAAAGCGGCATCGGCCATCGACGGCGAAACGGAGACTATCTTGCTGGTGGAAGATGAGGAAAAGGTTCGCGGCCTGGTGCGCCGGGTGCTGCAAGCCCGAGGCTACCATGTTTTGGAAGCCCCGGACGGCCGCGAAGCGCTTCGCGTGGCCGAAGCTTACGACGGGATCATCCACCTTTTGTTGACCGACGTGGTGATGCCCGGAATGAGCGGACGCCAATTGGCGGGCCGATTGGAACACCTGCGGGAAGGAATGAAGACGCTCTTTATGTCCGGTTATACCAACGAAGCCATCATTCACCACGGCCCGTCCGATCCCAAGTCAACCATCCTGCAAAAACCTTTCACCATGGATGTGCTGTCGCGCACCGTGCGCGATGTGCTGAAGAGAAGCTAGGGCTCTTGCTGGCAACTGTAGCCACGGTCAGTGCGCTTCTGACCGTGGGCTTTTCTCGAGGCGGGTGGCGGATGGGCCAGACACCGGCTTGTGATGTCCGCCAATTAGCAAGCAGAGAAGCTGGTGGAGCAGAGCCTGCGGTTTTTCCGAATCTTCGGCTTGCGGTGTTTCCAATAGTAAACAATTCTGTGAAGGGTATTACTATGATTTATGATACCCTGCGTCCGGAAATCGAAATGCCTGATTGGAGGAATTCATTGAAACCTCAAAAACAACTCTTAATAACGGGACTTACCTTGGTGTTAATCATCGTTTTTGCCCGCGCGCTGGCCGCCCAACAAGACGAAACGATTTATGACAAGGATATCAATGTTACCTTCTTTGAGGATATGCGGTACCCGCCCATAGCTCGAGAAGCGAACATACAGGGCATTGTCGTAGTGAGAGTTAAGATCAATGACGCCGGCAAGGTGACGTCGGCGGTCGCGATATCCGGCGCAGAACTTCTGGTACCCGAAGCCCTATCTAATGCCAAAAAGTGGCAGTTCCGTCCAAATCCGAGGAAAGCCGAAGTTATCATCTACGAGTTCCGAATGGCCGATGGCCAGTGCGACTCACAACAGGACCACCTGTCCGTTTTCCGAAATCCAAATGTCGTTTCCGTCATTGGCTGCAGGGAAATGTGGCAGCCCTCCAAGAACTGACCTGAACTTCGATTGACATGTGGGTGGCGCATACGTTCCGCATCATGGAATGTATTCGGCCTTTAATGCCGCTTCATATTACATAATCATACAAACAATATTACCGCTGGAATAGCCGGGTGAACTGCCGCAGACTGCAAAGGCGGCAGTCTGCGCTACCGGAAACGTCTCGCGAATGGTCGAAAAGCCTGCGAACCCGACGGTGCGCACTACAGATTACGAGGAATTTATTGAAGCCCCAAAAATGCGCAGCGGGTAGCGCAGAGTCTGTGGGGTTCAGACTCTGCGGCTTGTGCCGCTGCGCTACATTAAATAATCCTATTATAGGTTATGCGATTAGTTATATTATTCTAGGTCAGGAAATCGAAGGGCCGCAGAGTTTCAAAAACAGAAACAGTGCGCTACCAACTGCTTCCAAGCCCTCTACTTCAAGAAATTGCAACCACGGAATGCAGGGGACGGCAAGCCGTCCCCTACGTTGCAACCACGGAGTGTAGGGGGACGGCTTGCCGTCCCCTTTTTGTGCCAGATCGGGCTGAGAGAATTTATTGCAGCCCCAAAATGCGCAGCAGGAACGGGCCCCTCTGGCAAATGAAAACGGTGCACAAGATCTGAAAGGACTCGAGCCATTCCGCAAGTTTGGCCCACGATTTCCTGATCCAGCCTTGCCTTTGCACGGGTGGGAGCCCAGGTTCGCAAGCGGGAACCAGCGCGCCCAGTGTCCGCGAAATGGCCAGAGGCTCCCGGGGCTGAACCGGGGCGCCTTTGAAATGTTGGGCAGGGAGCGGCGTCGAACTATTTTCCACTGGAAACTCCTGACGGGCTGGGCACCAGGTACTTCAGCAGCTCGGGATTGGAAATTACAATCGTGGCGTTTTCCACCTGGATGGGATCGCGCGGCATTCGAACCCTACCTCGCGGCGCAGCCAGGCCGGGTGGAAGGGGCGAGCTGGGAATGATGGTCCACATCAAGTCGCCCGCGGGCAGATTCCTGAGAACGAAACCGCCCTGTGAGTCGGTGGTGGTGCGGGCGTCTCCGATGGAAATCTGCACTCCGGGTAGAGGCTGGAGGATGGGGTTGCCATTGGAATCATCGGCGCCCGGTGCGGACTTCGAACCGCCGGTTCCAGCAGAATTATTGCCGTGCGCGCTGGTCTTGAGAATGCTGCCACCGACGAGTTTGAAATAGACATGGCCGGAGATCGAGCGCAGGGCCTCGACCGGAACATCCTGCACTACAGTGGCTGTCGGCTCGACGTGGATATCCACCGGTTCGGCGGAGGCAATGTAATTGGGGGGAAGGGTGGAGCGATCGAGGCTTAACCGGTAGTCGCCCGGAGGAACCTCATAGAGTTCGTAGTCTCCCGATCCATCGCTGACAATTTTGCGGTTCACGCCGCCGCCGCTCAGGATCAGCTCGATGCCCCGGATTCCATTGGCATCGGGTTGCATCCTTCCATCCAGCCGGTAGTCGTTAAACACGTTTCCAATTAAGCGCGCAAAATTGACGACTCCGAAGTCCACTTCCGCCTCTTTTTGTTCGATCAAGTCAACGCGGACGTCCGTCGGTGTGGTGACGCGCACGGCCTGGGTAAATTGATTCATCGGCACGCTCACTCGATAGGCCGCCGGAGCCAGCCCGGTGAATTCAAAATCGCCATGAGTGTCGGTACGTACGGACTCGCCGGTATTCAAGTCCACGCGAATGCCCGCGAGGCCCGGCTCACCGTCGTTATAGACTCCATTCACGTTGAGGTCGCGAAACACGCGGCCACTTAAGTTTCGCTTCTGGGGGCGAAAGGGAGCCATCCACCGCGGAGTTCCGCGCAGTGTTTTGTTGAAACCTATGGTGAAAACGGTGGTGCGCTGCTCCCGCAACTGCTGCGAGTTGAGAAGGTAGACGCTCGAAAGCGACGAGATCATTTGCAAACTGGGAGTGACCTGGTAGTTCAAGGAATAGCCGAGGAGTTTTGAGCTGTTACTGTTGCCCAGTCCCGCAACATTGTGAATGTAACTCAAGTTAGGGCTGAGACTCAGACGCTTTTTGATGCGGAACTGTCCGCTGAGATAAATTTCCGTATCCGCGGGCCGCAGGTTCTCGAGCAAGGTTCGAAGCTGGGGATCCAATTGCGTCGAATCCGTAAAGGCCAGCGGGTTCACCAGGAAAAGTTGCTGGAGGTTGGACGGCAAAAGCCCGATTTCCTGCTTGAGGTTGTTAACCAGCGAAGGACTGTTGCGGTTGTGTTGGACGCCTACGCTGAGGTAACCCCCGCGCACTCGGAAGCTCAAATCGTCACGCACTTCGAACTTGCCTGCGGCATTAAGCTGCAATGGATCGCTGAGGGCCCCAAACGTCACTTCGGCGGTGTTCGAGATTCCCCGGGACATGCGGGAATTGAGAGCGACATCAAACCGGTTGCCCTGGCTCTGGCCCACTAATGCTTGTCCGGCGCTATTGCGCGTGTATGTGTAGTTCAAGACAACGGATTCATGAGGCGTAATCGTGAAGCTCAGGTTGGGATTGGCGAAGTCGGATTTGCCTGCGAAAGGGGAAAAAGCTGTTGACTCGGTGCTGCTGTGCTGGAGAAAGAGCGAACTCGCAATCCGGCTGCTCACCTTTAGGGTTGTGCCGCCGGATAAGGATGAGCCCCCGCCCGAAAAAAGTTGAAGCTGGTTGAGAGGAAAATTGGCGGCAGAGCTGTTTCCCGCCACAAACGCGGTCAGCTTCTCTCCTGAATACGAGAGAGCCCCCTGCGCCATTTCCCCGCGCGTGCTGCCACCCAGGGATCCCTGAAATGCCCATTCAGAATCCGGGCGGTACACCCATCCCGCGGTTTGATAAAAGCTGTTTTCCCTAATCGATTGAAGATTGGGCCGCTGAAAAGGAGAATTTACCCAGCCCGTAGTGGTGTAAAGATAGAGCTTCTCGCTCTGCTTCCGATGGAAATTGAATCCAGCCACATCGCGGGTGCCGGTCAGCGTCAAGTAATAGGAGGGAATGGTCGCTCCGGCAAAGAACTCATATTGGTTGTCACCGCGCTTCAGTGTTTCATCGGCGCCCCGAACTTCATAGACATTGAAGCCGGAATAAGTCGAGATCTTGGTTTCCGGGCCTCCATTAAGCCAAAGAGGAAAGTCCATCAGCTTCAAGTCGCTCATAGGAGTTGAATACCGGATGGAAAGTGTGTTGGCGTTAAAAAGAGGCATGCCGGGAGAGGTACTATCCTGCGCTTGACCGTGGATGCTCAACCGGCCGTCGTCTATTTTCTGCTGCCAGTCAAATTGATGCGTGAAGAAGAAGTCCGCCTTCCCCTGCGGGTCGATGAAAGTCTGCATGGACGACCCAACCATGCCCGTCCCCAGGGCGTCCAGGGCGCTTTGTGAAAGCCTGGGCGGCGGAAGCTCTTCGGGAGGAGCGACCACGCGGATCCGAATTGTGGTTCGTTGATCGTTGGTCCAGATAAAGGCGACTGTCTCGCCTCTAGCCAAGCCCACCAATTCAATTTTGTCCGTTGACACATGGGCCTGGCAGATCGAGTCGTCAACAATGGTCACTCCCGTGACACCGGCGACGGGAAACGTTCTCGATCTCTGCCAGTAAACCTCCACCAATTGCGAGGAAGAATCCTGCGCCTTCGCCGCCGTCCCGGTAATCGCGAGAAGGATGACGAAAAGGATCGCCAGACCGGAGGGCCAGGCGATGGTTTTAGTTCGGAATGTTTGTGCAAGTCCTCGCATCATTGCTACTCAGTCCCACCGGTTATCGGATTTCCGTCTTTATTGGCCGCCGGCAATCGTGAATGGAAACTCCTGGGTATAGTTCTTATCCTCACCGTACATGACGGTGAGAATAGCCGAGTAATTGCCGGGTGGAAGCGTTCCGGTCCAGGAAACGGGAACGCGGTCCTTCTGACCGGGGAGAAATCGCTTCTTGTCGCCCTCCGCCTTGGCAATCAACTCATGGCGCGAGTTCACGATCGCCGCCGTCGCCAGGGGGAAGATATGCGTGTTGCTTTCATTGGCGAGAAGAAAATCGAGCTTCATCGTTTGGCTCGCCAGCGGGGGCGCGAATTGGGCATCGGAAACGCCAACCTGGTACTTTTCCGTATTGGCCGCGCTCAGCAAAATAAGTGAGCCCAGGCGCATGTTGGTATAGACGGCTCTCTTTTCTGCTGTCGCCGCCTCGGTCAACTCCGGCTTGGACTCGACGAAGATAACCGCGTAGTACCCTCCCGAGACTTGACGCGGGGGAGTGACGATCACCTGAACCTTCGCAGTGCCTTCGGCCGGGACGGCCACATGGCGCGGAACGACCTCGATCCAGTTGGCGGCGGAGCGCGGTGATGAGCCCGGCGCGCCAAACACTTTCTCGTTCTTTTCGTTGTACCAGAAGTCGGTGACGGAAACGCTCAAGCTCGCCGGGGTTTTCGAGTTGTTTGAAACCGACAGGTCAAATTGAAAGGGTTGGCCGGGTTCGAACCTATACTGCACTTGCGCGGGAGCCAGCCCGAGCGTCTGCGCTCCGGCGGGCAGTGCGGCAAGCGCACCCAACATCGCAGAGGCTGCCAGCGTGGAAGCAACTCGCGGGAATACGGACCACTTTGTCTTTGCAAGTCTCATGTTTTTCATTAGGGCACCGTTAGTGTGTAAGTTAGGGTCGCGCTATCCGACCCTGTGAAGGCCGAGGGGCCGTTCACGCCGGAAACAAAAAGTCCCAGGTATCGCGTCAAAATGGTGTTCGTTACCACCGTGCTCGTGATCGAGGTCTGAGCGCCGCTCAATTTCGAAATGGCGGTGTAAGGGCCACCAGCAGCTGCCGAATCGTCCAGTTGGAGTATGGCCGGGTGAACAAAGTCCATGCTCACGTAGACCGTCAAGGTGGCCGTGGTGGAAGCGAAACCGGAGAAAACCGGTTGTAACAAGTAAGGTGTGCTATAGATCACGCCCCCGCCCGCAGGGACGATGGTCAGACCCGCAGCGGGGGACGCTCCAATTCCATTCACGCTTCCGAAATCCATGGAATAGTCGGCGCCTGGCGCCACGGAAAGTCCGCCTGCCGCCGAAGCTAGGGTAAGGCCGACTGCGGTTTGCAGGTTCTCAGAGGGGTTATTCAAATTGAGCGTGACCGAACTCGTCTTTCCGTTGCTGGTGTCCGTGGCCACGAATGTCACGGTGGCAGAGTCCGTGCCGGTTGTCGCTCCCGCTCCATTGGCGTCGGCAACCAGCAATCCAAGGCTGATGGTGTAGGTGCCATCGCTCACTCCGGGCAACGGGACGATGGGAGTGGGCGCTCCGGAATTGAGGGATATGGTTGAATAGCTGGTGCCGGTACCACAACCGGTATAGCAACTTTGCGCGATGAGTGCGGCGGACTTGCTGAAATTAGAGCTCATATAAACAGAAAATGTTGCTGCATGCGGAGTAGGCTCGCCCGATAGGGTGAGATTCAAATTGGTCGAATAAATGACTCCACCTGCAACCCCCGTGGTGATAATGGTGACGCCCGCCGCGGGTGATCCGATTCCCAGACTATTCACGTTGCCAAACCCCGCTGAATAAGTTGGTTGCGCACCGCTCACGGTCACGCCTCCTGGCGCCGTACTCAGGGCTATCGTAATAACGCCGGCTTTCGCGTTCGATGAAATGATGGCCGCAATCAGTAATGCGAGAACCGCAGGCAAAAACCGGAATGGAAATAGCCCCGCCTTCCGGGGCCGGGAGTTTGTCCCGACTTGCGGAAGGCGTGGGTGTCCATTAGTTTGTTGCCTTACGATCTTCATGTTCGATCTTCCTGCTCTTTCCGTGGGGTTCCGCTACCGGTCACCCGCACAGAATGGACAACTAGATGACAGTCAAAGTGTAGGTAACGATCGCCGAGTCCGCACCCGTGTAGGTTGCTGAACCGTTGGTTGGAGCGACTTCCACACCGACGTACTGTGTCTGTGCAGTGCCGCTGACCGCGTTGGTCAACAGAGTGTTTGCCGTCGCTGGCGTGGTGCCCATTGCGCTCAAGCTTCCAATTCCAGCAGGCGCCGCCGTGGAGTACACGACAGACAAATTAGCCTTGGCGAAGTTGGTGGATACGTAAGCCTTCACAGTGTTGGTCGCCACTGCCTGGCTGGTGTAGACGGGTGTCAATACGTAGGCGGAATAGTAGGCGGAGTTGGTTACGCCCGGAGTAGTCGGTGCATACAAACTGCCGCAGGTTGCGGGGTTGATGCCCAGAGCGTCAACGGTCCCGAAACTCACGTTATAGTCAGCGCCGCCGCCTGCGTTGACGGTGCAGCTTCCGGCGATAGCAGACGTAGAGAGCGTCAGTTGGATGGCGTCCTGCACGGTCACGTTAATTTTCAATGTGGGCGAAATCGTGTTGGTGTTTGTTGCTTGGGTTGCGGCTGAAGCGTTGACCGCGCCAAAAACCAGGGCCACCGCTGCCAGAATCATTAATTGCTTTCTCATTCTCGAATTCTCCTTTTTAATGGGGGGTCACCCCAATTCTTTCCGAAATTCTTCTCCGGCCTTTAGTCCTCATTGCAAGCGTTCAGCAGAGTGACTGGCCGGGACGAATATGGCACGCTGGTTGCCAAATGACCTAAAACGCGGATGGACCGTAACCCATGTAGAATCTGTCGGTTGAGGCAGGCTTATATTCTTGGGTTAATAATTTTGCTTAATTGCGGAAGTCTCTGCTGCGAGACGAGTTCCTCTATTAGAGACGGAGCGGCGTGACCAGCTAAGGAGAGATCATTCACCACAGAGACACAGAGACACGGAGAATGACCAGTTTAAGGAAAGATAGTCTCTGCGTCTCTGTGCCTCTGTGGTTCAAAGCACCATCCGTTTTATCCCATCGCGCAGAACAGGGACGTTGAAGTTGAGGAGCAGTCCGGTTTTGATCTGGGCCAGCCGCAGGTATGTGAGCAATTGCGCTTCATGAATCGGCAGCAGGCGGTCCACTGTTTTCAGTTCCAAAAGAACCTTGCCTTCCACCACCACGTCCAGACTGTAGCCGCAATCGAGCCGCACTCCTTTATAGACCACAGGCAAAGAGACTTGGCGTTTGAAGGTCATTCCGGCCAAATTCAATTCATGGCAGAGGCACTCTTCATATGCGGATTCGAGCAGACCGGGGCCTAATCCGCGGTGTACCTCAATCGCCGCGCCAATCACTTTTGCCGTTAGAGGATCTTGTTCAGTCATGAAAGACTCCTTGAAACCACAGAGACACAGAGAGATTGAGTGGTTTAAGGAAAGATAGTCTCTGTGTCTCTGTGCCTCTGTGGTGAAATCGTTCGGGTGGGATCGACAGTGAGCCACGCCACAGCGCCCGCGGCGCAGAGCGCGGCGGCGACCAGAAACGAGGCGGTCCAGCCATAGCGCCCGGCGATGGCGGGAGTAAGCGAAGCGGTGACAGCGCCGCCCAATTGCGCGCCCATGTTCATCAAACCGGAGACGGCCCCGCTCGAAGGCCCGGCAATATCGGCGGTGACGGACCAATAACAACTTTGGGACATATAGAGCGCTCCCGCCCCCGCAGCCAGCGCCACGCTGGCCCAGCGCGCGCCGGGCAAGTATGCGCCCAGGATGAGAAAGGCGGCGGCGAGCGCCATCACCACGCAGGAAAAAACGCACCGGCCGCGCCACTTGTCAAAGTGGCGGGTAAGCGCGTCGCTGATCAGCCCTCCCAGCGGCGAGCCGATGGCCATGGCGAGAAAAGGCAGCATGGTGAAGCCCGCGCTGTCTTTCAAACTCATGCCTCGAACTGTTGAGAGATAAATGAAGAACCAACTGAAGAAAATCCAGGACATGTAGCCGTAACTGAAATAGCTGAGCGTAACGGCGCGCACGTCCTTGCTTCGCAGGATGGCGGGCCAGGGGACGACGGGCGCGGCGCCGGCGGTGAGCAACGCAGGATCGACCGTCAGGCCGGATTGGATGTGGGTGAGCTCGGATGCGGACACCCAGGGATGTTGGCGCGGGGCGTCACGCGCAATGAGGAACCACACCGCTCCCGCGACAATCCCTAGGGCAGCGCTGATCCAGAAAGAAGTCCGCCACCCGTAGTGAACCATGATGTAAGTGATCAGGGGCGGGGCAATGGCGGAGCCGGTACCCACTCCGGCGAAGATCAAGCCGTTGGCAATGCCGCGCTCCTGGGTGGGAATCCATTTGGCGACGAATTGGTTGGAGGCGGGATACATTACAGCTTCGCCCGCCCCGAGCGAGAAACGGACGGCGATCAGAAGCCATAGCGCCACTCTCACTCGCGTGGGGAGGCTCGCCGTGAGCACCGTGAAAACGCCCCACCAGATCACGGCCACCGCCATGACTCTCCGCGGGCCTACGCGGTCCGCCAGGCGTCCGCCGGGAGTCTGGAACAGCGCGTAGCCAACAAGAAAGGCGCTGAATACATAGCCCAGTTGCACGTTGCTGAGGTGATATTCGGCGGCGATGGAGGCGCCGGCAATTGAGATGTTGACGCGATCGAGAAAAGCGATGGCGCCTAGAATGAAGATCCAAAAAATAAGAAGCCAGCGTGTTCGACTTTGCCGTAATGGGGTCATGGGTGCGCGCGCGGGACGGGAGCTTTATCAATGCCTGCCATTTCCTCTAAGCACCTACTAGCGTCAAGGCAGCGGATTGGTGAAGATCGCCGGTGGAGTCAAGGAAGCGCCCGGAATGATGACCGGAATTACGCCCGTATCCTTGCAGGTCATGGCTGCCGGAAAATGATTTATAACATCGTCAGGTATTTCCGCCTCCGAGGGTGGAATGGGGGGCTTCGAACCTGCCAGGCGCGCCGGATCGAACCCGCCCAGCAAATCTGTCAGTCTCGAGTTGGTATCGCGCGGGCCCTGGGGCAGATAGGGTTTCTCGTCGGGCAAGGCGCCGAGGGCGGGAAGGTCATAAAGGACATCCACGAATTTTGCGAACGAGGCATGGTCTCCCGGGTCGGCGACAATGCCGCCCGATCGTGCATAGGGAGAAATGAGAATCAGAGGAACCCGGGGGCCGTCGCCGCAGGGATGGCCGTCAGGGCAACGCTCGAATCGGGGCGGCGGAACGTGGTCATAGAACCCGCCTTCGTCGTCCCAAATAATAACGATGGCCGAATCCCGCCAGTAAGGGCCGCGTGCTACTTCGTTCACGACTTTAGCCACCAGCGACTCCGACAGTTGCGAATCGGAATAAGCGGGATGGTCGTCGTCACCCAGGAATTTGGGCGCCTTAGGCTCCGCCGGTTTCCACCCAAAAGGGTTCATCCGTCCACCTTTAATAAAGACGACGCTTTGCGCCGGCAACTTCTGTTTCTCCATCGCGCCGAAAAAATCCATCAGATCGTGTACACCACTCCACATCGGGGTATTCTTGCGAATGTATCCAAAATATTGCGGCGCGTTGTGGTGAGGGATGTAGGCCGGATGGTTATCGCCCTCGCCGTTGCCAAAACCCTCCTGGTACCAGGCCCAGGGCACAGCCTGATGGTTGAGCTTTACCAAAGCTCCGATGTCCTGCTTGACGTCTTCGTTGTCCTCCTTGGCATCTTCCGCGTCGCGCCCGAGAAGCGTCAGCATCAGCGTGGCGTAAGTTTGGTCGAATTGAAGGGTTCGGCCAGGGAGATTGTTAGCGTAGGGCCCAAAGGCGGGAGCAGCGTCATTGACCACCGGTTCGCCCTTCCCAACCTTTGCGTAAGGAGCTTTTTTCGGATGGCGCGCCGCTTGGGTTTGTCCGGTTTGCGCAGCAATCAAATCAATATTCCCCGGCGTCGAGGGCCCATAAATCCCCTGGAAGATATGGTCGTAGAGGGCGAAACGGTGGGCATACATCCAGAGGAAAGGAATCGTTTGGCAATCTTCGAACGCCATGGTCAGCAGGCCAAGCTGGTGCGCCATGGACGGGGATGCTCCCGTGCCCTTCACCTCGTCTTCCTCATAAGAGACGAAATGGTCCATGCGGCCGTTGTTGGATTTGGCGATCAAATCTTCACGCGAGTGGACAACGTCGGAGGTGTCCGATGCCCTCAGCAGGAATGGCGTCACCCAGGTTTTCCCCATCGGATCGTATTGGCGAAATCCATGCTGCTTCGCTTCGGGAGTGGCCAGGTTGTCCGCTCCCGGAAACGACCCGAAGTAGGAATCGAACGAGCGATTCTCCTGGTAGATTACAAAAACGTGTTTGACGTGGGCGCGAAGATCGGTGATGAGTTTTTGGTTGGGGTCAGGAGGCGCGGACTGTCCTGTTTGGGCTCCCGCTTTTATCGAGATGGCGATGGAGCTTAAGAAGAAGATTGCCCAGCGCGCCCACCCAGACCTCGACTCCACTCGAAGGTTGAAGAGCTTCAATTGGGCCTCTCCCGTTACGTAATTATTCAATTCCCACTCTTGGGGCCTCTCTCGCCAGCGGGCTGTAGCGAAGTAATTACCGCCAGGACAATCAGCGCCGCCAGGCCCAGGAGCGCATACCAGAAATAGGGCACGAAAGGGTTGCCGGCCTGCAACGCCTTTTCGCCAGCCTCAAGTCCGAGCAGCGGAATAATATTTGAAAAGATCGGCTCCAGATCGTGAATAGGGGCGGTGGCAGTCATGTAATGATGAAAATTTATAGCGTAGGGGTAATAGCTGAGGTAAAGGCCCAGGCAAGCGAGAAAAAGAACGATGGGCAGGTAATTCTCAGCCACAGTCACGAAGCGGAAAATGCGCCCCTTCTTCTCGACACGCACCCAGCGCTTGGCGTTAACGTAGATCACGGAGAGACCGGTGAGCAAGCCAAACGCCATGACGAACATGGCAAACATTGCGACCGTCACTGACGCCCAATATGCGTTTGCACTTTGGGCCATCGGGTCTCTGCCGACTTCTTCCTCAATAGAAAGGTGGGTTTGATTGAGTGTGGCCTCGATGGTCGCGGCCTGGTCCGTTTGTCCGTTTCGACGCAAAATGGGGATCAATTTTTCGTAAGCATCCTTTTCGAGGGCGACACCAATCAGGCGGCAAATCAACGAGGGGTCGTTCAGGCGCATTCTTTCACCCATATGAGCGACCTTCCAATAGTAGCCCAGGGCTTCGGATTCGTGGCCGGCCGCCTCGGCTTCCTTGCCCAGTTTCTTAATCAGAAGAAGCGAATACCTTCGAATATTCAACAGATTTGGTAGCGGGTATGAAGCTACCATGAGGAGGACAATTTGGGGTTTTGCAAGGTCGTGACTGGTCAGCCAGGTGCGGTCGAGGTCAAACTCGCGCAGGGCGTAGGAATCGTAGTGAGGCGCCGTGAACGCCTTATCCATCACGCGTCGCCATTCCGTCTGCTGAGCCAGGGCATCCAGGTTAGTCGAATAGCGAATTTCCGGGCCTAACTGCTCGATGATCTCCTCCCCTTCAATGAGATAGGGATATGCGTTGTCCGGGTCCCAGCCCTCCAGACGCGACAGCAAGGGTTTTATGTCCGAATTCGTGCCGCCCTGGTATTTCCAACGGTTAAAGACCCTTAGGTAGATCCAGGTCAAGTCGGGATCGATGGTCACGGCCTGGGCGGCGAGATCCGCCTGCTCGCGTCCAACTTGTGACGAGTGCATGGCCGCGAATGCCAGGGTTCGAGCGGCACGCTGCGGGCGCGCCGATTTAACCGCCTCATCCAGCGATCGCTGAGGAACCGTCCCCACGCGCCAAAACCAAGATGCAGACGATGCATATCCAAATGCCAAGACGGGAGCTTCCAAGGCCTGACGAAAATCCGCGACAAAGAAAAAGGCAATGGACCAGACCAGGAACAGCAGGCTCATGAACCGTGTCCTACGCATGGTTCCCTCCTTCCCGATATACCACTGGGAGTGTCGGGCGCATTCTATGGGTGCCTGTCGAGAAAATCAACAATGACCTGGGCAGTGGCGTCATTTGCCAGACGCAGGCGCTCCAGTGCGCCGTCATTCCCGCGAAGGCGAGTCCAGTTTTTCGTCCGCGAATTTCCAATGATTTAGGGGATTGGATTCCCGCCTTGGCGGGAATGACCCGCCGCGGCGGGCTTCGATATGAATCCAATTTCAAATGACACCATGATCAAGGCTTCATTTGTCTGGATAGAACGGAAAAGGCCGAGGGGCGTCCAGCGCCAACTCGGCCTCGAGGACAAATATTCAGCGGGATTGATCAGTCGTTTTCTTGCAGGGTTTTCACGTGCGCTTCCAGGGCGCGTGAATACTCGCGCTCGGCCAGTAATTCCGACTGCAACTTCTTCACCAGGTTTTCAAGTCGCCCGACTTCCAGGCGTAACTTGGCCATGTCAACCGAAAGGTTGCGGCCCTGGGGCGCGGCAGGCGCCGCCGCCGGAGCATTTCGCGGCGCGGATGGAACTACTGTGGGCGGCAAGGCCGCGGGTGGCGCCGCCACACGAGCCGCGGGGGTGCGCGCCGGCAAAGGAGCGGTGCCAAAAATCCCACTCAATCCGGCCCCGCGTGGGGCGCCGCCGTTCGAAGGTGGTGGTGCCACGGGCGCACCCAGGGCGGGCGCGGGGGCGACGGGTGCGGGGTTTTTCGGCGCCAGCAATTGCTTGACGCGCGCGATCAGGTCCTGAGGCTGAAATGGTTTGCGAATCAGCTCGTCGGCTTTAACGCGGAACGCCTTGTCCGCAACTTCGCGATTGACCACTCCGCTCAACAACACCACGGGGGTTTTGCTCAGCTTGGGATGCTGCTTGATGAACTCGCAGACTTCAAAGCCATCCTTGTCCGGCATGATCACGTCGGTGATCACCACGTCGGGCATGGACTCTTCAATTTGCAGCAAGGCTTCGCTCGCATCGTGGCAGGCTACCACGCCGATGTTTTCGCGGCGAAAGGCAATCTTCATCACCTCGCGCATGGTCGCGCTGTCGTCGATAAAAAAGACAGTGGGCGACTGCAGATTTTCAATCACAGCGGTTTCACTCATGGGTCTCCTCTTTAGCCGCGGCCACGTCAACCAAATGCCCGTCGAGCGCGAACAGGGCGCTATCAACGGCCGCGGAATCAAACATACATTTGTCCGAGGTGGGCAATGGGTCGAACTGAGTTTCCGGGTAGCTGGGCTCAACCTCGATGGTTGGGTCAGCCATGTCAATCAGTCTGGGACGGGACGGCGGCAGGTCCAAACTGGGCACATCTTCACTTGCGATTTCCGTTTCGGGTTCCGGTTCGACATCCAGGATCTTAGGGAACTCTTCGGATAGCGAATCTTCACTTTCCACCGGCATCGCGGCCTCGGGTTCCGGCACCACATCTTCGATCGTTGGGGCCACTTCGGAAAGCGATTCCGGACTTTCCACCGGCATCGAGGCTTCAGGTTCAGGTACAACATCTTCGATTAGGGCGGCTGCCGCGGGCTCTGGTTCAAAACTCTCAATGGGCGCGGCTGCGCCGGGCTCCGTTTCCACTTCCTCCTGCAATCCCTTATCGCGTTCCTCTTCGTCGATTTCGCGCAGGGCGTCCATGATCAATCCGCTCAGGTTGCAATGCACCGTGCGCAGGGTGGGTGCGCTTCCGGGAATGAACTTGTAAACTCCATCCTTTTTGTTGTGGCACTTCTTGATCAGGCAAACGAGCGCATCGTCCCCGGCCAGCAGCCCGCTCTCCGCGTGGATCACTTCTCCGGTGGTAAAGAAAATGATCCCGTCGGTGGAACCCGCATTCACATGCAGGGCGCCGGTCTGGCGGGATTGGTCGATCATTTGGATCACGCCGGGCAAATCCACCATGGAAAGGCGTCCGTCGAGAGCCGTCTCCGCCCGGGGGAGCATTTGAGTGGGCTGGAAGCCATCCTTGTGGCTGGAGAGCAGCGAAACCAGGTGGGCGGCAATTTCCTCCGCGCCCAGGCGGCGGTCCACAAAATCTTCGTACCCAGCGCGCAGGGCTTCGAGCTGCGATTGCTGCCCGCGGTCGCCAATGGCGATCACGGGGATGTGGCTGGTCTTGGAATCGGCGTGCAGGATGGCCGGAATTTCAAAGGTGTTGGGGCCGCGCGAGGCAGTGGAGCAGAGAACGGCCACCGGCATGTTCCACTCAATCATGGTGAGGGCGTAGGCCGCATCGGAGCAGTGGATGGCTTCGAACCCTTTTTGCTTCAGCGCGTCAGTGAGCCGCTTGACGAAAAAGAGATTGGTGTCCACCACAAAAATCTTGCCTGAGCCTTCAACGGTATTCATACTCTTTCCCTCTTTGATCATTGCTGTTTCGCGCTCCCAAGCGCGCCTGACTTCCGGGGCGCCACAAGCTGCGCCAGTTCGAGCACTTCAACCCACTGATTTTCAATCGGCAACACACCCCGCACGTGTGGCGCCGAACCCGGCGGTGGGGGCTGCATTTCCACGTTCATCATCTGGCACTCACCACTCACGGGAATGGCGGTTAATTCGTTTCCGGCGAAATTGCGGCGCGTGACCAACCAGAATTTCAAAGTCTCCTTGCCCGGGCCCAGGAGTATTCGCGTTACATCCCAAACCGGCAACACATCGCCGCGGCGCATCAGCACGCCGTTGAGCCCCGAAGTGGTGTGGGGAAATTTCTGCACAAACCCCGTACGCGTCAGTTCCACCACATCGACGGTGGGCAGCGCAAAGCGGCGCGCGCCCAGGGGAAAGATCACAAAAGATTCCGTTGCTGAGATGGGCATGCTCACAGGCTCGCTCCCACGGGAGATAAAATCTCTGGAGCCGGCCGGGCGGCCAGCATTTCCGCCTCCAACTTCTCGCCCTCGCGGCCAATCGTTTCCGGATTCAACATGGGGAAAATGATTTCGCCATCCAAAATCAATCCACGGTACCACTCGCGCTCCGCGCCCTGAAAAGCAAGGGGCAGGGGAAGAATGGCGCCGGTTTCAATCATCCTGTCCACGCGGTCCACGCGAATCGCCACCCGGCCGGGGCGAAGCACGAGCAGGCGCTCCTCCTTGCCGGAAGTCACGCCAAAGATCGTATGAGAGGAAACGATGGTGGCGCCGCAGATTTCAGTGGCCGTCTGGCGATGGTCATTACGAATCTCTTTCAATGCGCCCGCTTCAATTCCCATTCGGTACGGCCCGACCCAGAAGATGATCACGGCATGAGTTTTGCGCGCGGGAGGCTGCGCGTGCCCCAGTCGTCCGTTTCTCATAGCGCACCCACCTTGACGGCTCCGCGCAAATAGAGCGCGCGCTTTTCGAGCGCGGGTACGATGGCCTCAAGAGGGAGGATTGCATCCACCGATCCGGTGCGAATGGATTCCTGCGGCATGCCGAAGATCATCGAGGTGGCTTCGTCCTGGGCGATCACATATCCGCCCGCGGCTTTCACTGCCTGCACGCCACGCGAACCATCGTTGCCCATGCCGGTCAGGACCACGCCCATGCTCAACGGGCCGGCCCATGCCGCCGCGCTCTCCAGAGTAACGTCGGCGCAGGGGCGATATCCGGAAATGCGCGGGCCATCATCCAGCAGGATGCGGCCGCCGGGAGAAATTCGAAGGTGGTGAGATCCGGGGCAGACGTGCATCACTCCGGGGCGGATGGCCTCTCCGGCCACGGCTTCCCTGACCGGAAGAGCGGAGGCGTTGGCCAGTTGTTGGGTGAACTGGCCGGTAAAGTTGGCCGGCATGTGCAGAGCGAGCACGATGGCGGCGGACAAATCCTTGCGGAACATCGGCACCAGCTTCATCAACGCCACCGGGCCGCCGGTGGAAGCCGCCAGGATAACCAACGGGCATTTTTCCGCGCCCGGCAATTCTTTGGCCGGTTGATCCACTCGCGCCACCACGCGCTCCGCGGGGCGGGGCGCATCCATGATCGCCCGTGCCTGCGGCGATGTAGGCCGCGTGGCGGTTCGCACCACGCGAACTTTGGAAGCGATGCGCAATTTGGTCAGCAGTTCGCTGCGCACGCTCCCCATGTCAAGGTTGATGGCGCTCGAAGGCTTGCTGACAAAATCCACGGCGCCCAGTTGAAGCGCGCGTAGGGTGCCCTTGGCGCCTTCGTGCGACTCCGAACTGACGATGACAATTGGGCGCGGGTTCTGCGACATGATGATTTCCGTGGCTTCGAGACCATCCACGTGCGGCATGTTGATGTCCATGCTGATCACGTCGGGACGCAGTGATTCGGCCATGGCCACAGCTTCACGGCCGTCGCCGGCCTCGCCAATCACCTGCATGGTGGGATCGGCGGCGATGATGCCCTGCACCACCTTGCGCATGAAGGAGGAGTCATCCACTACCAGGACCCGGATTTTCTTTTCGCTCCCCGTCATAATTTCTTCCCCGATGCTGCGGGCGCTTCGTGGGACGCTGTGTCTCCGGCGCCCAGGTACTTCTTTATTTCGGCAATCAACTGATCTTCTTGCACCGGCTTGGTGAGGAATCCGGCCGCGCCCTCTTTCAATGCTTTCTCGCGATGTTTGTCGCCCGCGCGAGAGGTGAGCACCACCACCGGAAGACCGCGCGTGGCGGGGTTCTGGCGAAGATGCGCCATTAATTCGTAGCCGCTGGTGCGCGGCATTTCGAGGTCGGTAAGGACCATGTGGCATTCGCCCTGGCTGGCAATTTCCAGCGCTTCGAGGCCGTCGGAGGCATACTTGACTTTGTATCCGGCCTTCTCGATCATGCGGCCCACAAAGCGCCGCACGCTGATGGAATCGTCCGCCAGCAAAACGACTTTCTCCACTTTCACCGGCTCCTCGCTGACTTGGCTGTCGGGCGCCGGGGCGGCAAATTGCGGAATCATGGAGGCGGTGATCAGGCCTTGTTCCTGGGCGTCAGCACCCACCAGCCGGGAAACCTCGATCAGGAGGATGGGGCTGCCGTCGGGGGCGATGGTGGCGCCGGAAAACAACTTGATGTTGCGCATGAAATCGCCCATGCCCTTGATCACAATTTCGTCTTTACGCAGCACTTCCTCAACGATGATGCCCACCTGCCTGCCGCTGACGTTGACGATGACCATGCGATAGTAGCCGTTCACCGGTTCCACCCGCTCCAGGCCCAGACGGGCGTCGAGGCGCACGATTTCGGTGACTTGATCGCGCACGCGGGTGAGTAGCTTGCCGCCCACTTCTTCGATTTCTGAAACGCGCAAGCGGCGAATCTCTTCCACGCAGGCCAGGGGAATTCCAAACACCCACTTGCCGTTGCGCAGGAAAAGCGCCTGAGTAATTACCAGTGTGAGCGGCACCTTGAGGGTGAAGCGAGTGCCCACGCCCTTCTCGGTTTCGATGGATATCTCGCCGTTCAACGCGGTCAGGTTGGCGCGCACCACATCCAGCCCCACGCCCCGCCCTGCCAGTTCGGTCTTGCGGGAAGCGGTGGAGAAGCCGGGACGGAAGAGGAATTCGAGCAACTCGCGCTCGGTGAAGCGCGCGGCCTCTTCGCTCGAGGCCAGTTGCTGGGCGGTGACCGTGCTGCGAATCCTTTCGTAGTCGATGCCGCCGCCGTCGTCTTCCACCTCAATGTAAATCTGGTTGCCGCGGTGATAGGCGCGCAGAGCCACCTGGCCCTGCGCGGGCTTGCCGTTTGCGGCGCGCTGCTCGGCGGATTCGATGCCGTGGGCGATTGAATTGCGCACCAGGTGGATGAGTGGATCGGAAATCTGCTGAATGATGCCGTTGTCAAGATCCGTCTCCGCGCCGGCGAGAACCAACTCCACCTGCTTGCCCGCCGCCTTGGCCGCGTCACGCGCGGTGCGCGAAAGGCGCGTGTAAAGGTTGCCGATGGGCACCATGCGCGCTTCCGTGATCTCGTCCTGGAGGCGATGGGCCAGATTGGTGAACTCATCGATGTCGGAGTCCACGTGGCGCACAAAGCGCCCGAGCTGGGTAAGTACCTCGGTGAGGTCGGCGGAAATTTCGGTGAGCGACCGCGAAAGAATATTGAAGTCGTCGTAACGGTCCCATTCGAGGTCGCTGAATTCGGGCGCCGCTGAATCGCGGAATTGCGCCGTCAAAGAGAAACTGGCGGCGAGCGCGGGACGGATTTCCGCGGAGCGCTCCCCGTGCGAGGCGGAGGCCATATGGGTGAATTCGTAGCGCTCCTGGAATTCGCCGACTTTGTCCGTCAATCGGCCCTTGGAAAAGTTGAGCACTTCGGCCAGGCGTTCGAGTTCGCCCAGGCGTCCCAGGATGCGGGTACGGTTGATGACCAGTTCGCCCACCGCGTTCATCATCCTGTCCAGACGCTCGAGCGGGACGCGCACGGATTTCGACTGAGAGGCGGAAGTCAGATCCTTGACGGGCGCCGGTAATGACGCCGCGAGCTGGTTTGAAGCCGCGTGAGGATCCACGGCGACCACCGACGGGAATTCCTCAACCGGGCTCGCCACGATTTCATGGGGTTCGATTGAAGCGATTTCAACATCGGCGGAAAGCTCAGGCATGGGCGCCTGCTCAACCGCAGTTTCAACGGGAGCAACGGGCAGCTCCTTGATTGATTGTTCGTGGGCTTGTTCTCCCGATGCGATCCGCGCCATCCGGCCAATAAGCATGGCCACCGTGTTTTGGATGGTCGCCTCATCAGGCCACTGGTAATAGATAAATTTCTTGAGAACGTCAACGACTTCAAGGCAAACGTCCACGATTTCGGCGCTGGGACGCAGTTGGCCTTCACGGAGGAGGCCGACCAAATCTTCGGCGCGATGGGCCACATGTGCGATCCGTTGCAGGCCGACTTGCGCCGCCGATCCTTTGACCGTGTGCATGGCCCGGAAGAGACGATTAATAACTTCGGGAGTTGGAATGGCTTCGAGTTCGAGCAGACATTCGGTGACCGCCTGCAAGTGCTCTTCGGCTTCGGGAATAAAGAAGTCGAGTATCTCGGAGGGAACCTCGCTGTCTTCGGGGAGAGGATCGACCGCTGCCACTGAGATTTCCGGTATCGTTTCTTCCGCGCCCGCCTCCGTGGACTCGGGAGTCGAAAGCTCGGAGCAGTCTGGGGCCGGTTCCACCGGGATGGGTTGCATAGTCTCTTTGCAAGATTGGGGGACAGGATCTTCCGAATACGCGGGAGCAATCGCCTCCGCAGGAGCGAAGTCCTCGGCGGGCGCGGCCGCGAATTCAGCCTGGGGTTCCTGCGGCGCGGCTCCCGGAGTTTCAATTACTGCCGGCTCCGGAGTTTCTTCCTGGCTGGGCTCCGCCGCCTGAAATGCAAACGGATATTTCTCCTTGAACGCGATGATATCGTCTTCCGCTTCGATGCCGTTGGTGCTCAACTGAAGCAGGTCGGATTCGAGCAGGGCGACGGCATCGTAAACAAATTCAACGATGGAATTAGCAGACTCGGGGCTGATGGGGGAGTTCTGTGCAAATTGGAACAGGCGGGCGAGCTTGCCGGCGATTTCGGAGAACAAATTGAGGCCGTATTGCGCCGTGCTGTCGGTGAGCGACTGGGAGGAATTGAAAAGGAGTTCCACCACATCCGGAGCCGGGTAGGGGTCCAGCAGCACGCCGGCGTATTCGCGCAGGATCTGCAACTGCTCGAACGCGGTCTGCGAGAAAAGCTCGAGATTGTCTGATGCGGACGCGCTCACGCCTGGCTCCTTGAATTGCATGGGGCGGTTTCTCCGCCCGGCTTGCGATAGAGCATGAAATCGTCGAAGACAATCCTTTCAAACTTGGTGGGCGCATTGCCCAGTGAATCCGAGTGGCCGAGCATCAGGTAGCCGCCCGGCTCCAGGCAGTCATAAAAGCAGCGAATCAGTTGCTCACGCTTCTCGTCGGAAAAGTAAATCAGGACGTTCATGCAAAAAATGCAATCCATCCGGCCGAGATAGAGGCACTGCACCAGATTCATCACCACAAATGAAACTTTGCTCCGGATCGCCGGCTTCACCTGATATTGGCCGGCCACGGGCGTGAAACACGACTCGATTTGTTGCGCCGTCATGCTGGCGACAGCCCGGGGCGAATAGACGGCCTGAGAGGCGCGGGCGATGGCCTGGCGGCTGACGTCGGTGGCAAGGATTTCTGTTTCCCAACCCGTGGCAAATGACGGACTCTCCGCGACAGCGATCGAAATGGAGTAAGGCTCTTCGCCGGTGGAGCAACCCGCGCTCCAGATGCGCAGCTTGCGCGGTTTGGCCCAAAGCTTCTTGGTGTAAACCTCGGGCAGCACGCGCATCTTGAGCGCCTTGAAGGCGGATGGATATCGGAAGAATGAAGTTTCGTGAGTGAGCATCCGTTGCAAGAGCGCCTCGTACTCGACGTTGGAGGAAAGAAGAATGGGCATCAGCTCGGCCGGCCCCGCCAGGCCCTTGGCTTGGACGTGGTCGCGGATGCGCGTACTGAAGAAGCGCTCGCGTGAGCTGTCAAAGCGAATGCCCGAGCGTTGCTCGATTAGCTCGCGAAATTCGTTGAGGTTCTGCTCGCCGATTGTGCTGGTACTGTTCATCTCTCCCCTTTGTTATTTTGAACTGCCCGCCCGGCGTATCTCGCCGGGGCGGGCAGTAACCGGTTCTGCCGCGCTAACGGCCGGCGGCAGCCGCCTGGGGCGCGTGATCAGCCTCAGCCGGTCCTATCCGGAATTGAGAAAGCACTCCGTTCAATTGTTCAGAGAGCTTCACCATGTGTTCAACCGTCGTGGTGGTCTGGCGAGCGCCTTCCGACGTCTGGCGCGTGATGTTGGAGATAATCTGCATGGCGTTGGCCACTCCTTCCGTGCCGCGCACCTGCTGCTTGGAAGCGAGTGAGATTTCCTGAACCAATTCGGCGGATTGACGGACGACGGTGGAGATGGCCTCCAGCGCTTTGCCGGCCTGATCGGCCAGGCGGGCGCCGACTTCCACTTCCTTGGTGCCCTCTTCCATGACGACCACCGCTTCGCTTGTCTCAGCCTGGATGGCTTTGATGAGAGCGGCAATGTCCTTGGTGGCGGCGCGTGAGTGCTCGGCCAGTCTACGCACTTCATCGGCTACCACGGCAAACCCGCGGCCGGCTTCGCCGGCCCGGGCTGCTTCAATCGCCGCGTTCAGTGCCAGCAGGTTGGTCTGTTCGGTGATGTCGTTAATCACGTTGATGATTTCTGAAATCTCGAGTGAGCGGTCGCCCAGGGACTTGATCCTCTTGGCCGTGGCCTGTACGGAAGCGCGGATGCGCTGCATGCCTTCCAGAGTGTCGCGCACGGAGCGGTTGCCCTGCTCGGCGGCTTCGAGAGCCCTTCGCGCGGCCTCGGCGCTGGCCTCGGCGTTGTTCGAAACTTGTTTCATGGAAACCGTGAGCTCTTCCACGGCGGAAGAAGTGTTGGTGATTTCCTGGTCCTGTTGGGTGGCGCCGGAAGCCATTTGCTCCGAGGCCACAAGAATCTCATTGGCGCTGGTGGATACATCGCCCGCCGCCTTGCTGGCGCGCTCCAGTACCTGGGTGAAGTTGTCGAGCATGGAGTTCAGAGCTTCGGCTACGTTGCCGAACGAGTCGTTGGTCGATTTGGCGCGAAGTCTCAGGTCGCCCTGCGCCGCCAGGTGGCGCAGGGCGAGGAACTGAGAGATGCTGCGCTGCAACGTCCCCTGCACTTCAGGAGGAGCCAAGGGCGCCGCCACCGAAGTAACCTTCAACGCGGCGCGGCGGAAGTTTTCCACGATCTGCGCGAACTCATCTTCCGATTTCAAATCCACCGTGGCGCGCGTGTCGCCCGAGGCTACTTTCTTCGAGTACTCGGCCAATTGCTCCACCGGCGCCAGCACCCGCCCGCCGAGAATGGTGAAGAGCGCGATCACCAGTCCCAGGCAGAGCACCGCCGCGATGGCAAGCGGGACGGCCGCCGCCGAGGGCAGGGAACCGAAGTCGAACATGGATAGCCCGCCTGATTTTGAGCCCGCGCTGTAGGCGAAGCCCAGCATGGCGATGAGGCACACGACCCCGGCCAGCAATAACGTCCAGATTGTGTTTCGTAAACGACCGTTCATTCGAACCTCCTGAAACTCGTTCGCCGGTTGGCGAACACCTAAATTATTGGAATCGGAAAAGCTTCGGCCAAGCGGCTGAGATCAAGCGCCAGAGCCAACTTGGTTTCGTGGCGCAACATGCCACGGCAATGCAACGCGTCTTTTGGAGCTTCCTCCACCAGCAGCGGTTCAGATGTCAAATAAGTGCCAAACATTTCATCAGCGGTAAGACCTACGCGCTGAATTCCCCGCTCCGTGCCTCGTCCCCAGGCCGCCACCACCAGATGAGTGGGCGTTGAATCGGACCGGCGTGCTTCCTGATAGGCGATGTCCAGGACAGGAACGATGACCCCGCGCAGGTTGAAAATGCCTTTCAAGAACGGTGGGACCAAAGGAATTCGCGTAAGCGCAGGCCATTCCACCACTTCTTCAACCTCGGCAACCGGCAAGCAGTAGCGTTCGCGGCCCGAGCGGAACAGACAATATTGGTGTTTGGGCAGCGCTTCTACCTTTTGTTCGACCGGCTCCCCGTTTGGGGAAGCCTCGGGGCTCACATGCAGCCCATCAACTTGGACATCGTTAGGCATAGTCACAGAGAGGAAAGCAATTGGCCTGCCACGGTCCGCCAACCCGCGACTAATTGCTAAGACTCAGGAACTAAGGGTTTTATTCATGATGGGTAGAATGGGAGGAATGGGGAAAGCCATAGTGGAGACGCTCTCAAGTCTCACTTGGAGAAAGGCAATAATACAGATTCAGGAGATTATCGCAGCGCGGATTTCGCCGTGGATTTGATTTCCTTGTGGTAGGATGCCGAAGTTCGGGGAGGACCATGAAAAAGACCATATTTGCATTTCTTATGTTTGTCATTGCCGCCGGCACATCGACGGCTCTCGCGGCTAATCCGCCGGATGGCCGCATCTCCTTAAAGGCTGGTTGGGCCATTCAATCTTCTGCCAAGGTCGCGGAAAAAGGCGAGGCGCTTTCAACGGCTGGATACAAACCCGCAAATTGGTATCCCACTTCCATTCCAAGCACGGTGGTTGCCGCGCTGGTGCGAAACAAAGTCTATCCCGAGCCTTATTTTGGAATGAACCTGCGTTCGATTCCCGGGACCAGTTACCCCATCGGGCAGAATTTTTCCAATATTGAAATGCCGCCCGACAGTCCCTTCCGAAGTTCGTGGTGGTATCGCACCAGCTTCATGATCCCCAAGACTGCTCCCGGCCGTCACCTCTGGCTGCACTTTGACGGCATCAACTACCGGGCCAACGTTTGGCTGAACGGACATCAGATCGCGAAATCAACTGAGCTGGTGGGCATGTGGCGACTTTTTGAATTGGACATCACGGACACGGCTCTGGCCGGACAGAAAAACGCGCTTGCCGTGGAGATTTTTCCGCCCAAACCGGACGATCTCGCTCTCACCTGGGTTGACTGGAATCCGCTGCCCGCTGATAAGGACATGGGTATTTGGCGGAACGTGTATGTGACCACCAGCGGGCCGGTGACGTTGCGCTACCCGCGCACCATCACTAATTTTGACCTGCCCTCACTCGACACGGCGCACCTGACCGTGGTGGCCGAGGCTCATAATGCGACGGACCAGCCCGTGTCGGGAACTTTGAGCGGCCGCATCGGGACTATTCAATTTTCGCAGCCCGTGCAACTGGGCGCGCAAGAAACCAAGCTGGTGACGTTTGCCCCGAGTGCATTCCCTCAACTAAATATAGGCAACCCTCGCGTGTGGTGGCCTGCCAAACTCGGGGCCCAGCCGTTGTACGATCTGCATTTGCAATTTGAAGTGGGAAAAGCGGTCTCCGACCAGGCCGACCAGATGTTTGCGCTCCGCCAGGTGACTTCGGAACTTACGGATAAGGGTTACCGGCTATTTAAAATTAACGGCAAGAATATTTTAATTCGCGGGGGAGGCTGGTGTCCGGACATGATGCTGCGTCCCTCGCCTGAGCGCGACGAAGCTCAACTCCGTTATGTGTTGGGCATGAACCTGAATGCGATCCGTTTTGAGGGAAAGCTTGAGTCGGAAGAATTTCTCTCTCTTTGCGACAAGTACGGCATCCTGGTGCTGGCGGGCTGGTGTTGCTGCGACCATTGGGAAAAATGGAAGAGTTGGAAGACGGAGGACTATACGGTGGCCTCCGAATCGCTGCGTGATCAGCTCCGCCGGTTGGGCGCTCACCCCTGCGTTTTTGACTGGCTTTATGGCAGCGACAATCCTCCTCCACCTGATGTCGAGTCCAGCTACCTGAAAGTGATCAAGGAAACGCTCTGGCCGAATCCCTATCAGTCTTCCGCCACCGCCAAGCCCACCAAGGGCCTGGAAAATTCGGGCGTGAAAATGAACGGCCCTTATGAATACGTCTCCTCCGATTACTGGCTTCAGGACACCGAAAACGGCGGAGGCTTTGGCTTCAGCACCGAGATCAGTCCGGGTCCCGCGATCCCTCCTGTGGCCAGCCTTCGCATGATGCTGCCGGCCGATCACCTTTGGCCCATCGACGACTTTTGGAATTTCCATACTGGCGGGGGTGAGTTCAAAAACCTCGACGTCTTTACAACCGCGCTCGAGCGGCGTTACGGCAAAGCTGCAAACCTGGATGACTACGCGGAAAAATCACAAATAATGACCTACGAGGGCCAGCGCGCCATGTTTGAAAGTTATGGGCGCAACAAATATACCTCCACCGGCGTGATTCAGTGGATGCTGAACAATGCCTGGCCGTCGCTGATCTGGCATCTGTTTGACTATTACCTGCGTCCGGCGGGAGGCTATTACGGCACGCAGAAAGCTTGCGAGCTCCTGCACGTTCAATATTCTTATGACGACGCCTCCGTGGTGGTGGTGAACTCGCTTTATCAGGACTTCAAGGATTTCAAGGTGACCGCCAAGGTTTATAATCTGGACCTGACACCCAAATTTTCGCGCGACGTCCGCGTGGAAATTGGTCCGGACAGCTCCACTCGCGTCCTCGAGATTCCCAAGATTGCGGATCTGTCCACAACCTACTTCTTACAATTACGCCTGGAAGACCACCTGGGCGCGCTCGTGAGTTCAAACTTCTACTGGCTCTCAACCAAACCGGATGAACAGGACTGGGCCGGAACGAAGTGGTACTACACGCCCGTGAAGTCCTATGCGGACTTCACCAGTCTCAAAGACCTGCCTCGGGCCGAAGTGAAGGTTTCGGGCAGTTTCGAGCGCAAGGGGAATGACCAGGTGGCTCAAGTCATGGTTGAAAATCGAAGCTCGCACCTGGCCTTCTTCGTTCACCTTCAGGTGATGAAGAAGAAAGGCGGCGATGAAGTGTTGCCCGTTCTGTGGGAGGACAATTACTTCGAACTGATGCCCCGCGAGAGCCGAAAACTGACTGCAACCTACATGGGCCCGAACGGGTTGGGAGCGGGCGCAGTGGTGGAGGCGGACGGGTGGAACGTCCAGCCCGCTTCGGCTGAACTGGGACCGCGCCAGGGCCACGCGAATGCTTCGGTCGAGAAACATTAGAGGTCAAGTGCAGCCTCAATACCGACGAAGGGGGAGGGCTTGCCCTCCCCTTGGGGCGTTACAGTAGGGGAGCGATCCGCGCTCCCGCTTTCAGGAGCCCGATACACGCTATCGAAGTCCATCCTTTGCTCACGCGGGAGGGCAGAACCCACCCCTGCCTGCCTTGGGGCTAGTTCCAAGCAAATTCGACAAGCAATCGGAGAAACAATCCAATACTTCGCGGGCAATGAGTGTGCGCTCGATGCACTCGCATGGATGAAGTAGTGTCTGGGATTGCATCGCTGGGAGCGCGGGCGTCCCGCCCGCTTTTTCATTTGATTGCGAGCGAGCCCAAGTGCATCACGTGGCGCCCCGGCCCGCGCTCCCAGGGAAATTAAGACACCACTTAGGATGGAGAGTGTGCCTGGCATCACGACTTGGGGTGACGATGGTCACAGACCGTGGAAAGCGGAAAATGAGTTAATAGGCACACGATCGAGCTAGATTTCAAGGAGGAAGACTATATGCTTTCAAGAACCGTCAGAGTCGCCCTGTTGCTGGGATTCGGGATGTTTTTGTTTTCAAGTCTCGCGCTGGCAGGAGCGAAAACGATCAACCTGAACAAGGATGCCATCCTCCCCGATGGCCAAACGCTGAAGGCCGGGGTTTACACAGTGGTGGTGGATCAAAAATTGGACCAAGTCCAGTTTATCCAAAACGGGACCGTGGTGGTCAAGCATCACTGCAAGTGCATCCCGCAGGAAAAGAAGTTCGACACCGATGCGGTTATTTTCGACCAGGAGACGCCAACTAGGAAGGTGTTGCAGGCACTCCGTTTTCGCGGCGAAACTCGACTGATTACACTGCCGTCCTGATCTATGTTGAGTTGTCTGGAGAATTCTGCCGCGCGCCATGCAGGACTGTGCCCGGATGGCGAGTGAAGACTTTTGCCGATATCGAATCATCCCGCAGGCCTTTGAAATGATTACTCAGTTCAGCCGCGTTCGGCCTGACAGTCGAACGCGGCCCCACTTTCTTACCGTCAGTCGTCATCCGATGCGGATCCTCCTTTTTTAACGGCCCTCTCACTTCTCCGTCTTGACAGCATTCCCTCTAGCGCTTATTGTAGTGCTGTCGAATAATTCTCAGGACATTCAGGGATTTGTGGGTACAGGGGGCGGGAATCCTTTGTGTGCCCTCGAAAGTTAATCGCGGCCAAGGGCTTGATCGGTGAGAGGTGGCAGGGGTTTCTAGGAAATCGAGCCTGGCGGGCTTCAAGGAGATTCAAGACATGCGGTGGATAACTAGCTGCGGCGTTCGAGCATTCGCAGTCATATTGCTGTTCAGCATTGGCATGGTGGCTAAACAGCAGACGGCCACAACGCTTACTTCGAGCCCAAACCCATCGACTTCAGGCGAGTCGGTAACGTTCACGGCCACGGTGACCTCTCAGCAGTCCGGTCAGTCCAACCAGCACTGCCCCGATGGCGTCGTCCAGTTTGAAATTAACGGCACGAATTATGGCGCCCCTGTACAGGTTGTCCCACCCTCGCCCTGCGGCGGCGATGGCGGCAGCGCCTATGCCAGCGCCAGCATCACAACCTCCTTCCCGAATGGTGGCAGCTATCCCGTGGTAGCGATCTACGGCGGCGACACGGACTTTGCCGACAGCACCTCTCAGACGTATACGCAGGTGGTCGGCACGCCCTCCCCCATCCAAACCACCGCGGCGCTAGTTTCCTCTTCGCCCAACGGCTCGGTGGACGGGGAGTCGGTGACATTTACAGCCACCGTGACGCCCGCCCACTATACCTCTGGCCCACCCACGGGTACAGTGACGTTCACCCTCGGGACGGCTCCGAATACGTCGACACTCTTCATCGGCTCGCTGAACTCACTGGGCTACGTGGACTTCAATACTTTCACGTTGCCGCAGGGCGGCGATACGATCACTGCAACTTATAGCGGGGACAACCACTACACCGGCAGCACTGCCACTTTAGTGCAAAATGTGACCGCACCCGCGAAGATCACCACCAGCATCGCGCTGGCCTCTGCGCCGAACCCATCCATAGCCGGCGAGCAGGTATGGCTGACGGCCACGGTGACTCCGTCCGATTGGACCTTCGGCAATCCTACGGGCACCATAACGTTTACCAGTGGGAACGTGACGCTCACCGGCACGCTGAGCTCGGGGTGGGTGACCGTTGCGACCTCCTCTCTGCCGCCGGGCGCCGATACGATCACGGCAACCTATAGCGGGGACAACAATTACGGCGGCAGCAGCGGGACGCTGACGCAGCAGGTGAACTCACCGACGGCGATTTCCACCAGCATCGCGCTTGTCGCCTCGCCGAACCCATCCATAGCCGGCCAGCCGGTATGGCTGACGGCCACGGTAACCCCGAGCGACTGGAACTCCGGCGACCCTACCGGCACAGTGACGATAACGCTGACGACCACGGGCGGCCAAGAGTCCACGCTTTTCAACGCCGCGCTGCCCCCAGCCGGCTTCCTGACGTTCACAACCACCTCGTTGCCACAGGGCGCCGATACAATCACAGCGACTTATAGCGGGGACAGCAACTATGGCGGCAGCGCCAGTGCGCCGGTGACGCAGCAAGTGAACCCACCGCCCCCAGAGATCACTACCAGCACCGCGCTTGTCGCCTCACCGAACCCATCGGTCTTCGGCCAGCCGGTATGGCTGACAGCCACGGTGACTCCGGCCGATTGGAGCTTCGGCGACCCTACGGGCACGGTAACATTTACCAGTGGTAACGTGACGCTGACCGGCACGCTGTCAAGCGGACCAACAGGCGACTGGGTGACCGTCCAGACCTCCGCGTTGCCGCCGGGCAGCGATCCGATCACGGCAACTTACAACGGAGACAGCAACCACAGCGGCAGCACCAGCGCGACGGTAACGCAGCAAGTGAATCAACCGCCCGGAAAGATCACCACCAGCGTCGCCCTGGCCGCCTCGCCAAACCCATCCGTAGCCGGGCAGCCGGCATGGTTTACAGCTACGGTGACTCCGGCCGATTGGAGCTTCGGCGATCCCACGGGCACAGTAACTATTACCAGTGGAGGCGTGACGCAGACCGTCACGCTGTCCGGCGGACCAACAGGCGACTGGGTGACCGTCCAGATATCCTCATTGCCGCAGGGCAACGACACCATCACGGCCACATACAGCGGGGACAGTCACTACAGCGGGAACACCACCACCATGGTCCAGACCGTAACCCCGATCGGCACCACCTTAACCCTGGTCGCATCGCCGAACCCGTCAGTTTTCGGCCAGCCGGTGGTGATTACAGCCATAGTGACGCCGGACGTATGGGGCTCCGGCACGCCCTCGGGCACCGTGACGATCAGCAGTGGGGGTGTGACACTTACCGGCACGCTGACCGACGGCTGGGTGGACTTCGCCACCTCTGCGTTGGCGCAGGGCGCGGATACAATCACGGGTGCGTACAGCGGGGATAGTACATTCAAGGTCAGCAGTGGGACGCTGCCCCTGACCGTAAATCCAGCCTCTTTACCCTAAACGCTCGCTTCCTGGTTCCGTGTACTCTGTGGCCGAGAACCACCCGACCCAGAGCGCACGGAGCTAAAGCGCATCGCTCCGGTTCTCTTGAAAAATTGTCCGTTTCGGCATGCAGCCTGAATCTATTTAAGCTCTGCCGTGGGCGCGCCCATTTGCGCGAACGTCACAAAATGTCCGGCCGGGTCCCGGATGCCGATTTCTTTGGCGCCATAGAATGTTGTCCGCACCGGAACCACCACCTCAGCCCCTTGAACCGCGCCCATAAACTCTTCCAGGTTTTCCACTTCCACATAAAGAAACGTCGGGCCCTGGCGGACAAAATGAGCTACGGCCGGAACATCCTTGTCGGCGCTGGCGAAGGTCTGGTACATCAATTCCACCTCGGCCTTTTGCAGCATGGCAAAACCGAGCTTGTCGCCTTCCGGCACCTCAACTATTTTCGTAAAGCCAAGCCGTTCCACCCAGAACTTGACGCAGGGCTCCACTTCTTGAGCGAACAACACGGGCGTGATTTTTTTTACGGTCAGCCTTTGCATTAGTCTTCTCCTTTAAGCGGCTCCGGGGCCGGTGCGAAATATTTTGGACTTGTCATGAAGTTTTCTCTTGCCCCATCAACTATTCTAATTTAGACTAGTGGCAGAATACAGAGCCGTGGGGGACTGTGTCAAGGAGGAATTTATGCGAACCGAAGACCGGCGGTTGCGGGATCTGATTTCCATTGGACCAGCCATGCTCCGCGATTTTGAGTTGCTGGGTATTCGCACTGTTGCCCAGCTTGCGCGCCGGGACCCGAAGAAGCTCTATGAGGCGCTATGCCGCAAGACCGGGCAGCGGCAGGATATCTGCGTGCTGGATACTTTCAGCGCCGCCGTGGCCCAGGCGCGCGATCCGCTGCTGCCCGCCGGGGAATCGCAGTGGTGGTATTGGAGCCGCAAACGGAAGGGGAAGCATGCCCGCGACTAAGGTCCGCGATCTGACAACGCCCGACCTGGTTCTGCTCAGCTTGCTCGCCGAGCGGGCGATGCACGGGTACCAGGCGAACATGGAACTCGAGCGCCGCGAGGTGCGCGATTGGGCCGGAATTTCACGGCCTCAGATTTATTACTCCCTGGAAAAGCTTGCCCGGCGCCGACTATTGCGCGCCGTCCCGGGTAAAGGTCCAGCCCCAGGTCCGGACCGGCGCGTTTTTGAAACCACGGCCTCCGGCCGCGCGGCTCTAGCGCGCGCACTGGAAAGGGAGGAATGGACTGCGCAACGCGACCGCCCTGTATTCCTCACCTGGATCGCGCTCTCGTGGCAGGCGCGCCCCGGTATATTCTTGCGGCAAGTTCACCGCCGCCAGAAGTTTTTGGAGGGGCAACTCGCCAGCGAAACTGCAACGCTACGCGGGATCCGAAAGGAAGTAGGCCACAGTTTTCATGAAGCAGTTTGGATGGTTAGCTTGACCATCGAGCAATTTCGGGTAGAGTTGCGCTGGCTGCGAAAACTCGCGCGCCAAGTCAGTCGCCGCGCGCCGGCCAAGTATCCCCAGTACGCTGCCCCGAACGTGAAAACGCGGAAGTAAGCTGAGAAAAAGACACCATGCCCCGGCGAGTAACCTTTCTTCAGAAAGCTCCAACGCACTGGCCATGGCCGGGGCTGATTTGAGAGTCAGCTCTCTGAATGTGCGTTATTCATGAAGCGGGATTAGGCCAGCGCTTTGGTGACCACGTTTCCCGCTATGTCGGTAAGCCGGAAATTTCGCCCCTGAAACTTGTAGGTGAGTTTGGTGTGATCGATGCCCAGGCGATTAAGTACGGTGGCCTGGATGTCGTGAATGTGAACCGGGTCTTCGACAATGTTATAGCAGTAGTCGTCCGTCTGGCCGATGGAGACTCCGCGCTTGACCCCCCCGCCCGCCATCCACATGGCGAAGCAGCGAGGATGGTGGTCGCGGCCATAGTTGGTGCCGCTGAGTTTGCCCTGGCAATAAACGGTGCGGCCGAATTCACCGCCCCAAATCACCAAAGTGTCATCCAGCATGCCGCGCTGCTTCAAGTCCTGTACCAGGCCCGCACTCGCCTGGTCCACGCCCTGGCACTGAAGGGCAATGTCACGGGGAAGGTCATTGTGCTGGTCCCACCCGCGATGGTAGAGCTGGATGAAACGCACCCCGCGCTCGGCCAGCCGCCGCGCGAGCAGGCAATTGGCCGCGTAGGTGCCCGGTTTGCGCGCGTCTTCACCGTAGAGTTGGAACGTGGATTCGGGCTCCTTCGAAAGGTCTGTAAGCTCGGGCACGGAAGTTTGCATGCGGTAGGCCATTTCGTATTGCGCCACCCTGGTCTCAATTTCGGGATCGCCATAATCTTCAGCCAACATGCCATTGAGTTTGGCGATGCCATCCAACATGCGCCGGCGCGTGGTGGGCGAAATGCCCGCAGGATTGGAGAGATAGAGCACGGGATCGCCGCTCGAACGAAATTTGACGCCTTGATATTTGGAGGGCAGAAAGCCGTTTCCCCAAAGGCGCGAAAACAGGGGCTGGTCCGGATTCAACGCATTGGCCTGGGAAATCATCACGACGAAGGCGGGCAGATTCTGGTTGTCACTCCCCAGGCCGTAGCTCACCCACGCGCCCATGCTGGGGCGGCCGGGCTGCTGGAAGCCTGTCTGAATAAACGTAATGGCAGGATCATGATTGATAGCCTCAGTATAGACCGTCTTGATGATCGTGATGTCATCGACGATTTTGGCCGTGTGCGGTAAAAGTTCACCCAGCCACGTTCCTGATTTGCCCACCTGCTGGAAATTAAAGATGGGCGCGGCCACCGGGAATGAAGATTGTCCGGAGGTCATGCCGGTAATGCGCTGGCCGTTGCGAATGGAGTCGGGAAGTTCCTGGCCGTGCATCTCCTTCAACTTGGGTTTGTAATCAAAAAGTTCGATTTGCGATGGAGCGCCCGACTGATGTAGAAAAATCACGCGCTTGGCTTTGGGCGCAAGATCGGGGAAGCCGGCTAACCCGCCGGTTTTCGGATCTCGCCCCTCAGTCGCAGCCAGTCCGTCCCGCCCTAATAGTCCGGCCAGGGCGGGTATGCCAATGGCGACCCCCGCCGTGCTCCGGCGAAAGAATTGGCGGCGCGTCATCGCCAGGTGGAGAGCGTCGGGGATCATTGGGCACCTCGTTGAACCGGAAGCCAGCGGCAAAAAGGATATTCAGTAGGCCAGTATTTCAGTTGGTCAGCAAATGCTTTACTGACTCACTGAAAACCTGACACACTCTTTTCCGCTACTTGCCACTAACCTCTTAACACTTATTCTTTCGTAATCGTCTCATCCAAATTCAAAATCATGCTGGCCACCGTGGTCCACGCCGCCAGTTCGGGCTTCTTCAAGCGCGGATCATATTTGGAGTCGCCCACCGAAAGCAATTTGGCGGCGTCCGTCTGTTGGCGGCGGAAATCACTGAGTTGTTGCTGATAAGTCTCCACCAGCACTGCCTCTTCGCCTTGCGAAGGCGCCCGGGCCGTAGCCAGCCGGAAGGCGAAATCCACCCGAGCCGCTGGTGACTTGCCGCCTTCCTTCATCATGCGCTCGGCGAGGACGCGCGCGGCTTCCACGTAAGTGGGATCGTTCATCAGCACCAGCGCTTGGAGCGGTGTATTGGTGAGGATTCTCCGTGCCGTACATTTCTCGCGGTCGGGGGCGTCAAAGGTGGTGAGTGCCGGCGGGGGGACGGTGCGTTTCCAAACTGTATACATGCTGCGGCGGTAGAGGTCCGGCCCCGTGCCCTGCTTGTACGTCTGGCCGGAAAATCCCTCGCCAAACGCCATCTCTTCCCAAATGCCCTTGGGCTGGTAGGGATAGACGCTGGGCCCGCCGATCTTTTCGCTCAACAGTCCGCTGATAGCCAGAGCATTATCGCGCACTTCTTCCGCTGCCAGACGCACGCGCGGGCCTCGCGCCAACATTCTGTTTTCGGGATCGCGCTCCTCCATTTCCGGAGTTACTTTAGAGGATTGGCGATAGGTGGCGGAAGTCACAATCAGCCGTTGCATTGCTTTTACGTCCCAACCGGTGCGCACAAATTCAGTGGCCAGCCAATCGAGCAGATCAGGATTGCTTGGCGGATCGCCTTGTGACCCGAAGTCTTCCGATGTCTTGACCAGGCCGATGCCAAAATAATCCTGCCAGTAACGGTTGACAGCCACTCGCGCGGTGAGCGGATTACGCGGATCCACAATCCACTGCGCCAGCCCGAGGCGGTTTGCCGGAGCATTTGGCGGCATGGGAGGCAGAAACGAGGGCACGCCCGGCGACACTTTCTCCTTTGGATTGTCGTATTGGCCGCGCCCCAGAATAAACGTGTCGCGCGGTGTCTTCATCTCCGCCATCACCATGGTGGTGGGGATGGCCTTCTGGAGTTTTTCTTTTTCCTTGCGCAGTTCCTTCAATTGCGCGTAGAGCTTCCGATATTGGTCGGGAGCTTCGATGCTGAGGAAGTACTCGCTGAGCCGAGCCTGATGGTTTTTAAGCTGATTCTCGGTTTGCTTCTCCTTGCTCTCGGCTTTATCGGTCTCGCCGATCTTCACCTCTTCCGGCGGCTTCTCCGGCTTGAGGCTGTCAATTTCTTCAACAGGTTTTCCCGCCAGGTCTGCGAGCAGGGTGCGGGCCGGCAATCTGACGGCCAGGTTTTCCGCCTCCGCTTCGGTCAGGGTGCGATTGTAGATGCGAAAATCATCCAGCAGTCCCTTGATGGGCCGGCCGATATTTTTGTTTCCGACTTGAAGCGGGGGCGACGTGCGGATTGTTCCGCCCAGTTGGTCCTTCACCGCTTCCATAACAACCAGCTTGCCATCGAGAAAGATCTGGAGGCCGGAAGCTTTCCCCGAACCGTCGTAATTAATCACCAGGTGATGATTTCCAGTCAGGAAGAAAGGCGTGGTGCTTAAAACGCGGTCTTTGGACTCGACCTCAATTGCATTATCAGGCCAGCGATTTGCCAGACGAACATAAAGGCGCGTGTTGCGCGTGAAGAGGCCGGTGTAGATGGGGTCATCGAGAGATATTTCGTACCCGCGCCAGTTCGCAGACGCGTCGCGCTTTTGCAGGAGTTCGATGCCTTTGGAGCCGTAAGGGTTCACCCAAAGCGCCATCGAAAAAGCCTGGTTGCGGTCAAAATCTCCCGCCCCGTCAAAATCAACCTGAGTCTCACCGCTGAGTTCGACGGCCTTGCCCACGGCGCCGTCGTCATACACCACGTCGCCACGCGCGGTTTTGGCGTTCAGGCCATGGCCGCTGGAGTCATTCAAATTTCCTTCGAATTCGTAGTGAGCGGTCAATCCATCCTGCGGGGGCGCCGGCATGGAGGCCAAACGCCCTTGGCGCCAATCATTCTCATGGCTCACCATATCCTTTTCGGGAATCGCGGCCAGCGTCGCGGCGATGCGCGCATCAAGATCCGCGAGTTGATGCTGCTGTTCCGGCGTCGGCATTTCGAGCACGGGCGTCGCGTTCCCGGATTGGCCGTCGAGGCCGCGCTCGGGAACGGTGTTGAAGAAGGCGAAGAATTTGTAGAAATCTTTTTGCTTGATGGGATCGTATTTGTGATCGTGGCAGCGCGCGCAACCGATGGTGATGCCGAGCCACGCGGCGCCGGTGGTGCTGACCCGGTCCACCACATATTCCACTTGGTATTCCTGCGGAATCGCGCCGCCTTCAAAATCAATCATGTGATTGCGGCTGAATCCGGTGGCAATTTTGTCATCGGGAGTCGCGTTGGGTAACAGGTCACCGGCCAGTTGTTCGACGGTGAACTGATCGTAAGACATGTTCTGGTTAAACGCCTTGATCACCCAATCGCGCCAGGGCCACATGTCGCGCAGGCTGTCAATGTGATAGCCGTGGGTGTCCGAATAGCGGGCCAAATCGAGCCAGCCCATGGTCATGCGCTCGCCGTAATGAGGCGAGGCCAGAAGCGTGTCCACTCGCTTCTCATAAGCGTCGGGTGATTTGTCCTTGAGAAAGGAATCAAGCTCGGCGGGCGTGGGTGGCAGGCCGGTGAGGTCGAGCGTCACGCGGCGCAGGAGCGTGGCCTGGCCGGCTTCGGGCGATGGCTTCAATCCATTTTGTTCCAGGCCTGCCAGCACGAAATGATCAATGGGGTTTCGCGGCCAGGACTTGTGCTGCACTTCCGGAACCGCAGGGCGCTTGGGCGTTTGCCATGCCCAGTGTTTTTCCCAGTGCGCGCCTTGATCGATCCATTTTTTGATCAATTCAATCTGTGCGTCAGTTAGGGTACGGTTGGCAAAAATCGGAGGCATGCGGAAGGCGGGATCCTTGGAGCTGATTTTCTGATAGAGCTTGCTCTGCGATGAATTGCCCGCCACGATAATTTTGTATCCGCCGCGGTCCACAAACAAACCTTCGGTTTCGTCCAGGCGCAGATTGGCCATGCGCTGCTTTTCGTCCGGACCGTGGCAGGCAAAACATGTATCGGAAAGGATGGGGCGAACTTCGCGATCGAAATCGATGGGCTTGGCCGGGGTCTCCGACGGTGGCGCGGATGCCATGCGCGTGGCGCCGAGTATCGAGGCTAGGGTAATTGAAATCAGGAGAGCAGAAACCAGCTTGACTTTCAAATTCGGTCCCCCGCGAAGGCAGCCATCCCAACCTGAACTTATATACAAACTATAGCAAGTCTGAGGGCGAAATCCAGAAGAGAATATATAGATGGCGGTGGAGAAAATTATTCGACAGCAAGATATGCATAGCGGAGCACAAACAACAGTGTGAGGATCCAAATCAGCGGGCTGATTTCGCGGTGTTTCCCGGAGCCCACTTTAATAAAGGTGTAGGAAATCAGTCCGAGGCTCAGCCCGGTGGCCACGCTGAAGGTAAGCGGGGTAGCCAGAATGGTGAGGAAAGCGGGGAAGGCTTCGGTGAAATCGTCCCAGCGAATGCGCGCCACGGACTGGCACATCAGCGCGCCCACCAGGATCAGCACCGGCGCGGTGGCGTAACCGGGAATGGCGCTGACGATGGGCGAGCAGAACAGTGCGGCCAGGAACAGCGCCGCAATCACAATGTTGCCGAGGCCGGTGCGCGCGCCCGCCGCCACTCCGGCGGCGCTTTCAATGTAGCTGGTGACGGTGGAGGTTCCCGTCAACGAGCCGAAAATTGTTCCCACCGCGTCCGCCAGCAGGGCACGGCCGGCGCGGGGCAATTGACCGCCGCGCATGAATCCTCCTTGCTCGCACACGCCCACCAGGGTTCCCACGTTGTCAAACAGGTCCACAAAGAAGAAAGCGAAAATTAGTTCCACCAGCCCCAGCTTGGCCGCACCGGCAAGATCCAGTTTCAGGAACGTACCCCCAGGATGCGGCAGGGAAAACAAATGCTGCGGCCACTGGGCGTGCCTGCTGAGGACTCCCACCAATGTCGCTGCCGCCATACCAATCAGAATCGAGCCCGGTACCTTGCGCGCCATGAGGACGGCGGTGAGGATCAGCCCGAAAGTGGCCAGTTGCGCTTCCGGATCGGAGAAGCTGCCGAGCGTAACCAGCGTCGCCTTGGATTGCACCACCAGCCTGGCGTTGCGCAGGCCGACGAAGGCGATGAACAATCCGATGCCCACGGCCGTGCTGTGCTTCAGGCAGTCGGGAATTCCGTTCACAATCTGTTCGCGAACCCGCGTTAGGGTCAGCGCCAGGAAAAGCAGGCCGGAAAGAAACACCACGCCGAGCGCCGTCGGCCACGGGACGCCCCTGCCGAGCACAATGGAATAAGTGAAGTAGGCGTTCAACGACATGCCGGGCGCGAGCGCAATGGGATAATTCGCCCACAGTCCCATCACCAATGTGGCCAGAGCTGAAGAAACGCATGTGGCAAAGAGCACACCCTCAATCGGCATCCCCGCTTCAGCGAGGATGCGCGGATTGACCACGACGATATAGGCCATGGTCATGAACGTGGTCAACCCCGCCAGTAGTTCGGTGCGGGCGGTGGTCTTGTTTTCAGCTAGTTTGAATAAGCGTTCGAGCAAGGGGTCCTCGATTGGGTTAGAGAAAGAGGAGGGAGTATAAACTTTGGGCGCGGTGTGGTCAACGCGCGCGGGCGTGCGCGCTCGGTTAATTCAGGCGGTCATCGGAGTTGGCGCCGAAATAATTGGGCGGGGATTCAAAAGTGGCTTTATCTGCGTCGGGTATCCGGGGGTTGGCGGGAAGCGTGCCTTATCGAATCCATCCCGGCTGGCAGTCTTCGTGGCGACACTGGTCAATCAAATCCGAAATGGCCTTCTCATCGGCGATGATCATTTCTTTCTCTGATTGGATATCGGCGCGCAATCCCGCGCCCTGGGCGACCCACGAATCGTAATTAAAATGCTGGTTCACTTTATTAGTTGTCACCATTTCATGGCCGTGAACTACGTAGCCGGCCGCCACCGCATCCCGGTAATGATCATCCATCTCCGTCTGAAGGGTTGCAAGGCGCGCCTTATCGGATGCCAAATTAGCCCGGGACTTATCCATCTTGCCGCGGAAATACTTTTCATCGTGGGGCACCGAACTTGAAGCATCTGATTTAGCGTCCGCGTCGCCGTTCGCCTTTCCCTTAGCTGAGGTTTTGGTCGAAGATGGTGAGGACGGCTCATCGGGAGGATGTGAAGGCATATCCTCGTTTGAGTATACTTTGGCGGGTTGTTTCCCATCCTTGTCTTTCTTGGCGCGTTGTTCTCGCGCGAGGTCCGCCAGTGATTTCGTCTCTTCACCTCCACTCTGCGCTCTGCTGAATACGGGGGTGAAAACAAGAACGGCGCAGAGGGGCAAGGCGAAACGCGTAATCCTCAAATGCATGGACTTTTCTCCTAAACAGAACGAGCAACAATACATTTCTACTCCTCATATTCCAATGAAGTCAATATAGCCGTAGAAATATGTCGGATTCTTTACAACTCTGCAACGGAGGGGCTGTAGGGGTATGGATTGCCGTACCCCTTTGCAATGGCTGAGAGAAAAAAGGGCAGGGCAGGCTTGCTAAAGCGTAGTCCGCCCAGGCGACCCTGCTTCTACATTGGGATCGACGAGTGCCCTTTGGTTTTAATCTTCTCTGAGGGCATTTTCTGCCCGTGGTGATGGTTCTCCTGAAGTGGCGAAACGTCGGCATTGGCAAACGCATAGGCAAGCAGGCCAAGAATTAGAGCAGCACCCGCAAGAAGGCGATGAAAACGATTCATCTGCATCTTTCACCTCCAACTATAAAATTGCATTCGATGGTCTTTCTTCATAATTTAAGAATTGAGGGCAACATCTCACTGCATAAGTTAAGGTGCTTACCCCCGTTAACATATTCCTCCATTTTAGACTGATGCAAACTCCATGCCATCAGACTGGGGTTTGAACCTCTCCAAACAAAGGACTTCCGCCGCGTAGGGACGCCCGGTTTTGGTAATTTTCACCAAATCCCAAGTAAACTTTTCCATTTTAACCGGCAATATTGCCACAACAGATAGGGCTGCCGCCTATTAGGCAGTCCCCCTGTCCGGAGCAATCCTTATCCGATAAATGTCGCAGGGGTGTCCGTCAGCCGACGGAACGCTCCATCTTTGGTATGCCTGTAATATTGTGGGCGATTCCTTGGAAAGGTCTGCGAGAGGGTTTAACTGGCTACCGTTTCGTTTTGCAAATCCGGGGCGACGTTCTCAATTTCGATTCTGACCAGCTCGTTGTCTAGATTGCTCACCACGGTTTTGGCATAGCGGATGAAATGGTGTCCGGAGAGCAGCATGGCAACACCCATGCTGAACTTCGCTTGATCGAAGGACCAGCGGCCAATGAGTCGCAGCAGGAACTTCCAGTAGGCTTTCCGATAGGGGGAAAGGATGCCTTGATGAAGGATGGAGCGGACGATGATGCCCATCAGGGGCCAGAGGGGAATTGACGACGCGCGTTGCGGCTTGCGGGACTTCCATTGCAAGAGCGATCGATAGCACCGCTCGTAAAAGGCGGGAGCGGCGTAAAGCGACGCAAGAACTTTTCGGTAACCCTTCACCAGGACAGGCAAGGGGATGAGAGTCCTGAAATTGGGCGGATCGAAGTTGCTGGTGGCTTGGCTCTCCATGAGCAGCCGGCCTTCCTTCATCATCCGATCAAAAAGCGGAGTCGTGGGAGGCGCTTGCAAAAATCCGGCCATGGCCCAGGGGATGGCGGCCTTTTCAATGAAGTCCGTTTGCTGGTCGAAAATATCCTCGGTGTCGGAATCGAATCCGATAATGAAGCCCGCAGTGACCCAAAGGCCTTCGCTCTGAATATAGCGAATGCTCTCCAATGGATCGCGGCGCAGGTTTTGAAATTTCTTGGCTTCGGTCAGGGATTTCGAGGAGGGACTTTCGATACCGATAAAGACATAGAAAAAATTCGCATCCACCATGGCCTTGATGAGTTCAGCCCGCTCGGCGAGGTCGATGGAAGCTTCGGTGTAGAGCAGCATCGGATAACCATGCGACTCCTGCCACTCTTTCAGCGCGACGGCCAGTTGAAGAGCCAGCTTGTGGTTGCCGATAAAGTTGTCGTCTACGATAAAAACCTGTTCGCGCCAGCCGAGGTTATAGAGCGCCTCCAGCTCCGCCATCAACTGGGCGGGGCTTTTGGTTCGCGGCTTCCTTCCGTAAATGGTGATGATGTCGCAGAACTCACATTGGAAGGGGCAGCCGCGGGAGAACTGCACCGCCATGGAAGCGTACTTCCCGATTTTGAGCAAATCAAAGCGCGGCAGCGGGGTCTTGCTGACGTCGGGCTTGTCCGTAATCGTGTATAGCCGTTGGGCGGAGCCGCGCTCAATGTCAGCGGCAATTTCCGCGAAAGCCTCATCGGGCTCGCCTACCACCACATGATCCGCCAGCCGAAGCAAAAGTTCGGGCTCGCTGCTGGCGAAGGGGCCGCCGATCATGGTGCGCCGGCCGAGCGACCGCGCCCGTAGGAGTATTTCGCGAATATCATCCTTCTGGACGCGCATGCCGCTGACCATGACGAGGTCAGCCCACAGGATGTCCGCATCGAGCAGCTCTTCGAAACTCCGGTCGATCAACCTGATCGTCCAGTTCTTGGGGCAAAGCGCGGCGACGGTGAGCAGCCCGAGTGGCGGCTGGTCGGTCTCAATGGGAACTAGGTCCAGAATCCCGTCAAAGCTCCAGAAAGAGGAGGGAAATCGGGGCCAAATCATCAGGACTTTGAGTGCGGGTCCAAGAGGAGGGAAACCTTGATTTTCCCGAATGTCTTCAGCGGTTTGCGGCGCCATGTGCTTCGGCCAATCCGTCGATAGAGATTTTCTACCCTGTCCGCTGGATTTTACTCGAAGTTTCGGATTCAGCAGAAAGTATAACTAGACGATACGCCCTGCGCCCGGCCATGTCAACCTCAAATTGGGTCGACGGCGAATGTAAGATTCTCAGCACAGTCTCTCGGCTGTTTGTTATGCTACGACGATGCCGCGAACGTTTTTAATTGATACGGACACGGCGTCCGACGATGCCGTCGCGCTCATCATGGCCTGCCGCGCCCCCGACGTCCGCTTGGCCGCCATCACCACGGTAGCCGGGAACGTGGATGTGGGACAGGCCACGAGTAACGCGCTCTACACGGTGGAGCTCTGCGGCGGGGACGTTCCGGTTTACGCGGGAGCGACGCAACCGCTGGTCCGCAAATACGAGAATGCAACCTGGTTTCACGGCCGCGATGGATTGGGCGATCACGGTTATCCGCCCCCGCGCAAAACTCCCCAAAGAATGCATGCGGTGGACGCCATCATCGAGACCATTGAAGCGAATCCCGGACTGGTTTTCGTTACTTTGGGGCCGCTCACCAATGTGGCCCTGGCTCTGGCCAAACGGCCCGCCATCGCGCGCCAGGTCAGCCGTTGTGTGGTGATGGGCGGGGCGCCCTGCTGCGAAGGCAATGTGACTCCGGCGGCTGAATACAACATTTGGGTTGATCCGGAAGCGGCGCGCATGGTGATGCGCAGCGGCCTCCCCATCGAACTAGTCGGCTGGCATCTTTGCCGATTCGATGCCGCATTGAATTTGAGCGAAATCGAATTCGTCTTGGGATTGAAAACCGAGCGCGCCCGCTTCGCCATCGAATGCAACAGCCACGCGCAAAAGGCTTATCTGGAGCAAACAGGCATGCACGGAATTTCACTTCCCGACCCGGTGGCCATGTCCATTGCCCTTGACCCGAGTGTCGGAACAAGCTGGAGTGAGCACTGGGTGGACGTGGAAACCTCGAGCGAATTGACGCGTGGCATGACCGTGGTGGACCGCCTGAACGCCGCGGGCAATGATCGCAATCGCGCGGTTTGGTCGGAATCCCTGGCTCGCGCAACGAAATCCAAAGTTTGCTGGACAATTGATGTGAAGCGCTGGAAGGAATCTCTTTTTTCGGCTCTGCGCTGACCTGCCCAGAAATCGTGGCAGAATTGGAATGGCCCGGGTTGGCCCGGCAGGTCCTTGTTAGGATTAAGGAATGATTGATTGGCGGCCAATCGGTCCGCATGAATTGCTGAGCAGGCGAACCGCATTGTTCTTTCTGGCGGGGTTTCCGGTGGGGGTGACGATGGCGAAGGAAATCAACTCTTCAGTCAATTTGCGGCTCGATTCTTCCACCTTGCGGAAGCTGGTGCATTTTCGGAGTCCGGATTCCTACGATCGATTGTTGCGAATTTTGAATGACTCGAAATTGCGGGGCCACATTCCCGCCGCCGATGTCGATTCCGTTCTTGAAGGGGAAAACTGGCCGGTGGAGAAGTTGATGATGGAATTGCTGCCGGTCGCTCAAACCTATTCTCAATCACCCATCTCGCAGTATCGAGTGGGTGCGATCGTGCGCGGCGGTAGCGGTTCGTTATATCTCGGTACCAACATTGAAGTGCCCGGTCAGGTGTTGGGGTTCGCGGTCCACGGCGAACAGGCGGCAGTAGCCAATGCGTTCATGCACGAGGAACACGGACTCACCACCCTGGCGGTCACCGCACCGCCTTGCGGGCATTGCCGCCAATTTCTGAACGAGCTCGAGCAGAGCGCAGATCTGAAAATTTACGTTAAGAATGAAACGCCAACCACATTGGGGGCTCTGCTGCCGGCGTCATTCGGGCCCGGCAATCTGAATGTGAGAGATAGACTTTTCAAAGGGACAAAGGCTGACTTGAAAATGATTGCGCCCACGGCGGACATGCTGTCCACCGCGGCTTTGGACGCGGCGCGCAAAGCCTACGCGCCCTACACCAAAGCGTGGGCGGGGGTGGCGATCCTTTCCTTGTCCAAAGTCGTGTACACCGGGTCCTACATTGAAAGCGCCGCCTACAATCCGAGCTTGTCCCCGTTGCAAACCGCGCTGGTGGGCTTGGTCATGTCCGGTGAGAAGCTGTCCAACATTTATTCCGCAGTGCTGGTGGAGATGGAGAAGGCGCCTATCAGCCAAAGGAGCGCCACTCAGGCCGTGCTCGATTCGATCGCGCCTGAGGCGCGCATGCGCCGCGTCCCTGCACGCATTAATTTGCAGACGCGTTGAAACCTGCGATGTCGCCGCCCAATACCATGGCAGGCGTTCCGCGCGATACGCGGCCCGAAACGGTATCCTGCAAAGGTTGTTGCCATCCTGGTGAATTCCTGACTATTCTGAATCTGGACTCATACGCCGCCATGAGGATTGCAAAAAACTGTCGACTCCACGCTGGATTGAATGCGGCAATTTGCGCGTTGGCGCTTACCCTGGCGTTTTGTCCAGCCGGATTTGCTCAAGACCACGCCGAAAATTCCGACGCGCAATCTGAAATCGATAACACACCCCAGGCTCATTTGGGCGCGGGTTACGAGAACTTGAAAAACAACAGGTACGATGCGGCAGTGCGGGAATTTCGGGCCGCTTTGGAGCTGGATCCGAAGCTTGTTCTTCAAGCGCGTTTTCCCCTGGCGGTGTCGCTCTTTGAATTGCACCGGAATGACGAGGCGCGCCGCGAGTTTGAAACTGTTCGCCGCGCGGTGGGGAACCATCCCAACGTCGAATACTATTTGGGGCGGCTGGATTTGGAGGAAGGCCACGCAGACGCTGCCATTCTGGAGTTAAGCACAGCGGCCGCCAAGCCGCCTTTTCCGGATACAGCCTATTACCTTGGATCCGCTTACCTCAAGCGCCACGATCTGGCCTCGTCGGAAAAGTGGCTCCGCAAGGCTGCGGAATTGGCGCCTAACGATTCGGCCGTGCAGTTTCGCCTGGGCACGTTATACAAGGAGGCAGGAAGAAAGGAAGACGCTCAAAAGGCTTTTGTGCGGTCGGAAGAGTTGCGGCAGCGCGACGCTGAAGTGGACAAGGCGCGGCTGGACTGCGTCGAGAAGCTCAATCATGGTTCCCTGGAGGAAGCCCGCCCGGTCTGCGATCAGATCTTTGATCCTGATGACGCCGATCGACTGACGATGCTTGGAACTATCTATGGTGAACACGGCGATTTTGAAGACGCGCTTAAACCGTTGCGCCGGGCCGCAGAGTTGAGTCCCAGTTCCCCCCAGATGCAATACAACCTGGCTTTTGACTACGTGCGCCTGAATCGGTTCGAGGAGGCGCGAGGGGCGCTCGCTAAAGCGGTGCTCCGTTGGCCCGACTTGTTTCCCCTGAACGCCCTCTACGGCGCCGTGCTTTATAATCTGGGCGAAGAACGTCCGGCGTATGAAGCCCTCCGTCACGCGCACGAACTCAATCCCCAGGATCCCGGAGCGAATGATTCTCTCTACCAAGTAACTTTGAGCCTTGCCAAGAGGGGCTTGGCTGGCGAACTGTACACGGAGTCGCAGAAGTATTTGACGGAAGCCTCCAGGCTGCGTCCCCAGGAACCGGAACCCCATCGCCTCATGGCTGAGATTTATGATGCTACCGGCCGGCAATCGGAAGCCGCGGATGAGCGGCGCCAGGCCGGGCAACTAAGCAAATCTGATGGAAACAAGCAGAACTAATGTATCTCACAGTAAAACCCCTCTCACCCTCCCTTCAATTCATTCAAATCAACTATCAATAATATTTATCGAGAGTAAATCAGCCCAATAATTCTTGACTTATATTTTCGGGCAAGGTATAAGATGTCTCTACGTCGGGTGAGGCTTCTAACCTTAAACATCAAAAAGTCACTGCGCGGGTCAAATTGTCCCTAGTGGAGGATCCCAATGAACTGTAAGAGAATTACCATCGCCACTTTTTTCTGTTGCGCTCTTGCCCTGGCGAGCTCATCCCTTTTTGGCCAAGCCACCGGAAGCCTCTCCGGCACCATCCAGGACCGTTCCGGCGCAGTATTGCCGGGTGCGTCCGTTACCGCGACATCGCAGGGAACACACGCATCACGCGCGGCCACAACCGATGAGACGGGCCACTATTTGATCCCCCTGTTGCCCGTGGGCGTGTATTCGATCCAAGTCGGTGCCCAGGGCTTTCAGGCGATCGAGCAGAAAGATGTGACGCTGCAAGTGGATGAGAGCAAGGAGGTGGATTTCTCCATGTCGCCGGCCACCGTCCAGCAGACGGTTGAAGTGTCGGCGACGTCTGTGGCTGTGGAAACCTCCAACGCATCTCTGGGCCAGGTGATTACGGCGCAACAGGTGGCCGAGCTTCCCTTAAACGGGCGCGACTTCGTGCAACTGGCCACGTTAACGCCGGGCACAGTCCAGGAAACCAATCCGAATAGCTTTTTCAATGGCGGCGGCAGTAGTGAGGTTGGGATTCGCGGGTCCTTTTCGCTTTCGGTCGGGGGCTCGCGTCCCAACAGTACGGACTGGCTGCTCGACGGCGTGGACAACAACGAATTGACGGCCGGTGGGATCGCGATTCTGCCCGACATTGACGCGCTGCAGGAATTCAAGGTGCTTACCTATAATTATTCAGCGGAGTATGGTACGCGTGGCGGGCCGGCTGTTTTGCTCACCATCAAGTCCGGATCCAACCAAATTCACGGCAGCCTTTTTGAATACCTCCGCAACACCGATCTTGACGCACGCAGCTTTTTTGCTCAAAACCGAGAAGTCTTCATCCAAAACCAATACGGCGGGTCCATCGGCGGACCGGTGCAGAAGGACAAGACTTTCCTCTTCTTCGATTTTCAAGGTAAGCAAACCCGGCAAGGTAAGGTTTTTGTGGGTCAGGTTCCGACCATGGCCATGCGGAATGGCGACTTCACTGAGACTTTTAAGGACGTCAACAATGGCGGGGCGCCGTCCCAGATTTTTAACCCCGCCGCCAACTTCGGCTTCCCGGGTGGCCCCCCATTCCAGTGTGTGCCTGGAACCAAAACGCCTGAACCCGCCCCTAACGGAGTTCAACCTTTGGGTCAGAATTGTAACATCATCCCAGCAAGCTTATTCAATTCCGTTGGGCACGCACTGCTAAACCTTTATCCGATTCCTGACAACCTTGGGCCAAACCTTCTTTCGGAAGACTACATCAACACACCGGTAAAGCGGTTTAAAGAAGGCGAAGCGGATATACGCCTGGATCATAATTTCTCCAGCAAGGATTCCCTTTATGCTCGCTTCAGTTACGACCAAGCCACTGAATACCTGCCGGGCGGATCGCCGGGATTTGCCGAACCCAGTGCCTTTGCCAGCACGCAGAGCCTGACCGACCACGGGCGAAATGCCGCCCTCGGCGAGACCCATGTGTTTTCAGCATCCACGGTAAATAAAGTGACAGCGGGTTACAATCGCATCTTTAATCACATTCTTTCATATGGCAGCGGGTCCTGCCTGGCGTCAACAATCGGAGGCGGGATCCCGGGCGCGAATCTGGGCGGCGTGAGCTGCGGCCTGACCTCGGTGCTGGTCACGAGCGGATTCTGGTCCCTGGGGGATCGCGGGTTTGCACCCTTCCAGGGCGGGACCAACGTGTTTCACATTGCCGATTCATTTGACATGATTCGTGGCAATCACGACATGACGTTCGGCGGCGAAATCCGCGACAATCAAATGAATGTTCTTACCAATGCTTTCCAGGACGGTTTCTACGTCATAGCCCCGGTTTTCACTGGGAACACTATTGGAGACCTTCTGATGGGCACACCCGTCTTTGGACAGCACGATCAGACATTTCGAGGCACGGTGACAGGCCGGCGGTGGAAGATGTATCGGCCATACTTTGAGGATAATTGGCGCGTCAAGCCGAATCTTACCCTGAACTTGGGTGTGGGCTGGGCCTTCGTAACACCGATTACCGAGGCGCACAATAGACAGTCGAATTTCAATTTCAAAACCGGTCAGTTTTTGATTGGCGGCGGGAATGGTGGATCGACCGTGGGCCTCTCAACCGACATGACAGCCATTGAACCCCGAATTGGGCTCGCCTGGAGTCCGCACGGGGACCGGAAGACTTCTCTCCGCGCCGGATTTGCAATTTATCATGACTCCTCCTGGAATCAAGGTGCGCAGGGCTTGTGGGAAAACCCGCCCTACTTTGGTTCTTCCTTTGTTCCATTCGGCAACACATTCAGCCAGGGCTTTCCCATTCTTTCCCCGCCGCCCAGCGGTGCGACCAATTTTACGGGGAACCTGCAAACCCAGAACCTCAACTTCAAGCAGGGCCGGATTATCCAGTACAATTTCGATATAGAGCGCCAGATTCCCGGCGACGTTCTGCTGACGGTCGGATACGCAGGATCGCGGGGGACCCATATCCTGGAAGGGGGGCAAAATATTAATCTCCAATCTCCTTCCGCATGCGGCGTCGTCCCCGGATACACTTTTGGCTGTGGGCAGCCGGGCTTCCCTTATCCACAAGATGGTACGATCAACGATATTTTTGATAACGGTTCCGCCACCTATAACTCCCTCCAGGTCAAGGCAGAGACTAAGAGCAGGAAGCACGGGGTGTATGCCCTGGTGGGGTATACTTACTCCAAGGCCACGGACAATGGGCTCTCCGACGGACTCGGAAGCAACATTGGCGCCATGTACTACCCGTTGCCGAACATCGGGACCGGGGACAAGGGACTGTCGCAAATCGACCTCACTCACAGTTTCACGGCCAGCATTATCTATGACCTGCCCTTTGGAAAAGGGCGGCAGTATGGTAGCAATTGGAGTGCACCCGTGAACGCCCTTTTTGGCGACTGGGAATTCGACGTGATCCAGCGCGCTATTTCCGGCTTCCCCATGCTTCTTGTCTCCAGCAGTGGAGGCGGTAATTCGGGAGTGGGATTCTCGAATAACGGCAACGACTACGCCCGCCCGGACCGCATTTGCAACGGAAGAATAAGCGGTTGGACGGTGGCCCAGTATTTCAATTTGAATTGCTTCGTAGACCCCATTCCCGGCGAGCTCGGCAACTCGAATCGCGCCCCGCTCTTTGGCCCGGGCCTGGTGAATTCGGATTTCTCAGCCGTCAAAAATTTCCCTCTCTCCTTCCGGGAGGGAATGTCGCTGCAATTCCGGGCGGAATTCTTCAATATCTGGAATCACCCGCAATTCCAGGCCCCGGGTCTAAGCGGCACGGCCGGCATCGTGGATATCGACGGCGTCAACCCAGCGGCGATTACCGCGACCGTCAACAACCCGCGACTGATTCAGTTCGCGCTGAAACTGCGCTTCTAGACCTCTTAAGCAGTCCAACCCTTTGCGCGAGCAGGGCCCTCATTTTGGGGCCCCTGCTCGCCGTCCCACCTTCCCAATACGGAGATTCCATATTGCCCAAAATCAAAGTTATTGTTGACCAGGACGCGCGCGGTCCTGGGACCAGCGACCAACAGGCCCTCCTGGTGTTTCTTCAATCCGATGCCTTCGACGTTCTCGGCCTGACCACGGTCAGCGGCGATCAGTGGGTGAAGGAAGAGACCCAGCACGTTTTGCGCCTGGTGGAAATTGCCGGGCGCACGGACGTGCCCGTGATTCAAGGCGCCGATCATCCCCTGCTCAATTCGAAGGAGGAAACCGAACGATGGGAAGCTCTCTACGGAAAGATCGAATATAAGGGATGCTGGACGGAGCACTTCGCGGCCGGGCGCTCGACGATAACCGAGACTTTCTATCATCCGCCGGATATCGTCCCTCCGCTTCCGGAAGGGTCACCCAAGATCAAGCCTCATCCGGGAACAGCGGCCCAGTTCATGGTGGAGATGGTGCACAAGTATCCCGGCGAAGTTGTGATCTGGTCCGGCGCGCCGCTTACCAACGTGGCGCTGGCGCTGCGGCTTGATCCGGAATTCGCAAACCTGGCCAAAGAGTTCGTTCTGATGGGCGGCGGAATGTATCCGAATAAAGGCGGCATTCGAGTGACCGATGCCCGCCGTGAATTCAATTGGTGGTTTGACCCGGAAGCGGCGCGCATTGCCCTGCGCGCTCCGTGGAAGAAGGTTACGATCACACCCATCGATATTTCGGTAAAGACTCGCCTCAGCGACGAAATCCGCACTGAAATTGCCAAAGCCGATACACCCGTGGCCCGCTATCATGCGAAATACTCTTTGCCCGGTTACATGTGGGACGAGATTTCCGGCATCGCCATGATTGAGCCGGGCATCATCACCGAGCAGAAACAAATGTACGTGGACGTGGACATTGACCACGGCGCGGGCTACGGCAACACGCTGTTTTGGGAGGCGACCAACGCTGTGCCCCCGTACGAACGATTGTCCACCGTCCAATTTGATTTGAATGCCGAACGGTTTTATCGCATCTACATTGACTTGATGACCCGCCCGCCACGAGAACGCGGGAAGCAATGACCAGGGGAATTCAGCGGATCCACCAACCTCGTTTGATCTCCCGGCGTTCATTGCCGATTGACGATTTTCGATTGACGATTGACCAGCTCTCAAGCGCAAGGTTCTTTTCCATGAAATCGTCAATCATCAATCGTCAATCTTCAATCCGCCCCGCACTACTTTTCTTTTCGACGATATGCTTGCTGGCGGCGCCGGCATTTGCCCAGCAGCGCCGCAAAGTAATTGTGGACCAGGACGCGGCGGGGCCCGGGGGCAGCAATCTTCAGGCCATCATGTTACTGGTTAAATCGCCTGTAGTGGAGACGCTCGGAATCGGAGTGGTCTCCGGCGATGCGTGGCGGGATGAAGAACTGGTCCACGTGATGCGGGCGCTGGAACTCGAAGGCCGGACGGACATCCCGGTCCTGCCCGGCGCAGCTTTTCCTCTTGTCCACACGCGTGAACAGGCGCTGCTCGACGAGAAGCTCTTCGGCGAGATCAATTACATGGGTGCGTGGGACCCGCGCTGGTGGCATGAGCCGTTCGCGTTGCCTGCGGAAAAATTTCCGGAAGGCATGCCGCACACCAAGCCATCGGTCGAAGACGCCGCTCACTTTATGATCCGCATGGTTCACCAATATCCCCACCAGGTCACCCTTGTCGCCGTGGGCCCGATGACTGACCTCGCCATCGCCATACGCATCGATCCCGAGTTTTCGACGCTCGCCCAGGAATTGGTTTTCATGGGTGGAAGCCTCGACCCGCATTCGACTGACGCGGAATGGGAATCCGACCCGCGCCACGAATTCAATTTCTGGTTTGATCCTGAAGCAGCGCACATCGTGCTCACTTCCCGCTGGGCCAAGATCACTTGCATACCGGTGGACATTTCCATCAAGACGCACTTTACCCATGCCATGGCTGAACAGATTGCCAAAAGCGGCGCCGCCCTGGGTGCTTACTGGCTCAAATATTATTTCGCTACCATCGATTACATGTGGGATGAGTTGGCTGCGGCGGCGTGGATCGATCCGAGCATCATTACCAGTGAGAAAGAATTTTATCTGGATGTGAACATCGAACACGGCCCCAATTACGGCGACACGCTCACCTGGCTCGAGCGCGACAAGCCCAAAATCAGCGGTTCGCCGGCGCACGTTCTGCTGGACTTGAACAATGAAAAGTTTAACCGGCTGTTTGTCGACACCATGTCTTTGCCCGGCGCCCATCCAGGCGCGCCGGAATAGTCCCGCCCGCAAGTCAACACTCTCTCACTTTCCCATGAGGTCGGCCGGCAGGTGTGAGGCGGCGTGAAAGAAGTCCAAATAAGGCCCCCCTTTTGCTTCCCGCAGAAGCAGGAGAGCCAGCTCGCGGGCGTGATAGTCGCCCCACATCGATGACTCGCCGCAGGGTATCCGGCGTCCAGAGGGAATTTCGTCCCAACCTTTGGGGCGATGGTACACGGAGTGCAGAATCAATCCCTGGTGTTTGGAGTCTGTGGATAAGTAAGGTTCCTCAAACAAGGTGTTGGCAATCGTTAGAGCCGCCTGCCGGTACTGTTTCGCCTTGCCCGGGGACCCCGAGCGCGCTTCAATATTTCCCATTCTCCACAATCCCTGGGCGGCGATGGCGGCTGCGGAGCTGTCCACCGGCTCATATTCGTTGAACGGGTTTGCGGGTTGGTGCTGCCAGTCTCCGAGCTTTTCCAGTCCCGGCGCGCCGGTGTCCCAGTAGGGTATGCCGTCCTGCGCCGCTTGATCCAAATAATAATCGCAGGTTGCCTCGGCGGGGCGCCGCATCATGGCCACCACTTTTTCTCGGCCACCCTGCGGCTCGAGATCGCGATCGGCAACGCTTTCAAGAAACTCAAGCTGCTCGGCGTAGCCGCAGATGATCCACGCCAGGCCACGAGTCCAGGTGGTAAAAGGAGAATACCCTTGCTGAGTAGCGGGGCATCGATAGCCGCCGGCGTTGATGTTGAAGAGCGATTCGTGCGACACCCGCCCGCGCACGTCATAAAGATCGCGCCCCTCGCCGTAATACACGGCAAACTCCGCCGTGACATCGGCGTGCTGGCACAGGCGATCGAGAAGCGAAATGCGCCGCTCATTTTCGCCCATCAGAACATGGCCCAGGGAATGGGCAAGGGCGAGCGAGCGCAGGGAACGGATCGTGTCCACAAAAAGCGAGTGCGGACCATTGAATGAATAAATGTAACCGCGGTCGTCGCTTAAGGCCGTCCATCGTGCCGCCTGTACTGCGCCGCTAACCTTGAGGGCCAGAACGTACAATTGAATTTCAGTCTCGCTCACAGTCCAGCGTTTTTCGGCGGCCAGGCGCAGGAGGTTCCCATAGGTGCTGACATTATTAAACCCGTGGTCATGCACGCCCATGTGCGTGACATGAGGGGCCATTCGCTCAATGGTGTTCCGGCGTCCATATTCCAGAAACCAGCGGTCATCCGTCGCGTCATATTGCAGAAGCGCCGAGCCATACAGAAATCCTTCTGTCCACTGGGTCCATTCGCGGGCCGTATAAATGCCGCGCACGGTTATCACCGGCGCGCCCTGGGACGCGTCCCAGGCCGCCTCGATGGCGCGGATCTTTTGCGCCGAAAGATCGAACAGTCGCTCAATTCGAGGCCTTAATTTTTCCGGAGTCAGGTCTTCGAGGATGCGGATCATGGTGTTAGTCAACCACCCCTAAATCCCCTCCTCACTGGGGAGGGGAGCAAAAGGTGTTGGTCAGTCTCGTTTCACTCCCCTCCTCATTGAGGAGGGGACCAAGGGGTGGTGACAACTTGGGTTTTACAGACGCCGGATATGAAATCCCCCATCCACATTAATAACCTCACCGGTGGAGAATGGAAACCGGTCGAGAGCGATGGCAGCCACGGCGCGGCCCACATCTTCCGGTTTCCCCCACCTTGGGATCGGTGTAAGTCCGCTCGAGATCAGTTGGTCATACTTCGCCTTTACCGGACTTGTCATGTCGGTTTCGATCACGCCCGGACGAATTTCGTAGGCGCTGATTCCATACTCCGCCAAGCGGACGGCGAAGAGCTGCGTCATCATGGAGAGTGCCGCTTTGCTCATGCAATATTCGCCGCGATTGACGCTCGCCGCATAAGCGGAAACTGAAGAGATGTTCACGATCTTGGGCTTTTTCCCGCCACCCTCCGTCGCCTTCATGGCGCCAATCCAAGAATTAGCAACGGCCTGGGTTAGGAAAAAGGGAGCCCTGGCGTTGATGCTCATCACCCGATCGAAGCTCTCTTCGCTCGTTTCCAGCAAGTCCTGGCGCGCTTCGGGAGCCACTCCGGCGTTGTTCACCAGCAGATCGATCCCTCCAAATCGCTCCACCACGGACTTGAGCAGTCGGGCGCGATCCGAACCCTGCGAAATGTCAGCTTGAAATATCTCGAACCCGGATGGGCAGTCCCTCGGAGCTGCTTGCTCGCAAATCCGCTTACATTCGAGAGCCGCATCGTGTCCGCTGGCGTAATTAATGGCGACGCTGAATCCCGAACGCGCCAGCTCTATCGCAATGCCGCGACCGATTCCCCGCGATGCGCCCGTGATCAAAGCAGTTTGAAAAGCCATGGCATCTGGAGATGGATATTATCTTATCCAGAGTGGCGAAGCACGGAAAAGCTGCTGCAAGCCGCTGGAGGGGTCGGGTGCCCTGAGGTGTGCTCAGGCAGAATAAAGCCTGGTGTCGGCAAAAACTCATCACTGCTAATGCCGCTTTGTGCATATCCCATCATGACGACAGGTCTGACAGTTTTTGGGCGGCGAATATCTTGGCGGCGGCGTAGTCGCCCTGGTAGATGGCCTCGAGGTGCGACCGGTAGCTGGGCGTGGCGATGGGCGGGACATTTTCACGGCCAAAAAGCCGCCGCTGTTCGGCGATCAGTTCCAACGCGAGGACACCGGCGTCGAGCGCCTCCATGAATGCCTTGCGAGTCTTCTCGTCCTGATGCAAGAACCGCAGAGCGACTTCGGCGGCGCAGGATGAAATTGTATCCATCAACTTGTTGCCCCAATCCCGGCTGGCTTTTCCGCGCGGATCTTCTCCAATAACTCCTTCGAGTGGCGAAGTGGACGGAACGCTTTCGAGCCGAACGAGAGTGGAATCTGCCGCCCATAAAAGCGAAGTCTCCCCCACCCCCGCGTGGTCGCCGGTGTACCCGATGTCGGTGGTGAAATCATATTCCGCCACGGCCAATATCGCGACATCAGACTTGCGCATCACCGCGAGCGCCGCGCGCTTAACGCTGATGGTCTGTTCCAGGCCAAAGTGTCCGGTAAAGGCCACAATCACGCGGAAGCCCATGGCGGCATATTGTTCGAAGACGGCTTCCAGCACCGGCTCAACAATCGACGCGGACAAATTCAAAGTGTAAGGAAATGGGATGCCGCCCACCGCCCAATAAGATACGGGCGCGAGAACAGCGTCAGCGCGTTCGGCGATTTTCTCGCTGACCGCCGCCGCCACCAGGCCATCCAGCCCCAATGGGAGGTGGTGGCTATGCCATTCGATTGTGCCCAATGGGATTACAAGGATGGGGGTCCGGGCAATGCGCTCCGTGATTTCGTTTGGGAATAGCCGTTCCAGCCGATGGATGCTCATAATTGATGATTGAATTCGATAATAGTACGGATGCCGTGGTTCGGTTCGGGATGGGCAAAAATCTTCGGCACGTCTTCAAGACGGACCGACGCGGTTTCCAATTGATCGAGTTGCAGCGCGCCGTCCATATACCAGTTTGCGAATTTGGGCAGGTCGTTTTGTGGGTCGATGTTGCCATAGATGCATCCCTGAACGGTCTGCTGCCGGCTCATGAATTGGCGAGGATTGAAAGACATCAGCGCGTCGCGGGGCGCCGCGCCCACCAGAGTCAAGGCCCCGCCACGCGCCAGCATATCAATCCCCTGGGCCATGAGCGCGGGCTTGCCCACCACTTCGAAAACGTGCTCCACACCGCGCCCGGCTGTCATTTTCTGAACCACCGCCACGGGATCGTCCACGCGATTATTCAGAATGTGGGTGGCGCCCAACAGTGCCGCGTGAGCCAGCCGGTCGTCATCCACATCGATGGCAATGATCAATGATGCGCCCGCGATTTTGGCCCCTTGAATCACATTCAAACCCACTCCACCGGCGCCAAACACGGCTACACCCTCACTCGCTTGAACTTTGGCGGTGTAAAACACGGCGCCGATACCGGTGGCCACGGCGCAACCGAGCAGCGCCGCCCGGTTCAGCGGCATGTCGCGCCGGATACTCACCGCTCCAGCCGCCGGCACGGTTACGAAGGGACAGAAAGTTCCGGCATTCAACAGCACGTTCAGCGGTCCGGCGCGCCAATAGACCCGGGGAGCCGCGGTTCCCTGGATGTCTTCGCAAAGGTCCGCGCGTCCCGACACGCACCGGCGGCACTTGCCGCATTTCACTTGCCAGTTGATGACCACGTGATCGCCAAGCTTCGGCCGTGCAACGCCTTCGCCTACGGCCTCCACCACGCCCGCGCCTTCGTGCCCAAGCAGAACGGGACACGCCCGCGCATCGCGTGTGGCGTCCAGATCGGTATGGCATATGCCGCTGGCGACAATCCGAACGCGGACCTCGCCCGGGCCGGGAAGCTCTACCACAATATCTTCGAGGGTGGGATTGTGCCCCAGCGCCGCCAGAACGATGCCGGAGGTTTCAATGGAGGAGGGATGGATCTTTTGTGGGCGAGTGACCATGTCATGCCGCCCGGCCCATTTCAGCAATCAAGCCGCTCGCCACTTTGGTGATCCCGGCGATTTCGTCCGGCGTTGCGCTGGCCACGCATGCTCCCACAAGTTCTCCGCAACGCGCGCGGATGGCCTCGGCTTGCGCGGGGTCGCCGCCACGGACTTGAAGAAGTTCTTTCAGCCAATGTTTGCCGTAGCCCGCGTGGATGGTTTCATCGGCCCAGTCGAAATCCATATCGTGCTCGCTGAGCAAGTCGCCGTAGGTATGGAACAATCCCGCGCGCACCGGCTTATGGCGAATATTCTTGGTCTCAAAGAAATACAACATGCCCAGCCTGTAGATCGGGTCCTGGCCCGCCGCGCTGTCATAGATGTAAGTGCCCAGGGGAATCCGGCCCGGATCAAGTCCCCACTCCGTCAGGCGCTCATAGCCCATCTGGCAATGGCGAGCCTCGTCGTAGGTCCATCGCGCCGCATCGCTAATCCATTCCCAGGGCAGGAGGTGGGCAAAGCTGCTCAGGATGATGCCTCCCGTTTCCACCGCCCATACTTCATTGATGTGGCTGATGGCGGACCGGAGCTGCAGCTTGAGGCCTTCGCCATAGGGAAAAGAAGGATCGACGATATCAGGCCAGTAAAAACGGCAGGGCCAGAAGCGCGGATCACGCGCTGGCTTGTCGGGAATTGCATAAGTTCGTGAGCCTGGAATAGCGGCTGTCTCGTGAGGCAGGGAGGAGGAATTCGCGCCTACGCCTCCGAGAGCGGCAAGTTGGGCGCTCATGGCAGCGGACCAGCGTGAGGCTGTACTGCGTTCTTCCGGGTTGGCGGCGAGTGCAGTTTCCGCCCAACGCTGCATCGAACGAATCTGCTCGTTCTTTTCATTAAGCGCCAGCTTCAAAAAACGGTGAGTGGGCCCATCGGCAATGAAGTCCGACGCCGCAAGATAATCGTCATAGGCATCGCGCAACGCGGGCAACAACACTTTTCCAAGACCGAGAAGAAACGCGGGTACGGAAGGAGAATCTTCGGCCTGATCGAACAGCGCCACCAAAGCGCGGTCCGGACCTTCCTCCTCCACTGTCCGGTTGGGAAATCGCAGCTCGAACACCCGCTCGCGCAATGCGTTGGCCGTCTGCGCGTTTTGCCAGATTAGGCGCGGAAGCGCGGTCTTGATATCGATGGACTCAATCAGAGGAAGCCACGCCGCCGTGCTGATTATAAGCGAGCGCTCGCAGAAGAAGAATCGTTTGAGGCTCTGCGCCGTGTCCTCGCGCATCCATTGCGCGCGGGGACTTCGACTCGTAAGGTAAGGATTGGCCTGGCTCACGCAAAATCCAACTTTTTAATATGCTACTTAAATTTTAATGCTCGATCAGAGTGCAGAAACCGATCTCCCCTCCATCTTACCATTCCCCCAAGGTCCGGTGATTCATGTTTGCGAGACTGACTCTCGCTTCACTGGTCCTTACGTTTGTTCTCGACCCAGGCTGGAATGTTCAGCCCCAATCTTTCACACCATTCCAAAACTTCCGCCAGGCGTGGCAACGCAGGAATCACGCCTTCCCTTGTGACCGCCAAGCCGCCCGCGACAACGGCAAATCTCACCGCGGATTCCAAATCTTCGCCGCGCGCGAGACTCACCGCCAGCCCGGCATTGAACGCGTCACCCGCACCCGTAGAATCGACGGAGGTCACCGAAATCGCCGGAATGTGTTTTTCAAAATCCGCCGTGGCAATAAACGCGCCCTCTTCGCCGAGCGTTACAATTACCTGCCGGGGACCGCGCCGCAGCAAAGCCCGCGCCATTTCCGCAGGATCCGCTTTTGTTCCCGGTTCGAGGCCCAAGAGTGTTCGGGCTTCGCTTTGATTGGGCGTAAGGACGTCAACCTGTTGCAGCAAGGTCGGGGGCACGGCCCGCGCGGGTGCAGGGTTCAGGATGGTGACGGCTCGGTGGGCGCGGCCAAGTTTCATAGCGGCCTCCGCAGCCTCGATTGGAATTTCAAGCTGGGTCAGGACTACTTGAGCTGAGGAAAGCGCGCCCTCGCTCGCCGAGACCGCTTCGGCCGTGAGCAGATTATTGGCGCCGGCGTCGAGCGCGATGCAGTTTTCGCCTGTGCCCGACTTTACCAGGATAAAACCCACTCCCGTGGGAAGGTCAGCCTCCTGCCGCAGCCAGGCCGAATCCACGCCTTCATCCCGGTACAACTTGAGAGCCATGTCAGCGAGCGCGTCCGTGCCGATGCGAGCTACGAAGCTGACTTGGGCGCCAAGTCTCGCGCATGCCACGGCCTGGTTCGATCCCTTGCCGCCGTGATCCATCCGATAGCCGGCGCCGAGCAGCGTCTCCCCGGATTCGGGGAAGCGCTCGACTTTCATGGTGAGCCCGACGGCAAAACTTCCCACCACGGCGATGCGAGCGTCGCGATTCATCACCAACCTCAGTTACAATGCTTCAGCCCCGGAGGGGAAGCATAACACACGAATTCGCGCTGCCCTGAGCTTCGCTAACGCACAGAGGTTATAGATTGGGTAGAAAATCCAAAACGTTTCGGCTCCCAAACCCTGGACGCCGGGATTTTTTATCCAAGTCATGCCAGTGGGCATCCGCCGGACTGATGGATTCGCCGTTGCGAAGTTTTCCGTTTGCTGCCTCTTTTCAATCTGAATCGAATTCTGCCCCCCACGAGCTGGATGATCGGCTCTCGCCTCACTATCGTCAACCAGCACCCATAGACGCGATACTCCGCCATGTCGAGCCGGGCTTGGACGCGTTCATCACAGAAAAGCATGCCGAACAGATCAAAGCGGTGCTGGAGAAATGGAGCGAGGCGCTCACCAAATCGTCGGCCTTGTCGGGCGCGCTTGAGAATTCAATTTCACAGAATCTGCGCGCGTCCAGCCTGGCTCCATCGCAGCGCCGGCCCATGCGGCCCTTGGCAGGCCTTGAAGTTTATCGCAACCAGTTTGCCGGCACACTTGACCTGGGCCGATCTCAATTTATCGATGGGCTGCGAAAGTTTGTCGGTATTTACTCAAAAATAGAAACGGCCGAATTCAAAGTGACGAGAATCTCGTTGACCGGAAATCCCGACCAACCGGGGAAAATCCAAACGCGCATACGCTATGACCTGGTGGGTCGTGGCACAGATTTTCATCGTGGCGAACGAGTTGGCTATTGGGACCTCGAATGGGAGAGCGATTCCGCAGGTTCATGGCGGGCGATCAACTGGCAAGCGCTCGAAGAAACCGAAAGCCGGACGTCCGCTGCAGTCTTCGTGGACATTACCGGTCGGGCGCTCGGCTCCGCTGCGTCCTACCAGCAACAAATTATTTATGGGGCTGACCACTGGCGCACGGTGCTGGACGGCGCCAGCCGCATCGATGTGTATGGAAACAACGGTATCGCGGTTGGGGACATGGATGGGGATGGCTTCGACGATGTTTACGTTTGTCAACCGTCGGGTTTGCCGAATCGTCTTTATCGCAATCGTGGTGACGGCACGTTTGAAGACGTAACCGAGCGCGCAGGGGTGGACGTTTTGGACAGCACCTCGTGCGCGCTCTTTGCCGACGTGCGAAACAGCGGACATCAGGATTTGATTGTGGTGTGCGTGGATGGGCCGTTGCTTTTCCTTAACGATGGCGCCGCCGGATTTCAATTGAAGCCGGACGCATTCAAATTCGCCCAGCCGCCGCAAGGCACATTCACCGGCGCGGCGATGGCTGACTACGACGGCGACGGTCTGCTCGACATTTATTTCTGCCTCTACAGCTACTATCTGGGCCTGAACCAATACCAATACCCCACGCCTTACTATGACGCGCAGAACGGCCCGCCCAACTTCCTGATGCACAATCAGGGTGACGGGACCTTCGCGGACGTCACTGAGACCTCTGGCATGAACGCGAACAACAACCGGTACACGTTCACTTGCGGCTGGGTCGATTTTGATCGCGACGGGCGCCCGGACCTTTATGTAGTGAACGATTTCGGCCGGAAAAATCTTTATCGCAATAACGGTGATGGGACGTTCGCCGATGTCGCGAGCGAAGCGGGCGTGGAGGACGTGGGCGCGGGCATGAGCGTCTGCTGGTTTGACTACGATAACGACGGCCAGCAGGACCTCTATGTTGCTGACATGTGGTCGGCAGCCGGTGGCAGGGTGAGTACGCAGGGGAACTTTCTGGAGGACGCGCCGGAGGACATACGCGCGTTGCTTCGCAAACACGCGGGAGGCAATTCGCTGTTTCACAATGGCGGCAACGGCCATTTCGCGGACACGAGCGCGGATGCCGGCGTTCAAATGGGCCGCTGGTCATGGTCCAGTGACGCTTGGGACTTTGACCACGACGGCTATCCCGACCTCTACATCGCCAACGGAATGATTTCGGGCCCGGACAGGCGCGAACTCTCCAGCTTCTTTTGGCGGCAGACCGTGGCCCAAACGCCTGTGCGTCTCGACCCCAAGGAGCAGCCCGTTCCATCGCCCAGGTATGAGCTGGGATGGAACGCCATCAATGAATTGATTCGTTCGGATGGAACCTGGGCGGGATACGAGCGCAACAATTTCTACGCCAACAATCGCGATGGAACGTTTTCCGAGATAGCGGGCACGGTCGGGCTCGACTTCATTGAGGATAGCCGTTCGTTTGCGCTGGCCGATTTCGATCGCGACGGGCGGCTTGAAGTATTCCTGAAGAATCGAAGTGGTCCGCAACTACGCATACTGCACAACGAAATGGAGAACCTCGGAACCTCCATCGCCCTCCGATTGGTCGGGCACAAAAGTAACCGCGACGCGATCGGAGCGGATGTCACTCTCGAGGTCGGGGGACTGCGGCAAGTCAAATTCGTCCAGGCGGGCGGGGGGTTTCTTTCGCAGCATACCAAAGACCTTCATTTCGGACTGGGAAGCACGCGCGATCCCGTCCATGCGACCGTGCGTTGGCCGAGCGGCCTGGTGCAAACTTTTGAGAAATTGCCCATTGGAAATCTGATTCGGATCGAGGAAGGTGCAGGGGCATTTCGTGCAGAACCATTTGTTGCTGGGAACGCGGCCGTACCACCCGTCGCTGAAATTTCAAAAGCGGACAGGATGGCCACGGTCCCAGTGGAAACATGGCTGCTGGCGCCCGTCGCCGCTCCGGATTTCTCTCTTCCCGATGTTACCGGCAGGATGCAAAAGCTTGCCGACTTTCGCGGACGTCCACTCTTACTTCATTTCTGGAAAACTTCGTCTTCCTCCGGGAAGGATTTGGAGCTTATCGAGCAGCGGCACTCGCGATGGGAGGCGCAGGGACTGCAATGCGCGAGCATTAATCTGGATGGGCGTGAGGAAGCGGCGAAGGTTCGTAGCCTGGTGCGCGGCAAACGCTATACTTTCCCCATCCTTCTGTCCATCGAGGAGACCGAGGCAGTTTACAACATAATCTACCGCCACCTTTTCGACCGGCGGCGCAATCTCGGCATTCCCACATCTTTTCTGGTGGATGCGATGGGCCGCATCGTCAAGGTTTATCAGGGTCCGGTGAAGGCGGAAAGCATCGAAGCAGACTTTGTGCACATTCCCCAGACTGCCGCCGAACGCGGGGAAAATGGCCTGCCGTTTCCTGGCCGGCTCTACGGAGCGGAATTCCACCGAAATCAATTCACTTATGCGTTGGTTTTTATGGAGAGAGGCTACGTGGACCAGGCTCTCGCAAGTTGCCAGCTTGTCTTGCAGCAAGAGCCTGAGAATGCCGAGGCGCATTATCTGCTGGGAATGATTTATCTGAATAAGAAAATGACCAGCGAGGCGCGCGCGAGTTTTGAGCGCACAGTTCACACAGCGCCCACCCAGCCCAGCACCTGGCCTGACGCGTGGAACAACCTGGGAATGCTGGCGGCCCAGGAAGGGCGCAACGAAGACGCAATTGCAAATCTTAAAGAGGCGATCCGTCTGAATCCCAGCTACACGGTGGCGCTGGAAAATCTCGGCAACGTTTATCGCCAGCAGCATCGTTGGGCGGAGGCGCAAGCCACACTGGTACGGGCGCTTGAAACCGATCCTAATGACGCCGACGCAAACTACGGGCTGGCTATGACCTTTGCCCAGCAGAGTGACACGCAGAATGCGGAGAAATATTTTGACGCCGCGCTCCGGCTGCGTCCCGATTACCCGGAAGCTTTGAATAATCTCGGCGTTCTTTACCTCAACACCCAACGCATCGACCAGGGTGTGAAATCTTTTGAGACCTGCCTTCGAGTGGCGCCGGACTTCGACCAGTGTTACATCAACCTTGCCAAAGTTTACGCGCAGCGTGGCCAGGCGGGCCGCGCCGCGGAAACTCTGCGTCAGCTCCTAGCCCGTCATCCCGATCATGTCCTGGCCAAGCGAATGTTGGAAGAACTTGCCCGATAATCCCCTCCTGTCCGGCCTCACTTGATCTAACAATCCACAGGTATTCGATCCGGCAAAGATGTATAATCGCGCTCTTTCAGGCGCCCTTTTAGTTTGGAGACTTTGCTTAAGGCAACGACTCCTTTACCAACTTGATCCGCCCAGCCCTCAAGAGTGCGGGGCGAAACGAGCGAGCACATGTTTATTCCGGGTTCTTTTACCGTAGCACTGGTGATGACAGTGATGAGCGCCGTCTTCTGGGGATCTTGGGCGAACACCTACAAAGGCGCGAAGAACTATCGCTTTGAACTTTTTTATTGGGATTACATCCTTGGGGTTGTGATTATTTCATTTGGATTGGCGCTGACCCTGGGCAGCATGGGCGCGAGCGGCGAGGGTTTTATCGCGAACCTGAGCCAGGCGACGTCATCGAATTATATTTATGCGCTCAGCGCCGGATTTATATTCAACATTGCCAACCTGTTACTGGTGGCCGGCATTGACATCGCCGGACTTGCCGTCGCCTTTCCCATCGCGATCGGCATCGCGCTGGTTGAGGGCGTGGTGCTCAGCTATGTCCTCCAGCCTCGGGGCAGTGCGCTATACCTAGGAGCAGGCGTGGCACTGGCCATCGCCGCCATTCTGTGTGATGCCATGGCGTACAGCAGTCTCAGCAGCTCCGGCCGCAAGGTCTCGGCAAAAGGAATCGTAGTGAACGTGGTCTCCGGCCTCCTGATGGGCGCCTTCGCTCCGCTCGTGACCAAGGCCATGACGGCGGGACATTCACTCACGCCTTACAGCATCGCCGCCATTTTCAGTCTGGGCTCATTTGTCTGCTGCTTTTTCGTCAACATTTATTTCATGCGCCATCCGCTGGTGGGCGAGCCGGTAGACTTCTCAGGATTCCTGCCCGCGGGTGCGCGTAATCATTTTTTTGGGATTGCAGGCGGAATGGTGTGGGGCCTCGGCACTTCGTTTAACTTTATTGCCGGAGGATTTGTGGGCGTGGCGATTTCCTACGCCATCGGCCAATCGGCGCCCATGATTGCCGCCCTGTGGGGCGTGCTGGCCTGGAAAGAATTCGCCGGGGCGGGGACGAAATCCTGGATCTTCCTCGGCCTTATGTTTGTATTCTATCTGGCCGCGGTCACCATGATTGCATTCGCATACCAGGGTTGAAGTCCCGACTCCTACGCCGAGGAACACAAATGAAGCGTCGTAGTATTCTATGGTTTGTTGCCATCATCATCATTTGCTCCCTGCCCGCAAGGGCGCAGGGCAAACGCAAAGTGATCCTCGATCAGGATGCTCTGGGCCCGGCGGGAACCGACCTGAATTCAATTCTAATTTTCCTCCAGTCGCCCGATGTCGAAACGCTTGGCATCACCGTGGTTTCCGGGGACGGCTGGCGTGATGAAGAAGTGGCCCACACCTTGCGATTGCTGGAGATTATAGGCAGGACGGACATTCCCGTGGTTCCGGGCGCGGTGTTCCCCTTGGTCAACAGTCCGGAGGGCATGGAGAACTGGCAAAAGCAATACGGGAAAATCCGCTACATGGGTGCGTGGCATGCTGAATATCCCGGATGGAAATACCACGATCCCTTCGTCGTTCCCGAGCTGGAAGAAGGGAATCCGAAAATCAGGCCGTCCCATGAAGACGCTGCCCATTTTCTGGTTCGAATGGTGCGTCAGTATCCGCACCAGATCACGATTTATGCCGCGGGGCCGCTCACCAATCTGGCGCTTGCCCTCACCATCGATCCGCATTTTCCAGAGCTGACCAAAGAATTAATCGTAATGGGCGGCAGCATGAATCCTGCCACGGACAATCCGGAATTCATCCATAATCCGCAACGCGAATTCAATTTCTGGTGCGACCCGGAAGCGACACACGCCGTGCTGCACGCGCATTGGCCCAAGATCATTTGCACTACGGTGGACATCTCGGTGAAAACCCGGGTGCGCCAGGAAATGCTCGACGAAATTGGAAAATCAAAATTGCCGGTGGCGCAGTATATTTCAAAATACACGCGGACCTATGGTTACAGTTACATGTGGGATGAACTGGCGGCCGCGGCGTGGATCGACCCCAGCATTATCACCAAGGAAGAAATGATTTACATGGACGGCGAAATTGACCATGGAGCGGGTTACGGAAACACTTTGAGTTGGGCTCCCGGGTACAACCCCGGGCTTGGCGAACAACTGGTGCACGTGCAGGTTGATTTGGACACAAACAAGCTTTACCAGCTTTTCGTGCGCCTGATGACCAGCCCCACGCCGGGCGCACAGTAGGGGTTGGCTGGGTCCGCCCGGTCTGCCAGCCATCCGCCCCGAAAATCATTTACAGGAGCACGCTCATGCCAGGAAAAATTGTAGTGATCGGTAGTTTAAACATGGACTTGGTGGGTTGTGCCCCGCGCATTCCCGTGGTGGGCGAAACTATAGTGGGCCATAAATACTTTACCGAGCCCGGAGGCAAGGGCGCCAACCAAGCGTATGCGGCCGCTGTCCTCGGTGGGCGCGTGGCGATGCTGGGACGAGTGGGGAGCGACGGGTTTGGCGGCGAGATGCGCGCCAATCTTGAAAAAGCGGGCTGCGATGTGAGCGGCCTGCTGACCATCCAAGGGGCTACCAGCGGCATTGCCCTGATCTTTGTGGCCGACTCGGGCCAGAATTCCATCATCATCGTTCCCGGCGCCAACGATCTTTATTCGCCCGCCGATGTGGAAGCGGGCCAGGAATATCTGAAAGGCGCGGCCCTGGTCCTGCTTCAACTCGAGAATCCTCTGCCCACCGTGCTCGCTGCTGCGCGCGCCGGTAAGAAAGCGGGCGCGAAAGTAATTCTCGATCCCGCTCCGGCGCGGCCCGTGCCCGAGGAACTATTTGAGCTGTGCGACATTATCACGCCCAATGAAACTGAGGCGGCCATCCTTACAGACCTCCCGCCTGGCGGCCTGAATCCCGAGCAAGCCGTGACCATTGCCCGCAAACTTCAGGCGCGCAAGGCGAGGACGGTGATTGTGAAACTTGGAGAGCAAGGCTGCATGCTGGTCGAGGGGGAGAAAACTCAATTGGTCCGCGCTCCCAAAGTCAAAGCGGTGGACACAACTGCGGCGGGCGATGTCTTCAATGCCGGTCTCGCCGTCGCCCTCAGCGAGGGGTTGGACCTGCCCGCAGCGTGCGCTTTTGCCAACCGGTCGGCCTCGCTTTCGGTGACCAAACTTGGAACTCAAATCGCCACGCCCTCGCGCGCCGAAGTGGATGCCTTTATTGCCGGGGCCTAGTTTGCCGGGACCGAACTGGCTACGCAGTGAATCATCATCGGGAGGCAATAGGAGGCAAATACGGCCTTGGGAGAAAAATCGATCATAAATTCATTCCGTCACTCGGGAGTGTTGCTAATTCTTTGTGGCGCGCTGATCGCACCGGCGCGGGCGCAAAACTCGATGCTCGGCGCCACGCCGCCGATGGGCTGGAATAGTTGGAACCACTTCCACTGTAACGTGAGCGACGCGGTGGTACGCGCCTCCGCCGACGCCATCGCCAGCAATGGCATGAAGGCGGCGGGCTACGTTTACATCAACATCGACGACTGCTGGCAGGGTGAACGCGACGCCGGGGGCATGATCCAACCCAACCCCAAATTTCCGGACATGAAGGCGCTGGGCGATTACATCCACAGCAAAGGACTGAAACTCGGAATTTATTCGTCACCCGGCCCCAAGACTTGCGCTAAATATGAGGGCAGTTATCAGCACGAGGAGCAGGACGCAAAGCAATATGCGGCCTGGGGCGTGGATTACTTGAAGTATGACTGGTGCAGCGCGCGTACCGTTTATAAGCCTGAGGAGATGCCAGCCGTCTACAAGAAAATGCACGACGCGCTCGCTGCTACGGGAAGGCCAATCTTTTTCAGCATGTGCCAATACGGACTCCGCTCGGTGTGGGAATGGGGCGCCTCCGTGGGCGGAAATTCCTGGCGGACAACGGGGGATATCTCAGACCGTTTTGACAAGATGAATGCCATCGCCGACGTCCAGGAGGGATTGTCGCCATATGCAGGCCCCGGCCATTGGAACGACCCGGACATGCTCGAAGTGGGCAACGGCCAAATGAAACCGGACGAATACCAGATGCACATGAGCATGTGGTGTATGTTGGCCGCGCCCTTGCTGGCCGGAAACGATCTCTCGAGCATGAGCGCCGAAACGCTGGCCATCCTGACCAATCCAGAAGTGATCGCAGTTGATCAAGATCCCAAGGGGTTTCAAAGCCACAGGGTGAGGCAATGTGGGCCTTACGAGATTTGGGCCCGGCCGCTCGCCCATGGCTCGACGGCCGTGCTTTTGATCAACCGCGGAGAGGATTCCGAAAAAATTACCGTTCAATTCAAAGATATCGGAGTGAGCGGAACCAGGACGGTGCGCGATCTCTGGGCCAAAAAGGATATGGGCCAGTATACCGACAGCTTTTCCGCGGAAGTCAGCCGGCACGGCGTGGTGATGGTTACCGTGCGGTGATGGCGACTCTCCGTCAGTCTGCGGATAATTAACACCCTCTCGCAAAGGCGCGAAGGCTCAAAGCTCCACAAAGAGATACACTTGCAATTCCTTGGCGTTCTTTGCGGCTTCGCGCTTTTGCGATAGGGTCTTTTGTCACTCAGGCAATTTTTTGACCCCCCCCGTGCGAGACGCAATGGGGCATGGGCGATAGGTGGCCGGGTCCGAGGAAGGGGTACTAGTATTTCAAAGTATGCTTTACTTGATACGGTAAACCAACTTGAATACAATCTCCGGCATCAAACTCCCTGTATCCGGAACCCGCGCGACCTGCCAAAGCTTCTCAGGATGAGGCAATCCCGCGCATCCTTGCATGTCACTAGAATTCGAAGGCGGAAAAGCGAGCGACAGGATTCGTTGCCGCAGCCTGGCCGCCAAACACGGCACGCCGGTGAGGATTGGAACTCTTTCCTGACGGCAGGGGAATAAGCACTTGGAGGTCTGCCGTTGATTTCGATTTCGGAGGGCACATGAAATTCCATCGGTTTCCGGCCAGGCAGGTTGCTTTCTTAGCGGTTGTGGTTTTGGCTCTGCCGCTTGCGGCAATTGGCCAAACTAATTCCGTTGCGCCGCGCATAACGGAAGCTTTGGATGTAGAAAAGGTAACCACCCTTCACGGGAACACTCACCCTCTGGCGCGGCCTGAAAATGACCGCGGCGCCGCTCCCGATAACTTGCCCATGAATCGCATGCTCCTGGTTTTGCAGCGGTCGCCCGAGCAGGAAACGGCATTGCGGCAATTGATGGATGAGCAGCAAATCAAATCTTCCCCCAATTATCACAGATGGCTCACCCCAGAGGAATTCGGCAAGCAGTTTGGGCCCTCGGACGCGGACGTGCAAGCCACCAGCAATTGGCTCTCTTCGCAGGGATTTCAGGTGAATCGAATTACCGCGGGCCGCACTGTAATCGAATTCTCGGGCACGGCCGGTCAAGTGCGCCAGGCCCTTCACACTGAGATCCACAAATTTACGGTCAACGGGGAGGAGCACTGGGCCAATGCCAGCGACCCGCAGATTCCCTCCGCGCTTTCCCCCGCCGTCGCGGGCATTGCCTCATTGAACAATTTCCCCCGAAAATCTTTTGGCCGCCGTTTGGGCACTTTTTCCCGATCGAAGATTACCGGTGAAGTGAGACCGCTCTTTACCTTTACCGATAACACGGGAACAAATTACGCTGTCGGCCCTACGGATTTCGCAACCATTTACAACGTCCTGCCGCTTTGGCAGGCGGGAATCGACGGAACAGGGCAGACCATCGCCATTGTGGCCGATTCAAACATCAATATTCAGGACGCGAGGGAATTTCGCGCCATGTTTGGCTTGCCTGCCAATGACCCGGTAATCGTCCTGGATGGCCCCGATCCCGGGATCAGCTCGTTCTCCGAAAGTGAGGCCGACCTTGATGTTCAGTGGGCGGGAGCGGTGGCCAAGAATGCGACGATCAAGCTGGTGGTTTCCGCAGACACGGAAAGCAGTTTTGGCCCTGATCTCTCCGCTCTCTACATTGTGGACAACAACCTGGCGCCGGTTATGAGCTACAGTTTTGGAGCTTGCGAGGCGCAACTTGGAAGTGGCGGCAATGCTTTTTACAGTTCGCTTTGGGAGCAGGCCGCCGCGGAAGGGATCACCGTGATGGTGGCTTCCGGTGACAGCGGCTCCGCCGAGTGCGATGATCCGAATTCTGAGAGTGCAGCGACGCAGGGCTTGGCCGTTACCGGGGTTGCCTCTACGCCGTTCAACGTTTCGGTGGGCGGAACTGATTTTAATGATCTTGCAACCCCAACCCTATACTGGAATGCGTCGAACGCCAGCGGAACTCAACTTTCCGCCAAGTCATATATCCCTGAGGTACCCTGGAATGATTCCTGTGCACGATTGCTCGCCAGTGCGCCGGGGTGTGCTTCTGTCAGCAGCAACAACCAGGGCCAGGATCTTGTCGCGGGAGGCGGCGGGACCAGCGCCATCTATGCCCAACCGAGTTGGCAGACGGGGACGGGGACCAGTGTGCCGAATGATGGCAAGCGCCACTCGCCTGACGTCTCTCTGTTCGCTGGCGCCGGGCTGAATGGCAATTTCTTAGTGTTCTGCGAGGCCGATGCCAACACAGGTTCCAATACTACTTCGTGTGATCTCAGCGCTCCGTTTCAAGATTTTCAAGGGGGGGGAGGAACGTCCTTCGCCTCACCCGCCTTCGCGGGCATCATGGCGCTGGTGAACCAGAAAACGGGCGTGCGCCAGGGTAACGCGAATTACGTTTTGTATCCGCTGGCTGCGAAATCGGGCAACACTTGTGATACGAACACCCCCACTTCGTCTTGCATCTTTTATGACACCACAACCGGCAACATCGACGTGGCCTGCGTGGGCGGATCGCCCAACTGTAGCAACACGAGCACGGCTGCCAATCAATTCGGAGTCTTGGTAAATCCAGCCGCCCTCACTTCTCTGGCATGGATTACGACCCCGGGGTACGATATGGCCACCGGGCTCGGCACCGTGAATGCCGCAAATCTGGTCAACAACTGGACTTCGGCAACGTTCACACCTACCACGACCACACTGGTCAGTCTAACTCCAACTGCCATCACTCATGGTCAGCCTGTGAACGTAAGTATCACGGTCACCGGTGCAGGAACACCCACGGGCGACGTCACCCTGTCGAACAGTAGCAATGTTGCGCTCGGAATCCCTCCCTTCACCCTGAGTGGCGGCACATTCAACGGCCAGACTAAGTTTCTCCCCGGCGGAACTTACAATGTGAAAGCCCATTACGCAGGTGACGGAAAGTTTGGAGCGAGTGATTCAAATCCCCCTGGCATTACAGTGACGGTGAGCCCGGAGTCAAGCCAGACTCACCTCGGCCTTGTAACCTTTGACATAAACACCGGCCTAGTTACGAGCACCACCGCCACCACCGCAGCTTATGGATCGCCTTACGTGCTGCGCGCGGACGTCACCAACGGTTCCGGGACAGTGTGTCCGTCAGCAGTGAGCGAACTCCCAACCTATGCTTGCCCGACCGGCACGGTAACGATCACAGACAATGGCGCGCTCCTCGATAGATCGCAGCTTGGCAGCGGGGAATTTGGTTTAAATAGCCAAGGCGCTACTGAAGATATATTGATCCAACTCCCGACTGGTATGCATAACCTCGTGGCGGCCTATGGCGGTGATGTAAGTTTTAGCCCAAATACATCTCCAACCGACCCTGTGACTATCACTCCAGCCGTCACTACTCTTGCTCTGGCGGTCAGCACGTCCACTGTCTCCATAAACACAAATGTGACTCTGACAGCCACATTATCGACGCAGAGTAACGGCGCAGCGCCCGCGGGCACTGTCACGTTCCTGAATGGGGGCTCGCCCATCAGTGGGACTGTGAATTACGTGAGGAACGCATCCTCAGCTAGCGCCTTTGCCTCTTTACAGGCCACACTCACCACGACCTTTTCCGCTGCCGGATCCGATGGCATCACCGCGCAATTCGGCAGCGATCCGAACTACGCGAGTTCGATCTCCGCGCCCGTCACGGTGACAGTGACATCCGCGCCGCCCGGATTCACGCTCGCCGCCAGTCCAAGCTCCATCAGCATTGCCAGCCCCGGGCAGTCGGGCAGCACAACGCTCACTTTGACCCCCACCAACGGATTCACCGGAGCGGTTACTTTCACCTGCACCGTTCCTGCGACCATGACGGAATCTACATGCTCGATGTCCCCGTCCTCCGTGACAACATCCGGCAGCACCACGCTCAACGTCACCACAACCGGCCCTCATGTTGTGGGCAGCCTCATCCGTTTTCCTTCAACCTGGTTCCCGTTAGGTGGAGGAGGAATACTGGCGTTGTCCCTGCTCTTGCTGAGCATCTCCGTCCAGCGCCGCCGAGTAAAGCTGGCGGTTGGAATGGCCTGTGTTTGTTTGCTGGCGGCAATGGCCGTTGGCTGCGGCGGAGGGTCAAGTAGCGGTGGTGGCGGCACCACTACCGACCCGGGGACTCCTGCCGGAACGTATTCGGTGACCGTGACAGCAACCAGCGGTACCATTACGCAGACCACGACTGTTTCAGTGACCGTGCTCTAGGGGTTGGGTGCGGGTCAGGTGGACGCGGCTCGGTGCCCCCATCATCTCCTTTGGTAAAAGATTCCAACACCGAGCTCAAGGAGAAACTCCTTTTCCTCCGTGTTGAGTTTTGTTATTGAGCTGTGGAGGTCACAGAGAACAACTCTCGGTAGTTCGAGCTCACTTGGCAAGAAAGGCGGAAGGTCAGCTTGATTATTCAGTGAATGTGGTTGCCCGATTCCAAATTAATAAATCGATCGCGACCCAGCGATCAGGAACGGCCTTCGGTTGAATCGGAAGTCTCAGGGCTCGTCCACAGCGCGTCAAATTCCCGGCGAAAAATCTCGACCAGTCCCCGCTCGCGCAGCAGAAGAATGTTTTCGTGATTCCGTGATTCAGAAGCAAAAGTCCAATTGTAGCTTCCGGTGATCACAAGCCGGTTGTCCAGGAGGGCGAACTTATGGTGCATTTTCGATTCCGGTCCATCCCGCCCGCAGCCGATGCGGAAGGGCAGGGCACAGGCGGATAAGAGTTTTCGCGTGGCCACGCTCTTTTCATATTTGCTCCGATCGATCACCAGGCGTACACGCACCCCCCTCTCCCGCGCGTCGGCCAGGGCTCGGGCAAGCCTCTGGCTGTTCAAACGGTGGACCGCGGCGTCAATGGAGGTCTGTGACTGCGCCACCTGATTTTCGATGACTTCCGCTATGGATCGCCCCCGCGCAAAGATGGCTTCGGCGAGGGCGCTTTCCGGTGATGTAAGAACGGTGTTCAATGTTCGGACCTCCCAGGGCAAGGGGCGCGACAAGCGGACTAAGTCCGGCTACGCAGGTCGAACACTGCCGGAGGATTCCTTGTGGGCCTCGGCGTGGTGGCGGACATCGATTCCCTCGACGAGAAAAACGACGTCTTCAGCGATATTGGTGGCGTGATCGGCAATGCGCTCCAAATTGCGCGCAACGAACATGAGGTCGAGGCATTGGCGAATGGAAGTGGGATCTTTTTCCATAAAGGCGATCAATTCCCGGTAGACGGTGTCGCGCATCTGGTCCACGGCGTCGTCGGACACCAGGACGTCACGGGCCAAGTCAGCATCCCTCTTCACGAAAGCATCCAGGGCTTTCCGAACCATGGACTCCACCAGGTTGGCCATCTGCGGGATGTCCACCAAAGGTTTAACCAACGGCTCGTGGAGCAGGCTCAGAGAGCGTTCAGCAATGTTCACCGCGTGGTCGCCCATTCTCTCCAGGTCGTTATTGATTTTGATGGCGGCGGTGATAAAGCGCAGGTCACTGGCCACCGGCGCTTCAAGCGCAAGCAGGCCGGTGGCCAGGTCGTCGATTTCAATTTCCATCTGATTGATGCGGGACTCGTTTTGCAGGGCCAGCATGGCCTGCTGCTCGTCCTTCTCGGTTAAAGAAAGGATGCTGCGGTATATTCCGGACTCCACCAGGCCGCTCATTTCCAGCAGCCGTTTTCGGAGGTCATCGAGTTGTTGGTCAAAGTGGCGCATAAATCAAGTACACAGTAGATTGCGGTCAGTAGACAGGCGCGAACAAACTCCAGTCTCTAACCAAATTCACCGTAAGCTATCTAAAGTTCTCCTTCGCTCAATTTGCCGCAAACGATCTTTGGCTTGGTTGCCGAATCTCATGGTCTTGCTTTTCCTGTCTGCTGTCTACAGTTTGCTGTCTACTTTCTTCCTACCCAAACCGCCCGGTAATGTAATCCTCGGTCTCTTTTCGGGCGGGATTCTTGAAGATAACCGCCGTGTCGTTAAATTCGATGAGCTTGCCCATTAAGAAGAAACCTGTGTCGTCCGCCACCCGGGCGGCCTGTTGCATATTATGGGTCACAATCACGATGGTGCAAGAGTCTTTCAGAACAAACAAGAGCTCTTCGATTTTCGCGGTGGCGATGGGATCGAGCGCCGAACACGGTTCGTCGAGGAGCAGAACTTCAGGCTCAACCGCCAATGCCCTGGCTATGCACAACCGTTGCTGTTGGCCTCCGGAAAGGCCAAGGGCCGACTTGTGAAGGCGGTCCTTTACTTCGTCCCAAATTGCGGCGCGCTTCAAGCTGGCTTCCACCAATTCCGGCAGCTTGCCTTTCCAGCCGTTCACCCTCAAACCATAAGCCACGTTTTCAAAAATCGACTTGGGAAAGGGATTCGACTTTTGGAACACCATGCCCACGCGGCGGCGCAATTTGGCGACGTCCATTTCCAGGATGTTTTGCCCGTCGAGCTGCAGATCGCCCTCGGCGCGTGTGTTGCGGATCATTTCATACATCCGATTCAGGGTCCGAAGAAAAGTTGATTTACCGCAACCGGAAGGCCCGATTAGAGCCGTCACTTTCTTTTCCCCCATCTTCAGGCTGATGTCGAACAATGACTGGCGAGCCCCGTAAAAGAAATTAAGATTGCTCACTGCAATCTTCTGGGCTGCGAGCGCGGGAGCCTTGGGGCTGGGCTCGGTCGTTTTGTTCTCCATGGATGGCTTCACCATCGCCGTGTGATTTGCAATGCTGCTCATGACTTATGCACGTCCTGAGGACATTCCTCGTGAAAGTATCAACTTCGCGCTAATATTAACCAAGAGGACCAACCCAAGCAATATAAAACCTGCCGCCCATGCCTGGCGGTGCCAATCGTCATAGGGTGAGAGAGCGTACCGCCAAATCACCACGGGCAGCGTGTCGGTGGGGTCGTTCCATCCGTGACTCCAAAACGGGTTGCCGAAACTGGTAAAAATAAGCGGGGCCGTCTCCCCGGCAACGCGCGCCAAGCTCAATAAAACTCCAGTGGCAATGCCTTTATACGCGGCCGGAATCACTACTGTCAGAACCGTTCTCCATTTACGCGCCCCCAATGCCATGGCGCCCTCGCGCAAAGACCCGGGTACGGCGCGCAAAAACTGTTCCGTGCTCCGAAGCACGATGGGCATCAGCATCACACCCAGGGCCAATCCTCCCGCCAAAGCCGAGAATTTCTTCATGGGAATAACCACCACGGTGTAGATGAAAATGCCCATCACCACCGAAGGGACGCCGTTCAGCAGGTCCGCGGTGTACCTGACCAGAAACGAAAAGGTTTTCCCGCCATATTCAGCCAGATAAACGCCGCCGATGAGTCCCACCGGCACGCCGGTGATGGCCGCCAGGAAAAGCAATTTCGCGCTGCCCACAATGGCATTGCCCATTCCTCCCCCGGTTTCTCCGACGGGCCTGGGCAGCCGGGTGAGAAAAGCCCAGTTCAAATTGCTGCCGCCATAGTAAACAAGATTACCAAGGATGAAAATCAAGACAAAGACTGCCGACAGTGCGCATACACCCGTAAGGCTGAGCATGACCACATTCACGAATTTTCGCCAGGCGTAGCGGAAGCTCATTCCTGCGATGTCCCCCGTCCCTGGGTGACCAGGATCATGATGCGCGCCATGCCGTTCAGGATAATCGTGAGCAGGAAGAGCACCAGCCCCAGTTCGATCAGAGACTGGGTATAGAGGTCGCCGGTGGCTTCGGTGAATTCATTGGCGATCACCGCGGCGATGGTATAGCCGGGCATGAAGAGGGAGGTGCTGATTTTTACCACGTTTCCAATGACCATGGTGACGGCCATGGTTTCACCGAGAGCCCTTGCCATGGATAGGAAGACAGAACCGAAGATTCCAATTCGCGCATAAGGCACAACCACTTTCCAGGTAGTCTCCCAACGCGTGGCGCCCAGCGCCAGCGCCGCCTCGCGCTGGTCAACCGGGACCGCCAGCAAGACTTCCCGGGAAACTGAAATGATAAAGGGGACGACCATGATGGACAGGACCACGCCGGCGGTCAGTAAGTCGTAACCCGAAATGATAGGACCCTTAAATATAGGCAATGAGCCGAGTGTGGCCTTAAGAAAGGGCTCCACGTATTTCCGCATAATGGGAACCAACACAAAGACCCCAATCACGCCGAAGATCACGCTGGGGACCGCCGCCAGCAGTTCGATAATAAAAGTCAACGCATCGGAGATGCCCCGTGGAGCCAGTTCGGCTAGAAAAATCGCGGCTCCTACCCCTAATGGAACTGAAATCAGCAACGCGATTGCAGACGTCACGACCGTTCCATAAATGAACGGCAATGCTCCAAAATTGTCAAAGACCGGATCCCATGTTTGGGTGGTGAAAAAATTCCAGCCGAATTTGTGCCGGGGAAGCGCCGTATTGTGGTAGAGCTCATAGACCAGGAGCACGGTGATGAGAAAAATACTGGCGGCAAAGACGAAAGTGAACATATGCGCTATTTCGTCCCCGCTTCGGAGGCGGCGCAGAAAAGACCGCACCCGCCCCACAGGAGCGGGACGGGTGGGTATGCTTACTGTAGCGACGGAACTTGACATTTTATTGAATCAGAGAAATTGCCTTTAATTCCTTGGCCACGATGGGCTTGGGAAGTTCGGCATAGGCCAGGTTATTGCAGAATTTCTGGCCATCCGTCATCATCCAGTGCAGAAAATCCGTGATGACCTTTTTCTTTGCCGCGTTGTCGATTTTGGCCGGAACTAAAAGCCAGGTGAAGCTGGAAACCGGATAGGCTGTTTTTCCCGGGGCGTTGGTGATGGAAACTCGAAAGTCAGCCGGCATGTCCTTGGCTGCGCCAGCCGCCGCCGCCGTGACTGCATCGAGATCTGCTTTGATAAAGGCGCCGGAAGAGTTCTTAACCCGGCCATAGGGCATATTGTTTTGGACAGCGTAGATGAGTTCGATATAGCCGATGGAGTTGGGCGTCTGTTTGATCTGGCCGGTTACGCCCTCATTGCCTTTGCCACCCAGACCCACGGGCCAATTCACGGAAGTACCCTTGCCCACTTTATTCTTCCACTCATCACTGGCCTTGGACAGGAAATCAGTCCAAATGTAAGTGGTGCCGCTACCGTCGGCGCGATGGACCACCACAATTTCATCGGCCGGCAATTTCGCTTTCGGGTTGGGGCCCGTCAATGCTGGATCATTCCATTTCGTAATCTTTCCCAGGTAAATTCCCGCCAATGCTTCGGGTGTGAAGTTCAATTCTGCACTCACGCCGGGAATATTGACCGTCGGAACGACGGCGCCGAGAACGGTGGGGAAGTGAAGAATCTTGACCTTGGCCTGGGCCAACTGTTCGTCGGACATGGGGCCGTCTGAGGCGCCAAAATCAACCGTGCCGGCAAGCACTTGGCGGATTCCACCGCCTGAGCCTATGGACTGATAGTTGATTTCAATGTCGCCATGCATCTTATGGTATTCATCGAACCATTTCGAATAGATCGGAAAGGGGAAGGTGGCGCCGGCGGCGGTTATTTGCAGATTGTCGGGGGTCGGCGCCGGCGCCGTCAGGGAGGGCCTGGTGACTAAAATCAATCCAGCCCCCAAGACGAGCAGGCTCAATACATAGCCCGCATATGACTTAAATATCCTTTGCATCGTGATTGCCTCCTGTCAGATAGGTCGATCTTGGGGTCGGAATGTTACATCAAGGTTAAGAGAGCATTAAGTCTTCTTAAACGAACTCTGGCTAGGTCCATTCCTTCCTTTCGCGCTTTCGGGTGGAAAGGACGGCAACTCCTTGCGCTGCCGAACGATATCATCCACGGCGCAGCGGAAAATGTGCCTGAGTTCCGGTGCAGTAAAGGAGTGCGTGATGAAATCGAACGCCTTCCGTTCCATTACATCAATGTACAGCGGAATATCCGCCACAGGCGAAACCACGATCACGCTAATCGGACGTGAAGCCCGGGCAGCCAAGTCCACGACATCACTCCACGTACCATCGGGCAAGTCGGTTTCGGTAAGCACCAGATGGGGAGGATTCGAGCAGGCTATCCTCTCGGTCGCTTCGGTGAAGCTCCGTGCCATTTCCGTTGCGATGAATTGGTCTTCCAGGGCGCGTTTCAGCGCCGTCCCCGGGACGTCGTAAGAGTGCAACAAAAGCGCTCGAATATCATCCGCCATGCTTTCCCTCCCCAGGGGCGCTCCCGGTCCTGAGCCATAAATCTTCCGCACTTTCAAACCATTTGCCATTCCGCGCTGCTAAATCAGTTGTAGGCGGTAGGTTTTCTTGTCCACTTCAATCTTGACCTTTTCTTCACGGACCAGCCACCCCACGGCAAAGTCGAGGAAGGGAGCAGTCCCGTCCAGCTTTCTTTTCAATTGGGGCAGGCTCTGGGGGCCGTCAGTATTAAGCAAATGCCACACTTGCCCTGCGGTTTCGCCGATTAACCCTTTGATTTCCATGACCATTTTGCCTCCTGCCTAAGACTCAAAGTGCGCGGTGACTATGCCCGGCGGTTAGCTGGAAAGCCCGGCGGCCCGGTCACTCGATGCATGATTAGAGACCTCTACCTTGGGCATGCCCGGCTTGCTGACTGCCTTCGGCCTGGGGTCAATTGATCCTTTATTCTGTTGCATAAATGCCAGCCAAGAATCCTCCTGGCCGTCCTGCTCGCGGGGCCGAACCAGCAAGAAAACAAACACTCCAACCACGGCGAGCAGGACCAGTCCCAATACGTCGGGGGCGAAAAACGCGCTCAAGAAACTATGCATGCTGGCACATTAGCTCCCGATTGTTAATGCTCGATGAGAATTGGATGAAGTGTAGGTTAAGTTTTGGGCTTGGAGGGCCAGGGTCTCCTGGGTGTATCGCGTTGGACGAGATCGCCCCGGCTATTGCCCAGGATTAGAGATTGCCGGTCGAATTGCGGACGCTACTTCTTTTTTTGTTTGGGCAAGGCCGGTTTCGGCTTTATGGCTGGTTTTTGTAATGAACTAAGTTTAATGACCGCGGCTGCCGCGGTATATCGCACCAACATTTTCTTGTCATCCATCAAGGGGATAATAAAGTCCACCAGCAGAGGATTGCCGCGTTTGGCGAGGGCGTCGAGAGCGGCTGCGCGAACAATCCAACTCTTGTCACTGGCTGCTTTGACCAATGCCTCGGCGCTCTTGGGGTCGGGGTCGTTGGCCAGAATCGAAGACGCGGCGGCGCGCACCGGGGAAACATCATCCTTGCGGAGGACCTGCACCGCGGAATATCCAAACCCTGCAAAGGGTATGAAACCGATGCCCTCTTCAAGGCCGAATTGGGCCATCTTCTTGCGATCGCGAAGGGTGTCCATCCCCTCTGAAATAAGGCCGCCGCTGCTCTTCCTCTCTCCGGTGAGCACGGCGTAATAGATTTCGTAAGCGTCGGCAGTGTCTTTGAGAGTCCAAAGCGAATGTGCGACGGCCAGGACAACGGAGGCGTCTTTGTCTGAAAGAACCCCTTTCAGGATTCCAATGCAATCGGTGCACCCCATTACACCCAGGGCCGTGGCGCCGGCTTTTCTCACCCCAGGTATCTTGTCCTTCAGAGCGGCCTCGGCAAGCTGTTCAGCCTTCGGGTTGCCCGAAATGATCCCGAGCGTGCGTACCGCATCGGCTCGGTTATCGCCGCTCTTGTCGGCGACCCCGGCATCGAGAATTTTCCACGCGCGTTCAGCGGGAGTTTGAGCGAGTATCGGCATGGCGCCTGCGAAGAGCGCCCATGCCAGAGGGAGAGACTTGAAGATTCTTGCCATCACGTTCCGCCTTTCTTCGGTGGCCTCACAAATCAGCCGTGGTCCGTCTGTGCTTGGGGTAGGAATAAAGGATGCGTAGCATATATTTTTTTTACCGTAAATCCAACCAAAACACCGGCAGGACTCCGCCCTGAAGATACTGCTGCGGGGAAATCCCGTTTCCTCTCGCGCCGATTTTTTCACTTGACATGCTATAACGTATAACGCTATATAGTGAGGCGCTATACTGTGGGACGATGCTTTGGTCTCGAATCGGCGCCCCGGGTAATCGAGCAGGACGGAGGAAACTGGATGAAAATGCGAGAACAACCGACAGAGCTTCCGCTACCCCTGACGCCGGCCATGTTCCACGTGCTGGCGGCGTTGGCGGACGGCGAAAAGCACGGCTACGCCATCCTCAAAGAGGTGGCCGAACAGACCGAGAACGAAGTGCGGCTTAGTGCCGGAACTCTGTATGGAATTATCAAGCGCCTGCTGACCGAAGGCATGATTTCCGAGTGCAGCGAGCGGCCCGCCCCCGAACTGGATGACTCGCGCCGGCGCTACTACCGGCTTACCGATTGGGGGCGGCAAGTGGCCAGAGCGGAAGCAGAGCGCATGGAAAAATTGATCGCCATGGCGCGCGTCAAAAAGTTGCTGAAGAGACTAAAACCCGCTTGAGGGATCTGAAACTGATACGGACAGGAGAAACTCATGAAGCGGCAGAAGGGCTCACTCGCCGATCGTTCTTTTCGGACGCTGATGCGAATTCTCCCCTTTGACTTTCGGGTTGATTTCGATTCCGAGATGGAGCAGGTTTTCCGCCAGCAGCGGGCCGATGCGGAGCGACACGGCCACATGGGGCTGCTGCGGCTGTGGTGGGAAACAATCCTTGGAATATTCGCCACCGCGCCGCGCGAGCACTGGGCCATGGTGCGTCAGGACGCTGTCTACGCGTTAAGGATGATGAGCCGAAACCTGGGTTACACCACCATCGCAGTGGTCACGCTAGCGCTCGGCATCGGGGCCAACACGGCCATCTTCAGCATCATCAACGCCACCTTGTTGCAGCCGTTGCCTTACCGCCAGGGCAATCAGCTGGCGGTGATTCACCAGATGGCGACCAAGGCGGAGTCGGGCGAAATGAGTTTTTCGGTGCAGGAAATCAATGACTACCGCAACCAGAACCAGACTCTGAGCGGTTTGGTGGAATATCACAGCATGACATTTACCCTGCTGAGGCATGGTGACGCGCAACGCGTCGCGACCGGCGTGGTCTCCTGGAATTTCTTCGACTTGTTTGGCGTGCAGCCGGTTCTGGGCCGGTCCTTTGTGGCCTCGGACGAATTGCCCAACTCCCCTCCCGTTTTGATCCTCAGCTACGAATACTGGCAACGCGGCCAACACGGCGATCCGGATATTGTAGGTAAAACTTTTGAGATGAATGACAAGGTCCACACCGTGATTGGCGTTTTGCCGCCGGTGCCGCAGTATCCCGATGAAAATGACGTTTATATGACCTCCGTCGCTTGCCCGTTCCGTTCATCGGAGCACATGATCACTGATCGGGATATGCGCATGATGCACGTGTTTGGACGGCTCAAGCCCGGCGTGACGCAGGAACAATCGAGCGCCGACCTGGCGGTGATTGCCGCGCGGCTCGCCAAGCAATATCCCAAGTCATATCCGAAGAACGCGGGTTATACGGCGAACTCGACGCAGTTGCGGCATGATCTAACCAGCCAGGCGCGTCCCACCCTCTTTGTCCTCCTCGCCGCCGCGGTGTTTGTGCTTCTGATTGCCTGCGCCAACGTGGCCAACCTGATCCTTGCCCGGATGGCCCGGCGCGAGCGCGAACTGGTGGTCCGTTCAGCGATGGGTGCGGGAAAGAGCCGGCTGCTGCGCCAATTGCTCACCGAAAGCGCGTTGATGGGGCTGATTGCCGGAGTCCTCGGGCTATTGATGGCCTCCGGCTGCATGAAACTTCTGGTGGCATTTGCAGCCCAGTTCACTCCGCGCGCGCGTGAGATCACCATGGATGGTTACGTGCTCCTTTTTGCCCTGATTGCCTCGGTGGGCACCAGCATTGTGTTCGGATCCGCTTCCGCGCTTTTCTCCCGCGAAGACCTTTCTTCCGGGCTGAAGGAAGGAACCTCCCAGGCCACCGTGGGCCGAACCCGGCAGCGAATGCGCAGCACGCTGATTGTGGCCCAAGTCGCTTTTTCCTTTGTACTGCTTACCGGCGCCGGACTGATGCTGAGAAGCTTGGCCAAACTTCAGCAAGTGGACGCCGGGTACATGTCTCAGCACGTTATCAACGTGTCCCTCTTCCTCAATTGGGCCAAATACAAAAAGCCGGAGCAATTTCTGAACTTCTCCCGGCGCTTGATCGAGAATTTGCATTCACAGCCAGGGGTCATCTCCGTGGCCACCTCCTCCAGTTTTCCCCTTGACCCGGATGTGATCTCCTCTACCGGCAACACGTGGACTCGCCGCTTCACCGCCGAAGGCCAGATCCTGCCCGAAGGCGAATTGGCGCCGGTGGCGGCTATCCGAGTAGCCAGTTCGGATTACTTCAAGACATTGGGCATTCCGGTGTATGAGGGCAGATCATTTGCCGAAACGGACGATGACAAAGCGCTCCCGGTTGCCATCGTCAACCTGTCGCTGGCCCGCCACCAGTGGAAGGACGATGATCCTGTCGGCAAGCGGATTACCTTTGACAAAGGCGAGCACTGGATCACCATCGCCGGCGTGGTGGGCGACGTCAAGGAATTTGGCCTGGATAAGGATGCCGGCGATGAACTGTATCTTCCCATGGCCCAGACTCCCGCTTTGGGCAGCTTGCTGGTGCGAACCGCGGGCGACCCTGTCAATTTGGCGAATACCATTCGCCGTGCCATTCAAGATCTTGATCCGGAAACCGCCGTCACCAACGTCGAGACTCTTGAGCAGGCGCGCAGCGATTCCCTGACCGCCCGCAAACTGACTGCCAATTTCCTGGGCCTGTTCGCGGCGCTGGCGCTCGTCATTGCGGTGGCTGGGATCGGCGGCATCCTGGCGCTTTCGGTGAGCCAGCGCGTGCACGAAATCGGCATCCGCGTGGCGCTGGGGGCGAGGCCGTGGAACGTGCTCAGGATGATCATCGGCCAGGGCATGATGCTGGTAGCATTCGGACTGGGATTGGGATTGGCCGGGGCTTTCGGGCTGACCAGGCTGCTGAAAACTTTCCTTTTCGAAGTGACACCTACAGATCCGGTGACGTTCGGCGCCGTGGCCCTGGTGCTCGCCGGAGCGGCTTTTGTGGCGTGTTACGTGCCCGCCCGCCGCGCGGCGAGGATTGATCCGATCTCCGCCCTACGATGCGAATGATTTGAAGAACTGGTAATTGGGCGATTTGATGATTTTGTAATTGAGTGATTTGGTGATTGAAGGAATGCCGCGTTATGGAATCTCGGCCGTAGGGGCGGGGCTCGCCCCGCCCTCTTATGTGCTAAGCACCGGGATGTGCCCAATGGGATACTTTACGCGGGCCTGGAACAACAAGGCCGGGGCAAGCTCGCTAAAGTGTAGTCCGCCTAGGCGACCCCGGCCCTACAAAAGAGGGGGGGACATGAATTGGCTTGAAATAAGATCCAATCGGTTTTTTAAATCATATCGTCGAGTATTACTCTTCGCAGCCGCAGTGTTCGCGACATTATCGGGGATCTTTGTGCGCACGCTAACGCCGTCCCCACTTGTTCCACCCATCGGGACGGGGCCCGCCATCGTACCGCAATACGATAAAGAAGGTGCACTCATTCGACCCAAGGATTTTTACACCTGGGTCTTTGTGGGTTCGTCGATCGGCTTGAGCTATTCGAAAAACAGCGACCCTTCCGGGCCTGGGATGTTTCACAACGTCTACACCCAGCCCGAGGCCTACTGCGAATTCCTGAAAACGGGAAAGTTCCCCGAGAAAACCATGTTCATCATTGACATGCGCGATTCCCAGAAGGAAGTCTCCATCGCCAAGCATGGCTTTACCGAAGGGGAGCGCATGGGCATGGACGTTTCGGTGAAAGATCACCAACACTTCGCGGAGGGTTGGGCTTATTTCAATTTCGACTTCAATGATGGGAAATTCGCCGAAAAAGCCAAAGCATTCCCTAAAGATGCGTGCTTTTCCTGCCACTCAGCTCACGCTGCTTCGGACAACGTTTTCACCCAGTATTATCCCGCGCTTCGCAAGCCTTGAATGGGAGCGCGGGCGTACCGCCTTTTCTTTCTTTATCATCAGATTACGGGCGGACCCCATTGCATTTCGTGCGGCCCCGGCCCGCGCTCCCAGCGAGTACCGGCCACGACCTTTCCATGCCTTTCCTTGACACCCGGTAAAACCAAACGGATAATCCACACGCTCGCCATAAACTAAGGTCGGGCGGGAACCAATCCCAAAGGGGCTGGTTCCCGAAAAGGATGGGAGAAAAGTGGAACAACGAGCATCCACGGCGACTGAAGACCCACGCGAAATTGTCGAATACAATTTCCAGAAAGCCGCAGACCGTCTCGGTTTGGATGGCGAGATGCGGACTCTGCTCACTATGCCTTTCCGCGAGCTCCGGGTGGAAATTCCGGTGCGCATGGATGACGGGTCGTTGCGAGTATTTGTGGGATATCGCGTGCAACACAGCGGCGTGCGTGGGCCGGCGAAGGGCGGCATTCGATATCATGCCACCACTGACTTGAACGAAGTGCGAGCTCTGGCCTCCGCCATGACTTGGAAGACTTCGCTGGTCAACATACCTTTCGGCGGCGCCAAGGGCGGCATCGCCGTTGATCCGGCCACCATGTCCATGGGCGAATTGCAGCGTCTTACCCGCGGCTACATTCGCCGTATCGCTCTTTTTCTGGGACCTTTTCGCGACGTTCCGGCGCCCGACATGAATACCAACGCGCAGGTGATGACCTGGATTTTTGACGAGTACAGCGCGCAGCATGGGTATACACCGGCTTGTGTCACCGGCAAGCCAGTCGAGTTGGGAGGATCGCTGGGCCGGGAGGCGGCCACCGGTCGCGGCGTCTTTTATCTGATCGAGGCGCTGACCAAAGACATGGGGATTCCGATTGCTGGCGCTCGCGTGGCCATTCAGGGATTCGGCAACGTCGGTTCGTTTGCAACCCGCTTCCTGGCGGAGGCCGGGGCCAAAGTGGTCGCGGTGGCGGATGTGCGCGGAGGCCTCTTGAACGAGCAAGGTCTGGATGTGAAAGCCCTCCTCGATTACTCTGGCGCCCACCGGACTATTGCGGGCTTTCCGGGGGCCCGGGAGATTTCCGGGGAGGAAGTTCTTGCAGTGGATTGCGATATCCTGGTGCCCGCGGCCCTGCAATGCGTCCTTACAAAAGGCAATGCGGAGAAAGTTCGCGCCCGCATTGTCGCCGAGGGCGCCAACCTGCCCACCACACCCGAGGCCGACGCCATTCTGACCCGACGCGGCGTCACCATCCTGCCTGACATTTTGACCAACGCCGGCGGCGTCACGGTTTCCTATTTTGAGTGGGCGCAAAATCTACAGCAGATTTTCTGGGAAGAGGAGCATGTGAACTCCGAAATGCATAAGATCCTGACGCGAGCTTACCGGCAGGTGACGGAGCGGGCGGCCACGGACAAAATCACATTGCGCGAGGCCGCCTACACCATCGCCATCGATCGCGTTGCCCGCGCCGAACGCCTGCGGGGAACCTAGAGCGCCATTGGATAATTGTGTGATTAGGTGATTGTGTGATTGAGGGTGCCAGGGAAAATGGAAATTGGAAAATAGAAATTGGGGGCGCGCGCGACAATCGCACATTCTCTCAATCGCCAAATCAATCAATTCCCCATGCCCACGCCGCTGCTTGCTCATCTCGATGGCCGCATTCCCATCTTCACCCACGAACACGTGGCAGTTCTCTACCGTGGAAAGGGCGCGTCCCTTCGTCTGGCTTCATTTATTGCCGAGGGGTTGCAGCGCGGAGATTTATGCCAATACCTTGCGCCGGCAGGATTTCACGCAGGAATGGTGGCGTCCGTTCGAGCGGCCGGGACTGATCCAGACACTTACCTCCATTCTCAAATGTTGCGGCTCAGTGAGGGCTTTCCCGATTTTGCCGATCTGTGCAACAAGACTCAAAAGATTTTTGCCGACGCCGAGCACGCGAACGTCCCAGCCCTGCGCTGGCTGGAAGAAGGGGGCTGGGCGGATGGTGCGGGGTTCCCCGATGAAAAGTTTTTCGAGTTTCATGCCCTCCTGAATTACAAGGTCAAACATTATCCCAGCGCCGCCCTGTGTCAGTATTCATTGGACGGCCTGGAGCCCGACCGCCTTTTCCCGGCGATTGCCACCCACCGCCATCTGCTGATCGAAAACACCCTGGTCCGGGACAATCCTTTCTATATTCCGGCGGAGAAATTTATTCCGCTCAGCCCGGCTGACCGCCGGCGCAGTCTGATTGACCTCTTTCGCGAGGTCGGATTTGACGTTGAGAAACTGTTGGATGCGGTCGCCGGATTCGGGCGGTTGCAATCCAATGCCAGTGAAAATGCCTGACCAGCTCGACGCCGCGCCCCCCCCGCGCTCATCAATGTCCTCCCAATCCAAGTGGGCGCCGTCTTTCCGCCATGGGTGTTTTCCCAAATCAAGTGATTATCTGAAGGCACACTGGATCCGACAAATTCACAATTAGGCAGTCAGCGCTCTTTCATACTTGCCTGATCTCGCCCAACGGAGGAAGCTTTTCTGGAGAAACACAAAAGGCCGTAGTATCATGGAACCCTTGTGCGAGCCGCGCTGGGATCGGCGATTCCGCTTGGGCGTGCAGTTAGGAACCAGCCCAAAGATGCGGCTTGGAGGGAGAGCAATGGAAAAAGCAACATTTGCGGCGGGCTGTTTTTGGGGCGTTGAGTCGGCATTCCGCGAAGTGCCCGGCGTGACCGACGCGCCCTGCGGCTACACCGGCGGGACGACCAAGAACCCGACTTACCGCGAAGTATGCACGGGCCGTACCGGCCACGCCGAAGCCGTTGAGGTGACGTTCGATCCGGCGGCGGTCACCTACGAACAGCTTTTGGAGGCATTCTGGAGCATGCACGACCCCACCACTCCCAATCGCCAGGGTCCCGACGTAGGAACGCAATACCGGTCCGCGATTTTTTTCCATTCCGCCACCCAGGAAGCTGCGGCGCGCGCTTCCAAAGAAAAAGCGCAGTCCCGTTTCCCCCGGCCCATTGTCACGGAAATTACACCCGCCTCAACTTTCTTCCGCGCTGAAGAATATCACCAGCGATATTTTGAAAAGCAAGGCCTGGCATCATGCCACATTCGACATTAAATCCCACCGATAAGCCCGGGCCAATCATTTCCCGTCCCGTGTTCCCGCCGAATCTGATAGAATGTAACGCGATTCACGGCAAACAAAAATGGACTACGATCAGTTAGCAAGTTTCCTTGAGGTCGCGAAATTGCAGAGTTTTTCGCGCGCGGCCGAAAAAATATATCGAACCCAGCCGGCCATCAGCGCACAGGTGCGGCTGCTGGAGCAGGAGTGCGGGGAAAAACTTTTCGACCGCAGCGGCAAGAAAGTCCTGCTCACGCCGGCGGGCGAGATCCTGCGCCGGTACGCGGAAAAACTTCTGGAAACCCAGAAAGAAGCCCTCCAGGCCATTGCTGAATTGAACCAGACCCCGCGGGGCAAACTTTATATCGGCGCCAATGAGGCTACTTGCCTTTACGTGCTGCCCAAAACGTTTGCCCGCTTCAAGCAGCTTTATCCGCTGGTGCAGATCAGCATCTACCGGAATTTCAGCCACAAGATACTTCAGAAGGTCCAGGAAGGCGCGGTGGATATGGGCATCGTCACTCTTCCGCAGACGGCCAACAACATGGAAGTGATTCCCGTTTTTCGCGACGAGGTTCAAGTGGTGGTGCCGAAAAACCATCCGCTGGCGAAAAAGAAGAGCGTAACCGTGGAGGAAGTGGCGCATTACCCGCTCATCCTTCCCAAAACGGGGCACACGCGGATTGTCTTTGACCGCCTGCTGCGGCCCCATCGCGACACGGTGCAGATTTCGATGGAGCTCGCCAGCGTGGAGACGATTAAGAAGTTTGTGGGTGCGGGCCTGGGCATTTCGCTAATCAGCCGCACCTATGGCCAGCCCGAAGTGGCCGCCGGCGTTTTGAAATTGATTCCCCTCGAGGGCCAGAAACTTTATCGCGAATTGGGCCTGATTTTCCGACGCGACCGTTACCTTTCATTGCCGGCGAAAGTTTTTATCGAGGTCGTTCGCGATTCCACGCGGGCGTCGAATTCCAGTTCCCCCACTACCACGAAGACAGCTTCCATTAGCTAGTGGGCTGAAGTGGCCTCCCCGGTGAGCCTCCTCAGCATGATTAGGGGGGCCAAGTTTTGTTCGGGCACGGCGTTGAAGCGAAAGGCAGAGAAAATTTGACCAAGAGCCAGAAGGCAAAACCACTGATCGTGATGAAATTCGGCGGCACCTCCGTGGGCAACGCCGAGCGCATGCTGGGTGTGGCCGACCTCGTTGCCGAGCATTCCAAGCATAACGAAATTGTGGTGGTGGTTTCCGCCATGGGCGGCGTTACGGATATGCTGGTTCGCGCCGCCAATGAAGCCAGCCAGGGCGACCGCGAGCACTGGAAAAGCGTCCGGCAGGAGCTGGCTCGCCGGCATCGTGATGTGGCGGACAAGCTGCTCTCCGCCAGCGAGCAGGCGGTGGTACTGCCGCGGCTGGCCAAAAATATGGCGGACTTTGAAAACCTTTGCTCCGGTTTTTCACTTGTTCGCGAGGTTACGCCCCGCGCCATGGACATGTTTTCCAGCCTGGGAGAAGTGATGTCCGCCACGCTCGTGGCCGCCATCCTTAGGTCCAAGGGTTGCCCTGCGGAAGCGGTGGATTCCACTGAACTGATTACCACCGACGACACATTTGGCAACGCCGCTCCGCTGTTTGAGCATACTGACATGAGGACGGAACAACGCCTGGCCGGCATCCGTAGCAGCGGGGCCATTCCGGTGGTCACGGGGTTCCGCGGTTCCACTCAGGATGGACACACCACCACGCTCGGACGCGGCGGCTCCGATTACAGCGGGACCATCCTTGGGGGCGCGCTCAACGCGGAGGAAGTTTGGATCTGGACCGACGTGGACGGCGTCATGACCGCCGACCCTCGACTGGTTCCGGCGGCGCACATCATTCCGGAGATTTCCTACCGCGAGGCCATCGAGCTTTCATTCTTCGGCGCCAAGGTGCTGCATCCCAAGACCATCCAGCCCGTGATGAAGAAAAAAATCCCGGTCTGGATCAAAAACACTTTCAACCCCTCTTGCGAGGGGACGAAGATCGTTCACGCCTCCAAGAATGAGCGGCCCGGAGTGAAAGCTGTAACCTCCATTAGTGGCGCCGACCTCATCACCATTAGCGGTAAGGAGACACTGAGCTTTCCGCGCCTCGCCTCGCGAGTCTTCAACGGCTTGCACTTGGAAGATATATCCACGCTGATGGTCACCCAGTCTTCGGCGGACAATGTTCTGTGCTTTGCCATCCATCACGCGGACCTATCGCGCGTGCGATCCAGGCTGGAAAAGACTTTCGAGCTGGAAATGCTGCACGAATACGTGGGCTCGCTCGAAGTGATGCCCAAAATTGCCATCGTGGTGGCCATCGGTGAAAACATGAAGGGCACTCCCGGGCTCGCGGGCCGGGCATTCAGCGCCCAGGGGCGGCGCAACATCAACATCATCGCCATTGCCCAAGGCTCTTCGGAATTAAGCATTTCTTTCGCCGTGAAGATGGCCGACGTCAAAGAAGCGGTGTCGGCGATTCATGAGGAGTTTGCTTTGTAAGAATTCAATCATTGGGTCATAGGTTCATTGAATCATTGCCGGACTTTTTTTCAATGAATCAATGGTTCAATAACTCAATGATTCAATCTTTGTCGCGGGACAACGGACGAAGGACGTTTTTTTCTTATGTCTGCTTACTTACAATGCATTGAAGAAACGTGCGGCCAACGCCTGGAGCCTAAGAAGGAAGGGCACCTTTGCCCTATGTGCGGCGGACTGCTCGAAGTAAGGTACGACTTCGAGCCATTCGATCCGGAATATCTTCGCCGCGCCTGGCATCAACGGCGGCTGAGCGGCGAGCCAATCGACCGCAGCGGCGTTTGGCGCTTTCGCGAACTGATTCCTTTTGTCGAGCCAGGCGACAAAATCATTTCGCTTTCAGAAGGCTCGACTCCTCTGGTGGGCACGCGGCGCGCGGGGTGGTGGGCAGGGCCCGTTCACATCACCATCAAGCACCAGGGCAATAATCCCACTGGCTCGTTCAAAGATTTGGGCATGACGGCGTGCATCACCCGCGCGGTGGCCCGCGGCGTTCGTATGGTAGCGTGCGCGTCCACCGGGAATACGTCTTCTTCCATGGCTGCCTACGCGGCGCGCGCCGGTTTGAAAGCTTTGCTTTTTGTCCCCTACAAGCAAATCTCCGCCGCCAAGCTGGCACAGGCGCTGGATTTTGGCGCACTGGTGGTGGAAGTGGGCGACACGTTTGATCAAGCGTTCCAGTTGCTGCGCGAGATTGCGCCCGAGCTCGGCCTATATCTGGTGAATTCCATCAACCCCTTTCGCATCGAAGGCCAAAAAACAATTGTGGCGGAAATGCTTGAACAGCGCGCCTGGCGCCCGCCCGATTACATTGTGGTTCCGGGCGGAAATCTGGGCAACGCTTCGGCCATCGGCAAGGGATTGCGCGAGCTGAAGGAAATGGGATTTATTGAGAAGGTGCCCCGCGTGGTGGTGGTTCAGGCCGCGGGAGCCAACCCGTTCTACCAGACGCTCGCTGCTGGGTCCGCGGAATTAATTCCCGTGGATGGCCCCGCCACCGAAGCTACCGCTATTCGCATCGGCCGTCCGGCCAACTGGAAGAAAGCGCGGCGTGTGCTGGAGTGGACGGAAGGCCTCTGCGAGTCCGTGACCGATGAAGAAATTTTTGAGGCCAAGGCCGCGCTGGCCGAGGATGGCGTGGGTTGTGAGCCCGCTTCCGCCTCCACGGTGGCGGGCGTGCGCAAGCTCGTGCGGGCGGGAAAAATTGACCTCCATGCTGACGTGGTGGTGGTGCTCACTGGAAATCAGTTGAAAGATACTGACTACGTCATGCGCCACCGCTCCGAGGCCGAGGAATCCCAACAGCGCCTTCGCGTCGAGCCTAATCTTGATGCGCTGCGAAGCGCGCTGGAAAAGGTGCTGGGAGTGCCAGCGTGACCTCATCTGTAGGTGGTGCATGCGAGACGGGAGGAAGAAGATATGATGACTGCCACAACGATTCGCCTTGTTTCATGGAACGCAGCACACAGAAAATGTTGTTCGGATCAAGTGAGGGAAATCGAATCCCTACGACCAGATCTGGTCGCTCTTCAGGAGGTAACTGCGAAGACCGCCGTCGATTTGAGACGAGAATTGAAAAGGATCGGTCTCCAGTATTCCGAAGACAGTTTGAGGAGTGCAAAAGCCCCTCGGGCATACGGCGTACTTATAGCCAGTAAGTGGCCTCTCGAGTCAGCGAGATTGTATCCTCACTTTCGATTGCCGGAACGCCTCCTCTCCCAAAAAGTCGACACTCCGATCGGACTAATCGAAGTTAGCACTGCTTATATAAAACCCGGAAGCTCTGATGCTGAATTGAAGTTGGAAACTTTGGAAGGCATATATAGAGCACTAGCTAGAACTGTCGAAGATCCAAGGATACTTTGCGGAGATTTCAACGCGCCTCAAGATGAGGGACCCAAGGGCGAGATAGTCACATGGGGTCAATATAGAGATGTACAGACCAATGAGGTTAGGACTAGGAAGACGTGGCGAGGGATGCCTGGTACGCGATATGACAAAGCGGAACGCGATATTCTGGATGGTCTTCGAGAGTTTGGGCTGAGTGATGTTTACCGTCGCCACAACGACTATAGTAGCGGGCAATATAGCTGGTGGCTGGTGCGCAAGGACAGAGCGAAAGGGCGACGCTTTGACCATATCTTCGCGTCCGACTCATTGAATGTGAAAAACTGCCGGTACACTCATACTTTTCAAGAAATGCGCAAAAAGGGGTTGAGTGACCACTCCCCGATCGAAGTAACTTTCAACCTAAAGCCGAGCACCGCAAGTCATGGATGAACAGCTTCGCCGCGAAGTTCGCTTTCTGACCACCCGCCTGGGCGCCATTGTCCAGGAACAATGTGGCCCCAAAACGTTTCACGCCATTGAGACGTTGCGGCAGCTTTCCAAGCAGATCCGTCAGCGCCCCGAAGCGAAACTAATTGCGGCTGAGGAGCGCGCGGCCTCCCAACTGACGCTCGCCCGCGCCGAAGAGGTGGCCCACGCGTTCAGCCTGTTTTTTCATCTCGTAAACCTGTGCGAGGAACGCCAGCGCGTGCGGCGCCTGGAAGCTTACGAGAAGCACGAGACCGGCGCTTCCATGTCGCTGCGCAACACCTTTAACCAGCTCGGGCGCCAGCGTGTGCCCTCCGCGCGCGTGGCCCGGCTCCTCGCTTCAATGCGTGTGGAACCAGTTCTCACCGCTCATCCCACTGAAGCCAAGCGGCGCAGCGTCCTCAACCACATTCTGCGAATCGGGCGAACCATGGACGCCCTGGCCGGCGAACTGGGCGATGCTTCCTCGCACGGGGCGCACGCCGCACACGTAATGGACCCATGGATCGAGGCGTTGTGGCTTACCGACGAGATGCGCGAGCGCTCCGTCACGCCACAGGTAGAAATCGAAAGCACGCTGATTTTTCTGGAGAGGACCATCTACGCACTGGCGGCGGAGTTCTGGGAAAAATTCAGCGAGGAATGGACGCGTTTCGCGCCTTCCCGCAAACTGCCTGCGCCCTTTATAGGATTCGGATCCTGGGTCGGCGCCGATCGCGACGGCAATCCTCACGTAACACCGAAGACCAGCTTGGAGGCCGCCGAATGCCAGCGGCAAAGCATCCTCGCTTATTATCGGAACGCCTGTGAGCAGATGCTCGCCATGCTTCCATTTCCTTGCCGGCGCGAGTCGCTGGCCAGGGAAATCCAGCGCGACATCGAGCGCGACATGCAAAGGTTCCCGGCCACACGCGCCTTCCAGGAGTTGGATCAGCCGCATGAGCTTTACCGGCGGAAATTGAGAGTGATGATCTGGCGGCTCGAACAAACTTCGGTGGGGACACGCGGCGCCTATCTGGGGCCGGAAGAATTTGTGCGCGACCTTCAAACCCTGGAGCGCCTCCTGGCCAAGCACCCCAGCCCGCGAGTGGCCCGCGCCGGGCCGGGCCGGCTTCGCGTGGCGGCCCAGGTTTTCGGGTTCCACGCCGCGCGCCTCGATTTCCGCCAGCACGTGTCTGCAACTCGCGCCGTTGCCGCGGAATTGTTGTCTGCCGCCGGACTGCCTGACGCTCCGGCAGACATTCGAATCCAATCAGTGCACCAGATGCTTGAAGGTCCACCGCGGCGGCTGAAAGCGGCCAAACTTTCTACCGCCACGCAAAGAGTCCTTGCCGAATTTCGCGCCTTGAAGGAAATACAAAATCTCTCCAGCGCCGCAGCGTCGCCTTACATCTTGAGCATGACCACGAGCGCTGCAGACGTCTGGGACGTTCTGCTCCTCGCGCGTCACGCCGGCCTGCTGTCGCCCACGGAGGGCGGAAGGTGGCGATCTTCCATAGACGTTGTGCCTCTATTTGAAACTGTAATCGATCTCGAAGCCTGCCCGGATATTCTGGATCAGCTCCTGTCCGACGCTCTCTATCGCCGCATACTTCGCGCGCGCGGCAATTTCCAGGAAGTCATGCTGGGCTATTCCGACTCGGTCAAGGACTCCGGCTATCTCTCCGCCAACCTTGCGTTGTTCCGCGCGCAAAAACGCCTGGGGCGGACAGCCGAGCGCCACCGCATTCGCCTGGGATTGTTTCATGGCAAGGGCGGAACCATCGATCGCGGGGGCGGACAATCCTACCGCAGCATTCAGGCGCAGCCGTATGCCGCGCCCGGAGGCCGCATTCGTATTACCGAGCAGGGCGAAGTCATCTCGCTGAAGTATTCGCACCTGGCCATTGCGGAGCGGAACCTGGAGCAATTGGTTACCTCGGTTCTCGACGCGCATCTGCTCGGCCACAAGAATCTGCCCGGGAGCCAGCTCGTCCAGTGGGAAGAATTCGCCCTTGAGCTGGCTGCCGATAGCCGCGCGTACTATCGGCAACTGGTCTACGAGACGCCGGAATTTCCTGATTATTTCCGCCAGGCCACGCCCATTGACCTGATTGAACAATTAACCCTCGGCTCCAGGCCCAGCCGGCGCGCGGGGAAGAATGGCGCGCGCCACTTGCACGACCTCCGGGCCATTCCCTGGGTGTTTGCCTGGACGCAATCACGCCAGTTCCTGCCATCATGGTACGGCTTGGGCTTCGCATTAGAGAAATTCGCCGCCGAGGAACGCGGCACCCCCTTGGCTGCGCCCCATCGGACGACGGGGTTTGACATCCTCCGCCAGATGTATCGGGGATGGCCCTTCTTTGCTTTGCTTATTGATAACGCTGAGGTCTCGCTGGCCAAGACTGATCTTTACATTGCCAGACGGTACGCGGCGCTCGTCCAGCCGAAACAATTGGGCGAGCGAATCTTCCGGCGCATTGAGGAGGAATACCATCGCAGCGTGCGCTCGGTGCTTGACATCAGCGGAGCGCGCCACCTTCTCGAGCGCCAACCGGTGCTGGCGGAATCCATCCGCTTGCGCAATCCATACGTGGATCCGCTGAATTTCCTTCAGCTTCGATTCCTCAAGGAATGGCGCCGCGCGCGCCGGCCGCAGCGCGATATGCTGCGCCTGCTCCAAATCACCGTGGGCGGTATAGCGTTTGGAATGAAAAGCACCGGGTAGTTGGCACGGTTTCACCGTTCGTTTGCGGTTTGTAGGGGCGCATCGTGAGGCCCCCTCACTGTGGTAGAATCCCCGCGAGCTCCCGCAAGTTCGATTCCAGTAATACCTTGGAGGTTTCCATGCGCAGGATGATTTTGCTTTCGCTCGCGTGCTGCTTCTCCATCACACTTTCTTTACCGTTTTGCCGCGGCCAGGAAATGAGCGGCTCGCTCTCCAATCTGACTGAACCCCACGATTACGTTCAGAAGCGTGTTTCGAGTTATGACCGCTCGGGCGGCAACGCGGATTACCGCGAAATCGCTCCCGGGCAAACTTTCACTTTGCTGGATCAGGACGGACCCGGCGTGATGACCCATGTATGGGTCACGATTGCGAGCGACGAACACTATCATCTGAAGAGGCTGGTGCTGCGCATGTATTGGGATGGTGAAAGCGAACCCAGCGTCGAGGCGCCCATCGGCGACTTCTTCGGATTAGGCTTGGGTGATTATTTTCTCTATCAATCGATTCCGCTTTCGGTGGGCGGGGACAAAGCTCTGAATTCTTTTTTCCCCATGCCGTTCGCCAGGCACGCCCGGGTGACCGTGACCAATGAGGGCAAGCGTAAGGTGGACGCGTTCTATTTCAACATTGATTACCGCGCCCTATCGAAACCGTTGCCGGGGGACACGCTTTACTTCCACGCCCAATACCGGCAGGGCACGCCCAACACCCCAATCAAAAGCAATGGTAAGAATCTGAAGGGTGAGGATAACTACGTCTGGATGACGGCCACCGGGCGCGGGCACTTTGCCGGCGTCACCATGTCCGTCCTGGAAAATGCGGACGGGTGGTGGGGCGAGGGCGACGACATGTTTTTTGTGGATGGGGAAACGCTGCCCTCCATCAATGGCACGGGCACGGAAGATTATTTTCTTGGCGCGTGGGATTTTGGCGGAAAGGCGTTTGCCTACGGATTATTTGGCGCGCCTGTGGTGGGCCAGGAGCGGGCAGGGGCGCGCTGGTCCGTTTATCGCTTTCATCTCGACTCACCCATTCCGTTTACCAAATCAATGCGCGCCACCATCGAGCACGGCCATGCCAACGATCGCGCCGACAATTTTTATTCGGTGGCCTATTGGTACCAGACCGAACCGCACGCTGCATTTCCGCCTCTGCCTCCTGTGGAGGCACGGCTTCCCGAACTACATCCCCCCACGGGACACTGATAGTTGAAGAGTGAAAGGCGGGAAAGGTGAAACTATTTTCTGTCTTTGATTCGATAGACAAATTTCAGGCCCGACCAGATATCATCCACGGCGCAGACCTTAATATCCACCAGGCCGTGTTGCAATCCGATTTCGCGCACCAGATTTTCGTCCAGATCGGTGGCCATTCTTGACGCCTTTTTCGGCCAGGAAATCCAGAGCATGCCGTCCGTGGCGAGCGCGGTTTTGAGTTTTGAAAAAATATTCTCCAGGTCGACGCGCTTCGAGGCAAAAAACTGTATGAAGTCGGTTTGGGGTTGAAGTTTCTTTAAGACCAACACACCTTTCGGCAGGGAACCGAGCGTGGAGGAGTAATTCTGGGGGGGCTCGAGGACAGCGATCCTCGCCCCTTCCTTGATTCCAAGTTTTTCCGGCAAAGACTTTTTAGAATATCCCGCAGGCATTGAGTACCTTCAGATTTTAGCCCATGAATCTCGAAGGTGAAATCTTATCATGAGACAGACCTGTCTTCTGCCCAGTCAGGATTGGGGCGCTGGCATATTTTGTTGCCTCGCTGGGCGACGGTTCGACGCGGCGTTAACCCTTAAAAATACCGGTTAAGGGTATGACCGCCGTCACAGACAGACGTTACCACAGGGCAATATCTTGTGAACGGCAAAAACGATTGACTCTGACGTGGGCAGGGTGCAAAATTTCAAGTAGGCGAACCAGATGAACAGAACACTGCGGAAGTCGATCCCAGCGGTCTGGCTTGAAGCGCTGGTTTGAGAGGCAGCCGGTCAATGAAATACAGGAAGCTCAAGTTTGGGGTTGGAATTGGCGTCATTCTGGTGGTGGTGACTTGGGAAGCGATTTCCGGTTTTCAGCAATCAAAAACCTATTACGTTACAGTGAGCGAACTCACCAGCGGCAAAGTGGCGCGCCACCGCGTCCGGGTGGGCGGCGTGATCGCGGCGGATTCCATCGAGCGCCACGGAGACAAAGTTTCATTTCGTCTCGCCCAGGATGCCCTGGCGATTCCTGTAAATTACATCGGCTCGGACACCTTGCCGGACACTTTCAGGTCCGGGGCCCAGGCTATTGTCGAGGGAGACTATGAATCGGACGGGAGTTTTCGCGCCGAGAAAATCCAGGCTAAGTGCGCTTCCAAGTATCAGGCCGCACCTGCAAATTCCGGGCAGCCGGAAAAACCCGCCAAGATAGCGGACGCTGGCGGAGTGCGCTAGCACCCCCGCCCGGAGATAAGGCCCTTTCGTCATCCGTTCCGGCTCATTCGATCCAACGCCGTGAGCGATCGAGCAGAATCGGGGAGAGTTTATGAATCAAGCGGGAACTGTGGCCTTGGTCGCGGCGCTTGCCTTTGCGGTTTACGGAGTGATCGCCGGAGTGGTTGGTGGCCGCTTGCGAAGTGTTCGAGTGGTGCGTAGCGCGGAGCGCGCCACCCTCGCCTTTTTTGTAATGATCACCGTGGCCGTGGTCGTGCTTGAGGTCCTGATCCTCACCGACAATTTTCATAACGCCTACGTGGCTACCCATTCCAACCGGGCCTTGCCCGTTCCCTTCAAGGTCGCCGCTCTTTGGGCCGGGCAGGAGGGGTCGCTGCTATTCTGGACCTTCCTGCTTTCGATTTACAGCGGTCTGGCCGTATTGTTGAATCACAAGAAAAACCGCCAGCTCATGCCCTACGTGGTGTCCATCATGATGGGCGTTGGAACTTTTTTCACTTCTCTAGTATTTTTTGTAGCCAATCCTTTTACCGAACTCACCCTTGCCAGTGCCTCCGGCGTTACCGCGTTCACCCCCGTTGATGGCAATGGCATGACGCCCTCGCTGCAATACGCTTCCATGGTTATTCATCCCCCCATGCTCTACCTTGGGTATGTGGGATTCGTGGTGCCCTTCGCGTTCGCCATGTCCGCGCTGATTACCAGGCAACTTGGGGACAATTGGATTCGGGTCACGCGCCGATGGACGATGGTGCCGTGGATGCTCTTGGGAGCGGGCATTCTGCTGGGCGCGCACTGGGCTTACCGAGTTCTGGGATGGGGCGGATACTGGGGATGGGACCCGGTGGAAAATGCTTCCTTGTTACCTTGGCTGGCGGGAACGGCTTTCCTCCACTCGGTGATGATTCAGGAAAAGCGCGGCATGCTTAAAGTCTGGAACATCGTACTGATCATCACCACATTCTTTCTCTGTATTTTCGGCACGTTTCTTACCCGGAGCGGCATCGTCTCTTCCGTGCATGCCTTCGCCCAATCAAACATTGGGACTTTTTTTGCCGTCTTTCTAGCCCTCATCGTGTTTTTCTCGCTTACCCTGCTTTTCCTGCGCCTGGACTATCTGAAAAGTGAAAACAGGTTGGATTCCGTGGTCTCGCGAGAGAGCGGCTTTCTTTTCAACAACTGGATTCTGCTGGCGGCGGTTTTCGCCGTTCTCTGGGGAACCATTTTCCCCATCATCTCCAAAGCGGTGCAGAATACCACGGTGTCCGTGGGCCCGCCGTTCTTTAATAAGACCACCATTCCCATTGGGCTGCTTCTGTTGTTCCTAACCGGCGTGGGGCCGGTGCTGGCCTGGCGCAAGACTTCGTTCCTGAGTTTGCGAAAGAATTTTACCGTTCCCCTCGCGCTATCTTTGGTGGCGGGCGGAGTTCTATTCGCCATCGGTGTGCGCGATCTATATGCCTGGATGGCCCTCTTTCTCAGTGCGTTTGTGGGCATCTGTATCTTCCAGGAATTTTACAAGGGCGCGCGAACCCGGCAGCAGGTTTACACGGAAAACTTTTTCCTGGCCGTTTACAATCTGACCATGCGCAATACCCGGCGCTACGGCGGTTATGTCATCCATTTGGGAATCGTCCTGCTCTTCATTGGCTGGTCCGGGCTGGCCTTCAAGTCGGAGTCCAAGGGACTGATGGCCGAAGGTGACCTGTTGCGCGTCAAGGATTATACGATCAGGTGCTCCTCGCTGACCGAGGGTGAGAATCCCAACTACCAATACTTGCGCGCGGTGATGACGGTGACGAAAGGCGGCCGAGCCTTGGGCGTGTTGGAGCCGGAACGGCGAGTCTATAAGGCGAGCCAGGAACCCATCAGCCACGTCGCCATCAGGGATTCACTGGTGGAAGACCTTTACGTGGTAGTGGCGGGCGCGGATACCGATTCCAACAAAGCCATCGTGCAAGTCTTTGTGAATCCTCTCGTAGAATGGGTTTGGATCGGCGGGGTTGTGGTGTTCTTTGGCACTTTGCTGGCCATGGTGCCCAGCCGTGTGGAGCGTGAAATGGCGGAGATCCAGCGTCAGCGCGAAGAGGCCGTGGAGGAAGACCGTGTCTTCTAGGCCTATCCCGGGCTTGATGTTTGTGGTGATGCTGAGTGCTGCGAATTTGGCGGGAGCCGCCAAGCCCACGGTGAAATCGATTGGCGACGGAATTATTTGCCAATGCGGCTGCACGCAAACGGTCTCCGAATGCAACCATTTTGAGTGTTCGACTCGCGCGGAAATGAATGCGATTACCGAAAAAGAAATCCAGGCCGGCAAGGACGAGACCACCATCCTTCAGGATTTTGTGAAGCAGTACGGCGTCCAGGTGCTGGCTTCACCGCCGGCGTCAGGATTCAACCTGACGGTTTGGATTCTCCCGGGCTTGGGTATGCTCATCGGTTTAGCCGTGGTAGTGCTCTTCGTTCGACGCTGGCGAATGCCGTCGCCCGAACTTAATATGGTACCGGAAGAGGGCATCGACCCGAAAATCGCTGCGGCGGTGGAAGAAGAAATGAGAAAGGTCACGAGGTAATCAACAATGTTCTTGGGAATTGCGTTGTTTATCGCCGCGGCCATGGCTGTGCTTGTCGCGGCTCCCCTGCTTACGGTTGAGGCGGCGGGCGAGGGCCTTCTGCCTGTAGACGTGACGCAACTCAGTGACTTGAAGCGGCGGCGCATGGTGATCTACGAAAACGCTCAGGACCTGGAGTTCGAATTCAAATCGGGGAAAATAGCCCAAAATGATTATGAGGCTCTCAAGCAGGAATACCGGATGGAAGCTGCAAAGCTGATGGCAGACTCGCAGGCGGCTGAGGTTTTGACGCCCGAGGAAGTGATGATTGAGCGCGAAGTGGCGGAACGGCGCGCTCGACGCAAGGTCGCGCCAGTAGAAGATTACGTTTGCGGAGAATGCGGGTTCGAAAATCCGTTACCGGTAAAATTCTGCGGCGAATGTGGAGCCAAAATTGTTCCGCGAAAACGGAAATGAATGATGCCAGGCGCAATTCAGTATGGATGGCGGGAAAATCACAATTCTCTTAGAAGACCAATGATAAGACTCCGGACTAGACCCCTCGCCCAATTTGCCCTCTCAATGCTTCTGATTTTCTTGCTGGGACCGGCAATTCTTTTCGCTCAGGGGCGCATTGAGGGGAAAGTTATAAACGGCACCAATCGACGGCCGATGGCGAACCAAAAGGTTCTCCTGCTCACCCCGAAGCCCGGTGAAGGGATGCAATTAGTGGCGGATACTTTGACCGACGCCAACGGCCACTTTGCCTTTACCCAAACTGGAATTGCACCCGGCAACATGTACCTGCTCCAGGCCAACTTGCAGGAAGTTGCCTACCATGCCGCGGTCCCACCCATGCAGTTTGATTCATCGGGGAACGCCAACGCCGATATCACGGTCTACGATTCAAGTCACGACGCCTCAGCGCTTCGGGTTCGCGAGTTGCGCGTGTTGTTGGGCGCGCAGGGTTCGAAATTACGGGTTCAGGAAGAATATCAGGTCGACAATTCCAGCAGTCCGGCGCGGACTTATTCGAACACGAATGGAACCTTCGTCTTTTATGTGTCTCCTCAGGCCGCGGAACCCACGGTAAGCGTCACGGGACTGGCCAATATGGCATTGCCGCAGGCCATTGCGCGCGGGAAGGCCCCCGGTGAATACCACATTGCGTACGCTCTGAAGCCCGGCGTCACTCCGGTGACGATAAGCTACGACGCCGACTATTCGAACACTCAATTCACGCTGAGCGATCACTCCGCTTTGCCCATCGACCAGGCCAGCTTGTTTGCGTTTCCATCCAACCTTCAGGTGGAATCGCAGGTGTTCAAACCCACCGGTTTGGACACAAAAAATAACATCGCGAAGTTCGAAGCGGAAAACATTGCGCGTGGCACGCCGCTTGAAGCTCAAGTGAGTGGCGAGGCCAGCGCCAGCCCTCCTGTGGCGGACAGTGCGCCGGAAGGGGAAGTCAAGGCCGTTCCGAATAACATGACGAGGCTGGGAATTCCTCTATTCATCTGCTTCCTGCTAATTCTGCTTTGGGCGCTCGGCGTTCGCGCCAGCAAGGAATGGGGGCGCTGGAAAGACCGCCAGGCGTCGAGCCCCGGGCGCAAACAATTGGAGGCCAAGGCAGACGCGCTTTTTAATTCGCTCGCGGACCTGGATGAACTTTTTGCCGAGGGAAAAATCGAAAAGAAAAAGTATTGGAAAGAACGCCTGGATTTGAAGGCAAAACTGATGGCCGTATTGAAGAAAGGCCCGCCCATACGCAACGAGCCCTATGCCTCTCGCCGCAACCCGCGCTAATCAGGCGCTTGAGCTTGTGAACGTTTCCAAATATTTTGGCGACCTCGAAGCCCTAAAAGGAGTTCGCTTTCAAGTGGCTCAGGGCGATGCCGTCCTCCTCTTCGGACCCAACGGGGCGGGCAAAACCACATTGCTCCGCACCCTGGCTGCCCTCTCGCACCCGAGCGAAGGGGAAGTGCATTTTGGAGGCCGGGATTTTTACAAGAATCCGGAGATCGCAAAAGCAGCCATCGGATTTGTTTCCCACGCGACTTTTCTTTATAGCGAGCTGACGGCGCGCGAAAATTTGCGCTTCACCGGAAAACTATTTGGCCTTAAGGCCCTCGAGGAAAAGATCGACCGGGCGCTAGAACTCTTCGCCATGCAAGACCGGGACGATGAACCCGTGCGGCAGCTTTCGCGGGGTTTACAACAACGCGCTTCCCTCGCCCGGGCCTTTCTCCACGATCCCGACTTCCTCTTGCTGGACGAGCCCTTCACGGGGCTTGACGCGCGGGCCACGGACAACCTCCAATCGATTCTAAGCGGGCTGCCCGGCCAAGGCAAAGCCCTGGTTTTCTCCGTTCACGATTTTGAATTGGGCGCCGCCATCGCCAACCGTCTTGTTGCCCTGGAAAGAGGATCAGTGCGCTACGATGGAGTATTGAGGAATGCGCCTCTGGCGGAGCTTGGGATTCGAAGGGAAGCGAGCAGCGGGCAGGATCGATGAAGAATGGCAAATGGCAAATTGCAAATGGCAAATGGCTGATGTTATCTGGTCCGTTTACCATTTCAAATTTGCCACGTCCCACTCGCCATTCTTTCCTACGGCCTTCTGGCTCTTGCCAACTGTCCCCTGATCTATGCATAGCCTAAACGTCATCTGGGCGGTATTTGCCAAGGACCTTCGCGTGGAGTGGAGGAGCCGGGAGACCCTCGCCCCCATGTGTGTCTTCGGACTGCTGGTGGTGTTTTTGTTTAACTTTGCCTTTGAGACGGCTCACGAAGAATCCTTGCGTCTTTTGCCAGGGCTGCTTTGGATAGCCTTTGCCTTTTCCGGGATCCTCGGTTTCAACCGGTCATTCGCGGCCGAACGGGAGAACGGGTGCATGGAGGGCATGGCGCTCGCGCCGGTCGATCCCAGCGCCATCTTTGTGGGCAAGCTCCTCGCCAATCTGGTATTTCTTGGCGTCACGGAAGCGGTAATCGTTTTTGCGGCCGCCATTTGGTATAACTTCTCATTTCTGCCGTCGCTCGGATGGCTTGCCTTGATTCTCTTTTTTGGCACTCTGGGCTATGCGGCCCTGGGAACCATCTTCGGCGCCATTGCGGCCAATACCCATATGCGCGAAGTGATGCTCCCGGTCCTGCAATTTCCCGTCTCCTTTTGGATTTTAATCTTATCCGTGGACGCGACCTCCGACGCGCTTCGCAACTCCGCCTCCAGTGAAATGCGGCAGGGGATTTTTCGCGTGGCCGGAATCAGTGTGATTTTCGCCGCGGTTTCGTTTCTTTTGTTCGAATATGTTTTGGAGGAGTAGGGCTGTGATGAAAAAGGTCTTTCCGGCGTCAATCCACCTGGCCCTGACATTCGTGTGGCTGGTGGTCTCGTTGTATCTGATTTTTCTCTACGCTCCGCAGGAAGAGACCATGGGAGAAGCCCAGCGGATTTTTTACATTCATTTCTCCGTGGCATGCACTTCGCTGCTGGCCTTTTTTTTCGTATTCCTGGGTAGCATGGGGTATTTATTGAAGCGCTCGCGTCCCGCTGACGACTTTGCCTACGCTTCGGCGGAGGTGGGATTTCTTTATTGCTGCGCCGTGCTCATCACCGGCCCCCTGTGGGCCAAACCGGCATGGGGCATTTGGTGGACGTGGGATCCCCGTCTGACCTCGACCTTCATTCTTTGGTTGCTCTACATCGCATACCTGATGCTCAGGAGTTATGTTACTAATCCCGGGCGCGTGGAAGTTCTGTCGGCCGTCTTTGGGATCCTGGGTTCCGTCGATGCGGTGATCGACTACATGGCGATTCGCTGGTGGCGCACACAACATCCTCAACCCGTGATTGGCGGTGGTCCGGCATCGGGGCTTGACCCGCGCATGTGGACGACGGTCTTTGTGACTTGGGGCGCTTTTCTCTGCCTGTTCTTTTACCTGCTGCGGCTGCGTATGACTATGGCAGAAAATCAGCGTGAATTGGTCCAGCTTCGGCGAGAGCTGGCATCATAGATAAGGAGTGATATGGTTAATCCGTATCTCTTTGCGGCCTTTAGTGTTGTCTGGGCGATATTTGTAATCTACGTTTGGGTTCTGGCCCGCCGTCAGGCGCAACTGCAAAAAGAGCTTGAGGAACTGCGCAAACGGCTTCGCGAACAGGCGAATCCCGGAGCCCGCCCGCCCCAGTCCTGAGGGAGTGTCGATGTCAGTTCGGGACGTGCCGGGCTTTATCCCCATTCAGTGGGCCTGGGATTTAAATCCTCCCCTATTTCCTCCTTCCAAGCTGTGGTATATCTAATAACCAACACTTGCGACGGCGCCTGCAAAGCGAACCCATGGTCGACGCAGTGAGTCTGGTGCAGTCGCGGTCCACGCCGTGACCGAAGGCAAGGAGGAGGGACAAACGCCCATGGAAGTTCGTTGTTACCACTGCTTGAAAATACAAACAGTGGAAGATGATGTTTTTGGAAAAGTCGAAAAGGTAGACGTGCACTGTTCCTCGTGCGGCGAGACCTTTCAAATTATCAACCCCAAGCTGACCACCTTTCACGCCCAGGCTACCCGCAAGACCGTGCCCTCAATTACCTCTGAACTCAGCGTGGAGGGGCTCCCGCTCAATCTTCCGCTCAACCGGGAAATCAGTCTGGTGGTGCTCGAGGGGCAGGAAAAAGGGACCATTTATCTTTTGCACAAACCGCGGATCACCATAGGCCGGGCCAATTCCGACGTCATCATTAACGATATGTTGAGTTCTCGAATTCACTGTGCGGTAGAAGTCAGCGACCAGATTGTTCTCCTGCGCGATCTCGAAAGCACCAACGGCACGCTCATAGAGGGCGCGCCCATTCAGACCGCATTGCTCACCAACGGCTCCGTATTCCGGATTGGCGCGCACTCCTTTCAATTGGTCATCACTTTGAAAGCCACATGAAAAACATCGGGCGTTACGAAATTTTGGAAGAGGTGGGGCGGGGCGCAATGGGCATCGTGTACAAGGCCTCCGACCCCACCATCGGGCGCATGGTTGCCATCAAAGTCTTATCGCTGGATTCTTCCAGCGAAGAAGGAGGCACGAGCGCCCGGGAAAGCTTCATGCGCGAAGCTCGCGCCGCCGGCCGCCTCTCTCATCCGGGGATTGTGACCATCCATGACGCACTGGAAGATCCTGACACCAAGAACAGTTACATCGTGATGGAGTTCATCCAGGGCCGCACTTTGGAAAAAATCCTGGTGGACGGCCCGCGCCCGTCCCTGGAGAAGTCGCTGAATATCATCCGCCAGGTTGGTGAAGCCCTGGAGTATGCCCACCAGCAGCAGATTATCCACCGTGATCTGAAGCCCGCCAACATCCTGGTGTCCGAAGATGGCCGAGCCAAAATCACTGATTTCGGAATTGCCAGGGTGATGGCGCGCGACGGGTCCCACCGGACCACGAGTGTGATGGGGACCCCCGCCTACATGGCGCCGGAACAGTTGACGGGCGGCGAATTGGACGCGCGCAGCGACTTGTTTGCTCTCGGCGTTCTTACCTATCTGATGTTAAGCGGGGAAAAGCCTTTTACGGGCGATACCGCCGCTGTGTTGTTTAAAATCGTTTATGAAGATCCCTTTCCTCCCAGCCAGATTAAATCGAGTCTCAATCACGGGCACGATTATCTTGCTCTACGCAGTTTGGTGAAGAACCGCAACCGGCGCTACCAGAACGCCCGCGAGTTCCTGAACGATCTCGACGACGTTCAGAACATGAAGCCGCCCCGCTCTGAGGCAAAGTTTCCGCTCGGCGAAATCCGAACCGGCGATCGTACCTTAACGACGAGACCGCCTATGTTTCCGTGGAAGGATCAGAGCGCGCCTTCCCCAGCGGAGAAGAAATTCTCCCTTGAGACCGTGGGACAGATCGCCGCCGGCGTCCTGCTGGTTGCGGTGTTGGGCACAGCAGCCTTGATCTATCGCAGCTTCCACCGCCCCACAACTCCCTCCACAGCAGTTCGATCCGGGCCCGTCCCGCCGTCAGTAGGGACGCCCGCTCCCCCAGCGACGCCCCCACTCCAAAATTCAAAGGCGGTCAATACCGCCACGGCAATTCGAAAAGATGGCGAGGCCGGCAAAGCTGCGGGTTCAAAATCGAAAGCTGTCGGGAAAACCGCGGCTGATTCTGGAAATAAAGCCCAAATTCCGGTCGAGAAAAAAGCTGTATCGAGCGCTGCCGCGCATGCTTCAGAGCCGCACGGTTCTACCAATACGGCCAAACCAGAGCCGGCCAAACTACAGCCCACCAAGAGCCCAACGAACGTCGAGTCACGAAAGATTCAAGTGGTTTGCAAGTTCGAGCTTCAAGAGGGGACCCTCACCGTTTCAAACGACACCGGCGATCTGCTGAAGGAAGATTTGAAAGGGAAAAAGAAAAGTGGGTTTCTACATATCAAGGGTGGAGTCGGAGGGAGTTTCTCGAAGCCACTCACCCTACCGGCGGGGACAAGCAGTATTTCCGTTCACTTGCAATCGTCGGCTGGTGGAGTGGATTTGACCAGGAAGACGGCCGTCCCCCCATCTTCAAACAGCGCCATGACTCTACAAATTATGATCACCGAAGATAGGCTAACCCTCCACTGGGCAAATCAGCCCCAGCCTTAATAGACCGGAATCCCGGCCGGGAACTTTAAGATCCCTCCACAGACAGGAGCCCATATCTTCGATCAGGCAGTTCGGATGGGCTTGCCGGCCGCCGGGGGATTCGCGCGCTTCAACGCGCGGGTAGAGTGATGGCTTGGCTCAAGCTAAAGCCCAACTTGGTCTCGGCGGCCAGGGTGATTTCCTTTTTGCCGGTTCCGGCCGCAACCGCTGTCCCGCCGCCTCCGCCGATCAAAGTGCCGATTAACGCGCCCTTCTTGCCGCCTGCCAACGCGCCCACCAAGGCTCCGCCGGCCGCGCCACCGCCCATCATTTCAATATCGCGTTTCTTGTGCGAATCTCCCTTGGCGCCCCAGGTGCTCGTGGAGATGGCAATATTCGCTCCCCCTTGAGGGGTCAGTGAATTCAATGTCAGTTGGAGTTCAGCAGGTCTGCTCAGTCGGCCCGAGCTGACGGCGTTCGTAACCGTACCTGTCACTTTGCTCCCGGTAGCCGCGATCTCAACTCCGCCAACCACCAGGGGACTGGCAAGCGTGCCTTCAAAGCCCGATCCTGCGCTTGCCGTGCCGGAGCTGATCGCGTTGGCCAGACGGATGCTCAATTCAGTCCCCGCGGGAACCGTTATGGTAGCCGAGGCCGTTCCATTTTTGGCCGGCGCCGACGCGTTTCCTGGAGTGGTGTTATCAGCTTGGCCTGCGGGAGGATTGGAACTGCAACCAGCCATCAAAACAGCAGCCATGCCGCCCATCAAAATAATACACTTTGTTTTCGCGATCATCGCAAGCCTCCTTTCAAGTCATTCTCAATTAAACTGGGAAACGGGAAAGCCAATGTATTTCAAATTCTACGCGCCTGAGGTGCAATGACCCAGCCACGCTATACGCAGGTTAGAGTGTGCCCAAAAAAGGAACCACAAGCAACTCACATTTGGGCGGCGGCAACAACGCTCATGAACAGAAAACATAGGTAGTGCCTGATTTGCATAGCTGGGAGCGCGGGCGTCTCGCCCGCTCTTTCTCGAGCATTTGATTGCGGGCGAGCCCCGGTGAATTACGCGGGGCCCCGGCCCAGGCTCCCAGGGGAACGAGGACACTCTCGAAAAATATCGACGGGGCACGAGCGCGCGTGCTAACCTAAGAGTGGAGCAAATAAAATCCGCAAAGGCCAATGTGGCGAAGCGGCATATCAGACTTCGGGCTCTGTGCAACGGATGCTCGTGAACCCCGCCAGGTCCGGAAGGAAGCAACGGTAGCGCGCCTCTCCGTGTGCCGCGGATCACCCGAAGTCTGACCCAACTCATTTTCGATTGATGATTGCCGATTGATGATTGATCAACGACGGTTTTTCTGAGGGTTGTTTTTGCGAGAACAATCGCTGACTGCGATGACGTTCTTCAATCGGCAATCCAAAATCAGATGTCCTATCAGGTTTTTGCCCGCAAATACCGGCCCCAGGTTTTTGACGAGGTGGTGGGCCAGCGCCTGATCACCGATACGCTGAAGAATGCCATTCTCCAAAACCGCGTTGCCCACGGCTATATTTTTTCCGGCGGGCGCGGGGTAGGCAAAACCACCACCGCCCGCATCCTCGCCAAGGGCGTAAACTGTATTCAAGGGCCGACCGTCACGCCCTGCGGCGAGTGTCCGTCCTGCAAAGAAATAACGGCCGGCAATTCCGTGGACGTTTTGGAAATCGACGCCGCCTCCAACCGTGGGATTGATGAAATCCGCCAGTTGCGCGAAACAGTCCGCTACCTTCCCGCCCGCGACCGCTACAAAATATTTATCATCGATGAAGTCCACATGCTCACATCCGAGGCTTTCAACGCGCTGCTGAAAACCCTGGAGGAGCCGCCTCCGCAATCGCTATTCATCATGGCCACAACGGAGCCGCACAAATTGCCGGCCACCATCCAATCCCGGTGCCAGCACTTTGCCTTCCGGCTTTTGGACTACGGAGAGATTGTTTCTCAATTGGAGCATATTTGCGCCGCAGAAAAAATCAAGGCGGACGAAGGTGCGCTGAGTGCGCTGGCCCAGGCCGGGGAAGGCAGCTTGCGCGACGCGCTTTCGCTCCTCGACCAGGTGATTGCCTCTTGCGGAGACCAACTGGCAGAGGACCGCGTGCGCCAGTTATTGGGCGTGGTGCCCACCAAGTTCCTGAAGGAGTTGGTGGAAGCCGTCCACGCCGCGAACAGCGCGCGCGTTCTGGACTGCGTCTCTCAATTGACCTCGGAGGGCTACGAGCTGGGACACTTTTGCGGTGAGTTCACCCGCTTTGTGCGCAACATGATGGTGGCGCGAAGCTGTGGGGCCGCCAGCCCTCTTCTTCAGGTGCCCCAGGACGAACGAAAAATGCTGGGGGAACTGGCACTGCTTTTCGGCGAAGAGGATTTGACGAGATTCTTTCAAATTCTCCTGCGCGCGGAGGCGGAGTTGAAATACTCGCGCGAGCCGAAATTCCATCTGGAACTCGCCATGATGAAACTGGTGCATGCCCGTCGGCTGGCTTCGCTCGAAGACTTTATTGCTGGTCTCGGCGGAGCGGGCTCGGGGGAAAAACCGGCCACCGGAGGGCGGCCGGGGACGTCCACAGCCTCGGCAAGTCCCAGCAAACCGGACCATGCTGTGCCTAAGCAAACCTTTGCCGCTCCCATACCAAAGACTGTGTCCCCAGCTTCTGTCGGTTTTTCCCCTGTGAATGCGCCCCATTCAGCAACAAGCCATTCAGGCGCCGCCGTCGTCCCCTCATTGGACCCCGGCGTTCTGGAAGATTCACGGCTTTCCGCCATTAAGGCTCTGGCATACAAAACGCAGAAATTCCTGGGAAGTTGTTTGGAACCCGCAGTTGGTTGGCGGTTTGAAAATGGCGAGGTGCGGTTTCTATTTGCCAGGAAAGACTCCGGCCTCACCGAAATGCTTTCCGGCCGCGAACAACAAGAAATGTTGCGATCGGTTTGCTCGCAGGTGTTAGGCCAGCCGGTAAAGATTTATGTTACACTTCAGGACAAGGAAGAGGGGGCCAGGCCGGTGAAGCCTTCCGCACGCGACCGGGCCAGCCGGGACACAGAGGTAGAGGCTTTCAGAAAAAGGTTCGACTGCACCTTGGTGGATGCCAAAGACTTGAGCCAGGAGTGAGCCATGAAAAATCTGCAACAGATGCAGCAGATCATGAAACAAGTCCAGCAAATGCAGGAACAATTGCAAAAGCAACTGGATGAGTTGATCGTTGAAGCTTCATCAGGCGGCGGCATGGTTACGGTCAAGATGAACGGCCAGAAACATCTGGTGGGAGTCCGCATCGAGAGCGAGGTTTTTGCGTCCGGTGATCATGAAATGCTTCAGGACCTGGTGCAGGCGGCGGTCAACGAGGCCGCGCGAAAAGTGGACGAGCAAATGGCCAGCCGGGTGGGAAACCTGGCGGGCGGACTGAACATACCCGGCCTGACTTAACGGCGGAAGTCGAAAGTCGAAACTGGAAATTCGTGAATCCGGCAATTCGATTTTCGAGTTTCCATTTTCGATTTCCCATTTCTCCCATGAAAGATTTTGCCGAGCCACTGGCTCGCTTGATTGATGAGTTGAAACGTTTGCCGGGAATTGGGCAGAAGTCAGCGCAGCGACTGGCCTTCCACTTGGAGCGCGCCCCGCGCGAGGACGCTGCGCGGCTTTCCGAGGCCATCCTCGAAGTCAAAGACAAAATCAAACTCTGCACCGTTTGTAATAACCTCACCGAACTTGACCCCTGCGAATATTGTTCAGACCCTTCGCGCGCCCCCGATGTTATTTGCATCGTCGAGACGCCCTACAACGTGATTTCCATTGAGAAGACACGCGAATTTCGCGGACGCTATCACGTTCTTCACGGCGCGCTTTCGCCCTTGCAGGGCATCGGGCCCGAGCAATTAAAGATCAAGAGTCTTTTGGAACGGTTGAAAGACGGCAATGTAAAGGAACTGATTGTAGCCACCAACCCTAATGTGGAAGGCGAGGCCACGGCCATTTACCTTTCAAAACTGATCAAGCCGCTCGGTGTCCGCGTTACGCGAATCGCCATGGGCATTCCCGTCGGCTCAGAGCTCGAATTCGCCGACGAAGTCACCGTGCTGAAATCCATGGAAGGCCGCCGCGAAATCTGAATGTATCCGCGATCTCTCCTCCCTTCTGAATAACTCTCCAGGCCTTGCCACGCTCAAAGAAAGCCTCATTTGGGATGAAGGTGCTGGTCATTTAAGAATTATGTTTGGTTAAGCAAGCATTCACATTCGAATTCTGAGATTCCCATTGAGCGGTTCAACGCCGAATCTGGTGGAGGGCAGGAGTGCGATTCTGCTTCAATTCCACCTTACAGGGCAGGCGGAGCAGACCGTGCACCATTTTGGATGTGGTAATTTCAATGACGTAGGCGTTCTCGATCCAGTCACACACGGCGTAGTCGTCCAAGGTGCCTTCCGCAACGGCAAAGGCAAAAGCATAATTGCCGATATAAAGCAACGGAAGCTGCAAGTGAAATTCCGCCGTGCAAACTTCACCTTTGATTTGTGGCTTGCTGGGACATCCTTCCATCAGCGTATTGGTTCCGGTCAGGGCGAGACCCAGCCGATTCTTAAACAGAAAGCCGATGAGGGGCTGCCCGACGTCCTCGAGGAAGCGGACGGATATCCGGATCACGATGGTCTGGCCGCCCTGGGCGGAATGAATTCGATGACCACGTTCATCATAGAGCCCGATTCCCAAGATTTCCGCCTTACGGTTTCCATAGCGCACGTCCACGTTGGGAATCACGGTCTCGATCTCATCCGATGCGTTGTCTCCGCTGCCCGCCGTTGTGTCACTGATCGTTTCTGCAATGGGAAGCACTTCTGTGCTGCGCCGCTCCCGAAGTTCGCGGTTGGCGACCATGGCCGCGTATTCGTTGACGATCCGTTCCGGGCTGCCATATTGGACGAGTCTCCCTTCATGAATCCATGCAGCCTTGGATGCCAAAGCAAGCACAAATCCTGCATCATGAGAAACAAATAAAATGGTCCTGCCCCGGGCCTGTAGTTCAGTGATCTTATTAATGCAGCGGTGTTGAAAATACATGTCGCCGACCGAGAGAGCTTCGTCAATCAGAAGGATTTCCGGTTCGACGTTGATGGCAACGGCAAAGGCGAGCCGAACGTACATTCCAGTGGAATAGGTCTTGACCGGCCGATCTATGAAGTCGCCAATTTCGGCGAAGCGCAGAATGTCGTCCATCCGCTCTTCCATCTCCTCGTGCTCAATGCCAAGGATGGCCCCATTGATGTAGACATTCTCCCGGCCGGTATGTTCCGGGTTAAAACCTGCCCCCAACTCCAGGAGCGCAGCCACACGACCCGCGATCCGAATAGCTCCGCTGGTGGGCTGAAGAATTCCCGCTACCAGTTGCAGAAGAGTGCTTTTCCCCGACCCGTTGACGCCGACGACGGCGACGGTGGCTCCTTTGGGAAATGCCAAATCAACATCACGCAGGGCCCAGAACTCCTGATGATAATTCTTGCGGCCGCGAAGGAGCGCTTCTTTAAGGCGATCTACCGGGCGGGCGTAGATATTGTATTTCTTCGAGACCTTTTCCAGGACAATTGCGTTCTCGTCAGACGACATCGGCAAACGCCCTCTTTGTACGAATGAACCAGAAATAGCCCAGGAAGAAAATCAGGAAACTGATTCCAATCAGAAAGAGCATCGACTTTACGCCCGGAATCGTACCGTCGATCAGAACGTTTCGATAACCGGAGACAATCGGCAAAAACGGATTGAGACGGAACCATGGGACCAGGCCTTTGGGCACCATGCTCTGGGGATAGACTATCGGACATAAAAACATCCATACGGTCAGCACTAACCCGATGATGGTGTTGGTATCTCGGACGAACACTCCGAGGCTGGCGAGAAACCATCCGAATCCCACCGTCAATAACAATTGCGGCAAAAAGATCGCCGGAAGAAGGATCACCGTCCAGGGTAAGCTTCCCCGGCTTCCCAGAAGTAAGATCATCAGGAGAAGAACGCCCACCAATGAGTTGACCCCGCTGGAGAGGGTTCTAATTACTGGCAGGGTTTCGAGAGGGAAGACTACCTTCTTAACTAAGTTCGCGTTTTCCAGAATGCAAGTGTTGGAGCGGATAAGGGATTCTGAAAATGCAATCCATGGCAACAGTCCTGAGAGGATAAAGAACACGAAGTCGATAGACCTGCCGGTGGGAGACGGCACCTTAAGAATCACGGAAAAGACGAGCCAGTAAGTGAGCAGCAACGCCAGTGGGTTTAAGACTGTCCAAAGGATCCCGGCGAAGGATCCTTTGTAGCGGCCCAGGAGGTCGCGCTTGACCATCAAGCGTATTAACTTTCGATACCGATAAAGGCCCTGCAATGGTTCCCATACCTTAATCATAAGTCTTTTGTCGCTTGCACCGGCGGGTCGTCTAGCTTTCCGTTGCACAATCGAGACAGTTGCCTTCCGTCAGCTTGATGCGGGGGTGCCAAAGGTCTGTAGCGCGTTTCAGATTCGATTTAATCCCGATCAACTGAGCTGAGGAGTTACGTAGAAGGTCACGGAGGTTGGCCAGGCCTAGCGTGCCGCCCCCGTAAGCGACGCCTGGTTCTGGAATCACGTCGTCCTATGAGTATTCAAGATTCTCCAGGAAAGCTCAACAGTCCAGTGTGTGTTCCCAGATAATTCACGCCGCCTTCATTGATTTATCCAAGGGAGCTTGCAAAGCTGAAACTAGAATTCAAATTCCGAACCTCCTTGATACTATGCCGAGCGTCAAATTTTTGCAATTCCATTCAGGGCTTGCGGTGGGTCAGTTTGATTCTCTTGTAGCGGCGGTCTCTGACCGCCGTCTTTTGATTCAATAGGTTCCGGCGGTCAGAGGCCGCCGCTACAACAAACTGACCCACTACCCAGGGCTTCTGGTTAACAACGCCTCACAATGCCAACCTTCCCAAGCCGAAGCGGGATCTAAAGATTTTTCCTTTCCATTGTGGAAGCGAATGAAATTGAAAAATGACGGCTGTCAGCGTAATATCAAATAGGGTCGCAAATAATTGACCTGCCCCAGATCTGCGGCCTCGCGAGAGCACACCGCAAGCACACGAGATGAAACCAATAACCGACTGGACAGTCAAAGAGTGGCTCGAATACCACCAGAAGTATGTGCATCAAGGCTCGCTCAACAGCGCGCCGGACATTCAGCAGTCATGGATGGGTAGGACCATATGGAAAAACCCTTTGGACTGTTGGATTTACCAGGAGATTATTTATGACACTAAGCCAGAGATGATTGTGGAACTCGGCGTGGCCCACGGGGGCGGCACACTTTACCTCGCCGGCCTCCTTGACCTCATAGGGAGTTCCTCATCTCGGGTGATCGGGATTGACTCGGATCTGAGCCGCGTGACAGACCTCCATCACCCGCGCATTAAGCTGATGGAAAGCAATTGTATCGATCCCGCAACCGTACGACAGGTGACCGAACTGTGCAACGGACGAAAAACCATGGTCATTGCTGATTGCGATCACAGCAAAGACCACGTTATCGAGGAACTGCGAACCTACTCTCCATTGGTTTCAGTCGGTTGCTACTTTATAGTCGAGGATGGCATTTGCGACGTGATGGAGTGGCAGCCCGTTCCGGGACCTCAAGCGGCGTGCAGTGAATTCCTGCGCGAGAATTCCAACTTCATCAACGATAAACGGCTCCGGGAAAAGTATTTGATCACATACAATTTTGACGGGTACTTGAAGAGAACCAGCTGACTCACGCCGTCTGCTTCAAAGCAGAACCTGATTCTTTTTGCCGCGATCAGTGGAGGGGGCGGCCACGGGCCTCCAGGTTAGCAAGGGAAGGCAGCGAAATGGTTCACAAGTAAGACGCCTGTCGTTCATTCCGCAATGAAAATACACACATCCCTATCCGCCGAATACCTCAGGGAAAGGGTGGACTCCCTGAAACCCTGGTTTTATTCCTTCGAGTTTGATAACAACATTGGCACGCGATCTTATGCCGACAAGAATGCCCTCGGGATACATAAATCGCGGGTCGAGTGCATTTTTCCTTTCCTGGACAAACATTTCAACGGGCGTTGGGATGGGGTGTCCTGCCTTGACATTGCCTGCCACGAAGGGTGGTTCAGCTTCCAAATCGCGCAGCGCGGAGCTCGCACTGTCATGGGAGTTGACCTCAGGCCGGACCGGATCGAGCGCGCCAATTTCATCAGGGAAGCCGGAGGTTTTACCAACGCCAGTTTCGAAGTTCGGGATCTTTTCACGCTGAGTCCCAACCGGGATGGAATATTTGACCTGACTCTCTTCCTGGGCATTTTCTACCACTTGGAGGATCCCGTCAGAGGCTTCCGCGCTGTTCGCGCTTTGACGCGAAACGTGTGCGTCATTGAAGGGCAGGTAGCCCGCTATCGAGAGAGCATCACCACAGCTTGGGGCAACCAACAGGAGCTTAGATCGGGTCCCGCTTGTGTGGTTATCGACGCCGATCCGCAGCACTCGCCGGACTCCAACCGTATTTCGCTGGTTCCGTCGCTCGATGCGCTCCTCAAGATCATTCATGCCGCCGGCTTTCAACGCGCGGAATTGATCCAGCCCACCCTTTCCCTGCATGAACAGTACGTCCAATTCGACCGGGTGATTATCCTGGCCTTTGTCTAAAGGTTTTTCTGAAAACGCGCTCCCGCTTGGGCGGGTCATTCCGAGGAGGTCGCCGCGGCGACCGAAGAGGAAGCTCGCATTGCTGAGCATATCAGAGCGAGATTCCTCTCCGTCGGCTGACGGTTCGGAATGACAAAGGTGGAGAACGTATTTCAACAAAGTGAAAATTTCTTTGTTGGACTTCAAATCAGAAAGGAACCGCCAGTAGACCCCAGGCGCCTACGCTGGTGTTAGCGGGGGGCGGGAGAAACAATCGCGCCCGTTGAAGAAAAGAACGTCTTGTCCACCACGACTTTATGGTGGCCGAGTTCATCCTGAAAAGCCTGAGCTCCCTTCGTTTTGCGAATGTTCGCAATCAAGTCCTGGCGAACCTCGGAAAGTGGCTTGGTGTGCCGGTCTTCAACTTTGATGATTTCAAGCCCGTAAGGTGTGGAAATGACTTCACTGACCTGCCCGGGATTAAGAGCGAAGGCAGCATTGGCAATGGGCGGAAGTAAATTCTGGCGATTCATGTAGCCCATGTCGCCGCCGTCATTGGCTGTGGACGCGTCAACTGAATTCGCCTTAGCCAGTTGGGCGAAGTCGGATCCGGCCGCAATTTGTTTTCTCAGGTCCTCCAGTTTCTTGCGAGCCTCTGCTTCAGGCACCGGCGGTCCAGTCGCCCCGCCCGGTAAATCAATGCTCCTGGTGTCAGTCGGGATCACTATGTGCCGGATGCGAACCTCTTCATAATCCAGTTTCTTTTTCTGGTAAAGGTCCTCGATATCCTTGTCGGAAACCGGGATCTTTTCCTCCAGATGCTTTCTCTCTGCGTCCGCCATAATGCTGCTGGTGGCGATGCTGATGGCCTCCTTGACTTCGGGCAGATCCTGAAGATTATCTTTTTGGGCTGCCTCCAACAATACCTTCATTTGCACCAGGTACTGGGGCAGTTGCGCTCTCCCGGGCCCGCGGTAATAGGCGCGGTATTGGGGTGGGAGAGAATCGATGAACTTTTCGACGTCGGCCCCTTTCATGGTCAGGTCGTCCACCGTTATAACGATGCGGTCATTCGGATCAACGGGCCTGAAGGGCGCGGGCACGGAAGGCTCCTGCGGCCAGGCGCGCTGGCCAGTAAGGCTCAAAAGCATCACCAAGGCAGACTTCAGTCCAAGTTCGTATCGTCGACTCATCAACATCTCCTTATTGAGGGGACTGGGTTGCAACCGGCCGGTTCGATCCGGGACCTTTGGAGGTTTCATTCGGCTTTGGGGTGACGTAGGCGGATACCAACAAGTAGGTAAGCGTATTTCCGGGATTCGTCCTGAAAACGATTGTTTGCTCGTAATCGCGCTCGACGTCGACAGGCACAAAGTCAATGGCCAGCACGCCCGATTCCCCGGGCTTGTACTCCTTCTTGTAATCCTCCACGGTCAACAGCGCAGTTCCTGTAATCACCTCCGAGATGGTCACAGCATGATTCGATATGTTGGTGAAGGGAAAGCGCGCAATTTTTTTCTGGCCTGGATCCATTTTTGCAAAATTGTAATGATGGCCCTTGAATTTCAACTCCTCAACCTGCGCAGGTCGGGGCGAGGAGCTTTGGGCCGATAAGACGTTCATTGGAGAAGTGGGGATCTCTTTCGGCAACACCAGATACCAAATCCCATCCACCAGCCGCCAATTGGAGTGATAAGGCATGTCCACGGGCTGGGCAGAAAGGCCGGCCATAAAGGCGCTGACTTGCACCACTACCGCTGCCGTCTTTTGATCGGAATCGAGGTTGACCGTTTTGATCTCAAATCCCAGGAAAGGACTCTTGGGGATTTTGCGGAAGGGTTCCCTGGATTCCGGGGTCATATAATCCTCCGCTTGAGTGTAGCGGCCGGCCTGCACCAAGCTGTAGTATTCCTCCACGCGTTTTCGCAGTGCATCGGCTTCGCCGGGCTGCGCCCCTTGAGTTCCTTGCGGTAATGCCGGCCCACCTGATAATACAAGAATAAGACCCATTAAGAATGTAGCGTATTTTTGCACAACACACCCCATCGAAATAGTTTTTGGACCTGAGTCCCGAAGTACAAAGGAAATTATAACATTCCCGGGCCGCCCGCGTCACGAGTGCTTACCGAATAAGTAGTGGTCTCATTTGGCAGATTAGGGCGCTCGGATGTGCTGTCATTCCAGCGAAAGCGGGGAGCCAATTTTTTCGCTTGGGAATTTCAAGTGGTGTGGTGTGCGGAATAGTTTGCTGCTGAATTTTACCTCATGGATTCCCGCTTTGGCGGGAATGACCACCGGGCTAAATTGACTTATCGCCCCCGGAGCGCGTGTGCCAAGCAAGGGCAAGAGTACAAATCAAGGCAAATCGAATAAGTCCCAACAATCAAAAAAAAAGGCAACGCAGGAAACGCGCTGCCTTAAAAGGGGATCTTCTAATCGGTCCTGGTGCTCGACGGTTAATCCTTCTATCCGTTGCTGAAAAAACAACTGAGGTTCGTCCGCGTCGAACTAACAAAAGGGCGTTCCCTAAATGAGGTCCCACGCTCAACAGGTAATGGGGCAGCCCATTTGAGCCGCCCCTTACCCGGTGCTGAACTGCTATGCGAACTTCCAAGTGCCAGCGAGGGGGCCCTTTCGAGCCACCTCGCCGCCTTTCACACGGCTTCGTAATTGAGCGTCAAACTACTCTGTCAAGCCTTCACCGCTGTTACCGACTTCATTAAACCCGTTGGTGGTGAGACGGCCAACGTTGATGACAGGATCAGGAATGATCAGCGCGATGTAACCCTGAGCCAGTGCATTGGGTGAACTGATCGCGTTGGTAATGAACCCGAATCCGTGTCCATATTGGAAGTTGCACACTGCAATCATATAGCCGGTGAATGGCGCCGTATTGAGTGTGGCAATGTTGGAGATGTTGGTGGCATACACCGCCCCTGACGGGATGTTCGCGGTTGTGACGACCACCGCTGTCCCCGCCGTGGGTGTGGTGCCCGCAGCGCCTGGGTAGAAGTTCAAGGCGCAAGTGCCCTGCTGCGCGACTGTTCCATACGGGTCAGTGGAGGTGTTGGAAATCGCGAAGCCCGTGTCGTAGCCTGAGGCGGAGATAAACGCCATCCACGGGAAGAGCAGGTTCGTCCTGCAAGGTCCGTTGGTGTCGATGGCACTGGGGCCGCGCAGAGGATCGTTGAAGCGCGGACGGGGTTCCGCTACGTTAAACGGCGGGTCAGTGATTACCACTGCGTCGCCGGTAATTAGCGGTGGGTAGAGCTGAGTTCCCACGGTCGCGGTGCCAAATGACGAAGTGGCTGTCGCAGTCAAGATGAGGTTAAATGTAAAACTCTCCGTGGTGATATCGCAGATTGCCTGGCTACCGCATGCGTATTCATAGACGACGTCGGTGGCAGTTGAACTCGGGAGTAATTGCAATTCGGACCCCTGTACACCAGCCACATATGCGGGCAGTTCGTTGCTGTCGACAAGGGCCGGCCAAGCCAGCGAAACGCCAGTGGGCTGGCTCGCGACATGGAAATGAATTTCGGTGTTATTCGTCCCACCGTACACAGGACGGGCAGCCGCGGGAACTGCGGAACCGGCCACAGTGATCACGTGTTGGACAAACGCACCGTTGAAGCCTTCATGCAATTTGATCTGAGGCTCCGGGTTCGCAGGATTGCCGACGCACTGGAGTACGTTGCCCGGCTTAACCGAGTCAACAAACAGGCCGACGGCGGTGATGCCCACCACGCCTTGGTTGGGCACGGTGAACAAGGATGAGTTGCTCGGAGTCGCGCTGAGCGAACCGTTGATATTGCTGCCGACGTTGGTGATGCCGCCCAACATATCAACGCGGCCGCGCACGCCGTCAATTTCGATGAAGGCGGTCGCTGTGGTCGCGATGCCTCCGTTGACCGCTACGGCCACCACGCATCCCACTGAGGTGTTGGTTACCGTTTGAATCGTGGTGTTGGCCGCTGTGAACACCGTATTGTCGAGGGTGAGAACGATCCCTGTGGTCGGTGTATTGTCGCAAGCGACTCCCTGATAGGTATACTGAATCGTACTAGCCACGGTCGGCCCTGCGTTCGTGGCCGTGATGCGAATACCTCCAAGCACTTCAGCCCGGCCAGTGTTAATAACAAAGGTCGGGACCGTCGTCACTTGGTAGGTTGACTGCCCGAAGGCAGCGCTTGTACCTAAAAGCAAAAGGCAACTAAAAAGCACCAGATTACGTTTCATTGTCGAAGATCCTCCATGTGTATTTGAAATTCGTTCGCAGTTGCAGCACTTAGAACTTTACGGCAAAAAGACTAGCGACAGATAATTCTCACCACTTCCGTCGGCGTGTCAAGCTATTTTTTGTCCTTTTTTCACTCTCGCGCGCCGCGCCCATGATGACTACCGTAAGTTGGGTGACGCACCGGGAATGTCCAACTTCGTACGCAAAGCTAGCATCGGGCACAAAGCGTGTCAAGTCTTTTCTTCACATCATAATTTCGGCGGGAGTGTTTTTCGGGTCAAGCCAATTCATCCCCGTCAAAATTCCGATCTGTTTGTCGAGCTGGCAATGAACCTGATTGAAAATGGCATGGCAATGAAAAAGCTGCAATGGGGTTCTATGAAACAAAAGAGCGGCCCTACTCAACCGCTCTTCTTCGCGGTAATGACGGATCCTGAGAGTGCGTGCGGGAAACCCTGTCATTCCCGCGGAGGCGGGAATCCATGGGTCCTTAGCCGCCCTATCCCATTTGCATCAGAGTCTCTCCCAAATCCTTCCACGCGGGATTAACCGATTCAATGAGCCGAATCTTCCAAGCGCGATTCCATTTCTTCAGACGTTTTTCCGCTCGGATGGCTTCTGAAGGCCGTGGGAAACAGTCACTGTACACCAGTTGATGAACGCCGTATCTCTTTGTGAAACCCTCCACCAATCCCTGCTTGTGCTCCCAAACACGACGAGCCAGGTTATTCGTGACTCCGATGTAGAGGGTACCGTAAGGCTTGCTGGCCAAAATGTAGACGAAGTATTCGCGTCTCATTGAATCGTCTTTGCTCTGGATTCCCGCTCCCCCGCCTTCGCGGAGGACAGCCTGCGAGAGAATGACATCAGTCTAAGCGATGTCCAGAAAGAATCCACCCCAAATAATTGACTGGATTCCCGCCTGCGCGGGAATGACAGCATTTCCCCCGCCTTCGCGGAGGACAAGCTGCGCGGGAATGACAGCATTTTAAAACTGAAGTTCAGGCAGGAACAGCGAAGGCGCCGCCGACTTGCAACTACGGATTCAAGATTTTATCTTTCTTGTAACTCCTTCGGATTTCGTGCAAACCTTCGCGAAGTTGGCGCGTAGCCGCCCCCGCTTCTTCCACGCTCTTAATAATGTGAGGAGTAAGAAGAACGATGATTTCAGTCCGGGACGTGGTATAGGTTGTCGACCCGAACAGAACGCCCACGAAGGGAATGTCGCCCAGGAGAGGAATGCGGTTGGTGGTGGTGTTGACGGTCTCGGAGATGAGCCCACCGAGTGCAATCGTCTGACTATCCCCCACCACGGCGTGAGTGTCGATGGTTCGCTTGAGGAAGCTGGGCGACTGAATAGTTCCAGCGGGAGGGGGCTGCGAGCTGCTGATCTCCTGGTTGATTTTTAAAGAAACAAGTCCGGTGGAAGTGATGCGCGGGGTAACGGAAAGGATGATGCCCACATCCCTCCCCGTGACCGTATTGGAAAAAACATTCGATCCGCCCACAGCTACGCCGCCCACCACGGCCTGCGAGGTCAAGATGGGAACTTCCGAACCTACCTGAATTTTGGCGTCCGAATTATCGGTGGCCAAAACTGTGGGTGCGGAGAGGACGCGGACGCGGGAGCGATTTTCGCTGGCATTAAGGAATGCCATCAACTCGCGCGTATCGCCCACCAACATTCCTGCGGAAGCTTGGAGCGTATTGCTGCCTGTGAACGAAGCCAGTCCCTGCTTGTAGGAGGAGGAACGCTGTTGAAGAAAATAAGTTAATCCAAACTCAAGATCGCCGGTCAACGTGACCTCATAGACGCGAGCCTCGATCATCACCTGGCGAGGCAAAATGTCGAGATCCACCAGCGTTTTGGTAATTTCCGCGTACTGCTGCGCGGTGCATTGAATAAGGAGGGCATTATTCACTGGGTCGACCGTAATCTTGGCCCCCCCATTGGTCTGGCCCGCCACGATTTCGCCCACGGAACTGGTGGCTTCCGGGTTCGGGGAGGCAGTACCCGCACTTGTGCTTCCTGTAATTGGCGCTCCAGTGTTTGCGCCAGGGGAATTTCCTCCGGTGGCGTTTGTTCCAGAGGGGTTTCCCACCCCATCATAAGAGCCTTTTTGATTCTGGAGAGTGGTCAGGAGGCGGGCCAAGTAGTTGGCTTCGGAGTTTTGGACTCGATAGACGAAGGTCTGGATGCCGCTCGGCGCCGCCGGCTGGTCCAGTTTAGTAATCCATTTCTCCACTTCGTCAAAGGCCGAGGGGTCGGCGGTAACTACTAAGATAGAATTTATGCGGTCAATGGCTATGAATCGGAGGGGCGTGGATTTTTCGGAAAGAGCGTAGGCGGAGAAAATCGACTGGAGTTCCGGAACAAGTCCGGAAGCCACATTGTTGGTTACCGGCACCAATCGAATCCGTTGCCGGTCAAAGGTCGGGCTGTCAAACTGCTCGATGATTTCCATCAGCCGTTTGACGTTGAGGCTGGTGTCCTCGAGAATCAGGACGTTGCCCTCCGTGTGAACCGCGGCCACTCCGCCTTCGGTCAGGAATGGGGTCAGCATCTTGACCATGTCTCCGGCGAAAACAAATCGCAGCGGCAGGATTTCCATCATCATGCGATCGTCGGTGGGGATCCCCTTGCCGGTCGTATCGCTGAAGACACCTTGCGCGAGCTTGGCCGCGCGGCCCAGCGGTACGATGCGATAGAAATCTCCGCTTTGGACCGCAGTGGCCCCATTCATTTCCAGAACCGATTGAAGAATGGGAAACAAGTCTTCGGGCTTCAATTCCCCCATGGTCGTAATACTGACGGTTCCTTTAACCGCCGGGTCCACGATGTAATTGATTTTGAGTTGAGCGGCAATGATGGAAACAAACTGCAAGAGATCCGCGTTCTCCAGGCGAAAGCTTACTCCGCTTCCGGATGCTGCCGAGGGAACCGCGTTTTTCTGCGGTTCTGTCGAGGCTGGCCCCGTCGGGGTTTGAGTCGGCGTTGATGCCGGCGGAGTGGCGGCCTGCGGAGGATTCCGGGGGGCATTTTGCGGTGTTGTGTTGGGCGCCCCTGAAGTTCCGGGCTGCGGAGTTTGACCAGGCTGACCTTGGGCAGCATTAACGTTGGCCGATTCTTTGGCCTGCGTTTTGTTCGGAGATGATTGACTCACCTGATCCGTCGCGGGCTTGGCCTCACTTGCGAATGTGGAAAAAAATGAAGGGAGGGAAGCCAGGAGCAGCACGGCCGTTCCGGCCATCGCCCAGGCGAACGCACCTGCAAAGGCCCTCAGGCTTCGGGGCATGTGTCTGCCAGCCAGAAAGGATCTCAACCAAATTCTATTGTCATTCGCCGGAAGTGAATTCTGCATACGGGGACACCTATTTCTCCTTACTTTGGGTTTTCATTCCCGGTCGCAGGCTTGGCCGGTGCAACATCTTCCCACCAGTAAGTGGGGCCGAACATTGTCTGGCGCACAACCTTTTTCTTCCCTCCAACTACGGTGCCCACAGGCGCATCAGCGGCCACGCCTGATGGCGCGCCGAACCCGGCAAAACCTGCTTTGCTGGTACCGTTCTGGCCGGAGTTGTTGTCCGTGGGCGCCACGGTGGTTACCTGGGCGGCAGACGTCCCGCCTACCGGCGCTGGCGCCGGTGTTCTGGGGGCCGCGGCCACTTCCTTAATTCGAGGAATCCGCCTGGCTGATTCCGAAACGTCGATTGAAGTTTTCTTCTCGCCCCACTGCACGATCACCTGAGAGCCGGCGATAGACACAAGTTTGTAACCGCCGATTTCGTCGCCGGGGACGACCCGCTTGGAAAGGCCCGGAGCCTGGTCCCCCGGACTCATCAGGGCAAAACTTCCGTTCCCCAAATTCATGGTTCCATAAAGATAGGGAAGCTCGGGCATTTTTACATTTTCGGCCGCCGATTCATTGGAACGATCCGGACGAAAGAGGTTTCGGTTCACGATCTCGGCGAAAGTCTGGGCCTCCGCCGCGCGGGCTCGAGAGGTGGAAGACGAAGATGCTTCCGCCGGGGAGACGCCGCCGTAAATCCACCCGACACGGCTTTGGTAATTTTTCCATTGGCGATGCAAATACCAGCCCAAGGCGGCGTTTGCCGCAACCAGGATCAGAAACACGATAATTTGTTCTTGACGTCTTGAAAACATGGCCGTGTCCTCTAGTTCTTTTGTCCTTGCGAATCGTTCGCGAGCTTGGATTTATAGATGGGCGCCCCGACCGTAATCTCCAGACTCAGCCGCTTTTGGGGGTCACCTTGCAAAGCCAGGAGTCTCATCTTGGTTACTGACATCACCTTGGGGGAATTGGCGAGGGCAATCATGAACGAGACGAGTTTGTCCATGGGGCAACGAAGTTGGGCCCGACCGACAATCAAAGAGTAACCGCCCCCCAAATCTTCGGTGCGCAGGAATTCGCTGCTTCCAAGTTCGACGCCCTGAGCATCGGCCAGCTCCCGCACCAACCGCTGCCACTCCGCATTGGCCAGCGAAGCGGAAGGGCTTTCGAGCAGCCCGGATTCCAGGACTTTCAATCGTTCCCGTGTGGCCGTGAGGCTGGATTGTTCCACCACCGATTCCCGCACCAGCCGTTGATAACGTTGCAGAGTTAACTCCTTGTTTTCAGTGTCCCCCGCTGTTTTGGGGAGGCGATCCAACAAAGGTAATACCAGGAATTGAAGCACCAGAAACAACCCCACGCCGGCGGCGGCGACCGTTATGGCAACTCGTTCTCTGGGCTGAAGGTTTTTAAGCATCGGATTCTTATTGACGCACCGGCTGTTTAAGCTTCATACGCAGCCGGAGAGTCTCCCTGTTTTCTGCGTCCCGCGTAATCGGCGAGGTAAACTCGACATGCGAAAAATACGGTGAGTTTTCCAGGGGCTGAACCAAATCCGCTGCGTGTTGGGAAACCCCGATCACGACTACGCTGTCCTTGTCCACGTCTATTTCCTGAAGCCACGTCCCATCGGGCAGAAGCTTGGTCAGCTCTTCAAGCACTTGCAATTTTTGCCAAGTGAGCTGCCGGGCGCCTTCCAGTACCCCGGCGCTATCCATTAGTTGTTGCTCCTCCTGAATCTCTTTTCGCACGCCGCCGGCCCTCGTCTCCCAGCGGCGAGTTTGGCGGTCCAATGCGCGGGCATAGAGCGCCCCTTCGATCTGGCGATGGATCCCCGCCACGAGAGTCAACAGGACTGCAAGGCCTGCCAGAGCGTAAATAATCCCCGGAGCATTCCGCTCTGCTTGCCATCGTTTTTCGGCGGGAAGGAGGTTGATCTGCGGCGCCGCCTTTCGTTTCAAATCGGCGTACGATGCCCCGAGCGCTGCCCAGAACTTTCCGAAGTCCCTGCCCGCGGTTGTTTCGAAACCCATTTTTGGTGCGGGGAGAAAAGGAACTTCCGTCAGGAGTTTGGTGAAAGCGTCAGGCAATGCATTCCATTTGAACATCTTGACTGTCGTCGGGTCAGGCACGGGCAGGAAAGCGCGCACAGCGTGCAACTCTCTTTCCAATCGCCCGGCAACGTCCTCGCCGGAACCGGTAGGCACGTCGCGGGTCGAACACAAGTCGCCTCGATGGAAGCCGAGCAATTCCACTCCATCCGGACGTCCGGATATTACAATTGCAGTTTCGGGTATTGCCGTCTTTAATATAGGGACCAGGCAGGCGGCCGCCAGCGTCATGGAGCTCGTTCGCAGGCCCAGGGGGATCAGTTGTTGATGGAACTGGTCCACGCCGGATTTTTCCGCGATGACAATCAGCACCTTGATCAATTTCTTTTCACGATCGCGCGAAACCACGGCACAGTCCCAATAAACCTCACTATCTTTGAAAGGATGCAGCGTATCGATTTGGAATCCGACAACTTTGGCCAGTTCCGGCTCCGTCTCGGCGGGGAGATCCAGGAACCGAACCAATAAGCTGCGGCGCGGAAGGCAAACATTGATCCGGGCATCACGAATCCGATGTTTCTCCATGAACTGCGCCACGGCCGGGCGGGCCTCCTCAGGAGATCCGGCCACCTGCAACCGATCCACAATCCGGAACCGTCCGAAGCGCTTGGCCAGAGCCACCATGCTCAGTCCCTCTTCGGTCCAGTCCAATCCAATTGAGACCTTCGAAAACATCAGCCACCTTCCTTACATGACTTTCCCTAGTCGTTCCACTCGTCGTCGTGCCAGGAAAGAATTCGATACCTTAGTGCCCCCTCGGGCGCAAATTGAACGACCGCCTCGACGGTGCGACGGACGCTGGAACCATCGAGCTCTCCGGTAGAAACGATGGTAAAGATGTTGACTTCGGCGGTGGTGAGATATGGCAACGCCTCATCCGGAAGTGATCGGGCGATGCGGTCGTTCACTTCGCCCACCGTCTTGAAGGGTTCACCCCTGCGTTCCAGGACAATCGCGTTGGCGAAATCCGCGTCCATGCCGGGGACGCTTCCCAAAGCGACTTCAGACGCGTAGTTGATATTGAGCTGCGCCAATCCCGATCTAACCGTCAAATCTCGTTCAATCCCCAATCTCTGTCGCACATTTCCCATTGGGTCGACTTCTGCCGACCCATATAAAATCCCGCGACTCATCCCCGGGACGCGCAATGTTTCTTCCAGGGACTCGAAAAGCGCGTGGTGAGCACGCTCCCCCCCGGGGGAGACTTCCAACTCCTGGACATCATTTTTGGGCGGGCTGCGCCAGTCGACGATGGCATCAGCCAGGTCCTGTGCTCGTGCGGGATTCAATCCTTGCGATTCGAATAGCCGCTCAAGCTGATCCGCGGGGACGTGGTCAAGGTCAAGCTTCCCCGCCTCATTCACCAACTGCAATCTCGCCCGGCCACCTTTGAAAGGAACCACGCCATCCCGTTGACCTTTTTGCCAGGTCCAAAGCGGCGAACGCTTTTGATCTTCGGCGGGAGGGTAAGCGATTTCAAATATCGCGGCCTCCACACCTCCATTGGCAAGGGCATAAGCCTGAGCGGCCTCTTTTCGGTAGGTCGCCGTCTTTACCTCAACCTGAACTGTATTCGAAAGTGTGATGACCAGCAGAACGAGCAGCGACACTGTCCACAACACAACCAGGAGCGCCATGCCAGTCTGGCGTTGGTGAAATCGGCCCACGGATATCGAAGTCAGATTCATCTTCATGATGATTTGAGAAAAGCGTGTGCTCGGATGGGGAAAGTTACTTGCACCCATTTGCCGTCCTGTTTCCATAAGAAGCGAACCGCCCAAGGGTAAGGAACTTCTGGCGCTGGTAACCAATCGGAGACCCAACGAGCCGCCTCTTTTTCGGAATCGGGAACCAGGTATTCAAACCGGGCTGCCTCTAAGTCCGTATGCAGGCCGAAATCGGAGTCCTGTTTGAAAAAAGGGCGATAGGTTGTGACGAGCTTTCCTGTATCCGGATCGGGCGCCACCTCTTGAATAACTTTATGAAGTATTTCTCCATCGTCATGCACCGGAGTTTCGCGCAGAAGTAAATCAACTCTTCGTCCCGGTGTTTCCACCAAGCCGTATTCCACCAGAATCAGACCTGAGCGGTTTCTGTAATGGCTTCCATAGGTGCTAAGAAATCTGAAGCACGATGCCTTGGCTTCCAAAATGGCAAATTCTCCCTGAAGTTTTGGATCATCGGAACGGACCTTATAGGGTTCCAGCGAAGCAATTTGTTTGTTCATGAAGTCGGCGCGCTCTGCATCCATATAAGTTCGCTTCAGCCGATCCTCACCTTGTTGATAGGCGCGGCTGGCAATACGAAGCCCAAAAAGCACCGTGGTCATCACGAGCGCCAGCAGCGTGATTCCAATCATCACCTCGAGCAGCGTAAAACCCTTTTGAACGGACTTCATATCTCCTCTAAGGATTGACCACGGGTGGTGGAACTCGAAGTCTCAGAGTTTGGAGTGCATAGCTCTGGGATCCCTTCGATGTTTCCCACGAAACCTGAATTTCAACCCGAACCAACTGGACGGGATGGTCCGCGCTGACTCCAGGACGCTCGTCGACCAGCTCAGTTCGCGCTCGCCAGCTTAGCCCCGAGTCAGAAGTCCCGGAGAGTACCTGCCCCGGTTCTGATCGGGAGTCAATAGCGAGCTCATTGAGTTTATTCGCCGCAAATTCGGTCACCTGGGCGTAATGGTCTATCCGGTCGACGGTTCGCAAGGCGCCAGACAAGCCGGAAAAAATGGCCGTAAAGCTGATCCCCAGGATTGAAATGGCAATCAGAACCTCGAGCAGACTCACGCCTGCTTCGGCGTAAGAATTGGCGCGCTGCTTTGCGATGGGTTGCATGATTTAGGAACCGCCCTCCGCGATTTCGACTCCCGGGCTTCCCAGCAGAAAATTGAGATGAATCTTGACCGTCCTGCCCTGACTATTTCGCAACCACAGATTCTTTTCCTCGACTTCACCGGAAGGAGGGAAGATGAAGCTGAAAACTTCCGGAGTCCTACGTGCTGCCAGTTCTTCTTCCTCGATGATTTGAATGCCCTCCGGCAGAGGAATCTCACGGATGACTCCGGAATTCTGCTGGAGCACTTTGACCAGGCTTTGTTGGGGCAGAATTTGGACCACGTAAAAATGCTGCTCAAACAAGGCCCGCGATCTCGCGTAGCGAAAAGTTTGCGCCACTCGTTCCGCCGCGCTGCGCAGTTTCCAAGCCTCCAGCCATGGGCCCATGCGAGGGGCAACCAGGCCCGCCATGAGAGTTAGTATGGTGATGACGACCACCAATTCGAGGAGGGTCATCCCCGCAGCATGGCGCTTCGGGCGGCGTGTTCTATTTCCAACTGACAACATCCGCATCTTCTCCTTCGCCTCCAGGCCGTCCGTCCGCCCCGTAACTGATAATGTCGGGTTCATCTCCGTGGTCCCCCGGGAATTTATACACATAAGGATTGCCCCACGGGTCGAGAGGGATTTCCTTGGGGAGATAAGGGCCGTTCCAGTTGCGAACTCCTGCTGGAGCGGTTCGCAACGCCGACAGGCCCATTTCATTCGTAGGGAAGGAACCCGTGTCCAGCTTGTAGGCCCCGAGCGCGGTCTGGAAAGCATTAATTTGCGCCCCTGCCGTCGCAGTCTTCGCTTTCCCAACATTTTTGAACAGCCGGGGGACCACCAGGCCTGCCAGCAATCCAAGAATGACGATGACCACGATCAGTTCGATCAGGGTGAAGCCCCTCGACTCCTTGAACCGGGCCAGGCGCACCTCTTTATTCTTACGTGATTGTTGCATCAGAATGGCACCTCGTTGATGCTGACAATAGCCAGCAAAGTGGAAACGACAATCGACCCGACGACGAGCCCCATGACCAGGATGATGGCCGGCTCGATCAGGGCGACAAGTCGTTTCGTAGCGGTTCGGACTTCCTTGTCGTAGATCTCAGAAATCTGCAGCAACATAGCATCTAGCTTACCCGTCTGTTCGCCCAGGCTTGTCAATTGCACCATCAAGGGCGGAAAGAGCCCAACTGCCTTCAAAGGAACAGAAAAGCCCTGCCCGCGTTTCACTCCCTGCACGATCTGATCAATTGCGTTGGCCAGGATACGATTGCTCAGAACGTTTCGAGTCAGGCGCAAAGCGGAAACAATAGGCACAGTCTGGTTCAAGAGGGTTCCCATAGTCTTGGCAAGCCGTCCTACTTCCAGTTTCAAAATAACCGGGCCAATAAGTGGCGCTTTTAACTTCCAGCGATCCCAAAGAAGCCGTCCGGAATCCGTTCGAATCCATTGGTTGACCAACCATGCGCTCGCCCCCAGGACCAGAACGGCCAACCAACCATAGTTGCGGAAAGCATCGGCGACCTGCATCAGCACCCAGGTGGGCAGGGGAAGCGACTTTCCGGATTCAGAAAAAACTTGCGCGAAGCGAGGCACTACATACCCCAACAACAGGGCAACTGCTGCGCCGCCGACGGTCACCAAGAGGGCCGGGTAGATCAATGCTGAAATAATGTAGTCCCTGAGTTCCGAAGAAAACTCTTCAAACTCCACCAAGCGATCCAGCACTGAAGGCAGCGTGCCACTGGCTTCTCCGGCCCGTACCATGGCCACATAGAGGGCGGGGAATAGTTCTCCGGCCGCCTCCAAACTAGCGGCCAGGGATTTCCCGCTTCGAAGCTCGGTGGAGACTATTTGGACAACGTCGCGTAATGATTCCTTCTCGGCCAAGTCCCTGCAAAGTGTCAAGCTACGATCCAGCGGAAGCCCGGCTCGCACCAGTGTGGAGAGCTGTCGTGCGAACTCGAGACGATCCCGGGAGGAAAGCCGGTTTTTCGAAAGGGCGCGAAGGGACCAGGGCCGGGCCTTATTCTTCAGAGTAACCTTGATGGGCAGTAATCCCATCCGCCGCAGCTCTGCCATCAGCTCCGGCTCGGCAGCGGCGGCCAACACGCCCTGAACGACCTGACTTCTGCCTTTGATCGCTTTGTAGGTGAATTCCGGCATACGTTTATCGCAACCTGACTCGATCGGCTAAACCTCTTGAGTAACGCGGAGTATTTCCTCCAGCGTCGTTACGCCGGATGTCGCTTTAAGCCAACCGTCTTCCTTCAAGGTTCGCATACCTCGTTGGCGGGCGGCGGAGCGGAGAGTGCTGGCATCGGCCCGGTTCACAACTTCGCGCCGCATTCCTTCGTCGAGCTCCATGAACTCAAAAATTCCCACCCGCCCCCAATAGCCCGTCTGGCCACAACGATTACAACCTTCGGCTCGCCACATGGGGATGGAGGCGCCGTCGATTTCATAACCCAACTTCTGAATTTCTCCCCGGTCAATATCGTATTGAGTTTTGCATTCCGGGCAGAGAAGACGCACCAGCCGCTGAGCTAAAACCGCGACCACGGAAGACGAAACCAGATAATGTTCAACGCCCATGTCCGTAAGCCGCGTCACGGCGCTAGGCGCGTCATTGGTGTGCAATGTACTGAAGACCAGGTGCCCTGTGAGCGCCGCGCGCATGGCGATCTCTGCGGTCTCCAGGTCGCGAATCTCGCCCACCATGATGATGTCAGGATCTTGCCGGACGATGTGCCGCAATCCCGTGGCAAAAGTGAGGCCAATTTGAGGGTTGATTTGAATCTGGTTTACACCGGTGAGCTGGTATTCTACTGGATCCTCAATAGTAATAATTTTTTTATCCCGGGTGTTCAGTTTGCGCAGAGAACCATAGAGAGTTGTGGATTTGCCGCTCCCGGTTGGCCCCGTAACCAGGAAGAGGCCGTGCGGCAGACTTAGATAGCGCTCCATCTTCTGGAGGAGACTCTCCGGGAATCCCAGGCTGGTTAATGAATAACGCTCGCTGGCGCTCCGGTCGAGGAGCCGCATGACCACACTCTCTCCGTGCAGGGTGGGAAGGGTGGAAACTCGCAGATCAATTTCCCGCCCGAAGACCCGAAATGGGATTCTCCCGTCCTGGGGCAGTCGCTGTTCGGCAATGTTAAGTTTTGACATCAATTTAATGCGCGAAGTGACGGCGGCGCAAAGATCGCGTGGAGGAGCCTGCACATCGTAAAGGACTCCATCGGTTCGATAGCGAACCCGCAACTCTTTTTCGAAGGGTTCAATGTGAATATCGCTCGCTCGTCGCTCTACCGCCCGGCCAATCAATTGATTGACCCAGCGGATCACCGGGGCTTCGGAAGCCAGATCGCGCAGCTGTTCAATGTCAGTTTCCCCACCGCCTAAACTCTCGCCGTCGGCATCGCCGAGGAGTGCCTCCCCGCCTGCTCCGGACTCTTCCAAACCAAATGAGAGTTCTAACGCCTTCCCGATCTCCGCTTCGCTGGCCAGCCGCACATCAATTTTCTTTCCTACCAACTCCTCCATGGCGCGCCGGTTGTCCGTGTCCAGGGGATCGGCCATGGCCACCAGCATGGTCCCGTTATCAACCCGGAATGGATAAATAAAGAATTGCTTTAGGAAATTAGAGGAGAGCTTTGAGGCTTGAAATGGAATTTCCTGAAGCTCCGCCGGATCAACGCGAGGGATGCCCAACTGCTCGGAGATCACCGTATAAAGGTCATGCTGGGAAAGAAAGCCAAGGTCGATTAGGACGCGGCCCAATCGTTCGCGCTGCTCGCGCTGCAAGGCCAATCCCCGTTGCAGGTCAGCCTCGGATAAGAGGCCGCGCTCCACGAGCATCTGGCCCAAGAGTTTTTGACTCCCCATGATTGAAATCCTTGGAGCAATAGCTTCAGAGGTCAGAAAACTTGACGTGGGTCAAGAACTGGTCGTACGAAAGCTTCCTGTCTGAATACTGGTCAATGTCGCTTCTTTTGACTTGAATGACCAGTTGGGTGGGGAGGTTTTCACCCTCAGGCTGAAAGTGGAACAGGTGAACGATGACCGCGACGGACTCCTCCGATGGGAAATCGTGCAGCGCACTGGCGTGGTCGGCCAGGAGCCGCGGCATGGTCCGCTTGATAATCGCAATCCTCTCCAGCTTTGCCTTTCGTGCTTTCTCAACTTCATCTTTGGTGGGCGGCTGCAGGTTAAACATGTTGGGCATCCGCACGGGATAAAGGTTTACTTCCAGGCTGAATATCACTCCATAATCCGAAAGGTACGACCCTTGTGCTTTCTCCAGCAGCCCGAAAGGAGGGGCGAATGTTTGGACTAGAGTTTCATTAATTACTGCCTCAAATACTTTCATTTCGCCTTTCAGCGGGTTGAGATTGGGGGCAGAGGTCTGCGCTCCAAGAGTTTGCGCCAGCACGAGCGACAGCGCGATCACAACCGGAGACAGCCGGACCAGCCTCAAAGTTCCGGATTGCATTTGAACTACCTCCTCAATCCACCGCCGGGCTGGCTGGTGGGCGGCAAGTAATTGCGCGCAATGTAGCCTACGAATTCATTCTGCTGCTGAGTTTCTTTCCAAACTGCACTCTGCGCCAGCTCCAAGCCCTGCATCTGGTGGGCAATCTGGCCAAGATTTTTCGTTTGCTCCTGGCGCAGGCTCTCTGCCAGCTTTTCATTCTGTTCCTTGAATTCCACCTTCTGTTCAGTCAGCTTGGCGGAGACCTCTTGCGCAACCATGGCTTCAATATCGGCGCGGCTCACAGCATTTTTTGCCACCTGTTCATGAAGGGAAGACGACGGGCCTCGACCCAGCAAACCGCCCAATAACAGTCCGGCGACGAAGATGGCAGCGAAAGCCCCGCCCCAAGCGGCTGCGGCCCAGGGAGTGGAGAAAAATTTCCAGGGGGCGCGCGCTGTCCTCTCGGGAAGCAAGACCAGGTGTGATGGCATTTCCAGGTCGGTAAAATGTTGGCTCATCACGCCATGCAATTCGCTGAATTCTTTCAGAGCCAGCGCACACTGCGTGCAGGTTTCGAGATGGAGTTCGAGCTCGCGCGCTTCATTCGATGGGAGCTCTTTCATCGCGTATTCCATCAATTTTTCTTTCCATTCAATGCATGCCATGGCTTTCACCTCTTCCCCCAAAACACAAGGAGGTCATTCGGACTTCATGATCTTGCGGAGCTGGTCGAGGCCAGCGTAGAAACGAGTTTTGATCGTGCTGACCGGGCAACTTTGTATTTCGGCGATTTCATCAAAATTAAATCCCTGATAGAACTTGAGCACTATTGCTTCATGCTGTTCCAATGGCAGTGCAGCGAGAGCTTTATCCACAAGCAGCTTCGATTCCGCACTCTCCCACTGCGAACCGTCCATAAATTGCGAGCTGCTTGGGACGTCGTGAGTATCAGTTTCAAAAGTTACGTCCGCTTTGCTTTTCTCCGTGCGCAAATGCGAGTAAGCCGTGTTGTGGGCAATCTGGAACAGCCACTGGCGGAAAACTTCGGGCCTTCGCAGCCGGCCGATGTTCGCATAGGCTGAAATGAAAACTTCTTGAGACAAATCGAAAGCGTCTTCGGGATGACCCGTCAAATACACAAGGTAGCTGTAAACCCGCCGCTCCCAGCGCCTAACCAGCACGTTGAAGGCTTCGACGCTTCCCGCTAATACATCGCGTACCAGAGAAGCATCGGGACGGTCAGAGATCGGTGTAGCCGCCAATTTCACCTCTAAAGACGCAGAAGGAAGAGAAAAAGTCTGGTTTGGGGTAATTTTTTTGCTTTAAACTTTCTGAATCACGGAAAGCGGGCGTTCCAACCCGAATGTCCCCGCCATGAACCTCAGCTAGATTGCAATCATTTATCTGATGGGCGATCGATGTCAAAGTCCTTCGCCCATGTTTACTCTACTCCATTCGGCGTTACTTGGCATCCGAACTTGGCTCCAGATAGTGTCCTGACGAATTGACGACTTCTTTTGTAGCGCCAGCGTCCCCACCGGCGTTCCCCTGGGTGCGTATCCGGGCACCGAATTTAATAGTCATCACTATGCCGATTCCTCAAACAATGCGCTGGAATCCCGAACTGAGTAGAATAGCTATATTCAGCTTTCCCGCCTCGACGGCTTTGGGGCGTGTGGTACTATGTTGATTCAATTGAAAATGTAGTAACCAAGCGGAGCAGGCAAATGGGTTTTCAGGATGGCGGAGGCGACCTGCCGTGGACGGGCGAGCGAGTTGTGCCTGGCAAAACCCCTGCTCTGTTGGTCTTGGAGCACATTGTCCGCTATCGGTTCGCGGCACGGTTGGTGGAGGGAGGCAGAGTGCTCGACGTCGCGTGCGGGACGGGCTATGGTTCTTCCATTCTGGCCGAGAAAGCGATGTCCGTCGTCGGCATTGATTATTCGTTTGAAACGATTCGATACGCGCGCAAGAACTATTCCTCCCCCAACCTGAACTTCTCAGTTGGGGATTGCCGTTCTTTGCCATTTCAGAATGAAAGCTTCGGTGTGGCGGTAATGTATGAGGCCATTGAGCACATTGCGGAACAGGAGCAATGCCTCGCTGAAATCCGCCGAATCCTCGACCCCAGGGGAATTCTGATACTTTCGACACCCAACACAGCGCGGCCCACCAAGGTAATCGAGGAAGATAACCCATTCCATTCCAAAGAGCTTACAGAACGGGAATTCACGGACCTGCTTGGGCGGCATTTCCCTCAAGTCCAATTGCTTAACCAACACGAGTTCAGCGCTTCAGCCATACAGATCACCAGCGGCCCCATTCCGGCACCCGCGGAACTGGTTGAAGATTCAGCGAATGCCGCTTGCGCCAAGTATTTCATTGCTGTTTGCAGCGCGCATCCGACCCAAGTCCCGGTCACTAGAACTCTGGGCGTTGGGGGAATCGAACATCAGATCGAAATCGTGAAGGATCTGCGGAAAACTCAAAAGGGTGTCGACGCCCTTCTGCATCAGCGGGAAGAAATTGAGCGTGAATTTGAAGCAATTCGGCGAGACCGCGATGAGGCCGCTCGTCAATATGCTATAAATCTGGCCGCGCATCAAAGTGAAATCGAAGCACTTCGGCAAGACCGAGAGGCGGCTGCACACCAATACGCTGAAAACCTGGCGGCATATGAGCATGATCGCCGAGCCAAGCAAGATGCGATTGAGGCGCTGCTGCGTCAGCGGAAGGAAAACGAAAAGGAATACGCAAAGAATCTCACCGCCCATGCTGAAGTCATCAGTAATCTCGAAAGGGATCTTCAAGCCAGCAGGTTGGAGGCGGAATGGCTCTATCGCTGGATGCCGACAAACAAGCTTGCTCGCAAACTTTTCTATGGGAGGGAACTTCGAAAACGACTGCTGCATGCTCTTGGGTTGAAGTCGCAAAGCCGGCGCTCTGGCTAACGGCAAGATAGGTTGATTCTAGGGTCTTCATCAGTTGGGTCCCGTCAAATTGAGCGGCTGACATTAATACCAGTGAGGCGGAGTAAAGTCGACTCGTGTTGCTTTAAAAGCGGCACGGCCACCCCACTGACCCATAAGCTCCGCCTGAAAGCCTGAAGTGTCAAGCATAGCCCGCAAACACTGGATATTAGGCGCCCACCAATTCGACAAATCATTGTTCAACTCATTGTTCGGATAGAATTGCATTATGGGTGAATCCTTCAACCAGGAGTGGATCGTATCAAGCGGGGTAATCTTGCCCTGGTGGACAAAATACTGGTCCAGCACATGGGTCTCCACAAGAGCGTACTCACGGCATACAGCATGGATTTTATCCAGTGCCAGCAGGGGGTTGCGCAAGTGGTATAACACGCCGAAGAAAAAAACTACGTCAAAAGTCCCGTGAATTTCCGGAGCAAGGTCGTAAACCGACCCCATAACATACTCCGCCTTGGAGCCCCTTAGTTCATGCGCCAAAGCAAAACCACGCTGACCGGCGGGGTGAAGATCCACTGCCAGTACCCGCTTCGCGCCCCTCTTTTCGGCTTCAAAGGTAAAAAATCCATCATTGGCGCCGATATCCAGTATGGTCTTTCCGCTCAAGTCCTTTGGAAAACCAATCAAGTCCAACAAGGGCGTCGGATCATAAAGACCAGGAGTAACGACGCCCGGAGCGACCTCTATCGAGTGATACCAATTGATGGAATTGACTCTTGCCTTTATCTCTTCGTCTTCCAAATTAGCTCCTCGCCCACAAGGGTTTCCAAAAAGGGAAAACATCTTGGTACCGGCCGATGATTCTGCCTGTCCGTAAGTTTGTTACCGCCGAGGCTTGAAATGGCAAACTGCTCCGTGTGGCCTTAGGGTTATCGTGAATCGAATCCACCCAGGACTTCGTGGAAAACTTTGGAACAGACCATGCAATTAGTGACTAAGCGTTCTTAAATGATTCTTCGCTGTCAAAAGTGACGCGGACCAATGTGGAGCCGGGGATTCCTGCTGGCTTGGTTGGACCAGTCCTGCCCTATCAGAGCTATCTTGAAACCGCATCAACGCCGGAGGTCCCCAGTTGAGGTCCCAGAGAGTTTGCGCAGTAGTCGCATCCACTTTCGTCTAAAAGGGCCGGCAGCGGTCGGGACCCTGGGAGGTTCAGGCCCGATGGCCGGTTCTGTAGCCATCGCGGGGGGTGCACCTGAAGCTTCTTGTTCCTGGGCAGGGTCTGTTGCCGGTTCCGGCGTTTCCTGACGCTCCCACCCATAGAATGGGCACTTCACACACACGGCGTACGGCTCATCGCTTAATAAGGATTCTCGCAATGATTGATAGCGAGGCCCGTGCCAAACCTCTTGAAAGGTTTGTGTTGAAAGGTTTCCATAGGATTCCCCGATCACGCAGCACGGTCTGACACTACCGTCATATTGCACAAACATCTTTTCCCATGGTTCTTTGCAGGTCTTTCGCAAGCCTTTGTACGTTGCAGGAGTGGCAGCAGAGATCGAATCATTGCCGGTGACTGGATTAGCCACACCTCCCATCGTATCCACGCTCACGACTTGGCGCCCCGGAATATTGGGAGGCAACATTAAGTTGATCCCGTACCTGCGAGCCTCGACTTCCGCCTTCGGCGCCCATTCGGCCATCAAAGGATCATTAACCAATGACTGCCCTTGAGTCATGTTGTACTCTGCTAGCTCCGCTACCTGAAAGTTCTCTACGCCCAGTTCACCCGCCATTTTTACGACGGAGGGCAGCTCGTGAATATTCTGCCGCATCGCCGCGAATTCGATCCCTAGATGAGGGCGATTTGTCTTCAGACGTTTCTTCGTCTCATTAATCAGGCGGATGTTGGCGACAATTTTCTCCAGGCTGGCCCTGCGGCGGATTTTGTCGAAAACCTCGGGGCTGGCGCCATCGATTGAGATTACAATGGCCTCAACGCCGAGGCCGACGAACTTTTCCACATTCCTCTGAGTAAGGATTGTCCCGTTGGTCTGAAATGTGGCATTGCATCCGACGCCCACCACACCCTCCACCATTTCCATGAAGTTGGGGTGAAGAAAGGTTTCCCCGTGGCCACTCAATTGGACCGTTGGTTTGAATTCCCGAATCATAGGCAGCAACTTGAGGAACACATCCATGGGCAGATCGCGAGCCTCATAGTTACCCAAATTATTCTCTTCGCTGACCATGCAATGAATACACCGCAAATTGCAGCGTCTAGTTGTTTCCAGAACCAAATACTTCAGGGATGCCAGCTCTGGATTGATGTTCATCGCTCACCTCTTGGACCTGTACCGGTTGGCCGTCATACACTGCTAAATGGGAACACCTATGTTGATTTGTTTGCCCAAGAGTACTATACCCCTGACCTCCTCGGGAAACAATGCTCCAGGCACATTCGCGGTCGTTTCGAAACATTAGAATTAGAGGAATTTCCGTATGGCGCTGGATACGAGATCATGGACTGGTGCGATTATGAATAGGGATTACCTCCCCCATGATTAGTCAGAAATGCCGGCAAGGTTAGGCGAGGAGAGACGCATTCGATCAGCGACCCGGCTGTAGAATAGGTTTGACCGCCTCTGGTTTCTCAGGAAATCGCGAGGATCGGGCAGTGGCGGTCTCCGGTATTCTTCTTCGACAGCCGCAAAGAAGTTCCTTACAAATTCGTCGAAACGACTCCGGGAAAAAACCTGACTCCGGGCGAATGCGGCGGCTTGTATTTCATGCATGCGGCCGGGGTTCATCATCAAATCGAGTGTCCAGCGGCCGAGGTCACGGAGGGAGTCGAAAAGAAAACCCGACTGACCATGTTCGACAATCTCACGTTGTCCACCGCCATTGAAAACAATGGGTGCGCATCGGTTCTGCATGGCTTCAACGATACTCATGCCGAAATGCTCGATTAGATGAGGATCGAACTCTCCCAAACCGCATGCATGCCAGAAGACTTTGGCACGGGCATACAAATTTTGCAGTTCCGGAAGCGATAGGTTCGAACACACTTCAACCGGGGCCGGGCTTTCCTTGGCCATTCGCTCTATCTCAGCCAGATACCGGTTTTGCGGCAAGCTTCCACCGGCCAGAACCAACCGCCAGCCTCGCAGGATGTCGGGATGCGAGCACCACAAAAGCTCAAAGGCCCGAATCAGCTCGTGCTGTTTCTTGCTGCCTCCAGGCTCAAAGCGCGCAACAGAAAGAATCAGATTCTCTTTCACTGCAGGTTCGGCTCCCATATCAACTGGTGGATAGAGGAGCCCATCAGGGTCAAGTCCCCACAGACTCCTGGCCCACTCGCCCGTATATCTTGAATTCACCAACAACGCGGTGTAATCGTCCACCGCGAAGTAGGAGCGCCGGAGCGTGTCCGGAAAGTGGCACAGAAAAACAGAAAAGGGCGACAGAGGGCGGACCATGTTCAGCATGTTGACATTGATGAAAATATCGGAGTGTCTCGACTCAAACGAAATAGCTTCGAACGGGTTTGGATCGTTGTCGGTCACTGCGTTAGAATCGATCCAAGCCCCAATCCGGTCAAAAAAGGGCAGCGATAACTGCCGCACTTCGCAGCCTGAGAGCGACAACCCATACCAGGCTTCGAGATCTTCAAGCCTGACGGGTTTGCAGGCCAACAGGGTGATATCAAACCGGTCTCGGACGGCGGCAGCCATTGTGCAACCATACTTTTGGCCGCCCCCGATCACATGCATCGCGTGATCGTAAAATGTTATGGACATTTTACGATGGCCCAGAATCACCTGCATTCTGGCGATGAGATGATCTACGGCAAGATTTCCGTAAAGACGAACCAAAATCGCAGATACTCTTTCCAGAACAGATTCCACAGTTTTCGTCGAATGGCTTGTCATCAATTTCCTGAGAATAATCGGGAGATCGTTGTATAGCGAGACCAATGCATTCTGGGTCACGAGCCGAGAATTCTCGATCGCTCCGGCAAGGCTATCGGGATGATGCTTGGCAACAAAAATGAGCCTTCCGCGATCGCAAAAGTAGTCGGCAAGCCGGCTGCCCTGACTCGAGCCATGAAATACATGCCGGGCCGTTGCCTTGGGGTTATAAAGAATCTCCCAGCCTTGTTGACGACTGCGCAGGGAAGTATCCACATCCTCGTAATACATTACGAAGTCTTCATCAATGGCGCCAAGATCTTTCAGGCAACCCCTGCGAAACAGAACTGCAGCCCAGCAGAGCCCTTCCCGCATTTTTTCGGATTCAAATTGTCCCCGGTCTTCTTCGTTGTAGCCTTCGTCGTCCCAATAGAAGTCGGGAAGAGGGCGATGGCCCACGCTATTGATTCGCCCGCTGGTGAAAAGGATTTTGCCGCCCGCGCATCCGGCTCTTGGGTTTCTCTCGAGAGTCTGTACAAGCTGGCCTAGCCATTTAGGATCAAAAAACACATCGTTATTAGCAAATGCGATGTAATCGCCTCTCGATTGGGAAATTCCCAAGTTCAGCGCCTTGGCAAAATTGTTTACGGGATTTCTGAGTAATCGCAGGCGGGGATGGTTTGCAAGCGCTTCCTGTTCCGACCCATCGTCAGACCCGTTGTCCACAAGCAGGATCTCCACCCGGTCTACTGGATAATCCAATTGTTCAATGGAGAGCAAGCAGGCATCCAGATGCTGCTTGCCATTGAAGTTCACAATCAGGATGGAACAATAGGGAGATTCCAAGGTTACTTTGCCTAATTCATTAGGTTAATGGCGCAGGGAGATACTCCCGGAGCACACAGCAGGCGTTATAAACCCGCACAAAAACCATAACATAAATTTACCTATGCCGAGAATGTTCAACTGTAGAGACCGAACGCCTGATAAAAACCGGCCCACGAAAATGAGGGAGGATGGTAATATTTCTTGTCATCATCCAGGTGAGGAGTTGTGATATGCAAGATGAAGCCGCAAGTGTTGCGGAGGTACTGCAAAGAATCCGGACGCGGCTGGCTCGACAAATTGAGACTGAGCGCAATCTGAATTCTGGAGATCAACATCCGGCTCCAAGCAGCCAGGCGAATATCGAACATCTCCGAGAGTTGCTCGGTGAGGTCCAAGCACTTCACGGCCAAGTCGGAGTCTTGAATCCCCGCCATCCCGGTATTTTCAATGATTTGATTCAGCAGTTTAAGAAAGCTTTACTCCGGATTTTGAGATGGTATTCCCGCCCAATTGTTCGTTATGAAGCTGTGAATATCCAATATCTGGGCGAAGTTATCCAAATTCTCGAACGACAGGAAGCCCAGTTGAAAAGCCTCGGAGGCAGACTCGGGTTGGCGGCAGATGACTTTGCCGACTTACGCTTGCGAACACTGGGCAAACTCAATGAGATCGGAATTAAAATGGAGCCAAGGGCCACCGATCAGCCCGAGTCAATGCAGACCCAGCTTGATATCTTGGAAAAGACGGCGCAGACGGTAGCAAACTTGCGTGAAACCGCTAGTGTGAAGTCCCCCGCCGCGAGGATGGAAGCAGACTGGGACAAGCGCGCCCGGGAAGATGCCCGGTACTATATCGATACAGGCCACTCTGAGACTGAGGAAGCATTCGAGAGGTCGGGCGAATGGGATCTAACTAATCACATTCTTCAAGGCATCGAGCTGAGTTCCCGCGCAACAGTATTGGAAATTGGCTGTGGGATCGGCCGTCTTCTGAAGCCATTAGCCCGGCGGGCCGGCCACGTAATCGGCGTTGATATTTCTAGCGAGATGGTGCGAAAGGCAAGAGCTCGGCTTGCTGAAATTCCGAACATTCAAATCCACAAAACGGATAACGACTTATCCATGGTTGAGTCGTCCTCGGTGGATTATTGTTTTTCCTTCGTGGTATTTCAGCATGTTCCTGACAAGCAATCAATATTCAACTATTTTGAGGAAACAAGCCGCATTTTGCGCGAAGGGGGAATATTCCGCTTTCAAACTAACCAGCGACCTGAAAAGTTTATGGAGTCCCACGTGGCCGGAACATGGGATGGAGTGGGATTGGAACATTTTGAAGTCGTGGCTCACTTAGAAGAGGCAGGATTCAAAATACTCGATACGTGGGGCGAAATGACCCATTACGCGTGGTACACGGCCGAGAAGGTAAAGAATGCAGGAACGGACGCGCCGGAGGGTTTGGTCCAATTCCGCGCGACAGTTGTTGACTCCGCGGCAGCCGAAAAGTTTTTAAAGCGCATAGGGGCGGAAATGAACAAACCCACGCTAGATGCTCTCCTCTCGCGCCGCGTGGCTTGGCGAGAGGCTTTGGATTTCTTAATCGAAAAATGGTCGCCCTTAAACAATGAAGAATTCATTCGAAATGTGCATAGCGCTTTACTTAACCGAGAGATCGGACGCGAGGCCATTCGCCCCAACTTGTCGATGATGGAAGATGGCAGACTTACGCGGAGCGTGTTCCTCGACTGCCTGGTCAGCTCCAAAGAATTTCGCGATGTCCTGGCCGGGATAAAGGGTTAGGACTCGCCAAATAATTCCCTTCGTCATCCGCAACTTATTTGGACGGGGCCGCGGTCGTTCCTGGACCGGCCAGCGCCTTCTGCACCGATGCAGGAAGCTTATCGCCGTTGGCCAGCATCAGGCTAACCTGCCACATTTCCTTGTCGGAAAGAGCGGCGGCAAAGCTGGGCATGCCCGTCAAGCGGATACCATTCTTGACTTTCCAGTATGTCATTCCCGGGGGATCGTCGGCCACATCATGATTCGGCTGAAAGAGCTGGGGAGGCTTCGGGTACATCCCCTTGGCCAGCGCCGGCTCGGCCTGCTGAGGGATCCCGTGGCATAGGGCGCAATTCATGCGGTAAACGTCAGCGCCGGCAAGAAAAGTCGCCTCATTCGCTTGCTCCGGGGAACTGGTGGGCATTTCCTTGGCGATCCTGGCTTTGAGCGCCGCTTTCGCAATTACCTTTTCAAGCGGCAGGGGAGGATCGGCAGTGGCGGCCGGCGCCATTCCGGAAACAAGATAACCCACCACTCCGGCCGGAACTAAAATGAGTCCCAATATTAATCCCAGGATGAATTTCTTCATAGGCGCACTCCTCTTCTCAAAAAATACTGGCTAAAAGCGCAGCCGCAATCGTGATCCCGCCGCCGCACCTTCTTGCAATTATACGGCGATTTTGTGACTTCGGACCACCAGAGTTGCGGGGGGTAGCGGGTCAGCTTGATTCTATTGTAGCGGCGGTCTCTGAGCGCCGTCTTTTGATTCATTTGTTTCCGCCGATCCCCGCCTCGGAGGGGTAAACTCCGGCCGCCGCTACAACAAACTAACCCATTACCCCAGGGGGAGTTCGGCGCGCGCTCAGTTGCGGCACAGTTCGCCTGGGGGAGAAAACATTTGACATATTCCATAATTCTAGTATCATCGAATTATGAAGCCGCGCCAAGATCCCAAGCAAGTCACTCGCTATGCGGAAATGTTTGCCGCTATGGGCGCAGAGCCGCGACTGCGCATCGTTCAACTTCTGCTGACGGCGCACCCGCAGGGTTTGGTGGTGGGCGATATTCAAGAGGACTTGGAAATTCCCGCCTCCACGCTCTCCCACCATCTCGAAAAACTGAAGAATGAAGGATTGGTTCGAGTTCGGCGCGAAGGCACTTTCCTTTGGTATATCGCCAACACGAGCGCGCTCCAGGAATTAATGGATTTCCTTTATGCGGAGTGCTGCACGCGCAGCAAGGCGATTGAACCGGACGAACTTGTTTCAATTACGGCAGCAACATCCAGAACTCTAGGGAGGAAAATAAATGAGCACCGAAAGCATTAAGGAAATGGTGAAAGAAAAATATGGTCAGGCCGCCTTGCGCGTGACGGAAGGCAAGGCGACGACGTGCTGTGGCACCCAGTCGCCCAGCGGAATGGGGCAAACCGACCCCATCACCCAGAATCTCTATGACGCGGCGCAGAAGTCGGAGCTGCCCAGCGAGGCCGTGCAGGCTTCGCTCGGTTGCGGCAATCCCACCGCCCTTGCGCAATTGAAGCCCGGGGAGACTGTGCTTGACCTGGGCTCGGGCGGCGGCATTGACGTTTTGCTCTCCGCCAAGCGCGTGGGGCCGTCGGGCAAAGCTTACGGCCTGGATATGACGGACGAAATGCTGGCGCTGGCCCGCGAGAATCAGCGCAAGGCGGGAGTGCAGAACGTCGAGTTTCTGAAGGGCGAGATTGAGAATGTTCCGCTGCCCGACAATTCGGTGGACGTGATCATCTCCAACTGCGTGATCAACCTCTCGGCGGATAAAGACCGCGTGATGCGCGAGGCTTTCCGCGTGCTGAAACCCGGCGGGCGTTTTACAGTCTCTGACGTGGTGGTGCGCGGCGAAATGCCGAAAGAAATTCAGCGGAAGATTGAACTTTGGGCGGGCTGCGTGGCCGGCGCACTGGAAGAGACGGACTACCGCGCCAAACTGGCCACCGCAGGCTTTGAAGCAATCGATATCGAGCCCACTCGAATCTATCGGACGGAGGATGCAAAGGAATTCCTTTGTGCCGAGGGGATCGACGTTACTTCCCTTGCGCCTTTGGTGGATGGGAAATTTATGAGCGCCTTCGTGCGGGCGAAAAAGCCGGCCGCGTCCTGCTGCGAGCCCACCTGCTGCGGACCGTCCGCGAATTAGCAAATGGAGTGGGCAGCCCCATGAAAGTTCTTATTCTCTGCACGGGCAATTCGGCGCGCAGCCAGATGGCGGAAGGCTTGCTGAGGCACGACACGGGCGATACCGTCCAAGCTTACAGCGCCGGCACCAAACCCACTCACGTCCGCCCCGAGGCCATTGCCGCCATGGGCGAAGTCGGGATTGATATTTCGCGTCAACGGTCGAAATCAGTCGATGAGTTTTCGGGACAGAAGTTTGATACGGTCATCACCGTGTGCGACAACGCAAAGGAAAGTTGTCCTGTCTTCCCGGCGGGAACGAAACGAATTCATTGGAGCATCGAGGACCCCGCCGCCGTGATGGGCTCGGAAGCCGAGAGACTTGCGGCCTTCAGGCGCATCCGCGATGAACTGAGAGCGCGCTTGCGGGATTTTGCCCGGAATGAGGCCGTCTAGTTTGCCAGTTTTTTGAAATCACTAAACTCGCTGTGTTGGCGCACGCGAATGGGTGTAAACAGTTTGCGCGCGTCAATGGCGAAAATAAGATTTTCCATCATCCAAACCTTGGACTCCACCCACCGCCTTTGCAGAAGTAGGTCGACCTGGCGTACCGAACCCAGGATGCCGTAAAACGAAGTCGGCTCGGTTAAGTGGAGATCGCATTTCACCAGGGAGTAATCCTGCTCGTCCACCCAAACCTTGCCTTGCATATGTGTGATGATCTTTTCACTGTTATTGCGCACCGGGAGGTCTCCCGCCCTGGGGATGACGGTGATGACATAGCTTGGGCGGCCGTTAAGATCCTCCTGCCCCACCACGTCAAACCTAAAGTGGCCCAAAAATTGTTTGTCCAACTTTAGGCTGTCCCTATCGTCTTTCGCCGGCCCGGCAGCCTTTTTGTGTTGTTCATCCAAAAACTTCTTTTCGCGTTCGGCTTGCTTCCGTTGCTCGTCGGCAACCAGCGGTTTTCCGTCCTTGGCAATCAGCCGCGGAAAGGAGTGGTTTTCCAGGAGTACGATCTGGAAAGTTTCGTCGCTGTGCTCCCTCACCGTGCCGTTCTTGTCCAATTCGTCGTGCAGCCGCCGTTCAATGTACCCATACTTATCGTCGAGGTTTTCCCGTTCCTCTTGGTGCGAACGCGCCACGAATTTCTCCACCAACTCGTCGGCCTTGGGCAGTGTCGGGCCAGACGCGGCAGGGAAAACGCAAACGCCGGCGGTGACAGTCCAAAGAAAGCCTGCGAATATTTGGACTTTGGGTTTCAGCCAGCCGAACTTGCGCATATGCCCCGAATGTTACCTGAATCGCCCCGCGGGCGTCGAGTCATGCGGATGGCAATCCCGGTAATTTGGAACCCAGGCGCCCACTCGAACGATGCCGGATTGAGATTACAACTCCGGCCGTTATCGATTTTCAGCGGCTTGCGACGAAAGCAAGGGCTTCGCCCATCAATAGCGCGGCTACCAACTCATAGGCAAGCTGAAGCAGCACGGTGCTGAATGGCCATGGCTGAATTGCGTAATAGATGAAGTAGCGGCTGACGGTGGCGATGAACCAAACCGCGATTCCGTAACCAAGGCCTTGCATCATCCACGCGCTGCCAGCGGAGGATCGCGGAAAAAGCCAGACGAATGCGACGGCAAAGAAGAAAAATCCGACCAGCAGGAAAGGCGCGTGCGCCTGGCCGTCGGCATCGCTTCTCATCAAACCGGCGCTCTGTCGGTACACGCCTTGCAACAGAATGGCGTGGATCAGGAAGTTTGTCGCCGCGGTCAAAATGAAAATCATGATGAAGGCGAGAATTGCTCTTTTCCAGGTCATCAGAGTGTCTCCTTGGTTGGAATTGCGATTAGCGTTCAACGTGCATATGTTTTTCGGAATCGGCCGCAGGTCTGCTGCTTACTCGTATGGGTCTTTCTTGCTCCAGTCGATCGGGCCGAATTTAAATCGATGGTAAAGGGCTTTCAGTGTGGCCGCATCTCCGCGTCGGAAGAATTCATAGGTCTTGTCCCAGTCCGGCCCGTTCTTCCAACCCACGATGGATTCCGTAACTTTTATTTTGTTTTGGCCGAGGTCTTTCAACGTCAGCACGGAAAAAAGACAATTGGCGTCGCGGAGTTCTTTGGGAAAGAAGTCGGTGAGGCCGATCTTGATGGAAAACATTTCCATCGGCAAATAATTCAAAACCGTATTGTGGATGGTTCCAGGGTCGCCCAGCTTCGACCCCACTTTGTAATTGGCGAACCAGTCGCCGCCAGTCCTTAGCTCCATGGTCAATACCGGCGCGGCAAAAGTGCGAAGCCCTTCCGACGTGGTAAGGGTTTGCCACACTTGCTCGAGTGTCGCATCCACCACGATCTCCTGCTGGAGAATCCGTTCGCCCCCGCGACTGGTGAATGAAGTTTCCCTAACCTCCTGAGCAGAAAGGGGTGCGCTTGAGAGCAGGAGCAAGGGGAGTGTCAAGCACAGAGACGAATGGTATGGATGTTTCATCTTCGGGCCACCTTCCTTTTACCAGGCCGAGCGGCCGGTCGATTCTTCGGCTTCGGGCCTTGAAGCCGATCGAAGTAATCTCGTAATTGGAGGACCGAAGCGTCAAAGGGCTCAAGGCTTTGGTGGGCGCGCGCTTGCATCACCGCGCCTTCCATCACCGTCAAAATAAAAACCGCCAGCGCGTGGATGTCCGCGTCCGGAGGGAGTCGATCCTTCGCGTCCTCCAAACATTTGCGCACCCATCCCCGCCATCCTTCAAAATTGGCCGCGATTTTTGCCCGGGCTTTTGGCATCGCATCGCCGACTTCGAGAGCCAGATTGCCGATAGGGCATCCCTGTGTGCACCCGCTCAGCAACAGGCCCTGGCGGTAGCCGTCCAGCAATCCAAAAATCCTTTCCAGAGGATCCTTGACGCGCTCGAACAGGGGCCTGATCAAGACGGGGAAAAGTAGTTCCGTGTATAAATCGAGAACGCCCAGCAGCAAGTCTTCCTTGGTGTGAAAAAAATAATAAACGCTTCCCAGGTTGGCCTGCGTCCGCTCGGCGACATCGGCCAAAGTGGTATTCTCATATCCCTGCTCCCAGAAGAGGAGACGCGCCCCCTCAAGAATCCTTGAGCGTTTGCCCTCACCGTACTGCATGGGTTGCGTTGGTGTTTCCAAGAGGGGTTCATCTTAGTTAGTTGACTAACTTAGTGTCAAGTGAATTTTCCCTGGGCGGAGTTGACGCATCCTCCACCTCAGCGCCCGAATTGGGCCGGGCAGAAGCCGAAGCCGCATGCGCGAAGGGCTTCTGCGGCGAACCGGCGCATGATAAAGTATCACCGGGTAATTTCCGTGAGACCTCGGCCTTACGGCCAAACAAGGAGCGTTGGAATGAAAAGGCTGACTTTGATTTTTGTGCTGCTCGCATTTTGTGTCCCCCCCTTGGCGGCGGAGACTCAACTGGAAAAGGCCACCAACGTGGTTAACGAGATCATGGGCACGCCCGACAACGGGATTCCCAGCGACTTGCTGAATCGAGCCGTGTGCGTCGGCATTGTTCCCTCGCAGCTCAAAGGCGCGTTCATTGTTGGCGGTTCATATGGGCGCGGCGTGTTGATTTGCCGCAAGGGCGGGAACGGGGAGTGGGGTGCGCCTTCCATGTTCACCCTGGGTGGGGCAAGCGTGGGATTCCAGATCGGCGGGAAGGCCACCGACGTCGTCTTTATCGTGATGAACCCGGACGGAGCGAAGAAGCTTGTGCAAGACAGCGTGAAGCTGGGCGGGGAGGCGTCAGTTGCGGCCGGTCCTGTGGGCCGGTCCGCGGAGGGCGCCACAGACGTCCAACTCCATGCCGAGATTCTAAGCTACTCGCGGACGCGCGGATTGTTCGCCGGTGTATCGCTGGACGGGGCCATGGTGAAGCAAGATAGAGACGACAACGCCCAACTTTACGGGCAGAGGATTAGCGCCAGGGATATCTTGATTAAAGGTGCAGTTCCGCCCCCGGCCGCCGCCGCTCCGCTGGACAAAGTACTGATGCGATATTCGCCCAAGGGCGGACAATCCTTCGGTTCAATGTAACAGGCCATCGCCCCCGGCCCAGAAAAAGGGCCCATAAGATACGTGGGATTCTTCCCCAGGGGTTGAAGGTTCATGTTTTGTTTTCTTGTGGATTATCGGGAGGCGTAGTGAACCAGATCCTCCCTCTGGATCTCCTCCGCTCCACCATCACTCATATCGCAACGCCACGATCGGATCCACGCCTGTCGCCTGCCGGGCAGGGAAGTAACTTGCCGCAAGAGCGACCGCGCCCAAGAGGAAAGAAACTGCGGCAAACGTGACGGGGTCAGTCGGGCCCACACCATAGAGGAAGGCCGCCATCAGACGTGTAAGAGCGAGCGCGGCTAAAATCCCGGCACTCATCCCGGCCAACGCCAGCGTCATCCCTTCACGCAAAACCAATTTCAGAATGTCGGGTGGCCGTGCGCCCAGCGCCACTCGAATTCCCATTTCGTGTGTCCGCAGGGCCACCGAATGCGCTACTACGCCATAGAGTCCCACCATGGCGAGGATGAGAGCGACCAGGCCAAACGCGCTGACCAGGGATGCAGCCATCCGCTGCTGCCAAAGGGAGAATGCCACTTGCTGCTCCATGGTTTTGATTCCGAAAACCGGCAAATTCTTGTCCAAGGCGCTGACTTGGCTCCGTAACAGAGTGGAGAAATATTCGGGGTCCGAGGACGTGCGCAGAATGAGGGTCGGTCTTCCGTCGTAATTCTCGAACAAGGGGACGTACATCAGCAGGGGTGTTTCCCCGGCCAATGATCGGTATTTACTGTCCGCTGCCACGCCTATTACTTCCATGGGAGGCCGCGGGGGACCCATGATGCTGGGCCACGAAATCCTTTTTCCAATTGCGTTCTCGCCCGGCCATAGACGCTCGGCAAGCCTTTGATTGACGATCACCACCCCGGGCGTGTAAGCCGTCTTACTCTGTTCGTCTTGTTTCCTCACCGGAAGGTTTCCGTCCTGGTCCTGAGGCTGGCCGCCTGCGCCCTCACGATCCTTGAAATCCCGGCCCTGGAAAAGTGGAATTCCCATGGTGCGAAAATAATTTGGCGCCACCGGATCGATATCCACGCGGAGACCCAGTTCAAACTCATGACCGCGGAGAACTTCCTGGGGCGGTTCCTCGCCGGGCCGGAAAATGGACACGCGGCCGCTCCAATCTTGCGGCGGAACGGTCATGGCCATGCTTGCCGAGAGAACTCCGGGCGACGCCTGGAGGCGTTCGAGGAGTTGCCGATAAAAAATCTTGCCCCGCGTTGGAGAGTAACCCTGGATGCTGAGGTCTATTCTGCCCAACAATATATTCCTGGCGTCAAAACCGGGACTCACGGTCAAAATCGCTCTCAAGCTTCGCAATGATAGGCCTGCTCCCATCAAGAGAACGAAGGTCACAGCCACTTGTCCCGCCGCCAATACTCGCTGCATCAAGGAATGGCGACGGCCGCTTCCGGCAGTGCCTTGTTTCAATGAGATCGTTAAATCCGATTTCGACGCCTGGAGGGCCGGAACCAAAGTGAAGACGGTTCCGGTCAAGACAGAGGCAAGCAAGGTGAAGACAAGCACTCGAACGTCCAGCGCTGGATGAAGGCTTCGAAGAACCGCCGAGGGCTGCATCAAACTGGCCGCCGCCTCCGAGACGTTGGGTGCCAAAAGGAGACCGAGGCCTCCACCCGCCAGAGCGAGCAGAATTCCTTCCGTCAACAACTGCCGCACAATCCGTGCACGCGTTGCTCCCAGCGCCAGGCGAACGGCAATTTCCCGCTGCCGGCCGGCGGCGCGAACCAGCAATAGTCCCGCCACGTTGGCGCAGGCGATCAGGAGCAATAACGCAACCCCGGCAAATAACAGTCCAAACATCTGGCTGAAGTTGGCGCGGTCATCTGGGTCGAGGCCGATCCCGTGAACTGCCGTCACTGTCCTCCCTTTGTTGGTTTGCGGGTAGGCCAGCTCGAGCTGCTTCGCGATGCCCTTCAATTCTGCTTCGGCTTTCGGGAGTGTAACGCCCGGCTTGAGGCGCCCGAATACTTCGAGCCATCCCCAGGAGCGCTCATCCAGAAAATGATGGCCCACCGTTCTGGGCATGGCCTCATTAAGCGCGTTCATCGGCACCCAGACGTCTACGGGCTCGCCTGCCACAGTCCCGGCAAATTGCGGCGGCGTGACACCAATCACGGTGAACGGAAAGCCGTTCAGATCCACCTGACTTCCCACCACGTTTCCTGCCCCGGCGAATTTCCGTTCCCACAGGCCGTAGCTCAATACGACCACCTCCAGCGCGCCCTGGGATGAATCATCTTCGGGGAGAATCAAGCGACCGCGTTGCGCTTTCACACCGAGAACTGAAAAGTAGTTTCCGCTTACAACATTACCGATCAATCGTTCGGGGGTGCCGCGGCTGATGCTGATGGGCGTGGCGCAAAACGCCGCCAGTCCGGAAAGTGTCTGGTTGCGGTCTCGATAATCGGTGTAGTCGGGATGTCCCAGGCCGGAGAATTCATCATTCGGCTGCATCCGGTAAACGGAAACAAGCTCTTCAGGATGTTCAATGGCCGGCATGGGCTGAAGTAATACGGCGTTAATCAGGCTAAAGATGGCGGTGTTCGCCCCAATACCCACGGCCAGGGCCAGGATGGCCACGGCCGTGAAGCGCGGGCTCTTCCACAAGTTGCGAAGCGCGTAACGGAAGTCTTGAGAAAGGGTTTCCATCCTGTTGCTCCGTGGCGCTTAGTTTTCCGTCTGACGCTTCTTGAACATTTCCGCCATGGTCTCGGTCTTCTCGCCGATGAAGTGAGTGGAAAGATTCCGTGCCAGCAACGAGTCAGTGTGGGCGCCGTCGAGCGCACGCTGCAAATGCTCCTGGTGCCTGGGATAGGACGAACCGCCGAGGGTGATGAGCGCCGCTGCGAATTCCATTTGGGCGTCTTCTCCGCGAAGTCGGATGGCCTTCTCAATAGTGGCGTAGCCGTCTTCATTGGCGGCCAATGCCGACATGTTTGATCCGTCTATGTTTCGGCCATTCGACATCCATTTTGTCTGCTTATAAGTCTCGACCAGGTAGCCGAAGTCGAATTGAGCGAGTGAATCCTCGGCCGTCTTCCCTGTGGAGGTGAGGGCGCGCGATTTCAATCGCATGTATAGTTGTTTGGCCACCAGTGGATCCGCCTGAGCGTAAAGTGTGGCGCGGCGCAGAGTTTCCATTCTCACCAGAACAGGCGTACCCACCGTTAGCAACGCAACTGTGTCATCCACGAGATGGCTGATATCGTAATTCTCCTTGCCGGAAAGATTCCAACTGGTGCTGCTCCAAGGCAAGGTTTTTGCTTGTCCAATTTCGAAGGCGTGGCAGATTAAAGGCGGACCGGCCAAGACTATTTGGGGCAGCGCGCACAGAACCGCCAACACTAGAATTCCAAGCTTGGTGTTATCTCTCAATTTCATTTATATAACCTCCCGATTTGAATTCGTCCTTACGCTTTGCAAGACGCGATTCAAACGCGAAGCGTTAACATTCGATTTGCCGTGACAGGTGGAATCTGTGCCTGGCGCGAGAGGGTTTATCCATTTCCGGTTGAATAATTAACCGGGGATAATGGGAGTTTGAAAATGCGAAAGAACCCGTCGACACATGTTCGCGTGTGGGAGTTCCGTGTGCAGCCCCGTTGCCGGAAAACATTTGAGCGAATTTACGGCCCAAAAGGGGACTGGGCGCAGCTCTTCAAGAATGGTAAAGGCTACCTTGGGACGGAACTTTTCCGTGATGCAGAGACGCCGGGAAGATATTTGACCGTCGATTATTGGAAATCAAAATCGAACTACGAAACCTTTCGCCGGGAGTTCGACCGCGAGTTCAGAATCCTCGACAAGAATTGCGAATCACTAACCACACGGGAAACTTCAGTCGGCTCGTTTTCCTCGGCATCGAGTGCTGGATTCAAAGAATGAGAAATTGAAAACTGCTTGAAACGGACCCCGGACCCCGGACTACGAACGCCGGCCTTCTGCCTACTTCTTCTTCGGGTGTCCAACCCCCATCAAATCCCACCACAGTCCAACCATGTAGTTGTCCCCGCGAACCATCGGTTCGCGCGAAACACCGGGGGGAGGAGGGATGAGCGCGGCCAAGCGGTCATAAATAAGGGCGCGTTCAGGCTCACTCATTCCGCGATACGTCCGCAGAAGGTTGAGCAAGGTAAACCCATCACGCTTGCGTGCTTCCGCCAAGATGGTGTGAAGGGCGGCGGCGCGGCTTTGCGGATCAAGGTTTTCGAAGTCCAACTTCTCCAGTGCCGTTTTTAGCGCGTCAGAAGCATCCTCGAAAAAAGGCGTACCCGGGCCGATGCCGGGTTTGGTGATAGCCGCCGCGCCGGAGGGAATCAGCGACTGCTGGCCGTGGGTCTCAAATTCCACCCAGCCGAAGGTGACGCGCAATAATCCCACGCCTTGATCGTCCACTTGCAACGTGTAAGCGCAGCCCAGGTCCACCGCCACCGCGGAAGGCGTGTCCACGAAGAACAGGCGGGGCGGAGCGGAGATGAGGGCATGGATGGTGCCGCGATCGAGGGCCAAACGGTTTTCAGTCATGCGTGCTTGCACCAGGCGGACGCGAGAGTTGGGCTCCACTTCAACTTCCCCAATCTTGCCCACAGTGATATTGGCTCGCGAGGAGGCGTCGGTTACGAGCATTTGTCCGATTGCGAGTCTCCCGCTTTCTGCAATGCGATTTTCGCCGATGAGCGGCGATCCCGCCAATCGTGAAACCTGCCACGAAGATATGGAAGGGTTGATCGGTTGGGGCCCACGGGGCCAGCGCAAGAACAACACCTCGGCCAGCACCAGTGCTGCCATGATTAAGGCTGGAGCAAGCCGGGGAAAAGTCAGCCACGCGCGCCATCCGGTTCGGTGAGGAGCGGCCGCGGTTTCGGGCCAAACTGGCGCAGGGTGAAGATCGGGGTTGTGGCGAAAGCGACCGAGTGCGGATTCAAGGCGCTGGATCTCCGGATCGGGCTCGCCTGACCCATCCCACAAATAGTCGTCTTTTGTCTTCTTCTCATCGTTCATGGTTTTTCACTTTGCCCGAGCTTGGCGCGCAACTGCTCCATACCGCGATGCAAGTTCACGCGCACCGAGCCGGGCGTCAGTCCGGTGCGCGCAGCAATCTCGGGCCCGGTTAATCCTTCCACCAAACGCAAGATCAGCGTCTCACTGTAGGCATCGGGCAGCGTCTGAATCATGGCCAGGATTGCATGTGGTTCCGCGTGCGGCGGTCCCGCTTCCGCAACGTCATCCTTCAACTCCACGTGCTCTCTCGACCGGCGATGGAAATCCGCGGCTCGGTTGCGCGCAATCGCCGCCAGCCATCCGGCGAAGGCCGCCGCCTCGCGCAACGAGCCAAGTTTGCGCATGGCGTGCAGAAAAACGTCGTGAACCAAATCGTCCACGTCCGCCGGGGGAACGCGCGTTAGCAGTATCCCGTGCACCACGCGCGCGTATTTGGCGTAGAGTTCCCCAAACGCGGCGCGGTTGCCATCGCGAGCCGCGATCACCAGCCGGGCATCCTCGGAGATTTCAATCACGGGCGGCGCTGCCACGGTGCGACTTTCACTGATAGGGCCGGCAAAGTCAACACCGGCTATGTCGGTTAAACCTTTCAATCTGGCTGCCTTCCATTCGGCCTCGAAGGTTTGCGCAATTGCCATATCGGCATCTCATCGTCTATTAAGACGTCGTTTTAGCTCCTGATGTTAACAATGATAGGTGGGAACGATTGACCTTGAACCGGTTGTGCCGATTGCGCATCCAATCTGGTGGTGCGCTATGGGCGCAGCTGAAATAGTAGAAGTTGGTCAAATCCAAAGAACATGCCCGGGAAGGACTGAAAATGCCGCTACTCCGCGAGGGAGACATTGTTGAAATCAAGAAACGGTTCGAGCAATTGGCGAATCCTGTCAAGCTCGTCCATTTTACCCAGGAGCTGAACCTGGATTATGGACGCGAGGCAAAGCAATTGCTGGAGGAGGTAGCTGCGACTTCGGACAAGATCTCGATTGAGGTTTTCAATTTCCTGATCGACAAGGAAAAGGTGGCGGAATATGGCGTGGATAAGGTTCCCGCCACCGTGGTTCGCAGCGGGAAGGATTACGGCATTCGCTTTTACGGCTTGCCCGCAGGCTACGAATTCTCAAATTTAATCGACGCCATCCTTAGTGTGTCGTCGGGGGATTCCGGCCTGGCGGATGAGACTAAAGAAAAGTTGAAAGCCATTACCCAGCCCTTGCACCTGGAAGTTTTTGTCACTCCTACCTGACCGCATTGTCCTCGGGCCGTGCGCCTGGCTCAGCAGTTCGCCATGGAAAATGAATTCATTAAAGCCGATTGCATCGAGTCAATTGAATTCCCCGACCTGGCGCAGAAGTATAGCGTTTACGCCGTGCCCCGGACGGTGATCAATGAGTCCGCCTTCATCGAAGGCTCTATGCCGGAAGAATTTTTCCTGGATAGTATTTTGAAAAACCTGGGGCCGGCGGCCGGGCCAGCTTAATACTTCAACACCGAATGAATATCATACCGGCTGATTCTTTCGCGGCCTTTGAGAAAATCCAGCTCAATCAAGAATCCGAGTCCGGCGACGCGGCCGCCGAGTGTCTCCACCAGGCCGGCGACTGCGGCGGCAGTCCCACCGGTGGCCAGCAGGTCGTCGATGATCAGAACGGCGTTGTCCTTACTAACGGCGTCGCGATGGATTTCCAGCGCGTCCTCGCCATATTCAAGCTTGTAGGTGGCGCGCGCGGTTTCCGCCGGAAGTTTTTTGGGCTTGCGGACGGGCACGAAGCCCGCATTCAGCCGATAGGCGACCATGGGCGCGAAGATGAATCCGCGCGCCTCGATGCCAATCACACTGTCGATTTTGCGGCCCACGTAATGGTTGGCCAGCGAGTCCACGGCGCGGTGCAGGCCAATGGGATCCTTGAGCAAGGTCGTGATGTCATAAAACAGAATCCCCGGCTTGGGATAATCAGGAACTTCCCTGATCAGCTTTTTTAAATCTTCCATGAGGCCTCCCGGCATGTCTTGGAAAATGGAAACTGGAAAATCGAAACTGGAAATTCGAAACTCCAAATTGGAAACTAGAAAACCACGCGCAATTGCCTGTCAACATTTTCGACGGCCGAATTTTCCAAAAGCAATCACACCATCGCCAATTACAAATCATCAATCGCAAATCACCAATCACAAATCACTCAATTTCTTCTCACCATCCGTCCTCAATCTTGAAGCGGCTGTGTTCTTTGCTCACCGGTTCTTCCGATTCTTCGATGCCGGTCACGCGCGCGCTGCGCGGACCCTCGGCCAAATGGCGCTTGAATTCTTCGAGTGTCCGCTCATCCCCAATAGCGTAGACTTCCACGCTTCCGCTGGAAAGATTCTTAACGAATCCCCGGATGCCAAGCTGGAGGGCGATGCGCTCGGCGAAAAAACGGAAACCAACGCCCTGAACCCTTCCCGATATCACGTACGTTCTGGCAACGTCCATCGATGTCGGCCCGGAGTGATCCACAGATTACACAGATTACGCAGAGAGAGAAAAGGAAAATCTGCTGAGGTGAAGTCTGGATCGCTCCGCCATCATTGCGTGTGGCGATCCTCCGGGTTTTACCCTTGCGTTAGTCTTTCTTTACATCTGTGTAATCTGCGGATTCTTTTGTAGAACTTCGGCAAGCCGTCCGGGATGGCTGGTGATAATGCCGTCAACCCCATCCAGAATTTTGCGCCGCATCAACACCGGCGGGTTAACGTCCCACACTATTACTCGAAGTCCGGCCAAATGGGCGCGCCGAATAAATCGTCGAGTGGCGAGCGCCCAATGGGGAAGCAGCACCGTTGCCCCAATGGACGTCGCGCTCCGGAAAGCGAGCAGCGGGCGGCTGAAATCGAGTCCAAGCGCAATGCGCGGATCCAACTCGCGGACTCGCGTCAGAGTGGGCAGGCTGAAAGAAATAATTGTGACCAGCGGGGCGGCGCCGGCGCGATTAATTTCCCCCAACACTTTTTCTTCGATGCCGGGATAGCCGAGCTTGCTTTGTTTGATTTCGATAAAGGCCAAACAATTACGCTTGCGGACCCATTTTAAAACTTCGGCCATCGTCGGAATTTTAAGACCCGCGAAACGATTGTTGGCCCGGGCAGGATAGCGGCGGTTAAACCACGAACCTGCATCAAGCCGCCTGAGGACCGCCACGGGCAAGGCAGACACGAGGCCGCCTCCGGAGGTCGTCCGTTCCAGGCGCGCGTCATGAATGACCACCGGGACCCCGTCGGAAGACAGGTGAACGTCCAACTCGATTCCATCCGCGCCCCGGCGCAATGCCAAATCGAATGACGCCAAAGTGTTTTCCGGCGCTTCTCCCGCCGCGCCGCGATGTCCGATATTCAATACGCGCATGGCGATAAGGAATTATGTATTAGAAATTATGAAAAGGGTTTTTCAATCCAGAGTTTTTGTATCTAATGCAATCACGAAAAGTTATGTTACATCTGGGACGATCCATCAGCACCCCCTCACCCGTCCGTCGGCTGACGGACACCCTCTCTCGCAGTGGGGCGAGGGCAATAATTCCTAGATTTATTTCTCGCCTCGCCCCCTTTGGAGGACATGGGGGCCGGGAGGTGAGGGGGGTTGTTACCATTGCCTATGCCTCCGTATGAGATCACGATTTTTCCGCCAACACGGGTTGACGGGTGAACGAATCAATCTCGGATTGGCGGCGTTCCATACTCCAGCCCAGCCGGTCGGCGCAAATCTCCGCCACCCTGGGTGCTGCCTCGCGCAGTTTACTTGCCGCCAGCCAGTTCAGACCTGATCGGCGCAGAAGGACATCTTCGACGTTCATGGCCATCTCGTGGCGAATGGCAAAGTCAACTTCCGCCGCAAGCAAAGAAGGCGTGCCCGGCAACAATTCGGCCAGTGACTTGTCGGTGGTCAAGGGCTCCAAGACTTTGTTCCACCGGCTTCCATAAGTTTTCACAATGCGCTCTGCAACCGGGTGGGGAATATCAAATTTTCGTACTGCGTCCCATGACGCATAATTAACAAATACATCAAAGACGCCGGTGTGGCCACCGGCCAGAGGAGTTTCTCGCGTGGGATGCGCAGCCTTGGACGTCCCTTTGGGCATGCCGGCCTGCGCCATAATCTCATCCACCAGTTTTTCGCCCAGCGCACGCGCCGTAGTGAGTTTGCCTCCGCAAACAGTAATGAAATTTGCCATCCCCGGATCGCGGTGAAACCGGTATTCCCGTGTATTTTCAGAAGGACTGCGGCCGGGCTGGACGGCGAGCGCGCGCAGTCCGGCAAAACTGCCCACAACGTCATTCATGGTCAGTGGAGTGTGAAGCACCCGGTTCAGCGCGCTCAGCAGGTATTCGACGTCCGCGAGGTCGGGACGAACCGTGGTTGGGTCACCCTCAAAATCCGTGTCCGTTGTGCCCATCAAGGCGTAGCCGTGCCAGGGGGCCATCACAAAAATTCGGCTACCGGGCAGGATGGCGGCAAACATGGCGAAGGGTCCGGAGACCGGAGGAATAATGATGTGGGTTCCCTTGGTCAGGCGCACGGTCTTCGACCCGTCAAAATGCGGGAGCAAAGCGCGAATTTGATCCACCCACGGACCGGTGGCGTTCACCCAGGCGCGGGCCGCGATTTCGTATCTGCGTCCGCTCAGCACGTCTTCCACTTCTGCCGTCAATACTTCGGATTCCACGCCGGCGCCCCCCGACGAAACAGAAAGCCCGCGAACCTCGGTGTAATTCAAAACCACGGCGCCGTGGTCTGCCGCATCAATAATGTTTTCCAAAGTCAGCCGGGCGTCATCCGTTTCTGAGTCGAAGTAAACCGCTCCGGCGCGCAAGCCCTCTGAACGCAATCCTGGAATCCGGCGCATGGCCTCGGCGGGCGAAAGCATGCGGTGACGGTCCTTCTTGCCCAGATTGCCCAGCAGGTCGTAGATGGAGAGTCCCAGCCGGATCTTGAGCGGCGAGTAAGGATCGCCTTCATAAATGGGAAGCAGAAAGGGCACGGGACGCGCCAGGTGGGGCGCCAATTTCAGCAGGAGCCGGCGCTCGGTCCGCGCTTCGTGCACCAGCTTGAATTCCAGTTGCTCGAGATAGCGGAGCCCGCCGTGGATGAGCTTGGATGACCGGCTGCTGGTGCCGCTGGCAAAATCGCGGGCTTCCACCAATACAACTTTCAGTCCGCGCAGCGCGGCGTCGCGGGCGGTAGCCGCCCCGTTGATCCCGCCGCCGATAATGGCGAGATCGAATTTGGTTTTGGAGAGCGAGTCAAAATTGCGTGTCATTTGAATGTGAATGTGACACTCATCAGGTTAGCATAATCATCCACTGGTTTTGGTGGCCGTGTGGCATCTTGATCCACCTGCTACGAATTGAGAAAGCGTCGGAACCAATCGACCTCATTGGCCAGTTGTCCCCTGGATGCGGTTTTCAATAGAATAAAAAACCACCGGCATGCCATGCCGGTCAACCGTGTTTCTCTCGTGGCGCATTCCCAGTTTTTCCATCACTCGAATCGAGGCGCGATTGGCCGGTTGCGCGATGGCCACGATACGTTCGAGCGCGATGGTATCGAACCCATACCTGAGCACCGCCATCGCGGCTTCCGTGGCCAGGCCCTTGCCCCAAAACGCCTTCGCAAGCCACCAGCCGATTTCGATCTCCAGACTTTCATCGAGATGTTGCAGCCCGCAAAAACCAATCAAGGCGCGAGTGGGTTTGTCAGTAAGTTTCCACAAGCAGAAGCCCAAACGATCAAAGTTTTCGATCTGCCCATTCACGAATTGCTCTGTGCGTTCCGCGGACCATGGATCGCCTTTGCCGATGTATTTCATGACGTCCGGGTCTGAGCTGACAGTGTAAAAAGCTTTCCAATCTTGCGGGTCCCAAGCGGTGATCAGCAGCCGATTGGTTTCGAGAGCCATCCCCAACCTTCGCACGGCCTGTCTTGGACGCATTATGTTATGGGGGTCATAATCAAAGCCACTGCATCGGCGCGAACGGCATCACCGTGTCCGACGGCGTCCACGCCTTCACCGCTTTTGGCTTTTACGCTGACCTGGCTGGGCTTGATGCCAAGCGCGGCGGCAACACGCTTGCGCATCAGGGGAATGTGCGGGGCGAGTTTTGGCCGCTCGAGCCCGATGGTCGCATCCACATTAATAATTGCGCAGCCCGACTTTTGCAACATGACTTTGACGTGGCCCAGGAAGCGCAGGCTGTTCGCGTTTCGCCACTTGGGACTTGAATCGGGGAAGTGTTGGCCAATGTCACCGAGCGCCGCCGCGCCAAGCAGCGCGTCGCAGATGGCGTGAGCAAGGGCATCGCCATCCGAATGCCCTGCGGGCCCCTTGGCGAACGGAATCGTGACTCCACCCAGAATCAGTTTGCGACCGGCCTCCATGCGATGAATGTCATTCCCAATGCCAGCGCGATAAAAAGGTTGAAGGTTAAAGGTTAGAGGATGAACGGCACGGATTTGTCCAACGCTTTTTTTAGCCTTCACACTTTACCCTTTACCCTTCGCCTTATCCTTCCACCTTATTCTGTTCCTGCTCCTGCGCTATGTAGAGCCGGGCGAGAGGGAGATCGGAGGGTTTGGTGATTTTGATATTCCGGTCGGACCCCATCAGCACTGTCACCTGAACTCCCATGCGTTCTGCCAGGCTGGCCTCATCGGTCCCATTGAAACCGTCCGCACCCGCGCGGGCAAACGCTTCCTTAATGATGTCTAGGCGAAAGGCCTGGGGCGTCTGCGCCAGCACAATGCGCTCGCGGGGAATGGTGCCGAGAATTTTTTGGCGTTCCACCTGCTTCACGGTATCGACGCTGGGTATGCCAAGTATGGCCGCGCCGTTCTTGCGCGCAGCTTCCACCACGCGTCCGATCATTTCGAGCTCGATAAAGGGCCTGACGGCGTCGTGAACCACCACCACTTCCGTGCCCGAAGGCGCTTCGGCCAGGGCACGCGCAACGGTTTCCTGCCGTGTCGGTCCTCCCGCCACCAGCCGGACCGGTTTGGAGAAATGTTCACGGTCAATGTCCGCAGTTACGCGGTCCATGTCTTCGGCGCGCAGGGCCAGAAAGATTTCATCAATGACGTCGGCGGCCACAAATTTGCGCAGAGTATGAACAAAAATCGGCACCCCTTCCAGGGAAAGAAACTGTTTGGGCGTGCCTCCGCCCATACGGATACCGACGCCCGCAGCCGGGATGATGGCTAGTACGCTCATGTGCCTGAAATGTTAGATGCCGATTCGCGGCGCGTCAATACCGCGTCGCGCGCCTGCGCCAGGAGCGAAGAGGGCGCGAGGGTGAGCCTTCCTGCTATTGATGGACAGCCTCCACGCGTTGACGGTCATCATACTTGCCAAAAATCATTTTGCCCGCTGTGGTTTGCAGAACGCTGGTTACCGCAACGTCGATGGTCTTGGAAATCATTTTCTTGGCGTTGTCCACCACCACCATGGTGCCATCATCCAGATAGGCCACGCCCTGGTTATATTCCTTGCCCTCTTTCAATATGAAGACGCGCATAATCTCGCCGGGTAGGACTACGGGCTTGAGGGCGTTGGCCAGATCGTTGATGTTTAACACGGGCAATCCCTGAAGTTGCGCTACTTTATTCAAATTGAAATCGTTGGTCACAATTTTCCCTTCGTAGAGCTTGGCCAACTCGATCAGCTTCATGTCCACTTCGCGCACGTTGGGAAAATCATCTTCCACGATCTGCACCGTGACCGTGGTCATTTTCTGGATGCGCTGAAGGATATCGAGGCCGCGGCGGCCGCGGTTGCGCTTCATCGCGTCGGAAGAGTCGGCCACCAGTTGCAGCTCGCGCAAGACAAACTGGGGGATGATGAGCGCTCCATCAATGAACCCGGTTTCGCAAACGTCGGCGATCCGGCCGTCAATGATCACGCTGGTGTCCATGATCTTGAAACTTTTCTTGGATTGGCGCTCGCCGCTGAAAATGCCTCCCAAGGCCGCCAGGTTCAGCAACTCTCCCTTGTTGGCTCCCAAAATCAAACCCACATAACCGAGGAGCATCAGCAGCGCGACTTGAATAAAGGACAGGGATTTTTCTTCGATCAGGGTAAGGTTCAGCAAGTGGCTGACCATCAGTGCGGCGAGGATGCCCAGGATCGAACCGACCCCGGCGCCAATCAATTTCTTAAGGCTGGCGCGTTCCAGCCTAGCTTCCAAAATAACCACCAGAATCCCGAGGACCGCTCCGAGCGCCGTTGACGGCAATGATTCCAGTTGAAATGGCCGCAGATGATATGAAGCCGCAGCAAGGCCGAGGATGAAGAGCATCCTGACGGCAAACAACTCCCAGTTCCAAGACATAGACTGCTACCTCCTCTCCGAGGTCTGCCCATTCCTGGTGCATATTGAAAATAAACTCTCTGCGGGCAAACACACTTGCAGTAATTCTAACACTACTCCCTTTGAATTTAAACAAATGTAGGGACGAGGTAGTGGGTTGGTTTGATTTTCTTGCAGCCGCGGTCTCTGACCGCCATCTTTTGATTCAATAGGTTCCGGCGGTCCCGCCCCAGCGGGGTAAACTCCGATCGCCGCTACAACAAACTGAACCACTACCACGGATGAAAGGAACGTGGGGCCTAAATCAAGCCCACAGGCACTATTGTTTCTGAAAAGGTGAAAAGGGAAGCCAGGGTTGCGAAATGATTCGGCCTTGCACGACCCAGCCGGAATAATTAATGGCTTTGCCGCGATTTGATATTGATGGGCGTTCCCGGAAAGCCCCACCTGTCCCGAATTCGGTTCTCGAGAAAACGTTCAAAAGAAAAATGCAGCTTGGTGGCGCGATTGGTGAAGACAATAAACGTGGGCGGCGCAACCGCTCCCTGGGTCATATAGTAGATGCGCATGGGCCGGTTCGCGGGGCTGGTGCTGCGCTCGAAATCAACTTCCCTGAGGAAGCGATTCATTTCCGAGGTGGACACGCGGTAAAAACGCGCGGTCGCCACCTGGATGATGATCTCCATCAGTTTCCCCAGCCGTGTTCCCTTTTGTGCGGATATAAAAATGATGGACGCATAACTCAAGTATTTCATGCGACGCCGGATGGTTTCCGTAAACTCCTCCATTGAAGTCGGAGTCTTCGGGATGGCATCCCACTTGTTCACCACAATCACCACGGAGCGGCCGCTTTCGTGGGCGTAGCCGCCAATGTGGGCGTCCATGGCGGTCACGCCTTCCACCGCATCAATCATCAACAGGGCAACGTCGGCGCGTTCCAGATGTTTGCGCGCCTGCATCACGCTCAGTTTTTCCGCGTGCAGGTCCGTCTTGCCCTTGCGGCGGATTCCCGCCGTGTCAATCAGGCGGAAGCGTTGGCCGTTGAGTTCGAATTCCGCGTCCACGGCGTCGCGCGTGGTCCCGGCAATGGGAGTCACAATGGAGCGCTCCTCGTTCATCAGCCGGTTGAGCAATGTGGATTTGCCCACATTCGGCCGCCCGATGATGGCGACGTTTACCACTCTGCCTTCAAGAGGGTTGGCGTTTTCAGTGGCCGGGTCTCTGTTTTTCTTTACTTCCTCAACTTCGGACGAATCATCGACGGGAAAGTCTTTCGTCACATGGTCCAGAAGAATGTCGACTCCCAATGCGTGTTCGGCGGAAATCGGGAATATATCCCGCAGGCCAAGCCGACGGAATTCTTCCACCAGCGCTTCGTGCTGGGGCATATCCACTTTATTAACAGCGAGGGAAACGGGTTTCCCAGTGCGGCGCAACATTTGCGCCAACTCTTCGTCCAGAGGAAGAATTCCGGCACGGCCATCGACCACCAGAATTAATTGTGCGGCTTCCTTGATGGCCACGCCGGCCTGGCGGAATATTTCTCCCACAATCAAATCGTGTCCGGCGGGGACCATCCCTCCGGTGTCAATCACTTCAAACTTCTTGCCCATCCAGTCGGCGGGCGCGTAAAGGCGGTCACGCGTCATGCCCGGCTCATCCCCAACCAGGGCGCGGCGTTGATGGATGAGACGGTTGAATAGCGTGGACTTGCCCACATTCGGGCGGCCGAGAATTGCGACGCGAGGAAGCTTAGCCATGATGGTTGCGAGGTTTCAATCCGATGATCGGAAGCCGGAGCGACGACCCTCTCCTTCTATGCTATGCTTTTTAAGGAGAAACCGAAAGACAAGAAGTGCGGCCCAGGCAATCTCTCATGGATCTCCTGCGCCTTTGTGCTTGCCGACTACCTGCAGCCAAGGTGGCGCAACCGGGACCCTGAGTCTTGATTGCATTTTTTTGTCTGCCTTCACTCACATGGCAACAGCCACCCACAAATCGACCGAGAAAACGCCGCTGGAAAAGATCTTCGGCCCACGCGGCTGGTTGGCGAAGAACCATCCCCAATACGAGTATCGCGCTTCGCAACTCGAAATGGCGGAAGAAGTCGAATCGGCGCTCGAAAATCGCCGGCACCTGATTGCGGAGGCGGGCACAGGCACGGGGAAGACGCTGGCCTACCTTGTCCCTGTCATTCGCAGCGGGCGGCGGGTGGTGATTTCCACCGGAACGAAGAATCTTCAGGAGCAGATATTTTTCAAGGACATTCCCTTTCTCAAAGGACTTTTTCCCGAGCTTCGGGTCACCTTGATGAAAGGCCGCCAGAACTATCTGTGCCGGCAGAAATTGTACGACATTGAGAACCAGCCGGCGCTCACTGGTCTCGAAGAGATCGAGCTTTATACCGAGTTGCGCGAATGGGAAAAGCGGACTGAGACGGGAGACCGCGCGGAGCTCGAAAAACTTCCCGACACGAGCCAGTTCTGGCCCCAGGTGGACGCGCGGCGCGAGACCTGCACGGGGCAGAAATGCGGGCAGTTCGAAAAATGCTTCATCACCTGGATGCACCAGCGCGCCGCGGAATCCGACGTGATCATTGTGAATCATCATTTGTTTTTTGCCGACTTGGCGCTGAAGCAGATGGAGTTTGCCAGCATCCTGCCTGACTACACTGCGCTGGTTTTTGATGAAGCGCACGACATGGAAGACGTGGCCACGCTTTATTTTGGCATTCAAATTTCAAATTACCGCGTGGAGGAGCTGGCGCGGGATGCGGAAATAATCCTGCGGATGAAAGCCCTCGAAGGCGCGGAAATATTGAAGGCGGTCGGGGCGCTGCGCAATCGCTCCAATCATTTCTTCGAGCTCTTCCCCTCCGGCGAGGGTCGTTCGAGTTTTGACAATCGCGAAGAGTTTTTGGAAGTCAACCGGGGAGCGTATGGCATGCTCTCGAACGCTTTCGTTCAGCTTGAAACCGAGCTGAGCCGGGTGAAAGACCGCCCGGAGGAGATCAACAAGCTGGCGGCCCGGTCGGCGGAATTGCGCAAGGCTTTCCAATTTATCCTGGAGAGCCGCGAGCGCAACTTTGTTTTCTGGTGGGAACGGCGTGGACGCGGTGTCTTTCTGGAAGCCTCACCGATTGATGTCTCCACGCTTCTTCGCGAGAGAGTTTTCGAGCGCGTCGAGTCTGTGATTCTCACCTCCGCTACGCTTGCCGTGGGCGGGAAATTCGATTTCCTCAAGGGCCGGCTGGGAGTTCAAAACGCCAAGGAAAAAATACATAACTCACATTTTGATTACGCGCGTCAGGCGTTGCTCTACACGCCCCTCCACCTCCCTGATCCTCGCCAGCCGGAATTTCAGCGCATGGCGGCGGAGGAAGTCATTCACATCTTGAAAGCAAGTCGCGGGCGGGCTTTCGTCCTTTTTACTTCCCACCAGCAGATGCGCCAGGTCTATGAGCGAGTCCGAGGTCATTTGCGATTTCCGTTACTCTTGCAGGGTGACGCTCCGCGCACCGCTTTGCTTGACCGCTTTCGATCGACGCCTCACGCCGTGCTGTTTGCCACCAGTTCTTTCTGGCAGGGCGTGGACGTGCAGGGCCAGCAACTGAGTGTGGTGATCATCGACCGCCTTCCCTTTGCCGTTCCCACCGATCCCGTGGTGGCGGCCCGCGTGCGACTGATCAACGAGGACGGCGGAAACGCATTCGCGGATTACCAGGTCCCCCAAGCCGTGATCTCGCTAAAGCAGGGCTTTGGACGGTTGATTCGCAGCCAGAAAGACCGCGGCGTGCTCACCATTCTGGACAATCGAATGATTCGCAAACAGTACGGCAAAGTTTTTCTTGAAAGCCTTCCGCCCTATGGCCGGACGAATCGGCTGGATGAAGTGAGAGAATTCATGCGAGAATGTTAAGGAAGAAAAGACGTCCTTGGTCTTTTGTCATTGGTCCTTTGCCGGCTCTAAAGGCTAATCTTCAATTCAAATGACAGAGGACATAGGACAAAGGACAGTACGTTAATGTTTGAAATTTCAGCTGAGTACACATTTGCTGCCGGGCACGCGTTGCGCGGTTATAAGGGCAAGTGTGAAAACGTTCACGGGCACAATTACAAGGTGCAAGTGACTGTGGCGGGCGAGCGCTTGAATTCGATTGGCCTGTTGATGGACTTTGTGGATTTGCGCGCTGCCATCAAGGGCCTGGTGGACCGATTGGACCATCGCTTTCTGAATGACCTTCCCCCCTTTGACGAGCTAAACCCTTCGGCGGAAAACCTGGCCAAATATTTTTATGATGGGCTTGAACCGCAGGTTCGCGAGCAGGGAAATCGAGTAAGAGCCGTAAAGGTCTGGGAAACGGATACCACGTCCGCGACTTTCAGTGCCTCCTGAAAAGGACTGCTTGTTTCTAATTCAAGACCCTGCGGGGAATTTCCCCTTAACCATTTCCCGACGCAAGAGATTCAATAAACCTAACTTCCGATTGCAATTACAATCCCCCGCAGGGTCCTCTTCGTAATGCCGGCGCAGGCAAAAACCTTTACCAAGTCCAAAAGGCGACGGCGGGGTGAACTCCGGCGTGATGTTGCTGGGCGCAAACGCCTTCCTTGCAGTAATACACATCTTCGCACCATCGGCAGTGCGCCAGGCGATCCTTGTCTCGAACGGTTCCGCAAATCGAGCACGCCTCGCAAAGGTCCGCCACCACGTGGCATGAAACTTTGCGCCAGCTTTCCATCACGTCCCGTTCTTCTCGAATTTTTTCCAGATCGTCCTTACTCATCATGGGTCACCCCCAAGCTGATCACACATATTCGATGCAAACTTATGACCAATCGAGTGGGGTCACTTAAATAACTATTTTGTCGAGCTAACTCCTTTGTTTTCAATCTGGCCTTGTTGTTTTAATTACCGCGATTTCGCACTTGAGTGAAAACTCATTCCCTTGTGAGCCGATCTTAGACAAGCTTTGTCTCTTTTGGATACAGGACACGGTAAAGTTTACGGGACACTTGAAGCGGCGAGGATGGTGGTAGAATCCTGCGCGCGCGAAGGCGCGGCTGGGAAATACGACCCGCGTTCATGTTTGTAGCGAGCTGCGGTCGCCAGAAATGCATATGATTAGCTCATTAAACAGTTCGCAGATTTCGGCCTTCCGATTGAGGCGCCACCACTTTAGCGACCGGAAAAAGCCGGTGGTCGCTGAGGTGTGTCGCGACGTTTGCGGAATCCAGGCGCAGGTGATGTCGGCAGCGCAGATGTCCTTGTGGGCGAGGATGCACCACCTTAAACGGGCCGATATCGACGCGGCACTCTACCGCGACCGCACGCTGGTAAAGACCAACTGCATGCGCGCCACGCTCCACTTTCTGGAAGCGGCCGATTACCCGTTTTACATTGCTGCCCTACAGAAAAGCCGTCTGCGCCAAGCCGCAAGCGTGATGGCCCGCTACGGCATTTCGCAAAAGGAAGCTGCCGCGGGGAGTCTGGTGGCGCTGGAGGCGCTTGCCGCCGGACCCATGACGCGGCGCGACATAAAGGCGCAAGTGCTGAGGCGAATCAAGGTAAGCCGGAAAGGGCGGTTTTGGTTTCTGAATAGCTGGTGGGGCGCAATTCACCAGTCGATTGTGGAGGGCCTGGTTTGCTACGGCCATGAGCGCGGGCGGGAAATCGCTTTGGTCCGGGTCGATCAGTGGTTGCCGAAATTTGATCGAGTTCCGGAGGCGGAAGCGCAGGGATTCATTTTGCGCCGGTACCTTGGCGCTTACGGTCCAGCCACGCTGCGTGATTTTGCCAAATGGGCTGGCATTTCCGCCGCTGAAGCCAAAGAGGCGGGCGAGAGGCTAAAGGATGAAATGATGGAAGTAAACGCGGAGGGGAAAACAGCTCTTATCCTTGAGTGTGATTATGACCAACTACGAAAGAGCAAGATGGAAGGTCACCACGTTCGCCTGCTGCCCAACTTTGACGTCTTCCTGCTGGCCCATTCAGAAAAAGATCACCTGGTTTCTTCCCAATTCTACAAACGGGTGTACCGCAACCAGGGATGGATTTCCGCGGTGGTATTGCACAACGGCAGGGTGATCGGCTTTTGGTCCATCGAGCGCAAAGGTAAGAGGAGCACATTGCAGATTGAACCTTTTGAAAATTTCGCGCGGACAATTCGCGCTGAAATTGAAGAAGAAGCGGCCAGCTTGGAGCTGTTCCTGGATACATCATTGGAATTGCAATACAAGTCGTGAGCTGCAATTCGACCAGTAAGTTCTAGCCTTAGCCTGCTCAGGAGATTCTAAGAGGGAGCACACACCGATCATGAGCGAAATCGAAAAGGAAAAAGACTTCTTCAGCCTGCGCGGTCAGGTTGCCGTGGTGACGGGCGGCGGCCAGGAAATCGGAGAGGGAATCGCGCGCCGGCTTCATTCGGCAGGCGCCCGAGTGGCGATCCTGGATTTGAGCGAAGCCAACGCCCGCCAAGCGGCTCAAGCGATTGATGGAGTCGGGCTCAAATGCGATGTCTCAAGCGCCTCCGACGTGGAAGCTGCCATCCGGGAAGTGCGGCGGAAGCTTGGGGCCATCGACATTGTGGTGAACAACGCGGGGATTGCCGGCAAGGCGGCGACGCTCCTGGATTTGGATGAAAGCGACCTCGACAAAGTTTACGCCGTAAACCTGAAGGGCGTGTTCTTGATGTGCCGCGCGGTCATCAAGGAAATGCTCGACCGCCGCTACGGCCGCATTGTGAATGTTGCCTCTATTGCCGGGAAAGAGGGCAACCCCACGCTCATCCCCTACTCAAGCTCCAAAGCGGGAGTGATCGCCCTCACCAAAGCCCTGGCCAAAGAAGTGGCGGGGAAAGGTGACATTACCGTCAACAGTATTTCTCCGGCGGTGGTGCGCACTAAAATCCTGGAGACGATTCCGCAGGCGACCGTCGACTACATGGTCAGCCGGATTCCCATGGGGAGGACGGGGAAGATTGAAGAAGTGGCCGCGCTCGTTCATTTTCTGGTTTCACGTGATGCGTCTTTCACCACAGGACAGTGCTACGACATTTCCGGCGGCCGCGCGACGTATTAAGACAATATGTTTAATATGAAATCTGGAACATTTATTTTCCCGGAGGCGGGGCGCTTTCCGAAGCCTGCCACGCCACCACCTGCCATCGCCCCTCGCGCCGGACGTAGACCTTTATGAAACGCCAATCATCGCTCATATCTTTACCATTGACGTTTCGGGTCCTTAGCAATCGCCCGGTCACTATCGCCGCGTCCCCATACACACGGGTGCGAAGGTCTGAGGTTTCATAACGCAGAAATTTCATGCGCCCGGACCGTGAAAAGGCCACGGCGTCCGTCCTGGTCATCACAGGCATTTTGGGGACGGTCACGATCAACTCCTCGGCCCACAGGCGGTCCAGCGCATCCGCATCGCCTTGCAGGTGCGCGTTGTTCCAAACCGCCTCCAAACGCGTAAACTCGGCCTCATCGGATGATTCCGCCGCCTTCGTCGCAGGGATTTGGATTATTCCGGTGGCAACAATCCAGATTCCGATGCAACACCTCAGATAAATGGACATGCTCCCTCCTTTAAGTGTAGAACGACCATGCTATACCGGCCACCACTGTTCAAGCAATTGCGCATTGCCACTTCAAGCGGGCAGCCAGGTCTGAATATAGGTTGCCCTTGACCTGCGGCCGGCACATATGTTGCGCTCTGGGCCATGAATGTGAAATATCTGAATGTGAATACGTTTGTATAGTATATTCATTAAGGTTAACTAATAGCCTTCCTTCCAGCCTCTGAAGCCACATACATGTTAAAATGCAGCACGAATGTGCCGCCCGCGGCCCATGAGGTGAAGCGATGCGAATCGCAAGCTTGACGCTGGCGACACTGTTGCTTTCCGGAATTTCACTCAGGGGACAAGAAGGCAAACCCCTGGGAGATGTTGCTCGCGGCCAAAAATCCAATCCCTCGAAGCCCGCCAAGGTGTTCACCAACGATGATGTTAGTACAAGCGATTCGGCCGATTCAGGGGGCTTGGGCGAGCCGGTAAGCGCCACCGACGATCCGCTTGTGGTGGTGAACAATGCGCGCGATGCGTTGCTTCGCGATCGCGCTCACGTCTGCCGTCGCGAGGCCGCCGGCAACAGCGGGCCCCGCCCCGGTTGGACCGACAAGAGGTTGATGGAGGTGGCCGGGCCGGATCGTTTCCACATCGTCTCGGACCAAACGAATCAGAATGTGGGCCACAGCGAATGGATCATCATTGGCAAGGATGGTTATCGCAGAACGGGAACCGCGGGCTGGGAAAAAATCCCGCCAGCGGAAATGGCAATGGCTGGGATGATTCAAAATGCCCTGGTCCCGGAAGAGCTGAAATTCGGATTCAAGAAGGGTGATCTGAAATTGATCCGGCAGGAAGCTGTTAACGGCACTCCGGCGTTCCTCTATCAATATTCAGCTCATGTGGGTGACATGGATAGGACCACCAGCTTCTGGGTGGGAATCAAGGACAATCTTCCTCTCAAAGTCGCAATGAACACCGTCACGCGCTCAACGGTCACTGCGCCCATCACCTGGACTGAGACTACCTCCTGCAGCTTCGGGCAGCCTGTTACCATCGAGCCGCCCTTCTAAGGGGGTAGCCATCACCACACGTTTTTGCGTCGCGGGTGGGGGGCGACATAATGTGGCCCACGGAGTGAGCCGTGGGAAAACGAACAATCAGCATCCTGATTGAGCCCCGGCGGGGCGAGCGGGTAGTCTCGCTCAGCGTTTATCTGAGCGCGGGCTTTTGTTCGAGGACACAACCCACGGTCCCGCAGGCGCGAGACCGGGGCTACGACTGTGGCGGCGTAAAGCCGCCATTACGATTCCATCACTTCTTGTTTTTATCGAACGTAACGCGCAGGCCGGTGGTGAGCAAGACGTCATTTGACTTTTTCCCCGGCACGGGATTGGTGAGGTAACGATCACTCAGGCTCACCTGCCAGGAGAGCCACTTGCTGAGTTGGGTGACGATTCCGGAATCAAAGTTGAGGCGATAATCTCCGATACTGGAGAGGTTGGGATAGAAGCTCAGTTTTTCCCGCAGCGTCGTGCTGCGGGTGACTTTGCGGTTGAGCTCTTCTCCCACCAGGGCTTCCCCAGAGGTTCGGTTCAAACCGGTGGAGAAGAATTCCTTGTTCAGTGATCCGCCGCCAAACAAATCAAGAAGGGTCGTTTTCGTTTTGATGGCGTGCAGGCCGAAACCGCCTCCAAAAACCGCGCGGAGATCGAGGTCCTGGAACTGGTCGTGTTCCTGATCGGTGAAGCCGAAGGCAAAAAGCTTCTCGCTCACGTTGAGTTCATATCTGATGCCCCCGCGAACGGCGTTGGCCGTGGTCATGGACTTGCCGTTGGTTGCTTGGCTGGCGTAGAGCGAAGTGATGTACACGCTGATTTTATCCCGCGGCGTCGTTCGTGCCGCGTTAAATCCAAGATTAAAAGTGGTGGTTTCGGAGTTCCCCCGCGCCGCTGCCAGTCCCGTGTCAACAAAGCCGGTCCAGAGGTCCAACAAACTGGGATTGCGGAGGCGCTCGATTCCTTCCTGATAGGCGGTCTCCTCTTCTTTGGACCGAACGATCTGGATGGCGTCTTTGCTGGTCGTGATCTTTCCGGCGTCGGTGGTCTCAACTTCCACCTTGCCCTCGGCGAAGTTTACGGGACCGTTCACTTCCTGTCCGCCCTTCAGAGTCAGATAGAGTGGCCCGCTCGATGTAATCGCATCCACCTGCTCCCACGGAACGCTCAACGTGCCGTCAAAATATTTTACCGTCAAAGTCTTTCCGTCCGACTTGATAATGGCGCCGGTCAGTCGATCCCCGTTTTTCAACGTGACTTGGTCAGCCATTCCAACGTTGCAAAATAGGACCATTGAGGCTAGTACGCACATCCATGGGCAGGATTTCATTGATGCCTCCGCTTACCTATTTCCGTCTTTCAATCGATAACCTGAATTCGGGTTTCGCAAAACTTTAATTGCCGTGATGGTTGGAAGGAGGTTGATCTGTAACTTTGAGCGATAGCCACACTCTCGCCCCGGCGAGTTTCTCTGAGTGTGGGTTTTGTCTGGTGACACATCCCACCGTCACCTCAAACACAAGTCAACGTTGGCTGCCAATTTTGGCAGACGCGCCTGTCCCGTGGCATGCCGTGGCCGCAGCTCACTTCCATTGAAAAATCGCCATACCCGCCGTCAACGCTAGAGCCAAGCGACGCGCGGTGGTAGCAGGTGAAAACCTGATTTTAGGGAAGGATTATGCCTGAGTGGGTATACGCGTTCAGGGTTAGTCTGAGCATGGGTATTCGCGCTGTGACATTACCCACTGCCACGTCAACCACGGTGGCCGGGTACGTGTGGCTACTCCGGGTCTATAGCCCGGTCGAAATAAATCCAGAAGACTCTTGATAGGCGCGAAACGGTGGGGGCAAAGGGGATAAAGATTATGATGGCGACCACCACATTCTTTTCCAGCGGCCAGCGGAAGAACGTCCAAAGAAGGATGGAAAAGACCGTGATCATCCCGAGCGCCAATCCGTAGCTGATATACATGGCGCCGAGGAAGTAGCCCTCTTCCCTCTCGAACTTCAATCCACAAACGGAGCATCGCTCGCACATTTTTGGAAAGCCGCGAAAGATTGACGCGCAAAAGATCTTTCCCATTCGACACCTGGGACAGAGTTGGTCCACCATGTCCATGAGCGTCGATTTGGGCGCTACAGAGTTCATGCGGCAGACGAGAGTGTATCGAACTCGCGGCGGGTTTCAAAGTTATGCGCTTGACCATTGTCCAATCGAGTTTCTGCGCGATGGCGCGCGGGGGACCCATTATTTTCATACACCCGAAACCGTTGCATATCGAGCGGCGTCTGGTATACTTCCGGGCTGATTCCAGCACAGAGGAGCGGACATGAATTCCAGGACACAGGGAACGGCATTATCTGTTTCATCGTGCTTGATGGGAATGGTTCTGGCGGCAATTCTCGGTGGGGCAGGACTCTGCGGGGCCCAGACCAGTCCGGCGCCCGCGGCTGGCGACGCACCCCAAACGGCGGAAAAGAAATTCAAGAACATTCAGGTGCTCAAAGACATTCCCGCCGACCAACTGGTCCCGGCTATGCAATTTATCACCGCGTCTCTAGGGGTGGAATGCGAATACTGCCACGTCCGGAACGCCTTTGACAAAGACGACAAGGAAAAGAAAAAGACCGCGCGCAAGATGATCACCATGATGATGGCCATCAACAAAGACAACTTCGATGGGCATCAGGAAGTTACATGCAATTCCTGCCACCACGGCGCGGCTGAGCCGTTGGCCATTCCTGCTGTAGCGGATGCAAGCTTCCAGCCCGAGCCACCGCGTGGACCGGGTGGCCCTGGAGGTGCCGGGACGAATCCTCCAGCCGCCGCTCCCGCATTGCCTTCTCCGGATCAGACGATCGAGAAATACGTGCAGGCCTTGGGTGGCGCGGACGCCTTCCAGAAGATTACGAGCCGCGTGGAGAAGGGAACTATCAGCGGATTTGGTCCCGAGGGCGCCCCGGTGGAGGTCTATGCCAAAGCTCCCGACAAACGGGCCGCCGTAACCCACATGGGCCGAGGAGAAAGCGTGACCGCCTATGACGGCAAGGTGGGGTGGCTTTCAGGCATGGGCAGGCCGCGCGAGATGACCGGCGGGGATCTTGAGACCATGAAACTTGACTCCGATTTTTACTTTCCCGTGCATCTGAAGCAGACCTTTTCGCAGTTCCGCGCCCGGCCATCGGAGAAGATTGACGATCATGAGACAAACCTGATCTTTGGGCTGAGGCAGGGTCAGCCGCCGGTTAGACTTTATTTCGATGCGCAATCCGGCTTGCTGATTCGCATGGTTACTTACGTCCAGACGCCCTTGGGCCGCATTCCCAAACAGACGGATTTTGCCGATTACCGTGATGCTGATGGCGTGAAAGTTCCTTTCCGGTGGACCATCTCGCGGCCCGGCGGGCGCTTCACGATTCAGGTGAACGAGATTCACCAAAACGTTCCGGTGGACGACGCCAAGTTCGCCATGCCAACCGCGTCCCCGGAAAAACCGCCCGCGCCCTAAAGTCCAGGCGGACGCCAACCCAGTCCGCGATTCAGGACTTGATTTTGTTTTGTCAGGTGAAGGAATTCTTGCGGGCTGGATCAGTGGACTACGCCACCCTAATCCGCAGAAAGCTTTCAAACATATTTTCGAATTCCAGATGAGTGTCAATAAAAGCCTGAAGCACTTCGGGATCAAAATGTTCCGGCATGGTTCTTCCGTCTCCCACCGTGATGATGTCAAAAGTCTTTGCGTGGTCGAAGGGCGGTTTGTAAGGCCGTTCGTTGCGGAGCGCGTCATACTGGTCGGCGATGGCAAGTATCCGTGCTGAAAGGGGGATTGCCTCGCCCCGCAGGCCGCACGGATATCCACTGCCATCCCAGCGCTCATGATGCGAACACGCGATGCTCATCGCCATTTTGATGATCTGGTTATTGGGATAAATCCGGAGAACTTCCTGGAGGGTTTCCGAGCCGATCACCGTGTGCCGGCGCATGGTGGCCACTTCCTGAGGCGTCAGGCTTCCGGGCTTAAGCAGGACGGGGTCGGGGATGCCCACCTTTCCGATATCGTGCAAGGGGGCAGTCAAAATAAGGTTTTCAATGTAAGGCGCGTCGATGTGCGAATCCATGCGCGGGTTCCGGCTCATTTGGAGCGCCAGGACCTTGCAATACTCTTGCACGCGCATGATGTGTTTGCCCGTTGAGTCGTCCCTGGACTCCGATAATTTCGCCAGCGCGATGATGGTGGCCATCTGGGAAGCGGAAATTTCCTTGACCTGCTCCTGAACGAGTTCCTTTAAATCGCGGTTGTGCTTTTGCAATTCGAGTTGCAGGCGATGCAGCTTCACATGGGTATCAACCCGCGCCCGCACTTCTTCAAAATGAAACGGCTTGGTCACATAATCGACGCCCCCCGCTGAGAAGGCCTTCATCTTGTCCATGGGCTCGTTGAGAGCGCTGATGAAAATGACCGGAATGTGTTCCAGTTTTCCCGTTGCTTTCAGGCGCAGGCAGACTTCATAACCGTTCATCTCCGGCATATTAATGTCGAGGAGGATCAAGTCGGGCGGGTCATTGAGGGCCGCTTGCAGCGCCAGTTTTCCGCTGGGGACGGGCCGGACGCGGTAGCCCTGCTCCTTGAGCATTTGGGCCAGCAAATGCAAATTGGCCGGGGTATCGTCCACCACCAGAACGCTGGGAGCCTGGGAAGACGCGTAAGGTTTTTCCGTCATGCGGTCCCCCTGGTGGGCAAGAGATCGAGCAGGCCCTGGTAATCGAAACCATCCGCCATATTTCGCATTTCCTGGCCCACGTGGCCGTCAATGCTTTCCACATGGTCAATCAGCTTCATGATGAGATCGAAGTCGGCGTTGATGGTAGCTTCGTGCAGCTGATCTACCAGATCTCTTGGAAGGCCGGCTACCACCTCCAATGAGATTCCCTTGTCCACTGCTTCCCTCAGAATGCTGGGCACATCGGACCCTTCGTCATAGTACTCATACTCGACCCCCAGGAGCGTCCGGATCTTCTCAAATAGGACAGCTTCCCGAAGTGGTTTGCCCAGAAAATCATCGGCACCGGCAGCCAGAATCTCCCGGCGGTTCTGGTCCGTAGTGCTGGCGGTGACGCAGACAATCCTCACCTTGTCGCCCCCGTTCAACGCTCTAATGAGACGAATGGCCTCCTGGCCGTCCATTATCGGCATGCGGTAGTCCAGCAGGATCAAATCCGGATGCCATTCCCTGAATTGCTGGACGGTTTCTTCCCCGTTGGTGGCCTCCCGGGCTTGAAACCCGACCGCGGTGAGCATTTCGGACAAAAATGCGCGATTATTCTCTTCATTATCCCCAATCAAAATCCGATGGGCGATTTGCCCGGAGCGAAGCGTGTGAACGCGCCGCAATTCCGTCTTCACCTGCACCGAGGTCATTTCGCCAGTGGTGATTTGGATATCGAAACTGAAAATGCTGCCTTTTCTAACCTGGCTTTGGACTCGGATGTCACCGCCCATCAAGCGGACGAACTCACGGCTAATCGCCAACCCCAGACCGGAGCCGCCCCCCGTCATGCGCCCGCTTTCTGTCTGTTCAAAGTATTGGAAAAGCTTTCCCATTTCTTGTTCAGGAATTCCCGGCCCCGTGTCTTCCACCTCTGCCTGAAGGCGGAGGTCCGCTTGATCGGCGTGCGACGTGCGAACGCGCAAAACGATGCCGCCGCTCTCGGTGAATTTCACCGCGTTACCCAGCAGGTTGACAAAGACCTGGCGAAGTTTACCTTCGTCGGTCACCACGAAACGCGGGACCTCTCCGATGCGTTCCACCGCCAATTGAAGTTTCTTTGAATCCGCCCGGGTGCGGAACATGATTTCCAAATCTCTGAGCAACGAGTGCAAGTCAAACACGGCGGGGTTCAGGGTGATGCGCCCCGCCTCGATTTTCGACATTTCCAGAATGTCGTTGACCAGCTCCAAAAGATGCTCGCCGCTTCGATTAATGGCGTCCAACTGTTTCCGTTGTTTGGCGGTCAGGGTGGGGTCGCGCTGCATGAGTTGGGAGAATCCCAGAATGGCATTCATGGGGGTGCGGATCTCATGCGACATATTGGCCAGAAAGATACTCTTGGCCAGGTTGGCGGTTTCGGCTTCCTGGCGCGAGCGCACCAGTTCGTCCTCGGCGTTCTTCCGGTCGGTAATATCGCGGGTGACCACTACGGCATGGCTGGTGCGGCCCGGTTCAGCCATGTACGGATAAAAGGAAATGTTGCAATAGCGCAGGCCATGCACGCCCAGGTTCAGCCACATCTCATAAGCAATGGTTTCGCCCGCCAGGCACCGGTCCATCAGCGGCTTGATGCTTTCCTCAAAGGCGGATTGGCCCCACTTGTCGCCGATGCTCTTCCCAAGCGCTTCATCCCGCGTTTCGGAGAAGGCCTTGCACCACGCCTCGTTTACGGCCTCATAACAATAGTCGGACCCCACCAGGCTGATCAAGTCCGCCATGGAGTTGGTAATGAACTCATATTGCTCGTTCAAAGCCATTGCCCGCCTGCCCTGGCTAATATCGCGGGCTACGCACTGCACACCCACCGGCCTTCCGTTTTCGAAAATCAATTGCCGGTTTGATTCGAGCAATACGGTGCGTCCATTTTTGGCTATTATCTTGAACTCGCCGCCGGGAAGCTGTTGGCCCAGCTGGGCGCGGCGCAGTAACGCAGCTTTATCTTCAATTCCCTCCGGAGGCAGAATATCGGTGATATTCATGCGCAGGAATTCGTCCTGGCGATAGCCCGAAACCAGCTCGCCAACCTTGTTGATTGAAGTGAAATTCCCATTCAGGTCGTACGAATAAATTATGTCGTGGACGCACTCAAACAGACTGGAGTACTTCTGTCTTAGCGCACTCTCGCTTTGGAGAGACTCCTGGAAAGCCTTGGTCTGGGCCTTTAACTGGGTTTGACTCTCTTTCAATTCCTGTTGAAGAGCCGCGAACTCAACCTCGGGAGGATTCGGGGTTTGAAGCGAGCGCTTGGTTTTCATAAACGGACCACCAAACTCCTCCAAAACTCATCCTGAGCGGGGCGAGACGAGCGGCGTTGGTCGGGTCGGCAGCAGGCATGGCCGGCCACCCGGCTCAGGTCCCCTAATGAAAAGCTCAAAAATAGCAGACTTTTAGCCCTGTGGAGCTATACTCGCACAGTATAGTTAGGAAACGAGAATTGTCAACCGCTTCGGCCTTAAACGTCTTCCTCCACGCGTTCCAAGGTCGGCACCGGAGGAGCCGGGGCTCGAAACACAAAAACCACAGCTTCGCCCTCGGTCTCCGGCTGCCTAAATTGAACCGATAATATCCTTTCCGGCGAACAATCCCTTGCGGAATCGGGTAAAATGAAATATCCGGAGAGCAGGCAGCCTCAAGCATCGCTGGTGGTTTGAATAGGAATGGTAATCACCGAAATCTTCAAATCGATTCAAGGCGAGTCTTCTTTCGCCGGGCTGCCGTGTGTTTTCGTACGATTGACGGGGTGCAATATGCGCTGCCATTGGTGCGATACAGCCTACGCTTTTCACGGCGGCCAGAATGTGTCGCCCGATGAGGTTTTGGACCGCGTCAGGCAATTGGGCGGGAATCTGGTGGAGTTTACCGGGGGCGAGCCCTTGTTACAAAAAGAGGTCGAACCGCTTGCAGGACGGATGGTCGCCGAGGGATTTCGCATCCTGATTGAAACCAGTGGAGAGCGGTTTGTGGGCAACCTGCCGCGGGAGGTGGTGAAAATCCTGGACGTGAAGTGCCCGGGAAGCGGCGAAAGCGATAAATTCTGCATGGATAATCTCGGTGTTATCGAACGCAAAGATGAAATCAAGTTCGTCGTTGTGGATGAGGACGATTACCGCTTTGCCCTTGACTTTATTGCCCGGCACCGGCTGCATGATCGGGTGGACGAAATAATCCTCTCGCCGGTTTTTGGCCGGCTTCACCCCCGGCGGCTTGCCGAGTGGATTCTGCGCGACCGCCTCGAAGTTCGCATGGGAATGCAAATCCACAAATTTATCTGGGATCCGGAAATGAAAGGGGTTTGAAGAAAGGGTAAAGGGAGAAGGTTAAAAGTTAGAATGGAGCAAGTCTGCCGATTGATCGACCGGCACAATTCTTGCCCGGAGTGCAGGAAAATTGGAAAACCGCAATCCCAAGCCTCAAGTCCAAAAGCCCCTGGCGGTTGTGCTGGCGAGCGGGGGGATGGACAGTTGTGTGACTACCGCACTCGCGAACCTCGAATACCGGCTGGCCATGCTGCACGTAGGCTACGGTCAGCGCACCGAGCGCCGAGAGCTTCAGGCGTTCAACGCCTTGGCGGATTTCTACCGCGCCGAGCGGCGCATGGTTTCACACCTCGATCACTTGCGGGAGATTGGGGGCTCCAGCCTTACTGATGAGCATATTACGGTGGAGCGGGCCAATCTTGACCGGCGCGAAATTCCTTCAAGTTATGTTCCCTTCCGGAACGCCCATTTTCTTTCCATCGCCGTATCCTGGGGCGAAGTGCTGGGCGCGCGTAAAATATTTATAGGCGCCGTGGCGGAGGACAGCTCGGGTTATCCCGACTGCCGCCCGGAGTATTACACTGCCTTCAATCGGCTCATCGCCGAGGGCACCAGGCCCGAGACGCATTTGGAGATCGCAACTCCCATTATCCATCTTCATAAGAGCGAGATTGTGAGGCGGGGATTACAGGTGGGTGCGCCGTTCGATCTGACCTGGTCGTGCTATCAGGCTGAACAGGCCGCCTGCGGAGTATGTGATAGTTGCGCCCTCCGTTTGCGCGCTTTTGAGGGTGCAGGAGTGGAGGATCCCATCCCTTATGCCGTTCGCCCCAGTTACAAGCGCGAGAAAGCTTTCTGATCGTGCGCGGAGGGGGTCGTGAGGATTGACCAATTAAGTTGAGTTGGCATCCAAACTAAAGGTAGAATGGGCCAAGCAATGATTTGGGAGGAGGCAACAATGAGTTTGACCAGGATGTCAAAGTGGGTTGCGTACACGATTCTCTTTGTGGCAGTGGCCGGGACTCTCCAGTCATTCGGACAAACCGGGGGGCTTGTGGGAGAAGTTAAAGACGAAAAGGGAAATGTGATGGTCGGAAATCCCATTCTCATAGAACGGTCGGATGTGAAAGGCGTCTATAAAACGAAAACCGATAAGAAAGGCCATTACATCTACATCGGCCTACCCCTCGGAACCTACAAAATTACCCTTCAGGACCCAAATGGAAGGGAGATTTTTCATTTTGGCGGCGTGCATGTGGGTATGGGCGACCCCACGGTGACGGATTTCGATATGGCCAAAGAGAGAGCCCAGGCCGTCAAGGCCCAAGCGGCCAACCCCGAGGCCCAGAAGCAGATTCAAGAAAATGAGAAGGAGCAAAAACAGTTTGCGGGATTGAAAGGATTATTCGAACAAGGCCAGGCGCTTTACAACGATAAGAAGTACGCGGAGGCTGCCGCGGTTTTTGAACAGGCCCTCCCCATGGCGAAGGACCGGAACCTGGTTGCCGTCCTCAGCCGCCTTGGTGATTGCTATGGTCAAGCCCATCAATACGATAAGGCGGTGGAAGACTATAAGAAGGCCATCGAGCTAAGCCCCAGCGATGCCGCGCTCCACAACAGCCTGGGGAATATCTATGCCAATATGGGTAAGATTCCGGAAGCTCAGGCAGAATTTCAAAAATCAGCAGAGATGGATCCCGCCGGCGCCGCCAAAGCATATTTCAATCTCGGGGCAACTTTGTACAACACAGGTAAGATGGATGAAGCTGCCGAGGCTTTCAAGAAGGCGACCGAGAAAGATCCCACTTACGCGGATGCCTACGCCCTGATGGGCAGGGCCCTGATGGGTAAAGTCACTTTAGGACCCGACGGAAAGACCGTGGTCGCCCCCCCGGGCACGGTCGAGGCGCTTGAAACCTACCTTAAGCTGGACCCCGATGGGAAGTATGCCGCGGAGGCCAAAGGAGATTTGGACGCAATTAAAGGCGGCGTTCAAACCGAATACAAGTCGGACAAGAAAAAGAAAAAAGGCTGATCATTGGCCTATTCACCCAGGATGACGAAACAAAGCCGAGAGTAGGTGTCCGGCGCTTCGGTTCAGTTGAATTGATGACTCCAGTCCGGTCTGACCGGTCGTGACCTTATGTCGTGAATTCAAGGCTTTCGCTACCTGACGGGGTTGTACCTCAGGCCGAGGGCCTTGCACGCGGGGCCGCGAGCCTTCTGGCTTTGGACTCCGGATTCTCCCCATGAAACGAATGTCTTGGTTTCTGCTCGCAGCGGCTTCTGTCAGCACACCTCTTCTTTCCGACACCGTCTACCAAATCAATGCGCAGGGCAAGCAGGTGGTCATTCAGCGCCAAGCCATTGTGGTGAAGGAGGATTCCAACTATGTTTATTACAAACATTTTGAATTAAAAGAAAGGCGGGTGGAAAAGGTGGGCCTGAATCAAGGCAGCCTTCCCTACGCGGTGGAGAGAAGCCCGGCGGCGGACCGCCAGCAGATCGTCGCCATCTGGAAGCGCTTTGGATATAAGGTGACAGCCACAGATGTGACTGGAAAAACCACCGAAGTTTTTGACGCCTATCTGGATTTCTATCCCCCCTCGGGGCGCGGCTCATTGCTGGAATCCGTTCCCGCCCGGACTACGTTCCCAATTTCCATCTCGGGCGGCAACGCCGACGATGTGGAGTTTTCCAAAATTGCCAGGATTGAATTCCAGGGTCAGCTGATGAAGATTACCTTGCGAAATGGGGAAGTCGAATCCGGCACCTTTCTAATGCCTACTGATCATCCCGCGGAGGCGAGGTTGCTCGGCATCACCGACCATTACGATCCGGCCAGCCCGGACGTATTTGATTTTTCCGAACCGCTCACCCGCTTGAAGGAAATACGATTCGACACGCAATAGAAGAGAACGATGAACGCGGAGCGATGAACGATGAAGGGAGTAGCGGGCATGAAGAACTTGCTTAAGAAAGTTCTTCCTTCATTGTTCATCGTTCATCGTTTCCCTTTCTTCGCGCTGCCCCTGATACTATTCCTCTCAACTTCTTCGACCTTTGCCGCTTCGCTAAAAGCCGGCGTCGCCAAGGTGGACATTACACCTCCGCCGGGAGTGCGCATGTGGGGCTATGGGAACCGCAAGGGTCCGTCCACCGGAACCCTCGACCCGCTATATGCGCGTATTCTGGTTATCGAGGCCGGCGAAACGAGGTTGGGCTTGGTGGCGCTTGATCTCGGCCGGCCCTTTGGGCCCGCCTCAATCGCGAGCCTGCGTGGCGCCGCGAGGAAATCGAGCCGCATTTCCTATCTCCTGGTGGTAGCCTCGCATACTCACTCCGGCCCCGTGATCAGGGACGAATATACCGAGGGCGGTACTCCCGCCTGGGAAACGTCGGCACTCGAGAAAATCCTAAAGGCCATCGATGAAGCAAGCAGGAAAATGGTGGAGGCGCGGCTGGGGGTGGGGACGGGCGTCACCTACATCGGTCACAACCGCCTGCGCGAGAATCCGGATGGTACTGTCACCTGGTTTGAGCGCAACCTCACCAAGGTGCCTACCGCCCCGGTCGATCCCACCGTCTCTGTGCTGCGAGTGGATACGGCCGATGGCAAACCGATTGCCATCCTGGTGAATTATTCCTGCCATCCCGTCGTTTTCGGCCCCGACAATTTGCAATACTCCGCCGACTTTCCCGGAGTCATGACCAAAACCGTGGAGCAGGCCTTCGACGGTCAGCCGCTGTGTTTCTTCTTGCAAGGCGCTCCCGGTGATATTAATCCGTATTACGCTGTCACTCCGCTCGAGCAGGATGCTGCAAGGTGGCGCGACTGGACGGGAGACCACCTGGGCCAGGAGGCGGCGCGAGTGGCCAAAGGCATTAAAACGGAAACCGAGCCTGACCCCAGCATCGACTTTGCCGAAGACGTGCTAGATTTTAATTTGCGCTGGGACCCGGAGAAATTCCGCCGGGGGTTGCTGGCGGCGTTCGGTCCCAGAGTCTTTGATGACTTCGGCTCAAGAATTACTTCTGTTCTCAAATTACCTGTCACCACCGTCCTCATCAACCGCCAGATAGCGCTGATGGGCATGCCTGGCGAACCCTTTGTGGATTTCCAGCGCAACTGGCGCGACCGCTGCCCGGTGCGCCACGCATTTTTCCTCGGCTATGCCAACGGCTATTACGGATATTTTCCCACCATCCGTGCCGCCTCCATGGGGGGCTACGGCGCCGCCAGTTCCTCCACTTGGGTTGAAGTGGGCGCCGGCGAGCGCATGGTGGACCACGCGGTCGCGGCAATATATAAGATGCAGGGGAAATTGGTCGACTCACCGGACGATTTGAAAAAGAAGTGACGATATTCTGTCCGAGGTAAAGCGGGCGAGCCCTTTGTGGAGGTGTTACCCATGTTCAAGTCCATCGCCGTCGTTGCCGGCAGCTACATTCTCTCGATAGCTCTAGTCCTGGCCACAGACCCGCTGCTTTCCCGCCTCTTCCCGGGCGATTTCGTCCGAGGCCGCCTCCCCTCCAACAATGCTCTTATGGCGAGCACGGCATGCTTTGTCATTGTCTCGATCCTTTGTGCGGGCCTGTGCGCCCGCTTTGCCCCGCGCAATGCCGCCAAGCATGTGCTTTGGTTCTTTATCGTGGGCGAAGTGATGGGCCTCGCCGCGACCATTCCCAACTGGAGCACGAACTGGCCGCACTGGTATTGGCTTTCCTGGCTGCTCTCCTGGCCGGTGAGTTGCTGGATCGGCCTGCTGCTTGGCGCGCGCCGGCCCGCGAAAAACTGAACAACCTCTCGCAAAGGCCAAAGAGCGCTAACGGGAGGCAGGAAATCTTCTTTGCGAGTCGTTGCGCCTCAGCAACTCTGCGAGAGGGTGTTTATTCTTAGCTACCTCAAGAGGAGATTGCTTGCCTCTGGCCGGCTGGCGCAGGTCTCCCAAGAATTGCGGCTCTCTTCATTCACCGAAATTAAATCAATACCCGATCAAGAATCTGCCCCACGGCGCGGCGGCCTTCGAGGATGGCGGACTTGTGATCCATGGCGCCGGCCAGATCGGTGTTGGCGAAGGCAATTCTTCCAAAGGGCGCGCTGCGGAGGATTTCGCGAGGGGCGGGCTTGCCGTCTTTGCCGAAGAAGAAGCCCGGTTGGGGGTTCACGTAGGCGTGGCCCCACCGATTCAGGATGAGCCCTGCGATATCGCGTTGGGCGTCGAAGCCCACGCGGCCGAACATCTCGGTAAGCTGTTCGCGAATCTGTCGTTCGTAATCGCGGAAAGAAGTTGAAAGCATTTCAGCGCGGCCACGATTGCCCTGTTCCTGGATGGGCAAGCCTGGGGAACAATACAGAATTTTCATGGTGAGCACGGTCGGGGAATCGGGGCCAATTGTTTTTATGTCGGTCGAAAAAGTTGGAACTTTTCGCACCGAAGTGAAACTGCCCAGGCCTTCGTACCAATTGGCCGAAGCGAATCCAAGTTTGTACATGAACCGCCAGTTGCGCACCGCCACGTTGGCCAACATACACGGGGAGCGGTAGAACTGGTCGTAGGCGGCGCGATGGGTTGCGGGCAGGTCGCGCACCACCAGCTTGGAACTCCAGCAGCCGCCCGCCATCACCACCGAACGCGCGCGCAGGCGATAAACTTTTCCGCCTAGAGTGTAGGTGACCGAAACGAAGTGTGATTTGTCGGGATCGCCATCGTGTTCCACGCGCACCACGGTTGAACTCAAGCGAACCCGCGCCGGCTGGCCCGGGCGGTCGAGCGCGGCAAAATCCACCCGGTTACGGCAAATTGATTCGAGAGTGCGCGGGCCGGGAATCGAACTGGGAATCAGCATCTTTATTATGTGGCGGGCAAAACCGGCGTTGCCCCCGGGAAAAGCTTGCCAGCCTGTCTCCGGCGAATCGTCCAGGCAATGCAATTCATTGAAGGCGTAGCCGCAGAAAGCGGAGAGCACGTCAGGTCCGAGACCGTATCCGCCGCCTTCGCCGGGGGTCATCAGGGTTCGAATGGTCTCACGGCTCAGTCCCGATTCCATCAAGTGATCTTCCAGCGTCATGCTGTCGAGCCGCCGCGATTTTTCATCGCCGGCATATTCATACGGTTTGGCGGGGCGCCGCTTCTTGCTGGCCGCAAGGATTTCCGCGCGCATGACGGGCGCGATGGGCGCACCCTCAAAATTATTGTCTTCGGCATTAAGCACCCACACGCCGGGCCGCCGGCCAAACTTGGCGCCAAAATAAAATCCGTTGGGCGAAGGCATTTGTTCAAATGTCCGGCCCAGAGGAATTTCCGGATCAGTACTGCCCCAAGTTTGGTATTTGAAGGCGTGCGGGTCGATTCCCAGCGATTTATAGAACCGCGAAATGAAACTGTGAGGAAAGGGAAATTGAAAATGGTCGGAGCCTTGGGGAGCCATCAAGCGCTGGCCATCCACCACAAATTCATTGCGCTTGGCCTCTCCGCCAAAGATGGGATGGTTTTCAAGCACCAGGCAGGAGAGGCCGGGCCCCCCTTCGCGGGCAAATATCAACGCGGAGGCGAGTCCGCTGATGCCCCCGCCCACCACCACGCAGTCAAAAGTCTCTCCCGTATCCGTGGCGTCGGTCGGTGGCGCATCAAATGCGTGGTCGCGAATTTTGTGTGCGGCGTTTATCACCTCCAGCGTGTTGCCGTTGGAGGCGCTGTAGTCGCCCTCGCCTCCGTATCCTGTCCAATCATCCTGCGCCAAAAGTTGTTGCGGGGTGAGGGGAAGCAGGAGTGCGCCACCCGATGCCAGCAAGGTGGAATTAAGGAAGTCGCGGCGGCACATGCGTCGGGCCATGCCCAGCGACTTGTCACCTGGCTTGGTGTGATTTTTACGTGGCATTTTTATATTCCTCGATTGTCGGGAAGAGCAAAACAACCTCACGCAAGGGCAGTAAGGTGCCAGGTAACAACGTGATCGATTCTGTGCGAGCCTTTGCGCCTCTGCGATTTTGCGAGAGGGCGTTTAATTCTTAACAACTTCAAGGCGGGATTGTCAGCCTCGACAATCCAGCTACTTGGACGCCCGCAGGGCTTCATCAACCAAGGCAAAATATTGCTCGGGTGGGGGAGCGCCCACGACGATTCGTCCATTGATAAAGCTTGTGGGTGTGCTGCTGATCTCGAGCTTTTCCCCTTCGCGCTTGTTTTCCTCCACCCGGGACAGCGATGCCTTGGAGTCGATGCAGGCGGCGAGCTTCCCGCCGTCAATCCCGGCATCCTTGCCGTATTGAAGTAAAGCTTCCTGGACGTTGGCGGGCGAGATGGCGCCCTGGTGCCTGAAGATCAGCGATCGGAAGGCAGCAAAATGTGAGGGATCGATTTGGTAGGAGCATTGGTCGGCGATGGCCGCCGTCATCGACCAATCGTGTATGGCCAGGGGGAACTCTTTATACACCACTCGAACTTTATCGCCGTAGCGGGGCAAAAGCTCCGATTCAAGGAAGGCGTGAAAGCGCGCGCACATGGGGCACTGGAGATCGGCGTATTCAACGATGGTTACCGGAGCTTTGGCCGGCCCAAAGCTTGGCTGGTCGCGCAGCACCATGGTTTGGAGCGGTTTTTGGCGCAGGTTTGATTCCATCAACATGAGATCGCCGAGCACTGCTACGTTGGTGCGGCTGACGAAGAAATCCTGCGACTTCCCGTCGTTGGTTGAAATTTTCATTTGCTGAAATTCGGCAAACTTTGATTTCACCAGCGGGCCGGCCGTCAATGTCGTGCTTTCCGGTAATTTGAAAGCAATTCGAATCTGCTTGACGAGTTCATCCCCAGGGCTGGCGCCCAGCGGAGCCAAAGTGCCCAGCGCCAAATAACGCCCGTCGAGGGTTACGTATACTTTCTCGGTTTTCTTTTCCGCGCCGTCACCCATCACCGCAGTGGTCTCCATGAACCCGGGAATGGTCGAATTCTGGAAGGGGTCCATGTCAATCTTCACTGTTTCCGGGATGGCATAGCGCTCGCGAAGGAAATGAATTACTTTCTCCCTGCCGACTGCCACGTCGCCACTCGATTGAGCGCGCACGCCTGCCGCCCCTGGCCAAAGCACCAAAGCGGTGGCCATGAGGGAAAGAACACCTCCGGCCCTTGCGCCGCCAGTCAATTTGATCATAAGACGGTTTGAGCCTGACTGCCTTCCGCAGGGCATACCCTAATCTCCATGAAATGAACGTTTATTCTCCCGTCGCTGCATTCTAACCGTCGTTTTGGCATAAATCAATTTCAGGTTAATCGAAAATAATCGTGTGGATGGGCAGGCGATGCTTGACTTCGACTCACGTTCAGAATAGAATAAGTCAGTTTCTTCACCAAATTCAAAGGGGGCCGCATGGACTTCCAAGTTGGGGAGAAGGTTGTCTATCCTAATCAAGGTGTAGGAATAATCGAACAGATCTCAACCAGAAATCTCACCGGGCAGCCGGAAATGTTTTATTTGTTAAAGCTGAACGCCAGCAGCCTGCGAGTGATGGTGCCGACAACGAACGTGGGTAACGTCGGCTTGCGTCGCGTGGCCAAGAACCGGGAAATCGGTGACATACTTGATTTCCTGCATAAGGGCCGCTGCAAGTCGCCTCAGGATTGGAAATGGCGATTCAAGGAAAACACCGAGAAGATGAAGAGCGGTTCCCTCCAGCAGGTGGCCGAAGTATTAAAGACCCTGGTGATGCTCAATCAAATCAAACCTCTTTCGTTCCGCGAAAAGAAAATGCTCGACCGCGCCTGGGGACTGATGGTGGATGAGATCGCCGTCGCCCGCGGAGTTACCCGGGAGAATGTGGAATTACAACTCGTCAAGGCCCTCAATAAGTCCAATTTGAAAGTCCCGCTACCCGCCTAGAGGAAACCTTGTTTTAGAGGTTTTTCCCTGGTCGAAGCTAACTAACAATTTGCCGCATGGCGCCCTTTTGAGGGCGCTTGCGCACTTCATGCGCTCCTTCTCCGTGCCGTCCCGCGTAAACTACTTTCTTCAATGGATTCCTGCCGATTGTAATTCCATCTGAGAAGCTTTCCAGAAATCGGGCAAGCCTCTTTTTGGTGTGCCGTCCACAATTCACTGCCTCCAAGCTGACTCTAAGATTTCTGTATGCTTTGCCCAACACGGGAAAAATTGCGTAAAACCGCCACATCGCCCGTGCGGGCGCATCTAAACTAAACGAGGGGTGCGAAGAGGTGGTAAAAGGGGGACGGGGCGGGTCCATATTGGGGGAGCCGTAGTGCGTTAAGTAGGAGATTTCCACAAGATATTGGGGTAACTTATAAAAAAACCACCAATACTTGTAGTTTTCTCTTGACAAGCGTTTTTAGGGGGCGTACATTCCGTTCGGCTCAAGTGAAACTGCCCTTGAGTCTGAATTCTCAGGTGCAAAAGTTGAATTTTGGTTGTTTATTTCAGTTGGTTTGGAAGCGTGAGGGGACGCCCTGAACCAACTGACCGACGCGGTGTCGGGTGTACGCCAAACCTTAAAATTCAAGATTAAAGCGCCAATAGTTTAGCGGAGGTTTATATGGCGGAGCGGGATGCTGTCTCTGTGGTGGCCAAGAGCGCGAATACTATTACGGATTCCTCGGTTCGCCAGTCAGAGCGAGGGCTGATTTTTAAACGTCATTTTACGAAGGCAGGCATTCATCCTTTTGACGAAGTCGAGTGGGAAACGCGCACCGCGTCCATTCAGAACGATAAGGGCCAGACGATCTTCGAGCAGCGCAATGTTGAAGTGCCCAAAGACTGGTCCATGACGGCCACCAACATTGTCGCTTCAAAATATTTCCACGGCAAACTCGGGACGGCGGAGCGCGAAACCAGCGTTCGCCAACTGATTGGCCGTGTGGCGGACACCATCGCGCAGTGGGGTGTGGAGGGTGGATACTTCCGCACCGAAGATGACGCCAAGATTTTTCATGACGAATTGCTCCACCTTTTGGTTCGCCAGAAAGGCGCGTTCAATTCCCCGGTTTGGTTTAACTGCGGCTTGTGGCACAAGTATCACCGCCAGTCGAGCGGCGGCGGGTGGTATTGGGACCCGGCCACGGGCAGCATCAAGAAGGAGACCGAGGCCTATCGTCACCCTCAGTGCTCTGCCTGCTTTATCAACTCCGTCCAGGATAACCTCGAAAGCATCCTGACCCTTGCCAAAACGGAAGGGATGCTCTTCAAGTGGGGTTCGGGCACTGGCACGAACCTCTCGCCACTTAGGTCTTCCTTGGAGTCACTGTCAGGCGGCGGTGAGGCCTCCGGTCCCCTCTCTTTTATGAAGGGTTATGACGCGTTTGCGGGCGTCATCAAGTCGGGCGGCAAGACGCGCCGCGCCGCCAAGATGGTGATCCTGAATATCGACCACCCGGACGTGGTCGATTTCATCGAGTGCAAGGCCAAAGAGGAACGCAAAGCCTGGGCGCTGATCGAGGCTGGATATGATTCGGCCATTGACGGCGACGCTTATTCCTCCATCTTCTTCCAAAACGCCAATAACAGCATTCGCGCCACCGATGATTTTATGCAGGCGGTGGTGGATGATGGCGACTGGGCTACGCGTCGCGTGACCAACGGCCAGCCGGTGAAATCCTACCGGGCGCGCGATCTGATGAAAAAGATTTCCGAGGCCGCGTGGCAGTGCGGCGACCCGGGCATGCAGTTTGATACCACCATCAACAAGTGGCACACCTCCAAGGCCACGGCGCCCATCTACGCCTCCAATCCGTGCAGTGAGTATATGTTCCTGGACGATTCGGCGTGCAACCTGGCCTCGTTGAACCTGATGAAGTTTGTTACTCCCGACTTGAAGTTTGAAGTGGAAGCCTACCGGCAGGCGGTGGAGGTTTTTATTACCGCGCAGGAAATCCTGGTGGATAACGCCAGCTACCCGACCGAAAAAATCGGACAGAACTCGCATGATTTCCGCCCCCTGGGGCTTGGATATGCCAACCTGGGCGCGCTGCTGATGGCCAACGGCCTGCCTTACGATTCCGATGGCGGCCGCGATTTTGCCGCCGCGGTTACGGCCGTAATGCACGGCCAGGCATACCTCACTTCGTCCCACATTGCGGCGGAAGTCGGCCCTTGCCAGGGTTATGCGGTGAATCGCGATCCTTTCCTGGGCGTCATCTCCATGCACCGGCAATCGCTCCAGAATATCAATCCGCGCAACGTTCCCGAAAATCTGATGGAAGCGGGCAAGAAGATTTGGGATGAGTGTCTGGCCAGCGGCATGAAATACGGCTATCGCAACGCTCAGGTCACCGTGCTCGCTCCCACGGGAACCATCGGCTTTATGATGGATTGCGACACCACCGGCGTTGAGCCGGACCTGGCCCTGGTGAAATACAAGAAGCTGGTGGGCGGCGGATTGATCAAGATCGTCAACAACGGCGTGCCCGCATCACTGCTGAAGCTGGGTTACACCAACCAGGAGACGGCCGACATCGTTCACTTTATCGACGAGAACGGAACCATCGAAGGCGCGCCCCACTTGAAGCCCGAGCATCTGGCCGTTTTCGATTGCTCGCTAAAGCCCGCCCACGGCAAGCGCTCCATTCATTACATGGGCCACGTGCGCATGATGGCGGCGGTGCAGCCGTTCCTCTCCGGCGCGATTTCAAAGACGGTGAATCTGCCCGAGGAAGCTACCATTGAGGATGTTTCAAACGCGTTCATCGAATCCTGGCGCATGGGCATCAAGGCGCTCGCCATTTATCGTGACGGGTCGAAGAAGAGCCAGCCGTTGAATACGTCGGATGCGAAACCTAATAAGAAGGAGTCAGAAGCCAGAAGTCAGAAGTCAGAAGAAGACCGGTCGACACCCGACACGCGACTCACAAGTCCCCCGCCCACTCCCAAGCCATTTCGGCGCAAACTGGACGATGAACGCCGCGCCTTCACGCATAAGTTTACCGTGGGTGGCCACGAAGGGTATTTGACCGTCGGCCTGTATGATGATGGCCAGCCGGGCGAAATCTTTATCACCATGGCCAAGGAAGGCTCCACGGTTTCCGGTTTGATGGACTCCTTCGCCACCGCGGTTTCCCTCGCCTTGCAATACGGCGTGCCGCTCAAAGTGCTCTGCGATAAATTCAGCCACACGCGGTTTGAGCCCAGCGGCTGGACCAACAATCCCGAAATCCGCTACGCCAAGTCAATGATGGATTACATCTTTCGCTGGATGGCATTCAAATTCTTGCCCAAGGATGCCCAGCCTCGCGAGGAGGCCAGCGTGGCTACACCGAACGGCAACGAAGTGGAGAAGGCGGCGAAACTGGCCTCGCAATTTACCCGCGCCGCCGGTGAGCAGCCCGTGGAAGGCTCCCTATACGAGGCTTCCGGACAACCCTCACTTGCCGGCGTCACTCACACTGATGATGCCCCAAGCTGCTCCGATTGCGGCGCCATCATGGTCCGCAACGGCGCCTGCTACCGCTGCATGAATTGCGGTTCGACCAGCGGCTGCTCGTAAAGAAAGGGCGGGGGATGGTTTCAACAAAAGGAGTAAAGAGCTGGTTGAATTGAATCCAAGTCGCGAGATGAATCAGGCCACTTGCAACCAGCGGGTGGCCTTTCTTTATTCGGGAGTTGGTTATGGACGTTGCTGAAGCGTTGCGCGCCATTTGCACCACGGGCGAGGGTTATTGCTGGTATTGTGACCAGAGATTGCCGGGCCAGGCCGACGAGGCCATTGGAGCGGGCTGGGACGTGAAACGCGTGGAAGGAGAACGCGTGGCCAGCATCATTCTGGTTTGCCCGGAGTGCACGCGCGAAAAAACTGAGTTGGGCGAGGAAGGCTTCCTCCGCAATCTTTCCATGCGCGTTTGCAATTCGACCTGCTGAAGCCGCGCGCCAGAATGCGGCGGGAATGGGCTGCTAAACGCGCGCAAGCTCCACGGCGCTGGTAAGCCGGGTTGGACTGGCGCTGGGAAAAGTGAGGGCGTAATGGAAGAAGACATGAGAATCCGGTCCTACTTTAAGGATCAGGTCCGCCAGGTAATCGAGCAAAGCATTCGCGAGCCGGAAGGATTCCTCTCTTACTTTGTGGACCACGAGCCCAAGGATGAAGAGATCCTGGGTCTGCTTGCTGTCTCCACCATGATGGGCGGCGATGGTGATATGACCGATAATTTCCCCACCTCTGTTGAAGCGCTGGCCGCGCTCTCCCCCAATCGTCAGGCCGAAATCTGCCGCGAATTCCGCAAAGAACTCAAGAACTGCCTGGGCAAAATCAGCGCCGCGTAATAAATCAACTCAAATTTCAATGACCATGGTGAACCGGGCGCGATCGCCGGGAGATCTTTCAGCTATAGTAGGCGCGGGCAGGAGCCTGCACTTTCCCGGGCTTCTGCCGCCCATCGCGGGAGCCATCATGAATGAAGCGCCCATCGTCGCTCGGCGCCGTCAGTTTTGCGCATTGTGCGGCCAGTTGATGTTTGAGTTCTTCCGTTCACCCGATGGCCACTTTGGCCTGGTCGATTCTATTGATCACTCAAACTTCCCTGAAAATGAAGGATGCGTGCGTTGCCAGACTTGTGGCGCTCGTTACCGACTCCTCGAACGGCTGAATGCTATGGGAGCGCCGGTGGAGAGGAAGTAGGAGCAATAAGCGTGGCAAATGGCAAATTTGAAAAGGCCAATGTAGGCATGATCCCTTATTGAGCCGGTTTTGCGCGACGTTATGAAATCGAAAGAATTTCTATTGTCCGCCGAGAATTTGCCGGCATATCTCTCACAGAAGAAGCTTGTGAAGGACGCCAAATACTGTGTTGTGCATGAGCTGGGCGGAGGTGTTTCGAACATTGTTTTATTGGTTGAGTGGCCTGAGCAGCCGGATCGGCGTTGGGTGGCAAAGCAATCGCTGGGCAAGCTTCGAGTTAAGGACGATTGGCGGGCGGACCGCAACCGCATTTTCCGGGAGGCTGAGGCGATTCGAATGCTTCGCCCTGTCCTCGGCAATTCAATTCCAGAATTAATTCACTTGGATCGAAATAATTATCTCTATGTGATGTCGGCCGCGCCTGCGGGGTCGATGACGTGGAAGGAATCTCTTCTCGTCTGTCGCCGCTCAGATACGGCCGTTGCTCATGAAGTGGGAGTGCTTCTGGCACGGCTCATCAGCGCCACTGAAGGCGAGAAAGTAATCAAGCGCCGGTTCGGCAGCCAAAAGAATTTTGAGCAACTTAGAATTGACCCTTACTACCGGACCACAGCGTCTAGGCACAAGCAGCATCCTGGCACATATCGCGCATTGCAGAATCTCATTGAGGATTCCTCGAAGATCCGATTTTCTATTGTCCATGGGGACTTCAGCCCAAAGAATATTTTGGTCCATGGCCGGGATATATTCTTGATCGATTTCGAAGTGGTTCATTGGGGTGACCCGTCGTTTGATTCTGGCTTTCTGCTTAACCACCTTTTCCTGAAAGCATTCCACCGGCCGCAATTTGCGCCTGTCTATTTGGATGCCGCGCGCGTGTTCTGGAAGGCATTGCGGGTTGGCATGGGCCCCGAACCCTCGCGAAATTTTGAGTACATGACCATTCGCCACGTCGGGGCCCTGATGTTGGCGCGAATTGACGGGAAATCGCCGGTGGAATACATTCAGGATCACAAAACCAAGCAGAGGGTGCGGGGCGCGGCGAAATACATTTTAAATGAGCCGCCTTCAAGAATCGGAGATCTACTGGAGATCATCTCGAATAATGTCTGACCCACTCTTCGAAGATGGGGCGTCGCTTTGTTGAGTTAGTATCGAGCGGGCGAAACGCTCGTTCTAAAATTTCAATGTCTCTCATCCTCCAAATCCGCGCCCGGGAAGTTTTTGATTCGCGGGGTAACCCAACGGTCGAAGTTGAAGTAACGCTGAATGACGGCGCCTGGGGCCGGGCCCTCGTTCCATCGGGCGCCTCGACGGGAAAAGCGGAGGCGTTGGAGCTTCGCGATGGCGACACCAAACGATTTTTGGGCCGTGGAGTCCTAAAGGCAGTCGGCAATGTTCGAGACCATATTGCTCCAGCTCTATATGGGATGGACGCCGGCAACCAGCGGGCTATCGACGAGCGCCTCGTCAGTCTTGATGGAAGCAAGAATAAAGGTCGCCTGGGAGCGAATGCAATTCTAGGCGTTTCACTGGCCGTAGCACGTGCTGCGGCAGAATCCGCTGGGCTGCCCTTGTATCGATACCTGGGCGGTAGCGCTGCCACCGAACTGCCCGTGCCCATGGTTAATATCCTGAGCGGAGGAATTCACGGTGGTGGAAACGTTGACTTCCAGGATTTCATGGTTATTCCGCTGCGCGCCAGCTCCTATTCGGAAGCGCTCCAGGATTCGGTTTCAGTTTACCGGGCCATGAAGGAAGTATTGATGTCTCGCAATTTCCTGCCACCCGGAGTGGCGGATGAAGGTGGATACGCGCCACGTCTGCCCTCGAATGAGGCAGGCTTCGAGCTGATGGTCGAGGCTTTTGAACGTGCTGGTTTGGAACCAGGCAGGGACGCGGCCATCGCCGTGGATGTTGCCGCCAGCCACTTTGAGGCAGGGGGCAGCTACAACCTTTCCGCGGAGGGGACCCGGCTTGAATCGGCTCAGTTGGTGAGCAAACTCGCGGGTTGGACGGGCAAATATCCCATCATCTCCATAGAAGATGGTGTGGGGGAGGAGGATTGGAAAGGTTGGCGGCTTCTGACGGAGAGCCTGGGAACCCGGTGCCAACTTCTGGGTGACGATCTTTTTGTGACTAACGCGGCCCGGCTGGAACGGGGAATTCAAGAGAAAGTGGCGAACGCGGTGCTTGTCAAAATGAATCAAGTGGGGACGCTCAGCGAAACTCTGGACGTGGTCGATTTGGCGCAGAGGAATGGCTACCGGACCGTGGTTAGCGCGCGCTCCGGCGAGACGGAGGACGATTCTCTTGCCGACCTTGCCGTGGCCACGCGCGCCTCCCAGATCAAGATAGGAGCCATTACTAGGTCGGAGCGCCTGGCCAAGTACAATCGCCTGCTTAGGATCGAGGAGCAGCTTGGGCCTCGCGCGGAATATCGTGGCGCGAACGTGTTCGCAGGGATCTTTTCCACCTCCGGCGTCTAATCCTGTCATATCCGAAAGCTTAGATTGTGCTTGATTATTATCCATAAGCGTGTTAGACCACTATAGTTTAGCTGAATTGGGGTGGCAGATGCCCGGCGTGGGCGCCGGAGGGCCGAGCGACTGACCTTACGTCCATGATTTGCCTGTTTCATGGACCCAAGAGCAATCGTTTTCCCGGGCGTACAAAGTTTTCAGAATCGTTCAAGGAGATTGTCAAATGCACAAGCGAAAGTTGGCTGCACACTTATTGGGAATCCTAGCTATTTCTATCTTGTCCTTTTCCAGCGTGGGTTATGGGGCGGACAAGAGCACGGCGAAGCTATTGGTGCGGGTGAGGCCGGTGGAGGCGGAGATCTTCATCGATGGGCAGCACATGGGGGATGCGACGTGGAATGGGATGATGACGGTGCCGAAGATCTCGCCGGGTGAGCACACGGTGGGGATCTACAACTATGGCTATGTGGCGCAGACGTTCAAGGTGAATTTCACGGGGGGACAGACGTCGAAGTTGGACGTGCGGCTGGTGCCGGTGGCGGGGACGGTGTCTGGGCCGTGGGGACGGATACAGATCAAGGACGCGCCGCGGGCGGCGATCTTGATGAACGGGAAGACGCCGGAATATGTGGTGGGGCACGCGGACGAGACGGACAATTCGTTTATCTGGCAGCAGGAGTTGCTGGTGCGGCCGGGGACGTATCAACTGACGCTGGTGCATGGGGACAAGACGATCTGGGCGGGACCGGTGACGGTGGAAGCGGGAAAGCGGACGGTGTTGCACGCCAAGACGGGGACGACGCACGTGGAGAACTGGAAAGGCGGGCAGCCGGGGAACGATCTGGTGCGGTTCCGGGCGGGAATCAACACGGCGACGATAGCAGTGGGGCCGACGACGGGGAACATCACAGCGGGGCCGGCAGAGATTAATTGCGGAGATTCGAGCCAGTTGACATGGACCTCGGATGGAGCGGTGCACACCGACATCAGCGGGATTGGAGACGTGGCGGCGACGGGATCGCAATCGGTGAGTCCGACGGCGACGACGACGTACACGTTCACGGCCGGCGGGCCGGGCGGGGTGGTAACGCCGACGGCGACGGTGACGGTGAACAACAAGATCAATGCGTCGCTGGAAGTGGCGCCGCCGGAGATCACCTACGAGCGGGTGGGGAACCAGGTGAAGACGCAAGGGACGGCGACGGTGACGTGGTCGGCGACCGGGGGCGGAGCGATCAAGGTGACGGTGGACCCGTTTGGAGCGGTGGACGCAACGGGGAGCCGGCAGGTGCAGCCGGTGCCGCAGCAGACGGGGCTGGGGCCGGTGAATGAGACGATCACCTACACGCTGCATGCGACGAACCAGTGCGGCGGGGATGAGACGCGGACGGCAACGCTGCACATCACGGGGTCAATCAAGCCCACCGAGGTGGTGGAAGAGTTCTCGGAAGTGGCGCTGGTGAGCTTGTACTTCCCGACGGATTATCCGACCAAGCAGCATCCGGATGGAGGCTTGTTGAAGAGCCAGCAGGATGCGCTGAATACGCTGGCGTCGGCGTTCAAGACGTACCTGGGGCACGATCCGAACGCGCGCCTGCTGCTGGAAGCGCACGCGGACGTTCGAGGCTCGGGGAGTCATAACAAGAGCTTGACGGAGCGGCGCGCGGCGCGAGTGAAGGACTACCTGGTGGGCCAGGGAATCGCGGCGAGCGCGATAGACATGACGGCGGTGGGGAAAGAGAACCAGTTGGGCAAGGATGAAGTGGCACAACTGGAAGCGCAGAACAAGAACACCCCGCCCAAGTCGCGAAGCAAAGGGAAGGCGGCGATGACGTTGACCTGGATGGCGTATAACCGTCGGGTGGACGTGGTGCTGCAACCGCTGGGAATGAGGTCGTCGAAATACTATCCCCACGCCGCGGCGGATTCGTCGATCCTGTGGCAGAGAGCCAAGCCCAGCTGGAAAGTGGTGAGCAAGAACCAGTAAGGCTGAACAAAAATCAAGCTGTCGAATCCGAAGCCACGGTGGCATTCACTGTCACCGTGGCTTCTTTGTTTTTGGGTGAAATCAGTGGAAGTGAGAAAGAGTACAGAGACTTTTTGTCAGCGCGCGCGGATTCGAACCGCGGACCTTCCCGCCCGAGTCGGGACGCGCTAGGGTGGGGAAGGATGAGCGGATGGATTGCTTTTGAGATTGGTCGGGGCGCGCGGATTCGAACCGCGGACCTTCAGGACCGAGTCGGGACGCGCTAAGGTGGGGATGGATGAAGGGATGGATTGTTTTTGAAATTGGTCGGGGCGCGCGGATTCGAACCGCAAACCTTCCCGCCCGAGTCGGGACGCGCTAGGGTGGGGAAGGATGAGCGGATGGATTGCTTTTGAGATTGGTCGGGGCGCGCGGATTCGAACCGCGGACCTTCCCGCCCGAGTCGGGACGCGCTAAGGTGGGGGTGGATGAAGGGATGGATTGTTTTTGAAATTGGTCGGGGCGCGCGGATTCGAACCGCAAACCTTCCCGACCGAGTCGGGACGCGCTAGGGTGGGATGGATGAGCGGATGGATTGTTTTTGAGATTGGTCGGGGCGCGCGGATTCGAACCGCGGACCTCTTGCGCCCAAGGCAAGCGCGCTACCAGGCTGCGCCACGCCCCGACACTTTACAACACGTGTTATTTAATTCTGCCAAGCTTCTGTAATTGTGTCCAGCTTGAACCATGAGAAGCCGCCGGCTCATTTTCATCCCGACTTACGTCTAAACCGTCTTGCGAACTTGAATCGACTTAATGCAAACTGTATGGCGGAAGTGCATGTGGGCTGGTGTCCGCCTGGGACTTCAAATCCTACGGGTCTGCCTTTGGTGGACCGGTCGGTTCGATTCCGACTCACTTCCGCCAATTCCTGTTTAACCCAGAGCCATGAGTCGGACAAGAAAACTCAAGCCGTTCCGAGCCGCCAAGGAAGTGAAACGCCGCGCCCGATTGCTGATTGGCGCGCCCCCACCCGTTCGGCGCGAAGAAAGTCCAAAGGTCAAGCCGAGCAAACACAAGAAGCGCGAACTGCTGGAAGAAAACGAATAGGTGCGAGGTGATTCAAAAGGCTTGACCCAAGCCTAGCTCTTCGAGCCTCAGCCTGGCTTGAACTCCGGAATATGCTCGCCTTTTCGAAAAAGCTCAGCGGGCTTGGCCGAGTAATGTTGGGCAAGTGATTTTCTAATTGCCAACATGTCGGACTTGTTGAACCCATCGCCGGAAATTTCCACCCGGCCATCGGGAGCAATCAGGAACAAAGAGGGAACGTGGGTGAGCCCGTAGGCTTGCGATATTTCGTAGGGATCTTCGTCCAGCAAGAGAGGAAATGTCACGCCCCAGTCGCGCGCGAATTGGCGGGTCTGTTCCGCATTATCCTGGGATATTCCCCAAATCTGAATTCCGGTCGCGCCCGCGTCCAGGAAGTGCCGATAGAGGCGATCGAGAAAGGGAAATGTGAATTGGCAGGTGGGGCACGAAATTTTGAAAAATGCCGCCAGCAACGGCCCCTGAGTGAGCGCTGTTCCCAGGGAATATTTCTTCCCATCGGCGCCGGTCAAGCTAAACGCGGGTGCTGCCTGGCCTGCGATAACCAATGCCATTTCCTACCCCCCGGCCAATAAGATTCCAGTATCTTAGCAGACTTGGACTCCGAGGGGCCGATCGGATAAAGGGGATAGGCCTTCCAAAGATTTGCAAATTCCCCTTCGCAAACCAGTATTCGGTTTTCAAGAAGGTGATCCCGAATTCAGCGTCTAAGTTCGCGAAGCATTTCCTGAGCAGCAATCAAGACGGGATCCCAGACCGTGGAGAAGGGCGGGGCGTAACTCAGGTCGAGCTGTCCCAGTTGCTCCACGGTCATGCGCGCATGGAGAGCTGTCGCACATACGTCAATGCGCTTGGCCACGCCCGCGCTGCCCACCATTTGCGCGCCCAGCAGGCGGCCACTGGCGCTGTCCGCCACAAACTTTACGATGATATCTTTCCCGCCCAGGTATCGCGCGTGCTCGGCGGCACGAACGGTGGCGGCGCGCGCGGCAAAGCCTGCCTCACGGGCCTGCGAAAGATTCAAGCCAGTTCGGGCTAATTCAAGTGAGAAAACTTTCACCGCTGCCGTGCCCACAATTCCGGCAAAACGCGCTCGTCCGCCCGCGGCGTTATCGCCCGCCACCCGGCCCTGTTTATTGGCAGTGGTGCCGAGAGGGAAGTAGACCGGACGCTCGCTTACCAGGTGCATGGCCTCAGCGCAGTCGCCGGCAGCATAAATAGCTGCCTCGCTGGTTTCCATCCGATCGCTCACCGCAACCGCGCCCGTTTTGCCGAGTTGGATACCGGCGTTTTCGGCAAGCTGGACCTTCGGGCGCACGCCCGTCGCCAGGATCACGCATTCGGTTTCACAGGTTCCATTTTCCCACGTCACCCGGCGCACCCGGCCGTCGCGATCGCCCATCAGCGCGGCCACCGGCGCATCCTTGATCAGTTTCACGCCGTGGGCGGTCAGTTCATTTTCAATCGGGGCGGCGATGTCCTCATCCACCGCTTCGAAGAGTCCGGCCGAGCGTTCGAGCATGGTGACCTGCACGCCCAAAGTCGTCAAGGCGTCTGCCATTTCAAGCCCAATATACCCTCCGCCAATAATAACAGCAGTGCCTATATGAAACGACTTCAAGTGCTGTTGGAGCGCCAGGGTGGACTGCAAGTTGGAGACGTGAAAAACTCCGCCCAAATCAATTCCCGGAACGGCCGGCCGTGCGGGCTCAGCGCCAGTGGCCAGAATCAGGCGGTCGTAATGAACTTCCATCAAATTACCGCCGCCCGGCGGGATGATGATGATTTTCCGGTGGCTGGGCGCCAGTTCCGTCACCGTATGGCCGGTGAGGACTTGGATATTCCGCTGGGTGCGAAAAAAATCCGGTGGATAGATTCGCAGCGCGTCCCCATCCTTTACCACGCCGGCAATCAAATGAGGCAGGCCGCAGGCCGAGTAAGAAATGTCCGGCCCTTTTTCGTACACCAGGATTTCAAGCGCAGGATTCACGCGCCGCGCCTTGCTGGCCGCGCTCAGACCTGCGGCAACGCCTCCAACGACCACCAAACGCTCAGATGCCATAGTGAATCCAAGTTGATTGCCCGATTGAATTACATCCTTTGCAGAAGTGTGATTGTAGCTGAAATCTCAGGGAAATGAAATTCGCCTGCTTGCATCGAGTGGATGTAAGTTTGTTCCAACGGCGATTGTGTGGTCATGAATCGCGGCGCAAGATGGGTGACCGGTATTATGCCGCGGGACTGAATCGTTCACCAATCTTTTTTGAAACGGAAAAAAGTGTGTGGACGGGCACAAGGCCGGCCACTTTGAATTTCCCCACCGCGGCCAGGCCGGCCGAAGCCATGCAACCGCACTCCGAGCACACAGGATTGCCGCCGAATTGGCAGGGGCTGATTTTTGTATGCAGGTCGGCGGAAATGCAGGTGGTGTTTTGCGCAAAAATGCATTGGTCGGGTGAAGATGGCGGGCGAAGGAAACCATCCCAAACGTGTCGAGGGATATCCAACTTATTTATCTCCTGACGCATGAGGGCAAGCTCGGCAACGACCATCCACCTGTCCTCGCCCGTCAGCCGTTCCTCGCTCGTGTCGCCTTCCTGGGGAGTATAGAGGCTGAACCAGATCTTGCGAACTTCCGTCCGCGCCGACCAGAAGCGCGCAAAATCCATCAAGTAACCGGGGCGGCGAAGAAGTTGCCGCGTGATCGTGCAATGGACAATGACTCGGTGACCGGCAATGTGTTCCAGGATGCGATCATATGTCGCGGGTGACCGGCGCCGGTCATGCTCCTCACGCAGACCGTCGATGGAAACGACCAGATGGAGATTTGGCAGCTCGCGCCAGGATTCGGGGATGTGCCTGACGGCGCTGGTGACGAGCTGCACCTGAATGCCCATGGCGGCCAGCTTGGGAAGCAACTGGTCAAGCTCCCGATAACGGACCAGCGGTTCACCTCCCACAATGGAGAGATGCAAGGGACGGAATCGGCGGACCAGTGCTAGAACTCCGTGGACCAATTCCTCGCCTTTGAAGTCGGAGAGTTGCCTTAACGGCCCGGCCGAACCCAAATGCCCGAATTCATAGGCGTAGCAGCCCGGACAATGCAGGGGGCACTCACGGGTAATTTCGAGCGACATCAGTGGGCGGCGGCCGCGCAGGATTGTGCCCCACGCCCTGAAGACCTCACTCACTCTTAAGTTCTTTTCGCTCATATTCACCCTCGCCAGTTCGATTTAGATGAATAATTGAGACGAAGAGTTACTTTTCCAAAGACAGATCAGTGAATGTGTTTCACTTTTTTCTGCATGTAGTCCATCAGCAGGTATTGGCCGAGAGTGTAGGGAGTAGTGAAGTAGGCTTTGCCCCGGCAGATTTCCGTTACTTTTTGTACGAAGTTGATCAGGCCGTAATCGCTGGCCAGCATAAAGGTATTGATCAGAATTCCATTGCGCCGGCAGCGGGCAACTTCGTGCAGCGTTTCGGATACAACCAGCGGGTCAAGCCCGAAAGCGTTCTTATAAATCCTTCCGTCATCGAGAGTGAGGGCGGAAGGTTTCCCGTCGGTGATCATCACGATCTGGCGCATGTCTTTTTTCTGGCGCGATAGGATTCGCTGGGCCAGCCGCAGTCCCTCTCGCGTGTTGGTGTAATAGGGACCGACTTTTACGCGTGCGAGTTCCTGCAAGGGAATCTCTTCCGCCGAATCATGGAACAACACCATGTGAAGTGAGTCGCCCGGGTACTGGGTGCGGATGAGGTGGGTGAGCGCCAGCGCCACACGCTTGGCGGGGGTGAAGCGGTCCTCACCGTAAAGGATCATGCTGTGCGAGCAATCAAGCATCAAGACGGTGGCGCACGAACTCTGGTATTCGCATTGGCGCACCTGAAGGTCTTTGTAGTCGAGGGCAAGCGGCATGGTGAGGCCCTCGCGCTCGATGGCACTCAGCAAGGTGGCGTTGACGTCCAGGTTCATCGTGTCGCCGAATTCGTAAGGCTTGGTGGCGCCGTGCGATTCCACGCCGGTGGCCACGTCGCGGGTATCGTGGCGTCCAAAACTCGATTTGCCAAGAGACCCCAGAAGGTCTTTCAAGGTCTTATAACCGAGGAAGTCCAGGGCCTTATCGGTAAGCTCGAATTTCACTTCACCTTCGGGGCCCGACGAAGCGCGGCCGGGCTGGCCCTGCGTCTGCTTTCCCTGCGTTGGTGGATGGTCAATGGTGATGTAACCCTCTTCCGCCAAACGTTCGAGCAGCTTGTCAATCAACGCGCGCAGCTCGGAATTCTCGTAATTGGCGGCGTTCTCCAACAGCTTCTTAAGCAAGTCAGGGGGCATCATCCCCTGATTTTGCATGGCATCGAGGAGGGCCTGATGCAGTTGCTCCATCGTCTGCTCGGGATCCATTTCATAAAAATTTGAGTATTGGTTTTCAAACCCGCTTTGCAGCAGAAATTCCTGAAGGAGTTGCATCAGGTCTTCAGCACTGAGGCCTTCGAAAGGGTCGGTGGTGTATTTGGAATATTTGATGTATTTCATTTGAAATTCCGGCCGGAAGAAATCTACCGTTACCAGGATTCAACGAGGTCTTTCGCTTCCCTCAGGCCCAGGCCGGTGACCTCGCGCACTCGCTTGATGGCCTCAATTTTTCTCCCATTTCGGTTAAGCTCCCGCGCCTCGGCTAGTCGTGGGTCACCGGTACCTCCGGAATTCACGTAGGGCGAGGGTTGCCCGCAATGAGGACATGAAGTCGCCTCATCACTCACCACTCCCTTGCAAGCCTTGCAAACACCCAACGTCGCCATAATCTTTCCTCCCGTAAGATGCGGCCTCGGCGAACCCTAGTTCAGCGGTCTGCGGCGCGGCGGAATGAAACCACCTGGTTCTTCCTCCTGGGGTTCGGCCCGGGTGGGCCGGGGCCGCTCGGCAAAGAATCCGAGTTCTTCATTGCGGCTAATCTTTTTGAGCGCATAAAGGCCTTCGAGAATAAATTCAGCCCCCGCCACCAGCAGCGCCGGCTCGTCTTTGGCCTTCATTCCCAGGGTTTGAGTCTTTTCGAGCAGGCCCTGGATATTCTTGAACTGTGAGTAGATTTCATCCGTAGATGCGCCTTCAGCATATTTCAAGTGTCCGCCCAGCTCGAACCATTGCACCAGGGAGTGGAGGGGAACGGAGTCAAAATATTTCTTAAAAACCCGCGCCGTGGCCTGGCGGATTATTTCGCGCGCCACGGTATCTGCGCCCTTCAATTCGCCTTCGTATTCAAGCTCGAATTTTCCCGTCAAGCTGGGAAGGGCGGCATAAATGTCAGAGAGCCGAGCCACAGGCTGGTCCTCGTGATTGAGCAGAGCGCGGCGTTCGGCATTGGACACCACGTTTTCAAGGGCGGTGATCGGCATGCGTTGGGAAACGCCGGAGCGCTTGTCGATCTTCTTCTCCTGGCGTGCCTCGAAAGCTATAGTTTCCACGACTTCGCGCACAAATTGAGGAATCACCAGCGGAGCTGCGGAATTTTCGCCGTTGCGCTCCGTCCACGCCTCTTGCTGAGTTATTTCCATGCCCTGCTCCAGAGTGGCGGGGTAGTGGGTGCGAATTTCAGAACCGATGCGGTCCTTGAGGGGGGTGATGATTTTGCCGCGCGCCGTGTAATCCTCCGGATTGGCCGTGAACACCAGGGCCACATCAAGGGGCAGGCGGACAGGGTAGCCTTTAATCTGTACGTCTCCCTCTTGCATGATATTGAAGAGGCCCACCTGGATTTTTCCCGCCAGGTCGGGCAATTCATTCATGGCGAAAATGCCTCGGTTGGCGCGAGGCAGCAGGCCATAGTGGATGGTGAGTTGGCTGGAGAGGGCATGGCCGCCGCGCGCGGCCTTGATGGGGTCGAGGTCGCCGATGATGTCGGCGATGGTCACGTCCGGGGTGGCAAGTTTTTCCACGTAACGCTGCCCGCGGGGCAGATAGGCGATGGGCGTGGCATCGCCGCACTCCTCCAGGCGCTCGAAGCACGCGCGGCAGATGGGTTGCAGAGGATCGTCGTTAATTTCACAGCCAGCGATGTAGGGAACTTCCTCATCGAGCAGCGAAATCAGGGATCGTAGAATCCGGCTCTTGGCCTGCCCACGCAAGCCAAGGAGAATGAAATTGTGCCGGGACAGGATGGCGTTTGAAATTTGCGGCACCACCGTGTCCTCAAAGCCGATGATGCCGGGGAAGATTGGCTCACCCGCGCTCAGCCTGCGGATGAGATTGCTGCGCATTTCGTCCTTCACACTGCGCGTGCGGTAGTTTGTTCTTTTCAGTTCGCCAAGCGTCTGCGGCCGTTGCATGGACATGATCTCCCTTAAAGTTTGATTATAGGTGAGTCGGCGTGCCAACTCAACGCGGGATTTTGCGGATATACCTATTAATGTTGGACTACGATTGTCAGACCTTTGCGGCTTGGCGACTTTTCGTGAGGGCCTTCGTTTTAAGGTTGCTTGTACACGACAAAAAGCGAAACATTCTCACGCAAAGGCGCTGAGGCGCAAAGGGGAAAACTTAGCGATGAGTTTGCGGATGTGGGGAGCGTCGTCTGAACCAAACCACCTAAGCGGATTCGAAGACTAACTCTGGATCCGCGCGTTGCCGTTGCCGCCCGCTTTGTTGCGCGTTTTTTGGACCATGTCGATTTGCGGGATGAGAGCCTCAATAGCGTCCGTGACCTGGTGCAGCCTATCCGACTCATCGCGAACCGAAAGGAGCTCCTGCTTGAAATCAAGGTCAAGCGGCAGGGCGGCGGCAATGCGAAAGGAAAGGTAGCGATACGGTTTGGGAAGGTGGATGGGCATTTCCGCGGCCTTATGCAATTTTTGCATGATCTGGCGGAAGAGGTCGATGGCGTGCCCGGCGTCCGGCTCGGCGGGGGTGTCATGACCCTCGTCATCGTCAAAGAAAGTGACTGCGGCTCTTGGGTAAGGCGTGGTTTCGTCTTCCTGGTGGGTTACCAGGATTTCAAACCGCCTAGTCCCCACCGTAAAAATATCCAAGCGCCCGTCTACATATTTGCGAGTCACATTGACGATCCGCGCCCCGCAACCGACGGGTTGCATCTCCTCACCCTTGGCAAATACAATGCCAAACTCCTGCTGACCGGACTCCTCAGCTTTCGCTTTCAAACAATCCCCAATCATTCTCTTGTACCTCTCTTCAAAAATATGCAGAGGCAGTGGCTCCTCGGGAACCAGCACCATGTCCAGGGGAAATAAGGGCAACAAGAGTTCTTCCATCAGCGATTCCTTTGCATACGAAAGCCAGCGGCGTTTCGCCGGCGGGGCTTCCTAAAATATTCTGCGCTTCAGCCGGTCGACGGTGAATTTCGCGGTGTCGGCCACGGCCATCACCGCCATCACCCCGGCTTGCACCGGATCAGTCACCACCAGGTCCGCGGCCTCCGGGACGCTTCCCGCCATATTGAGGCTGATCACCAGCAAGCCTTGGGCGCGAACGTCGCGGACAGCCTGTTCAATCTCCCCGCCCATCAGGGAGCCGGCAAGCACCAGAGCACGCGCCCTCGGCAGGCGAGCAACGGCGCGTACGGCGTCCGCCAACGGCTGCTCGCCGACCAGCGGAATGGTATCAATGGAAATGTGTTCGCCGCGAATATTGTGCCGGTCCGCTTCTGAGATGGCGCCGATGGCCACCTGGCCCACCTGCGCGCCCCCGCCGACGATGATGATTCGCTTGCCGTAGATCTTTTGAAACGTTTTCACGGCGCCGGCCTCGCGCACCACGGCAAGGGCGCGCAGTTTTTCTATCAATGCATCGGGCGACCCGGGCAACTCGATTTCAAAATAGATGCGGGACTCCGGGGTGCGGTCGTCAATGATCTCAACGGAGGCGATGTTCCCTTGCTCTCCGGCGATGACACCGGTGAGCTGGTGTAGAACGCCCAGCCCGGATTCAACCCGAACCAATACGCCAATTTTGTCGGACATGAAAGCTCCTGAGAAAAGGGACTATAGCAGAAACCGCGGACTTCCTAAACTTCCAGATTCTGGTCCGCGTTGATCGGAATCCAAAGAACAGCCCCAATGAATGTGACCACCGCGGCGAAATCCAGGGCCTGATCCCATCCCAGATGGGTTGCGATATAGGCAGTCAGGATGGGAGAAATCCAACCGCCGATATTGCCCCAGGTATTCATCATGGCGGAAAGCGAGCCGGAAAAATTCCGCGTGAGATCGTTGCAAGTGGCCCACCAGGTGGATGTGGCAAACATGTTGCATCCTACGGCCCCGGACAGGAAAAAGATGGCCAGAACATTTCCCGTTGTATGCGCACCCAGGGTCAGCAGTATGGCCGAACACGTCATGCCCACCCAGACAGTTACTTGGCGTCCCCGGCGTTTCCCGAATTGAGCCGTAGCGCGATCGGAAAACCATCCTCCCAGAGGGGCGAGGAGCAAAATGGAAATGAACGGTGCCGCTCCCCACAATCCGCCTTGCTTGATGGTCAGGCCGCGCACTCGAACTATATAGATGAAGAACCATGTGTAAAAAATATAGTTGGGATAGCCTTCGCAGAAATAACTCAGCATCAAGCACCATGTGGAAACGTTGCTTAAAAGTTTCTTCCATGGGGTTTTGACGTGCATGGAATTACGAGGCTGAAGATGGGTATCCTCAGGCTGCGGACTGGGACGGATCATCTCCAGTTCCTTCGCGTTCACACCGGAGTGCTCTTCCGGCCGGCTGGTGGCGAAGGTGTACCAAAGGAGCGCGACAAAAATTCCGAGTCCGCCTGAAACGTAAAAGGACATTTCCCAGCCCCAACGCCGCATGATGGATGTAATCAATATAGGGGTTAGAGCGCCGCCAAAACCGATGCCGGTAAGGAACATACTGTTGGCCACTCCGCGGCGCGCATCGCCAATCCAGAAAGCTATAATCTTATTGGAATTCGGCAGGCAAGCGGCTTCCCCGATGCCGATCATGAACCGGATCATGATGAAGCTTCCGACCAGGCCCACCCAATGGCGGAGGGGAAGCCGCGGCACCAGACCGGTAATCGCCGTGAACAGCGACCACCACAGGATCGCCGCGGTCAGCACGCCGCGCGGCCCGTAGCGGTCGCCCAACCAGCCGCCCGGCACCTGAAAAAGGGCATACCCGAGGACAAACGCACTCAGAATCCAGCCCATGGTTTGGGTGTCGAAGGCGAACTCATCCTGAATATATTTTCCGGCTATACCCATGTTCATGCGGTCCAGGTAGGTCAGGGCTGTGATTAGAGTGAGCATGGCGACTATCTGCCAGCGCACGCGTGAAGGTCGAATGCCAGGTGCTCCCAAGGAAGATTTTTGAGTGGGCGGTATCGATCGGTCGTTCATCCCGTTAATTTTTCATTGCACTGGAAGGAATCAGCCGATCAACTTTTCCAGGTATGCTTTTTCCTTATTGATGTCTTCCATCTGTTGGGGCCCGGAGATTTCGCGCTCGATGGTGACGGGGCCGGTGTAATTCAACTCCTTGAGGTGCTTGAACAGCCGGGGGAAATCAGCTTTTCCTTTTCCGATCGGCACTTCCTCTCCCAGTTTGCGTGGGTCGGTGGGAAACAGCCCATCCTTGGCATGCAGCCCATGAACATAGTGGCCAATTACATCGAGCGCGTCCACGGGATTCCCCTTGCCATAAAGAATCAAGTTGGCGCAATCGAGGTTGATGCCCTGATTATCCAGCCCAACATCCTTGATCAAGCGCAGGAGCGTAATGGGCGTCTCTTGTCCGGTCTCATATAGGACCATCTGATTATTTCCCTTGAGATAGGCAACGACTTCCCGGCAGGCTTCAACCGTCTCGGCATAGACGGGGTCGTTGGGGTTTTCCGGTATGAAGCCAAAATGGGAGTGGAGAGCGGGCACGCCGACCTGCCTGGCAAAGTCCGAGGCACGCTTGAAATGTTCGATTCTCTGTTGTCGATATTCGCGCGGCACAAGTCCGATGGTAAGCGGGCCCTGATAAAAATCATAGACATCAGGTCCGGGCCCGTGAGTGTTAATGGCGGTGGCCTCCACTCCATATTTCTCCAGAGCGTCTTTAAGCCGCGTCACCATTTCCGTGGAAAAATCAGAGGTCGAGGCCTGGCAGGTGGGCAAACCGAGGCTGTGAACTTTGGCGATGGCGGCATCGGGATCTTTTTCCACACCGATGATCAGTCCAAGCCGCATACCCCTCTTCACCGGTTGCGCAACGGCGCGAGGCAGCAGCCCCTGGGCCATTAATGCGGCGGAAGTTTGAAGAAAACGCCGGCGATTTTGTGCATTCATGGATGTTCCTCCCTCTTAGTTCGTGCTGCTCTTTTTAAGTGATGGGCCTTTCAATTTCGCCTCACGTCCAGATCCCAATAATTACCGCAGGGGCGCGAATTTAAAGCCGTCCCATGGACATGCTTTCTCGAGATTTAAACTATCGACAGGCTGATCGCGGCCGATAACAAGAAAATCCACTTTCCCTTTCCACACTGGTTCGCTCCCAGTGCCGTGCGCGCGGAACTCCACCGCGCCGGAAGTTATGGTGCCGGGCGCGCCAATGTTATTCTCCGGGGGGGCGAGAGTCTGGCGTTGGGGCATGTATGAGGCTGTGTTTCGGAATTGAATGGGGGCCGTCCACACCGTCACCAGCTGCTTGACCTCCAACCGCCGGATCACCATGTTCACTCCGTCATCCTGGGCCAGAACGCGGAAAGGCTCGCGGGTGATCAGAAACTCGTTCCCGTCCCCCAACAAGTCACGGACGTCCAAGTCGGTAATCGCAAATTGCATTTCCGAAGTGGGAAAATCAATGAAAGCGCCTGGGACATACTTCCCGCCGGACTTTTGAAAAACCTGAAGGCGCGCGCTGGGAAGAATCTGGGCTCCGATAAAGCAGACCAGGGCTGGCTCGCGGTTCCCTTGGCGAAGGAGGTAACGGGCCACCCGGGCATTGGACGTTGTGATGTCCTGTAGATATTCCCCGCCTAATTGCTTCAGCAAATCTTCGTCGGAGGGATATTCGCCGGGAGGCTGATGGTCAATCGAGCTTGCCTCCACCCAGCCGGTGACGGTTTCGAGCGTGGCTGGATTAACCGCTCGGACGCGCGTGGATGGTTTTGATTTTCCCGGCTTCTCTTCAAGGATCGTTACTAACGCGCCACGGCCAAGGCTCAGAACTGGGACATTTCGATTCAAAAGGCCGGGCCGGACAATGATGGATCCTTGCCGGGCATAACCCCACCCTAAGGGCACTTCAGCTTTTTTTTCTCTCGCCGCCGCGCCAGAGGACATCAGGAGTAATGTCGAGAGAAAAAATGCGAACGGGAATTTGGATTCCATGCTCCGGCTATTGTTCACGTTTGGCAGCGGTTTGACAAACAAAATCTCGGCGCATAGACTCATCTAGGGTTCGAAATTCCTCGGGATGAATTGTCTTCCAAGATTGTGGCCTTTGGCAATTCGGAAGGCGAGGTGAGAACCCATCAAAAAAGACCAGGTGTGCTCCGCAATTGCGGGGCGCTAAAGGGAAGGCCGTGAAAATCGGCTACGGTCCCGCCACTGTGAACGGCGGGCCTTGCTCTTCCCGGCGAGCGACGACTTGCTCGCTGGAACCACTGCTCCTGCTCTGACAGCTCACGGAATTGTGAGTCAAGAGGTGGGGGCGGGAAGGTTGGGCAAGGCCGGAAGTACGCCGTGAGTCAGGAGACCTGCCTGGGCTTCAAAGGCGAGTGGAATCGACCCACTCGCCCCAACGCACACTCTTCGCGAGAAAGAGTGGGGCTGCATAGCCCCGCCCTCGTCAAGAGTGCGCGGGGTTTTTTATTTCCTCTTTGCCGGCTCGGATAAACCTATGGCGCTTGGAGAGAAATTTGAAATCGGGCCGCCCGCGGGAAGAGAACGATTTCCGCGCGCAGGGAAAATTGAATTGGGCACAATGCGACGAGTGGCGCTGGGAGCTTTTGCGTTGGGCCTGATAGTTTTCTCATCAGCCACGCCGCTTTTCCCCCGAATCATCACCGATCAAACCGGACGGCGCGTGGATGTTCCGGAAAATCCAAAGCGCATAATCTCCCTGGCGCCCAGCATCACGGAAACCCTCTACGCGTTGGGCCTCGGCGACCGCATCGTGGGTGATACGGAGTATTGCGATTATCCTCCTGAGGCGCGTCTAAAGCCTCACGTCGGCGCCCTCCTCAATCCGAGTTTGGAAAAAATCGTGGCGCTCAAGCCTGACCTTGTTCTGGGTATCGCTGAGGCCAACCGACGCGAGACAGCGGATCAGCTTGACCGGCTTGGCGTCCCGCTCTATGGTCTGACCGCCCATAGCGTGGAAGAGACATTGAATTCCATTGAAGATCTGGGCAAAGTTCTGGGCCGGGGAGCGCAAGCGCACGAACTTGTTGCTGGGCTCCGGCGCCGGGTGGATGCTGTCAAGCAAGAAGTGGAACACGCCCCTCGTCCAAAAGTATTGTTTGTGGTTTGGTATCGCCCCTTGATCACCGCCGGGCCGCATACTTTCATAGCCGATGCAATAGGGATTGCGGGAGGCATTTCCATCTCCGACGATCTCGCGGGCGAATGGCCGCGGTTGAGCTTGGAAGACGCTCTCCATCGCGATCCGGACATCATTCTTTTCCCCAAGAGCGAATCCTTTTCTCCCTCTCTTGATGAATTCCAGCAGTTGGCTGGTTGGAAGGACTTTCGGGCAGTCAAAGATCATCGGATGTATTTTGTCCCGGATACTATCAACCGGCCGAGTCCCCGCCTGATAGACGCTATGGAAGAAGTTGCGCGGGTTTTACATTCCGAGCAAAAATCTACGGCGCGCGGCCCGGAGTCATCGCGATGATCGTCAAGCCCACGCGGCGAAATGTGCTGGGACTCATGGCGGTGCTGGGCGCCAGCCTTGTAATTGTGTCCGCCGGCGCCCTTGCCTTGGGCGGAGTCCATTTACGTTTGGGCGAGGTCTGGTCCGGGCTGCTTGGGGCTGACCTGCACTCCGAGGTCAGCATCATTGTCCGGCAGATCCGGTTACCGCGAATCATTCTGGCCGCCCTGGTTGGAGCGGCGTTAGCGGTTTCGGGCACCGTCCTCCAGGCGCTCCTTAGGAATCCCCTGGCGGACCCTTACGTCCTAGGGGTCTCGAGCGGCGCGGCACTCGGCGCGATTATCGCCCTGTGGGTCGGCGGAAGGTTGGCGGCTGCTTCACCGCTTATGGCATTTGGTGGAGCGCTAGTGACCATTGCCTGGGTTTATCTGCTGGGGAGACGAGGTGGGCGGCTGGCAAGCTACACCCTTCTGCTGGCCGGAGTGATCACAGCGTCCTTCCTCTCCGCGATCATTCTGTTTATCCTTACCCTTTTGTCCACGCGCGACGTCCGCGGCATCGCCTTCTGGCTGATGGGCGATCTGAGCGTGGTTACGGACGTCCAGCTTCGAATCCTTGGTCCCGCAGTCGCGCTGGCCATCGGCGCAATTTATTTCTTCGCCAAGGATTTGAACGTTCTCTTATTGGGGGAGCAGGAAGCCGCCTACCTGGGGGTTAATGTGGCGCGCGTTGAAGCTTCAACGTTCCTGCTGGCGTCATTCCTCACTGGCATGGCGGTTTCCGTGAGCGGCGCGATTGGGTACCTTGGACTCCTGGTGCCCCATCTAGGCAGGATGATTGTGGGGAGCGATCACCGAACACTCTTACCTACGGCGGCCCTGGGCGGCGCTATCGTGCTGGTCATTTCGGATACACTGGCTCGCACCATCGTGTCCCCGGCGGAGCTTCCTGTGGGCGCGGTCACGGCCCTGGCAGGAGCGCCTGTGTTTATCTATTTGTTGCGGCGAGCGGCGGGGTAGGGAGAAGAAAACCAAATGGCAAGTTGCAAATGTCAAATGGGAAATGGATCAACCATGCCGACTATTTGTTTATTGGGGCCTGCTATCGCCTGGCTGGCAACTCGGTAAATTGAATCATGCAAACTGTCGCTCAAAATCCAAACTCCAACTCACTAATCCCGACTTCCCACTCCCGCCTTCAGGTTGATTCCGTTTCTTTTAAATATGCCCATTTCGAACTGGCCTCTACAAGTTTTGAAGCTCGGGCGGGAGAGTTGTTGGCGATTATTGGACCCAATGGGTCGGGGAAGTCCACGCTGCTTGAAATTGCCAGCGGACATTTGAAGCCACTAACGGGCGCGGTGCGGCTCGGCGGCGAAGACCTGCATCGAATGTCGTTCCTCGATCGGGCGCGACTGGTGGGACTGGCGCGGCAGGATGCGCCTCTCCTTTTTTCTTTCGAGGTGCGCGAGTTTGTGCGCCAGGGACGCCACCCTCATCTGGGTCGAGGGCTTTTTGAAAACGAGGATGACGAGCGTTGGGTCGATTGGGCGCTCGACAAAACCAACCTGCGCAGACTGGCCGGCCGTAGGATCACGGAAATTAGCGGAGGTGAATTTCAAAGGGCAGTGCTGGCAAGAACACTGGCCCAGCGACCACGCTTGCTCCTGTTGGACGAGCCCACCGCCAACCTTGATATTGGCTACCAGATCGAGATGCTGGGACTGATTCGCAATCTTGCCGCATCCCAGGACTTCGTGGCAATCATCGTCACCCATGAATTGAACCTGGCGGCGGAATTGGCCGACAAGTTGCTGCTGCTTGAGTCCGGCCGTTGCCTCAGCTCCGGCACGGCTGAAGAAGTCCTGAAGTCCGATTTGCTCAGCCGGGTTTTCCGCACTCCGGTGGAAGTGGATCATAACCCCGCCAGCGGCCGCCCGCGCGTTACGTGGAGGATGGGACGATCCTCCTCAATCGGCCGTTAACTATTCCGCTGCGCATGCGATTCGTTTTATCGTAAACTAGGAAGTTCCTTTTTGTTATGGGAGAGTGATCGGGGTCTTGCCATGAGCGTCGCCACTGAAATTCGAACCAAGTTTGAAGCTGTCATCGGCCTCGAGGTCCACCTCCAACTCCTGACTCGCTCCAAGATATTCTGCACATGCTCGACCCGTTTTGGGGATCCCCCCAACTCGAACACTTGCATGGTATGTCTGGGCCTGCCGGGAGCGCTGCCCGTTCTTAACCGGGAAGCCGTCACCATGGCGATGAAGGCTGCCATGGCATTGCATTGCACCATCAATCCCCAATCGCGTTTTGCCCGCAAGAACTATTTTTATCCCGACCTGCCCAAGGGTTATCAGATTTCTCAATTTGACGAACCCCTGGCGGAGCATGGGCGCCTGACGATTGAGCTGGACGGCCACAAGAAGCAGATTGGAATCACGCGCGTGCACATGGAAGAGGACGCAGGGAAATCGCTGCACGAGGGTTTTCCCGATTCAGGAGAGAAGACTTATATTGACCTCAACCGGTCGGGCGTCCCGCTGATCGAAATTGTGAGCGAGCCGGATTTGCGCACGCCTGAAGAAGCCCATGAATATCTGACGCGTTTAAAGACCTTGATGCTTTACCTTGAGGTCTCGAACTGCAACATGGAAGAGGGAAGCCTGCGTTGTGACGCCAATGTGAGCGTGCGGCCGGCGGGTAGGGAGGAATTCGGGACCAAGGCGGAATTAAAAAACTTGAATTCCTTCAAGTTTCTCCAAAAAGCCCTGGCTTACGAGATCGAGCGGCAAATTGAAGTGGTTTCGACCGGCGGAACCGTGAACCAGGAAACGCGCCTGTGGGACAGCCGTGAGCAACGAACGTATGGCATGCGTTCGAAAGAATTTGCGCACGATTACCGCTACTTCTCCGAACCCGACCTTTTGCCGCTGGTTATAACCGACGATTGGAAGGAAGAAGTCCGGAGGTCGTTGCCGGAACTTCCCGATGCGCGCCGGGAACGATTTGTGCGTGACTACGGTCTTCCGGCGTACGACGCGGCGCAACTGACCGCCTCAAAATCACTGGCCGAATACTTTGAGGCCGTCGTCAAGGCTGGTGGCGCGGCCAAAACTGCGGCCAACTGGGTTTTGAATGAACTCCTTTTCCTGTTGAACGAAGCGCGAAAGGAGATTACTGAATCGCCGGTTTCTGCCAGCAGCTTCGCGGAGCTCTTGGTCATGGTTGAGCGTGAAACCGTTTCCGGGAAAATGGCGAAAGAAATCCTGGGAGAAATGTTTTCTCGCGGAAAACGTGCCGAGGAAGTAATGGCCGATCGAGGCTTGGCTCAAATTAATGAGCCGGAAAAAATTGGAGCAGTCGCCCGGCAGATTATGGTGGACAATCCCAAACAAGTCGAGCAATACCGCAGCGGCAAGACAGCCACTTTCGGTTGGTTCGTCGGCCAAGTCATGAAAGCCACCGGCGGCCAGGCTAATCCAAAGTTAGTTCAGGAAGTGTTAAAGAAGTTGCTGGCTTCGGCACCTCACGATGTATAATATGGTGTATGAGGGCTTCCGATGAGCAAAATGAAACGCAAACAGATTTATCTTGAGGTTGACCAGGACCGCCGACTTGGAATTCTGGCCAGGAATCGAGACGCTACGGAGAGCGAGCTCATTCGGAGTGGACTCGATTTGGTCCTGAGTTCTCCCTTGCCCCAGGCACTCGACCACCAAGCCTGGTTGCGCCGCCGCCGTTTTATTGAATCGATGATTCGTCGCGGCCCGGTGAAAGGCAAGCGCACTTGGACCCGCGAAGAGGCTCATGAACGGTAACTGCTTGGTTGATGCCAATATTCTGGTTTATGCTCACGACCGATCATCGCCGGCCAAGCAGGTTCGCGCACTGGAAGTACTGGACCAGCTAGAATTTCATCAGAAGGGAGTTCTGAGCACCCAGGTCCTTGGTGAATTCTTTTGGGTTGCTACGCGTAAACTGGCCCGCCCACTGACTGCAAAAGAAGGGTATGAGGCTCTGGAGGATTTGCTGCGATCCTGGAAGACAGTGGAAGTGACCCGGCAAATCGTTCTTGAAGCGGCCGGAGCTTGCGCGCGGCATCTTATGCAATTTTGGGATGCCCAGATTTGGGCGACTGCCAAACTAAACCAAATTACCATAATTCTGAGTGAAGATTTCTCGCACGGAAGCAGAATCGACGGAGTCGAGTTTGTAAATCCATTCATCGCGGCTTTTCCAGGAGAGGAGTAAGTTGATGTTGAACGTAGGCGACAAAGCACCCGATTTCGCTCTGCCCTCGGAGACGGGGGACAAAGTTAACCTCAAGGATTTTCGCGGGAAGACGCTGGTGCTCTATTTCTTCCCCAAAGCCGATACCCCCGGTTGAACGAGCGAGGCGAACCAGTTCCGTGACGCCAAAAAAGAACTGGACAAATTGAACTCGCAAGTTCTGGGCATGAGTGGCGACACTGTGGACGAGCTGAAGAAGTTCCATGACAAGTATGAATTGAATTTTCCCCTGGCGGGGGACACCGGCCACAAAACGCTTGAGGCTTACGGAGTCTGGCAGGAAAAAAATATGTACGGCGTCAAGAAAATGGGAATTGTGCGCACCACTTACATCATTGATGATTCGGGGAAAGTAAAACACGTTTTCCCCCGGGTGCAGGTGAACGGGCACATTCAGGAAGTACTGGCAGCGCTAAAATTAAAGGAATGAACGGCCGCGAAGGAGATGCTACCCGAGCCACTTGGCAATGGAGGGGCTGCGGCTGTAACCCCGGGTGGGGTGGTAGCAATAGAAAATCCGCATCGAGCGCTCGCCGAAAATGGGCACTCGCGCTTCTTCGCGGGCCCAGCCATCCGGCTTCATGATTTCTTCGAAAGGTTTGATTTCGGCGGCTCTGCGCTCCAACAGAAATTGCTGAAATTGAGAGTAAGTGTCCTCCCCCAGAACGACCAGGACTTCAATATTGGGAAACAGCTTCAACTCCTCCCGCAGATGGTTGGCGCAATAGGCCAGAGCGTTTTGCGAGATATGCGATCCGGTTGCGTGGCATCGCACCGCATCCGTCAAAATGTACCTGGCCTTGAACTCTTCGAAGCCCTTAACCCCCAACAGTTCATACAAGCCAACGGAGAACCGGTTGGGCGACTTGGGTTTTCGGTAGAGATACATGTCTGGATTTATCGGGGAGTCCCGGCCGATGATGGCGCCGTGCGGGGCCCCGCGGTCCGGATAGTGGGCGGCCACGTATGAGGTGAGGAATTCGCGAGGCGGGAGGCGAATGGTCGAAATCGCGGCGCAATTCCGGCAGCTTGCAATTCTTAATTTCACCGCCTCAGTCTCAAATCCGGGAATTAGGGCGCGATTGTCCACAATGGGCTGGGCGGTCAACGCCAACTGCAACAACATTTCCGGGCTCGCCCCCGGGGGGCCGAATATGAGGTTGTCAATCAGGCGGGCGGGGCCTACGCGCGCGGCCACCAGAGCCACACAGCCGGGCGAAAGATGTTGGACAGGCGTAAGCCGGGCGGGCTCCACGATGGCCGCGTATTCCAAATGGACTCTCGGCTCGGAAGCGTAGAGCTTGTACATTTCATCAAGCACTTTCTCCACGCTGCTTTCGCCGGCCTGAGCAATTTTTTCTGCCAGCCGCAGGCCATGATTGATCACTCGAGCCGCCTGCCGTTCCTCCTCATTCAGGTAAGCGTTACGGGAACTGACCGCCACGCCATCGGATTCGCGCGCGGTGGGGCAAACGGACAGGCGCACATCCATGTTCAGGTCTTCAACCAGGCGGCGGATTACCTGGACCTGCTGAAAATCCTTTTGTCCAAAATAGGCGACGTTAGGCTTCACGATGTTAAATAGTTTCGTGACCACGGTGGCGACGCCCCGAAAATGGCCGGGCCGTGATGTTCCTTCGAGCGGAGCCGCCACCATGCCCGCATCCACGGAGGTTGAGAAGCCCTCGGGGTATAGTTCGCTCGCCTCGGGCGCAAAGGTGACGTCGACCTTTAAAGGACGAAGAACTTCCAGATCTTGGTCCAGATTGCGCGGGTAACGCGCCAGATCTTCCTGGGAATCGAATTGGGTTGGGTTCACGAAAATGGAAACAACGACGGTGTCGCACTGACGCTTGGCCTGGTGGATCAGGCTGATGTGGCCCTCGTGCAGAGCTCCCATGGTGGGGACGAATCCAATGGCTTTGCCACGCGAATCAGCCTCGTGCTGATATTCCCGCATTTCCGCGATGGAGGTGATCAGCCGCATTCTATTGAGCCGCGTTCGCCGATGATAGGAAGCATCAAGGATTTCGGCCCTCCGGCCAAAATCCTTTGCCTCGCTTCGTCACGCCTCATGAGATATTTCTTTCTCAAATTGTTCGCGCATTTTCGCCGGCCAGTGGTAGGACTCATGGTCGTTTGGATATCGCTTGGCGACAACGTCATCGCGAAACGACTCGAACGCCAGGCGCATGGTCCGGGCGATGTCCGCGTAGCCGCGCACAAATTTTGGCGGAGGTCCGAAGCCCAGACCAATAAGATCGTGCGTCACCAGCACCTGGCCGTCACACTCCGGGCCGGCGCCGATTCCGATGGTGGGAATCCGGCAGCGTTGGGTGATGAGCGCGGCCAGTTCCCTCGGAATTCCTTCCAGGACCAGCGCAAACGCTCCCGCGTCTTCAATCGCCTGGGCGTCAGCCAGGAGTTCGTTGGCGGAGTCGATGGTCCTCCCCTGCACGCGATAGCCACCCAGCGCCAGAACCGATTGAGGGGTGAGCCCGATGTGACCCATCACCGGAATTTCCGCATCCACCATCCGGCGGATCAACGCCGCGCGTTTCCTGCCGCCTTCAAATTTTACCGCCTCGGCTCCGCCCTCTTTCAAGTAGCGAACGGCCGCGCGCAGCGCTTCCTTGTCGTCAATGTGATACGCGCCGTAGGGCAGATCCGCAACCAGCAAAGCACGTCGCGTGGCCCGGCGAACGGCGCGCAGGTGATGAATGATTTCATCCACCGTCACAGGGATCGTGGAGTCGTATCCCAAAACGACCTGGGCCAGGGAATCTCCCACCAGGATTATGTCAATCCCCGATTCGTCCACCAGGCGGGCCGTGGGATAGTCGTAAGCCGTCAGGCAGGTGATCTTTTCGCCTCGAAGTTTTCGTTCGAGAATCAGCGGAACCGTAATTTTGCTCACGGCCTCAGGATGATGGTCCATGGCATTGCTCCTTTGCTCAGAATTAAAAACTCGATGGCCGTCGATTTTAGATCCTTACGGCTGCACCGCTGGTCATCGCGCTTGATCTTGTTCATCGTTCATCATTCAGAATTCATCATTCCAAACAAAAACCCTCTCCGTTCCAGTGCCTGGCGCCGGCATTCGCGAATGCGCGGCTGGAAGCCCGAGTGGGCGACCTCTTGACTGGACGGAGAGGGTCTAAACTCTTCTAAATTCGGCGGAAGTCCTGGCGGCGATGAACCGGCCCCATGTTCTCCACCCATTCCTCACCGTCTCAGTCCGCGTCGGCGGATCCAAGCGGCAAAAAGTATTGAGTGCCCTTCACCGGCTGGCTGAGCCGGCGCAACAACTCCTGCAAGTCTTCGCTCCGGTCGACAAAGTCGATCTCGGACGTTTCAATCACCAGCAGGTCGCTCGATTTGTAGTGGAAGAAGAAGTGCTCGTACGCCCGGATGACTTCCTCCACGTACTCGTCGGAGATTCGGTCCTCAATCGCCACGTTCTTCTTGGCGATGCGTTTCTTCAGCGTCTCCGGCTTCGCTTGTAAGTATATCACCAAATCGGGGACGGGAATATTTTCGGCCAACAACGAGTAGTATTCGTCGTAGAGGCGCAGCTCCGCATCGCTCAAATTCAGATAAGCGAATATTTTGTCCTTTTCGAATATGTAATCGCTGATGATGGTGCGATGCGCGGAGGCGGAAACATCAAGGGCGCTCAGTTGCTTGTACCGCTGGAGCAGGAAATAAAGCTGGGTTTGGAAACCCGCTCCCGGTTTATCCCGGTAAAAATTCTCGAGGAAGGGATTATCTTCCACGTCCCTCAAGCGCGTGGTGTGCAGTCGGTCGGCGAGTATGTCCGCAAGGGTAGTCTTGCCCACGCGGATGGGACCCTCGACTGCGATGAAGCGGGGCAGGTCGGAATGGGGAGAATTCGACATGGAGAATTAGTTGGGAAACGCTGAACGCTGAATGATGAACGATGAACGGGGAACAATCATTTGCCCGTTGAATGGGATCGTCCTTTCATAAGAATTCATCATTTCTTTTTGACCTTGATCACCTTGCTTTTGTCAGCGGTGTTCCAGAGCAATTCCGAAACCGTTTTCCGTTAATAGGGTGCGCCACCTTGGGCGCGATTTCACGCAGGGGAACGAGAACAAATCTTCTCTCACTCATGCTGGGGTGCGGGATAGCAAGCCCGGACGAACGGACCACCACATTCTCGTAAAGCAGGATGTCAATGTCAATCAGTCGCGGACCCTTCGGTTTTCCACGGCGGCGGCCCAGCGCCCGCTCCGCGGATTTTATCTTCCGCAATAACTGACGCGGAGTGAGCGTCGTCTCCACGAGTGCCGCGCAATTCACAAACCATGGTTGAGCGAGGAATTCGACCGGCTCGGTCTTGTAAAACGATGATACCTTGCGGACGCGGACTCCCTCAGCGGCAAGCAATTTGAGAGCGTTTCGCAGCAGAAGGGCGCTTTCGCCGAGATTTGATCCGAGGGAGAGGTAGGCGCGCATTATGAATCAAAGAGTGTGCGCTTGGAGCCCGACGACGGGTCTAGGTTCGCAGCGCCATCGGCCGGACGAGCGTATTTCGCGAGGAGGTTTCGAAGCTCTTGTCCACCTATGAGCTCGATCGGCAGTTGTCTGGCGAATTCGAGCGCCTGGGTTGTAAACCCTGAGGTAGTAATAATAATTCCTTTGATAGCCTTTCTGTCAGCTGTAAGCGCACCGTAAAAGTCACGCACAGTTGCCGCGCCGACAAGGTTTCCCGGTCCAAACCTCTTACATTGGATTAAGTAGCGCCCTCCCACAAGGGGGCGGTCAAGGTTAGCGACAATGTCGACTCCACCGTCGCCTGTGGCCTGAGTGAGTTCAGTGTGAAATCCCATTAACTGGAGCAGGGAGGCTATTACTTTTTCGAAGTCAGTGCCTGACAGTTCTTCCACTTGAGCGTCGGGCAATCGCAAGCTCCCACTCGTCGCAAGTCCGAGCACCGACGACAGAAGGGCTAGGTCATCCTCCGAAACTGTTACTCTACCCAGCTGGGTCAGCCGGTCAATCAACACAGCGACGTGGTGAGGGGTGTCGGCTGAACTTTGACAAATTAGTTCAGCTACACCTTTGGTAATCGCGATGCCCCTACTCTTTGCAAGCTGGTCGCAAATTTTTAACATCTCTAGCTGAGAATAGGACTGCAAGGGCAGAATCAAGTGGAATGACTCGATAAGTTTGGGGGGGCATTCTGTTTTGGAGGTAGCTGTAGCGACAAAGGTGAATCTTTTGATTGGTATGCTTATCGTTTTGGCGAGCAATCCTTTATCCAGCACAACATCCACTTTGAACTCGTCCAAAACGTCTTGCAGCATTTCAATGACGGCCTTCGGGGCCTTTGACACACCTTTTAGCAAAAAGGCGTCGCCCTCGCCGAGATTTGTCAATTTGCCCAAAAGATCAATTGGCTTCACGATTGCCTTTGTGTCCGCTTCAGTGGAATTCGGGAAGCACTCGGCGACGAAGGCTCTGGCCAGCGTTCGCTTTCCTATACCTTCTGGCCCAGTGAGCAAAATGTGACCTGGTGGTTTGGAAGCCTGGGAGTAGAGAGCGGCAAAATCTTTCAACCGTCCTATTGTTGTTTCCTGACCGATTATATCGGTGAAACCGCCGGCTTTAGGGTGATCTCTGCCCTCCAGATTAACTAATCTCTCCCTTGGCATAGTCCTCTCAAGCTCCACGCCTTGAACAACAGGCCGCCAAACTAATCAGACGATTTGGACGAGTTATACAGAAGCACCCCACGCGTGCTATTGGGCGGGCGAATCCCAAGGTGCTTATATGCAGGCTCATTTGCCCTTCGGCCACTTTTTGTCCTGCTGATAAATCCTTGCTGCAAGAGGAAGGGCTCCACCATATCGACCAGCGTGTCCACTTCTTCGTTCAGCGTGGCTGAGAGCGCCTCCACCCCAACGGGCCCGCCCTGATAATGCTGGATTATGGTTCTAAGATAGGTGTAATCGAGGGCGTCTAACCCTTGTTGATCGACACCTTCGAGGTCTAGGGCCTCGGCAGCGACCTGGGGGCCGATTAACCCCTTTCGTTTGACTTGCGCGAAGTCTCGGACGCGACGCAATAGACGGTTGGCGATACGTGGTGTGCCCCGAGCACGGTGTGCAATCTCGGCAGCCCCGGCTTTGTTAATCTTTGTCCTTAGTATATCAGCCGACCGCAAGACGATTTGCTTGAGGTCATCCTCGGGATAGAAGTTCAAATGATAAGAAAGTCCGAATCGGTTCCGGAGTGGAGCCGATACTGTTCCCGCACGCGTGGTGGCACCAACGAGCGTGAACTTCTTGAGATGATACGTGGTGATCTTTGCGTATGGCCCTTTGTCAACGGGGATATCCAATCTGAAATCTTCCATAGCGGGATACAAGAACTCTTCGATATTGACCGGAAGCCGGTGGATTTCGTCGATAAACAACACGTCGTTTTGGCTCAAGTTAGTGAGCACACCCATAAGTTGGTGGGTGCGCTCAAGCGCAGGCCCGGACGTTGTAATAATGTTAGATTTCATCCAGTTCGCGATGATGTTCGCGAGTGTTGTCTTGCCAAGACCAGGCGGCCCATGAAAAAGTACGTGCTCCAGAGGTTCATGGCGCTGCTTAGCAGCTTCGAGCGCGATCTTTAGTTTTTCCACCACGCCCTTCTGCCCAACGTAATCGTCGAGTGTGGGAGGACGGAGGCTTTGATTAAGTTTCTCATCTTCTTTGGACGTAGGGCCAGGTGCAACTAAGCGGTTTCGTCCCACCTTCGTTTCCGTAGTGGGTTCGCTCTTTGCTTTAATCCTCATGGTTCCTTTTGCTCGAACACTTTACGTAGGAACTCCTCGACTGACCGCAGGTTCCTGTTCTTGCTGAAAATCTGCTCGACCATGCGTTGCGCCTCTGCGTGCGTAAATTCAATTTGTTCGAGCGCATGCAATGCTTCGACCCTAAGCTCGGAAGCAGGTTGCTTTTCCATGGAAAGTGGTTCTTCCGTAGGCGCCAACGCAAACTTCGCCATTTTGCCACGCAACTCAATTATGACCCGTTCAGCGATTTTAGGCCCGATAGAAGGCAGTTCTTGCAGGAATGCAGAGTCACCGCGCTCGATGGCGCCAGCAATTTCGCTGATGGGCCGCACCAGGCATTTCAGTGCCTTCATGAACCCTACACCGGGCACCGTCGTGAAGGCTTCGAAAAACTCTCTGTCGAGCGGATCGAGGAATCCAACAAGTTTCGGCGTCAGGTGACCGCCACCTAACCCGCCGTCAATGTAATCGATGGTGTAAAATGTAATCGGATTCCGCCGCTCCCCTTGTGGCGCAAGCCGCAAACGTGACGCTATGCCCGAGGGCACGAAAATCTCGTAGGAAATGAAGCTCGTCCGCAGCAGAAGCGAAGTGTGACGGATGCGATCGTAAAGTAACTCGCCGGTGATCTCTGAAATCAAATTCTCACCCCTTGCACATGCCTATTTGGGCGGACACCATTCGACCTATTTCGGAGCGAATTCACATAGCACAATGCCGCTGCCAGCGCGTCAGCCACGTCGGGCGGATGGGGCATGCGGACGAGTGAAAAAAACTGCTGCACCGATCGCTGCACTTGCGACTTTGAGGCGTTACCGTTGCCGGTGACAGATTGCTTGATTCGCTTGGCTGAAATGTGAATCACCGGTATCCGTGACAACTGAGCCGCCAGGCAAATCACTCCGCGCGCGTGCCCCATCAGGATCGACGTACGCGGAAAAGAAGTGTGACTATACACTTCCTCCAGGCATACCGTCTGGGGACGGAACTCGTCCATCACCTCCCGCAGCCCGTCAAAAAGGCATTCCAGGCGCGCGGGCAGATTTTCTCCCTGGGCGCGCGGCGACCTGATCACTCCGGCTTCGATCAGTTTCACGCTGCCGTCCCTGCACTCCACCACGCCGTAGCCGGTAAGAGTCAGGCCGGGATCGACGCCCATGATGCGGCTGGGAATTTTCGTGCCCATCGCCATTGTTGAGATTGTAGCGGGAAAGGAGAAAAGTCAAAAGTCCAAAGTCGGGAGTCGAGATTTGAGAGGATCGCGGTGATAACAAGGTGCGGGGAAGCCGGGCATCATTGGTGACTTTCCGTCTGCATGGAGAGATTTTCCAATTTCTTGCAAATCGAACAAATTAACCTTGAGGACTTAAGTTCTGCTGATATCCGCCACGCTTGATAAATGAGAAGCCCAAAGAAAGCGACCGCAAGAGCTATTGCATCTTGGCGATAGAGGCCGTAAACGGCAAATAATATGAAAGGTACCAAAAACGCAGCGTACCAAGACAACCGGTCCAACTTGCCTGGACTCTTTCTGGCAAAATATGAAATTAGATATCGCTCCTCATTTGAGAAATCAGTCATTTTGTTTTCCTCCGAGCGCAATCGAATCAATTACCCCGACTACGGCCATATCGATTGGGGACTGGGGACGGCCCACGGAAGTCATGGCGCTCCAGCCCTCGGTGACCACCAGCACGCGGTCGCCCACACCGGCGTCTACCGCATCCAGGGCCAGCAAAACGTCACCTCGGTCGCTGCCGTCGAGGTTCAAGGGTTGGACAACAAGAATTTTGCGCCCCTCATGGCTGGGAGCTTTTTGTGTTGCCACCACGTCACCAATTATGCGTCCAATGATCATTGGTTTGCGGAAGAGTTATGAGTTCTGAATCACGAATGAAAAACTTCGCCAGTCTAACGGTCCTTCTTTTCATGGTTCATAATTTCTCTATGTTGATGGTATCCACAATCCCCACAATTGCAGTTTCCGTGGGAACTTCCTCAGGGGACCAGGGAAAGCCGGCCTCGCGGCCCTTGCAGCAATAGACAGTTTCGCCAGCGCCCGCACCCACGCTATCAAGCGCCAGAATTTTCTGCCCAGCGTCCTTGCCTGTCTTGTCGATGGGCTGGACGATCAATATCTTTTTGGCCGCCAAGTTCGGGTCTTTTATGGTTGAAACTACGTTGCCAACGACTTTTGCCAGGAACATGTTTAACACCGAACGATGAACGATGGACGCGGAATAAGACTTATCTCAATTCATCATTCTGCATTCATCGTTCATAGTTTCCCCATCGTAACCGTGTCTACGATGCCCACGATTGCCGCGTCCACGGGATTATCCTTGCAGGTGGCCGCCATACGAGCTGAACTACCGGCTACGAGTATCACGGTTTCTCCAAAGCCGGCGGAGACCGTGTCCACGGCCACCAAATAATTGGCTTTGCCCGAGGCCGCAGATGCTTTCCCGCGCTCCACCTCTTCGGGCGTGAGAGGAGTGACCACCAGAAGTTTCTTGCCTTCCAGGCGGGGATCTTTGCGGGTTGCCACTACGGTCCCAACAACTTTTGCGAGGAGCATAGAATTAGTTGACCTGTAATGAGCAGAGGGTGGCGAAAAAGTATGCCCGGTTGTCTGTATTTCAGTTGATCAGTTCTTCAAGAAATTTTCAATCGGTGCACTGAAGTACTGAAATACGGAAATCCCTCGTCCTCAATCATCGCCAGCCTTGCCGATGGGTAATACACCCTCGAGGCTGGAATGAGGACGCGGGATCACGTGAACGGCAATCAGGTCGCCCACGCGCCTTGCCGCAGCCGCACCCGCGTCGGTGGCGGCTTTAACTGCGGCCACGTCGCCCCGAACCAGGGCAGTGACATAGCCCGAACCGATTTTTTCCCAGCCCACCAAGGTTACTTTGGCCGCCTTCACCATGGCGTCGGAAGCTTCGATCATGGCCACCAGGCCCCGAGTTTCAATCATTCCCAGCGCTTCACCCATTGTGATCCTCCACGGTAGCGCCGACCTTTAGGTCGGCATCCTGTTTTTCACCCTGCCGGCCTTTAGGCCGGCGCTACATCCTCGATTTTAAACTTCGGACGGTTTTGTCCACCAATGCTTCCAAATCCTGGCGCGAAAATGCCGTTCGCTCCGGAGTGCCGCAAGTTTGATCCACCGCCGGCGAACCGCTACCGGCTACCGGACATGCGTCGGAGCGCTCGATCACGGGCGTCCCGGCTCCATAATACTTTTGCCGCGCGGCCAGCAGTTTATCCACCTCTGTCTCAGAGAGCAAGACCTGACGGCCCAGAAGTTCGGTCACCAGGGAAATTTTAGCGAAGTGCTCCACCGTTTCCATCTTGAAGTAGGCGCGTTGGAGGTCGGGAGCAAACGTCACCACGCCGTGATTGGCCATCAAAATCGCGTCATGCGAGCCGACCAGCGGCTCGAGGGCGGCGGTCAATTCGGGCGTGCCAGGCGTGCCGTATCGCGCCAGGGGAATACATCCGAGCGCCAGGACGACCTCCGAAACCAGGGCTTTGTTCAGCGATAGCCCGGCCGCGGCGTAGCCTGTCGCCGTCGGCGGGTGGGCGTGGACCACCGCTTGCGCGTCCTGGCGCCGCCGGTAAATTAGCAAATGCATGGCAATTTCGCTGGTCACATTGCGCCGGCCGGATATTTTGTTGCCATCGTAATCGCAGATTACCAAGTCGTCCGGCTCCATCATTCCCTTGCAGATAGTGGTGGGAGTGGAGAGGATGCGGTGTTTATCCAAGCGGAAAGAAATGTTCCCGTCGTACGAGGTGACGAAACCATTCCTGTAGATCCACCGGCCAATCTCCACGATTTCGCGGCGTACTTCGTCTTCAGTCCTGTTCATGCCCACTGGAAGTTCCGGCCTGCCGGCTACGTTGAAGGATATTTGTGCGCCTCACCTGAGTCTTACCCGTGAAGCGAATTCGCTCTTCACGTTAAAGGAGGGTCAGGAGATTGTCAAGCGCGCCGCGTCTGCGGGTTGCGTCTGCCGATTGGCTGCCAGCGGAATTCGGCGCTGGCGTGGTTGTCTTGCCCTTTTTTCAATCCTCTGGCACACTCTCTGCCGGAGGATCCTTCGGGTGGGAAAAATTCTTGTCATCGATGATGATGAAATCTTGCGCGCGCTCATTGCAGATGTGTTGACCGCTCAAGGGCACCAGGTTCTGGCGGCGGCGGACGGTGAAACCGGCTTGCAGATGGCCGTTGCCGAGCATCCCAATCTGATCTTTCTGGACTTGATGCTGCCCAGGGTTCATGGTTACTGGGTACTCGAACAACTCCGCTCCAAGCCCGAGGTCGGCCAGCCCAAAATCGTTGTAACTTCCGCAAAGTCCTATGAGGCGGATATCCGTCGCGCGAAAAGCATGGGTGCGGACCGATACCTCGTCAAGCCTTTCGAGCCGGCAGAACTGGTGCAAATTGCCCTGGAGCTACTGCAAAATGGGTCAGTGCGAGTCAAGTTTTGGGGAACGCGCGGCTCCATTCCGGCCCCCGGTCCCAACACCGTCCGTTACGGAGGCAACACCGCCTGCGTTGAAGTTCGATACGACGATCACATTTTGATATTTGACGCGGGCTCGGGCATACGGGTTTTGGGCACCGAATTGACCAGTGAGTTCGGAACGCGTCCCATTGGAGTACACCTTTTTATCAGCCACACCCACTGGGATCATATTCAGGGATTCCCCTTTTTTGCGCCGTCCTATGTCGCCGGAAATCGGATCTCCATTTACAGTGTCCATGGGGCGGGGAAGCCGTTGGAGAAAGTTTTCCTCGGCCAGATGGACGGCGATTATTTTCCGGTATTGCTTTCCGATATGGCAGCCGAACTTAAGTTTTTTGAGATGAAAGATGAGGTAAAAATTGGTCCCATCGTCGTGGATTTGGAGCACCTCAACCATCCAGGGATCTCAGTGGCGTTTCGAGTGAAAGTGGACGGGAAAAGTATTGTGTATATGACCGACCACGAGCCTTTTTACCGCCTCCATCCCGGTGAATTTGGTGAGCGGCAGGAGAAAAGAATTACGGAATTTGCCCGCGGAGCTGACCTTTATATTAGGGAAGCTCAATACACCGAAGAAGAGTACGCCATCAAGAAAGGCTGGGGCCATAGTACCTGTCACGACGCGGTCCGCACGGCCGCTCAGGCGGGTGTGCGGCGGTTGGTGATTTTTCACCATGAACCGCTACACACGGACGAATTCATGGATCGCATGATGGATGAATGCCAGCAGATGGTTCGAACCAACAATGAAACTTTCGAGTGTCTGGCCGCGAAGGAAGGCGAAGTGATCGAAATTTAGATCGGTTCTTGCAGACCTTGGTTTGGCGGAATTGCTTAAGCGGAAAGATTCAGGTCCCGGCGGGTGGTGACGGCCCGCGCTCTATCTCCCTGCGCAACATTTTGGCTAATTCGCCCAAGCGGCGGTACTCCTCCGGGCCGAACGGCGATGCACCCTCAAGCATCGCTTCCAATTGGGCGGCTAGTTTGGAACCCTCCCCAAGCCCAAACGTCCCCAGCGATCCAGCCAGCTTGTGAGCGGCGTTCCCGGCCTCACCCCTTTGCTCGTCATTCAAGGAATTACCGATGCCCGCTTCAATTGCCCGCTCGACCAAAGCCAGCCGGGCAAACATGGTTTCTTGAAATCGGCTCCAGAGCGCGAAAACCGCCACTTTGAGCTTATCGTCAGAGGAAGGATGATTTTCCGTCATGTGAATCAGGACTGGCGATTTGTATCTTCCTCAGGCTCTTTTACTAATCCTGGTGGATTGTGCCAGTCTCTTGCTCATTGGGAATCACTTGATTCAACAAGCCAAGCACTCGCTTTTCAAATTCTTCGAGCGAAACTTGGCTCTTGGTCAGGAATTCCGAGGCGCCGAGTCTTAGCTGTTCCCGCTCCTCTTCGGTCAGGTCCTTAGCCGTGTAAACCACCAGAGGGATGTCGCAAAGGCGCCCGTGGCGGCGAAGCCAACTCACAACCTCAAACCCGTCCACTTCAGGAAGAATCAGATCGAGCACCAAAAGGTCAGGGTTAGTCTTCTGGCTAAGCTCGATGGCCTCCCGCCCGGTTTTTGCGTGGACAGTCTCCATGCCATGCCGTTCCAGTGTAGCGATCACCACGCGCGCCAGGTCCATGTCGTCCTCCACTAAGAGGACTCGCGCAGTCTTGGGGTGAGAAGCTAGAACATGTTCCAAAGTGTGTGAGAGTTTGGTTTCATCCACTGGTTTTTGGATCCATGCCGGAATGGATTCGCCCGACGGTCCTTCCGCCACAGGCCTGAGCGCACTGGTGACGATTACGGGAATACTTTTGGTTTCAGAATTCTCCTTCAAGGCGGCCATGGTCTGCCAGCCGTCCATGCCCGGCATCATGATATCCATCAGAATGGCATCCGGGTGTTGACTCGCGGAGCGCTCAACGGCCTCCTGGCCCGTGCCCGCCAGGACGACTTCGTACCCCTGAGATTCGAGCATGCTTCCTATCACGCTGCGAACGGAAGCATCGTCATCGCAGACCAAAACCCTGCGTGCCGTGGCGGGGATGACAGACTGCCGGAGTGACCCTTCCGCCTTTGCCTTTGCGCCTGGGACGGTAAAGAAAAAAGAGCTCCCTTCTCCGAGTTTACTCTTGACCCAAACGTTGCCACCGTGTTGCCTGGCGATGCTGAGGCAAATGGCCAAGCCCAGGCCTGTCCCGCCTTTCTCGCGCGCGTCTGAGGCATCGACTTGCTGGAACCGTTGAAAGATGCTTTCCAACTTGTCAGTTGGGATCCCTCGACCCTGGTCCTTCACTACAAATAGGATCTCGTTACTTCGTAGTTCCGCCGTAAGCCACACCGTACCTTTTTGAGGCGAATACTTGATGGCGTTGCTCAGCAGGTTAGTCATGACCTGAGTGATGCGGTCCGGGTCGGCCCACATTTGTACTTCGACGGGGGTGACCGAGAGGCTGATGCCGGCCTTTTCGGCCATGGGCCGCATGACGTCTGCCGCGGCGCTCATAATCGCAGCCGCATCGCACATTTGTTTGTCCAGGGTGATTTCGCCCGATTCCAGGCGCTCGATATCCAGTATGTTGTTGACGAGGCGTACCAGCCGGTCTGTGTTGGACACGGCGATGCCTACCATTCGCTGCGCCTGGGGCGATAGTTGTCCCATCCGGCCCGCGGCCAACAAGCCCAACGATCCGCGAATCGATGTCAAGGGCGTGCGCAATTCGTGGCTTACCACCGATACAAACTCGTTCTTCATGCGCTCGACTTCCCGCCGGGCTTCCTCTGCTTCTTTGAGCTCGGTAATGTCCTGGACGGTGCCTTCGATGTGCTCGGCGCCGGTTTCGGAGTCGCGGACCACGTGGGCGGATTCGGAAACCCAGATTTTCCCTTCCCCCGGGCGCGCGCACTGGGATTCAAAGTTTGTTACAATGCCCCTCTCCTTCAATTGCCCGAGGAACTCACGGCGGCGGTCAGGGTCGCCGTACATCCTGGGCGAATTACCGTTCGCCTCTGCCATGAACTCTGCCACGGTCTTGAATCCGAAAATGCCGGCCACGGCGGGATTTGCGCTCAACCATCGACCCTCGGGAGAGAGCTGAAAAATGCCTTCCACTGCGTTATCAAAAATACTCCTGTACTTCGCTTCCGCCTGCCGCACTGCTTCGACGGCGCTCATCCGCTCCTTCATATTTCGGAAAAAGATCAGAAATACATAAGTCGCCGCAGCCAGGGCCGCCAAGCCAAAAACTTCGACGAGATATTTTTTTTCGGCTGACCTCGTGATCCGGGCCAGAAGCAAGCTGTCCAACTTCGGCGAAAGCGCGTCATACAGGTCAAATGTGGACTTCAGGGCTTTCGTGCCTGATCCGTAAATTTCTTCGGGGCTCGTTTCGATCTGATTTGCCTTGATGAATCGGCCATCGAGCATTGACAGAAATTGATGGACCTTGGCCAGGCTTTGGTAATAGGCCTCAAACTCCGGTCTCATGGTAGGGTTCGCCCTCAGGCCCACTTGAAGGTTGCGGCCGATCACGTTCATTTGTGAGTTGATGACGCCCGAGAGGCGGATAAATTCGCTCCTTTCACTTGGTGTGATGGCTTTTCGGAGGGAAACGGCGGACGCCAATCTGCGGGCCTGAGCCATGGAATTTGCCACTGACGGTAATTTTGTGACGACCGTATCCATTAAATAAAAGGTATCGAGATCCGGGTCGAGGATTAGATTGGAAGTGTCACCGACATCGTTGATGAGAGAAACGGTGGAATCGATAGTTTGATCGCGCATTTCCTGCATGGCCTCGAGCGGGAGGGTGTTGAGCTCCACCAGGTTCACCTTCAAGGCCACCCATTTCTGAGTCGTGTTCAGGGTCTGACCCAGCTTTTGATCCTCATTGTCGATGGCCTGAATATCTTCACCCTCCATTTCAGCCTGGCTTTTCTTGAGCTGATCTTTGAGCCTGGGATTCTGAGCCGCAAAATCGCTGTCCAGGTCGGCGAAGTCCAGCACGTCCTCGAGCAATTTTCGGACGGGCAGGTTGTATTCAACCCCCAGCCTTTCCTTGGCGGCAAACTGGATCACAACATTGATTTCAGATATAAGCAGGTAGAATATAACTCCGAAGGGTAAAACCAAGACGAGAAACAAGACGATGATGCCAATGGGCGAGGCGGAAACTTCCTTGATCGTGTTCTGGCGAATGGATTCTTGAGTCACTTTGCCCCCAGTGACCGGTGGGATTGTGGTTGTTTTATCTCCCGGTCGGGTTCCAAATCCGTCTCGCTCATTGATTGAGCGGTGTGAAGATTGATGGTCGCCGTTCCCACGGTTTCTTAAGCCTCCCAGCCCAGGATTTCCGCCAGCTCGGCGGGCAGACTTATGGGATCGAAGGGCTTGGGTAGAACTCCCTTCACGCCCAGGGCAAGGAAGCGCAGGCGGTCGGAGGATTGCACTTTGGCCGTCAACATCACCACGGGAATATGCGAAATCGCAATGGTTTCCTGGAATCTCTGAAAAGTCGCGGGACCATCCATTTCGGGCATCATGACGTCCAGCAGCACGGCGTCCGGTTGCTCGCGGAGCGCTTTTTCCAAACCATCCTTGCCGGAAAAAGCCGTGGAAATCTCCCATTCCGGAACCGCCTCCAAACTCATCTGGGCGATTTCACGAATGTCAGCTTCGTCATCGATAATCAGAATGCGCCTGCGTGCCATAGCTATTCATTCCCCCGCCGGCTCAACAGGCTCTTCCCGTTCGACAGGCAAGGGCAATAGAGTAAAGCCCCTCTTCGGGAGAGTATCCTCCCGATAATTATTGGTCCCTTGGTTGGCTTTATGAAGAATACCCGGAACAGTAAAATTATTTCCGATTCGACCCGGAAGTATAGCACACCGAAACGCCTTCGCGCACTTCTGGATCCCAGCCCACGGTTTTCCCAACATGAGAAAGCAAGGGCGGGATACTCAGCGGCGTTGACTTCGACCGGTGGCGCGGACATCGGTTTGTAATATCTGCGTTTCGACCAGCTAACGGACAGTCCGCACTGTGCGCTTGGAGGAGATGAATAGGTTGGGCTCAAGAACGGAGACTTAACTATCGGATGACGACTTCCTCAGGTCCGGATGGCAAGGTGAATTTCGAACCGCGTTCCTGGTTCAGCTTCAGCGTGACGGGAACATCCAGGCCGGCAAGGTCGATCTTTCTTGTCCACGAGCCGCTGGTCCAGTAATTCGCACTCGTGTAAAGGGTCTGGCCGATGATCGTGTAGCTTTTGATCTCTTCCTTATGTCCGTCGCGATACACCAGAACAGCCGGGGGAATCTCCAAAGGGGGCGCGACGGTTTCGCCGCCGATTGGCATCAGAGTTTGGGGCAAGTTTGCTTTCGCAGTTTCCGTCTGCGCAGACTGTGCTGGAATGGGTGATTGGATGTAACCTGTGACCTGAACCCACTGATCCCCACGCCTTTCGAGTACGAAGGAGGGAGGCACTCTCTCCGGCGGCTTTTCCGCGGTGGGCTGGGCATCACTCTCCCGGGGAACCGCCTCCGTCCCTGCTGATTCATAATTCGATTCGTCGTAGTAACCTGGATACCCCAGGTATCCCCATCCCCCATTACGTCCTCTAGCAAAAGAATTTGGATGAATGGGATAAGTGGGGTGGATTGCTCCTCTTCCGGCGGTTCCGAATGAGCCCCGGAACGCCGCGCGACTCACAGGAGCTGGTCTTGCCCCAAAGCCCCTTTGGGCGGCTGCGGGCGAAACAAAAACCAACGCTCCACCCAAAGCGACGAATACTACAATGGTAAGCCGATGTTTCACAATTGAACCTTTACCCGCTTCAAATGGCATCCGCGCTTTCTTATCCTCAATAAACCTAGTGCCAACAAGACTCAAAGTCAAGCCGGAGAATGGGACTGGCCAGATTCGAGTTTTTTTGGGATTGCCCCTTCCTATAGGCGGTGGAACAATGTTGAGCATGACAGATGTGATCGCCAACCTCAGTCGCCCTACGGGCTCCTTCAGTAAGCGCCCGCACCTAACTTCTCGAATTTTCATGTGCATCCAATATCTGGACACAACGCCTTTGGCTCGCCGGCCAATTAAGACCCGGTTCTTCGTTGTACTTTAGCTCGTAGATTCGGAATAATGGTGTTGTAGCCAAAATGCGCGTTAAGACTGTTCAGGGAACAGTGCTCTCAATTTACTTCGAACCCATGGTTTTGGAATCGAGCCGGTCGGCACTCGCGAAAGGCCGGCATTTGCTTTGTAGATCTTTCTGGAGGAAAGTTGGAGGCGCTTGAAAACTCCACGAATGCAATCGGATGTCGCAGCTTGCTGCTTACAATCGCTGCATACTTCTTCTTGGTGATGCCGCTCGCTGCCCACGACATTATCACCACAAAGCTGACTTACACGCGTGAAATCTCCCGAATCTTCGCCCGACGCTGTGTTTCGTGCCATGGCGCGAACTCATCGATCCCACTCACCACTTATCAGGAGGTTCGGCCCTGGGCGGTTGATATTAAGGAGCAGGTTTTGGCTCGCTCGATGCCCCCATGGGGGGCGGTGAAAGGGTTTGGCGACCTATCGCCTGATCAGAGTCTTACTCAGGAAGAGATTTTCATCATCGCGGCGTGGGTAGTGGGCGGGGCACCGCAGGGCGAGTCCGCTCTCCTCCCGCGAGATCAACCTCCGGTGCAACCGGCTTCTCACGGGAGTTTGACTGATACGCTCCTCGTGTCAACGCGCACGGTGCTCCAAAAACCGCTCATTGTCGCCGGCATCCGGCCACGATGCGAGACGCTGATTAATTCCGCGCGCATCACCGCCCATCTGCCTGATGGGCGAATTGAACCCTTGGTATGGCTCTACCGGTACGATCCGCGATGGGAGCAAGTGTTCCAATTCCGCAGAACGCTGAGGCTGCCGCGCGGCACGACGATCGAAGCATCCAGCCCGGTGCGCTTTTATTTGGAAACAACTAGAGCGCCTTCACTTGCGCGGTAAACGCCATTGTGTTTACCACGCCCTTCCGCTGGAACTGAGTCCAAAGCCTATAGACACAGGGTCGCGGGAAGATCAGGTTAAACTGTACGCTTGGACCGCCATCGGCGAATATGGGATGCAGATGCAGGAGGTCGATGAGGTCTTCGCTCGCCACCAGCATATGCGCCCACGAGCCAAGATAAAGCTCGAGGCCAACAGCGGGTTCAAGAGTGAAGAACATTTTGGTCTCGAGTCCCGCAATCGGCTGCTCGGGATCAAGCCGCAGCGATGCGGCAAGATTCTCCGACTTCGATGGACCCCGTGCTGGCGCAAGCTTTCCGGGTTTGGAATGGCCCGAGACGAATAGCGTCTTCACCGACAACTGCGGCGCCGCGCCAGATGGAAAGTAGTCGGCCAGGAGGCGATACATCCCGCCAAAGGGCAGCCTGAGTTGCACCCGAAATGATCCGTCTGCTTGGGGCAAAGGGTGAGTGTGGGCGAAGAATTCCAGATTCTCGCTTACCACGAATAAATGCATCAGTTTCTCGTGCACGATGTCGAAATATTTCACAGGCTGACCCGATCCCGGGTTGAAGACGCGCAAGGTAAGTGAGACCTCGGCGCCTGGTTTAATCAATTCAGGTGAATGAGAGACCTCGAGCGGATACTCCCCGCTGTCTCGTATATTCAGAGCCAGCGTCATGCCGCAGCGTGGGCAAACACCAGGTTTTGCCGAGCGGACCTCCGGGTGCATCGGGCAGACCCAATCCTCGGGAAGGGAAGGCGTAGTCGCGCCGCGCTGCTGAGCCCATGACGATGCAGGACCCAGCAGAAGGCTGAAGCAAGTTTGAAGATAGTTTCGCCGGTTCAGAGTCCCACCTACCCTGCGCAGATTGACTACCTTGCGTCAATGCCAGACCATCCGCTAAACTATGAGCCTACTTCGCAGTCAGAGAGTTCTCAAGCATTAAAGACGACAGAATAACCCTTGGAAATCAAATGATGAATCGTATGGCGCCACTGGCTTTGTATTTATTCGTTTCTGTTTCATTTGTGTGGAGTGCTCCGGCGCAGAAACCCGCCAGTCCCATGACAGTGACGTTTACCAAAGACGTCGCACCGATTATTCAAAAGCACTGCCAGGTATGCCATAGGCCTGGAGAAGCCGCGCCATTTTCAATGCTCACTTACGAGCAGACACGACCGTGGGCCGCGGCAATGGCGGAGGCGGTGCAGTTGAGGAAAATGCCGCCGTGGTTTGCCGATGCGCGCTACGGGGAATTTTCCAATGATCGTTCGCTCACACAAAAAGACATTGACACCATTTCCGCCTGGGCCAAGGGCGGTGCGCCGAAGGGAGATTCCAACAACCCGCCTCCGCCCGTGGAATTCGCTGCGGGTTGGGCGATCCCAAATCCGGACGTCGTCTTCGAAATGCCCCTGACGTATCAAATCCCGGCTACCGGCACGATTGAGTATCAGAAGATAATTATCCCAACCGGATTCACCGAAGATAAATGGGTGCAGTTTGCCGAAGCTCGTCCTGACAATCGAGCCCACATCCATCACATTATCGCCTATGTCCGCGAGCCGGGCTCCCATTGGCTCCAAGGTGAGAAGCCCGGAGTGTTCTTTGTGGCGCCGAAACCTAAAGATGAAAACATCGACACCAGCAGCTTGCCGAGCGACTTCCTGGTTGGATACGCGCCCGGTCAACCTCCCGAGATGCTCGCCCCCGGACAGGCCAAGCTCATCAAAGCCGGCTCCGATATCGTGTTCGAAATTCATTACACCACCGATGGCACCCCAGGCACTGACCGCAGCAAGGTGGGCATGGTATTTGCAAAGCAGCCACCCAAAGAGCGCGTGCTTACACTATCCGCCACCAATGGAACCTTCCGGATTCCACCCGGCGACCCGAGCTACGAAGTCGACTCCGAGTTTGTGGTGCGAACGCCGGTGAAGCTGGTCTCCCTGCATCCTCACATGCACGGACGGGGCAAGGATTTCGAATATCGATTGCTATATCCCACAGGAGAGACGGAAAAGCTCCTGCTTGTGCCTAAGTACAACTGGCATTGGCAGCTTTGGTACACACTTGCGAAGCCTGTCGTCCTGCCTCGTGGCACGAAGATTCAGTGTACGGCGCACTTCGATAATTCGCCGAACAACCCTGATAACGCGGACCCGACGAAAGAAGTGCGGTGGGGCGATCAAAGTTGGGATGAAATGATGGTTGGTTTTTTCAACCTGGCGTTCGATGCCAATATGCCAGTGAATGATCTCCTGCCGTCACCTGAATCCGGCAAAGTTCCGCATTCTACCAACTAATCCACAACCTAACGTGCGGGTTGCAATGCGCCGCTTTGGGGATCGGCATCACTCCGCCAATTTGCGGGCGAACTCCACTTCATGCCGCAAGTCATCTTCGACAGGGCCTTCCTTTTCGTATTCCACTGCGACTAATCCGCCGAAATTCTGACGGCGCAACTCGCGCATCACTTCCGGGATTCTGCAAATTCCTTTTCCCAACAGCACATTCACCTCACCATCCCGGGCCTGAATGTCTTTGAGGTGCACCAGATTCAGGCGCGGCGCCAGCTTTTGGATTGCGTCCAAAGGGTCGTATCCGCAGGACGCAAACTGACCCACATCGGCTGTGGCGCCGACGGTTCGTGAAACTCCAGCCAGCGCATCCAGAACGTCCTCCGGACTCTCGTAAGGGAATTTCTGCCCTTTAAAATAGTGATTATGAATTCCGAAGGTGATTCCTTCGTGCGTGAAACGCCGGTCGATTTCGGCAAGAGTGTTGCCGGTCGCGTCGCCGCTGATATTGCGGGCGCCCAACAGTTTTGCGAATCTCACCGCGCTGTCGACATCTTCACCGTCCTTGATGGTGGCAGGGTAGTACGAAACGCAACGGATTCCCGCACGGTCCAGTTTTTCCCTTGTGGAACGGAACAAATCGCCGCCAGGCTTGCTGAAAAGCATGAACTCTCCGCGCGACATTTCGATTTCCTGGATGCGAAGAGCCTTGAGCTGGACGATCATTTCGTCGATGGAGAGGTTGTGATAACTGTAGGTGCCAATTCCTATGTTGAGTTTTTGTTCCGCCCGCAACGGGAAGGCCGCCATCGCCATGCCGGCAGCCACAGCCTTGGCGAAAACTCTTCTTGTGATCATGAAATGTGGCCCCGTGGCAGTTTATCCATCGTGCTGCTGGAGAATTCGTTCAGTTGGATGGAAGTGGCCGTGGCGTCGCATCTCCATTGACCAACCCTGTGGCCCACTTGATTGCCTCCGTGTACATCTTTTGCAGATTGGGGTTGTCCCAACTCTCTTTGGGATGACCGAGGGTTGAATAATAAACCCGTCCCTTGCCATACATCTTCGCCCAAGTCACCGCAAAATCGCGATCGGTGCGATGCACCTTGGGGTTCGACAGGTCGACGCGGCTGGCGTCAAGGCGCATCAGGACTCGCACTTTGTCCCGCGAGTAATTCCTGATCTGGTAGATTTCGTCTCGCAAAATGAACGACTGTGGCCATTGCTGCATTCCGGGAAAATTTGGATCTTCGACGATGATGGGCGCATCAAAAGTTCCCCACGGATGCTCGTCAAAATAACCACCGATCATTTCGCCATACTCGGGCCAATCGGTAAAGGTGATGGTGGCGCTGTGCACACCAATGAAACCCTTTCCGTCATCATGGACGAAGGAAAGTAAATCCGCCTTCTGTTGCGCGTCCATCGGGAGGGCGCCGCCAGTAAAGAAGAGGATGGCGTCAAAATCATTCAGGTTTTTGGCGTTGAATTCCAGTTTCTTCTTGGTGAGTACTTCGGTGTCAGTGCGGATCGTGGTGTCCCACAGTCCGGTCGATTCCCCCAAGCGTTCGATAGTGGCCATGGCATGGGAAACGGACTCGTGGCGGTATCCCTTTTCCTCACCCAGTACCAGGAGATGCTTTTTCGGCGGCTTATGGGATTGGGCAAAGCAGGGACTCGAAACCGCAAGGATGAACAAAAAACAAGCCGACCAGCCAATCTTCATTTGGACAGATTCCTTTGGGTAAGCCTCTGAAGGCCATTGTTAAGAGCCAAATGAAAGTATATCGCAAACAATCGATTTACTTAACGTTCTTCCCCGTTTGGATGTAGTTCAGCTTGTTTCTTTTTGTAGCGGTGGTCGGAGTTTACCCGCCTCGGCGGGGTGAACTCCGACCGCCGTTACAACGAATTGACCCACTACCCCGCGTTTGGCCGCCCGCTCACACATTCAACAGTTCTTGTCAATCCCCCGCGACCTGAGTCGGTTGGAATGGCGGACGAAGCGAATTGAAGAAGCGCGGAACCAAGCAGGTCAAAAATGGTGTCTAAGAGTTTGTTGAAAAACTCGCCCCCGCCTGCGCGGGTCATTCCGAGGAGCTTTTGCCGACACGGAATTTCGCATTGCCTGTATTTTCAGTGCGAGATTCCTCGCTGCGCTCGGAATGGCATATCGGAATATTACCGAAACGCCGTTGGACTCGGACGAAGTTTGTGGGGAGGACAACCGATGAGGAGGATGGGCTATTATGGGTAGCCTTATTCGTGGGTTCTGCTCTATGGAGTGGACTCTTCACTGCTGAGACGACTGCGCATGTCCTTGACGAACGCCCTGATCTCCGAGGCAGAACATGGCGGGTCCTGCCCGATTCGCGCATCTTTCGCGCTTACAACCGCCTGAGCTTCCAAGCCATCCAACGCGCGGAGCACGCGCTGACGGAGGCCCGGAATCGTGGGATGCGCTTTCAGTACCTTGTATCCGAAGAACGCCTCCGCATGCAGTCGCCAGATCACGGCGGTGCGTTCAAGCAGCGCAAACCTCCAGTAAAGATCTGCATACTGTTCTGGGGAAAGATCTCCGCGCGCCAGTTCCAGATGGAGCAGGGATTCGTGCGCCAAAGCGATCGCCTGATCTTTCTCCTGCAGTATCTGCTCCAGCAGATCCGCATCGGGGTTCAGCAGCTTTTGCTCCAGTTGCGCGTAGCGCGCATCGTTGGGATACCACTTCGCCATGGTTCGCAAATGCAGAACGCTTTCCGAATATTGAAACAATGGGAGCCGGGAGTGGTTTGTGACCCAGAACTGAAGCGTATAAAAGGAGTGGTTGACGATATCGTAGGTTGGTTGGAGAGCCTGCTCGACCTGCGCCGCCGCGCCATGTCCATAGCGCTGCTCAGTCCATTCCTTCCAGATCTGCCTGGCGTTGACCGTTGGATCCTGAGTGAAGCGATACATGGCGTAGATATTGATTTCGTTTGGTGTCCGCAGCGCGTCGTATCCGCCGTGATCCAGCCGCAGGTTGTATCCGGCTACGCCCGGTTTGCTCAGGTCATACCTCCAACGGCGTTCAAAGTACTCCGGTTGTGTATACGGCACCCTGTTTTTGCCAAAGAACTCAGCAGAACCGTCGAATTCGATAATCTGTCTGCGACCCGGAAACTGTCCGATCAGAGAGTTGTCGGGATAGAACGGATCCCAGTCGTGGGGTTCGCATTTGCTCTGGATCATGACTCGCTGGCTCGTCTTCGCATAACCTTCACGGAACCATTCCATTTCTTGCGGCTCGTAAAAGAATGAGCGGACGATGAGATCCTTTCCGTGCCGTTCGCAGACCGCATTGATGGTGTTAATTAAACGGGCGAGCCTGTCCGGCATCGAAATGGAAGAGTGCACTTGTTTCGGGTCAAAAATTTTGTACTCTGTCTCGTCGAAGGTCAACATCAGACCATCGAACTCCGGGTACTCAGCAAATACCCGCTCGTAGCGTTCGGTCAGCCATTTCCATAGACCCGGTCGATCGAGTTGAACAACGTGGTTGTCCAGGTATTCCTGCGGAACGTCCTGCAATTCATGAACCCAGATCCACACTTTCAGGTGCTCTGCGTGCGCATTCCGCGCCAGTTCCCGAAGTTGTTCTCCACGGTTAGAGCCGTCGAACAATTGCGAAGCGTATCCGATCATGTCGTGCGAGAAGACGACCGTATTGATGTCATAGTTGTGCGCCATCTTCATAGTTGACGACACGTACGGCGGGTTCAACTTATGGAATTGCCAAGCCCGGTAAGGGACCAGATCCGTCGCGGGTGTAATTGCCGGCAGCCCGAAACCCGCGATCGACAGACAAATGAGTCGAATCATGAAGATTCGACGATCCTGTTTGGAGGGTCTGAATTTGGGGTGGAACATGGTCGAGTTGGCCTCCACTGCAGACTCAAAACGGGATCGAATGACCGCCATCGACCACTAATGTGGGGCCAATCATATACGAACAAGCGTTGGATTCAAGGAAGTCTGAACCTCGGGCGACCGACCTCTTCCGGATAAACATGGGTGCCCCAAGGCGATCTTACGATTTCTCAAGTACTGGGACTTGAAGAGTTCGGATGTTGTCCCATCCCTATCAGCTAAAACCCCAACACCGCATCGATTGACGCAACCTGCAAATTAGTCTGGCACTTATGCCAGCCTAGAGTGTTAAACCCAACCAGCCCAAAGGTCCGAGGCTGAAGTTCGGAAACGGTTTTTGTCCGCGCCTGTTGCCAGAACTCGATGATCGATTACATATAATAGTATTTCCAATCGGATTGTCAATAGGAAAAATAACTGCCGACCGAATCACAGCTTCGTCTATTTAACTACTTCACGTCCTCGCCATCTTTGGAGCCATAACGCTCGATCACGTTTGATGCTCAACTGTGAGGGTGCTGACACCATTTCCAAGGCTTTCCAACTTCTCCTTAAATCCTTGGATATTGAAGCGGGCCGCGCCGTCCTGAGCCACATCACTGAAGAAAGGCAAAGCCTGCTTCCGGGCCGGGAGCGCAAAGAGCAAGTTGTGTCTCAACCAAAAGCCTTCCTAATGTTTGCTTTTCTTATTCAGGTACGAATCTGGCTTTTCGCCCTAAAAGGAGCAAGCAAACCGAATTGAACCGAAAAACAAATCAGAATATATTCCTTGACAAGCTAATCATGGCTGACTATAAATTGCGCTCGATCATATTTTATCAGTGAAATTCTGATATCGCAAATGAACGGCTACGCTCGAAAAAACCATCTGCGGCTGAACGGTCGAATTGGGGGGCTACTTGCCGAGACTTCGATCGATGACCGGTGAGTCAGGAGTTAGGCGAAGGTTGGGCCAATGGGAACCTGTGCCTTCAGCCCTGAACGGTCCCCGGCCAGTGAGAGGCCAGTTGTTTGTCGCGCGAATTCTAAAGCTTGCTCTCGTGATAACCTTATTGACTATCGTAGGACTGCCCGGAGAGCGAGTGTGGGCAAAGGTGATGCTCCCGTCTCTTATTTCCGACGGCATGGTTTTCCAACGCGGCAGGTTGGTAAAGGTCTGGGGGAAGGCCGACCCCGGCGAGAACGTCAGCGTTTCCTTCCAAAATCAAACCGTCACGGTGACGACAAGCAGTGACAGTCGTTGGGAAGTCCAGCTTGGCCCCTTCGAAAGTGGCGGTCCCTTCACTTTGACGATCGCAGGCAAGAACAAGCTCGTGGTGCGCGACGTTTTGGTAGGGGAGGTCTGGGTTTGCGGTGGCCAATCAAACATGGGATTTGCCCTCGAGTCTGCCCTCAATGCATCGGTGGATATCGCTACGGCCGATGATTCGAATCTTCGCATGTTCAAGGTTCCACTCACGGTGGCCGGTAAGCCGCAAGAGAACGTTGCCGGACGATGGATGTCATCCCGACCGCAGTCAGTGGCCGATTTTTCCGCGGTGGGATACTTTTTTGGCCGCCAGTTGCGCAAGCGCTTGAATGTGCCCGTTGGACTGATCTCTAGCGCCGTGGGGGGCACACGCGCCGAGTCCTGGACAACTCATGTAACACTGGAATCCGATCCCGACTTCCACGAAATTCTCGACCACGGCAAAGCCTGGTTGGAGAGCGCACCGAAAGTCGTCGCCGACTATCAGGCAGAGTTGGACATGTGGAAGCGGGCCGCCGACCAGGCTGAGGCCGAGGGCAATCCGATCCCGCCCTTTCCCGCAGCGCCGCGCGAACCCCGTGGAGATGCCTGGGAGCGCTCGTCCGGACTCTTCAACGGCATGGTGGCGCCTTTAACGAATTACCGCATCGCGGGGGTGATCTGGTACCAGGGAGAAAATAACGTTCCCCATCCCATGCAATACCGCAAGCTCTTCCCGGCGATGATCGGCGACTGGCGGCGAGCTTGGAACCAGGGCGACTTTCCCTTTCTCTATGCGCAGATTTCCTACTACATCTCGGGTGATGCCCAGTACGATCTGGAGTGGAACTTACTTCAGGAAGCACAACTGAAGTCGTTGTCAGTGTCAAACACCGCTATGGTGGTGACCGCCGACACGGAGGATTATCCGAATGTGCATCCCAAGAACAAACAGGAAGTCGGCTATCGCCTGGCGCTCGCGGCCGAGGCTCTCGCCTATGGCCGCGACGTGCCGTATTCGGGGCCGGTTTACGACTCGATGAGCGTTGAGGGCGCGACTATCCGCGTCCGCTTCAAGCACGTCGACGGAGGCTTGATGGTGCGAAAGGGAAAAAACACGTCGTTGATGCAATTCCGAATTGCGGGCGAAGGGCGGAAGTTCGAAACCGCGGAAGCGAAGATCGACGGGGATACCGTGGTGGTTAGCAGCCCGAAGGTTCCGAACCCGGTGGCCGTTCGCTATGCGTTTCCCTATGTGCCCGAGGCCAATCTCTACAATCAGGCGGGACTGCCGGCACCGGCATTTCGCACTGACGACTGGCCCATTACGGTGATTGGCTACTGAAACGGTCTGCTCACGACGCAGTGAATGTTGCCGGCGAAAGCAGCTTTATTGAACTGCCCATAGTAGACCGACCACGTAAATGACGGTGAGATCAGGCGCTTCGGAATTCTTGCCCCAGCGTTGATGTTCTTCCGTTCCGAAATACCTCGTCACGATTTTAACCGGCCCCGATCTCAACATAGCTGAGATATGCGTAGTCCAATCAGGTCTGAATGAATTCGGATGTGGACTCATCCATGCCGTCGATGACGGACTTCGGCAGGAGATTGCGCTCCGGTGCTACGGCTGACCCTGTTGGTGGAAGAGCGGCATCCCCCGCTCTGGCAACGTGAGTTCAGTCAGGAACTCGCCGCCAACATTTGCGATCAGAAGCTTGTTCCCCTCGAGTCCACTAAACGCGCAGTTTGTCGGGCGGTTCAGCATATAAGAGTTTTCATCGCGGCAGAGCATTTCTGCGACTCCATCCCGGGTCACCCGGTAGAGGACATCTGACGCGTAGCAGGTTACGTAGAGCGATTGCGAAGCATCGAAAGCTAACCCGTCGGGAACGCGCAGCATTTCGTCCACGAACACCTCGGGACTACCTGCGGAACCATCAGGTCGAATCGGGATTCGCAGAACGCGGTGCGCTGTGGTTTCGACAACATATAGGTGGTCCTCTGAATCTGTGAGCGCCAGCCCATTCGCAAAGTAAAATGGACCAGGGTGAAAGATCGACACGTGGCCTGCCGGCGTGATTCGATACACCCTCCCATTGACTTGTTCCCAATCGCCGGAATCACTCACGTATAAGTTGCCCTTACGATCGAATACTCCAAAATTCGGGGTTTGGAACGGATGGCCGTCGACTTCAGAGGCAAAAACCTCAACCTGTCCTTTGCTGTCAACTCGAATTACACACTTCCGGCCGCAATCGCAAATATAAATCCGGTCGTCCCGATCCAATGCGATCCCCAGGCAGTAACCACCAGTCCTGGCGATAACGTCAATACTCTTCCCATCCTCTGATATTCGGTAGACCTGACCAGCCTCGCCGCCTGCGTAGACGACGCCATCGCGACTGACGGCGAGCCCCTCCGGATGATCCAAGCCGGTGGCAAAGAAACGAAGTTGTTGGGTCGGATAGCGCGCCTCGCTCATTCTTTTCTCCCTCAAACCTTGCCCGAAGAACTCGTCGATGTGACTAATGCGGTTCCAGCCAAAGTGATTGCTCCACCTATGATAGTGCTTCGCGTGATGGCCTCGTGCAACGTTAGCGCGGAAACGGCAACGCCAAGAAAGGGCAAAAGATAGATCGACACGGACGCTTTGCTGACGTCCATCCGCTCCAGCAGGAACATCCAGAGAACCATCGCGATACCCCAGCTCAGAAAGCTCAGAATAATCAGCCAGACCCAAGTTCCAGTGGTGTATCCTTGGATCGTTGCCCATTGCACCGGCTCACCGCTCCAAGCCAGGAGGGGTGGGCTGATGGCCAAGGCGATCAAATAGCCATAAACTAGAACTTCAAGCGGACTAAATCTTTCCAATAACCCCTTTGAATATACGTTGTAGAACGTGCTGCAGGCGCATGCAAGCAGAATCAGCGAGTTTCCGAAAAGTGAACCTATATTCGTCACAGACTGCGTGCTCAAATCCTTTTGAGAGAGAACGAGGACACCGACCAGCGAGATAACGAGACTCACCCAAAGCCTTGATGTCATCCGCTCTTTCAGAAGCACAGAGGCAAGGAGAGCGGTGAGTATTGGCAGTGTGAGGTAAATTAAGGATGCGTTGGAGGCCGTAGAGCGCTCAGTCCCTGCGGCAAGAAGGGCGGATGCAGGCATAAGGCCGAGCACGCCGATCATTGCAAATCCGACAACGTCCCGAAGTGTCAGTTTCCCACGCTTTTGCACTTTGCCCCGGTTGGCCCGTCGTTCCCATATCAGAAACGGCAGCAACGCGACTGAAGCGACCAGAAAGACCCAGGCGCTGGTGGTAACCGGGCCCATCTGCGCCGAAAGCGCCCGGTAGGCGGGGAATTGCGCGGCCCACAGAAGGTTCACCAACACCAGCAGGCTGATGTCAATCACCGCCCGTCGCCGATTTGGGGGCTGAATTAAATCGGTTCCTGGCATGCTTCTTCAACCTCCGGCCACGTTTGGTGTGCGGTTATATTCATAGCGAAAGACGCCCAGACCTTCCATCAAATAGCAGCTATGCCAGATTATTTCGTTATCGGTTGCGGCCGATGTGGGTAGATCTAGCCATCCGGCACATTACCTGAGCCGGCTTTCCTGTGCACAACGTCAACATTCGATGCTCGATCAACCAGCATGATACTATGCCGACTGGTAATGTCAATGGGGAATGTAGGACGACCGACGGGCTCCCTATGTCGTTCATTATTCCATTAGTCAGAGGTTCACCCTTAGAAAGATTATTTCGATCGAGCATATATTATGGTACACTAGTCAAATGGCAATATCATTTTCGAAGCTTTCCAATAGTTCCCTTAGGGATCAGATCGCAGGGAAAATAAAGGAAGCCATACTGAACAACTCTCTTCGCCCCGGCGATCGCCTGGTAGAGCGAAAGCTCGCCGCCCAGTTCGGAGTAAGTCTGACCGTTGTTCGGGAAGGCCTTATCATTTTAGAGGTCGAAGGTTTCGTGGTAAAGAAAACCAACTCCTCTACATACGTCACTAAATTATCTCTCCAGGAGGTCGAAAAGGCGTTTGCTCTCCGCCGAGTGCTGGAGGGCTACGCCATGGAATTGGCCGTACGCTCAGCCACTGCGGAACAGATAGAATCTCTGGAAAAGGCTTACTTGGACATGATCGACGCTGCCGCCCACGGGAATCTGGACCTGTTCCTCCAGAAGGACTATGAGTGGCATGAAGCGATCTGGTGTCTGGCCTGCAACGAATATCTTTTCGCGGCCCTGCGACGACTCATTCTCCCCCTTTTTGCGTTTGCCGCTATCCGTATCCACGCAGGAAGCCCGCTCGATCTGCTCGCCGACGCGAACCGTCACCAACCGTTGCTCGATGCCATTAAATCCAGGGATGTTAAAGCGTGCCACGCCGCTCTCAACCACGTCACCGAAGAATGGCTCGGTGTGCTTCGAGCCTGGGAATACAAAAACCCAGATGCGTCTCACTCAGCACTGAGCCTTCCTGCTCTTGCGATTCCCGATAAAGCGTGACTTCGGCTTGCCGTACTCAAGTCATCAACCGATCCGCATTGAACCGAAAAATGATTCGAAGATATTCCGAAAATAATCCTTGACAAGCGCCGATGGTGCTGTTAAAACCTGATGCTCGATCATCGATGTTCTCTAAATTGACATAAGGCAGTATAGCAAAGGAGAGGTGAAAATGAATACCCGTCGAGTTGGAGACGCTTCCGTGGTTTGGCTGCTCTTGTCGCTCATGGCTGGCACTTTGGCTTTCTTTGGATCCACGCCTCGGGCAATTGCCCAGGAGTCCCGTGGGACGATTACGGGAGAAGTATTCGACAGCTCTGGAGCAGTGGTTCCGGGAGCTTCCGTGACCGTGACCAACATGAGCACTCAATTCAAAAACGAGGCAAAAACTAACGACCAAGGCAACTACACGGTTCCCTTCATCGCGCCGGGGAGGTATAAGGTGTCGGTAGGCGCACCGGGCTTTGAATTATCGGAGCGCGAGGTTGAACTCCGCATTCATGATGTCCTTCAACTCGACTTTAACTTGGTGATTGGGCAGACTTCACAGGCAGTCCAAGTGACTGCTGCCACGCCGCTCCTGCAAGATGCCAATGCCAACCTCGGGCAGGTAATAGACACCCGGCTACTGCAGGAATTACCGACCCAGCACGGCAGTGTGTTCTCGCTCGTCTACCTGGAGCCCGGCGTTACCAACACCTATAGGGGCGGAAGCCAGACGTATTCCACGGATGCGCTCCAAACCATCTTTGCCAGCGGCGTCAGTATGAACGGAACCCCGGCAAGTAAGGGCGATTATACTATCGATGGAACCCCAAATACGCAAACCACCTGGGGAAACTCCTTTCTGAACAGCCCACCCGCCGACGCGGTCCAGGAATTCAAAGTGGAGACCGCCTTTGACGCCAGCGTGGGTCACACCAGTGGAACGATCATGAACGTCGTTCTGAAGTCGGGCGGGAATCAACTGCACGGGTCGGCCTTTGATTTCGTCAGGAACACGAGTTGGAATGCAAATGACTTTTTCTCGAACCAGGTTAACCAGCCCCCCACACCTTTCAGCTATTATCGTTATGGCGGGAGTTTCGGTGGCCCCGTTTATATTCCGAAGGTTTATGACGGCAGGAACCGAACCTTCTTTTTCATCTCATATGAGACTTACGACTTGGCCGAACCGGATCCGTTTACTGGATCGGTGCCGACAGCCGCGGAAGATAAAGGTGATTTCTCAGCTTTGCTTGCTCTCGGTCCACAATATCAAATCTACGATCCTGCCACGATCGCACCCGCTGGCAACGGGAGATTTTCGATCCAACCCTTTGCCGGAAACATCATTCCCGCGGGCCGGATCAGCCCAATTGCCCAAGCAATACTGAAGCAATTTCCGGCACCCAACGCGACGGGTACACCCGACGGAGTGAATAATTATGCCAATCAGAATTACCAGAGCCCTGAGCATTACTACAACAAAACCCTGAAGATGGACCAAAATATCGGTGACCGCCAGCGGCTCTCCGGGCGCTTTTCACAGAACCAAAACCTACAAGGTCCCTATCGGAAATGGTGGCCTGGTCCCACTTCAGGTGAAAATTACAGTGGCATAGGAAGAGAGGCCTCTGTTGACTACACTTACAGCGTCAAGCCCAGCGTTGTTCTGAATCTACGGGCCGGCTATACCCGCTACCCTGGGGACCACAGCCCTGATCGTCTCGGCTTCGATCCAGCCACCTTGGGCTTTTCGTCACAATTCACCAGCCTGCTTACGCAGAAGGCGTTTCCTACCGTCAACATTGGAGGCCTTTCATCGATGGCATTTGAGGGGATCTCTTTTTTGATTGACAACGACTACTCGCTCTTTGCCGGCGCGCTCATACAACACGGATCCCACGGAATTAAAGTGGGGGCCGATTTGCGCTCCTATAGGAAAAATTCCAATAGCCCAGGCAACGCTTCAGGAAACTTCAACTTTGATTCCACCTATACCCAGGGACCATTCGACAACTCGCCGAGCTCCCCGGATGGAGGCATAGGTCAAGGGCTGGCGGCTTTCCTGCTCGGCATACCATCGTCGGGAAGTATCGATCACAATGCCACTGCGGCCAGCCAATCCACCTATTATGCGTTATATTTTCAGGACGACTGGAGAGCCACTAGAAAACTCACTCTAAATTACGGACTTCGTTGGGAATATGAAGGGCCAACTACGGAACGTTACAATCGATCTGTGACAAACTTTAATTTCAACGCAGCCCAGCCCATCAACGCGCAGGCGCAGGCCAATTACGCGCTCAACCCGGATCCCGCTCTTCCCGTGAACCAGTTTCAGGTTCGTGGAGGCCTGGATTTTGCCGGGGTGGGAGGTCAATCAAATTATCTATGGAATCAAACCTTCAACACCTTTGCTCCCCGCTTAGGCTTTGCATATAAGGCTGCGAGTGACGTGGTGATCAGAGGCGGATTCGGCGTCTTCCCCATTCAAATAGGCTTACCAGGGGGCAACGATGTCATTCAGCCGGGCTTCAGTCAGACTACACAGCTCGTTCCAACCCTTAACAACGGACAAACATTCATCGCTACCTTGAATAATCCGTTCCCGAATGGCGCGCTTTCCCCGGTTGGGAGCAGTCTGGGGGTACAGACATTTCTTGGGAAGGGCGTCAGCTTCTATATTCCGGATGCGAAGAGACCGTACACGATGCAGTGGTCTCTTAACGTTCAGAAAGTACTGCCCGGGAAGGTATTGGTTGAGATTGGATATGTTGGTAGCAGGTCCCTCAAGTTACAGGTATCCCGGAATTTCAACGCACTTCCCGATCAATATCTCAGCACTTCTCCAGTCCGCGATCAGACAACCATCAACTACCTTACTGCCAATGTTCCGAATCCGCTGGGAGGATTGCTACCGGGAACCGGTCTGAATGGCAATACAATTTCGCGGGCGCAATTGTTGGCGCCATACCCGGAATTTACCTCTGTAACGGCTAGCGACTATCAGGGTTACTCGTCGTACAATGCTCTGCAATTGCGGGCGGAACACCGGTTCAGTCATGGCTTCATGGCGCAGGCTGCCTACTCCTGGTCGAAGGAAATGGATGCAACCTCGTATCTGAATCCCGCCGACCCCCTTCCTTATTATGTGATTTCACCTAATGACCGCACGCAGACTTTGACATTCACCGGCATTTTCGAGTTCCCGGTGGGTCGAGGGAAAGCTTTTCTGGGCAATACCAACCGGGCAGCGAACGCGGTGCTGGGTGGATGGGAGATTGGGCCCGAGTTAATATTTCATACCGGATACCCAATCCCGTGGGGGAATGTACTGTTCAATGGGAACATTAAGAACATCCCGTTACCCAGCAGCCAGCGAACTATAGATCGATGGTTCAACACGAATGCCGGGTTTGTCACCGATCCCGCGAAGCAACTCGCGGATAACCTGAGGACATTCCCAACAGCCCTCAGCGGAGTTCGGACTAGTGGCGAAAACATTTGGAATATGTCTCTCATTAAGAACGTTACTCTCAAGGAGCGCTACAAAGTTGAATTCCGTGCCGAGGCCTTTAACCTCTTCAATAGTGTTGCGGAGTTGGGTGCTCCATTCACAAGCCCTACCAGCAGTGCTTTCGGGCAGGTTTACTACGATGGAGAGCTTCCGCGGACTATTCAGCTTGCACTTAAGTTTGTGTTCTAACAAGCCACCCGCGAGTGTCATTCTGAGGGGTTGCAGGCGGCGAAGAATCCGGGTATTTGCTTGACCCCGTGAATGCCGGGATTCTTCGCTTCGCCCAGAATGACAGTACCGAATCGTTCTTAAACAAATAGCTCCAGACATCCATGGACGGAGGCGTAGCGCCTTAGAGACCGGAATTCCGGCGCTCTCTGCGCGTACGAGAATTAATCCCGAATGAAGACATATCAGATCAGCCGACGGACAGTTCTCGCACTACTCGGCGCGTTGCCCGCGGTGGCGCAAACGTCTTTCGGACACGGCGATCAAGTCCCGGAACCTTTACCGCCCAGTTCGACGCCGCCGACGGCGCATGCAGGAGTAAACTTCCACGATCTGTTTGCGATATCGGGCGACCGGCTGATCACCGACGAGGAGCATTTTGGAATCCTGAATGGGCATGTCAGTGTAGGCGTTAACTACCGGGATGTAGCGGAGCTGAGCGGGCTGTTTGCGCCTCCCTATGCGAGTTCAGATTTTTTTCTTGA